>ENA-OWNT01000037-OWNT01000037.1-seawater-metagenome-genome-assembly--contig:-NODE-37-length-403255-cov-60.895674_pt1 | contig 403255 bp, 407 predicted proteins | sample MGYA00238136_ERZ651165 | MGnify/ENA primary metagenome ERZ651165 (study PRJEB26861, sample SAMN08777766) | seawater metagenome | isolation source: coastal seawater | place: USA: Florida | collected... | reverse complement strand
GGCAATTTCACCATGGACATCTATGCCCCGGATGAGGCGGAAGACCTGCCCATCATCATCATGGTGCATGGCGGCGCATGGACCTATGGCAACAAGCAGAACGCCATAGGCCCGAAACAGTCGGATTTCTTCACCGACGAAGGGTTCATCTACGTTTCGATCAATTACCGCCTTGCACCGGACCACCCCTTCCCGGCCCCGGTGGAAGACCTCGCCTCCGCCATCGCCTTTCTCTACAGGAATGCCGACACTTATGGCGGCGATCCGGATTCCATCTTCCTGATGGGACATTCCTCCGGCGCGCACTCCGTGGCGCTGGTCTCGATCGATCCGCAATATTTGCGGGCCGAAGGTCTGGGCCTCGGCGTGATCAAGGGTACGGTGCCGCTGGATGGCGCATCCTACAATCTGGTAAAAACCGGCGAGAAGAATGGCGAGCTGCCGCGATTCTACCGGCCAGCCTTCGGCGGCAAAGAGACCGTCTGGCGCGAGGCCTCCCCGACACTTCAGGTGATGGACGGCCGCCGCATTCCGCCATTCCGGATTTTCTATGTCGACCGCCCGGTCTCACCTGACCGCGCCAAGGAGCTGGCCGAAACGTTGCGCGACCATGGCTATGACGCCGAAGCCGTTCTGGCGAAGAAACGCTCGCACAAGAGTCTCAACAAACGGCTTGGCGCGGACGGCGACAAGTTCGGCCCGATGATCGCGGACTTCTTCCGCAGCCAAATGAACTAGAGGCGCAGCGCGCCGCGCTAGTGCACGCGGCAGGCAGCGGGGGTATCGAGGCCGAGCATGGGCAGGCCTTCGGCGCAGAGTTCGTGACCGCCTTCCCAGATCATGTGCAGCGCCACATAGAGGATGATGGCGAGGCCCGCGAAAGCAATCCAACGGTGGCGGGTCAGCACTTTGGCGATGAAGGTGGACGCAACCCCCATCAGCAGGATCGACAATGCGAGGCCGAAGACCAGCACGACCGGATGCTCCCGCGCCGCGCCGGCGACGCCCAGCACGTTGTCGATCGACATGGAAACATCGGCGATGATGATCTGCGTCACAGCCTGCCGAAGGGTCTTGCCGGGCCGCTGGCCGGCCACGGTGCCGTCGGCATTGAGGTCAACGCCTGACAAGGCTTCTTCGGCATTGTGTTGGGCCTCTTCCCTCAGCTCCCGCCACATCTTCCAGGCCACCCAGAGCAGCAATACCCCGCCGGCGAAGAGAAGGCCGATGATCAGCAGCAATTCTGCCGCGACCAGGGCGAAGGCGATGCGCAGGACCGTAGCGAAAATGATCCCGATCAGGATCGCCTTGCCGCGCTGCTGCTTTTCAAGGCCCGCCGCCGCAAGCCCGATCACCACGGCATTGTCGCCAGCAAGCACAAGGTCGATCGCCACGACAGCGAAGAAAGCCTGCAGAAGTTCGGGGGTCAGGAAAGTCAGGTCGGGGACCATCGGCCAGAGGCGCCTTTCAGAAGCCCGGCCAGTATGGCGGGGCTCAGCCCTCTCAATATGGGGGAAGCCGCAGCGGCCTGCAATCAGACGGTCTCAGTCCCATTGCAGGCCATCGGTATGCCCTATGGTTCGACAACGTTGAACCAGAACGGCGCAGTCTCCAATGCGCTGAACCAGGCGAGCAGCGCCGACGGATCGCCCTCCACTTTCGCCTCCCCGGCCTTCGCAATGTCCTGGAAGCTCCGTGTCTGGAGGATCAGATCATTGAACGCAGCGCGGGATATGGTGAGCGTCGCAGCGGGCGAGCCGGAGGCAGACCCCGGCCGCGGGAAGGCCGTGCGGGTGCCCACGTCCAGCATCAACGTCTCTTCGGTATCCGGGAAGACGAAGTTCAGCGTGAACGGATCCCGTGTCAGCTTCTCTGGAGCGTAACGCACGGCCAGCGCGTTGAACAGTTCCACCGTCGGCACGCCCTTCAGGAAGTCGAGATTGCCGAGGCGGATCGCCTGATCCACTGGCAAACCGCGGCGCAACTCGGCCGCGCCGGTCAGGTAATAGTCACGCCAGGCGCCGGACTCTGCCTGGAAGCCCATCTGCTCATAGCTGGACGCCAGCCAGTCACGAGCCGCCTGATTCTGGGGATTTGAAAACACAACGGCATTGAACACTTCAGCCGCCCAGCGATAGTCGCCTTCCTTGAAAGCCTTTTCTCCCGCCACCAGGGCCGCATCTTCGCCTCCGGCCAGTGCGACCATGCGTTTGGAACGTTCTTCCATCGGCCAGGCATTGTATGTGGCAGGCACACCATCCCACCAGCCGAAATAATACTGGTAGACCGCCTTGGCGTTGTGGTTCAGCGTGCCGTAATAGCCGCGCGTGTCGAAATGGGTTTCCTGAACATCCGGCTCCGGAATGTCTTCCGCGATTTCGAACTGGGTCTGGCCCTGGTTCGCCCGCCGAACCGTCTGGTCATGCGTGTAGCGATACACATCGCGCTGGCCGCGCAGATAATCCTGCACGTTCTCCGTGCCAAAGGTCGGCCAGTGGTGGGATGCAAAAGATACGTCTGATTTTCCCGCATAGTTCACCAGCGCATAGTCCAGCACGCGGCTCCATTCGAGGAAGTCCCGAACCTTTGCGCCGCGCAGGGTCAGCCCGTTGTGGAAAGTTGCCGTTGCGACCTCAGCCGTACAGAGGGCGCGGAAGTCTGGCAGATAGAACATGAATTCGGCGGGGGCTTCTGTGCCGGCTGCGTCGATGAACTCGAATTTCACGCCATCGATCACACGCTGCGTACCTCGGCCCGAGATTTCTTCCGTCGGGGGAATGAAGCCTGCCGTGCCCGTCGACAAGGCCGGACCGAGACCGGTGCCGACCTGTCCGGTCGCGTCGTTCGGGAGCGTACCGCCAAACATCAGGATCGCCCGGCGCGACATGTAGTTGCCAGCCAGCAGGTTTTCCGCGATCGCATTTTCGGTGAACCCGACGGGGGCGAGCACCGGAACACCGTTGGCGATATCGGATTCCGTGATCACACCCCGGGCGCCCGCAAAATGGTCTGCATGCGAATGGGTGTAGATAACGCCACTGACCGGGCGCTCCCCCAGCGTGTCGTTGACCAGTTTGAGGGCCGCTGCGGCTGTCTCCTTGCTCGTCAGCGGATCGACGATGATCCAGCCGGTGTCGCCGCGGATGATAGACATAACTGCCAAGTCATAACCACGCACCTGGTAGAGGCCATCCTTGACTTCGAACAGGCCATGCTTGGCCAGCAATTGCTGCTGACGCCAGAGAGAGGGGTTCACCGTGTCGGGCGCTGCGCCATTGATGAAATCCTGCGCATGGACGGCCCAGACGACCTTGCCGGTCTCGTCGACGATATCTTTCTGGATCTGGGCGAGCAGGCCGTGGCCGGCATCTTCGAAGTCGCCCGGCTGGTCCAGCGGCAGGCGTTCGGCCAGCGCGGCATTGGCCGCTTTGGTGGCTTCGGTGGCGACACCTGCAGGCGGCGCAACGTCCGCCTTCGGCGCGGTGGCAGCCTGTTCGGAGCAGGCAGCAAGACTGATCAACGCGGCGAGCGCGACGGCGGCATATCTCATTTGGTTCCTCCCGGAATTTTTCCCTGCAGTCTGCGCCGGGCCTGTCGGACAGACAAGAAAAGCCTGCGCACCGGACCGGCAATCACGAGTGCGGTATGTATATGATGCGCGGGTGAAAGCCCAGCTTTTATTGACATTAATGACGCCAAATGACACACCAGCATACTGTTGGTATGTATAAATCGCGCCGGTCCGGATCCACGCGCCAACACGCCGCCCGGCGTTGAGCGGCCTAGTGAGCGATGGAAATCGAGACGGCGCCGAATTGCTGGGGGCCGTCCTGATAGGCAAACTGCTCCGTCCGTGTCACCCATGTGAAAGCGACCTGCACGTCGCGATAGTGAACAACAAGGCCCGCCTGCAGGTCCCCGGAGAGCGCGCGGCGATCTTCCACACGCGCCGAGTCGCGCCACAGATTGCCGTCCAGGAACATGTCCCGTGCAATGGCGCGGCCGTCGACGCCGATAAAGGCATACCCGCCCCAGGGGGTTTCATCTGTACCGGGAATAAACTCCCCTGCCCCGGCCAGCGCCGGGCGGATGCGCGGCGGGCCAAATCCGGAGTCGAGATCCCAGCCAATACGCGCCGTCAGTCCCGTGTTCGCATAAGTGCGCACATTCCCTAGGGCAAAACCGGCATGCCCGGCAAAATCCGTTTCCAATCCGAATGGCAGATCGAACTTGTTCAGCCGCTGCAGGCGTTGCGCGATGATCTCGACACCCGGCTCATCTTTCAGCTGATGATCCCAACCCTGAGCCCCCGGAATACCCAGCATCTTGTGCCAATTGTTCTGGACAAATTCGCCGCCTGCCGACGGCCCGACGATCCCCAGATTGACCTGAAGCGTGTCCTGCAATTCCTTTTCGATGTCCGTCGCTGCAATCGTGGAAGACAAAGAAAGCCAGCCGGCATACGGCCGGTCGAGCGGGTTTGGATCCTCCAGCGTAATGTCCTCGGGCGTGAAGATGGCGTGGGAGAGACCAAAGCCCTGGCGCAGGTCTGTCCGCTCAACATCGATCCAGGGCAGCCGGGCCGCGACCCATTTCAGGCCGGGATGCACCTCGTCGGCAGCCGACACATGTTCGAGGCGCACGCCGTTCGAATAGTTCCGGTCCGTGCCGGAACCGAACATGTCATTCTCGGAAGTCAGTGACCAGACGCCCGGCTTTCGCGGGGCGACCGGACCGGTCTCAACCTGATCCTCAGCCGATGCGGGCAGCGCCATGACACAGGTCGCGCCAATGAAAAGGGCCGCTGCAATCCGCGCGGCCCCTGTCCCAGTCAGTGTTTCAAATCGGGTCAGTTTCATGCCCCGAGCGATAGCACCTATCGGCGCATGGTGAAACTGACACCTGCGAAATCTTCATTCTCGCTGAAGCCGCCATTGCGGTCGCGATATTTCACTTCCCGGCGGATATAGGACAGCGAAAGCTGGCCGCCGCCGCGCTGGATGGAGACGCCCGCCTGAAGGTCACCAACAGTCACCTGGTCGGTCAGAGACATGTCACCCAGTTGCGGTGTGAATCCGTTCCGATCCGCATCCCAGACAAGCGCTTCGCCATCGGCACCCGCGAACAGGTACCAGCCCTGGGGCTGTCCGTTCGAATCCAGCAGGTCGAAGTCCTGACCGATACGGACCTCACCACCGAAACGCTGGGTCAGGATCTCGCCGTCTTCGCGCACGGCGATACGCGGCGCGACGCCCACATCGAAGGTGAGGCCGGTCATTTCTTTCGGAGCGGAGAACGCCACTTCGGCGGCGATGTCTTTCTCTACCTTGGCCAGCGCCGGGTTCAGCGCGGCTGCAGCAGAGCGCTCAGCCGTGACAGCCGTCAGAGCGCCTGAGCCGGACCAACCCAATTCAGGTTTGCCGGTCGATGGGGCCACCAGAGAGCCTGAAGAGAAATCTGCCGGCGTGCCGGTAAAGGCAAGGGTCGCCAATTCGCTGCCAAGGCCCAGCGGCGTGCCGGTAAACCGGCTCGGCAGGCCATCAACAACATGCACGGAAATCGCGGCACGGTCAGATGCAATCGGCGCTGCTGCTGACTGCGGGCCCGGTGCGGCCATCATCATGCCGACGGTCGGCGGCACAGCCGGTTCGATCCGCATCTGGTCATGCGGAGAGACGGCCACGCAACCCTGGCAGGCCATCGTCAATACTGCACTGGCAACTGCAACTACCATTCGACCCACACCTCTCATGGCTGCCTTCCCCGGGTTAGAACCGTTAACGGGAATTAGGCCACTGTTCATTTAATGTAGCATGAAGGCCACAGGCGCCTCAAACCACTTTCCACTCAAAAAAGATTAATTCTGATTACTCCAACGCGTTTCTGTAGAGTCTGTTCCAGACTCCGGTTTTTTTAGGATTATTTCGGGCAATTCTCGCGCCAAATCGCCATATTCCGGCATTAACCTATTGAAAAATTTAGATTAAGCGCCCTCAATCCAGACGTGTGAACTGGGTGTAATGCACCATTCTGACGCGAATTTGTGCACTTCCGACCGAATATGACACACGCAAACGGCGAGAACCTTGTCCGGGTTCCCGCCGTGCGCGATCAAATATGCTACTTCCGGATGACCCTTACTGGCAGGCCAGACACTCGTCATAATCGGTGTTCGGCGTCTCCATCTGACCGGCTTCCACCTTTTCCGAGCCTGCAAAGGCAGCCCGCTGAACAGACTTCGAGCGGCAGTAATAAAGCGACTTGAGCCCCTTCTCCCACGCCGTCCAGTGCAGCATGTGCAGGTCCCATTTGGCGATGTCGCCCGGCAGGAACAGGTTCAGCGACTGCGACTGGCAGATGTACGGCGTGCGGTCTGCCGCCAGTTCCACGATCCAGCGCTGATCGAGTTCGAAAGCGGTCTTGAACACGGCGCGCTCATGCTCGTCGAGCTCTTCGAGGTGCTGGACCGAGCCTTCATGCTCCAGGATCGAACCCCAGGTTTCCGGCGTGTTGAGGCCTTTGCTTTCCAGCAGGGCTTCAAGCTGCGGGTTCTTCACCGTGAAGGAGCCCGACAGGGTCTTGTGGGTGTAGACGTTGGCCGGGATCGGCTCGATGCCGGCGGAGGTGCCGCCGCAGATGATCGAGATCGACGCGGTCGGCGCAACGGCCATCTTGTGGCTGAAGCGGGCCATCATGCCGGCGTCGCGCGCGTCTTCACACGGGCCGCGTTCTTTGGCCAGCTTCACGGATGCCGCGTCGGCGCCCTTGCGGACGTCCTTGAAGATCTTCTCGTTCCAGACCTTCGCCATGGCGCTTTCCATGGAGACGTTCATCTTCTGAAGGAAGGAGTGGAAGCCCATCACGCCGAGACCGACCGAGCGCTCGCGCTTGGCGGAGTAGACGGCGCGTTCCATTTCGGACGGCGCCCGCTCGATGAAGTCTTCCAGCACATTGTCGAGGAAGCGGAAGATGTCTTCGAGGAAGTTCTCGTCCTTCGACCATTCCAGATACTTCTCGGCATTGACCGAAGAGAGGCAGCAGACGGCCGTACGGTCCTCGCCGCGGTGATCGACACCGGTCGGCAGGGTGATTTCAGAGCAGAGGTTCGACTGCGTCACCTTCAGGCCCAGCTTGCGCTGGTGCGCCGGCATGGAATTGTTCACCGTGTCGGTGAACAGCAGGTAGGGTTCGCCGGTCTGCATGCGCAGCTCGAGAATCTTCTGCCACAGCTTGCGGGCGTTGACCGTCTTCAGCACTTCGCCGGTTTTCGGCGAGATCAGGCCGAACTCTTCATCATTGCGGACGGCTTCCATGAAGGCGTCGGTGATGTTGAGGCCGTGGTGCAGGTTCAGGGACTTGCGGTTGAAGTCGCCCGAGGCCTTACGGATTTCAAGGAATTCCTCGATTTCCGGGTGGTGGATGTCGAGGTAGCAGGCCGCCGAGCCGCGGCGGAGCGAGCCCTGCGAGATCGCGAGCGTCAGCGAGTCCATCACGCGGATGAACGGGATGATGCCGGAGGTCTGTCCGTTCTGGCCGACTTTCTCACCGATGGAGCGGACGTTGCCCCAATATGTGCCGATGCCGCCGCCATTGGAGGCGAGCCAGACATTCTCGGTCCAGGTGCCGACGATGTCGTCGAGCGAGTCGCCGACCTGGTTGAGGAAACAGGAGATCGGCAGACCGCGATCCGCGCCGCCATTCGAGAGAACGGGCGTCGCCGGCATGAACCAGAGCTTCGACATATAGTCATAGAGGCGCTGGGCGTGGGCCTGGTCGTCGGCGAAGGCCTTGGAGACGCGGGCGAACATGTCCTGATAGGACTCGCCCGGCAGCAGATAGCGGTCTTCCAGCGTCTTCTTGCCGAATTCGGTGAGGTTTGCATCGCGGCTGGAGTCGGTCACGACTTCCATGTTCGAAACCACACGCAACTGCGTATCAGCACCCGACTTCGGCTTCCCCTTGCGAGGCGCGTTTTCAGTCACAGCGTTGGCGTTGGTTGCAGACATGCGGCAGCCCTCCGGATCTATTGAAAATATAGGAACTTCAGCCCCAAGCGCCAATATGTGGCGCCCTCCGTCGTTCCTGACACTACATATAGTGTCCGAAGGTTAACACCCGGTCAACGTCGTTTGTCGGGAAAGCTTCACATTCGCCGTGGAAATCTGGTTAACAAACACTTTCCGGAACCCTGAAAACTCAAGTACCACGGGCCTTCTGACCTGTGGAAATCATGATGGAACGCAGATCAGTGCATGAGGTGACCGCCGAAAAAACGGGCAAGGCCTGGCCGGCAATAAGGCGCGAAATCCGGGCCATACACTATCCCTAGTAGGTGCCTGTCCCCGAACACACGCAGAAAACGATTCCTGTCGCAGCCGATTCCCGGATGAGGCGAGCCGGATGAGTCGTCTCTCCTGCCCCGGACGGGCGGAATGAGATGGCATATCGATGAAATGGAGAAGATGAAGGAGACAGGCGAGCGACCCGGGCGGAAAACTCGTTGGGGCTGCTCCGTTCCCGGCCTGACCCGGTTGGCGAGCGGCCCGTCCGCCACCTGCCTCCCGCGAGCTATATGCGCAGAGGCCGCCCCGGACGCAAGGGCCAGAGTGAGTCCATGGCCAGACCAAGCCATGACCGCGCCGGACTATGACGGACCATCAAATGCTGTCCTGCTGAGGATCCCCATGCTAGCCATGACCCAACTTGTTCAAGAATGGGAAGGTTTCTCAATGAAACAAAAACTGCTCGCGATGGCCGCCGTGGCCGCATTGCTGAGCGCCGCACCGGCGCTCGCACAGGAAGACGAGGCGCCATCCAAGCGCTTCACCGCCGAGCGCGTCTTCGACATGGAGTATGCGACGGATCCGCAGGTCTCCCCGGATGGCAAGACGGTCGTCTATGTGCGCCACGCCATGGACAAGATGACAGACCGCGACACGGGGCACCTCTGGTCGATCGATCTGGACAGCGGCGCGCACCGTCCGCTGGTAACCGATGTGTCGGCTGGCCGGCCGCGCTGGTCCCCGGATGGCTCGCGCATCATCTACATGTCTTCGAACGGCAATGGCCCCGAGATGCGCCTCCTTTATCTGGACAGCGGCCGCAGCTTCTCGCTGGCCCAGTTCACCGAGGAAGGCCCGAGCAGCGCAGTCTGGTCGCCGGACGGCAAGCAGGTCGCCTTCTCCATGTTCGTGAAGGGCGAGACGCCAAGCTTCGCCAAGCCCCTCGCCCCGCCGGAAGGTGCCAAGTGGAATGACGGCGTGAAGGTCATCAACGACCTCACCTTCCGCTTTGACGGTGCCGGCTACCTGAAGGACGGCGCCGAGCAGGTGTTCGTGCTGACCGTCGATGGCGGCACGCCGCGCCAGGTGACGTTTGAAGAGGCCGACCTCGGCGGGCCGCAATGGCTGGACAATGACACGCTGCTGGTTACCGGCAACCTCGCAGACGACCGGGACATGGATCCGATCGAGAGCGAAATCTACAAGGTAGAGCTGGCCGACAATTCGATCAGCCCCCTGACCAGCCGCGACGGGCCTGACCTTGGCCCCGTCGTTTCCCCGGATGGCAAGACCATCGCTTTCCGCGGGTTTGACGATCACCTGAAAGCCTATGAGCAGGCCAATCTCTACCTGATGGATGCCGATGGCGGAAACGTCCGGGAACTGGCGGCCGACTTCCCGCTGGAATTCGGCAGCGTCGCCTGGGCCCCGGACGGCAAGAGCATCCTCGCCCTCTGCGAAGACCATGGTGTGCTCAGCGTTTATAATGTCGAACTGAACGGCGATGTCAGCCAGGTTGTCACCAATGTCGGCGGCGCCTCCATCGGGCGTCCCTATGCCGAAGGCAGCTTCTCCGTCAGCGAAGGCCGCCGGCCGGTCATCGCCTATACGGCCGGCTTCTCCGACCGCCCGGCCGAGGTCGCTACGATCGGCGCCAATGGCAAGAACAACCGTGTCTTGACGGAACTGAATGCCGACGTCCTGCCCTATCTCGACATGGCGAAAGTGGAGGAGCTTCACGTCGCCTCCAGCGCCGATGGCCGCGAGATCGAGGCGTGGGTCGCCCTGCCGCCGGACTTCAAGCCCGATGGCAGCTTCCCGATGATCCTGGAAATCCATGGCGGGCCTTACGCCATGTACTCGCCGTTCTTCGGCAGCGAGATCCAGCGCTATGCCGCTGAAGGTTATGTCACCGTGTGGACAAATCCGCGCGGCTCGACCGGCTATGGCGAAGAGTTCGCCCAGCTGATCGACCTTGCCTATCCCGGCAATGACTATGACGACCTGATGAGCGTCGTCGATGAACTCGTTGCCAAAGACTATGTCTCCGAAGATCGCCTGTTCATCACCGGCGGCTCCGGCGGCGGCATCCTGACGGCATGGACCGTGACGAAGACTGATCGCTTCGCGGCCGCTGCCTCGATCAAGCCGGTGATCAACTGGATGACGATGGCCCTCGCCGGCGACATCGCGCAGTTCGTACGCCGCCACTGGATCCGCGCCGACCCATGGGCCGACCCGGAGGCCTTCCTCAAATTCTCGCCGATCCGCTATGTCGACAAGGTGACGACGCCGACCATGATCATGGTGGGTGAGGAAGACTGGCGCACGCCCGCCTGGGAAGCCGAACAGTTCTACACCGCCCTTAAAATGAATGGTGTGGACACGGTCTATGTCCGCGTGCCGGGTTCGCCGCACTATATCGCTTCCCGTCCGTCCCGCCTGATCGCCAAGACAGACAACATCATGGGCTGGTTCGCGAAGTATGACCCGGCGAAGAAAGAGGATGGGGCGGAAGACTGATGCCCGAACATCCAGCCCTTGTTGACAGCCTTGGCCTGCTCTCTGAGCGGGCCGGGGATGTGACGGAACAAGTATATGCGCGGCTGTTCGCGGCCTATCCGGATCTCGAAGACCTGTTCCTGATGGATACGGATGGCGGGGTGCGCGGCTCGATGCTGAGCCAGGCGTTTGAATGCCTGATCGATTTGGCGGACGGCCCCGGCACGCTGGCCGAAACCGTGATCCGGTCGGAACGGGTGAATCACGACACCTATGATGTGCCCGCCGGCATGTTCGAGGTCTTCTTCGACATCATCCGCGATGTGACGAAAGAAGTGGCGGGCAGCGACTGGTCGCCGTTGATGGAGGCGGCGTGGACGTCAGTGCTTGCCGACGTTTCGCGCCTCTCCCAGCCCCTGCCCGCCTGAAGCGCCGCGGGCCCTGCCTTTGACCCCGGCGCTCCGCACGGACAGCGCTAGTCGCCGGCAGGCGACTCGTCGCGTGTCCGCGTCTTGCCAACCCCGGTCACAATGCCAAGGCCAAACAGGGTGAAGGCGCCGACGGCGATCCAGCTTGGCGCGATGCCGAGCAGGAAGGCACCATAGGCCAGTCCGGCGATGAAGATGACGAAGCCGAACAGGTAGAGAGAAAAAGACGACATGGCGCACGCTCCCGGTTCTTATGAGTCCGGGAACAAACGTCTCAAACCGCCTCCGGTTCCGATGGCCTTGCCGCTTCAATGCCCGGCAAGATCGCCTGAGGTCAGGATTGGCCACAGGGTGGCGACCAGAAGCAGCGATGCAGCGATGTTGAAAATCCGCAGCCGGAGGGGGCTGTGCAGGAACCGCCGAACCTGCGTGCCCATGACCGTCCAAGTGGACGTGCTGAACAGGCTGATGCCGGCGAAGATGCCCGCCATGATCGCAAGGCTGATGAAGGGATGGTCCGGCAGCGTGTAGGCACTGATCGCCGTCAGCGCCATCGCCCAGGCCTTCGGGTTGACCCACTGGAAGGCCGCCGCCTGCACGAAACTGAACGGCTTGCCCGTGTTTGCCTCCATGGCCGCGTCCGGCGGCGGGGCGGCATTGGCAATCTTCCAGGCGAGGTAAAGCAGGTAAGCGGCGCTGACGCCCTTCAGGACCAGCAAAGTCACCGGGAAGGCATCGAAAATCTGCGCCAGCCCCAGTCCGACCAGCACGATCATCAGGGTGAACCCGACCGTGACCCCGGCCATGTGCGGCAATGTCCGCTTCAGGCCGAAATTGGTGCCCGATGCCATCAGCATCAGATTGTTCGGCCCCGGCGTGATGGAGGCAACGAACGCGAACACGAAAAGTGCAAGGAGGAGTTCAAACGGCATCATGGCGCAACTTTATGCGAGCCATGACGCAATGTACTTGCATATTTGTCCAACGAGACACTATTTTCACAATTCATGACGGAAATTGATACCATAAACCGCAAGATATTGCGCGAGCTTCAGGCGAATGGGCGGATCAGCAATCTGGATCTGGCCGAGAAAGTCGGCTTGTCCCCCTCGGCCTGTTTGCGCCGGGTGCAGGAACTGGAACGCACCGGCGTCATCACGGGCTATCGCGCCGTGGTCGACCGTGCCGCAACAGGCAAGGGCTTCGTTGCCTACATCACGGTCGGCCTGTCACGCCACACGAAAGCCGATCAGACAGCCTTCGAAAAGGCCATGCAGCGCGCGCCGGAAGTCCGCGAATGCCACAATGTGACGGGCACGATCGAATACCTGCTCCGCGTCGAGGCGGCGGACCTGGCGGCATATAAGCATTTCCACACGGAAGTGCTTGGTACGGTGCCGCAAGTCAGCTCCATCACGTCGTACATCGTGATGGGTTCGCCCAAGGACGAACGCGCCTGATGTCAGATCAGGCTTCGGCCTTCTTGGCGTTACGCTTGCGCTCGTGCGGGTCGAGGAAGATCTTGCGCAGGCGGATGTTCTCCGGCGTGACTTCCACGAGTTCGTCGTCGGCGATGTAGGCCAGCGACTTTTCCAGCGTCATCTGAAGCGGCGGCGTCAGGCGCACGGCTTCGTCAGAGCCCGACGCGCGCATGTTGGTCAGCTTCTTGCCCTTGAGGACGTTCACTTCGAGATCATTGTCGCGCGTGTGCTCGCCGATGATCATGCCGCCATACACCTTGTCGCCCGGATGGATCATCATCGGCCCACGGTCTTCGAGGTTCCAGAGCGCGAAGGCCACGGCCTCCCCCTGCTCCATCGCGATCAGCACGCCGGTGTGACGACCCTGGATCTTACCCTTGTGCGGGGCGTATTCGTGGAAGACGCGGTTCATGATCGCGGTGCCGCGCGTGTCAGACAGCAGCTCGCCCTGGTAACCGATCAGGCCGCGCGTCGGGGCGTGGAACACCATGCGCGTGCGGCCCGCGCCGGAGGGGCGCATGTCTAGCATGTCGGCTTTGCGCTCGGACAGTTTCTGCACGACGATCCCGGAATGCTCATCATCGACGTCGATAACGACTTCCTCGATCGGCTCCAGCTTGTTGCCGCTCTCGTCTTCCTGCATCACGACCTGCGGACGCGAGACCCCAAGTTCGAAGCCTTCACGGCGCATCGTCTCGATGAGGACGGCCAGCTGGAGTTCGCCCCGGCCGGACACGGTGAACGCTTCAGCATCCGAGGCGCGTTCCACTTTCAGCGCGACGTTGCCTTCGGCTTCCTTCAGCAGGCGGTCCCAGATCATGCGGCTGGTCACCTTGGTGCCTTCGGTGCCGGCAAGCGGGCTGTCGTTGACGCGGAAGGTCATGGAGATGGTCGGCGGGTCAATCGGCTGGGCGGCGATCGGCTCGGTGACGGACGGGTCGCAGAACGTGTCGGCGACGTTCGCCTTGGTCATGCCGGCCAGCGAAACGATGTCACCAGCCTGCGCTTCTTCGACCGGCACGCGCTCCAGTCCGCGGAAGGCGAGCACTTTCGAGACGCGGCCCTGCTCAACGAGACCGCCTTCGCGGTTCAGCACCTTGATCGTCTGGTTCGGCTTGATGCTGCCGGAGGCCACACGGCCCGTCAGGATGCGGCCGAGGAAGTTGTCGGCGGAAATCGTGGTGGCGAGGAAGCGGAACGGGCCCTCTTCCACTTTCGGCACCGGCACATGGTCCACGACCAGCTGGAACAGCTCGTCCATGTTGGCCTTCGCCGTTTCGTACTGGCTCGACATCCAGCCCTGCTTGGCCGAGCCGTAGAGGATCGGGAAGTCGAGCTGCTCGTCGGTGGCGTCGAGGTTGGCGAAGAGGTCGAAGACTTCGTTGACCACTTCGTCCGGGCGGCGCTCCGGCTTGTCGATCTTGTTCACGGCAACGATCGGCTTCAGACCGACTTTCAGCGCCTTGGAAACGACGAACTTGGTCTGCGGCATCGGGCCTTCGGCAGCGTCGACCAGAACGATGGCGCCGTCCACCATGTGAAGGATACGCTCCACCTCACCGCCGAAGTCGGCGTGTCCGGGCGTGTCGACGATGTTGATGCGGTAGCCGTTCCACTCGACCGACGTCGTCTTGGCGAGAATGGTGATGCCACGCTCTTTTTCCAGATCGTTGGAATCCATCATCCGCTCAGCCGTCTTCTCGTTTTCACGGAAGGTGCCGGACTGTTTGAGGAGCTCATCCACCAGCGTCGTCTTCCCGTGGTCGACGTGGGCGATGATGGCGATGTTACGCATTTTTTCGATAGGCGTGGACATGTACGGCAGGCTTTCGGGAGGTAAGAAAGGGGAATTCCCGCGCCCGGTACAGGATGCCGCACGGTTTGGCTATGCCCAAGTGTCAGAAAGGCCCCAGGAGCTGAACAGCTGCTATATCGGCAAAGGCGCCGCTTCCTGTTGCAATCGTCATGGAACAGAGCCCTGCGCCACTCATTGATAAGGTACAGGGCTGGACGGGACCGCGCGACACAATCCGCGCGCCAAATTAGCAGGAAAGGATTCATCATGACGAAACGTGCCGAAAACCGCACCCTCGCCATTCTCGCAACCGACGGATTTGAGCAGATCGAGCTGACCTCGCCGAAAGAAGCCATCGAGAATGCAGGCGGCACCTGCAAGATCGTGTCGCCGAACGATCAGCGCATCCAGGGCAACAAGCACCGCGAACACGGTGACTGGTTTGATGTGGATGTGAAACTGGACGAGGCGAAGGCGGAAGATTTCGATGCGCTGCTCATTCCGGGCGGCCTGTTCAATCCGGACGCGCTGCGCCGGAACAGCAGAGCCCTTGCATTCGTCTCGGCTTTCTTTGAGCAGAAGAAACCGGTCTTCGCAATCTGCCACGGACCGCAGGTCCTCATTTCGGCCGGCCTGGTGAATGGCCGTAAAATGACGGGTTTCGCCGCGATCCAGCAGGACCTGAAAAATGCCGGCGCTGTCGTGACCGACCAAGCGGTTGTCGTGGACGAAGGACTCGTCACCTCGCGCAATCCGGATGACCTTGACCAGTTCAATGCCAAGATCGTTGAGGAGATCTGCGAGGGCAAACATGCTGGCCAGCGCGAGTCCGTGACCGCCTGATCAGGAAGCTTCCGCGCGGTGCCGTCTTGATCACGGTCAAAAGCTGCTGCATGCGCGTTGCATGACGAACTCAAACGATATGCCGCTTGCGGCGAAACCGATAGATCGTGCCGCGCACCGGCGGCTGGACGAGGCCTGGCTGGAAGAAGCCTTTGCGCGCGAAGACGTGCTCGTTCTGCTGATGAAGAATGGCGAACCCTTCGTGCATCCGGGCCGTGAGAGTGGGCTGGTCTGGATGGGGCCGGAAGCAGCACGCATTTCTCCGGGATCGCCTCGCCTCTTTCTGGGAGAGGACAAGGCCGGGACGCCCGTGTTCGCGATCGACCTGCCAGAACGTTTCGATCTTGATGGATCGCTGATCGCGGGCGCGGGAAAATTTCTCGATTTCCGTGCGGCTGCCGGATTGATTCCGGAGATGGATGGCAACTGCGCCTCGACCGCGCGGTCGATTTTCATGTGGCACCAGAGCCACAGGTTCTGCTCAAAATGCGGTGCGGAAAGTGCGATGGTCGAAGCCGGATGGAAGCGGCAATGCCCGTCGTGCGGCGCCGAACATTTCCCGCGCACCGATCCCGTTGCGATCATGCTGGCGGTAAAAGATGGCAAGGCGCTGATCGGAAGGCAGAAGATGTGGCCGCCGGGATTCTATTCCTGCCTCGCCGGATTCTGCGAACCCGGAGAAACGATTGAGCAAGCGGCGGCGCGCGAAATTTTCGAGGAAGCTGGTGTAGTTACTGATGCCGCGAGCGCAGAGTATGTCGCGTGCCAGCCCTGGCCCTTCCCCTCTTCGTTGATGGTCGGCCTCATCCTGGAAGCGGAAGGGTTCGACATTTCGATCGATGAGAAAGAAATCGAAACGGCCCGCTGGGTGACGCGCGAAGAGATGGTCCGGATTCTGAACCACTCTCATGAAGAGATCTTCGGGCCGCCGCCGATGGCCATCGCCCACCACATCATGAAAGCCTGGTCAGAAAAAGATCATTGACCGCACACGGAAGGCGTGTTTCGCCTCTCTTCACAGGCGAAAATCTGGAGTTGAGTTCGCGCGAATCACAGTAGTGAGAAATTTGCCACTGACAGGAGATCGGACATGGCAACTGCAACGAAAAAACCGGCTGCGAAAAAACCGGCGGCAAAAAAGCCAGCCGTGAAAAAGCCGGTCGCGAAGAAACCGGCCGCTAAGGCTGCGACTGCAACGAAGACCGCTGCCGCCAAAAAGCCGGCCGCAAAGAAACCTGCTGTCGCAAAGAAGCCGGTTGCAAAGAAACCGGCTGCGAAGCCGGCCGTGAAAAAAGCTGCTCCGAAAGCTGCCAAGCCTGCTGCAAAGAAGCCGGCCGCCGCCAAGAAGCCTGCTGCGAAGAAACCGGCTGCGAAGAAAAAGTAAGCCGGACAATAAAGTTCCAGGAAAAGCGGACGCGGGAAACCACGTCCGCTTTTTTTAATGTCGGAATGTCAGCGAAGGAGCGTTCAGAAACGGTGCTTAAGGCCGATCTGGAATCCGTCGACATCACCGCCCGACGTGCCTTGCTCCGCATAGTAATTATAGCCACCGGTCAGGCTGGTCGACTCCGTTAGGGAAACCTCGGCCCCCAGACTGCCGGCGAAACCGTACCCACTCGGTGAACTTGAGTTTGTCCTGCCGGCTCCAAAATCCGGACTGGAGCCGGTTTCCTGCGTAATATCGTATTTGTAATGTGATACCCCGGCCTTGCCGACAAGACGGATACGATCAGTCACAGGCAAATGGCCAACGCCCATCAGATCAATGCGATGTGTAAGGTCTGCCGACATCCGGTAGGATGGGAGGGTGACCGTATTTCCATTAAGTTCGATCGTGCTCGAAGGTGAGAAAGTCCCGTCTCCGTCAACGCCGGTGGCTGCGGTCACTTCGGCGCCAAAATAGCGGTTGAAGTCATAACCGCCCGTCAGGCCCAGCGCCTGATATTCGTAGGGACTGTCAGTCTCCTGCAAACGCTCATAGCTCAGTCCGGCATACCAGCCGGACTCGTCCGAGCCTTCGGCATAAGCGCAGGGAATGATGGCCGCAGCGGCCATAAGGAAGGTGAAAGTTCGCATCCAGGTATCCTTTCAAAGTGTTGGATACCTGTTCCTTCAGATTTAATTACCCTCAACCTCAAGTTAAACGAGAGTCATGACGCAGAATTCACGCAAGACTGTCGTAGTGGCACCTATTCCTGCAGGTCCTGCCATTGCGCGTCTGCCTTTTCGATGAAGCCCGGAACATCGGCATTCCACTTTTTCTGAATGCCGGCATTGTAGTTCAGGTAAAGCTTGCCATCGACGATCTTCCAGTATTTCGCATCACCCTTGGCGTATTTGCCGTCGGCCATGGCCCAGGCGCAGTAACCGCCATATTGCGGGGCGTAGACCGCCGGGTCCGCGAGGAAGGCGTCGCGGTTTGCGGCTGAGGCAAACTGGAACGTGGCGCCCATATATTCCGTGGAGAATTCCTTGGACCCCTTCACCGGCTCGCCTTTGGTGAAATAGGCCACAGGGTCATACCCCTGCAGGGCTGTATCCGAGAACCGGCCGGTATAGATTGCCGGCTCCGCATGGGCTGTGGGGGCCAAGGCTGCGACTGGTGCAAAAGCAACGAACGCTGCCAGGAACAGAGGACGAAGTTTCATTGGAAGATATCCTTTCAGGAAGTGAGCCCGGCCGCCAGCGAAGGGTGAGGCGTGGCGGCCGGTCGAAGCTTCAGGCAGCGGCGTGCCGGGCTTCGGAATGGAGAGATGTTTTCACGGGCGGCACCAGGACATTCCCGATACCGGCAAGCATGGCGACAAGGGTCTCGCGACGCGCCGCCAGCATTGCAATCGAGCTGAGCCAGACCGTGACGGCCATGGCGAACAGGCCACCACCATCATTGTTCGGATCGATGCCCAGCGGCGTCCAGAGGTGGAAGTTCACCGCGCCGGTCATCACGGCGACAGCGATCAGCGCGCCGAGTGTCTGCAGGCGGCGCAGCGTGGGAAACAGGCCAAGCAGGAGCAGCGTTGCCGCCACCAGTTCTGCAGTACCGATGACATATTGGCTGAACAGGCCCGTCTGGGCGAACAGACCGGGCGCGCCGAAGCTGGCAGCCCAGGCATCGAGCCGACCGAAAATAACCTGCGTCTCGATCGCATTGGTGAATTTGAACCGCAGACTATCGAGGAACACCGCTGAAGCCACGAGGCTGTAGGCGATGGGCGTGTATTTCTTTATTCGTGCAAGCATGATGGCGTCTCCCTTTAAGCCGCTTGTCTCATGGCGCCCCGCACACAGGCAAAGCAAAGGCGTGTGAACATCGCTCACGGATTCGTGGGCCATTCGAGAGCGGGAATTGCGCCTGCCCCCTCGCAGAACAGCCCCGCCTTCCCTACATACAGGGCCGTTCTGCAAGGGGGTTCGAATGGACCGGATCGATGCAATGCGCCTGTTCGTCCGTGTGGCGGATGCGGGCAGCTTCTCTCGCGCTGCTGCGGATCTCGGGATCGGCCAGCCGACTGTCTCGCGCCGGATCCAGGATCTGGAATCCCAGCTCGATGCGATGTTGTTCCTGCGCACGACGCGGGCCCTCAGCCTGACCGAAGCCGGCGAGCGCTTCTATCGCCGTGCCGTCGATATCCTCGCTGAGTATGATGAGGCCGAAGCCGAGGCCCGCGGACTGGAGCACGAACCCGTCGGCCTGCTGCGCATCTCCTGTTCCCACTCCTTCGCCCGCCATGTGATCGCGCCCGAAATTGCGAGCTTCATGCGGATCTATCCGCATGTGAAGTTCGATGTGATCGGCGACGACTTTCTCACCGACATTGTCGGCGAAGGGGTCGACCTTGCCTTCCGCCTTGGCGAGCTGACCGATTCCAGCCTGATGGCGAAGAAGCTGGCAGAGGCGCCGCGCGCGCTATGGGCCTCCCCTGCCTACCTGGAGCGCAAAGGCACGCCGCAAAAACCGGCAGACCTCGCCAAGCATGACGCGCTGATCTTCCGCCATACCCGATCCACCATTTGGACACTGACCAATGGCAACCAGAAAGAGGACGTGACCGTCGACGGGCCGTTCCGCGCCTCTGGCGGCGAGATCCTGCAGCAGGCCGCCGAGGACGGGCTCGGAATATTGATGGCGCCGGGCTGGCTCGTTTCGAACTGCCTCGGATCGAACACGCTGGTGCGCGTCCTGCCTGAGTGGAACGCGCAAAGCCTGTCGATCCACGCCGTCTGGGCCGCGGGCAAACTCCGCGGCAAGGCGAAGTTATTTGCAGACCACCTGGCCGACAGCCTGAAAACGAAAATCCAGATCTGCTAGCCTTCGCGGTAGCCCGCCGCGGGGAACACACCCACCAGCTTCATCATCTGTGTGAAGAAGCCGACCTCCTCCAGCGCTAGCTGGACGGAACGCTCATCCGGATGGCCTTCGATTTCGGCGTAGAACTGCGTCGCGGTGAAATTGCCGCCGACCATGTAGCTTTCCAGCTTGGTCATGTTGATGCCGTTGGTGGCGAAACCGCCCAGCACCTTGAAGAGCGCCGCGGGAATGTTGCGCACTTCGAACAGGAATGCCGTCTTGGCCGGCCCGTCGCCAAGCTCGATCTCGGAAGGTTCGCGCGACATGATCACGAAGCGGGTCGTGTTGTGCGCGGCGTCTTCGATGTCTTCAGCCAGAATTTCGAGGCCATAGACTTCGGCCGCCAGACGCGGTGCGATGGCGGCAAGGGTCCGGTCGCCGCTTTCGGCCACTTCGCGCGCGGCGCCAGCCGTATCCGACGCCGTCACCGAATCAATTCCATGCTCCCGCAGGAATTTCCTGCACTGGCCGAGACCCATGATATGGGACCGGGCCTTCTTGACCTCTTCCAGTTTCACGCCCGGCAGGGCCATCAGCTGGAACCGGATCGGCAGGTAGTGCTCAGCGACGATCTGAAGGCTGGTCCCTGGCAAAAGGGAATGAATATCGCTGACCCGGCCGGCAATCGTGTTTTCGACGGGAATCATGGCCAGATCCGCCTCGCCCTTCTCCACAGCGGCGAAGCAATCCTCGAATGTCCGGCACGGCAAGGGTTCCAGCGCTGGAAAAGCCTGATTGCAGGCGATGTGCGAATTGGCCCCCGGTTCGCCCTGATATGCGATTTTTCCCGTCATTTTTCCGGCCTTTACCGTATTTCTTGCTGCGTCGGATCGCCGCGACGAACAGGGGAAGCTTCCCTATCGCGCAGCCTTTATATTGCGGGCCATCCGTTAGCGTGCCAAAAGGCGCGCGCGCAAGACTTATGACCAGACAGATTCGAAGGAAGATCCTCATGGGGGAACTCGGTCTCAACAAGATCCTGGGAGCGCTGCTGGCGACCGCACTGGGCCTTTTCGGGCTCAAGACGCTTTCTGATGTGGTGTTTGCCCATGGTGGAGAAGGCCACGGGGAAGAGCATGCTGAAGCGACTTCCCTGTCGGAGCAGATGTGCGAAAAATTCGCTTACTGCGTCGAAGTTGCCGGCGGCGGCGCCGCGGCAGCTGAAGAGGAAGAAGTGTTCGACCTCGGTGCCCTGCTTGCTGCTGCGGACATTTCGCGCGGCGAACGCACCTTCAAGGGCCAGTGCACGACCTGCCACACGATTGAAGAGGGCGGCGCCAACGGCACCGGCCCGAACCTTCATGGCGTTGTCGGCGCTGCCAAGCACCATCATGCGGACTTCAACTACTCCGCTGCCATGACCGATCTCGGCGGCACGTGGACTTATGAAGATCTGAACCACTGGCTGGAAAACCCGAGCTCGTTTGCCCGCGGCACGTCCATGTCCTTCGCCGGTCTCCGCAAGGATCCGGACCGGATCAACGTGATCGCCTACCTCGCCGCGAACACTCCGGACGCCCCGCCGTTCCCGGCCCCGCTGCCGGCCGCTGGTGAAGATGATGGCGCTGCTGCTGCCGAAGAAGGGGCTGAAGCCCCGGCAGAAGGGGAAGAAGCTGCTGCCCCGGTCGAAGACGCTGTGGAAGGTGCAGCCGAGACGGTCACCGAGGCTGTCGTTGAAGAGGCTGATGCTGCTACCGAAACCGCTGAAGAGGCTTTTGACGAAGAAGCCCCGACGCCGACGGAAGAAGAAGGCGAGTAAGGCTCAGGCGCCGGTCTTCCAGGCCGGCACCATCCCCTTCTCTGAAGATATTTGTATGCGCCGGGCCCCTATGGGCTCGGCGTAATACTTTGCGATCCGGGTCACGGCTTCCTCGAATGGCTCGTGCGCAGCGGCCATATGCCAGGCATTGGCGTGCAGGAGGTGGCCGGAATCGGTCATGATGCCGGCATGGCCTTTCCAGAACACGATATCCCCGCGCTGTAGCGCGCCAGGGGCCTGCCAATCGGCAATGGCCTCTCCGGCCCACGCAAACTGCATGTCACTGTCGCGCGGCAGCAGCACACCTGCCGCCTCGAAGGATTGCTGGGTCAGTCCCGTACAATCCAGGCCAAGCCCGGACCGCCCGCCCCAGAGATAGGGCGTGCCAATGTACCGCTCAGCCACGCTGACCGGATCCTCCTCAAACACGTCGAGCGGCGCCAGGTGGCGATGATGGACCCATCCGGCATCCTGGCACTGCCGCCAGTCGCCTTCCTCTGCCATCACGCTGACACGCGCGCCCAGGCTCAGTATCAGCTGCGGCGGAGATTTCAGGTCCGGCCTCGCATAGGCGTGGGTATGTGGCCGTGTGATGCGATGCGTTGGGGCAAGCAGGCGTTCGGACAGCCCCGCCAACGCCACCCAGCCGACATAGCGGTCGCGCTGGCACTGAACGAGCGCAAAGCCGTGCTGCTCTTCGAAAACATCCAGGATTTCGCCAAACAGCGCTTCGGTGGCGAGGCGGGAATCCGGTAGCGGACCTTCCCGGACTGCCACGCTTCCCGCGCGCACCTGTACGGGGCGGCACGGCCTGTCAGGCGGTGTCAGTCGGGTATCATTATAGTCAGGCATGGAAAGCCCCGCAGCGTTGTCCTACGCCGCCGAAGCCTTGCGTGCTTTCGAGCTTGCGGCAGCTTCCTGATCCTTGCCGGAGGATGCGGCGAGAACAAGGCCCGCAAACCGGCGAAGATATGTCATGCCTGACGGGCGGCGTTCCAGGAAGATGTTCCGCAGGTCGGCCTCATCGCGTACGCGCTTGATGAAATCGAGGCGCTCCAGCGCATCCAGCGCGCGGGTGACGGCCGGTTTGGCAATATTCAGCTGCTCGGCAAGACCCCGCACCGTGTGCGGCCCCGGCATGAGGGCGATGGTCATCAGGATGGCCTGCTGGCGGGCTGTCAGGTCCGGCGCGTCGGAACGAACCGAGGCAGTCACCGCACGGCGCCACAGTTCCAGACCTTCGCGCTCTGACAGTTGCATCCTGCTCATCCCCTTTGATTTTCGTCTTACGCAAGAATCTCAGGTGATTTGCGGACTCCGTCCAGCCCTCTGCGCGCCGATACGGCAGTGCTTGCCCCTTCACATTGTGGACAAAACACACGACATTGGACCCATGAGTGCCACAGACAGCCATTCTCATGTCCACGCCAACACGCCCTGCAGTCCGCAGGACGTCGACGCGTTCCTGAACGAAGCCGAAACCCTGGTTGCCCGCCAGGGCCAGCGGATGACGAAAATCCGCCGCAAGGTGTTGCGCCTGCTGCTGGAGAGCACTGAGCCCGCCAAGGCCTATGACCTGCTGGCGAACCTCGACGGGGAAGGCTCCGCCAAGCCGCCGACGATCTATCGCGCGCTGGATTTCCTTCAGGACACAGGCCTCGCCCACAAGATCGAGAGCCTGAACGCCTATGTCGCCTGCGGGCATGCCAGCCACCGTCACTCGGCTGTGTTCCTGATATGCGACCAGTGCCATGGCGCCGAGGAGCTCCATGCCGAAGCGACCAGCGCCGCCCTCAAGGCCGAAACGGATGCGGCCGGTTTCAAAATGTCCCGCGCAGTTGTGGAAGTGCGCGGTATCTGCAGGGATTGTGCTGCGTGAAAACTCTCTGGCGGGGAAGCTGCAATCAGTGGGATTGCGACGAGATGGGGCACATGAATGTGCGCGTCTATGTCGAGAAACAAATGGAAGGCCTGGCGGTCTTTGCCCATGCGCTCGGCATGCCGCACGCCTTCCGGCAAAACTCCCCGTCCACCATCGTTCCGGTGGACCAGCATATTCGGTTCGTCCGCGAAGTCCTGCCCGGCCGGCCGCTCAGCATGAAGGGTTGCCTGATCGAGGTCGGTGAGGCCGACGCACTCGTTTATCAGGAGCTGCGCCACGCGGATGGCCAGCTGGCCGCCGCTTTCCGGACTCGGATCATGCATATCGACACAGCCGGACGCGAACCCTTTGCGTGGGGTAAGAGCGTGCGCGCGGCCATGGCCGACGATATCGGCACGCCGCCTGACGAGTCAGCCCCGCGCTCCATCGATCCGGAGGCCACAGGCCTGCCCTATGACGACATCTCGATCGAGACACCGCGCGACCTCGGCATCGCCTGCATCGGCATGGGCGCCGTGCCGCCGCAGCATCTGGACGTGCACGGACGGATGTCTCCGGCATGGGTAATTGGGCGTGTATCGGATTCCGTCCCCAATCTCCTGTTCGACTGGCGCAAGAAAGTGGCCGCGGCGGCAGGCGACCTGCGCATGGGCGCGGCGGTGCTGGAATACCGGATCCGCTATCACGACATGCCGGAAGCGGGTGACCGGTTCGAAGTCTATACCGGCCTTGGCGGCGTTCAGGGCAAGACCCATAGCCTGCTCCACTGGCTGATGGATCCGGTATCCGGCAAGCCATGGGCAACCAGCCAGGCGACCGCCATCACGCTCGACCTCGACGCGCGCAAGGCCATCCCCGCCCCGGCCGCAGCTATCGAGGAACTCGAACGCCTCGCCCCGAAAGGCCTGTCGATCTGACTTAAAGCGCCGTCGCGATAATCTCGGCGACGCGCGGAATGTCTTTCAGGTTCAGCCCAGCGATATTGATGCGGCCCGATCCCGGCATGTAGAGACCGAATTCTTCTCGCAAGGCTTTCGCGCCTGCCGGCGTGACCGGCAGCTGGCTGAACATGCCGTTCTGCGTCGTAAGGCTTGCGAGCAGGTTCGAGCCGGTGCGCTGGACGAGTTCCCCCGACAGGGCCTTGCGCAGCGAAATCATTCGCTCCCGCATCGATGTCAGCTCCGCTTCCCATTCGGCGCGCAGGGCTGCATCGCCAAGGATCGTCGCCACAATGCCCGCGCCATGCGCCGGCGGCATGGACCAGGTCGCCCGGGAAATGTCCGCCACATGGGTGGTGGCTGCCGCGATGCCGTCCGCCGTTTCGCCCACCGCAAGGAAGCAGCCGGCCCGCTCGCGGTAGAGACCAAAATTCTTGGAACAGGAATAGGAGATCAGCGCCTCGCCGGCCGCGTCTATGAAGGCGCGCACGCCGGCGATGTCTGCGTCGAGGCCATGCGCGAAGCCGTGATAGGCAACATCCAGCATGACGATCAGGCCGCGTTCCTTCACGAAGGCGCCGAGGTCGCGCCAGTCTTCCAGTGTCAGGTCGATACCGGTCGGGTTGTGGCAAGGCCCCTGCACGATCACGCCGTCGCCGCGCTCTGCCTTGGCGAGGTCTTCCAGCATGGCCGCGCGGTCTGCTGTGCCCGTGTCCGGATCGGCATAGCGGTAACTGCCGGTCGTGAGACCTGCCGACTGGACGACTTTCGGATGGTTCGGCCAGGTCGGGTCAGACACCCAGACCTTTTTCACGCCGAGGCGGCGCATCAGACCGACACCCAGCGAGAGCGCGCCGCAGCCGCCCGGCGCGGTGAAGGACAGCGTGCGCCCTTCCTTGCGGACCGGCGCGTCCGCACCGAACACGAAATCTTCGATGGCGGCGCAGAAGTCGACATTCCCGCGCGGGCCTTCATAGACCTTCGTCGTCTGGCGCTGCAGCATCAGCGCTTCGGCCTTGGCGACGGCGGACATGACCGGCGTATTGCCCTGGTCATCCTTGTAGACGCCGACGCCAAGATCGAATTTCTCGACCCGGTCATCCTCGCGGAATGCGGTCATCAGGCCGAGCAGTGCGTCCGGCGGCAGAGGCGAAAGCGGAGAGAATGCAGAAGTCATGGCGCAGCCCTAATCCGGAGCGTGTCCGGATTCAATCCTCCACGTCTGACAGATGGCTTTAGCCGACGATCGTGGCCTCGGTGTTTTCCTTCACATCCTGCAAGGATACGCCGGGCGCGAGCTCGATCACTTTCAGACCACTCTCGACGACATCGAAGACGCAGAGGTCCGTGATGATGCGGTTGACCACGCCCTTGCCGGTCAGCGGCAGGGTGCAGGCCTTCAGCACTTTGGTCTCGCCCTTCTTGTTGCAGTGATCCATCACCACAACGATGCGCTTCACGCCGGCGACGAGATCCATCGCGCCGCCCATGCCCTTCACCAGCTTGCCGGGGATCATCCAGTTGGCGATGTCGCCATTCTCGGCCACTTCCATCGCGCCGAGGATGGCGATGTTGATATGGCCGCCACGGATCATCGCAAAGCTGGTGGCAGAGTCGAAAAAGCTCGTGCGCGGCAGCGTTGTGATCGTCTGCTTGCCGGCATTGATCAGGTCAGCGTCTTCCTCGCCCTCGAACGGGAACGGACCCATGCCCAGCATGCCGTTCTCGGACTGGAGGGTGACGTCCATGTCGTCCGGAATGTGGTTTGCCACCAGCGTCGGAATGCCGATGCCGAGGTTCACATAGAATCCGTCGTGAAGTTCCTTTGCGGCGCGCGCCGCCATTTCATCGCGTGTCCAGGGCATTAGTAGTGCTCCCGCTTGCGGACTGTCCGTTGTTCGATGCGCTTTTCGAAGGTGCCTTGCACGATGCGCTGCACAAAGATGCCCGGCAGGTGGATTTCGTCCGGGTCAAGATCGCCGGTCGGCACGATTTCCTCGACCTCTGCGACGGTGACCTTGCCGGCCATCGCCATCGGCGGATTGAAGTTGCGGGCCGTCTTGTTGAAGACGAGGTTGCCCTGCGTGTCGGCCTTCTCGGCCTTCACGATGGAAAGGTCTGACACAAGGCCGGTTTCGAGGATGTAGGTCTCGCCGTCGAAGTCGCGGTGTTCCTTGCCCTCTGCCACCAGCGTGCCGACGCCCGTCTTGGTGTAGAAGCCGGGAATGCCCGCGCCCCCTGCCCGGCAGCGCTCTGCCAGCGTGCCTTGCGGGTTGAACTCCAGTTCAAGTTCGCCGGAAAGATACTGGCGCTCGAACTCCTTGTTCTCGCCGACATAGGACGAGATCATCTTCTTGATCTGGCGCGTCTGCAGCAGCAGGCCGAGGCCGAAATCGTCCACGCCCGCATTGTTGGAAATCGCTGTGATGTCCTTCACGCCGCTGTCGCGCAGGGCGAGGATGAGATTCTCCGGAATGCCGCAGAGGCCGAAGCCACCGGCCATCACGGTCATGCCGTCGAAGGTGAGCCCCTCAAGGGCTTCCTTCGCAGAATTATAGACCTTGCTAGACATGGACAGGTCCTGTCGCTCCCTGACTTGTGCGCCTTGCCGGGAGCGCTTCCCGGCAAGGCGCGTTCATTTATGTTGCGTAGCACAATTTCCGGTGACCCGAACCGGTTTCCGGGGCCCAAAATTTCAACAGGCGTTGAAACACAGGCGCCGGCGGAAAACAAGACGTCAGATCCGGTTTTATGAGACCGCTTCGACCGTCTGTTCGATGGCGCCGAAGATCGAGTGCCCCGCCTTGTCCAGCATCTCCATGCGCACCGTATCGCCCGGTTTCATGAAGGGGGTTTTCGGCGCGCCGTCCGCGATGGTTTCGATCATCCGGATCTCGGCGATGCAGGAATAACCGAGCCCGCCTTCGCTGACCGGCTTGCCTGCCCCGCCATCGGCATCCTTGTTGGACACGGTGCCGGAGCCGATGACCGTGCCAGCCGTCAATGGACGGGTCTTTGCCGCGTGAGAGACGAGGCGCGCGAGGCTGAACGTGGCATCGACGCCGGCATTGGCCCGGCCGAAGGGCTGGCCGTTATAATCCACATGCAGCGGCAGGTGGATGACGCTGTCTTTCCAGGCATCGCCCAGTTCATCCGGCGTGACGGCGACCGGCGTGAAGGCGCTCGGCGGCTTGGACTGGAAGAAGCCGAAACCCTTGGCGAGTTCGCCGGGGATCAGCCCGCGCAGCGACACGTCATTGCACAACATGATGAGTTTTATGTGGGCCGCCGCATCTGCCTCGGAGACGCCCATCGGCACATCATCGGTGATGACGGCGACCTCCCCTTCCATGTCGCAGCCCCAGGCGATATCGCCCAGCGGGATGGCATCGCGGGGCCCGAGGAAGGCGTCAGAGCCGCCCTGATACATCAGCGGGTCGTCATAGAAGCTTTCCGGCACCTCGGCGCCGCGCGCCTTGCGCACCAGTTCGACGTGATTGATATAGGCCGACCCATCCGCCCACTGATAGGCGCGGGGCAGCGGGCTTTCGCAATCATGCTCGTGGAAGCGGAAGGTTGGGACAGAGCCCAGCTCCACCTGCTCTGCCAGCTGCTGCAGACGCGGGGCCGTGTGCGCCCAGTCATCCAGCGCGGCCTGTAGGGTCGGCGCGATAGACGCGGCATCGGTCGCGCGCGTCAGGTCTTTCGAAACGACAACAAGACGCCCGTCACGGGCGCCGTTCTTGATAGTGGCGAGTTTCATGTATCAACTTTCTTCCGCGATTTTTTCGTGCAACCAGGCGGCGTGGCGGGGGGCTTGCTTGGTGGCGGTCCATTCCTCGATCATCGGTTCGGCCACGTCTTTGAGCTGCTTCATCTGCTCCGGCGTGCCGATATCGGCAGCGAGTTCGATGCGGTGGCCATTGGGGTCGAAGAAATAGATCGACTTGAAGATGCCGTGATGCGTCGGGCCCAGCACGTCGAGCCCCATGCCTTCAAGGTGCGCCTTGGTCTCCATCAGTTCTTCCAGCGAGCCGACGCGGAACGCGATGTGCTGCACCCAGTCGGGCGTGTTCTTGTCGCGGCCCATTTCAGGCTGCTGAGGTAATTCGAAGAAGGCCAGCACATTGCCGTTCCCGGCATCGAGGAAAATGTGCATGTACGGATCATAGGCGCCGGTCGAGGGCACATGGTCTTCCGCGATGGCGAGCTGGAAATCCATGCCCAGCGCATCGCGATAGAACTCGACCGTCTCCTTCGCATCCTTGCAGCGATAGGCGACATGGTGGACGCCTTTCAGGTGTGCGGGTGATGTCATTTGGTATCTCCCTTTTCTTTCGCGGCGTTCTTTGCGCGCCGCCAGGCATTGAACCAGCTGCCGATACCGAGGCCCAGCGTGACGCCGGGAATGGCCGGAGCCGAAATCACGCCGATGCGCCACAGGATGACACCGACAACCGTGCCGGCCACGGCTCCGATCAGGCCTTCGCCGACCGGGGACAGCTGAACTTTCTTTTTCGGCTCGCTCATGCGTCCTCTTCGACCTTCAATGCACCTCGCTGGATCTGGTCACGTTCCATGGATTCAAACAAGGCCTTGAAGTTGCCTTCGCCGAAGCCTTCCTTGTAGTCGCCCTTGCGCTGGATGAACTCGAAGAAGACCGGGCCGATCTGGGCCTGGGCAAAGATCTGGAGCAGGAGACGCGGTTGGCCGCCCTCGGTCGTGCCGTCCAGCAAGAGGCCGCGGGATTTCAGGCCTTCGACATCCTCGCCATGCCCCGGCAGGCGCTCGTCCAGCATCTCATAATAGGCTGCCGGCGGCGCGGTCATGAAGGGCACGCCCTTCTGTTTCAGGCTGTCATAGCAGGCATAGAGATCGTCGCAGATCAGGGCGATGTGCTGGATGCCCTCGCCGTTGAACTCCCGCAGAAATTCCTCGATCTGGCCGCCGCCGCTCTTGCCTTCTTCGTTGAGCGGGATGCGGATCTTGCCGTCCGGCGCCGTCAGCGCCTTGGAGGTGAGGCCCGTATACTCGCCCTTGATGTCGAAATAGCGGATTTCCTGGAAATTGAAGAGCTTCTCGTAGAAGTCCGCCCAGTACGTCATCCGCCCGCCATAGACGTTATGAGTCAGGTGATCGATCAGCTTGAAACCTGCGCCAACCGGGTGCTTCTCCACCTCCGGCAGATATTCGAAATCGATGTCGTAAATGTCGAGCCCGTCGCCATAGCGGTCGATCAGGTAGATGATCGAATTGCCAATGCCGCGGATGCCGGGAATGTGCAGCTCCATCGGGCCGGTCTGGACGTGCACTGGCTCGGCGCCCTGCTCCAGCAAATGCTTGTAGGCCTTGCGGGCGTCGCGCACGCGGAAGCCCATGCCGCAGGCAGAGGGCCCGTGCTCGCGCGAGAAATACCAGGCGGCAGATTTCGGCTCGTAATTGGTGATCAGGTTGATGCCGCCCTGGCGCCAAAGCTCCACATCTTTCGAGCGGTGGCGGGCGACTTTGGTGAAGCCCATCGTCTCGAAAACCGGCTCCAGCACGCCTTTTTCCGGGGCTGAAAACTCGATGAACTCAAAACCGTCGAGGCCTGCAGGGTTGTCAAACAGGTCGGCCATGGGTTCTCTCCCTATTGTGATAATCAGATTTAGTTTCATATGTAACTATTTATTGCCGTCAAGGCAAGTATGAATGGACCCGCCATGCCCGACTCATCCCGGACCCCTCAGCTGCGACTGCGTGAATTCCTGCCCTATCGCCTGTCCGTGCTGTCCAACACGATCTCGCGGCGGATCGCAGAGCTTTACGACCGCGAATTCGGCCTCTCGATCTGGCAATGGCGCGTCATGGCAGTGACGGGAGATACGCCGGGCATCAGCGCCACAGAAATCGGGCAACGCACAGCAATGGACAAGGTTGCCGTCAGCCGCGCAGTCGCCGGGCTGATCGAGGTGGGCTATCTTGAGCGGAAATCCTCTGAAGAGGACGCGCGGCGCTCTATGCTGTTTCTCACGCCTGCCGGAAAGTCCGTGTACGACGACATCGTGCCAATGGCGATGTCAGAAGAACAGGCACTGGAATCCGTGTTGACGCCCGAAGAGCGCCAGGAGCTGACGCGCCTGATGGAGAAACTGGCGCAGTCAGCCTCCCCCGACCGGCCACTCTGGTAAAGGCGGCTACTACGCCCTGCGGCGGCGGATGCTGAGAGAGCGAGACACGTCCGAATCCTCTTCCAGCGTAAACCGCTCGACCAGCCGCGCGATGAAGGCGGATAGCGCATCGCGCACTTCATAGGGCGCTTCCATCGGCAGGAAGTGGGACGTCCCGCGCACGCCCTTCATCATCAAGGCCTGATTCATCAGGATGATCTGTGCCCGCACTTTCGGGGAGATGACCGAAGACCGGTTCGGCCTGAGCACGATGATCGGAATCTTGTGCTTGCGCACCTTTCTGAGGGCCCGCCAGGGCTGGTTCCGCTGTGCGGCAAACGTTGCCGATTCCCATTTCGGATCGCAGGTCAGACGCCAGACCTGATCCTCACTCTGGGCGCCATTGTGATCGACCCGGTCGATCCCGTCCAGGAGATAGTCTGCCAGGAACGGCTCGCGCCAGGTCGTGAACGCCCCGCGTCCGGTATAGGATTCCAGCGCCTCACGGAACGCCGGAAACTCCGCCCGCCGCTTCTTCGCCCCGCGCGCCAGCATGTTCCGGTTGGCGATCCAGGTGACCGGCGGGAAGACGTGCTTCCAGAAATAATAGACGCGCGGCATGATCACCGGATCGGCCAGGACAAGGCCTTTGACGAGGTCGGGCCGCTTGCCCGCGACCAGCAGCGCCACGGTCGCCCCCATGGAATGGCCGCTCAGCACGACGCCATGCGGCGCTTCCCTCTCAAGCCATTCGATCACGTCATCGCGGTAGCGGTGCCAGGATTTCATGCGGCCCGGTTTTGCCGGCATGGTCGAGCGGCCATGCCCGCGCATGTCCAGTGCCGCCACGCGCTGGCGCAGGCCAAGCGGTGCCAGCAGGGACTGGTATGTCATGGCATTGAAGCCGGTGGCGTGGATCCAGACCGCCGCGAAGGGCTTGATCGGATCGCCGAACTCGATCCCGGCCAGTTTGCCGCCGGCTTTCATCTCAGTTGCAAAACGACGCATCAGCCGCGGTTCCCGAACACGCGCCGCAGCAGCTCTGTCGTTCGCGCCACCGGGTTCTCCCGGATCTTTTTCTCTTCCTGGGCAACATAAAGGAAAATGCCATCGAGGCCGTAGTCCACCGCGTGGGCGGTCAGATCCGCCTGCAGGCTGGAGGTGATTCCGCCAGCGCCATACTGCGCAGCAACGCCTTCCATTGCCGTGAATGCACCGGACTTCGACAGGGCATCCCGGGCATAGGGGGTGAAGGCGGCGCGCAACTGGGTTTCCGTCCTGGATCGCAGGTAATCCGTCGCTGCCGTGTCCCCGCCATTCAGAATGTTCAGCGCGTCGCTGATCGTCATGTTGCGGATGGCACCGAGAATCAGGGCCTGCGCCTCCGGCACCGAATCCTCCGCCGCGCGGTTCATGCGCAGCTCAAGATCATCGAGCGGTCCGCTGGCGCCGACCTTGGCGAGGTTCGACTGGATGCTCCGATAGGTCTTGGGAAGCGGGATGCGGATTTTCGGGTCGCCATAATATCCGTTCGTCTGGCCCAACTGGTTGGCGACCAGATTTGTGCCGACGGTCAGTGCTTCGCGCAGGCCCGCATCGATCTCGGCAATGCTCAGAGCACTCTGGGATTCTGGTGTGGTGGCGGAACCAAGGACCTCTCCCAGTACGCGGCCAAACTCGCCGCTTGTCCCGGTTTCAGCACAGCCAGCCGTGAGAAGCGCCAGGCTCAGCGCTCCCAGCATCCTTCGGTTCATCTACCTTTACCCTCACTCTGGCCCCGGCCCCGGGACACTCCCTCTTCTCCTACAGGAGCGCTTCCCTGAATTGAAGCCGCTCACGCAGGCGCGGTGCATCAAAGCCTGACCTTACGAACTTGTCACGCAACTCTGCAAAGAAACTCATTGACCACGCTTGTAGTCATACCTTATGACCACATTCGTAGTCCTACCGGGGAGTCCCAGTGATGAAAATTTCCGCCGCCGAACTCGATGTGATGAGCGTGCTCTGGCAGACGCCGGGCCTCGCCGCATCCGACGTTCATGAGGCATTGGGCGATGAGAAAGACTGGACCAGCCGCACCGTGAAAACCCTGCTGGCGCGCCTGGTCGAGAAAGGCGCCCTTCGCACGGAGGAAGATGGCCGCCGCTATCTCTATCACCCCATCATTGAAGAGGGCGCCTACAAGGCGAAAGCTGCCGGCCAGTTCGTGGACCGCGTTTTCTCCGGCCGGGCAGCACCACTGGTCGCACACTTGGCGGATACGCGCGGCCTGACACCGGAAGACATTGAAGAACTGGAACGCCTGCTGGGGGATCTGAAGAAATGAACGGCGCAACTTTCCTTCCTGACATGACATCGGCCTTGCAGACCGTTCTGGCTGTCTCCGTGCTGATCGGCCTCATCCTTTTTGTCCGTCGGCCGGTTGCCAAGCATTTCGGCGCGGGCGTTGCCTATGCCCTTTGGGCCCTGCCGCTGGCCCGCCTGGTTCTTCCGCCGCTACAGGTTCCGGTTTCCCTGATGCCCCTGTTGGGCTTGCCCAAATCCGCGTCATCTGAAGCCGCTGCGGAACCGGCAAGCGTGTTCGCAGCTGCCTCAGCACCGGAAGCGATCCTTCCGGTACTCGTCACTTCTCCGTCTGCCCCGACCGTCATGCCCGCCCCTCCTCTGGCGGAAAGCGTGATCGCGAGCGGTCTGGCACCTTCCCCTACCTTGATAGACACATTGTCAGTCTTGCTGGTGCCCGGCTTGTTCCTTGTCTGGGCAGGCGGAGCTTTGATTGCCTTCGGTCTCAGCCTTTGGCGCCAGCACGTGTTCATGCAGACCGTGAAGCGGGAAGCCGTGAACGTGTCGCCCCGCCTGCAGCGCATTTCACAGCAGGTTGCCATGCAGGTCGGCCTGAAGCGCCTGCCGGTGATCGCCTCCAGCTTCATTTCGTCCGGCCCGCTTGTGACCGGCCTTTTCCGCCCGGTCGTCTTGCTGCCGGCATGGTTCGAGACGGATTATGACGACACCCAGCAGCGCGCTGCCCTCGCCCACGAGCTGACCCATGTCCGGCGCGGCGATCTCTGGGCCCTGCAGCTGGCAGAGTTCTTCATTGCCTGCATGTGGTTCAATCCGCTGGCCTACTACGCCCACCGCGCATTCCGCACGGACCAGGAAGCCGCCTGTGATGCAGACGTGCTGAAGACGGGCACCGCTTCGCCGCACGCTTATGGCGCCACGCTGATCAAGGCTGTGAAGTCGGCCTCGCAGGAGCGCCTGCCTGTTGGCGCGGGCCTGCCTTTGACGCATGCCCTGAAGGAGCGCCTCAGCCGCATGACTCATCCGGTTCCGACCCGCACCCGCCGCCTCGCCGGTGGCGCCGCAACCGCTGTCATCGGGGCAGCCGCCCTGATCGCGACCTCCTCGGTCCCGGCTAATGCAGGCGAACGCGATCACCATGAACTGCGGATCGAGAACGGCACCGCCTACGTGAATGGCAAGATGATCCCTGACCGCCAGATCATTGTCCTTGGCGAGCCTTTTGAAGGCATCGAGCCTGGTCCCGAATTCACTGCGGAGATCAACCGGCTGTCCCAGGAAATGGCTGAGGAAGGCAGGCTGATCACCAAGCTCACCGCCAAGATTACATCGAACCTTCCTGAAATGAATTTCTCCATGGAAGACGACGCAGAGTTCCAGGCCCTCATGGCCGAGCTGAACGACTTGCCCATCGTCATGGACTTCAACGAAGATTTCGACGTCCAGTTCGACGGCGAAATGTCCGACGAGGACTGGGAAGCCTGGGGCAAGAAATGGGAAGAATGGGGAGAACAGTTCGAGAAACGCGCGGAACAATGGACCGTCGTCTACGAAACCCGCGCAGAAGAGATGCACCAGAAGCTCGAACCTGAACTCGAACGCATGACCGAGGAACTGGAGAGCCGTCTGGAAGAGAAATCCATCAAGCTCGAAGCGCTCATCGACGAAAAATTCGGCGACGACTTCGAATTCCGTATCGACGCAACCTCCAGCGCCCTGGATGCCCTCGTGGAAGAATGCCGCGACGCCGACCTTGCGGATGGTCAGACGAAGGTGATGAGCCGCACCGTCGACCTCGGGAACGGCAAGAACACGGTCAAGATCGCCTGCGTGAAGGGTGATGGCGAAGCCCTGCGGTCCCCAACCACTTTGGCGGTCATCAATTCCAGCAAGAAGCTGTGCGACGTCGAAAAGAAGTCGTTCCGTGATCAGGTCTACCCGGAAGGCGAACTCGACGGCGCTGAAAAGTAAGCTCCTGTAAGCGTTCGCGCTCAAATCCCAGGACCAAGCCCCGGCACTGACCTGCCGGGGGTATAGTCATCTCCAGCGATAAATTACATTACGGCTCATTGGATTAGTGGGTTTGAGATGTATGACGCGGGAAATGACTTAAATCAGGCGTTTGCCCCAAGGTCGGCATCAATACTTTCTTGTAACGAATACAGCTGATCCCGTAGTTCCTGGTGGTGTCGATCCAGATATTTTGAAACATTGCCGTTATCTAGAAGTCGAGAAATGTACCCGCTCGCAACAACAAGTTTGAGCATGTTGGTTCCATAGTGGTCTTCGACCGACTTGATGTCTCTTCTTAGTTCCTCAACTTCTCTTTCCATCTTGCGCCGGTCGTCGTCAGACACCCCTCGAATCGAACGATTGGCGGTCGGGTCAAGTAACTGGTCTGACTTTGTGGCAACCAGCAATGCTTTTGCGTAAGAGCTGGAATAGTTGTTTGTCGCGACCATAAGCTCTGCAACTTCAATCTGCCTTATTGGGGTCATCCTTCTCAGGATTCCCGCAGTATCCATTGCAAACTTGGCGTCCTTGAGAATATCAACGGCTTCTGAACAGATGCCTTTGAGAAGGTCTCTCTTCCTTCGTATAGACTCGATGTTTAGGCCAAGTGCTTTCGCTATCTTTTTCTCTGAGACCCCATTATCGATCGCTCTTAGAACCATAAAATGTTCTTGTACGGTCGAAAGGCGATTTACTCTTTTGTTGTAGGTGTACCCCTCGTCGTCGCTTGATACCAAGCACGTGACTTCCGTTTCTCCAGCGTCCTTTAAAGCTTCGACCCTCATATGGCCGTCCAGGATTAGGTATTTGCCTTTTCCGTTCTTTATTCGGTGCACAACAATCGGCTCTACCAGACCAACTTCCGCAATGGAGCAGCAGATCTGCTCGAATTTCTTCGTGGCTTTAGTAGGTTTGGAGACGAGCTTGGAAGGCACCAAGTCATCCAACTTCAGTATCAGGCATTCATCTTCGAAAGCTCGAACTATCTCAGACTGCATTCTCGTCGACCTCATAGTCCAGAAAGTCCGCAATCTGTGTAGGCAGGGTTTCCAATCCCTCCGCCCGAAGCAGGGTAACAAAGTGTTCGTCGTGGAATAGCGCGCCTAAAGCACTTTTGACGACAGCAAGGCGTGCATCGGTCAGGTTGGCCCGCCTAATCAAACTGCGCTGTCGTTCAGTTTCACTTTTGTAGTGCCGCACCATAGCGTGTGCCGTTACAGGCCTACTCGATCCGGATTTTGCCCTCGTTATAGCTTTGCCCCACCTTTCGCGATCTCTCACAAGCTTAATTGCAGCTTTGAGCTTCTTACCTCTCAGCTCCTTTCGTGTGTAAGCCTCGTTTAAAGCCGCTTGCGTTTCATGGCTGCCAGTTCGAGCGATCTCGACGGCAATACTGATCGGAATATCGCCGCGTTCGACGGCTGCGTACAAACGTTGTTCGCCGTCATTGATCAGCTTCAACAGTCCGGACACATAATCCGGACTAAGGCCTGTCTTTGTTGCAATATCAGAAGAGGTGAAGCCTCTGTCAGACAGCACTCCAATTTCGTGCACGGTTTCCAGTGAGGTGGGTGATCGTCGGGCCAAGTTTTCGATCAGGCTTTGAACGTAGCATTCTTCTTCCGAAAGAGAGACCACGATTGCAGGTATTCGAATTTCACCTAAAGCCTTGAACGCTTCGAGCCTACCTTGACCACAAATGAGCACATAGGGCTTGGACTTCGCCTTTCCTGTTGAAATGCTTACTTTGATTGGACGCTTCAAACCAACTGCCGAGATACTCTCAACAATTTTTCGGAACTTGGCTCGATTTCGGTCGCGTGGATTCAAGACGTAAATGTCTTCTATTTTGATCTCCGTAACGGAGTCGGCAAAGCTTCTCGGCATCACGCAACCTCTGCAATCGGCGTGCGATCCGACATTCTCAGCAAGGGTTCGATCGATTCAAATCTATAGACGTCCAATGCCAGCTCATTGTGTAGCGCAAGACGCACGGACGATGATTGAAAATCAAGACGGGGAAGCAAATAGTAGTCCAGAGCCGCCTCATTTTCTTGATCCATTCGTACACCAATAGTGACATCAGGGCGGAGCTTGGAGTCGAAACGAACCTTCCATCTGGATGAGCCCGCATTCGTGAACAGGTGCCGGGCGATACAAATCGACACTGAGAATTCAGAGTTTATCGTCAGCAGTTGCGTGGCAGGGTCAGACTCAACCGTTGCCCCTAATAGCTCTATCGCACGAACGATACTCGCAACCGTTTCAGCGTGATAGGACCGCAATGTGCGATTGATCTCAATATAGCGATAGTCCCGGTCAGGTTCGAAGCCAATTAGCGAATATGCTCGGATAAGACTACCAAATCTGTGTGAATACGCGCTGCTGGATGGTGTGTTTGGGGCTTCGTCGATAATTATTCCCGAAATGTATCCATATTGATCGTATAGGGATTTTAGGCGGTCCAGCATATCCTGTTCGGAAAACCGCCGGGCCCTTTCTCGAATGATGCCCTTCGCAGTATGGAACAGTTCAGCTGAAACGATCGGTTCAAAAGCATTTTCTGCACGGATCCACATATCCGGCGTGTTCTTCACACGTCGTTGCTTTAGTTTGAAGGAAGTTCTGTTGAATAGGTTGTTCCCGATGTATTTTTCGTTTGTCAGGATCTGATGAATTGTTCCCCTGGACCAATCGCGATCAAGGTCAGTTTTGATATTCTCAGCGTTCAGCGAAGCAGCAATTTCGGCTTCGCTCATGCCTTGCTCTACGAACATGTCATAGATGCGTTTTACCGTCTGAGTTTCTTCCTTGGGGCCTGGTACAAGTATGACCCGGTCCGTCTGTAGGCTCTTTTGTTGTCCTCGAGTGAGAACACCCTTTTCCGTGCCTTGCTCATCGACAAGCATTCGTCTTAGGCCGTATCCGGCAGAGCCTCCCTGTCGAAAGCCCTTCTCAATCAGGCGGCATTGCCCAGCAAATACTTTAGACGACAACTCCCGGCTATATTCACCGGCCATCGCTCTCTTTACGCCTTTGACAATTGTCGAAACTGGACTGCCATCATTAGCAAATTGCTCAGCGCAATAATGAACGGATATACCCGCCTTCTTGCATATATATTCATAGTAGGCAGCTTCGTCGGCGTCCTGAAAACGCCCCCAGCGGCTAACGTCAAAAACCAGAATAGCTTTAAAGCCAACGTTCTGGGTTGTAACGTCAACGATCAACTTCTTTAAGCCGCTTCTCCCATCAATGCTTAGACCACTTTTGCCAGCATCGGCGTAGTTCTGAACAATTTCCATATTATGTTTGTCTGCATACCGCTTAATCGCCGCTTGCTGGTTCTCAATCGAGTAACGCTGATGCTCCGTCGACATGCGAGAATACTGCGCAACTGGCAGCTTATTGTCCGCAGGGGCACCTAATCCGGACAATTCCTGGCGCGTACGCGGTTGGTCCCGATCGCTCATCGCACTTCTCGAACGCCGACAGCAAACTAAACAGAGTTCCTACATATAGTAGGAAAACCGCTCGGAGTCTAATGCCTTTGATTCATTGCCATCCTCATCAAATCTTACTTTTGTAGAATCGTACCTTCAGGGCGCGGGGCTCTTGTATTGACGCTGGCTAATCGAATTAAAGAGTTCCGCAATGCGCGCGGAATGACATTGAACGAAGTTGCAGAGGCTGTGGGTGCGAGCAACCAGCAAATAAGCCACTTAGAAAATGGACGTCGAAGACTATCAATCCCATGGTTGCAGAAGTTGTCCGAAGTGTTTGAATGTGATCCGTTGGACTTAATCAGTTCGGATCTCCACACGCAAAATATCCAAGAAAAGCAATTGCTTGAAGCTTATCGACAACTTAAGCCGATTGATCAGCAGAAGTTACTTAAGGACGCCAAGGATGCTGCGTCCAACCACCTAAGATCTAAGAAGCAATAACCACCCATGGGGCGACAAGCTTCTCCATTTCCTAGTCGAAGTCATTCGTAGCTGTCTTCGCAACCGGCGAAGAGACGCCCTCTTTATCGACGGCTTCCATTCAGAAATCTGGCAACCAAATCTTTATAGCTGTTTTCAACTATAATGCTAACTTGGTTCCAGAAAGCGGATGGAAGCCATGAAAAAAAGCCGTCGAAATGAGGATACCCGTTCTCGAGCACCAACCAGTGTCGACGATCAAGTTGGCCAGAATATCCGAAGCTTACGAAATGAACGCGGCCTCACCATAGCGGAACTTGGAGCCAGTATTGGTGTCAGTGCGCAACAGGTCCAAAAGTACGAAGTCGGTCACAGCCGCGTTAGCGCGTCCAAGATTGTGGAAATTGTTGATGCGTTAGGCGTTACCATAGACGACCTCTTCTCCAACACGCAGCGATTACAGAGAAAGAAAAGAGGCGCCGTTGAAGCTGCACGCGAGGAGTGTCGTTCCTGGATCAATCGAACTCGTTCCCGTAAGAAGTTGATGCAAATGGCGCGCGTACTCAAAGCTATGTCCAATAGCTAGCAGCTTTCACTGCCGCGAAGTACGAAGGTTCAAAATTTCGCAACTGCTTTTCTCTCAGGATCAATCTCGCCAAAATCCCCAACCTTATTCGCTTCCTTCCCGATCAAGACGACTTCGGCTGCGCAGACATAGCGACGCGCTGTCAGTCCGGTATCCCACGGTCCGCCATTCTCGAATTTGTCTTCAGAACTCAGATGATAAAGTCGCAATACTTCAGCATAGGTCTTCAGCAACTCAAGCGGAACCGGCTCTCCGGTCTCACGATCAAACGTACAAGCGGCAGCTTTGGCAGGATCACGCTCGAACGGCGCAACCGGCTTCGGACGTGAATACGTCTGCGGTCTGCCGCGAGGAATATTGCTCATCAGTTCCGCCCCCGGCTCCAGGTCAGATGCCCCCTTCGCAACAGGTGCCACCATAAACCCAAACGGCTTGATCTGTTCGGAGAATGGCTTGCCTTCATTGAAAGCCTTCACCCATCTCAAGAGGGCAGGACTCGTCGCCCCGTATCGCATCAGGGCCGGCTTTGAGAGCGCTGAGTGATAGTCGAGCCCAACCTGATTGGGGTGCCCACTACGTGCTGCTTTTATGATGTGAAACCAGAGATCATACTGCCAGCGTTTGACCCCGATCTTGGGAAGGTCACATATGGGGGCCGGTACATTTGGAGCTGCATCATCTTCGCCGTAAGGCTCCATCAAATGCCCCAAGCCATGGGCGGAAGCTTTGCGGATGATTGGGGTTCCATCCGCATCGATGTTGAACAGTGCATAGCGCTTCGCTGATATGGCCCAGCAATACAGAGGGACATGTTCTTTGGTGTCCGGTGCGTAGTTCACGTCTTCGATTTGCAGGATCGAACCCGGCTCCTCATAGGGATTGAGAGGCACAAACCAATCAATCACATTCTGAACACGGGCTTCAAACACATCCCGGTCCATCGCATCCGGGCGGGCAATCGCAAGACTATCCGTATCGCAGAACGCCCATCCAAGATCTTGCCGCTCAGCCACGGCCTCTGCGCAGGCCAGCATCAATCGCGCACCGCTTGTTATCATGGTCGCTAGGAGGGGATGAAAGTACCGCCCCGGCTCTTCAAGGGCTTTTGACTGACACGCAGTTTCCTGACCATCCATCCCAACGATCGTGAGTGGTTCCGGCTTCGGCGCATCATCGCGGATGATTTCCGCATAGACACCGTAGCCGGTGGAGTTCGCGAGGATCTTCAGGTGCTTCTCAATTGGATCTTTCGCCGCTTTGGCTTTGTCCCGCATGTTGATGATTGCTGAAAACAAATCGCTGGCGTTCGGATCCAGCAGGCAGTCTTCCCGCCCCATCAGATTAACGGGCTGCAATCCAACTTGCTTAGGACCGGGGCGGAACCCGATCGCGCGACGAATGCGAGGGATTTTACCCGTAAGGATTTTCGAGGCCGCCAAATCAGCGAGTGCGTACCAACACGAAAACTCAGCCTTCAGGTAGTTGAGCCCGATTGTGTAGGGCTTGCCGGGACCGGCATAGGGTGCCCGTACCGGCAGCAGGTCCCCATCCGGTACAATTTCGACAATGACATGCAGGTTTCGCCAGGTTGCCTTGTTCTGGAGATCTTCCAGGCAAAGCTCTTTGAGAAAGGCAATTACCTCATCAGTCGCGTCGTAGGTTTCGAACCCATCTGCCACGAGGAATTCATGCAATCCCTGTAGGGCATTCACAGTTGGGTACATGGATTTGAAGTCGGTATGTATGACCTCCACCGCTTGCCGTCGGATGCGGACTTCCGCACGTCCCCCAAAATATGTGGGCAGCAAATGCCCGAAAGCGGAGAAGTCTACTTTTTCCCAACCACCCGCCAGAAGAGGCTGAATGCCCATCTTCTCAAGTAGCGCTTTGCCAAGGCTAGCTTCGCTGAGAATTCGGCTGATGGGCGTGGTGAGCTCGAATTCCGCATAACGTTCAGACAGAACTTCAAAGCATTCCCAAGTCGCCTGCACGTCTGCGCGCAGGTAATCGAGATACTCGAACGTAATCGGGCCACCATGCTCTGAGGTTTCGAGCTTCTGGGTCGGAACGTTCAGCTTCTCTGCCAGAGCCTTCAGAGAATAGCGTCCCGTCAGCATCGCGCTTGCCAGAGTTTTCACATCGACAAAGGAACCGCGATTGACGGGCACTTTCTGATCGCGATTGCGCATACCCCGTCCGGTGTATTGTTTGCCGGGAGCCGCCCAATCAATCAAAGAGGCTGAAGGGCTAAGATGCTTCACACGTATGTGCGGATCGCTTTTCCATGGTGTGAGGGGAAAGCTGAAGCCGCCGCGCATGTTTCCGCGTGCTTCACCTGCTTCCATTGCGATGCGGGAAATGTCGAACGGTAAATTGAAGCCAACCAATGAGCCGTTGCCAAGATAGCAGATCTTCAGAAGGACTTTCGTACGGAACTCGGCAATAGGACAAACATCAAGTCCATGCGCGGCAGCATACTTTTGAACGGTATTGATGTCAGACGCCGGCAGGTCATCTGCATAGAACAAGAGTTCGCGAACGAGATGGTTTGCCTTGCGCACTTGGGCGCAACCGACCCGCAATTTCTGAGCGGGACACAAAGTTGTTTCCGTGTCGAACACAACATGGAACTCAGATGCCAGGTTTTCCGAACCGCCCGCCCTCTTCTGGGCGAGGGGCTTTCCATTCGGCTTTGTAAAAACACGCACCGCGATCGGAGCTCGAAATGGAGGCCGTTTCATTGTTCGCCCTCCGACTGTGCGGGGGTGGTTTCAACTCGTTGCAAAAGGGACGCGCCGAAGTGTTTGAGGGTACGTGCGATGATTTCGAGCCATTCACCCAATGCGAGGACATAACGCCCGGCTTGTTCAAGCTCCCGGTCTTCGGCTTGTGGGGTGAACCCAAGGCCGATTTCCGTTTCGGTCAGTTCGCGATGACAATTCCGGCAAACAGCACCGCCGTCACCAACGCCGAACTGGCGAGGGATGACATGAGCGTACTCCAATGCCGCGGGGCTATTGTCGTATCCACAAATCACGCAAATCGGATTGCGACTTTTGAGACGTCGGAAATGCCCTTCTTTGCGCAGCTCCTTGGGGTCAATGATATCGTCCATGAGGTGTTCCTTTCCTGTCATGGTTCAACGATCTGGTAGATTTCGTGGAATGCTGGCTCATCCTTGAGCGCGAACCGGATCAGCATGTTGGGATCGGTCTCGAGCGGCCAGGATCTGCCGTTGATGTCGGTGACTGTCTCACCTTCGAACTCTTCGAGATAAGTAAGATCGTGCGTGTCCAGGAACCGGCGAACCCGGTTACGATAAACACCGACGCGGCTTGCGTCGGCGAACGTCCGAACAATGATCGCCTTTGACTTTCCGTCGACAATGATCTGTACCCGGCGCGGGCGGGCGTCGGTCACAATCCAACGCCGCCCCTCTTTGATGCCGAGCTTCTTCGCGACTAGTGCCCGCTTTAGCCGATCCGGAGAAACATGAGCTGACTTCGCCGCCGCAGTAAGCGACGTTCCGGCGTACATCGCCTGAAGCGCTTGCGAGATCTTCTCTTCGTTTAGGGGACGAAGGGCGGATGGCTTGATCGGCGTTTCATCCTGCCGGGGATGTCCGCGAGCCTGCGACCTGGACAGACCACGGGCTTTTCCGCGTGCAATGCGGCGGGCGTATTCAGCTTTGTAATCGCGTTGGCGTGCCATGATTGATCCGACGTTGGTGTTCGGATCAAACTTGGAGGCTGCTGCTGCCTATTTCGTCTTAGTTGTCGCCTAAAGGGTAAATAGGAAAAATTAGGATATATTTCTCATAGACTTAGCGTGGGACTCGGCGGCTTCGAAAGCCTTCACTCCAAAGCCTCGTCGGGTTTCCCAGCCCGGTCGATTGAGTGCGATCCAGTCGAGGTAGATCTCATGTCGAGTGTTCAAGTTGTGGCGTTTGAAATCCACTAGACCTTCGTCGATACAAGCTGTGATCACCTCAATCCTGTCTGAGCGAAAGTTCTTCGGCCCTCTTATTGGAGATGCAGCGGACCGGCCCTCAACACTCACCTTGATGACGCGAAGGTCGCAGAAACTTTGTTGTGCTGAACTCGCCGCATCTGTCTCAGGATGAACCTCTGCGCCAATCCAGAAGTCGGGGGCGATCATCACAAGGGAGTGTGTAGTTTCATCAATTCCAATCAACTCAAGTTCCCCGCCTATCAAAGCGTTGCGCAGTCCAATCAGTGCTCTTTTGCGATATTCCGCTTCAGCATTTGCGATGATGAAAGTGCGTCCACTCGAGAGCAACGCCCGAGCCATTGGATTGGCGCCCGCATCTTTGGGTAGTTCAGTTTCCTTGAGCTTTTTGGATAAGCGATCTGCATCAGCGGCTTTAATCGCAGCAAGTTTGCCTGCGAAATGCTCGCTGACTGGTTCCGAATTTGACCAGATTTTATTGAGGTTTTCAGCCATTTCGACTAATGTATTCGCAGACAAGAAAGATCGATGTGACAATGTTAGCTCAGTCAGAAGTCAATAAAGTTAAGATTGATGAATGGGCTGAACGGTGTGAACACTGGAACGAGAAAGCCCAGTTAGAAGCACCGAAGCGGAAGCGTCGAGAAAAGCAGTCAGCACCACTCGTTCTGACTGGACATGGCCTTTCCATTCGCGTCGATAAAAGTCGGCTGATTATCAAACATGGGCTGACGCACTTCCCGGCAAAGCCGACAGAAGCTGCCTTCTTTAAGGGGAGCCTGGAGCTTCCGCCTCGCATCGTGATCGTAGATGGCAACGGCCACATTACGCTGGATGCATTAGACTGGCTTCAAGAACAGTCGATAGATCTAATTCGGCTACGCTTTGATGGTCGAGTCCAATTTGTTGTTTCCGCGAATGGGTATGCGGCAGATCCGAAGAAAGTTGAATGGCAACGAAAGACGCGAGCCAGCGAAGCAGCCCGCGTGAAATACGCTGTTCCTCTAATTCAGCAGAAAATCCTCGGCACACTCTACAATTTGGAGAACTTGCTTCCTGAAAGTCGGTCCAGAGAGAAAGCGATCGAAGCGGCAAAGAGCGCATTAGTGGAACTTGAGCAGTCGCCTCCGGACATGATCGCAAAACTAAGTGCAATTGAAGGAACTGTGGCGCAAGGATACTTCTTCGCCTGGCGCGCTCTCGATATCAAATGGAAGGCGACTAAGCGTTATCCTGTGCCCAATGAGTGGAAGAGATACTTTTCACGGTCGTCTCTGAAGTGGGGGGAGAGCCGTGTTCGAAATAGGAGCGCAACGCATCCGGTGAACGCGATGCTCAATTACGCATACGCCCTTCTGGAGAGTGAGGTGCGTATCAAAGTTGTCGCGGATGGGTATGATCCAAGTGTTGGGATTACGCATGACAATTCCAACTCGGATCGACATGCTTTTGTATTTGATCAGATGGAGCCGATGCGACCGGTTGTGGATCGAAAGATCCTAAAGTTAATCCGAACTGAGACGTTTTCCGGAGCGGACTTTGACCTACAAATAGGTGGTGTAGTAAGGGTCAATCCGAAGTTGATTGCGTTTATCTCTGCTTCGGCGGAGGGGGGCTAAAGGTTGAGCGACACTTGGACACTCTTTCGATTTAGGGCGATCAATCAGTTTTTGTGGCAGGAGCTCGAGTTCTCAGAACTCTACTTTGCATCCCCGGAACAACTGAATGATCCCTTTGATTGCCGCGTAAACTGGAAGTCGGCAATTCGCAACGCACTTCAACAAAACATCTGCCCTCAGCGACGGGAAGACCTTGAGCTTATTCTCAAAGAGTTCACTCACAAGGACCCTCACTTGGAAGCCGGAATTTGCTGCTTTACAGTAAATCTCGACAACCCATTGATGTGGTCACACTATGCTAATTCCCATTCTGGTGTTTGCCTCTACTACGAAATTCCCAGTGACTTTTTTGTTGATCAGTTCCCAACAGGAAATGATCCGTATTTTGTTGGTGTGTCCCCTGTTTCCTATGGCGACCGCAATTTTACTGATTGGCTGGTATCTGGTGACCTAGGTGATCCTGTAGCGGGAGAAGCCGTCGAAAGTGCTGTGGCCAGAATATTCTCCACTAAGTCATCACACTGGGCACACGAAATGGAGGCCCGGCTGGTGATGAGTCGACCGGGTCCCATTCAAATAGATCCACGCTTTCTGAAGCAAATCACATTCGGCTTTAAAGCAACTGAGAGGGATAAAAATCTTGTTGCGAAGACCGCATTACGAAATCACGAGAACATGGAATTCTATGAAGCGCAGGAATCATCCAAATCTGAGATCGGTTTAGAGTATATCGAGAGGTGGAAGGCCGATTGAATTAGGCCTCTGATGGATATGACAGGGAATATTTATTTGTGATTGAATTTCTGTTTGAGAGCTTGAGGAAGATATCAAGTGCTGAAGCCAGGAAACAAGTGGCCTCGAACCCTACAGCTCGACGCTATCTGCACCCAGTTGGGATTCGTGTCGCAAGGCGCTTATTTCAAGCGATGAGTTTCACGCGTTTGTTGGTTGGGTACGTATCAATTCAATTGTTAGTAAGCGGAGGGAAGGTACTTAACGATTGGTATTGCATTGAGTATGGTACTATTATTCAAGTTCCGGATTTTTTGACGTACAATCCGCGCTCTAGTGAGCTACTATTAGCATTAAACTCGACATTAGTCGCTAGCCAGGCGGCGCTTATTGGAATCCTTGCTATTGCCGTGGCTCTTGTAACTTTCCTGGGCGCCTATCATAATGTGCGCGTCATTATTCGAGCCTATTTTCAAGACTCTCTGGTTGAACCAATCGTCAAAAGTGCGCTGGCTTTGATACTCGTTCTTTCAGTCCAGGTAGTTTGGCCAATTGAGTTTTTAGTTAGTAGCAATTCCATAGCCGATCAGGTTGCAATTGGCCCCCTAATTTTATCGGCATTACACATTGTTTGGGGTGGATGGAATATTCTGTTTACTGCTTATTTCATTACTTCAAGCTTGGACTTCGCCGAGCCAACATCGAGATTAGCGCGAATCGAGACCTACTACGCTAGTGATGTCTTTCATCGAATCTTGGAAAAGCAGATCATTTATGAAAGATACCGACAAATAGGCCCCAAATTATTAGATTATAATAGTCGGGATGAACCCAAAATATATGTATGGCCTTCCGTAGAAGGTGACATCCTGGTGTCGACCTCAAATAAGAGGCCAAAAACGCTAGTGGATGTTTGGCAGGTACCACTGCGGTTGGCATTTAGGATGTGGTTTGCACGGCTGCCGCCGCCTTCGAAAGCGTCCGCCGATTGGATGCACGATCCAGAACGTTGCATTTACGCTCAAATTGACATCGGAAGTACCGTCGACTCGCTCTCCCCAATATACAGGGGGGTTGGGCTTCCAAGGTTCAATTTCTGGGAACGACAATTGTTACGCTGGAGCTTTCGATTGAGGAAAATATAATTGGCCAAAAGATCATATCCAAACGACTCTGAGCTACTCGGGGAATTTGCGAATATAGCGCTGGGAGCTCTCCGAACAGGCTCTAAAGAGGGCTTTCGGCAGGAATTACATAATCTTGAAAACTTTCACCGTTTCTTGCTTGAAATCTCTATGGTTGACGTGGAAGGCGCCAACGAAAGCTATGCGGCGTTAAAGGGGGCGTGGCTGCCTTCTCACACTGATTGGGTTGCGACTTATCGCGAACTCTATGCTACAGCTGTCGACCAATTGCTTACTAACCCAGGTGGACTTTCTGAGCTGCTGGGAACACCTCGTCGACTTTTAAGCGCGGGAGTGCTTGCTGGGCCGTCTGTGATATCCCAAGAAATTATGGATCTGTGGGGGCTTGCTGCTTATTTTCTAATGAGTTGGCATACCAAGAAAGCCAACTCAAATCAGTATAGCGATGAAACGCCTCATGGCCGATCATCCGCAGAACTGGAGGCATATGAGCATGCCACCCGCCAAATTGTTGAAAGCCTCGAACAACAATGGATGTTTATTGCACCTAGGGAGTATGGTGTTGACGATCCTGAATACTGGCACGCATCCTCTTTAAAGTGGCCGCTAATTGTTGCGCACGCTCGGATATCTGCCGAGCTGCTTGTCCGTTCCGCTTGGAATAATGATACCATCGGCTTTGACGAGTATCTGGACCACTTTATGTTATGGCCAGGAGGAAGGCGACATTTTGAGAAGGAGTTCGATTGGACGCTCAGATTCAATGAGCTGAACTCGGAGCTGATTGATCAGCCTTGGGATCAAGTAAGATCTGCTTTGGCAGCGAACGAATTTGGCAACACAACACTCTCATCTGCGAAATCTGTGTTTGATTCTATTCTCCGAAGGCTGAAGTTCGAGGTAAGGCTACTATCGTCTCAATTGACGTTAAGTTGGTGGCTCGACAACAAGTCAGGCTCTTACACACTAGATTTTTCGAGAAAAATATTGCTCTCCCGGCCCTCTTCCGAGGAGGGGGAGCCAGCCGCAATTGAAAATGGGCACAGGCTATTCGAGCGTGTGTTCGATAGCTGGCTCCTGTCATCAAATGCCGATGCGATGGAGCCAGATATGGGACAAAAGCATGTTTTGGATAACTTTGTAGAACGTCTAGATCGACTTTCGGAGCCTAGATTGCGGGTTGGGAGAGTGTATTCGCTATCCACTAAGCATAGTCGATACGAACTAAGCCAAGCTTTTCAAGTATTACTAGTTGCCCATTTTACCGATCAAAGTGCTGGTAGAATTATTGAAAAAATATCCGAACACGTACGCCAATTACTTCGGAAAGGTGGGACTGGAGAATCTATCGAAAGATTACTTCGCTCTTTTTCCCGACTGAAGCAGAAACCGCCAACGGAGCATGATCGGTTCGAAATGGCGGTGAGGGCGTTCAAGCCAGATATTGATGTTTCAGAAGTTTGGCATCAGTTCGCTGGTTTTCTTGATCGAGCTTCTGATGAAATTGAAAGAATCCGAACCGAGCGTTTGTTGGGCCAGGAAGTCAGTCAGGAAGTTCTTGAATCTATTTCAGAACGCTTGGATCGGAAACTAAAAGAAGTTCCTGGTGCAGTGCCCATCTTTCAGAATTTTACCATTGATGAGACACGAGCATCATCTTCCACGAACAGCTTTAAGCTGAGTAGCGTCGATAAAGGCTTTTTGGTGATCCCACCATTACGAGCGGGTTCGGACGCATACATTGATGGTATAGTCAGTCAAACCGCTCAGGCCTTTGCTCGAATGGTTTTTGCAAGTTTCTGGCGCAAAGAGCGGCAATCAATAGCAAGTGAATCAGGGCCAGAATCTAAGGAATTTTGGCAGCTCATTGAACAGATTTCATCCGATATTCCAAATGCGTCCATTCAGCTTTGCCATCAGGACTATTCCTCTTTTATCTACAGTGATTTGGTTCTGAGAGAGCAAGTTTCAGGCTTAGCTCGCATGTACAAGTCCGATCTAGAAAGCGATCTATATGTGGGCACGGTAAATAACATCGACGTATACGTCTTTGGGCGAGAAGTAGGCCGGGCAACCCTGTTTTCTACAGATGAACTCGAAACGATAACCTACTCCATTCAGGAAAATGGCTTGTTCGTTGAGGCGAAGATCAAGGATTCAAAGCCAGAAGAATCCGAATGCACCATTGAGTTTCTTTACAACCAAGGTGTTAGTTGGCGGAAACGATCTTCGGCTGTGGTAACATTTCCCCCATCGGAAGCTATGCGGGGCTAGCATACAGAACTCTCTTTTGAATCAACCACCGCAACAGCAATTAGCTTTGGACATGACTATACCCCCGGCACTGACCTGCCGGGGCTTTTCCGTCTGAACGCGAAGGCTTTGCAGGCCCGCCGAGCCCCTCTAGGGTGCGCTCGATTTCTGACACACTTACCGGAGCTGCCGGATGACCCCGCGCCTGACTGCCCTGACCCTGTTCCTGCTGCCGCTGGCAGCCTGTGCGACGGTCGAACCCGAGCCCTGCTCTGCCGAATGGATCGACTACAAGACGGACAAGATCCTGCGGAAGTTCGCATCTGAAAACCGCGGCCTGATCAACGACTTCCGCCGGCTCGCCCGTGAAGACGGCGAGGTGGACCCGTTTGTCGCCATCGCTCTCGCCCGCAAGTCCAACCGGATCCAGACCTTCGCCGACTCGTTCAACCGCACTGTCCTGCCGGAGCTGGAAGCTGCCGTCGATCAGTGCGGCCGCCATGAAGAATTTGTTCCCGCCCTGACCGCCTTCCTTCAGGATGAGGGTGTCAGCGATGAGGCCATCAGCTGGATCATCCCCTTCGTCGGCGTGATGACCGAAATGCGCGATGGAACATTCGATCTCGACGGGCATCACCAGGACTGAAACACATGCGCACACTGATTGTCGTCCCGGCACGCTATGCCTCTACTCGCCTGCCCGGCAAACCTCTGGTGATGATTGCAGGGCGCACCATGGTATCGCGTGTCGCGGCGATGGCTGCGAAGGCGGCGGACGCGCTTGGCGATGCGCAGCACGTGGTGGCAACGGACGACGCGCGGATCGAAACCCATTGCCGGGAGCTTGGCATCCCGGTCGTGATGACGGATCCGAACCTGCCTTCCGGCACGGACCGCGCGCTGGCGGCAGCAGACGCGATGGGCGCCGCGCCGGACGTTGTGGTCAATCTGCAGGGCGACTCGCCCTTCACCCCGCCGGCCCATGTGATTGCCGTCGCAGAAGCCGCAAGGGATTCTGGCGCGGATGCGGCGACCCCCTATGTCCGCCTCACCTGGGACGCGCTGGACGCCTTCCGCCTGCACAAGCAGGAAACCCCGTTTTCCGGCACCACGCTGGTCCATGATGAAACCGGCCGCGCCTTGTGGTTCTCCAAGAACCTGATCCCTGCCATGCGCAAGGAAGCAGCCTTGCGGACGAAGGGCGACCCGTCGCCCGTGTGCCGCCACATCGGTCTCTATGCCTACCGGCTGGAGGCGCTGCGCCGTTATGTCAGCCTGCCGGAGGGGCGTTACGAACAGCTCGAAGGCCTGGAGCAGTTGCGCCTGCTCGAGAACGGCATGAGCATCCAGTGCGTCGAGGTAGAGCCGGACCGGATCGCCATTCCCGGCATCGACACGGCCGAAGATGTCGCCCTTGCAGAACGCCTCGTCGCCGAGCATGGCGACCCGCTGGAGGCCTGACCCTCATGGGACGGATCATTGTCTGCCGCCATGGCAATACGTTTGACAAAGGTGATGTGGTCACGCGTGTCGGCGGCCGAACGGACCTGCCGCTTTCCAGATCCGGCACAGAACAGGCCGAAGCGCTTTCCCGCCACTTTGCTGACACAGCCTTCCGTGCTGCCTATTGCTCCTCCCTTCAGCGCACGCGGGAAACCGCCGCTGCCATCCTCGGCGCCCGCGCGGATGGCCCCGACCTCACCGTCCTGCCCTTCCTGACGGAAATCGATTATGGCCCGGACGAAAATGTGGCCGAAGAGAAGGTGGTCGCCCGTATCGGCGAAGACGCCATGCGCGCCTGGGAGGAAGACAGCCGCGTGCCGGATGGCTGGACCGTGGACAAGGCCGCCATTCACGCCGGCTGGAAATCCCTGCTTGCAGAAGCGTCCCGCCTGCCGAAGGAAGAGACCATCCTCGTGGTCACCAGCAATGGCATCGCCCGGTTCCTGCCGGATGTCGTGGATGCGGTACCCGTCGGCCTGCAGCCGAAGCTCAAGACGGGTGCCTGGGGCATCGTCGCGTGCAATGCCGGCACACGTATATTGGCGTGGAACGAGCGCCCGCCTGTCTAATCAGACTACCTGTCAGGCCGCGTCGCGGTCGCCGGTTTCGTCTTCCATTTCACCGGGCCCGGCAATCGGCAGGGTGAAGGCGACGGTCGTACCCTCCCCCTCGATGGACGAAATGCTGAGCGTTCCGCCATGCATTTCCGCGAAGGATTTGGTCAGCGCGAGGCCGAGCCCCGTGCCTTCATAATTACGGTCATGCGCGCCCGCAGCCTGTTCGAAAGGCTGTGACAGGCGCGGAAGATCCGCCGCCGGGATGCCGATACCCGTATCGGTGACGGAGACTTTGATGTCCGGGCCGTATTGCTGAATGGCCACCGTGATCCTGCCGCCCGCATTGGTGAACTTGATGGCGTTGGAGACAAGGTTCAGCACCATCTGGCGGATGGCACGATGGTCGGCGTCGATCTCCGGAAGGCCGGGCTGAACATCCAGCACGACCTCAATATCCTTATCGGACGCCTTGCGGCGGATCATCCGCACCGCCGCATCGACCGGGTCGACCGGATCGATCGGTTGCGGATTGATCGTCATCTTGCCGGCTTCGATCTTCGCCATGTCGAGAATGTCGTTGATCATGTCCAGCAGGTGCTGGCCGGATGCCAGGATGTCCTGCGCATAGCCCTTGTAGCGCGGGTCTCCGAGCGATCCGTACAGCTCGTTCGCAAGGATCTCCGAGAAGCCATTGATGGCGTTCAGCGGCGTGCGCAGCTCGTGGCTCATATTTGCCAGGAAGGCGGACTTGGAGTTCGCAGCGTTTTCGGCGCGGGATTTCTCTTCCGTCAGCTTGCGTGCGAGTTCGCCCGCGCGGCCTTCCGAGCGTTCGAGATCCAGAACTGTCTTGCGCATGCGCTCCTTCTGGCGGCGCAGTTCTTCTTCCTTGCCGATATTCTCGGTCACATCGATGCCGATCGTGATCAGGCCACCATCCGGAGACGGCCGCTCGACCAGCTTCAGCCAGCGGCCACCCTGCAGGCAGACCAGATTGACCTGCTTGTCATCCGCTGACGGGCGCTCTGCGCGCACAGCCCCTGCACGGGCAATCGTGACCGTCTCGTGCGTCATGCCGGGCCGCAATGTGTCGGTCAGGCCGAAATCCGTGGCAAAGGCACGGTTCCAGTAAAGCAGGCGTTTGCGGTGATCCCAGAGTGCGAATGGACCACTGAAGCCTTCCAGCGCGTTGCGCAGGCGCCGCTCTGCAGCCTTCACGCGATCTTCCGCCTGCTTGCGGTCTGTAATGTCCAGCATGATACCGCCGAATAGCGCGCCGTCATCCGTCTCGGTGCCTGAACCGCGCATCTCGATCCAGCGCAGCGGCGGCTGGGCCGCAGCAAAGGAGACCTGCAGCCATCCAATGTCGCGGGATTTCTCGATCGCCTCGCGCACGCGTGCCTGATGTTCGGGATGAACCTGTTTCAGCAGATTGCCGAGCGACACGGTGCGCATGCCTTCAAGGCCGAGCAGTTCGCTCGAGGCTTCAGACAAGAAGACTGACGTCTGGTCCGGCGTCCATTCCCAATAGCCGGCGCGGGCGCTGCGCATGACGGTCGCCATGATCCGGTCGGCCTGTTCGTCCCGCGCGGCTTCCACAATCGTATTGGCCTGCTGTTTCGATAGGCGGCCCAGAAGGCCCGTGATGGCCAGGACAGGTGCAGCAAGCAGAAGCGCAAAAATCAGCAGGCTGACCAGATCGTCCCGCGTGAACACGTCTGCGCGGGTGGTGTTGCAGACGGCGAGGCCGCCACCGGCGAGATCGCTGCATGCCAGGGCGGACCGCTGCATGCCCTCACCCTTTTCGAATCCGGCCTGACGGATTGGACGAAGCCCATTTGCCGGACGCGGGACCGGATCACCTGCCACGATCTGAAGCCCTCCGGAGACGAGCGAAATCTCGCGTCCCGGCATGGTTGCCGGTAACCATGTGCCCGCCGGGGCGAGTGCGATGATGGCATTCCGTTCGCTGCCCGTGACCAGAACCACATCGCCAAGCTCTGACAGGCCGGCGCGCTGACCATGTTCGATCAGGCGCTCCGCCACCGAAGCAGCCGCGTCGAGCCGGCTGCCATCCGGCGCCAGTTTCGCATCGGACAGGGACATGACTGCATCGACGCCCGGCGTGGCGCCAGCAACAGCCGACCGGGACGCATGGCTGTCCGCCACTAGCCGGATTGCGGTCTCGACCGTGTCAGCCCGGCCTGCGACCCGCCCTGCGAGCGCTTCGGCTTCTGCCTGCAGTGTCAGCAGCAGGTTCGCGTCGGCGCGCTGATGCTCGTCCCAGGCTTTCAGGCCCATGGCCGCTGCGAGCAGGAGGATCGTCCCGGCGATGGTCCATTTCAGGCGTGCGGAAATCACTTCAGACACAGGGTCTGAAGCTTGATTCGATTGGGATTTTCTATCCGCGTCTACCAATGGATGATCCCATGCCCGCAAAACGGGCAAAATTCGCACAAATTACCTTGTCCGCCGGAATCATTGCCCGAGCGTTAACAAATCTCAAAGTTTCGTTAACGCGCTGTCTTAGCCGAGGGCGCGGGCCACAATGTCTGCTGCGTTGGAGGAAAGGCCTGCCGCCTGAAGACGTTTCAACGTCGTTTCTGCTGCCGCCTTCGCCTGCGGCTCCAGGATGCGCCACTGCTCGAACGCCGTGAGCAGACGCGCGCCCAGGGCCGGGTTCGCTTTATCGGCCTTGAGGATGACTTCCTCGACCGCCTGATAGCCGGACCCGTCCGGCGCATGGAAGGCCGCGAGGTTCTGCATCGTGAAGGCTGCCACGACCGACCGGACACGATTGGGGTTACGCAGGTCGAAGGCCGGATGGGCCGCAAGCGCCTTCACCGTCTCCGCATCGCCAGTGGTGGCCTGAAGGGCGAACCATTTGTCCATGACCAGCGGATTGTCTTTCCAGGTCTCTTCGAAATCGGCGAGGGCATCGTTCGCCTTGCCGCCTTTCTGCACCGTGTAGGCGCGCAGCGCTGCGAGGCGTTCGGTCATGTTGGTCGCGCCATCATAGAGCTTGCGAAGCGTGTCGGCGGCGCCCGTATCGGGCGAGACACCGAGCAGCACGATCATTGCTGTCCGCAGGGCACGGATCCCGGCCTGTTCAGCACCCGGATCGAACGGCGCCGGCGTCGGTCTGCCAAGCGTGTCGGCGATGAAGCCGGACAGTTTGACCGCCAGTGCAGACTGGAGCTTTTTCCGGGCCGCATTCAGCGCAACCGCATCGGCTGGCTGGCGCTCAAGGAACATTTCCCCCACTTCCGGCAGGCGCGTCAGCAGCGCGGCAAAGGCCGGGTCGTCGACGGCATTTTCCACCGCGCCGGCGAGTGCCGCGACAAGTGCATCGTCCGGCTCAGCCTGGCTGCCTTCGGAAAGGGCAAGGATCTCTTCCTTCACCAGCGTCTGGACAGCGTCCCACTGATTGAACGGGTCTGTCTCCATACGGACCATGGCGAGGCGCTGGTCACGCGACAGTTTGCGGTTCAGGCGCACAGGCGCCGTGAAATCGCGGTTCACCGAGACGAGTGGCGGCTCAGTCACCGTGTCCGGCATCTCCAGCGTCAGGGTCACATCCTCATCTTCGAGGATAGTCGTCCATTCGGCGAGATTGCCTTCCTCATCCAGCAGCGCCATTTCCAGCGGGATCGGCACCGGCTGCTTCTCCGGCTGGCCGGGCGTCGGTGGCGTCTTCTGCGTCAGCGTGATCTCGATTTCACGCGTCTCGGGATTCCAGTTTTCCTCGACGGTCACTTCCGGCGTCCCCGCCTGGGCGTACCAGAGGCGGAACTGGGCGAAGTCCTCGCCCGTGACATCCTCGAAGCATTTGTAGAAATCCTCGATCGTCACGGCCTGGCCGTCATGACGTTCGAAATAGAGATCCATGCCTTTGCGATAGAGCTCCTCGCCGATCATCCGGCGCAGCATGCCGATAAGTTCGGCGCCCTTCTCATAGACCGTCGCGGTGTAGAGATTGTCGATCGAGCCGTAATGGTCCGGACGCACCGAATGCGCCAGCGGACCTGCGTCTTCCGCGAACTGGCGCGCGCGCAGGCGGATCACATCCTTGATACGCTGCACCGGGCGCGAACGCATGTCGGCGGAGAAGTTCTGGTCACGGAAGACCGTCAGGCCTTCCTTCAGGCAGAGCTGGAACCAGTCGCGGCAAGTGATGCGGTTGCCGGTCCAGTTGTGGAAATATTCGTGGGCGACGATACTCTCGATGGCCTCGAAGTCTGCGTCCGTCGCGGTCGATTCATCAGCCAGCACATAGGCGGAGTTGAAGACGTTGAGTCCCTTGTTCTCCATGGCGCCGAAATTGAAGTCGCGCACGGCCACGATGTTGAACACGCCGAGGTCATAGGCGCGGCCATAGGTCTGCTCGTCCCAGGTCATGGAACGTTTCAGGCTGTCCATCGCCCAGGCGGCGCGTTCGGCATCGCCCTTGTCGACATGGATCGCGAGCGCGATCTCGTCGCCATTCATCGTGGTGAAGCTGTCGCGATAGACGTCATAATCCCCGGCGCAGAGTGCGAAGAGATAGGCCGGCTTCTTGTGCGGATCGTCCCAGACGGCGAAGTGGCGGCCATCGTCGAGGTCTCCGGTCTCGCCCGGCGTGCCGTTCGACAGGAGGATCGGATAGGTCGCCTTGTCCGCGGCCATCCAGACATGGAAGGCGCTCATCACGTCCGGCCGGTCCGGATAGAAAGTGATGCGGCGGAAGCCCGTTGCCTCGCACTGCGTGCAGAAGCGCCCGCCCGACATGTAAAGGCCGGACAGTGCGGTATTCTTCGACGGGGCGATCTCGACTTCCGTGACCAGCGTGAACGCATCCGGCACCGAGGCGATGGTCAGGCCCTTCTCGGTCTGCTCATAGGCGCCCGCCGCCAGCGGCTTGCCGTCAATCGCAATCGAAAGGAGCGTGAGCCCTTCCCCGTCCAGAACCAGCGCCTCCCCAGCGCCGCCCGTCCGGCGGACCTTCAGTTCGGAGTGGACTTTGGTTGCATCCGGATCGAGATCGAAGCGCAAATCCACCTGCTCGATTTCGAACGGATAGGGCTTGTAGTCGGAAAGTTGCACGGAAACGGGGGTTTCGGTTCGCATGAGGGCTCCGGGGTCTTGGCAATTGCTTCATTGGACATAGGAAATGGCGGGAGGCGCGTCGAGGGCCGGAACGCTGCCGGCGGGCACAAGGCCTGCATTGAACTCCGGTTACACAGGGAATGCATTCATATGGCCCAGCTTTTCCGATCATCCGCCATGCGCCGGTTTGCGGGCATGACTGCAATCTGCCTCATGCTCGCGATCGCTGTCCTGTCCGTGATGCCGCCCGGGGACCTTCCGCCGGTAGAAGGGTCCGACAAGCTGAAACATTTCATCGCCTATGGCAGCCTCGGGGGCGCCATCGCGATTGCCGCAGGCCCGGGCCGGGCGCTGCGGGCCTTCCTGATCACGATTGGCTATGGCGCCCTGATGGAAGTCGCTCAGGCCCTGGCGCCGACAGGTCGGGAATATTCAATATTGGATGAAGTGGCCAATATGCTTGGCGCAGGCCTCGGCACGGGGATCGCGCTCGCCCTCCGGCGCTGAAGCCTATTCCGCGGCGACCGTGTCCGGCGCGTCGTTCAACTGATAGACATAGCGCAGGATCATCGCGCACTGTTTGGCGACAGGCAGCAGGTCTGCCGGAAAATCCTTCGGATTCTCGGCTGCCACTTCCGCAATCTTGCGGGCAATGCGCAACAGGTCCGGCGTCTGCACGATCATCCGGGCCTGGTGCTCCACACGGTGCGGGTCGCGGTCGAAATCGACGGGATTGACCCGCCAGCCGCCGGTATCGCCCTCATCGGTCAGGACCACGGGAAACGTGCCGAGATTGTCGCCGGAATGCTGCCCCATCGCCGTCCGCCACTTGGTGGACCGGCGGCCGATGCGCCAATGTTCCAGCAGCAGGTCATCATCGTGACTGGCGGTCTCGTCGGCATGCATTGCCTGTTCCGAGACAAGCTCATGCGCCTGGAACTCCCGGCCCAGCCCGCACTCATAGGTGACTTTCAGCGGCTCGCCGACATCCTTGACCCAATGCGGGATCACCTGTTCGACAAGCGCCCAGGTTCCGACCGGCTTCACGTAGACACGCTGCATCTTGTGAAAATGGGCTTTGGCCATGAAGATCTCCTGTAGCCGCCCACCCTGTCATGTCTTGATTTCCGCGCCATGAAGCCCGTCTGCGAAATTTTACATAAAACCTTGCGGCACCTTTCCGCCGGGTCACGGCTTTCCGTGCACGTAAAGCACGTTATTTTCCAATCCGAGAACGTAATCACGCCCGTATAAAGGGCGAAGGGAGGCCATCTACTCATGAACTTCGACTTTTCCGAAGACCAGAAATTCCTCGCCGGTGAAGCGCGGAAATTCCTCGAAGCCGAGAGCGCCATTCCGGTGGTGCGCGAGGTATTGAACGATGACGACAAGGCCTACTCGGAAGGCCTCTGGAAGAAGATCGCGGAAATGGGCTGGCTGGGAACGGCTGTTCCGGAAGAACAGGGCGGCCTCGGCCTCGGCATGCTGGAAATGTGCGTGCTGGCTGAAGAAATGGGCCGCGTCCTGGCGCCGGTCCCCTTCTCGTCCACGGCCTATTACCTGACTGAAGCGATCAAGCTCGCCGGGTCGGATGAGGTGAAGAACGACATCCTGCCGCGCATCGTCGCCGGCGAAATCATCGGCTGCTATGCGGCCAGCGAAGGCCCGGGCCATCCGGACCCGGCCAGCCTGAAAACCACGTTCGACGGCTCCACCGTCTCCGGCACCAAGATCCCGGTCACCGATGGCGGCATCGCCACGCACGCTGTTGTGCTGGCCAAGGAAGGCTCCGGCGCGAGCCTCGTTCTGGTGGATCTCTCTGGCGCAGGCGTGACGCGCAAGGCGCTCTCCACGCTGGATCCGACGCGCGGCCATGCCGAGCTGACCTTCGACAAGACACCGGGCATCCGCCTCGGCAAGGCCGGTGAAGGCGCAAGCCTGAACGACCAGCTGATGGACAAGGTTGCCGTGCTGCTCGCCTTCGAACAGCTGGGCGGGGCCTCGCGCGCTCTGGAAATGGCGAAGGAATATTCGCTGGAGCGCTACGCTTTCGGCCGTCCGATCGCCGGCAACCAGGCCATCAAGCACAAGCTGGCCGAGATGTACGTGAAAAACGAAGTGGCCCGCTCGAACTGCTTCTACGGCGCCTGGGCCCTGTCGACCGATGCCCCGGAAATGCCGGAAGCCGCCGCTGCCGCCCGCGTGGCCGCCTCGGAAGCTTTCTGGTATGCTTCGAAAGAGAACATCCAGACCCATGGCGGCATGGGCTTCACCTGGGAGGTGGACTGCCACCTCTACTACCGCCGCGCCAAGCTGCTGGCCGTTCAGGCTGGCGGACCGAAAGTCTGGAAAGAGAAACTCGTGCGTGCCCTTGAGCAGAAAAACGCCGCCTAAGGAGGAAACATCATGGACTTCAACGATACACCCGAAGAAGCCGCTTTCCGCGCTGAGGCGCGCGCCTTCCTCGAAAAACACCTGAAGCCGAAAGGCTCCGCCCCGGCCTCGCGTGACCGCGTGAACATGCTGGAAAAGGCGAAAGCCTGGCAGAAGACGAAAGCCGAGAACAAGTTCGCGCAGATCACCTGGCCTGAGGAATGGGGCGGCCGCGGCGGCACGGCGATGCAGAGCGTGATCTGGGGCCAGGAAGAGTCGAAATTCGACGCGCCGACCGGCCCGTTCGCCATCGGCCTCGGCATGTGCGTTCCGACCGTCATCGCCTTCGGCTCCGACGAGCACAAGAAGCGCTACGTCCAGAAAGCCCTGATGGGCGAAGAAATCTGGTGCCAGCTCTTCTCTGAGCCGTCTGCCGGGTCTGACGTTGCCGGCCTGAAAACCCGCGCCGTGAAAGACGGTGACGAATGGGTCATCAACGGCCAGAAGGTCTGGACCTCCGGCGCCCACTATTCGGACTTCGGCATCCTCCTTGTCCGGACGGACCCGAAAGTGCCGAAGCACAAGGGCCTGACCATGTTCATCGTGAACATGAAGCAGCCGGGCGTCGAAGTGCGTCCGATCCACCAGGCCTCCGGCGGCCGCGAGTTCAACGAGGTCTACTTCACTGATGTTCGCATCCCGGACTCCGATCGCCTCGGCGATGTCGGCGCAGGCTGGAAAGTCGCCCTCGTCACGCTGATGAACGAGCGCCTTGCGGTCGGCGGTTCTCCCGGTCCGGACTGGGGCGAGATCATGGAATATGCCCGCAGCCAGGGCACGCTGTCCGACCAGGCCTTCCGCGAAAAGCTGGCGGACTGGTATGTCGCGGCGCAGGGCTACAAGCTGACCAAGTTCCGCACGCAGACGGCCCTTTCCCGCGGCCAGACCCCGGGACCGGAGAACTCGATCGGCAAGATCATCACCGCGAACCACCTGCAGGATATCTGTAACTCGGCCATCGAGATGCAGGATCATTACGGCATCATCAACGAGTCCGATCGCATGCCGGCCGATGCCATCTTCCAGCAGAGCTTCATGTGGGCCCCGGGCCTGCGTATCGCTGGCGGTACGGACGAGATCCTGAAGAACATCATCGCAGAGCGCGTTCTGGGCCTGCCGCAAGATGTCCGCGTCGACAAGGACAAGCCTTTCGACGAAATGAAAAGCGGCTGATAAGTCCTTCATTGCAAACATAAAAACCCCGGCCGGTCTGACTGGCCGGGGTTTTTACGTATGGCGATCAGGAAAACTTATGGCAGACTGCCCCCAATTCTGGAGGAGCCTGCCATGTTCAAGACCAATGAAGGCACGATCGACCGCGTTCTGCGCGTCATTGTCGGCCTCGCCCTGATCGCTATCGTCTTTGTCGGCCCGCAAACCCCTTGGGGCTGGATCGGCCTCGTGCCGCTGCTGACGGGTCTCGTGGGCACCTGCCCGCTCTACACGGTGCTCGGCATCCGAACCTGCAAGCTGTAGAGACCTGACGTCCGATCAGGCGTCCGGCTCAGTGGCCGTGGCCTGTTCGGAAACGAACCCCGCCACTTGCGCCGCGCAGGCCCGGCCCGCTTCGGCCAGCGCGAGGGCGCGGGACTCAGCAGAGGACGCGCCGGCATTTGCCGATGAGGTCACATTTGTCTGCGCGACGACCTTGCGTGTGCCCGCTTCCACAAGCGTCGCCTCGAGGTCGCACCTGGCCAGCGTGCCTGCCAGCGTGAAGTCTTCGATCCGCCACACGAGTTCATAATCTGCATGGGCGCCCGCCTCCAGCGCCACGGCAACCCCTGCGCCTTTGTCGTCCAGCGCATCCAGCACCGCCACCTGCATCAGGCGCGTGGCATTGTCTGCCCATTCCACGCCGCGCACGAGGCGCAGGGCACCGGCGGCATCCTCAGACGCAATCACACGTCCGCCGAACAGGCGGGAGGCTTCAGGCTCGCGAACGGCCACGACCGTATCGACCGGATAGGTTTCGGTCACGGCACCAAAACGATAGAGGCCTTCCGGCACTTCCGGTTCCGGTATGACGCTGACACAGGCAGGCAGGGCAACAAGGGCGGCAGCAAGGATAATGGAGCGGATCATCAGCGTTTGTCCTCATAAGGAACCGGTTCCCCGACAAGCATGCTTTGCGGGTTCTGTTCGATTTCGCGGGTCAGCCGGTCCATGCGGCTGATCAGGATACGGAGGTCCTGCGCAGCAAGGCGGGAATCTTCCACAACGCCGGTCGCAGGGCCCTCGAGCAATCCGTTGACCACACGCACAGTCTCCCCGCCCTGAGCCATCACGGTTTCGGCGGAAGAGACCACCTTGCCCACCTCGGCCAGCAATTCGTCGAGCTGTCCGGAAAGGCCGGCGAGCTCTTCATTGGCATTCGTGCTGAACTCCGCAGCCGCCTCGGAGGCCGTTGCGAACTCGTTGCTGGCACGGGAAAGGTCTTTCATCGTGCCGGTGGCCTGGTCGATCAGGCCGTCATCTGCGGCGAGCTTCGTGGTGATGGTCTCGATATTCTTCAGCGAGGCGCTGATCGACTCGACATTCTCGTCCGTCAGCAGCTTCTTCACCCGCTCCATCGTGTCATTGGCCTGGCCCAGCACCTGCGCGCCACCCGCAACGATCTGGTCGAGCTGGGTTCTCTCTGCCCGGATCACCGGCACGGGCTCACCCGGCTTTGCCTCCAGCAGCCGCGCCGTCGGAGAGCCTGCACTGATCTGGACGAAGGTCACGCCTGTGATCCCGGCGAGCTGGATCGAAGCGGTGGAATCCGTTTTGACTGGTGTTTCGCGGTCGATCCGGATACGGGCGCGCACTTTGGACGGGTCGGCGCGGTCGATACGGACGGTCGAAACTTCGCCCACCTTGATCCCGATATAACGCACGGCCGATCCGTCCTCGAGGGATACCGGGCCTTCGAAGACAATGTCGTACGCTTTGTAGTCCCGCTGGAACTGGGACTGGCCGAGCCACAGCACAAAAGCGGCAACGGCCATCGTTGCAACAATGACGAAAGCGCCGATGACGGCATAATTCGCTCGCGTTTCCATCGGTCCGGGCCCCCTTTCTAGTGTCCCGTTGCCGCGCGTCCGCGTGGGCCGCAGAAATATTCCTGCACCCACGGATGATCGAACGCACGCAATTCTTCGATCGTGCCGACTGCCAGCACGTGTTTCTCTCCAAGCACGGCGATCCGGTCGCAGGTCGCATGCAGCGTATCCACATCATGCGTGACAAGGAAGACGGTGAGCCCCAATGCCTGTTGCAGGCTGCGGATCAGGGCATCGAATTTTTCCGCGGTAATCGGGTCGAGGCCGGCGGTCGGCTCGTCCAGGAACAGAAGTTCCGGATCCAGCGCCAACGCCCGCGCCAGTGCCGCGCGCTTGCGCATGCCGCCGGAAAGGTCTGACGGGTATTTCGGGCTCGCCTCGGCGCTAAGGCCCGCCATGCGGATCTTCATATCGGCCAGCTGGTGGCGCAGCACCGGCTCCAGCTGCGTGTGCTCCTTCATCGGAACTTCGACATTCTCCCGCACGGTGAGATTCGAGAACAATGCGCCATCCTGGAACATGACGCCCCAGCGCTGCTCGACCTCGGCCCGCTCGACCTCATCAAGCGTTTCCAGCCGCTCGCCGAACACTTCGATACTGCCGGTATCGAATTCCTTGAGCCCTGTGATGGCGCGCAACAGGACAGACTTGCCGCAGCCCGACGGGCCGATAATGCCGATGATCTCGCCCCGGCGGATGTCGAGGTCCAGATGCTCGTGTACGACATGCGTGCCATAGGCTGTCTTCAGGTCACGGATGCGGATGATGATGTCGTCCGTCATATGCCAAGCTCCATATAGAGAATGGCGAAGATTGCATCGAGGACGATGACGGCAAACAGGCCCTGCACCACGGAGGTCGTGGTCGAATTGCCGAGCGACTGGACGCTGCCGCCGACATTCAGGCCCTGGCGGCAAGCAATCAGTGTCACGACAAATCCGAAGACCGGCGCCTTGGACAGGCCGACCCAGAAATGCTGCAGCGGCACGGCATTGCGCAGGCGGTCAAGGAAGACGCCGGGATTGATGTCCAGCGACGACCAGCCGACCACGACACCGCCGGCGATCCCGGCCAGCGTTGCCACGAAGGTCAGCGCGGGCGTCATCAGCAACAACGCGATGATGCGCGGCGCAACGAGAATGTCCATCGGTTTCAGGCCAAGCGTCTGCATGGCGTCGATTTCCTGGCGCATCTTCATCGTGCCGATCTGCGCGGTGAAGGACGAGTTCGTCCGCCCCGCCAGAACGATACCGGTCAGCACCACGCCAAATTCACGCAGCATCGAATAGCCGATCAGCTCGACCGTGTAGATCTCGAGATCGAAATCGCGGAGCGTCGTCGCGCCGATATAGGCGACGACCATGCCGACAAAGAAAGACAGGAAGGCGATGATCGGCATCGCGTCGAGGCCCGCCTCCTCCATCACCGCGACGATGGACGTCCAGCGCAGCTTCCAGGGCTGCATGAGGAGACGGATCGTCGTCACGATCGTTTCGCCGAGGAAGGCGAGCGTCTGGAAAATTTCCGACATGACGCCGACAAAGCCGCGGCCCGTCCGCTCCAGCAGAGCGAGGAAGCCATGGTCCGGCGCCTTCGCCGGCGGCACCGGATCGGAGACGGCGTGGACCTGTTCGATCAGGTGGCGGGCGACATCATTCTTGCCGGTGAGACCTGAGCCTTCCGGCGCGGCGCGCAGCGTGCGGTCGATCAGGAAGGCCCCGGCGGTGTCGATCCGGGTCAGTCCGGAGACATCCACAAGCACGGGATGATCATGCTTTAGTCCGGCCAGGTCATCATCCAGCTCGTGAATGGTCATGATCGTCCAGTCCCCCGTCAGACGGAGGGTGGCACGTTCGCCGCTCTCTTCGAGCGCGAAACCGGGGGCCGTTGTGACTGTCATCTCTGGCAACTAGCCTTCCAACACTAGCAAAACATGCTTAAGGACAGCGAAGCATGATCGGTGAAATTTTATCGTTCAGGATCGGACATGGGCAATCGAAACCTTGAAATTTCAGCGATTTCCTCGCCCCTGAAGTCGGCATTTACCATTTCGCGCGGCGCCAAGACCAGCGCGGAGACAATTCGCGTCACCCTCACGGAGAACGGCGCCACCGGCCGCGGCGAAAGCGTGCCCTATGCCCGCTATGGCGAAACCACCACCAGCGTCACTGCCGCCATCGAAAACGCCCGTATTGAAATCGAATCCGGTCTCAGCCGCGATGACCTGCAATCCCTCATGCCCCCCGGCGCAGCCCGCTGCGCGGTGGATTGTGCAATGTGGGACCTTGAAGCGAAGCTGAGCGGCACGCCTGTCTGGCAGCTCGCCGGCCTTCCGGAACCGAAGCCCGTCGAGACTGCCGTCACTGTCAGCCTCGATACACCAGACGCCATGGCCGCCGCCGCAAAGTCGACGCAAGGGCGCCTGCTCAAACTGAAGCTCGGCGGGCCGGGCGATCTTGGCCGGATCGAGGCCGTCCACGCTGCGCGTCCGGACGCGCGCCTGATCGTCGATGCGAATGAGGGCCTCAATCCGAACGAGCTGCCCGCGATCTCGAAAGCCGCCGCTGCGCTCGGCGTCGTGCTGATAGAACAACCCTTCCCTGCCGGCGCGGACGACGCATTGCTCAACCGTCCCGGCCCGGTCGCGATCTGCGCCGACGAAAGCGCCCACACACGGGCCGAGCTGCAGGATCTCGCCCGCCGCTATGACGCAGTCAACGTGAAGCTCGACAAGACAGGCGGCCTGACCGAAGCGCTCGCCACCGTGCGGGAAGCCCGCGCGCTCGGCCTTGGCGTCATGGTCGGCTGCATGGTGGCGGGATCCATCTCCATGGCCCCGGCCTTGCTGCTGGCCGGCCTCGCCGACCTGATGGATGTCGATGGCCCGCTCTGGCTCGCTGAGGACGTGCCGCACGGCCTGCAATATTCGGACGGCATGGTCGCCCCGCCCTCGCCGGACCTTTGGGGCTAGTGCGCCGCTGCAGGTGCCTGGCCTTTCGGCTTGTCCAGCAGCATGACCGCCATCAGGACCAGGGCGAACGACATCGACATGGTCAGGAAGAGGTTGTTGTAGGTCATCACCGCCGCTTCCATCTTTGTACGGTAGACCAACTGCGCCAGTGCCGTGCCCTCCGGATCCGTCACACCGGCGGCCTGCATCTGGGCCGTCATGTTCGACAGGAAGGATTGCACTTCCGGACGGGCGAGCGACATGCCGCTCGCAATCTGCTGTTCGTGCATCTGGTTGAAGCTGATCATCATCGTCGTCAGGATCGCGATGCCGATGGCCCCGCCAAGGTTCCGGCAGACCGTGAACAGGCCCGACGCGTTGGCCACCCGTTCCGGCGGCAACGTGCCGAGCGCCAGGTTCGTGGTCGGCACCATGGTAAGGATCAGGCCCGCGCCCCGCAGGGCCTGTGGCCAGAACAATTCGTGGAAGCCGGACTGGGCCGTCAGATGCCCGTTCAGCCATGTGCCGATGGCGGCCAGCGTCAGGCCCACGGCCACGACAAAGCGCGGATCATAGCGCTTGGTCATCGCCCCGGCGATCGGCCCGCCGATGAACATAGCGAAACCGGCGACACTCATCACCTCACCGATCTGGAGGGACGAGTATCCCCGCACCTGCCCCAGATAGAGCGGCAACAGGAAAACAGAACCATAAAGCCCAAAGCCCATGACGGAGGCGATGATCGCGCCCGAGGCAAAGTTCCGGTCCTGGAACACGCGCAAATCCACCAGAGGAACAGGTGACGTCAGCGCGCGGCGGAAGAAGATGGCCGCCGCAATCGCGCAGACGATGGAGGCCTTCACAATGGCCGAGCTCTGGAACCAGCTGTCGCCCGGGCCTTCATCGATGATCCATTCGAACAGGCCGAGGAACAGCGCCATCGCGATCAGCGCCGTCACATCGAGGCGGCGCAGCAGCGCGATCTCCCCTTTCTGTTTCGGAATGAAGAGGAAGACGAGCGTGATCGCAGCAATGCCCGGCACGATGTTGATGAGGAACAGCCAGTGCCACGACATGTGCTGGGTGATCCAGCCGCCAAGCGTCGGGCCGATGGAGGGAGCAAGCGTTGCCACCATGCCGATCATCACCTGTTGGGTCATGGACCGGCCGGCGGGAAACAGCGTGAAGCTGGCCGCCATCGTGGTCGGCACCATGGCCGCACCGGCGAAGCCCTGGATGATGCGGAAGAAGATCAGGGAGTCGAGATCCCATGAGACGGCGCACAGTATACTGGAAACGACGAAGCCCGCCGCTGACATCATGAACAGTTTCCGTATACCGAAGGCCCGGTTGAGAAAGCCCGACAGAGGAATGCCGACGACTTCGGCCACCAGATAGCCGGTCTGGATCCATGCGATCTCTTCCTGGCTGGCAGACACGCCGGCCTGGATCTGGCGGATGGAGCTCGCGACGATCTGGATGTCCAGGATCGCCATGAACATCCCGATCACCATCGCAAAGAAGCCGATGTTGAGTGCGAGCTCTGACGATGTCTTTTGCCGGATTGCGTTGACCATGGCGAACCTCGCGCAAGGCTGGGCGGCTTAGCCGTCCACCCTCTTCGCGATCACGGTCGCTTCAACTGAAAGGCCGGGGCGCATCAGGCCGGAGGCCAGTGCCTCATCCGAAATCTTCACCCGCACGGGCACGCGCTGGACGATTTTCGTGAAGTTGCCGGTCGCCGTGTCCATCGGGATCAGGCTGAACTGGCCGCCGGTCGCAGGCGCGATGGAATCCAGCGTACCGGTCACTTTCATGTCCGGATACGCGTCGACATGGATGTCGACTTCCTGGCCGGGCCGCATGCGCTCGACCTGCGTTTCCTTGAAGTTGGCAATGATATAGGCCTCGGACACCGGCACGATCGACATGGTCTGCTGGCCAGGGTTCAGCAATTGCCCTGCCGCGACGACGCGGTTGGCGACGACGCCGTCAAAGGGGGCGCGCAGCTCGGTGCGGGTCGCATCGAGCTTCGCCGCATCCACACGGGCCTGCGCCGCTTCGACCTGGGCTTCAGCGCCGGCAACAGCAGCCTTGGCGGATTCAAGGTCTTCCTCGGCGCGGTGGTAATTTGCCTGCGCAACGCTCAGTTCGCTTTGCGCGGTGGTGATACCGGCTTTCGACTGGTCCAGCGTTGCCTTCGCGGCCTGTGCCTTGGTTGCGGCCGCATCAAGGCTCGCCTTTGGGTAATGTCCTTTCCCGGCAAGCTCCGTATACCGCTCAAGGTCATGCGTGGCGAGCGTGGCATCTGCCTCGGCCGCGGCAGTGCTGGCCCTGGACTGGACAAGACGGTCGCGCTGGGCCGAGATCTGGGCGGCGGCCGTCTGCAGGTTCGCTTCAGCAGCGGCAACACCGGCGCGGGCCTGCGTCTGCGCGGCGACAGCCTGCTGGAATGCAGCGGCCGCTTCCGACACGCGGGTCGCATAATCGGCCACTTCCAGCGTCACCAGAAGGTCACCGGCCTTCACAGTCTGGTTGTCCGTTACATGGACCTGTTCGACATAGCCCTGCACTTTCGGAGAGATCGTCGCGATATCGGCGCGGATGTAGGCGTTGTCCGTGGTGATTTCATACCGGCCGGCAACCAGCCAGTGAATGCCCTGATATCCAACGAACAGAGCGAGCAGCAGGCCCGCGCCGGAAAGGATGTATTTCCGGGGGTCTGCCTTGAAACGGGCAACCAGACCCTGCCCTTCGGGCGAAGGGGCGCGCTGAACGGGGGCATCGTTCTCAGGGGCGCGGTCCGGCATCTTGGCCGCAGGGGTTTCGGCCTGGTTGGGTGCCCGCGCCGCAGGAGGAACGGCAGCGGGCTGGGAGGTGTCACGCTTGAAGGGTTGTACGGCCATGGGAGGAGTTCCGCGGTATTGGTTCTGGATCCCGGTGGTAGACCCAAAATGTGTAATTCTGGTTACATCGCTTGCAATGTAATCCGCGTTACACCAAAATCAACCCATGAACAGTATTCAGAAGCCCAAAGCCTCCGCCCCAGCCGCCATCAAGGCGCCCGAAGGGGCATCGCGCGCCGAAATCCGGCGCGCCGCTTTTCTTGAAGCAGCCCAGGAAGTTTTTCTCGAACAAGGCTTTGAAGCCGCCAACATGTCGGAAATTGTCCGGCGGGCCGGCGGTTCTCTCGCGACGCTGTATTCCCAGTTCGGTGACAAGGAAGGCATCTTCCTGGCCATGCTGGAAACCCGCATGATGGAAGTGACCGCCACGCTGGAAGTCGAACTTCAGGCGCACACGCCGGTGGAGGAAGGCCTGCGCCGCATCGGCGAGCAGTTTGCCGGCAAGCTGGTCCAGCCCAATTCTCTGGAGCTCTACCGCCTGATTGTCGGCATGGCGAAGAAGTATCCCGACATCGCCGCGACCTTCATGAAGCTCGGCCCCAACAAGGTGCGCGCAGGCCTCGCTGCTTACCTGCAGGACCGGGCCGATGCCGGGGAAATTCCGCAATCGGACCAGTATGAGACGCTGGGCTCGCTCTTCCTCGACATGGTCCGCTCGCCGCTGCAAAGCCGCGCGCTGCTGGACGCCAATGTGCGCCCGACCGAAGACGACGTCCGCACCAGCGTGGACCGGGCCGTCTGCATGTTCCTCTACGGTCTTTCAGGAAAACACTAGGCCGGCCCGATCAATCGATTGCCGCGGCCCGGCTGCACCGCTACCCTCCCGGGAAAAACAGGCTAAAAACCGGGAGGAATAAATGGCTGACGGGGAAGTTGGCGGCATCGTGGACGACAAGTTCGCCGCCGTAAGAGAACAGTTCGAGAAAAACCTGAATGACGGCACCGACATCGGCGCGTCCTTCTGCGTCATCAAGGATGGCGAGCCGGTAATCGACCTCTGGGGCGGCTGGGCTGACGAGGAACGCACACGCCCCTGGGAAAAGGACACGATCGTCAACGTCTATTCGACGACCAAGACGATGACGGCGCTGACCGCCCTGTGGCTCGCCGATCAGGGCAAGCTCGATTTCGATGCGCCGGTCGCCGCGTACTGGCCGGAGTTTGCAGCGAGCGGCAAGGAAGCCGTGAAAGTCAGCCATTTGATGAGCCATTCGGCCGGCCTCTCCGGCTGGACCGAACCGCTGGGCAAGCACGATCTCTATGACTGGGACAAGGCGACCCGCCTGCTCGCCGCGCAGGCCCCGCTTTGGGAACCCGGCACAGCCTCCGGCTATCACGCGATCACGCAAGGCTATCTCGTCGGCGAAGTGATCCGGCGGATTGACGGGCGCACGGTCGGCACCGTGTTCCGGGAAGAGTTCGCCGAGCCGCTGGGCGCGGATTTCCATATCGGTCTTCCGGCCTCGGAAGATCACCGGGTGGCAGACCTGAAGCCGCCGCCGGGCGCAGGCCTTGGCGGCGCAGCGCAAAATGAAATCCAGCGCGTCGCGTTTGAAAACCCGGAGGTCGACGTGTCGGAAACACGGACACGCGCCTGGCGCGGGGCCGAGATCCCTGCCGCGGGCGGCACGGGCAATGCCCGCTCCGTCGCGACCGTCCAGTCGATCCTTGCCAATGGCGGCGTGATGAACGGCAAACGCTTCCTGTCGGAAGCCGGATGCCGCAAGGCGCTGGAGTGCCAGGTAGACGGCACCGATATGGTGCTCGGCATACCGGTCCGGTTCGGGCTCGGTTATGGCCTCTCCGGCCCGCTGTCACCGGCCCTGAACGATCAGTCGATGTTCTGGGGCGGCTATGGCGGCTCCATCGTGCTGGTCGACATGCAGAACCGGATGACCATCGCCTATGCGATGAACCGGATGGAAGGCACGACGACGGGCGACATGCGTGCGATCACGCTGGCCGCCCATGTCTGGCAGGCGATGGCGGGCTGATCCGCCCTATTCGCCTGCGCCGTCGAGCATGGACTTGAAGCCGCTCGGCTTGTGCGGCCCCATGAACAGCTGCTCGAACGCGCCAATCCCTTCGGAAGTCTGGCCACCGGGGCCGGAAAGCTTCGCCCGGACGATTTCCTGGATGTGCAGATTCTCCGGGATGTTCCACGGTGCATTCGGGTCCATGTCTTCGCGCTCGACGACCAGCTGGTCGCCATGGCTCATGCCATGCTTGTACTTGGCGTGGCCGTATCCGATGCCGCGCATCAGGAAGGTGCCCATGGGCTCGAAGTCCACCGTATACGGACTGCCCTGACGGTCATTCATGCTGAGGCGCGCTTTCGCCATGCGGCGCGTACCCGGCGCATAGGTCACGTCCATCTGCGCATCGTCGAGATGCAGGTGCTCGCCATGTTTCGCGCCATCCGCAGCCAGGACAGCGCGCTTGTTCCACGCCTCCCCTTCGCCATCGTCATTGACGTGGAAATAGAGCGCCTGGTTCGCGAAATTTGTCGGTGTCCAGATCCAGTAGAATTGCGGCTCGAGCGGCGGGATCAGTGGCTGGGTGTCCTGGGCCCCGATGGGGCGGACGCCCCAGGACCGGTCCCGCGTCCCGGACCAGCTGTCGGGATTGACTTCGATTTCCTTGCCGTCAATCCGCAGCTTGCCGGACCAGTGCCCGTTCTGCGTCATGCGCGTCAGGTCCATCAGCATCCGCGGCCCCTGGCGGCGGGTGAAGCGCGGCTCCTCGACCGGGAAGGCCCGGCCGGTGAATTCCACGTCGAGCGCGATGCCTTCGGTCTCTTCCAGCTTCAGGCGGATACGCTTCAGCGGCTCCAGCACTTCCACCGACATGCCGCCGATATATGTGTCCATCCGCTCCATGTTCAGCGGACGCGAAAAGAAGACCGAGCTCTGCTTGCCATTGTGAAGCACGGACACCGATCCATCGATGATGTTCAGGTGCGGGTAGACCCCCATCGCCGCAGCGAAGAACACCGATCCGTCAGAGGAATAGCCATTGTAGAAGTACCGGTCGTAGAAGTTCCGGTCGGATCCGGAAAAAGCGACCGGCTCCGGTGTCTGGTGGATTGGATATTCATCTCCGGCGGTGAGCATTGTTCGCACTTCCTTCCTCTGGGTGACCTCTTGGCGGGCTCGTCATGCAAGCTAGGGTGTACGAGGGAAACCCCGGCGACAAGGGGTGACGCGAGGGAGGCACTATGTCCTGTAAAATGAATCCGGAGGAAGCCAACACATTCCTGCGCCAGGCCTTTGAAGGCCAGTCGGTGCGCACGGAAATCGTGGAGATGGTGGAAGGCCGCGCCGTGGTGCGACTAAGAGCCGACAAGACGAATCTGCGCCCTGGCGGCTATATTTCCGGACCGACACAGATGTCCCTGGTCGACACGGCGTCCTACTTCGCCGTCATGACCGTGACCGGACTGGAGCCCATGGCCGTGACCAGCAGCCTGAACATGAGTTTCCTGCGTCCCTGCATCGGCGATGTCGTGCTTGCAGACGCGCGCATCATGAAGATCGGGCAGACGCTGGCCGTCATGGATGTGGACGTGCGCGTGGAAGGTGCAACCAAGCCATCCAGCCATGCGGTCGTCACCTACGCCCTGCCCCGGAAGGATGTGCCCGCTTGAACCGGCTTGCGGCCTTCGCAGCGCTGATCGGCTTCTGCGGGGTCGCCCTCGGCGCATTTGGCGCGCACGCCCTGGAAGGCGTCCTGACACCTGAAGGAACCGAGTGGTGGCATACGGCGACGCTGTACGCGCTGCCCCATGCAGCGGCGGCACTGGCCATCGCCTTGTCTGTCCGTGGCGGTCTTGTCCGCACTGGCGGCTGGTGCATGGTCATCGGCGCCTGCATCTTCGCCGGCACGCTCTACGCAATGGCACTCGGCGCGCCGCGCTGGTTCGGGGCCATTACCCCGATCGGCGGCGTTTCCTTGCTGGCAGGTTGGGGACTGGCTGCCATCGGCAGCCTCAGGGCGTCAGACTGAAGGCAGCGAACAGGTTCGCTGCGATCAGGATTTTGCGGAATTCACGGACGCGTATTTGTCGGCCAGCTGGTCTGCCGTTTCACGCGCATTGTCGATGACGTCTTCAAACGCATCGAGTTCCTTGTCGACCGGTGCGGTGTCGATATCCATGTCAGAACGGGCGGACACTTCGCCAAGCGCACTCTGGAAGCTGCGGTAAGCCATCTGGGCACGGACGAGTGCGCGCTCATAGCTCATCACGTCGGCGCGGGTCGCGGTGTGGGCGCCGGTTTCCTGAAGCAACGTATGGGCTTCGCGGCTGACTTCGCCCAACCCGGTCCGTGCTGCCTGACTGTCGGATACGATGCGGGCGAGCACGAGCGCCGGCGCTTCAGACCCTGCGCCGATGCGGGCGGCATAGGTGTCGGCCTCGGCCTGGTCATTGGTGATGCCATTGATCAGCGTGTTTGCGAGCCCGGCCAATCCACTACTGGATTTCACCCAGCCGGCATCAACTGCCTTGTCGCAATATTCCGTGGAGGCCGTGCGCAGTGCGGACTGGTTTTGGGAAAGCCCCGCCTGCACCAGAGCTTCACCTGGTACCATGGAAACGGTTGCGCATCCTGCAAGAAGGCATAGGGATACACCCAGAAATACGCTACGCATCAAACAGCCACCTGCATTCTGTTTGGGCCCCAATACGTAATATTCTGTACGTAACGACGGGTACCATGTCCACCTCAGACGGCAGTTTGAACGAAATTAGGTGAAGAGTGAATGAATAGACGCCCGCCCCGCCGCATTTTATATCCCAGACACGAGGCTCGGCGCTCCGGCCGGCTGCGCGTTTCAGATATTCACGAAATTTACTGGGAAGAATCCGGTAACCCTAATGGCGTGCCTGTCATCGCGCTTCACGGCGGCCCCGGAGGCGGCTCAAGCCCCGAAATGCGGAGGTTTTTCGACCCTGAGCGCTATCGGATCTTCCTGTTCGATCAGCGCGGTTGTGGACGTTCCACTCCACATTCCGAACTTCGAGAAAATACCACCTGGGACCTGGTGGACGATATTGAGGCACTGCGTGACCATGTTGGCGTCAGTCAGTGGCTTGTCTTCGGCGGATCGTGGGGATCGACGCTGTCACTCGCCTATGGCGTGACTCATCCGGAGCGGACTCTCGGATTAGTATTGCGTGGCATCTTCCTGGTCTCGAAACCGGAAGTGCAATGGTTTTACCAAAGCGGCGCCAGCCGCCTCTTCCCGGACGCCTATGATCGCTACGTCGCCCCGATTCCGGAAGACGAGCGCGACGACCTGCTGATGGCTTTCCATCGCCGGCTCACGGGCGATGACCGGCAGTCGCGGATCGAAGCCGCCCGGGCCTGGTCACGCTGGGAGGGCGAAACCCTCTCCATCAAGGGGCCGCTGACCACCCCGCCCCGCTTCAATGAAGATGACTTTGTCGACGCCTTCGCCCGGATCGAATGCCACTATTTCGTCAATCGCGGTTTCTTTGCCAGCGACAACTGGCTGCTGGAACAGTGCGCAAAAAAGCTGAAGGACATTCCGGGTGTCATCGTTCACGGCCGCTATGATGTGGTGACGCCGCTGTCGACGGCCTGGGCCCTGTCCAAGGCCTGGCCCAAGGCCGAGCTTCACATCGTGCCGGATGCCGGCCACTCGTCCATGGAGCCCGGCATTGTCGACAAGCTGATTCAGGCAACGGATCATTTTGCAGGCGTCTACGGCTCCAAGGTCCGCGTCTGACGCCTGCCTCATCCGGATGACAAAAAACGGGCCCTCCACCGCGTGGAGGGCCCGTTTATTCATGGTTCATACATGGTGTTCTTCATGGTGCGGGACGCGCCCGCCGGAGACCATTTACTCCACTGGCGGCAGCTCGTAGTTCGGCCCCAGCAGGACTTCCAGGAAGCCCGGCAGCTGGACGTGATACTGGTCCTGGATCTTGTCGAAGAAGCCGAAGAACAGGACGAAGCCGACAAAGGCCGGCACGAACCAGCGCATCAGGAACCGCCAGACATTCATGATGTTGCCCTCGCCCAGCTCGGAGGTCAGCATGTCGCGCGACAGGACCCAGCCGGCAAAGATCGCCACCAGCAGACCGCCCAGCGGCAACAGGACATTGCCGGTGATGAAGTCCATGAAGTCGAGATATTCGGTGGAGAAGATATAGGCCGCCCCGACCAGCCAGAGCATGAAGCCGACGCCGAGCGCAGCGCCCATCCGGGTTACGCCCTGACGTTCCTCCAGCCAGGAAACAGAAACTTCCAGAAGCGAGATCGAAGAGGTGAAGGCGGCAAACAGGGCCAGCGCGAAGAACAGGATCGACATGAGGTAGCCGATGGGCCCCAGATTGCCGAGCGCGACCGGCATCGAGACGAAGAAGAGGCTTGGGCCACCTGCCGGGTCGAGGCCTGCAGCGAACACGATCGGGAAGATCGCGAAGCCTGCAATCAGGGCCACGAATGTGTCAGAACCTGCAATGATGACGGAAGAACGCGGGATGTTCGTACCGCGGTCGAGATAGGCGCCATAGGTGATCATCAGGCCGACACCGACGCCGATGGAGAAGAAGGCCTGCCCCACTGCTTCGAGGAAGGTCTTGAAGCCGACATCCTCCCATTTGGGCTGGAACAGGAAGGCAAAGGTTTCCCCGGCATTGCCGCGCGACAGGGAGAAACCGACGATGACCAGAAGGATCACGAAGAAGGCCGGCATCAGGATGCTGGCAGCTTTCTCGATACCCCCTTTCACGCCACGACCGACAATCGCGATATTGGCAAAGATGAAGGCGGCGAGCAGTGCCAGCATGTACCATTTCGAGGCCAGCGCATGCTCGCCCTGCCCGATGACATTGGCAAAATTGGTGCCGGATGCGGCAGCGTCCATGCCCGCAAAGCCATTCTTCATGGCCTGGATCACGAAGGCGAGCAGCCAGGCCGAAATCACCATGTAAAAGGACAGGATGAAGGTCGCCGTGATCGTACCGACCCAGCCGACAAAGCCCCAGCTCTGGCTCTTGCTTTCAGCCCGTGCGAGCGACTCGACGCCTTCAACAGCGGACATGCCGGACTTCCGGCCCATGCCATATTCCGCCATCAGCACAGGCAAACCAATCAGCACGACGCAAGCGATGTAGATGAGGATAAACGCCCCGCCGCCATTCTCACCGGCTGTGTATGGGAACCGCCAGAAATTGCCGAGTCCGACCGAAGAACCAACGGCAGCCATGATAAAACCGAAGCGCGAGCTCCAGGTGTCTGCCTTGCGGGCGATTGTTGCCATATTCCCTCTCCCCAGGGTAAAAAGTTTCGCGCGAAACTATAGGCGGAGAAACAAAAATCAACGCCATATGCTGCGTCAGGGTCAGAATAACCCCGTTGTATTGAGTTTATCGTCGCGATGCAGATAGGCCGAAAGGATCAGGCCGAAACACGACATCGCGGTCAGCATGGCTGTGCCACCGTATGAGATCAGAGGCAACGGCATACCCACGACAGGCAACAGGCCAAGCACCATGGCGACGTTGAAGACGACGTAGAAGGCAACCGTCGCCGTCGCCCCCGCCACTGCGAAGCGGCCAAAATTGCTGGCAGACTGGAACGCGATATAGAGCGACCAGCCGAGCAGGATCGCAAAGCCGACCAGGATGGCGGTTGCGCCCAGAAAACCGAATTCCTCGGCGATCACTGTGAGAATGAAGTCGGTGTGCTGCTCGGGCACATAGTCCTGCTGGGACTGAATCCCCTGCAGCCAGCCCTTGCCGTTCAGCCCGCCTGCGCCGATGGCGATCTTCGCCTGCTCGATCTGGTAACTCTCGCCAAGCGATGTCGATGCGCCGCTGGATCCGAAAAGCTGCGCCAGGAACGTATCGACCCGTCCGCGCTGATAGGGCTCCAGAACAAACTGGTAGACCGGCCAGACAGCCGCCGCTGCTGCGGCGGCCCCGGCCAGTATAATCCGCCCGGACAGGCCCGCCAGAAACACAACCACACCGCCCGATGCGACAATCGCCAGCGCGGTTCCGAGGTCAGGCTGCAGGAAGACAAGCGCGGCAGGAATAAGGATGATGACCGCTGCGCCGATGTGAATGAGGAAACGGGAGCCATTGGCGCCCAGCATGGCGTGATAGTAACGGGCCAGCGCAAGTATCACCGCAAGCTTGGCAAACTCCGACGGCTGGACAGCCACCGGGCCGATCCTCAGCCAGCGTTGCGCCCCGCCCCCGGTCACGCCGAAGAACTCCACCGCCAGCAAGAGAAGGATCGTGCCCGCATAGGCCAGCCAGGACAGGTTCATCCACCAGGATAGCGGCAACATCGCCAGTGCGATCATGATGCCGAAGCAGATGACGAACCTGATCAGCTGGAGCTTCCAGAGATGTTGCTCCGCCGGATTGGTATAGGTCGAAGAGTAAAGCATCGCGATGCCGATGAGCGCCATGGCGACGATCAGCAGGATGACTCCCCACGGCAACCGCGCCATCTTGCCAAGCAGGCCGGAAGACGTGCCGTCAAAATTGAGCGAACGGGCGGTGCGCGTGCGCGCCTCCCCCCGGCTGTAACCGCTGAAGCTGCCATCACGGCTCATGTCGGCGTGCCCTCATCAGCGGATGGCTTGATGGAGGCGCTCTTCGTCCATGCCGGTTTACGGCCGCTATTGGTGCGGATGGCGTGGGCCAGAATATCGCGGGCCACCGGCGCTGCAGTTCGCGACCCGCCTTCCCCGTGCTCCACGACCACGGAGATCGCATATTTGGGATTTTCCGCCGGGGCGTAGGCGACGAACAGGGCGTGGTCGCGCAGCTCACGTTCAATGTCTTCGCCTTTGCGGACACCGGTGGCGCGCTCAGCGGCCGTGATGCGGCGAACCTGCGCTGTCCCCGTCTTGCCAGCGAGGCGCGGGCCGCCCAGCCCCAGATCACCAGAGCTGCGCGCGGTGCCGCCCCATTCGGACGTCACGCCATACATGCCTGACTTCATCAGCTTCATGATCTCGGCATCGAGATGCGCATCTAGGACATGCTCGTCGGGATCTTTCGGACCAAGACCGATGAGCTTGGGCTTGAGGGAATGTCCTTCTGTTGCGATACGCGCGGTCATCAGGGCGAGCTGCAATGGCGTCACACCCAGCTGCCCCTGACCGATCCCGAAGTTCAGTGTCTCGCCTTCGTACCAGGGCTCCTTCCGGGCGCGCATTTTCCACTCCGGATCCGGAACCAGTCCGCTGCGGGCACCGGTCATGCCGAGCGACCAGGCTTCCCCGAAACCAAACTTGCGGGCGGTATCTGCAATCGCCTGCGCGCCGGCCCGGCGGGCGACTTCATAGAAGTAGACGTCGCAGGACCCCTTGATACCGCCATGCAGGTCGACCGTCCCGTGACCGCCTTTTTTCCAGCAGTGCCAGGTTCGGTTCCCGAAATGGTAATAGCCGTTGCAATGCACCTTGTCGGTCGGCTTGATCGCGCCGGTCTCAAGGGCCGCTGTCGCCACGACCATCTTGAACGTTGAGCCAGGCGGATACACACCGCCATGGGCTCGCGGATAAAGCGGCGCCCGGGAATCTTCCCGCAGGGCAGCGTAGTCCGTGCCCGAGATGCCATTCACGAAATCATTGGGATCGAAGGCAGGCGTCGAGACCATGGAGAGAATATCGCCACTCTCGATATCGACCACGACGGCTGCACCGCTTTCGCCCTCGAAACGTTCAATCGCGACACGCTGCAGGTCCATGTCGATCGTGATGAACAGGTCCTTGCCCGCTTCCGGTGCAAGACGTTCATCCGGGATCTGATCGATGACACGGCCTGCGGCATTGGTGACCAGTTTCTTGAAGCCCGGCTTGCCGCGCAGCCACTCCTCGGCGAACCGCTCCATGCCTTGCCGGCCCGTCCGCATGTCCGGATGACGGAACATCCGTTCGATGGTCGTGGCTTCGTCGGATGTCTTGCCTTCGGTCAGCCGTTCCAAATCGTCCTGGCTGGCCCGGGCCACATAACCCAGCACGTGTGCGAAATCCCGTCCGCGCGGATAGGACCGCGTGAGTGCCATCTCGACCTGCACGCCCGGCAGCTCTACCGCATGCACATTCATCCGGGCGAAGTCTTCATAGGACAGTTCGTTTGCGACAATGACCGGCAGGAACGCTGCCCGGCGGAGGCGTGCGCGGCGGATGTCTTCCATGACGCGCTCGACCTGCCCGTCCGACAGTTCGATCAGCTGGCGAATACTGGCAATCGTTGCAGCCGGGTCTTTCAACTGCTCCGGAATGACAGTGACGCGGCCGGCCCGCCGGTGCGAAGCGAGGGGCTTACCGAAGCGGTCGAGAATCCGCCCGCGCTGTGGTGGCGCGAGTTCCAGCTTGATGTGGTTCTCGTTGGCCAGTTCGTCGTACTTCTTGCCTTCCAGGATCTGCAGCTGGAAAAGGCGCGCCACGAGGCCCGCCCAGACAACACCGCCGCCAACGCCTGCCATGAGCATGCGGCGGGAAAATTCCTGATCGGGATGGAAGCCCTTGCTCATGCCGCCTGCCCCGCAGCTTCTCCCGGCTTGCGGCCCAGGTCGAAGACTTTGTGGATCAGCGCATACAGCAGCCCGGTCGTCAGCATCGCAGCAAACAGCGGTAGGATCCGCACCGGATGGTCTTCGAGCGTCGAAGCCATGATCCAGAGCAGCAGGAAGGCTCCGGCGAACAGGAGAACGGTCGCAACGATTGCGATCAATGGCTCGTTCGTAATGTCGAACTGCGCCGAGATGGCCGTGCTGGCCGCATAGGTCATGAGGTTGACGACCTCAAAACTGCCCATGGGGGCGTGAAAGATCACGTCCTGAATACCGCCGAAGATTATGAGGATGATCATGGGGCGGACTGAAAGCCCGACGCGGCCCCAGCCGACAGCGCCCCACAGCGCGGCATGCGGCCAGGCAAACGACAATCCGAAGATGTCGTTCCGGGTCAGGCCGAACAGGCCGACAGTGGCGATCAGGAAGGATCCGAATATCAGCCGGGGGGTGGGGCCGGATTTGGCCCAGAGGCTCTGCCTTCGCCGGGTCAGGAAGGAGCCAGGCATCAGCGGCGCGCCCCCTGGGTTGGGCTGGCCACAGCGTCCGGCGCCGGCAAGTCGCCCGCTGAGATGGGCCGTTCCACCGTAGGCGGCGGAATAAGCTGGACATAACCGGACGAGCCTTTGCTCATCGCGTATTTCACGCGCCAGTCATTGCCGGATTTGTTCACTTCGCCGACGACCAGGCCGCGGGGATAAGCCCCACCTTCCGAGGATGTGAGGATGCGCTCGCCTTCGATGAAATCGCTCCGCTCGGGCAGGTCGGTCAGCGTCCCGGAACTTGTGGAGCCGCCCTGCATGATCGCGTGCACGCCCGACACTTCGCCGATCACGGGCACCCGGCTGTTGAAGTCCGTCACCAGCAGGATACGGGAGGACCGTTCCCCCAGCTGGATGACACGGCCGACAAGGCCGCCTTCGTTCATCGCGACAGACCCTGATTCCACGCCTTGCGACCGGCCCGCATTGGCGAGCAGTGTCTGCGCGAACGGGCCTTCGCTTTCGGAGGTGACCCGGGCGGTCACGCCGCGCGCTGGCGGCTCACCCATCAGATTGAGAATCTCCTCATACGCTTCCAGCCGGTCCGCCATGGAAATGGCGGCGGCCTTGTAGCGGGAGAGGTCCCGCACTTCGGCTTCGAGTTCGCGGATGCGCTGTTCCTGAGCGGCGCGGCCTGTCAGCCGAGCCCAGAGGCCGATCTGTTCCCCGCCGCCCAGACGGTCACCGACCGAGGCGCGGACTGGGTTGAAAAACTGGCTGATTTGCGGGGCCGACTGCGCAATGATGAGCGCTGCGAACCCAAAAATGAGCACACCAAGGACGAGGCGCTTGGGAGAGCGCCGGACGCCTTTCTGAGCTGACCGGCCCGAACGTGCCATATGGCGGGTCCTCTGGTGTTTCCTTGATTATACCGTCCCTAGACCTCCGGAGAGAGGACGTTTCGCATCTTGGAGAAATTCTCCAGCACATGACCACAACCGTTGACCACGCAGCGCAGCGGATCATCTGCAATCATCACAGGCAATTGCGCCTGTTCGCGGATGACTGCATCGAGATTGCGGAGCAGCGCACCGCCTCCCGTCAGAACGATACCACGATCGACGATGTCGGCGGCCAGTTCCGGCGGCATGGCTTCCAGCGCGATCTTCACGGCGTCGATGATATCGTTGACCGGCTCGGACAGCGCATCGGCGATCATTGCTTCATTGATCTCGGTTTCCTTCGGCACGCCGTCCAGCGTTCCGCGGCCACGTACGGTCAGCGACATGCCTGTGCCGTTTTCCGGCGGCTGGGCCGTACCGATTTCCTTCTTGATCCGTTCGGCAGACATTTCGCCGATCAGGATCTTCTGCTCGCGGCGGAGGTAATTGACGATGGCCTGGTCCATCTTGTCGCCGCCGACGCGGACAGAGCGGGAATAGACGATGCCGCCCAGCGACAGCACAGCCACCTCGGACGTCCCGCCACCGATATCGACCACCATGGAGCCGGCTGGATCGTCGATCGGCAGACCCGCACCGATGGCAGCGGCCATCGGCTCTTCGATCAGGTGCACTTCGCGCGCTCCGGCGGCCAGGGCTGACTGGTGGATGGCGCGGCGCTCAACGCTGGTGGCGGAGCTGGGCACGCAGATAATGATAAGCGGAGACACGAACGCCCGGCGGTTGTGAACCTTCCGGATGAAGTGCTTGATCATTTCCTCGGCGACTTCGAAGTCGGCGATCACACCATCGCGCATCGGGCGGATGGCTTCCATGTTCACCGGTGTCTTGCCGAGCATATTCTTGGCTTGCTCGCCGACCGCGTAGACGATCTTGCGGCCGCCTTGCGTCATGTAGGCCACAACGGAGGGCTCATCGAGCTTGACCCCCTGACCTTTCACATAGACCAGCGTATTTGCCGTGCCGAGGTCGATGGCCATGTCCGTAGACAGCATGCCGAGGAGGCTACCAATCATGTCTTACCGCGCTCTTTTCCTGAGCGGCCAGGCGACAAATCCCGGCGCGCGTGTGTAATTCTCTACACAGCCCCATAAACCCATTGCCGTTAACGTGGCTTTAATGCAAGGGACGGCGCGCAGATAAACGGAACGCTCCGTTCTGCTACGCGATTCCCGTTGCTTTTATTGAAGATTCGCGAAGCCCCTACAGATAACGCCCGAACAAATTCGAACGGTGCGTACACCAATGGTAAACAAGAGGTTAGCGAGCCTTAATCTTCCGACTCATTCGGCCGGAATGACCTGCCAGCTATCGGGGTCGAATTCCCGCATGATCGCGGCATATTCGGTCGTCTTGCCGGACCAATTATTGGTCACTTTCCCACCTTCGGTCTTGTACCAGCTGGCACAATCACCTGCCCAGACCGTCTTGCCGAGATCCGCCTGCAGCTTCTCATTATACGCTTTCATGGCTTCCGGCTTCACGTCCAGCGCCGCCACATTTTCAGCGGCGATCCGGCCAATGGCCTGAAGCACATATTCCAGCTGGCGCTCCACCATCAGGATGATGGAATTATGCCCGAGGTTTGTGTTCGGCCCGTAGAGCAGGAAAAAGTTCGGAAAACCGGGGACGGCCACGCCCTTGTAAGCCTCCGCTCCGTCTTTCCAGACCTCGTTGAGGGATTCCCCTGCCCTGCCATGCACCTGCATTGGGGTCAGGAATTCGGTCGACTGGAACCCCGTTGCGTAGATGATGACATCACAAGCGTGTTCCACGCCATCGTCACCGATGACTCCCGTGGGTGTGATTTCCTTCACCCCCTGCCGGATCACTTCGACATTGGGCTGGATCAGCGCGGGATAGTAGTCGTCGGAAATCAGGATGCGTTTGCAGCCCGGTTCAAAGTCCGGCGTCAGCAACGCCCGCATCTTCGGATCCTTCACCTGGTCTTCGAGATGCTTCAGGCACATCTTCTTCATCGACTTCGCCATGCCATTCTCGCCTTGGTGAAAGGCGGTGAAGCCGAAGTCTGCAAACGCGCGGATGCGCCAGCGATACCAGTTGATCCGCCAGCGCTGCCGGTCGAAGGCACGCTTGTCAGCCTCTGCATATTTACGCTGGCCGCGCGGACGGCACCAGGCTGGTGAGCGCTGGAAGTTGATCAACTTGCCAACCTGCTTCTGGATTTCCGGCACGAACTGGACCGCGCTCGGTCCGTTGCCGATGACGCAGACCGTCTTGCCTGTCAGATCAACCGAATGGTCCCAGCGGGCTGAATGGAAGGACGGGCCTTTGAAACTGTCCTTGCCTTTGAAATCGGGAATAGAGGGAATGTTGAGCTGGCCAAGCCCCGAGATGAGCACATCGGCCGTGTGGGTCGCTCCATCCGACTTTGTCAGCGTCCAGGTACGGCTCGCCTCATCATAGCTGCAGTCGGTGATCTCTGAATTGAAGTGGCAGTGAGGGCGCACGCCGAATTTGTCTGCAAAGTCCTCGAAGTACTGGAGAATCTGCGGTTGCAGCGACCATTTGTAATCCCAGTCAGGATTGAGATCGAAGGAATAGGAATAGAGATGGCTCGGAACATCGCACCCACAGCCCGGATAGGTATTGTCGCGCCAGGTACCGCCAACGCCATCAGACTTCTCGAAAAGGTCGATGTTGGAGTATCCGGCCTCTTTCAGTTTCGCCACCGCAGCCAGCCCGCTCATGCCAGCGCCGAGGACCGCGATACTCAGAGACTTTCCGTCCTTTCCTGATTGCATTCCCTTTTCCTCCACTTGGTCGACTTTTGATCGATAGTGGCATGCGGCGTTTGACCGTCAACACGTCTCGCAAGGGGAAGAGGCCATCAGTTCTGGGGGATGACACGATAGAGCCGGCCGGACGAATTGTTCTCGGGACCGGGCCGAACGGGCTTCAGCCATGTGGGAACCTCCCCGGCGATCAGACGCGCCAGGAACCCATCGGGCCGAATCTGCTGGAAGGTCGTATTCTCTCCCGCATTCGGACAGAACAGAATGTAATCGATCTGGTTCTTTTCCAGCAGCGCTGGCACCTGATCCGGCGGCAGGCTGAAAGCCTCGATGCTGGCAGAGATGCCGGCGATGTCACGATGATAGTTCGCATACATCACCGAATGCGGAGTCTCCTCCAGCAGGATGGCACCGATGTTCGCATCCGACAGGATCATGCCGGGCGGCACGGATTCCAAAGCCGCACGCGTTTCATCGGACAGGCAGGATCGCTCCTCTCCAATCGCCGGCGCAGGCGACGGCAGGACCAGCATCACCGGCAAGGCCCAGAGCGTCGGATTCGAGAGGACGAGTGGCAGAAGGTAACCGGCGCGCTGGCCGCCTTCCCTGCGGCCGGCATCGAAGGCGTCTCTCGCCCAGGCAGCACAGGGAATAATCGCAAGGAGGCTGCCAAAGACGTAGAACCGTGTCTGGTACATCATCAGGACCAGAGCGAGTGCCAGCAGAAGGGCAAACATCAGATCCGTGCGGACATCGCGCCGACGCACCAATCCATAGATCGATACCCCGAGTGCGACGAGGCTCGGCCCCATGGCGTAAGCGACAAAGGGCCAGCGACCGCCTGGCTGATCGAACATGGGCCGGGCTTCGATAATGCTGTCGAACCATATCTCGCGCATGTCCGGGGTCAGAACGTCGAGCGGGTTGCCCAGACATTGCGGCCCCTGGAACAGGAACAGCACGCCGCACGCCGCGCCGACCGCCACAAGGCCTGCAAAACGGACCACCCGTCCCCGCCCCGACAAGAAGGCAGCACAAAGGGCGAGGCCACCCCCGCCGATGACCAGGCTGAGAAAGGAAATGATCGACAAGGCATCGCAATAGACTGTGCCCCAGGCCGCTTGTGGTACGGTTGCGAAGAAACAGATGGCAATCGCCCCTGCGAGCGCACTCCCGAACGCCACTGTACCATTGCGGATCTCCGCGCCTCGCCAGGCCCAATCGACCGCATGGAAGGCGCAGAGCACGGCAACGAAAGGATAAAGCTCGATCCCCACGGCCACAGAAAGCGCCAGCATGATGGCGCTGAGCACCATGTTTCGCAAACCTGCCTGACGGTCCAGCGCAGCGCCGACGACGACAGCGAGAAAACCGAGCTGCAGATTATGGTGGTCGATCGATCCCGTCAGGAAGCGGAAATGCCCCAACAGGATGAACAGGCCGACGATGAAGGTAAAAACCAGCAGCTTTCCGTCACCGATGTTCCGGACAGCCAGCAGCAAGCCACCCAGCAAGATCAGCATACTGATCGGAGGCCAGACCGAGACGGCCCAGGCCAGCGCCATATCCTGTGGCAGGAACAAGTCAAACAGGCCTGTCAGCACAATGATCGGAATGTCTGGTATACGCGACCAGTGCATCAGTGTTCCGCCGTCCGGACCTAGGCGGTACTGATGCAGATCGAACCAGCCCTGCCCTGCGAGCAGGTCACGCACCTGAACCAACCGCATGACATCGTCCCCGTCCGGCCCGGGTTGTCCAAAGCGGCCCCGCAACAGACTCACCACAACGACGCTCAGGAAAATCATCCCAGCCAGGAAGCCTGCCCACAGCTGCTCTGTGCTGAATTTGGAGCCCGAAAATGCCATACCCGCCCTGACCCGCCTGGAATTGGAGCGGTAACCATATGCCGGGCAGGTATAGGAATGCCTAAAGCCCGCAATCCGGCGGCAGGTTCAGACATTTCCGGGCATTGTCCTGTGGAATACCCGGCGCCCCGATTAAGAATACGACGGCGCGAAAACCCCTCGATCCTTAACGCCCCAGAACCCGTCGACGTCCGAGATCAGGCGTGGGTACAACAGATCTGCGGATGAACAGATGGTTAACCGGCACCTGTAAATCGCGTTTCGGCGTGAACTATAACTTATCTGACTTGTGATTATGTGGCCGCATGACCAGTGCGGCGACCCGTTTCACGTTCCTTGACCTGATCCTCTTCGGCTCACCGAAGATCGATGAGAGCGTGCGCGGGCCAATGAACCTGCACATGCTGAGCCGGTTCCAGAAATACAAGATCCCGATCAGTGTCGTGACGCTGATCAATGCGACGATCCTGCTCGCCATGTTTTCGGCAGACTCCGAGTCCGGCTTCTGTCCGATAGCCTTTGCGTGGTGGGTGCCCGTCGCCCTCTATTCCGGGTTCATGTTCTGGAGTGGCTTGCGCCCGCTCGACCTCAGCACAGGACGGGTGCCGTCCGGCCGCTTCGTCAAGCGTGCTGAGATCGGATCATTCATTCTTGGCCTTTGGTGGACGGGCCTGATGCTGACGCCGGTCGCCGAGACTGAAGCCCAGCAGCTGACCATGATCGGCGTGGCCATGGGCATGTGCTGCGGCGTGGTGGGTTTCACCGCTCCAATGGTTGGCGTGGCCGCCCGCTACATGACGGCTGCGACCGTGGTTCAGCTCCTGGCCCTGCTACAGCATCACACCGCGACCGCGATGACGGCAACGCTGTTCGGCCTTGCCCTGTCGATTGCCCTGCTTGTCAGTTCCCGGAACTTCTTCCAGTCCACCCTGGAACTGGTCGAGTCCCGCACGGAAACGGAGCGCGCGCACGACCTTCTGAAACAGTCGCTTGAAACGTCGCGGCACGGATTTGCGATTTTCACCGAAGCGGGCGATCGCCTGGTGGCGAACACCTATCACCAGAACTATTTCCCTGATTTCGTTCCGACGGCGACCGATCTTGGCACAAAGGAAATTTCGGTGAAGGGTAGCGACTGGTTCATCCGGTCCGTCACCCAGTCCGCGAACCGCAACTTCATTGTAACGCACACCAACATCAACCTGCAGAAAGAAACCCAGCGGTCCCTGCTGGCTGCGCAGGAAACGATCAATGACGCCCTGGCCGCCCGGTCGCGCTTCATCTCGCGTGCGTCAACCGACCTTGCCGGCCCGCTGAAATATATCATGACGCTGGCCTCTGCGATGTCGTCTGGGTCGAAGATCGAGTTTTCCCGCGAAGAAATCCGCGGCCACTGCGACAGCATCGACAAGGTCGCCCGCGACCTGCTCGATCTCGTGCGCGACATCGAGGAATATGCCGAAGGCGAAGTCGGTGGTACGTTCTCGAACGAAGCACCGGAAGACCTGCGTGAACTTCTTTCGCCGGAACAGCTCTGGTCTGCCGCAACCTGGGAGAAGTCAACCTTCGACCGGATCAAGGTGTCGATCCCGCAAGATCTCGACGTCGTCATGATCGATGGACCGCGCTTTACTTCGACTGTGGTGAAACTGTTGAAGCGCGCCTCCATGGTTTCGATCGACCCGATCGTGCTGACCTGCACACCAGACGAGGAAGGCCGCATTCATGTGACCATCGTCGACCGCGGCCGCCCGCTGAGCCCGGCTGAAGTCGCCGACTTCTTCGAGCCTTATGGCGACGAAACCCGCCCCGGTGCAGACCAGTACGTGACGCGCGGCCTCGAGCTGGCGCTGATCAAGAAATACCTGAACAGCCAGGGCGCCGAAATCACCGTGCGGCCGCTGAACAAGATCGGTAATGCCATCACAATCACGCTGCCGACTTCGGCCATCGTCGGAAACACTTCCGGCCGGCGCGCTGCAACATCGCTCAAGGCCGAATCAGCGCCTCCTCGCCGGACGGTGAATGGCTGATTTCTGCGCGACGCGCAGCAGTTTTCCTACACAGTCCGCCTAAGCGGCAGCATTCGCCTTGCATCAGCGGCGCAATGGGCTAGTCCTGTCTGCCAATGCTGTTGTGAGTAGTTCAGATGAAGCCGGGCGGAAAGCGGATCGCCATTCTCGGCGCAGGTCCAGCTGGCCTGACGATCGCTCGACTCCTGATGGAGCAGAGCGACCATTCCGTCACCCTGTTCGAGAAATCCCACCGGGTTGGCGGCAAGTCCCTGAGCGTGCGCCAGGGCGAGGATCTGATCGAGTTCGGCACGTGTTACACCATCATGTCTCACCGCCGCGTGATGGACTGGATGCGCGAACAGGGCATCACCATCCAACAGATCGTCCCACACAAGATCGATGGCATACCGGCGCGGGATTTCTTCAATTCCGGCCCCGGCGCTCCGCTCGCCGTGCAGGGCATCACCTATGTCATGGCCCGCCGGAAACTCCTGAAAGCATTGCAATCCGATTCGCCACCACAGCGCGCGGTCGAGGAAGCTGCGACCCCCACCGTCGACTGGCTGCGTGCGCGTAATCTGGGCAAGATCGAGAAGATGATGATGCGCACGGTCACCGGCATGGGATACGGCGACCTGAAGACCGTGCCGATTATCCACGCCATGCGCTGGGTGGACATGGACCTGATCCTCTCCGGAACGCTGAACAAGATCTACATGCCCGTGGAAGGCTGGAGCGAATTCTGGGAACGCCTGGCCAAGCCCATGGATATTCGTCTGGAAAGCCATGTCCGGCATATCGACCGGTCAGGCGACCAGCACCTCGTCGTTCTGGATGATGGAACGGAAGAGAAATTTGACGCCCTGATCTGCGCCATGCCGGTCGACCGGTTCTCTGCCCTGCTGGAGCCGACCGAATCGGAGCGCGTGGTCGGCGACGCCATTCATTGGGGCGGCTACGCGACCACGCTCATCTCGTCCGAAGACTGGTTCCAGGAACAGATCGAATATTACAGCGAGACCTGCCTGCCGGGCGTGGAGCCCGGCTTGCTGATGTCCGCCCGGCGCGAAGGCTATGATGCTGGCCTGGGCGGCCACCTCTACATCGCCAACCAGCTGCCCGGTGACTATACAGGGCCGGAACTGATCGAGATCCTGCGCGAGGAAGTCACTAAGCGCGGCGGCAGTATCAATGCCGTCATCCAGCAGGAAATCTGGGAGTATTTCGCCGAATACGATCCCGACGCGATCAAGAAGGGCCTGATCGCCCGGATGCGCCAGATGCAGGGCGAACGGAAGACCTGGTACACAGGCTCTACCTTCTCCCATGAATCTGTCGCCAATATCTGCATCCACAATGAAGCTCTCGTACCGCAAATGCTGAAGGCACTTGGGTGACCAATTTCCAGAATAAAACGGAGAAGACGCCATGTGCGGCCTGATCGCAGGAATCGGGAAAGTGTCGCTTGCGACGCTGGACAAAGCAGTCGCCACACTCACCCACCGGGGGCCGGAGTCCTCAGCAACCTGGGTGTCGGACAACCAGTCCATGTTCCTGGGGCATACGCGCCTGTCGATCATCGGCCTCGACAATGGCGCACAGCCGATTAGCAACGCAGACGGCAATGTCCACATTGTCGTGAATGGCGAGTTCTACGGATACAAGGACATCCGCAACCGGCTGCTGTCCGAGGGAGTCGCGTTCAAGACGGAATCCGATAGTGAGATCGCGCTTCACCTCTACCTGCGCTATGGCCTGCAAGCGCTGAAGGAACTTCGCGGCGAGTTCTCCATTGTAATCGCCGACGAGCGCCAGAACTGCCTGATCGCCATTCGCGACCGGTTCGGCATCAAGCCCCTGTTCTACACAATTCATCAGGGAGCTGTATATTTCGCATCCGAGATCAAGGCCCTGCTGGCCCTCGGCGTCCCAGCGCGCTGGGACCTTGAAACCGCCTTCTATGACGGCTTTCTTTTCCGCGACCATGCCCGCACCCTGTTCAAGGACATATGGTCCGTGCCGCAAGGCCAGTATGCCATTGCGACGCCCGGTGACCTCAGGCTCTACACCTATTGGGACTGGGACTTTCCGACCGAGGCAGCGCTCTCGCTCGACGGGCGCAGCGACGAGGAATGCATCGAGGAGTTCCGCGCAATCCTGATGGAATCTATCCAGGACCGCCTTGTCGCGGATGTGCCGGTCGCGTGCTACCTCAGCGGCGGCGTCGATTCCTGCGCCGTGCTCGGCTTTGCACAGCAAGGCCTGTCACGGCCGATCGAGTGCTACACGCTCGCTTTCGACGACGAGCTCTACAATGAAGCGCCGATCGCGGAGAAACAGGCGGCGTTCGCGGGGGCGAACTACAATCCGATCATCGTCGGGCGCAAGGATCTCGCCGCCGCCTATTCCGATGCGGTCTGGCACGCAGAAACGCCGTTCGTGAACGCCAATGGTGTCGCGAAATTCCTGCTCAGCCGCGCGGTCAACCAGCGCGGCATAAAGGTTGTCCTCACCGGTGAAGGCGCTGATGAAATGCTGGGCGGCTACCTGCCCTTCAAGCGCGACGCGATCCTGCAGCATGGCAATGGCCGCAGCGAGGCGGAATCCCAGGCCATGATCGATCAGATCTTCGAATCGAACCCTGCCGCCCGCGCGATCTTCATGCGCGAAGGCGCAGACGATCCGGCGATCAAGGAAGTCGCTACCCGCCTCGGTTGGGTCCCCTCCTTCATGGAAACCTATGGCCAGCTCGGCCGCATCTCGTCCGGCCTCTATCGCGATGAGATGATGGGAGGGATTCACCCGTCATCGAATCCGTTCACCTATGTCATGGACCGCCTGCCGGTGAGCCAGGCCCTCGATGGCCGCTCCCGCCTGAATCAGGCGCTGTACCTGAACTCGAAAACCCATATGGCGAATTTCATTCTCACTTTCCTGGGTGACCGGATGGAGATGGCGCACTCCGTGGAAGGGCGCGTCCCTATGCTGGACCACCGCCTCGCCGAATGCGCTGCGCGCCTGCCCATCCACATGAAAGTCCGTGGAACGACGGAAAAACATGTGCTCCGCGAAGCCGCAAAAGATGTCATCATCGAGGATGTCTACACCCGCGAGAAACACCCGTTTCTGGCGCCGCCCGTTACAGACGCGGAAGACCCGATGATGCAAATGTACGAGGACGTCTTCGCCTCCAAAGCTCTGGAAGAACAACCCGTCATCGATCCGGAGCGGGCCCGTAATGCACTGAACATGGTGAAGATGCTGCAGGGCGAGCAGAAGATCGCTTTCGAAGGCCTGATCCACAAAGTCGCCAGTATCACGCTGATGCAGGAACGCTTCGGCATGACTTAAATCATAATGTTCTGAAGTGCGCTCTAATCGAGCTCCTCTCTTCGGAGGGTTTTCTGATTATGGCCTGAGCAATCCGCAATTCATTATATGTCGGTCGATGGCTACCAACTTAGAAGCAGCTCTAAAATCAAAGGCTCGGCCTTCACTGCTGATCCTGTTCGATTAAGTTAGTCAATAGAATCTCAAGCGCGTCTGCTTTCTGCTAGCCAGTTTAGCGCCGTACGACAAAAGCCGGACCTCAATCAGGCTTGACGAGTTCAACGTGTGACACGCCGAGTGCCTGAGCCAATTCATACAGAGTTACCACGGTTGGGTTGCGTTTGCCTCGCTCAAGTCCGCTCAAATACTGTTGGCTGAATCCAGAACGCGCCTCAACCTCCTCCTGTGTGAGGTGCTTTTCACGACGAATGCGCGCAAAATTTCTACCCACCAGCTTCCGCATATCCATACGGGCAGAGTAGGCGCTTACATATTTTAGTGTTATGTACTATAGTATGTATTCAACTGGCATTTAACCCTTTAGCCAGTGGTTCGTGGGAGACAACACATGCTTAGCAAGGCAGCATATCATTTGTTTGCGAAACACACTTCATCTCGGGTGTGTGACTTCGGTAATTCTCACACTGACGCAGCAGCCTCTGTCTGTGCCGAATGGCTCAGCCGACATGCCGATCAAAGAAAACTCTTAGAGCGGTGGGATAAACTCGAGGCGTTTTTGATGCATGAACACAATCTGTTTGAGCTGGAGGAGCACGAGCGCGCCGCCTTCTTAGAAGCAACGCCATTGGAAACTATCGGCGATCGTATCGATGAGCTTCATGCACTGAACAAGAAACTACTCCATCAAGTATCGGAGTCGAAGGCCACTACGACGCATGGATTGATAAGCAAACTGCTTGTTGCATTGGCGCTGGCTCATCCGGATGAAAACAGAGACGTCCATCTGCTCCTTTGTAGCATTCTAGATGACATTGACCCGAATGCGCTGACAAATGAGGACCGGCGACCCAGTTGAAACTCGATTGAAGACTGTCTGATACGACCGTATCCGGAATAACGCCTGCAAACCCGTCGCGACAGCCAAATAATATCAAGCTTCTGGCGCGCACCCATACTATGTAAACAAAGCCTTGCCGGCGGGGACCAAGTTTCACCCCTCGCCCAAGGCCAGCAGAAACCAAGATCGGTTACCCCTTACTCTGAAGTCCGGGATCAGCCCGGCAAGGAAGAGCTGGGGTTCCTCGTGTCTATCGCGCATCTGCCGCTATCCGCGATCATTTCCGTTACCGCCGCCGGGCTGGCAGTCGCCGTATGGCGCTACCGCAGCACAATCCTGCGCATCCGGCTCGCCCCGACGCTCTTCTCCGGTGCACGCCAGGACTGGACGTTCAGCCACATCGCCGAGATTTTCCCAACCGTGGAAATTCCGGCCGCCACGCACCGCACGCCCTTCCCCGAAGCGGCATACCAAGACCTGCCGGTAACATTCGAGTTTGAGGGACAGGCCTGGGACACGGACGCCTTCCTGGAAAACACCGATACCGCCGCTATGCTTGTCCTGAAGGATGGCGAGATCGTCCACGAGACCTATGCCGGCGCTGGTGGACGCACGCAGGACTGGCTGTCCTGGTCCGTCGCCAAGAGCTTCGTGTCCGCCCTCGTCGGCATTGCCATCGAAGAAGGCCACATCCACTCGATCTACGATCCGGTGACCGACCATGTGCCGGCCCTTAAAGGCTCAGCCTATGACGGCGTCACCATCAAGCAGGTCCTGCAGATGTGCTCCGGCGCGTCGTGGAATGAGGACTACAGCGACTGGAAATCGGATATCAACCGCTTTGCCCGCACCTTCGCGCTGGGTGGCTCACTGACCGATTTCGCCCGCTCGCTAGCCCCCGCGCGCAAGCCCGGCATGTACCGGCTCTACAATTCCATCGACACGCAGGTGCTCGGCATGCTGGTCGCCGCCTCCACCGGCAAATCGCTCGCCGCCTACATGCAGGAAAAACTGTGGGAGCCACTCGGCGCCGAAAGCCCGGCACGCTGGATCGTAGATAAAGACGGTGTGGAAATGGCCTTCGGCGGCCTTACCGCCACAGCGCGCGACTATGCCAAGCTGGGTGAACTCTACCGCAACCGTGGCAACTGGCACGGCAAACAGATCGTAACGGAAGCCTGGGTCGACAAATCTCTGGCCCCGGACATGCCGCACCTGATGCCGGGTGGCTTCGCCCTGCCGGATGCGCCGTCAGGCTACGGCCAGTCGCTCGGCTATGGTTTCCAGTGGTGGGTGCTTAGCACTGCGCCGCTCGAGTTCTGTGCCATGGGTGTCTACAATGAATTCATCTATGTCGATCCCGCGCGGGCGATCACCATTGTGAAGCTTTCCTCCAACCGAGACTATGGCGTGAAGCCGGATGAGAGACACGCCAAGGAACTGAAGACGATCGAGTTCCTGCGGGCGGTTGCGCGCGACGTGGCGGGTGCGGTTCCGGAAGTTGGGAAGCGGACCGGGACTGCGGGGTAGCGATCGCTGGCGCAGCGCGCATTCAAACCCAGTCAGCAAAGCTGATTTTCGGTCCTGTGGATCGAAAAAATGGGTTTGATTGGTGGGCGGTAACGGGCTCGAACCGCTGACCCTCTCGGTGTAAACGACCGCGTTTGCCAATTGTTACAAAAAGTCTCGTGTTGGACGGGGTTATATTTGGCGGAACGCTACGGCAACCTGTTAAGCGAATAAGCTCGCTCGGAAACAGTTGGCGCACGAAGAATGAGAAGCTGCTCGTCAACATGGATTAAATCCGATGTCAGTCATGTTTCAGCAAATGACCATTTAGCGCAAGATTCCGGACATACGAAGTGAAATGGTTCTGTGACAGAAATTCGCCGAAACCGGACATTGGGGTTTCAGTACCCACCAGATCCTATGGCAGCGAAAGGCCAGCCACATCGAATAACGCCCGCCTGCGGTCCAGGCTTTCTGGTGACCAAGTCTCCTCATATTTGTAGAAGGCATCAACTGCTCTGGCACCGTCGGGAAGGCGAATCCAAGGTTGCTTCGAGCAGGTATAGATATGGACATCGGGTGGCATGAGATCCGGAATGTCCAGAGTACCGACTCGGATGAAGCGAATGCGTTCCCTCAGGCCGGACATCTCATAACTGCTCCAGACAGCTATTTCGCAGACAGGGCACCGTGCAATGATCTGGCCGCGGCCGCTTGGCGATGCGACGACGATCTTATCGACTTTTCCTTTCAGCACCTCTACGCGATCAGCTTCAATCAGCGCATTCAGCGCGAAAGCGGTTCCTGTTTGCCTTTGACACCAACGGCAATGGCAACAGTGAACGATCATCGGATCGGACAACATGCGATAGCGGACATGCCCGCATGTACAACCACCTTCAACATTCCGGACTGATTGATCCATGGGGCACCTTTCAATTCGCTTCATCTCAATTAGAGTTGCCCGTCTGGGCTAAACAGTGACGATGTCAGCCTTAAGCCCGTTGAGAAAAGCCATCACCTCTTCCCCCTCGGCAGGCCCAACACCAAGTTCGCCAGCGACACCGACCACGATTTCCATGAACCTGTTCCAATCGGTTTCCGAAATACCCATTCCGGCATGTGCCACGAGCGTATCGCGTCCTGTGTAATACATCTGGCCGCCTGTCTCCCTTACAAGGTAGTCGATCAGCATCTGCAGTTCACGGGCGATCCGGTCTTCCCCGCGGTTTGCCCAAAAGCGCCCTAGCTGATCGTCTGCCTGAGCCTGACCGACTAGTCTGGAAGCGAATATTGCTATGGCATCGTAGCCGCCAAGACGATCATAAAGTGATACTGTCATTTTGTGCCTCACGCTTTGTGACCAGTTTTCTGAGCTTTGTTTTGCTTGTGATTTCTGTTGCCAATTGGATCTCATTCGCGGACCAATTTGAGAACTCGGGAAAAATCGACAATGCTTGTGCAAAAATGCACAGACAGGGAGACGCCTCATGCAATGGGATGATGCACGAATGTTTCTTGCGTTCGCTCGCGAGGGATCATTCAGTAACGCCGCCAAGCGACTGGGCGTGCAGCACTCCACGGTTTCTCGTCGAATCCATGCGCTTGAACAGGAGCTTGCCACACCACTTATAGAGCGGAGTGCAACCGGATACGTACTGACGGACGCTGGTGAAGAGCTGAAAAATTCAGCATTGCGGATCGAGCGGGAACTCTTGTCGTTTGAATCTGTCAGTGCCGGTCTAAGCGATGATCCGTCAGGAGAGCTTCGAGTTACCGCAATTGCAAACATGGCCTCAACGGTGCTGATGCCCTTCTTCGCAGAATTCAGCGCGGCTTATCCGAACATCGATCTTCGTGTTGAAGTTACCAATGATTCCGTCCGCCTCGCTGACAGAGACGCCGATGTCGCCCTGAGGCAAACCAATGCTCCCAGCGAAACGCTCATTGGAACCCGTCTGACGACAGTTGCCTCTGCGGTGTATGGTTCAGCTGACTACTGCGCCGATGTGAAAGCCGGCAAGGTTCCGGAAAAATGGATCGGTGTGGATTGTTGCGACTACCACAGAACCTGGACCAAACAGGCAAGACCGCAAGCGGATCATTCATTTTGTGTCGATGATACTTCACTGACAGCAGCAGCCCTGAGAGAGGGACTAGGCGTTGGCTACCTTCCTTGCTTCATGGGCGATAGCGATCCTGCGCTCGTCCGGTTCCGGGAGCCCGAAAGGCAGCACGAACTTGGGCTGTGGTTCCTGTATCACCGCGACCTGCGAAACACGAAGCGCGTGATCCTGTTTCGCCAGTTCATGCAGAGCAGGATCGAAAATATCCGTTCGCTTTTCGAAGGTTGAATGACAAAATTTGGCCGATAACGGACATTCTGATCGAACGTTTCGATCTTATATCATTACCACCAGCTGGATGACCTCAGGCGACGTCTTGAAGTAGCGGAAGGGTGATTTCGTCATTTTCTGAGGATAAACATCAGGAAGCGACGCCTCAAGCCAAGTTCCTTTGACAAGCCCCAATCACACGATCCTTTGCCAGAGCCACGGGGACAATCTAGGTGCGTTTTAATTGCGCGGCGCGATCATTCTGATCCTGGCAGGCCTCATAAAGCGGAGCTCAACGCTCCAGCACGCTGAGCATGATCCGGGTCAGCGCCGCGATAGCAGCCTTGCGGCTGATACGTCCGGAAATCGCTTCTTGCGCCAACGCATCAGCCGCGCCGATCAGGCCAAGCATGACCCCCTTCTCATCCTTTGCGGAAAAGGCCTTGTACGGCGCGAGAGCACGGCAAAATAGCTCCGTATACGACTCTCGTAATTCATGGCCGAATGCGTGCTGCGTCCCTGTCGCGGCCAGCGCTGCAGTGATCGATGTGAATTCCGGACCACTCTCGAAAGCGCAATCAACATATGCCGCCGCGAGGACAGGGACAGCGGCGCCAAGGCTGTCAGCGTGCTGCTCCAAGTCTGCCAGAGTGGCATCAATGCGGTGCGCATCAAAATGGCGGTAGAGGGCCTTCAGCAATCCGGTGCGAGTCTCGAAGTGTTCATAGGCGACAGGCTTGCTCACGCCGGCGCGCTCGGCAACGCGGGCAAGTGTCAGCGCATCGGCGCCCTCGTCCCGCACTATCCCGGCGGCCGCTTCGAGCAACTGTGTCCTGCGCTGATCGCGCGGCAAACGTCTCCCTGCCATGATTTCCCGTTGACTCCTTACCTACGATAAGTAACTTACGAATCGTAACTTACGTTTGGTAACAATTCGTGGAGATGTACATGCCAATTGCCACAATGCAAGCAGGCGACTTGAGTGAAAGCGACAGGACGCGGTTTGCGCCGCTGGTTGCGCAGCTCGTGCACGCCACCGGACCGGTCAGCTACGACTACCAGTTTGGCACCGATGGGCTTCTGGAACGGCTTGTGGCAGTGTCATGGCCCCGGCCTGAAACGCTGTTTTGCGCGGCCTGCACCACCGCCATCATCGAAGACGGAGACTTGCTGGGCATTGAACTCGGCTTCGCGGGCCCGAACTTCTACGCATTCAAGGAAAATCTTGCGGCGCTGGCGCAGGACCTGATGGCCCGGGGCGAGGCGAGCTATGAAGAGCTGGCAGGATTGATGGTGCGAGCCGGAAAAGCCAGCTATCTCAACGCCCATATTCCCGATGATGTGTATTACCTGCATGCCCTGGCCGCCTTCCCCCGGCACCGGGGCAAGGGCCTCGGCAAAGCGTTGCTGCAGGCCGCCATCGCACGGGCGCGGGCGCAGGGCTTCCGGGAACTGCAACTGGACGTGCTCGCCGACAATCCGGCCGTGAGCTTCTACCTGGCGATGGGCCTGTCCATCCTCGCAGAAATCAGGTCGCCAGAATTGTCGAGGGACCACGGCTTTCCGTCTGAATACCGCATGGCGGTGTCGCTGTGAGGGCGCGCATTCTGATTGCGGGCGGTTGGGGCCTTATTGGTTCCCGGATTGCAAAAGTCCTGCGCGAAGCCGAACATGACCTGGACATCGTGCTAGGGGGCCGCAATCCCGATACCGGTAAGACGCTGGCCGCAGATCTCGGCGCCAGCCTCGTCCGGCTGGATGTCGGCGCCCCCTCAGAAGGCCTCGCGGCGGCCGGCCCTGTGGACCTGGTGATCGCGGCCCTTCAGGATCCGGACGACACGCTTCTGGCTGCCACGCTCCGTTCCGGCGCGGGTCATATCGGCATAACCCGCACTGTGGACAACATGGCCTCGAGCGCAATCATGGCCGCCGCCTGCGCCCAGCGGCCTGCGATGATGCTGGGTCATTGGCAGGCGGGCGTGCTGACTCTTGCCGCCCTGTCTGCCGCGCGCCGCTTCGACACCGTCGACCGCGTCGAGATGGCCGCACTCTATGATTATGCCGACCCGATCGGTCCGATGACGGAAGCTGATGCCACCGGCTTCGTGGGTGAGGCCCTGATCCGACAAAACGGCCGCTGGCAAAAGGTCCTTGCACCGGATGCGGCCCGCCCGGTTCGAAGGGCAGGCCAGGCATCGTTTGATGCCATGCCCATGGGCGTTCTGGATACCCCGGCTCTGGCCGCAATCACCGGCGCAAGGGATGTCCGGTTCGATCTCGGGTCCGGCGACTCCCTCGGAACAATTGCGGGACGTGCAGCCTCGCACGATCTCTATATCGACATCACAGGCAGCAGGGCGGGTACTCCCGCCCATGATCGCACCCTTGTCTCCGATCCCCTTGGACAGGCTCACCTGACAGCGCTCGGCGTGCTCATTGGTGCAGAGCGGGCCCTCGGGCTCGACGGCAATCGGCCGCCGGAAGGACTGGTCTTCCCCGAATCCGCCATCGATCCCGACAAAGCGGTCGCCCGCCTTCGGGACTTTGGCGTCCAGATCGAGCCACTGTCATGATGCGCGCCCTTGCCGTCGATCCTGCCACTCAATCCTCTCGCATTGTCGATGTGCCGGTTCCGAAACCGAAGCCGGGGCAAATCCTGGTCGAAGTGACAGTGGCCGGGATCAACGAGATGGATGTCGAGGTTCGGGCGGGAGGCTGGGCGGCGCAGGTGAAGCGCTTCCGGCGCGATGGACCTGTGCTCACGGGGTTCGAATTTGCCGGTATCGCCCGGACATCCGGCAAGCGCGTTCGCGCCGGCCAGCGGGTCATGGGATACTCTCCGGTGCTGAACGGGCCGCGGGTGCATGCGCAGCTTGCCGCTGTTCCCGAGAGCAGTATTCTCGCAATACCGGATTCTCTGAGCGATGAATCAGCCGCGGCCCTCTGCGTCATGGGCCTGACCGCAGTGGAAGTCCTGGAACGCCTCTGTCCCCTCTCTCCTGCGCAGTCCTGCCTGGTCATCGGCGCTGCCGGCGGGTTTGGCGTCTACGCGGTGCAGCTTGCCGCCAGCCGGGGCGCCCGCGTGACCGCCGTCGCCTCGGCAGCCAATGAAAGCTGGGTACGTGCACAGGGCGCGCAGGAATTCAGGGCTTATGAAACGGCCCCCGCTTTACAGCCAGGTGACGCCTACGACCTCCTCATCGATACACCAGCGCACCTGTCGTTCCGCGCCGCCGCATCAAGCCTCAGCCGCTCCGGCATGTACGTATCCAGCAATCCAACGTCAGATCTGGCCGGCCTGGCGCGGTCCAGCATTTCATGCCGCCGTGCAGGCTTCCTGATGATGCTGAAGACGTCCCCTTCCCGCCTCACGCGGCTCGCAGACCTCGCAGAAAACGGCACCCTGCGCGCTGCAATCGACAGCGTCTTCGACATTGCGGAGGCCGACAAGGCGTTCGACCGCTTTGCAACGCGCGGGAAACAGGGCCGTGTGCTGCTCAGGATCTGAACGGCAGGGTGACGCCGCCTGGTGCTGCCAGACAAACTCGAACCAGCCTCCGTTTTTCGCGGACCAGCAGGTCTCAGGCAGCGATCAGCTCGCGCCATTCGAGAAGGGCGGCATCGCGAAGCGATTTGAACCTGACCCGCTCTCGATAACCCTTTAATGATTGAAGTGATTGTACACATACGAATGGATTGAGGCGAACTTTTGAAGACTTCGCACGCGCCGAAAACGGGACATAGCTCGCTCCCGCCTTCGAAATGGCAAGTGTGAATTCTCAGCGCGATTGTTGAGATGCCGGCCAGTCTCCTGGCGGCCCTCGTTCCCGATCGCCCTCATTGCCGCCCGATATGAAGGGCATTTATCCGTCACGACCACCCTGGGATTGCCATAGCGCTTCATGGCTTTTCTCATAAATTTCAATGCGGAAGCTTTGTCACGGGTCTTCGTCACGAAGGACTCCAGAACCTCACCTTCGTGGTCAACAGCACGCCAAAGGTAGTGAGTCTGACCACGGATCTTCACAAAGACCTCGTCCAAGTGCCATTGCCATTGCGGGCTTTGCCTCATGCCCTCCGATCGATGCTTGCGAATCTTGTGCGCGAAGTAAGTCCCGAACCGATCGACCCAGTGGCGGACCGTTTCATGGCAAATATCGATCCCGCGCTCGTGAAGTAGGTCTTCGACATTGCGCAGAGATAACGGAAATCGAACGTACATCATGACCGCAAGTTGGATGATTTCCGGTGATGTCTTGAAGTAGCGGAAAGGAGTTTCTGTCTTTCTCGGAGCCTAAGCTCCAAGAAACGCCCTCTCAAGTTCGCTTCCTTTGACTATTCCTGCAGGACTACTGCCCTTTGGGTTTGAACAGACTACCGAGACCCTCGACAAGACCTTCACCGGGATTGTTCCCAAGCTGCCCCTGACGTTCAAAGAAATCCTTTTGCTCTGCTGTCAGCTCTGTTGGATCCAGTCCTTGATGACTGGCCTCACAAGCGGCCATGAGCTGCGCTCGTTGTGTCTGTCGGCAGGAACGGACGTATTCCATAGCGCCATCGACATCATCACGCGCAACAGCCAGGTTGATCCGAGACGGCAGGAAATAGTCCTCATCACCTGTAGCAGTGATGCCGTTGACGATTATTGCTTCCGCATTGCCATAAGCACCTTTGCGGACATCGAGACGAGCGAGCTTGCGGTATGCCTCCGGCAAGGGCGTGCCACGTATAGCCGCCATGTAGCGAAGGCGCGCAAGCTCCGGATTACCTGCGAGTTCAGCAACCCTTCCCGCCTCATACTGGATGGAAGACTGACTGGCGAAACGTGTTCCCAACGCCGCGACAATGGCTTCCTCTGCGCCCGCGTAGTCACGGTCGAGCCGCTTATCCATTGAAGAATAGTAGGCAATCGTTGCAATACGAGCATCGTTGAATTCGCCGGACGCTTTCAACTGGTCCAGTATGATTGTTGTGGGTTCCTCCATGAACGCGGCCATGTCTCGGCTCTCCGCTGTCACATCGGGATACGCTGCCAATTCATAGTTCTGGACGCCCTTCAGCCGCACAGAGGGCGATCTGTGCGTCTGGCCAAAATATCCAACTACCTCATCGCGGACACTTTTCGTCACCGACTTTTTCAAGGTGTCGAACAGTCCATCGCCGACTTGCCCGGCATTTCCGGCAAGTGCCTGCTGGAGAGACGCCGGCTGAAGCGCCTGCTGCGAGACATCCGCGACTGACGCTTGAAGGGCATTGGTTACGCGTTTTGTCAGCGTTTCCTGCTCATGCAACGCGTTGAACATGGCCTCGTACACCGGCGCATTGATACCTTCAGACTTTATGAGATCGAGTGCCAATACATCGGCTTCGTCTTCCTGGCCCCGGTTCCAGGCCGGCGAAAGGCCACCGGCACTATAAGCACTGATCAAGTCAAATGTACTGATGGCAGATTCAATATTGTTGGCCACCTCGTTTTGATTGGTGACTACGATGGTACCGCCATCGGCGGTCTCTTGATAACGGACTTCCTGCAAGACCGCTGCTGTATTGTATATGTTGGTCAGCTGGCTGACGATGGAACGCATTCCCGACAACTGGTCGACTTTATTGTGGTGCCCCAGCGCGTAGTGTGAGAATTCGTGCGCAAGCAGGTAGAGCAGCTCCTCGTCTGAAGACACGGTCGGCCCAGAAGGTGCGTCGGGATTGTTGGGATCTGCAGCCACATTTGTGAACGTTCCAAGGCCAATCAAGATTGTGCCATCCGCGTAGGTCGCACCGGCATATTCACTCAACATCGATATCTTCACGCGGGGTTGTTGAGGAAGCGGATGCGGCCAATGCTTAGCGACACGTGCCAAATGCGTGTTTAGGAGGGCTTCCGTAGCCGGCATGTCGAGAACGAGCTGAGACAACTCGCCCTGGTTTTCGATCTGGTCGGAGAGCTTCGCGCCCTCCTCGCTTTCGGTGTAGACGGTTGCGTCTGCAGTCTGAATCTTGGGTCCATTCGCGCCGGATTCCGTCCATCCCGTAGGCGCAATGCTTCCCACTGTCTCCGATACCGTCGCGCACCCTGCGAGCACGGCAAGAGATGCTGATACAAAAAGCCAACCATACCCTTTTGAAGGTTTCATTTCGTCCCCCTTTATTTTTCAATTTCAGTCAGTGCATCAATTGCTGACGCAAGCTGACTCCCCTGACCCCATCTGAGTTCCACCGAGCTGCGTGTTCGCTTCGGCATATTTCCGTTCGCCCGGCAGACATACCCGCTGCACCTTCGCCGTGGTAAAGGCATCAGAGGCTTTGATCATGTACTGCTTGCCGTCCACCGTGAACTCCAAGAAGACTCCCTTCAGCGTGGCTTCAACCGGCAGGCTTATGTCAGCAGTATTGATCGGACCCAGCGATCCGTCTTCCTTTCCAAGAACTACGGCTTTCTTGAACCCTGTAATTTCCTCGGCATAGCTGGCTGCTGGTGCAAACAGAACCAATGCCGCCAAGACAACCTGTCTCATCATGACGAACTCTCTCCTTTCTCTACACGTTCGGTTGGGCCTACATTCTCGTCACCCGCAGCATTCACAACAGAAACAAGCTCTCCTCCTGCCTCCTGGCCCGCACTTTCCGGATACAGCTTACTCACTATACGGTCCTTTTCGTCTCGGGCGTTTTCAATGCTCGTGGTGGCTTCGAAACCTATGGTTTCCATATCAAGATACCTCAGGATGCGCCTTCGCGCATCAAGAAATCCGCCCCCGCTAGCTTTTAGAAGGGGAGTTTTTCTGAGCAGGCGTGAAACATCATCGCCTATTTCGTCTCGGAGCAGAAAGCCAAAAAAGCCCCAGGACAGCACAAGCATGCCTATCCAATTTAGGGGCGCCATTTTCAATATGAGCACCTGAAAGTACACAGCACCAAACGTGACGAGCAGCATGGTGAAGAAGGTCATGAGATATAACAGCCAGTGGTTCGGGCGTTTCGCAGGGGCTGCGAGGCCTTCCAGTTCCTGCGCCTGATGTATCAGCCGCCGGTTCATCGTGAACTGTCCAATTACCCCGACAAGCGTGATAAAAAACATGACGGCTGTTTCGTACAAGTCTCCCTCATCCAGTCTTCCAAAGCCCGGGATCCTTGCGAATACCGGCACGTCATAAGGGCTTCGCAGATAGTGATCATGATCAGTTAAAAGATTGTCGAGCGCCATGGCGTGAAGGTGCATACCCGCAACCTGGCCGTGGACCACTGATGAAGCCCAATCGCTTGAATTACGGAAGCGAGCGCCGACAATTATGATCCGGCCATTGAAGATGGCGCGCGCCATGCTTTCGCTGATGTCATTACCGCCGATCGCATAGTATGGGACTTCCAGATGATACGGACAAGGCTGCGTCAAGGCTGCCATGCTTGAACTGCTATCGGCCTGCCCTTTGTTGAACAGAAGCCGCCCAAGCATCATCGCCCAGCTTGCGTCCTGGTAACAAATTATGCGCGAGTTTGCGCTAGGCGCGACGATAAAGTCATCATGATCGGGATCGGGCGCCATTTCATCTTTAGAAGTCATGCCGAAGAAGCTGATATTCTTCAGACCGGGCGTTTCTCCTGTGGCATAGACCTCCATGTCCGAGAAGTAATGCGGCACACCCGAACCCCAGATCAGAGACAGGTCATGGGCAGGTTCTTCAAGAAAGCGTTCAAACCGGGACGCCATCTTCTTCAAACGGTCATTTTCCTCCGGATCAGGATCAATCCAGGAACATTTGCCGGCGCGGTCCATGCACCAAGCTAGATAGGCCAAGGCGGCAGGCGTTGGTAACCTCTCCGCCTGCGTACCTCTCCGAGAAAAATACTCGCGCTCCTCAGAAGCACTCAATCCGGTCGTGGAGAGAGGATATGCGCCAGGCCCCGACGTAAAGCGGACAGGACTAAGAATCGCGACTTCGCTCAAGGCCGCTTGAGCCGGCGGGGTATCTTCCCCCTCTGTCAGCGGGTCCACATCAACGCCACGGGCAAAAATGAGAGGTATGCCACCGACTTCTTTGATACAGGCCAATTTTTGAAAAGAAGACTTGCAGTCATTATTAGAACTGCGCCGCCAAGTGTCCTCCCGGGTCACCAATCGGATCGTTTCAATGAATGTGTTGAACTGATCGATCTCATCCCGAGTAGAGCCCTTGTCCAGGAAAATGAAATCGAAGAAGATAGCTGGTGGTGGCCGAACATCGAACGGTTCGTTGGCGTCGGCAAACCGCTCGTACAAAGTGGCGAGCTCGAAAATCAGGAGGGCATGGTCGTTGTAAGTCGGCCGCCAAGCCTGCCATGATCCTGTCGCTTCCTGACCAGCATCATCCAGTCTGTTGGCATTTCCGAGTGCCTTCAAAACGACTTCACTCAGGTAAACGGTAACAATTCTGTCCTGCGCGGGAATGTCCACATCTGCCCGCGTGGGCATCGGCTTCCAGATGTCCAGATTTGCATTCCCTGCCTCCACTGACGGTTGATTGACTGCAAATGTTTCGGGGTCGGTTTTGCCCGCTCCGTAGTGTGAGGCGAATGCTCGGTAGAGTACTTCTCGACTGTGCCGATCCATAGCATCGTCGATGCCGAATGGTTCTATGGCTGAAAACACCAGCGCACTCAGTGAGAAGATCACCGAGAATAAAAGCCCTCTGGCTACTGGACTCCACCACCCCGAATTCATTAACACATGTTTACACTACCACAATAAAACGCAAGGTAGAATTTTCGAGGAACTATGGTTTTTCGTCCGATTTGATCACACTCTTGGAATGGAGAAACACGGATTCGAAATCTCAGTACCCTTGAAAAAATTCGTAGTGAACTTGTATGGGCTGAATGGCAAGAAAGGGCCAAATCGAGCCTTACAGACCTTCGTCGTCCTATGACCAGAAATCGCCGAAAGCTGCCGCTGCCTTTGTAGGTCAGAACACGTCTCCCAATCCTTCGCCCCAATTGGCTGAGCATCGCCGAAGACAGACGATCGTTTAGCTCAGTCGGCAGCGCATAAAGCGCCAGTCACCGTGTAGCGCTTCAGGCACCTCCGCCTCCGCATACGGCGGGATATCTGCAAACCCCGCCGCCTCGTAAAGGCGATGAGCGGATGTCATGAAGGGGCCAGTGTCCAACACTAGTTCTTGATAGCCAAAGCTTTGCGCGTCGCGCACGAGCCGATCCAAGATCTTTGCGCCTATTCCCCCGCCGCGGCTCGCTCGGGAGACATAGATGCGTTTGATCTCGCCAACGCCGTCTCGTATGCGGCGGAGCCCGCCCATTCCAAGCGCTGCCTCCCCATTGAAGACGACGTAGACCACGCCGTTTGGCGGCGTTCCCTCACACAGCTTGTCTAAAGAGCTGTGGACATAATCAGGGATAGGCATTCCCAAGAGACCTGGCAGCGAGAGCCCGAACCGTTCTCGCACCGAATCATCGATCCAGCAGAGATACTCAATATTGAAATTTATGAGCAATTCGCGGTGCTGTTCGAGATCGGCTCGCACGAAGTCCAAATCCATCTGCAGCCCCATCCCACAAGCGCAACCTTTTGAGTTGGGACAAGGATGCCTTGAAGGAAGTGAGAAGGCAACGGCACCATTGGGCCAAATCGAGCCCTACAGACCTTCGTCGTCCTATGACCAGAAATCGCCGGGAGTCGCCGTTAGGTGCCAACTTGTGAGTGTCCATTCTGGAGCGATTTGACGCTACTCTTGAATTGGCACTTGCACTGCTTTTTGTGGAGATTGGTAGGCGTTGCGAAATGCGCGTGGTGTTTGGCCGGTTTCCAGCTTGAAAGCCTTGTAGAATGACGAGCGCGTATTGAAGCCAGCACGCAGAGAAATTGCCAGGACGGTTTCTTTACCTTCAATGATGAGCGGTTTCGCGTATTCGACCCGCATCTGGTTCACATAATCGAAAAAGCTCTTCCCGATCGTCTCATTCAGCGTCTGCGAAACGTAGCTCGGAGAAATCGCGACGTGGCGGGCCAGCTTGTGCAGCGAGAGCGCGGGGTCGAGGAAAAGTTGATCGCTTTTCATCGCGGCATCAATTCTTGCGGCAATCCGGAGGGACTGCTCTTCGCCAAGGGCAGAGCGCTGGTATTTCTGGCCGGGAGTGATGTCCGGGGCCTGTTCCGGGACCTCATTTGAATCATCGCCGAGATACCGCCCTTCGAAGCCTGGCTTCTGCCGCAACCCCCAGACCGCCAGGGTCCAAGTGAGCAGCAGGGCCATAACGGCCCCCGCACGACGGTCGATCATGACCCGGCCGAAGAAGTTTTCGGCAATGATTGCTGCACACGCCAACAACCACAAGCCGCCAAGCACAAGAACGAGCCAACTGAGCCAGTACAGTTCACGGCTCTCATTGCTGGCGAACAAGTTGCGGAGTTCATGACGGTAGGTGCGCAGGCGCCGGATCGCCCGAATACCATACCAGCCTGCTTGTACTGGCCAGAACAGGATGAGAACGAAGGCGGAGAAAACGATTGTTGCCACAAGTCCGGCCGGTGGCAGTTCGCCGGTGAGCAGCATTTGCTCGCGGATATCGAGAGGTAGCGCGATCAGCATTCCGGCGACGATCAGACCCAGCGCAGATGGAAGGAAATGCCAGAGGTGACGCCGCTGCCATTGCCACGGCACGGAAGCTGTCAGCCCCTCCACATACAACCACAGCATCGGACCGAGCAACAAATAGGCCGGGAGGGTCAGGGCAATTGCCTGCGTCCTCAATGCAGGCGCAAACACCGCGACCGCCGGATCCAAGATCACGCCCCCCAGCGCGATGAAGAAAGCACTGAGCGGCATGTAAACCTGACTCTGCCCGGCACGTGCGAGCAGGATCGTCGCGCACAGACCGATCTGTCCGAGCGCGGCAATCATCAGGGCGAAGACATCGAGATTGGGCAGTTGCTCTTCTCCGGTTGCGCAATCCCTAGCGAAGTCGGGCCGGCATTCAAATACTGAAGGTGGCTCTGAGTGTCCGCGCCTGTGGGGACGGACGACAGACAGCCGGCAAATCCCACAATTGGAGATCATACGGATTACAAAAGAAAGAGACTGAATATGTCCCCCGAACTCCAGAAAGCTGGCGGCTTTTCTGCCATCGCTTTGGCCGCCTGTTACCTCATCGGCTTTGCGATGTTTATCTTCGTGCTGGACTCATCGGGCTATTCCGGACCTTCCGGCAGCGTGGCCTTCGCCGCAGATCATGCATTTCAGCTGTTTCTGACCACGCTTGTCAGTTACGTTCTGGCCGGCTTGTTTCTTGTCGTGCTCGTGCTTGCGCTCAACGATCGCCTGAAAACGCATGCGCCAGGCGCGATGCAAATCGCGACGGCGGTCGGCATCATCTGGGCCGCCATCGTTTTGGTCAGCGGCATGCTCTCCATCCTTGGCGCGGACAGTGTCACGCGCCTTGCTGAAACTGATCCCGAACGCGCCGCGACGGTCTGGCTTGCTGTTGGCATTGTGCAGAATGTTTTGGGCGGAGGAACCGAGTTCGTCGGCGGCGTCTGGATCACGCTGGTCAGCCTGGCCGGGCTGCGGGGTCGCGGTTTGCCGAGAGCGTTGAACCTGTTCGGCGTTTTCATCGGGCTTGCCGGAATTGTGACGATCTATCCCGATTTCGAACCCCTCAACGCCGTTTTCGGGCTCAGCCAGATCGTCTGGTTTGTTTGGGTGGGTGTCGTGATGCTGTCCCGCAAGTCCCGCGAGCTGATGCCCTCAGCGGCCTGAGTCCCCGACATTATCTGGATGAAACAACATGCCTGATCTTCCACTTATTGGGTTGCTCCATCTGTTGATGGGCACGGTGGCCGTCATCTCGGGTGCGTGGGCGTTGGCGGCCGCAAAGGGGCTGCGTCTGCACCGGATGGCCGGAAACCTGTTCTTCGGCGCGATGCTTCTACTGATCGCAAGTGGCCTCTATTTCAGCGTCACGCGATCTATTCTCTTCACTGCTTTCCTGAGCGTGATGGCCTTCTACCTGCTCTCCAGCGGCTGGGTGACAGCAATCCGCCGCGAAGGCGAAACAGGGCGATTTGAGCTTGCCAATTGTCTTTTCATTCTGCTTGCGGGCGCAGCCGCACTCGGATTGGGCCTCACTGAAACAATCCGCGGGGCTCCGTTGCAGGACGATGTTCCCTCCGCTGCTTTCTTCATCTTGGCCGCTCTCGCGGGGCTGTTTGGGGCGCAGGATGTTGCTGTGATCCGGCGCGGCGGCTGCACTGGTAAGCATCGGATTGCGCGCCACCTCTGGCGGATGTGTCTGTCTCTGTTCATTGCAGTGACGATTTTCTTTCTCGGTAACAATGACGTACTGCCGGAAGTCCTGCGTACACCATTCTTCCTCACCGCCCCGATTGTCGCCGTTCTGGCACTGATGGTGTTTTGGCTGGTGCGCGTGACTTTCACCAATTGGTACAGAACTCCTTCCCGTTAGATAAGCCGTTCGGAGGCCCACCAATGCCCCGTCTCAATTGGGCCAAATCGAGTGTTACAGACCTTCATCGTCCTATGGCCAGAAATCGCCGAAATTGGTCGGTGCTCACCTCTGCCGGCGTCCGAAATCAGAAGTGAAACATAAACAGGAAGATGCACTGGACCTCAGATGAAGTCTCTGGTTCCGCGCCTCCTCAAAGCAAGTGTTGGGTTTCCGCTATTGAGCCTACCGTGTTCGCAATCTAAGTTGACCTTTGTCCAAGTAGGTCTGCGATGGAGTTGCCTGATTTTGTACTTGTGCGCATCCTGAGCACTTGCGCTTACGGATCAGGGCCTGAGCCCATCGACGCCGGCAGCTACCATTAAGGAGGGCGGTGATGAAGCGATGGGCTCAGATAAAGAAGCGTCTGGATGACATCGGCGCGGTACCGGCAGCACTTGGCGGTCTGATTGGCGCCCCTTCTATTCTGTCATTGCTACAGTCAACTTACGAAACGAGAGATCTAAGCACGCCGCTTCAGGCGGTCGTAGACAGCTACAATCAGGGCATCGCGAGTGCAGCAGCCATCATCGAACCTGCGCTCACACCACTTGTGGCCTGGGTTGGGCGAATGTTCGGCTGGGAAGTTTATCTGCACACGCACTGGCGACACCTATTTGTGCTATGCATGATTTACCTGTTCGCCCAGTTGCGGATAAGGCGAACCGAGAAGGGTGGGCTGAGGAATTGGACCGACTTGCCTTTGGGAATGCTGTTCGCACTTGTAGGATGCCTTGCGGCCGGAATGATTTCACCTAAGGGCAGCTGGTGGGCGCAAGGCCTCATCGCGGCTTGGCCGTTGTCGATGTTCTGGTTTGGACAAGCCTCGGCAAACATGGTGGGGCATGAGTTTGTGCGCACCTTCGCTGGCTTCGAGAGAGGCAGGGGACTCTCCTACACACTTGGCTACGTCGTGGCGGGATCGGCAATGGCACTCGGTAGCGCCGGTAGGGATCTTTTGATTGTTGTACCGCCTTATTTCATCATCGGATTTGTAATGGGCGCGGCACTTTCATTTGTTCCGGTGATTGGCGACGGCGCCGGAGTCTCTGCTCTCGCGATCTTCGCGATCATCACAGGTGTTCATTTCCTACGTATCGGGATGCGTCAGAACCAGCGCTACATGACCCGACTAGGCCTGACCATGCTTGGCGGCTACGCCGCCACCGCGTTCGTGTACGGTATTGACACCGTGCTTAAGCTCACGACTTGAGGAGAGGTCTTGGCGCTCTGAATGGCAAACAGCCTTTCTGGCCAGATCGCCGAGTAGCGCAAAAAGGGCCGAGTGGAACCCTTCAACACGCTTTCGTTCACCGGAAGCTATCGCCGACAGCTGCCATTCAGCGCTCAAAGGCCTAAGTACGGATCGTGTAAGACGTGCACATTCACTGTTTTGGGTTGTAAACCGACGGACCGCTCAACAGCTCGAAAGCACAGCATAATATCCATAACACATTGAAAAACAATGGATGATGGTGGGCGGTAACGGGCTCGAACCGCTGACCCTCTCGGTGTAAACGAGATGCTCTACCAACTGAGCTAACCGCCCATCCGGGCGCGTTCATGCCGGGCCTTGGAACAAAAAGCAAGACGGCCGCTCCAGAAGAAGCGGCCGCCTCGTGTTTTTAGTTTGCCGAGCCTCAGTGGGCGCGGGGCTGGTCGCCCGATCCGCTGCCCTGCCCGGACAGCGACGCATGCAGCGCCGCTTCGTCAGCTTCCGACCATTCGATCGGGGTCAGCGGCCGGGTCAGCGCAATCTCCAGCACCTCATTGATGTCAGAGACCGGCACGATCTTCAGGCCCGTCTTCACGTTCTCCGGAATCTCGTCGAGATCTTTCTCGTTCTCCTCCGGAATGAGGACCGTCTTGATGCCGCCGCGGAGGGCTGCGAGCAGCTTCTCCTTGAGGCCGCCGATAGGCAGGACCTTGCCACGCAGCGAGATCTCGCCGGTCATCGCGACCTCGCGGTCGACCGGGTTGCCGGTCAGCAGCGAGACGATGGCCGTAGTCATGGCGACACCGGCAGACGGGCCGTCCTTCGGCGTAGCGCCATCCGGCACGTGGACGTGGATGTCCGTCGTGTTGAAGACCGTCGGCTTGATGCCGAGCATCACCGACCGGGACCGGACGAGCGAGCTCGCCGCCTGGATCGATTCCTTCATCACGTCGCGCAGGTTGCCAGTGACCTTCATGTTCCCGCGGCCGGGCATCTTGACCGCCTCGATGGTGAGGAGGTCGCCGCCCGTCTCGGTCCAGGCAAGGCCGGTAACGGCGCCCACCTGATCGGTCTCGTCGGCAAGGCCGTAACGGAACTTCCGCACGCCCGCGAACTCGCCGAGATTTTCCGGCGTCACGGTCAGCGTTGCGCCTTCGCCCTGCTCTGCCAGCTTGCGCACGGCCTTGCGGGCCAGGCGCGCAATCTCACGCTTCAGGCTACGGACACCGGCTTCGCGGGAGTAGTAGCGGATGAGGTCGCGGATGGCCTGGTCGGTGACGACGAACTCGTCTTCGGCAAGGCCGTGATCCTCACGCACCTGAGGGATCAGGTGGCGCTTGGTGATCTCCAGCTTCTCATCTTCCGTGTACCCGGCGATGCGGATGATCTCCATACGGTCCAGCAAGGGCTGGGGCATGTTGAGCGAGTTCGCCGTCGTCACGAACATCACATCCGAAAGGTCGTAGTCGACTTCCAGATAGTGGTCGTTGAACGTCGAGTTCTGCTCCGGGTCGAGCACTTCCAAGAGGGCCGAGGCCGGATCGCCGCGATGGTCCATGCCCATCTTGTCGATCTCGTCCAGAAGGAACAGCGGGTTACCCGACTTCACCTTCTTCAGCGACTGGATGATGCGTCCCGGCATCGAGCCGATATAGGTCCGGCGGTGGCCGCGGATCTCGCTCTCGTCACGCACGCCGCCCAGCGACACGCGCACGAAGTCGCGTCCCGTGGCTTCGGCGATGGACCGGCCGAGCGAGGTCTTACCGACACCCGGAGGGCCGACGAGGCAGAGGATCGGCCCCTTCATCTTACCGGTGCGTTTCTGCACGGCGAGATATTCGAGGATCCGCTCTTTCACCTTTTCGAGGCCGTAGTGATCGTCGTCGAGCTGATGCTCGGCTTTGACCAGGTCGGTCTCGATGTCCTTGCGCGTGCCCCATGGCAGGGCGAGCAGCCAGTCGAGATAGTTCCGCACAACGGTGGATTCCGCCGACATCGGCGACATCTGCCGCAGCTTCTTCATTTCGGCTTCGGCCTTGTTGCGGGCCTCTTCGGACAGCGGCGTTTCCTTGATGCGGGCTTCCAGTTCGGCCAGCTCGTCGCGCTCGCCGCCTTCGCCCTGCTCACCCAGCTCGCGCTGGATCGCCTTCATCTGCTCGTTGAGATAATACTCGCGCTGGGTCTTCTCCATCTGCCGCTTGACGCGGTTTTTGATTTTCCGCTCCATCTGCAGCATGCCCATCTCGCTCTCCATGAGCGCGAAGACCTTTTCGAGGCGTTCCTTCACGTCCGTGAGTTCGAGCAGTTCCTGCTTGTCGGAGAGCTTGACCGAGAGGTTTGACGCCACCGAGTCGGCCAGACGGCCGGCATCGGTCATCGCCGCAATCGTGCCCACCGATTCCGGCGGGATCTTGCGGTTCAGCTTGACGTAATTCTCGAACTGCTCCTGCACGGCCCGCATCAGGGCCTGCACATCGGAATTGTCCGTTTCGGCTTCTTCCAGCGTTTCGACTTCGGCTTCGAAATAGTCGCCGCGGTCGATCAGCTCGTTCACGCGTGCACGTGTCTTGCCTTCGACCAGCACTTTCACGGTGCCGTCGGGCAGCTTCAGAAGCTGGAGGATGGTGGCGATCGTACCGGTTTCGTGCACGTCATCGGAGCCGGGATCGTCGATCGCAGCATCCAGCTGGGCCACCAGCATGATTTCATTGTCTGCCTCTTCGATCATTTCGAGGGCGCGAACCGACTTGTCGCGGCCCACAAAGAGCGGGGCGACCATGTCGGGAAAAACCACGATGTCCCGAAGCGGCAACACCGGAAGGTTCTTGGTCTTTGGCATGTAACTGCCTCCTTCGTATTATGGTCCCGCCTGGCGGCGACCATGTGACCCTACCTGCCAATGATGACGGGAGTCGGGCGATGTACCAGATGTGGAGAGTGGCAACGGCCGCTTCAACCCGGCCCCTGCGCAACAAAATTGTGATTTACCCCGCCCCTGCCTGCAATCAGGGCGCTGCGGCCCGCCATGCCTTTGCGGCAGCCTTTTCCGATTTCTGATTGGCCAGAAAAGCCGACAGAACGCCAAGTTTCTCATCTGGCTCCCCTCCCGCACCGAGCCGTTTCAGCTGCTCATAATACCACCCCATGGCGCCGAAACCGTTAAGCGCCTTGACGAGTTTGATCGGTGAGTGCGGCCCCAGCAGGCCCGGCCCGATGCGCAGTTTCTGCTCCCACCGGTCCAGCGCGTCCTGCGAGCCGTCCAGCAGGCGGGCCGGCGCAGCCGTATCGACACAAAGCGGCCGGCCAAGCCCGATCAGGTCCGCCTCGCCCGCCGCCAAGGCGTCATTCATCGCGGCCACAGTGCGGAAACCGCCGGTGACCATCAGGGGCATCTTCGCCCGGTCCTGTACGGCGCGGGCGTATTTCAGGAAGTAGGCCTCCCGCGCGCGGGTCGACTGGGCCACCGGCTGGTCGAAGGCCGGCTGCAGGCCTTCCTGATCCATCATTTTCGGCTGCTCGTAATTGCCGCCGGAAATCTCCACGAAATCAACGTTCAGCGTATCGAGGAGGTCGATCACGCCGAGGCAGTCCTCAAAGCTGAAGCCGCCTTTCTGGAAGTCTGTGGAATTCAGTTTCACCGACACGGAAAAACCGGGTCCCGCCGCCGCCTTCGCCTCTTTCACGCAGGCGACCAGCAATCTTGCCCGGTTTTCAAGCGGGCCGCCCCATTCGTCCTGGCGCTGGTTGGCCAGCGGGGACAGGAAGGAGGACAGGAGGTAACCATGGGCGGCATGGACCTGAATGCCGTCAAACCCGGCCTGTTTCGCGACTTTCGCGGCCCGGCCGAAGCCTTCGATCACGGCCTGGATCTCATCCGCCGTCATCTCGCGGGGCGATCCGAACTGGCCGCCAGGCAGGCCAAGCGCCACAGGGCTCGGCGCAGCCGGCCGCGGGTTTACCAGTTTCGGCGTCTGCCGGCCGGCATGACTGACCTGCATGACCAGCGCCGCGCCATGGCTTTTCGCCGCCTCCGCCCAGCGGGCGAACCCGTCCAGTTCCTCATTCGAGACCTTCGGGCCGATGACGACATTCCCCACTTGTTCGAGGTGGTCGTGGTCGATCTGGACATTGCCGGTGATGATGCCGCCAAGCCCCCCTTCGGCCCAGCGCCGGTAGAGCGTGACATGTGCCTCAGTGACCCGGTTGCGCGAATCAGCCAATCCCTCTGTCATTGCCGCTTTCACAAGACGGTTGGGGAATGTCAGTCCGCTGGCCAGGGTTAATGCAGTGTTAATCGTGGCAGTCATTGATGTTCCCCCAATATCGACACTGACTCGTGACGCCCTTAAGGGAGACCATAAATGGCCGCCGCCAAGCAAGCAAAGCTGTTCGACCAAATGAGCTCCGACACGTCCGGTTACTCCGCCAAGGACATTGAAGTCCTCGAAGGCCTCGAGCCTGTCCGTAAACGCCCCGGTATGTATATCGGCGGCACGGACGAGCGCGCCTATCACCACCTCTTCGCCGAGGTGCTGGACAATGCCATGGACGAAGCCGTCGCCGGCCATGCCAACCGGATCGAGATCAATCTCGACGCCGAAGGCTACCTGACCGTCACGGACAATGGCCGGGGCATCCCGGTCGACCCGCACCCGAAATTCCCCAAGAAATCCGCCCTCGAAGTCATCATGACCACGCTGCACTCGGGCGGGAAGTTCTCGGACAAGGCCTACGCCACCGCCGGCGGCCTTCATGGCGTGGGTATCTCGGTGGTAAACGCGCTTTCGGAGCATGTGGAAGTCGAGGTGGCCCGCGACAAGCGGCTCTACCGCCAGTGCTTCTCCCGCGGCCTCGTCGAAGGCAAGCTGGAGAAGGTCGGCGCCGCTCCCAACCGGCGCGGCACGTCGGTCAAGTTCAAGCCGGACCACCAGATCTTCGGCGAGAAGATGCGCTGGCGCCCGGCGCGCCTGTTCCAGATGGCGCGCTCGAAAGCCTATCTCTATCGCGGCGTCGAAGTGCGCTGGAACTGCGACCCGTCCCTCCTGCCAGAAGACTCCAAGATCCCGGCAGAGGCCGTCCTCTCCTACCCGAACGGCCTCGCCGACCAGCTGGCAGAGGTGTTCGGCGGCAAGGCGACGATCACCGAAGCGCCTTTCACGGGTCTCGTGGACATGGGCGCGGAAGGCAAGGTCGAGTGGGCCATCGCGTGGACGCAGGCCGGCTTCGGCGAGAGCGACGGCTTTGCCCGCTCCTATTGTAATACGATCCCGACGCCGGAAGGCGGCACGCACGAGGCGGGCTTCCGCTCGGCCATCACCAAGGGCCTGCGCAATTTCGGTGAGCTGACCGGCAACAAGAAGGCCGGCGACATCACCGCCGACGACATCATGGGCCACTCCGGCCTCTTGCTCAGCGTCTTCATCCGCGGCCCGGAATTCGTTGGCCAGACGAAGGACAAGCTGTCGACCACCGCCGCGTTCCGCCTCGTCGAGAACGCCGTGCGCGACCGGTTCGACCACTGGCTGGCCGGATCCCCGAAGGAAGCCGATAAGCTGCTGACCTGGGCGATCGACCGCGCCGATGAGCGCGCGCGCCGCAGGAAACAGAAAGAAATCAACCGCAAGTCCGCGACCAAGAAGCTGCGCCTGCCCGGCAAGCTGGCGGACTGCTCCGAAAAAGGTCCGGACGAAACCGAGCTGTTCCTCGTCGAGGGAGACTCGGCTGGCGGCAGCGCCAAGCAGGCGCGCGACCGGAAAACGCAGGCCATCCTGCCGCTCCGCGGCAAGATCCTGAACGTCGAGAGCGCCTCGCTCGACAAGATGATGGCCAACCAGGAGATCAATGATCTCGCCTTGGCCCTCGGCACCCAGCTCGGCAAGAAATTCGCCATCGATGACCTGCGCTATGAGCGCATCATCATCATGACCGACGCCGACGTGGACGGCGCCCACATCGCGGCGCTGCTGATCACCTTCTTCTACCGGATGACGCCGGGACTCATTGAATCCGGACGGCTTTTCCTGGCCATGCCGCCGCTCTACAAGCTCTCCAACAAGGGCACGATCGTCTACGCCATGGACGATGAAGACCGCGCGGCGAAGATGAAGGAACACTTCAAGCCGAACCAGAAAGTCGACATGACGCGCTTCAAAGGTCTCGGCGAGATGAACCCGGCGCAGCTGAAAGAGACCACGATGAACCCGGCAACCCGCACGCTCGCCCGCGTGACGCTGCCGGATTCCATGGACGAGCTGACCGAGATGAAGCCTGCCGAACTCATCAACACGCTGATGGGCAAGAAGGCCGAGCTGCGCTTCCGCTTCATCCAGGAAAACGCGGCCTTTGTGGAAGATCTGGATATCTAGGCCAAACAGGCGCACACTCCCCGAAAAATAAGGGGAGCGAAAACAATGTACTCACAGAAAGACTGGCTGCTCATCTTCGGGGCGGGCCTGTTCCTGCTGGGCCTCGTCACAGGCTTTGTCGGGCCGCTTTTGCTCAATCCGCGGATGGGACTGTCATCGCATCTGGAGGGCCTGATGAACGGCACTTTCCTGATCGCCATTGGCGCAATCTGGGACCGGGTGCACCTCGGCTCGGCGCTGAAGAGGACGGCGTTTGGCCTGTTCCTGTTCGGCACGACCGCCAATTGGGCGACCGTGTTCCTCGCCGCCGCCTGGGGCGCGAGCGCACTGATGCCGATCTCAGGCTCCGGCCATACCGGCACGCCGTTTCAGGAAAACATCGTCGCGACGCTGCTGATGGGGCTCTCCATCGCGATGCTGATCGCGACCGCGCTGATGCTCGCCGGGCTCCTGCGCAAACGCGCCTGAAGTGGTGGATAAGTGCCCCGCCGGGCAATGAACAACACCGTGAATACACCGTGAATACACCGTGTATAGACCATGCTTACGCGGGCTGGGCGGGCCGCCCCTACGTCTTCGGCAGCCGCCGCATGTGCACGTCGCGCATGACGTGTACGACCGGGCGGATGGCAAAACAGACAGAGCCGACCAGGAACAGCCACGTCCCCGCTGTCTGCGTCGCCTCCCCGAAAAACAGGACCGAGCCGATGATGAACAGGATCGCCGCCAGCGCATCGACACAGTCATAGACCGTCCCATAGGCGACATAGACCTCCCTGTGGCGCGGCGTCGTAAAACGCATTCCTTCGGTCATGATGGACGCTCCCGTGTTTGCAGTGAGGCCTATGGGTGGCGGTTTCAGGTGGGGCTGTAAACAGATGCGTCCACGCTCCTGCGCCCGGCAGGAAGTAGAAACGAATTCAGGAGATCGAACGATCTCTTATAAGTTTGACGCTCCAAACCAACCACCGCTCCCCAAAATCAAAGAATCTGCTTTGCTTATTACAGAACAGGAGCCTAAAAATATTGACACCTTTGGTTGATGAAGGGTGGTTGAGATTTCTAAGGGGGGGCAAAACATGCCAGTTTTTTCCGCAAAGCGCACGGCGCTTCTATTTCTATCTGCGAGCGTACTGGCCCTTGCGGCATGTGGCGGTGGGGGTGGCGGTGGCGGCACTTCCACCCCGACGACGACCTCTCCACCGCCGCCGTCCCCACCACCGCCTGCGAATGCAGCGCCGGCGATTGTGACTGCGGTGGACAATTCTACTCCGGATGAAGGCCAGACGTTTACTCTGGACGCTTCAGGTACTTCGGATCCCGAAAGCGATCCTTTGACATTTTCCTGGGCGCAGTTGAGTGGCCCCGCTGTCGATATCCCCGATACATCGATGGAAGTTCTCGCAGAACTCCGGGTCCCTGAACTGAACGAGACAAGTGTCGCAACTTTTGAAGTAACGGTCAGCGACGGAACGAATGAGTCGAAGCAAAGCTTGGATATAACGCTCACGGATATTCATCAGGAACCGCGTTTTGACGCGGAACCAGCCCTCCTTGACACACTCTCGTTCGACGATCCTGTGGAAGCCGTTTTTGTTGACAACCGAATTTCATTTTCGATGAGTGGAGCAAATACAGCATTTGTTGCGACAGAACTTCCTACTGGAGAAAAACTCCGTATTCAGCAGCTTGGACTTTCGCCGGCGGATGAACTGGGGATCTTGAACCCGGCTTCTATTTTGGAAGATCCGACCAAGCCTGCGAGCTTCGCATCTGCGCATGTTATGGGTGCAAGCCAGTATTACTGGTCCAGCTTCGCCGTTCTTGAAGAAGCCACAAACCGGCTGAAAGTGTTCGTGCAATACGACGCGGAAGAAACTCTGGAAAACGTTCTATCTCTACCGGTGAAGAGCCCGTGTGCTTCCTATCGGATCACCAAGCCATTCAACAACTGGAATGGCCCTATGCTTATCGGCTCGCGTGAGGGAGGCTTCAGCCTCATAGACACCAACAATGGATACCAGGGAAGTCCACCAGAAGTCCCGCTTTACAGGACTTTCGGAACTGTCGAGTCATTTTGTGCGATCTATGCCGCCGAGAATCCCCTGCAGGGACAAACTTACAATTCTTATGACCCTACCATGATCACATTGCCCGATGTGGTCGCACTGAATTCGGATACGAACGAAATTTACCACTACAAGCAGTCGGTATACGCAGATCCTTACACATCCGAATATGGCGCGCCTGAAATCACCGAACTGGATTTGCAGACATCGGAGTCCCTGCAGCTTGTGGCCTCCACACGCATTGGCAGATTTTCCGATTTCGGCACGGGCATGGCACTTGTCTTCACTGACGGAAAGCATAACGGGACCCACAGGCTTGTTATCATCGGTACAAATGTAAACCGAGAAATCATCCAAGGCACTTATAACTGGAGTAAAGGCGTACCCGCAGACGTCCTTCTGGATGATCTCAACGGGGACAACTTTCCGGAAATCGTTGTCATTACAGAAACGTCTCCTGACGCTGTCGTATTTACCGCCCAGCCGGATGCGGCGATCATTCCGCCGGAGCCGAATGGCCAATGGGGCTTTCTGCCTCTCCTCGGACCCAGCTACATCGATATCGGCCTCGGCGCGGTCAGCGCAGTCCCCAGTATTCGCAACGCATTGGGGCCGGATCTGCTGCTGATTGCTGACAAGGAAGGCAAGGAAATTCGCGCCTACGCCACCGGAAATTGAGGTGCAGGAAATGCAATTAAGCGGATGTGGATCAAAACTTCCACACCCGCGATTGCCCCCCCGCGCCTTCCAGCCTAAATGCTCTTCATGAGCAAAAATCTGAAAATCCTGGTCGCGCAGCTCAATCCTGTGGTGGGGGACATCAAGGGAAACCTTGAGCTGGCGCGCGGGGCGTATGCCGAGGCGAAGGACAAGGGCGCTGACCTGCTTGTCCTCTCCGAACTGTTCATCCTTGGCTATCCGGCCGAGGACCTGGTGCTGAAACCGGCCGCCGTGGAAGATTCCATGAAGGCGGTGCAGGACCTCGCCGCGGAGACCGCAGGCGGCCCAGCCGTGATCATCGGCAGCCCCTGGATGGACGGGAAGAAACGGCACAATTCCGCCGTGCTTCTGAAAGATGGCGCGGTGGCCGGGCGCTATGACAAGCGCGAGCTGCCGAACTATGGCGTATTCGACGAGAAGCGCATCTTCGATGCTGGCGAAGGCCCCCTGCCCGTCTTCGATCTGAACGGTATCTCTGTCGGCCTCGCGATCTGTGAGGACATCTGGTATCCGCGCGTGCCCTCTGCGCTGGCCGAGGCGGGCGCCGAAATGCTGATCGTGCCGAATGGCAGCCCCTGGCGCCGCACCGTGCAGGTGGAGCGGCACACGAGCTTCTCCGCCTGGACGAAGACGGGCGTGCCGTACCTCTTCGTGAACCAGGTGGGCGGGCAGGACGAACTGGTCTTCGACGGGGCGAGCTATGCCGTCGATTTCGATGGGACCGAGCACCAGCTGCTCGGCGATTTCGTCACCGGCACGGCGCTGGTCAATTTCGATGGCGAGACGCATCAGTTCTCAAGCGACAGCCAGGTGGAGCTGACCAGCGGCTGGGAGGCCGAATACCGCGCGGCGGTGCTGGCGCTCGGCGATTACGTCAACAAGAACCGCTTCCCCGGCGTCGTTCTGGGCATGAGCGGCGGCATCGACTCGGCGCTGACAGCGGCGATTGCCGTGGACGCCCTCGGGCCGGAACGCGTGTGGTGCGTGATGCTGCCGTCGAAATATACGTCCTCTGACAGTCTGGAAGACGCGAAACTGTGCGCCGAGGCGCTGGGCGCGCGCTATGACACGATCAATATCCGCCCCGGCGTGAATGCGCTGGACGAGATGTTAAGCGAACAGTTCGCGGACCTGAAGCCGGACACTACAGAAGAGAATATCCAGTCCCGCCTGCGCGCGGTGACGCTGATGGCGTTGTCGAACAAATTCGGGCACATGGTGGTGACCACCGGTAACAAGAGCGAGATGGCCGTCGGCTATGCCACGCTCTATGGCGACATGTGCGGCGGCTATAATGCGCTGAAGGATTTCTGGAAGACCGAAGTGTTCGAGCTGGCACGCTGGCGCAACATGGCTGTGCCGAAAGGCGCACTGGGGCCGGGCGGGGAAGTGATCCCGATGCGGATCATCACCAAGCCGCCGAGCGCGGAGCTGCGCGAGGACCAGAAGGACGAGGACTCCCTGCCCCCGTATGACGTGCTGGACGATATCCTGCGCGGCCTGGTCGAGGGCGAGGAAGACGTGGAAGACATCATCGCCCGCGGGCATGACCCGGCTGTGGTGAAGCGGATCGAGCACCTGCTCTACATCGCCGAGTACAAACGCCGCCAGGCCCCGCCGGGCGTGAAGATCGGCGGCAAGAATTTCGGCCGCGACCGGCGCTATCCGATCACCAACCGGTTCCGGGACGCCTGAGCTCAGGAGGCCAGCCGGCGCTCCATGGATGGATCCCAGACGACGGTCATGTTCCGCCCCCGCTGCTTGGCAGCATAGGTCGCCTGATCGGCCCGCTCGATGCATTCCGCCACGCTGGCATCCGGATCGAGCAGCGTGAGGCCGAAGGAGGCCGTGATCGAGAATGGCGGGAAGCCGTCGGCCTCGATTTTCACTTCGGCCAGTTCAGACCGGATCCGGTCGATCATGTTGAACGCCGTGTTGATGTCCGTGTGCGGTACACATAGCAGAAATTCCTCACCGCCGTAGCGGAACAGGCGGTCAAACGGGCGCGAGTGCCGCATCACATGATGCGCAAACTCCGCCAGCGCCCGGTCTCCGACCAGGTGGCCATACCGGTCATTGACCAGCTTGAACCGGTCGATATCCATCATGACAATCACGCAGCTTTCCAGCTTGCGGCGGACAAGTTCCTGTTGCTCCCGTAGCTTTGTCAGCATGCCCACGCGGGTGCTGGCACCGGTCAGCGCGTCGACATTGTAGATCTCGTCTTCCAACTCGCGCTTCAGCGTCTCGATCAGCAGGCGCATTTCCTTCAAATTGCCTGTAAACCTCTCATAGTCCGCCATCGGGATGTTCTGATGGGACTGCAACAGCATCAGCAGGTGCGCCGCCGTTTCGTGCATGCTCTGGTGGGCTTTTTCGAGTTCCTGGAAATTCGGATTGCTCTGAACCACGTGCGAGCCGGGATTGTAATACCATTGACCAAAGCGGCACCTGCGGTGCGAGTCCGGTTCGAGATCGCGCGCATCTGGCTGGAGATTGCAGATCAGCGTCGTGTTCAGCGCATCCGTCCAGTGGACGTGGTTGAAAAGTGCTTGTTCCAAGACGGAAATCGCGTTCCGGATATCGCCGGGGGACACGCGCGCAAAATCGTCAGTCCCAACATCACCCTTGGTCTCAGCCATCGGCTCCCTTTCATATCCTAAGGCAGGCAGCAGACAGAATGATGTAAGGTAAAAAAAATCAGGAAAGGCTCTCGAATTCCTGTTTGATTTTCGAGCTTTGTTACCTTTGGGGTAAGGACTCCGGGCCTTCGCAAAAGCCCGCGCGCGCCTCTGCACCAAGGGCGGCTTTCCGGCCTGCCTGTTGATTTGAGAAACGACTACTCGTTGGGGCCTTCGTCGAAAGAGCCGTTCTGGAAGGCTTCCAGTTCGAGCCCCTCGGCACGCACCTTGTCGACTTCATCAGGATAGATGTCAGACGCTTCGCCGAAGCCGACGATGGGCGACGGCACAATGTCGTCATGTGCGATGGCATCGTCATAGAGCAGCCAGGCGCGCGTGCCGCCGATACAGGCGACCTCCACCCACTGGTCTTCCTCGAGGCTGACCGCCGACATGCTGGAGATGTCGCGCAGCTCGGCCTCGTTGATCGTGTATTCCTGCCCGTTCACGCCGAAGATGGCGAAGCCTTCGCCGAGATAGCGCAAGTAGGACAGGACATCGCCGGCCTTCAGGTTCAGCACCTGCATGCCTTCATCGCCCGGCGTCTCGATATTGGCGTCGACCAGCATGGTCACCGGCTCGATCTTCGAGGCGACGATGAATTCCAGGCTGTCGCGCTCCACGCGCTGGCGGTTCCAGATCTGGTAATTGGCATATTGCGGCAGCGTGCAGGCGACATTGGCCGGCGCATCCGGATTGGGCCGGGCGCGGCCGTTCAGCGTGACGCCCTGCTCCAGCACGACAAAGCCGGACGGGTACTCCCCCGGCCAGCCATAGGAGACGTACCAGGTGTCGGGATATCCCGCGAGCGCGGCATAGTCTGTGTCGTCCGGCGCGGACTCGGCCACTTCATAGGGAGACGCAATCGGCTCGGACTCCGGAACCTGGGCCTCAAGCGTTTCGTGTTCGACGGCGGCAGGGGTGGAGGCGTCGCCGCCAGCGGGCGTGTCCGACGGCTGTCCACAGGCCACGAGGCTTCCTGCCAGGACAAGAATCCAGGCTTTTTTCATGACCCCCTCCTCGGGTTGCGACTCAACTGCCGGTGCCACACTAGCATACAGATTAGCAAGAAACTGGCATGGGTCGCTTGGCTTTTTCTGCAATTTGGTGTCGAAAGCGGCACACATTCTCCTGATCCACGGCCATAACACGTCCATGACCTCCCCTATCGTCCGTTTCGCCCCGTCGCCAACAGGCCGCCTGCATGTCGGCAATGTGCGCACTGCGCTCATCAACTGGCTGTTTGCCCACAGCCAGGGCGGAAAGTTCATCCTGCGCATCGACGATACCGACGTGGAACGCTCCACGAAGGAGAACGAGGACGCGCTGAAGGTCGACCTCGAATGGCTGGGCCTGGTCTGGGCCGACACGTTCAACCAGTCCGACCGCTTCGCCCAGTATGACGCCGCCGCCGACAAGCTGCGCGAAATGGGCCTGCTCTATCCGTGCTATGAAACGGCCGACGAACTCGACCGTAAGCGCAAGATCGCCCTCTCTCGCGGCCGCCCGCCGGTCTATGACCGGGCGGCGCTCAGCCTAACGGACGAGGAGAAGGCGAAACTCGAGGCAGAAGGCCGCCAGCCGCACTGGCGTTTCAAACTCTCGGGCGAGCGCGTCGAGTGGGAAGACCTCGTGCGCGGGCCGCAGAGCATCGACACGTCCAGCCTCTCCGATCCGATCCTGATCCGCGAAGACGGCTCCTACCTCTACACCCTCCCCTCCGTCGTCGACGACATCGAGGCCGGCATCACGCATGTCGTGCGGGGCGAGGACCATGTGACCAACTCCGGCGCCCAGATCGAGATCTTCAAGGCGCTCGGCGGCACCGCGCCGGACATGGCGCACACGCCGCTGCTGATCGGCGCGGACGGCCAGGGCCTGTCAAAACGCCTCGGCTCGCTCTCCATGGGCGAGCTGCGCGCGCAGGGCTATGAGTCGATGTCGATCTGCTCGCTGCTCGCCAAAATTGGCACGTCCGACAATGTCGAGGCGCGCGAAAGCCTTGAGCAGCTCGCCGATGAGTTCGATTTCGGCAAGATCGGCCGCTCCCCGGCCCGCTTCGACGAGGCGGAGCTGAAAGGGCTGAACGCGTCGATCCTGCACGCCCTGCCGTTTGACGCCGTGAAGGACCGCCTCGCGGCGGTGGACCCGCGCGCCGCTGACGAAGCCTTCTGGACCGTAGTACGCGAGAACTGTTCCCTGCTGCCGGATGTCGCCGAATGGGTCGACACCGTGTTCGGCGACATCACCCCGCTGGTGGACAATGAGGACAAGGACTTCGTCGCCACGGCCGCAACGCTGTTGCCGGAAGGTCAGCTGACGGGCGAGACCTGGAGCCAGTGGACAAATGCCGTGAAGGCAGAGACCGGGCGCAAGGGCCGGGGCCTGTTCATGACGCTCCGCAAGGCGCTGACGGGTCAGGAACACGGCCCCGACATGGGCGCCATCCTGCCTCTGATCGGACGCGAGCGGGCGCTGAAACGGCTGGGCGGCTGATACCGGAACAGCCAAGTTCCTGATTTTGTTCCGTTTTGGTTCGACGCGAACAAAAATGGAACTTTTTCCTTTCCAAATCGTGAATATTCTGCTTATGTTCTCATATCGCGGGGCAAACGGAACGCACCCGCAAACTGGGTTCAAAACATAGGCTGGGAGTTGCGTGATGGTACGTCTGGTGATCAAGGGATGTGAGTTCGATCCGGCACAGGTGAAGGATGTCGTTTACGGCGACAGCTTCCGCATGGAGCTCGACAAGGCGATGGAACTGGCAGATGCCGGCGTCGAATTCTGGGCCGCCGGGCCGGACGGCGCCATGGCCCGCGTCACCCTCGGCGAGAACGAATATGGCGAGCGGATCCTGAAGACCGAAGCCATTGCCTACGCCGCCAACCATCTTGGTGAAATCGTTGCCCCGCCGGTCGTGCGCCGCCCCTACCGCGCTGAGACACATATCCCTGCACGGATGGATTTCGCTGTCGCAGCCTGATCCGCGGCGCCTCTGAATTTACGCAGCGGCCCTCACCTCCTGCCCGCACCAGAACGGTGCTGCCACCTCCCCCGGACGCGGGAGGTGAGGGTTACTCCGCCACCAGTTGGACGAGCACATCGCCTTCGGAGACCTGGTCGCCTACGTTTCCGGTCACGGCTTCCACCACGCCATCGCGCGGCGCAGTGAGGGCGTGCTCCATCTTCATGGCTTCCATGACGGCGACCGTATCGCCGCGCTTCACTTCGGCGCCGGCCTTCACGGAAATCGACAGCACCTTGCCCGGCATCGGCGCGCTGACATTGTCACCGCCGAGCACGGCTTCGACGTCGGCGTCGAATTCCGGCACCTCCACCAGAACCGTGTCGCCGCCCGTCGTCACCGCATAGCGGCGGGGCGAGATGTCGGTGACCAGCGGCAGCGGCGTCTCCGGATCTACCGGATGGTCTTCCGGATCGATCCAGTCCGCTTCGGCGCCAACTGCCACCATCGACTTGTGCACCGGCGCGGAATTCATCCGCCAGCCATCCTGAATCCCCCACGGCGTCGCCCCGCCCACCTCGTTCAGGCGCACATCGCAAACCGCCATGACAGAGGCATGTTGGTGTTCCGCAGGCGGAAGGGTCAGCGCATCGCCCGCTTCCGCGATCCAGTTCACATGATGGGAATGGTTGAGGAAGGCATCCGACGAGGCGCAGCGGCGAAGGAAGCCAGTATTGGACGGCACGCCAGCCAGTTGCAGGTGAGACAGCGTCTCGATCAGCCGTTCGCAGGCCGCGCGCCGGTTACCCTCATGCACGATCAGCTTGGCGATCATGGAGTCATAATTCGACGGCACGCGATCACCCGTCTCGAAGCCTGCATCCCAGCGCACGATCTCGCCATCGGCGGGTTCCATCATGCCGAATTCGAGGATCAGGCCCGCGCCGGGGCGGAAACCTTCGGCGGGGTCTTCTGCGCAGATCCGTGCTTCGATGGCATGACCGTGCAGCGGAATGTCCTGCTGGTGAAGCGGCAGCAATTCGCCGGAGGCCACACGCAGCTGCCATTCGACCAGGTCCTGTCCCGTGATCATCTCGGTCACCGGATGCTCCACCTGCAGGCGGGTGTTCATTTCAAGGAACCAGAACGTGTCGAGCGCCAGCGGCCTTGATCCGTCCACGATGAATTCCACCGTCCCGGCGCCTTCATATTTCACGGCCTTGGTGAGCGCCACGGCGGCATTCGTCATCGCCTCCCGCACGTCTTCCGGCATGCCGGGCGCGGGCGCTTCCTCGATCACTTTCTGGCGGCGGCGCTGCAGCGAACAGTCGCGCTCGTAAAGGTGCACGGCGTTGCCATGGGAATCCCCGAACACCTGCACCTCTATATGCCGTGGGCATTCGACCAGTTTCTCCAGCATGACGCGGCCATCACCAAAGCTGCTTTCCGCTTCGCGCACGGCGCTTTCCAGTTCGGCTTTCAGCTCGGACGCCCTGGAGACGAGGCGGATGCCCCGGCCTCCGCCGCCGGCCACGGCCTTGATCAGCAGCGGGAAGCCGATCTCTTTCGCCGCTTCGGTCAGCGTCTTGGCGTCCTGCGCCTCGCCGCGATAGCCAGGCAGCACGGGCACGCCCGCTTCCTCGGCGATGCGCTTGGCTTCATCCTTCGGCCCCATGGACCGGATCGCGGAGGCAGGCGGGCCAACCCAGATGAGCCCGGCCTTCACCACAGCCTCGGCAAAGTCGGCATTCTCGGACAGGAAGCCATAGCCGGGATGAATCGCGTCCGCGCCGGTCTCCTTCGCTGCGGCGAGGATCGCCTCGACCTTCAGATAGCTCTCGGCGGCGGGCGCCGGGCCGATATGTACGGCCTCGCCCGCCTCGCGCACATGCTTGGCGCGCGCATCGGCGTCGGAATAGACGGCGACGGTAGCGATGCCGAGGTCACGGCAAGTGGCAAAGATGCGGCACGCGATCTCGCCCCTATTCGCGACGAGAAGCTTCTCGATTTTCATGTCCGGGCCCTCCGGTGTCCCGGTGCCCGCTGCGATGAACGGCGGCGACCAGAACGAAACTGATGATCATCAGCAGATACCACGATCCGAGCTTGGATAAAGAGACCGGGTGCCAGCCATCCTCCTGGCCTGGATAGGTCCAGGCCCGGGCGAAGGTGCCGATGTTCTCCGCAAACCAGATGAAGAGGGCGACGAGCAGGAAGCCGATGACCAGCGGCATCGGCCGGTGAAACCGGTCCGGCCGAAACCAGACGAGGCAGGGCCCGTAAACCATCACCGTACCCGCGAACAGGGCGATCCGGACATCCGGCAGCCAGTGATGGGCGAAGAAATTCACATAGATCGCTGCCGCGAGCAGGCCCTGGATCCAGAGCGGCGGGAGGCGTTCGAAGCGGAACTCGAAGATGCGCCACACCCGCGCCAGATAGGAGCCGACGGCGGCGTACATGAAACCGGTGAACAGTGGAACGGCACCGATCCTGAGGACGCTTTCCTCCGGATAGATCCAGCTGCCATGGGCCGTCTTGAACAATTCCATGATCGTGCCGGTGATGTGGAAGACGAGGATGACCTTTGCCTCTTCCAGCGTCTCCAGCCCCGTCCAGAGCATCAGTATCTGGATCACCACCGCGCCGATCACCAGAAAATCGTAGCGCGAGACTGGTGCGCTCTCCGGGTACCAGAGGAAGGTCGCCAGCAGGAATCCCAGCATCGCCCCGCCGAACAGGCAGGCCCAGCCCTGCTTGATGCCGAAACTGACGAATTCGAAGGCGGCGAGGCTCCACGGCCCCCTCACCCACCTCTCCCGCAAGGCTTCGCGCCCGGCATGCAGGCGCCGCTGGACGGCATTGGGCGGCTTCGGGCCGAAGGCTGGGGGCGCGGGCATTGTCTGGCTTTTACATTGATTCAAGGCGGGTTTCGGGCCGGTTGGTGACCCTTCCCGGCCCGGGCCTGACCGGGTTCGGGCGGTCGCGGCCTCTTGCGCGGGGGTAAAGCGATTGTAGGGTTAACAACCTGAATCGGAGGGAATTCATATGGCCTATGCATCTGGCGTCCGGGTAAGCAGCCTCGCCGGCCTCGTGGGAGCCGCTGTCGGCGGCTATATCGGCTACACACAAGCCGCAGACGTCAGTGAATTGACGCCTCTTGCCGGCGCCTTGATCCTTGGCGGCGTTGGCCTCGTTGCGGGTAGCGCGGGCGCCTTCCTGCTGAAGTCGCTGATGCAGTTCCTGATCTATCTGATCATGTTTGGCGTGCTGATCTATGTCTTCCAGGGTCCGATCGAACAGCTGACCGGTATAAACCCCGTTCAGGCGACCCTGCACCTTTTGTCCGATATCGGTATACCTGTGGGCAGCTGGCTCAAATCGACCGGCGGCTGAGGCGCCAGGCCCTAGCGCACCCAGGTCGGGCGCCGCTTTTCGAGGAAGGCGGCGATGCCTTCCTTACCCTCGTCAGACACACGCCGCGCCGCGATGCGCTTGGCCGTCTCATGGCCAAGATCGCGGTCGATGATCTGGCCTGTGACATCGGCGACGAGTCGCTTCGCATCGGCCACGGCGCCCGGCGCCGCCGAGAAAACAAGATTGGCGAGGTGCTCTTCCATCTTCGTCATCTCTTCCATCGTTTCGACGACATACTGGACGAGGCCGATCTTCTCGGCGAAGGCGGCGTCGAAGCTTTCGGCCGTCGTGAACAGTGCGCGGGCCCAGCGCGGGCCGATGGCGTCGATCACATAGGGGCTGATCGTTGCCGGCGTCAGACCAAGGCGGACTTCGGAAAAGCGGAACTTGGTGTTCGACATGGCAACGGCCACGTCACAGGCTGCCACCAGCCCTGCCCCGCCGCCCATGGCCGCACCCTGCACCATGGCCAGCGTCATCTGCGGCATCTCGTAGAGCGACTGCAGCATCTCGGCGAGGTTCACTGCATCGCGGACATTGTCGTCCTTCGTGTGCGTGGCGGCGCGCTTCATCCAGTTGAGATCGGCCCCGGCGCTGAAGGTGTGGCCATTGCCGCGCAGGATCATCATGCGGATCGTGGGCTGGTCGGCGATCGTCTTGAACGCGTCGGTCAGCTCGGCGATCAGCTCCATGTTGAAGGCATTGTGCACGTCGGGCCGGTTGATGGTGACGACAGCGAGGCCCTCTTCGGTGGCCTGGAATTTGATGAGATCGTAATTGGAATCGCGCATGGGGCCCTCGCGTTGAATTTCTGAGAGTCTTTTGGACCGCTGACGCGCTCACGGCAACCGGTGTTCCGCCGCAGGGGATACCCCAAAAAGCCGACGGCCCCCCGCCGCGCGCGGGAGGCCGTCGTCGGACAGTGCTCAAGCTCAGCTCGTTTTACCGTCCGGTTCCTGTTCATCGTCATTGCCGTTTTCGGGGGTCAACAGCTTGGGCCCGGCGCGCCAGGCGTCGATTGCGGCATTGTATTCGGCCTCCAGCACATAGCCATCTGCATCGGCGTCGAATTTCGAAAACTTCGCGACAGCCTCGGCTTCGGTGGCCCGGCCTCGGGACGTCTTCCAGGAAACGAATTCCGCTTCGCTGAGGCGGCCATCTGCATCGGTATCGAGACCGGAAAAGTCCGGCATCTCCCCGGCATGGCCCATCAGGGCCGTGGCAAAGGCGGCGACCACAAGGAATGGGGTGCGTTGCATGACGTCTCTCCTTTGGTGCTGCGCCGCCTCATCACCTGCGACACGAGGAGCCTACGCCAGGGAGCCGTTCATGTTGCGTGAAAAGGGGTTCACGACACGATTTTAATGATCGGTTTCACAACGTGATTTTAATGGACGGACACCGTCTACGGATCAGACGCCCTCGGCGCCGATCTTGCGGCAGAAGGTTTCCCACGACCGGAAACCTTCGTCGCCAAGTTCCCCCGCCCCGCCGATGATCGTGTGATGAAGCGGGTGGAAGCCCGAAAGGCCAAGCAAGCCACGCTCCAGCGCCTTCAGCGCCCCGGCATCCATGCCGAACCGGTAGACGAGGCCGGGCATCCCCATGGAGACGAGTACGCGGGCGGACTTGCCCTTCATCATCTGGGCAGGCCAGCCATTATCGCTCTGCCCAAGGAAGAATTCGCCGCGTGCAGCCTGTTCCAGGAACGCCTTCAGCATGGCCGGCATGCTGCCCATCCAGAGCGGGAATGCGATCAGCAAATGCTCGGCCGCAGCAATCTTTTCACGTTCTGTCAGGATGGGCTCGGGCGGCGGGGTCTCGAACTCCTCCGCGGACCGCAGCAATGGTATGTCGAGTGCGGCAACATCGATCCGGGTGACCGTATGGCCCGCACTTTCCGCGCCATCAGCATAGGCGTCGCACAGCTCATGGATCAGGTGTTTCGGGTCTTTATCCGGATGGCCGTTGATAATGCAGATCGATTTCGTGGTCATGGGCGTGTCCCTCTTTCTGCAGGATCGTACGACAGAAAGATGTCAGACCTGCGACGCTGCGCAATCCGCAAACGTCCCTATTTTCGATCCTTACATCCGGAAGACGCCGAAGCCGCGATCGGGGAATGGCGCATTGAGGCTGGCCGAGAGGGCGAGGCCCAGCACGCGGCGCGTGTCCGCCGGGTCGATAATGCCATCGTCCCAGAGGCGCGCGGTGGAATAGTAGGGCGAACCTTCGGTCTCATAGAGGTCGCGGATCGGCTGCTTGAAGGCTTCTTCCTCGTCTGCAGACCATTCCCCGCCCTTGCGCTCGATGCCGTCGCGCTTGACCGTCGCCAGCACGGAGGCTGCCTGTTCGCCGCCCATGACGGAGATGCGGGCGTTCGGCCACATGAAGAGGAAGCGTGGGGAATAGGCCCGGCCGCACATGCCGTAATTCCCTGCCCCGAAGCTGCCGCCGGTGACGACGGTGAATTTCGGCACGCTGGCTGTGGCAACGGCGGTCACCATCTTGGCGCCGTCCTTGGCGATGCCGCCGGCCTCGTATTTCGAGCCGACCATGAAGCCGGTAATGTTCTGGAGGAAGACGAGCGGGATGCGGCGCTGGTCTGCCAGTTCGATGAAGTGCGCCGCTTTCTGCGCGCTCTCCGAGAACAGGATGCCGTTATTGGCGAGGATGGCGACCGGCATGCCGTAGAGCCGGGCGAAGCCGCAAACGAGCGTTTCGCCATAGAGTTTCTTGAACTCATGGAATTCGGAGCCATCGACAAGACGGGCGATGACTTCGCGGGCATCATAGGGCTCGCGTACATCCTGCGGGACGAGGCCGTGCAGCTCTGCCGGATCGTAGAGCGGTTCGGCTGGCTCGGTCAGGTCGAAGGGCTGGGGTTTCGGCTTTGCGAGTGTACGGACGATGGAGCGTACGATGGCGAGTGCGTGGGAGTCGTGAGCGGCATAATGGTCGGCCACACCGGAGCGGCGGGCATGCACATCGGCGCCGCCGAGGTCTTCTGCCGAGATCACCTCCCCCGTCGCGGCCTTCACCAGGGGCGGGCCGCCGAGGAAGATCGTGCCCTGCTTGCGGACGATGACCGTCTCGTCCGACATGGCCGGCACATAGGCGCCGCCTGCCGTGCAGCTGCCCATGACGGAGGCGATCTGGGGGATGCCCTTCGCACTCATCTGCGCCTGATTGTAGAAAATGCGGCCGAAATGTTCCCGGTCCGGAAAGACTTCCGACTGGTGGGGCAGGTTTGCCCCGCCGCTGTCGACAAGGTAGATGCAGGGCAAATGGTTTTCGAGCGCGATTTCCTGGGCCCGCAAATGCTTCTTCACCGTGACGGGGAAGTAGGCGCCGCCCTTCACGGTCGGATCGTTGCAGACGATCAGGCATTCCCGGCCTTCGACCCGGCCAACGCCCGTGATGATCCCGGCGGCGGGCGCTTCATTGTCATACATGCCGTGGGCGGCCAGCGCGCCAACCTCAAGGAAGGCGCTGCCGGGATCCAGAAGGCGTTCGACCCGATCGCGCGGGAGAAGCTTGCCCCGGCCGACATGGCGCTGGCGCGAGGCTTCAGGTCCGCCAAGCGCGGCTTTGGAGGTGTGCTCGCGCAACTCATCGAGCAGGCGTTCCATGGAGGCCTTGTTCGCGGCAAAGCGCGGGCCAGCCACGTCGAGACTGGATTTCAGGACGGGCATTCAGCCTCCCTTCAGAAGTTTTTGGCAGGCTTAACTGCCTCTGGGTCAGGTGTCACGCGTGTGTCACCGGTTTTTACCAGACTGGCGAAAAAGCCCTCTAGGAAAGACCGCAGTCGATGCGCATGTTCAGGAATATGAAGCTGGATATTACGACATCCCTGAAGGCGATTGCCTTCCTCAAGGATGTGCCGGCCAAGGCGATGAAAGCGGCCGGGCGCGAAGCCTCATGGTTTTGTGTGCCGGCGGGCGGGACGCTGTTCCTGCGCAACGAACCGGCCGACATGATCTATTTCGTCCTGTCGGGCGCACTTGGCGCTTTCCGGGCGAACCCCAACGGGCAGACCGAATTTGTCGGCCATATCCGCCCCGGCGAGCCGGTGGGCGAGATGGCGCTGTTCCTGGGCGGCGTTGACCTCGACGGAGACGGCGCCCCCAATAACGCACCCCATACGAGTTCGGTGTATGCGCTGCGCGATTCCGAAGTTGTGGGCTTCTCGCGCGAAGGCTGGCGGCAACTGGTCAAGTCCGAGCCGGAACTGCTGGAGCACATGATCCGCATCATCCTGCGCCGGGTCGGTCGGGAGGGACAGCGCAATGTCAGCGCCGCCCCGAAAGTCTTCACGCTGGTGGCGACCTCGCCGACCATCGACCTCGAATTGCGTGCCAAAGCGCTGAAGGCAAGCGTCGAGGCCCTCGGCAAGACCGCCATCGTTGTGGGCGAGCGCATGGGCGAGGACAAGCCCGCTGCCTTCTTCGACGACCTGGAACAACGCCATGACGTGGTGATCCTGATCTCGACCATCGGCGATACGCGCTGGTACCGCCTCTCCGTGCGCCAGGCAGACCGGATCTGGGTGGTCGGCCGAGCCGATGCCAAGCCGTCCAATCCGCTGATGCCGGAAGATGACTCCCCTGCCCGCGAACTGAAACTGGTCGACGTGCTGCTACTGCACCCGGGAGACAATCGCCGCGCCTGCAAGCCGGTCGAATGGCTGGAAGCGGCGGGCGCGAGCCGCCTGTTCCACTGGCAGGGCATGGAAGGCGCAAATTGTGACCGGCTCGCCCGGGTCATGGCGGGTGTATCGGTCGGGCTGATACTCTCCGGCGGCGGCGCGCGCGCCTATTCGCATATCGGCGTGGTGCGGGCGATGCGCGACCGCGGTATCCCGATAGACTTTGTCGGCGGGGCTTCCATGGGCGCGGTGATCGCCGCCTGTGTGGCCATGGGCTGGGACGATGCCGAGATCGACATGCGCATCCGCAAGGCCTTCGTCGAGAGCAATCCACTGGGCGACTATACACTGCCCGTGGTCGGCATGGTCAAAGGCGTGCGCGTGAATGCCCGCCTGAAGGAGCATTTCGGAGACGTGGAGATCGGCGACCTGGAGCTGCCCTTCTTCGCCACATCCACGAATTTGATGACCGGGACGCAGCGCATTCACCGGACGGGCCTCCTGCGCGATGCGTTGCGTGCCACGATCTCCCTTCCGGGAATCCTGCCGCCGGTTGTCGATGGCAACGAACTGCTGGTCGATGGCGCCGTGCTGAACAATTTCCCGGTCGATGTGATGCGGGACATGCATCGCGGTTTTGTCATCGGTTCCGATGTGACACGCCAGCCAGAGGGGCTGAAGATCGACGAATTTGAAAAGCCCGCAGGCTTTTTCCGCTGGGTCGCGCGGCATGGATTCTCCAATCCACCGCCGATCGCCGGCGTCCTCATGCGAGCGGCGACGATCCGGGCCGATACCCAGTTCGGGCGGGACATAACGGACGTGCTGATCCTGCCTGAACTGGCGGAAACCGAGCTGCGCGACTGGGAAAACTACGACGTCAGCGTCGAGTCCGGCTATCAGGCCGCCCTGCTCGCGCTGGATCAAGCTCGTCTGGCATCACCCATCCGGCCGGAAACGGCGGTTCTGACAAACCTGTAATTTTCAATACAGTATTAAGCATATTCGGGCAGCTTCCGTCAGGGCTGAAGGGGGAGGATGGGAGATGCTGCGCATGGATATGGCGCTTTGGGATATGTTGCCGGTGGTCATTTGCGAGACTGCCGCCGTTCGTGATGAATCCGGAAAGCTGATTGATCTTCAATGGACCGCTTCCAATCGGCTCATGAATGAGTCGATCCTGCCTGACGGTAAAAGCATTATCGGGATGCGCATCTTCGAATTCGACCCGGCGTACAAAGATACCGAAATGGTCCGCGCGGTCACCCATGTGATCGAGACCGGAGAGTCGCGCACCTTCACGACCGCCAAAGGCCGGGCAGCCAGGATGCTCGGCAAGATCATGAAGACGACAATCATCCCGGTCGAGCGCGATGGCGAACGCCGCGCGCTGTCTGTTTCTCACGAAATCACGGATATCGCCGAAGAACGGGACGAAGCGGTACGCTTGTATGAGCTCGCTAAAACGGCGTGTGATCATGCCCTGCATGGCATTATCCTCAACGATGCCGCCGGACGAATCACCTATGTGAACCGTGCGCTTTGCGAAATGTCCGAATATTCCGAAGAGGAACTCATCGGCCAGGATGTTGGCATCCTGACGGGTGATGAAACCTATGAGCCGGACCCCGAGCTGGCGATGAAACTCGCCAGCGGCGAAGTCCTGCGTCACGTCACCCAGGCTGAGACGCCGACAAAGTCCGGCGGCACCAACCAGGTGGAACTGTCGCTCACCAGCGCCCGCTGGGGCAAAAAAGGCGAACGCGTCTTCATCACCTATGTCCGCGATATCCGCGAGGAACGCCGTCAGGGGCACGAACTGCGCGATGCCCTGCACCGCGCCGAACAGGCGACCCGGCTGAAATCCGAATTCCTGGCCAATATGAGCCATGAAATCCGTACGCCGCTGAATGGCGTGCTCGGTATGACGCAGGTTCTGGCGCACACCAGCCTGACGCCGGACCAGCGCGAGCAGGTCGCCACGATCCTCGATTCCGGCAAGACGCTGATGTCGATCCTGAACGACATTCTGGACCTGTCGAAAATCGAAGCCGGCAAACTGGAAGTCACGCCGGTGAACGGGGACTTGCGCCACAAGTTGAGCCGCATGATCAAGCTGCATGCAGCAACGGCTGAGGAAAAGGGCATCCAGCTCCAGTTGTTCATCGACCCAAGCGTGCCGTCCCGAATGAAGTTCGACCCCGTGCGTGTGCGCCAATGTGTCGGCAACCTTGTTTCCAATGCCATCAAATTCACGGAAAAAGGTGAAGTGATGGTCGTGGTCACCTGTGAACCAACCGAGAACGGACATACGCGCGTGATCGTTCACGTGTCCGACTCCGGTTGCGGTATCCCGGCAGAGAAAATGGACCGTGTCTTTGAAAGCTTCTCGCAAGCCGACGGGTCCACAACGCGCCGCTTTGGCGGCACCGGCCTCGGCCTGCCGATCACACGGAAACTGGCCCGGATGATGGGCGGCGACGTTACGGTTGTCAGCGAACCTGGCCGCGGATCTGTCTTTACCCTGAAGTTCGAAGCGGAAGCTGGCGAAGTGGTCCATCTGCACGAAGCCGTGCTGCCGAAGCCTGCTGCGCCGCAGACCAAACAGGTCGGCCTTGGCGGCCGCCGCGCTCTGGTCGTGGACGACAATGGCATCAACCGCCGGGTCGCGCGTACCTTCCTTGAGCATTATGGCCTCGTCGTATCGGAAGCCGGGGACGGCAACGAAGCGCTCGAAGCGCTTGATTACGAACCGTTTGACATCGTCCTGATGGACATTCACATGCCGGGCCTCGATGGCGCGGAAGCCTTCAAGCGCCTGCGCAATTCCGCCAGCCTGAACCGCGTCGTGCCGGTCATTGCCCTGACCGCGGACTCCATGCGCGGCGACCGGGAAAAGTATCTCGCCAAAGGCTTTGACGGTTACGTCGCCAAGCCGATTGATGAGCGGTCGCTCGTCACGGTGATCGGACAGGTGCTGAGCGTTCCGACCGAATTCGAGGAACGCCGCGCACGGGCCTGACGGGGCGGCTCTCTATCGCTTCAAGAATTCCGGCAGCGCCACGGGATCGCCCGGTATCCCGGGCGCGTCGGTCAGGATTTTCTGCCACCAGCCGACATCGTGCCAGGCGCCAAGCTTGTAGCCGACATCCCGGTAAGTCCCGAGATGCGTGAAGCCGAGACGCTCATGCAGCGCAATGCTGGCGTCATTCGGCAGGGCGATCCCGGCAAAGGCGTTCCGGAAGCCCTGCCCTTCCAGCATGTCCAGCAGACGAACATAGAGCTGCATCCCGGCGCCTTTGCGCTGGGCGTCCGGCGCGACATAGACGCTGACATCGCAGGACCAGCGATAGGCCGCCCGCGCCCTGTGCTGGGAGGCATAGGCATATCCAATCGGCGTGCCGCCTTCTTCCCCAACGAGCCAGGGGTAGGTCTTCAGTGTGGATTCAATACGCTGCGCCATCTCTTCCGCAGAAGGTGGCTCCATCTCGAACGAAATGACCGTTTCACGCACATAGGGCGCGTAGATGCCGGCGATCCATCCGGCGTCGTCAGACGTCGCCAGGCGGATCTTCAGGCTCATGCGGTTTCGCCGAACAGCTCCCGTCCGATCAGCCAGCGGCGGATCTCGGACGTCCCTGCCCCGATCTCGTAAAGCTTCGCGTCGCGCAGCAAGCGGCCGGTCGGGTATTCGTTGATATAGCCATTCCCGCCGAGGATCTGGATCGCATCGAGCGCGAGTTTCGTTGCCGTCTCAGCCGCATAGAGGATCGCGCCAGCGGCATCCTTGCGGGTGGTCTCGCCCCGGTCGCAGGATTTGGCGACGGCGTAGACATAGGCCTTGGCCGCGTTCATCTGGACATACATGTCTGCGACCTTGCCCTGGATCAGCTGGAACTCGCCGATCGACTGGCCGAACTGTTTGCGGTCGTGAATGTAGGGGATCACGACGTCCATGCAGGCCTGCATGATGCCGGTCGGCCCGGCCGACAGCACGGCGCGTTCGTAGTCGAGCCCGCTCATCAGCACACGGACACCGCCATTCAGCGGCCCCATGATGTTCTCTTCCGGCACTTCGCAATCCTCGAAGACAAGCTCACCCGTCTCCGAGCCGCGCATACCCAGCTTGTCGAGCTTCTGCGCGACGGAAAAGCCTTTCATGTCCCGCTCGATCAGGAAGGCGGTGATGCCTTTCGAGCCAGCCTCAGGCTCCGTCTTGGCATAGACCACGAGGACATCTGCATCCGGCGCATTGGTGATCCACATCTTGGTGCCGTTCAGCACATAGCGGTCGCCCTTCTTGTCTGCGCGCAGCTTCATCGAGACGACATCTGACCCTGCCCCGCTCTCACTCATGGCGAGGGAGCCGAGGTGCTCGCCGGTCATCAGTTTCGGCAGGTAGCGCGCCTTCTGGGCGTCAGAGGCCCAGCGGCGGATCTGGTTCACGCAGAGGTTCGAATGGGCACCATAGGAGAGGCCGACGGACGCGGACGCGCGGGAGATTTCCTCCATCGCGACGACATGTTCGAGATAGCCGAGGCCGGTGCCGCCCCATTCCTCTTCAACCGTAATGCCAAGCAGGCCGAGCTCGCCCATCTTGGGCAAAAGGTCACGTGGAAACGTGTCCGTCCGGTCGATCTCGGCGGCGCGGGGCGCGATCTCGTTCTGGGCAAAACTTGCCACGGTTTCACGGATCATGTCGGCGGTTTCGCCGAGGTCGAAGTTCAAGGTGGGATATGTGTTCGCAATCATGGCGACTGACTAGCAGGCCGTTCCCGGCCTGTCAGCAGTCAATCCTGCCGGGTGATCGCGCGATAGAGATAGTAGATGGCCAGCACGCTCAGGAGGGCCGAGCCAAAGGCCAGAAGCGGCCCGACAAAGGCCTCGCCTTCACCGGCCGGAAAGCGCTGGGCAGCCGGCAGGGCCGTACGGCGCACACCTTCGAACACACCCCACAGGCCCAGCCCGGACAGCAGCGCATAAGGCAGCCAGCGCATGACGCTGATGTCGCCATTCAGGCCATTGCTGCGCGATGGCGGAAGCGCCGGCGGACGCAGGATTTCCCGGCGGCCTTCTGATGGCACGGGCACAGGGCGAGCCGGCGCGGGCCTTGCCGGATGGCGCGGCGGCGCGGCAGGGGCCGGGCGGGCTTCGATCACGGTATCGTCCGGGAGCTCTTCCCCTACCCCGTCCGGCTCTGCCAGAGCGGAGACGGCGCGGGTAATCTCGTCGGCCGTAGGTACACTCGTGTCGGTGGCTTCCGGAGACGCCGTGCGTTCCGCTTCGTCGCCGAGCAGTCTCGTCATACGCTCGCCCACGGCGCGGGCAGCGGCTTGCGCTGCGGATTCGGAGACAGGTCTCGGAGGCGCAGCAGATGTGCGGCCATCTTCGGTACGGGCTTCGATCACCACGGCCCGCTCACGGGACATGGCCAGTGCGGCGCCCGGGTCGAATTGCGGGCGCAACAGTGCGCCGGGCACCGGGATACGGCCCGATGGGTGTTCCAGGAACAGGGCTTTCTCGGCCGCACGCCGGCGCACCAGCGCATCCACCACGCGAACTTCGCCATCGACCCGGCCTTTGCGCCAGGCCGACATGCCTTCGGCGGCCTGCAGGCGCTCGCCGCTGTTCAGCAGCGCCAGCACATTGGATTCGAGAAAGGCCTTTGGCCCGATATTGAACGCAAAGGAGACCAGAGCATCAAATTCGTTCTGGGTCAGCGGTGTCAGGACGGACTCGCCGATCAGCGTTTCAATCGGCTTCAGGTCATGGTGGCGCAGGACGAGTTCAGCGTCCGCGCGGGTGACCCGCAGGCCTTCGCGGGCCCCGGCTGTGTGTCCGTATCCGACGATCCAGGTGCCATCCGGCAGGCGGGTTGCGCGCGCGCGGAAGCCCTCGAAGCTCTTGATAAGCTCGACCCCGGCTCCAGACGTGCGAATTGGCAGGGCCAAGAGACGTGGCTCCCGTATTGAAACAGTTGGTGTTTTTCTATGCCGCACCCGTGCAAATAGCGCGCCTTTTCCCCTGAGGCGGGAGTCCGTCGCCTTTGCAGGACGTCAGAGCAGAACCAGTGTCGCCAGCCCCAGGAAGGAGAAAAATGCCATCACATCGGTCAGCGTCAACACGAAGACCGAGGAGGCCACCGCCGGGTCGGCGCCCAGCTTCTTGAGTCCGAGCGGCACGAGGATGCCCGAGAAGGCCGCCCACAGGAACGTCGCCAGCATGGCGATCCCCAATACAATCGACAGTTCCACATCGTGAAACCAGACAAGCGCCACCAGTCCGACGCCCACGGCGAACAGCAGGCCGTTCACCACCCCGCTCAGCGCTTCCCGCAGGATGGCCCGGCGCACGGCATCGCCTTCCAGCTGGCGTTCGGCGATGGCGCGCACGGCCACCACAAGGCCCTGGCTGCCGGCATTCCCGCCCAGCGCTGCGACGACTGGCATCAGGATCGCCAGCTGGACGACCTGGTTCAGCGTACCTTCGAACAGCGAGATAATACCGGAAGCGATGAACGCCGTGACGAGATTCACAGCCAGCCACGGCGCCCGCGCGCGCACTGTATCGACGACGGAGTCTGCGCCGTCAGCGGAGCTGACGTTGAGCAGCGAGAACAGGTCTTCCTCGGCCTCTTCCTGGATAACGTCGACCATGTCGTCGACCGTGATCATCCCGACGAGGCGCCCGGCAGTGTCCTTCACCGGCGCAGACGCCAGCGAGTATTTCTGGAACTGGAAGGCCACTTCTTCCTGGTCCATGTCTGTGCGTATGTCCGACAGCGGATCGGTCATGATGTCGGAAAGCTGTACCTCGCGCGGCGTGCGCATCAGCGTCGCCAGCTGGACGATGCCCTGCAGCCGGTAGGCCGGGTCGATGACATAGATCTCGTAGAAGACTTCCGGCAGCTCCTCGCCGAGCTCGCGGGCATGGTCGATGGCGTGGCCGACGGTCCAGTATTCCGGCACGGCCACGAATTCCGTCTGCATGAGACGGCCGGCCGATTCCTCTTCATAGGCCAGGCCGCGTTCCAGCTGGGCCCGGTCGAACGGCTCCAGGTCCTCGAGGATGCGTTCGCGGCGCTCGTCCTCAAGGTCTTCCAGGATGACGGTTGCATCATCGGAATCGAGTTCGTCGAGGGCGCTCGCAACGGCGGTGTCCGGCAGGACGTCGACAGCCTCTTCGCGATAGGAATCGCGCAGTTCGATCAGGATGTCGGAGGGCAGCTCCCCACCGAGCAGTTCGACCGCTTCTGAGAAGGTGTCGAATGGTAGTGCTTCCAGCAGGTCGGCCGCGTCGGCCGGGTGCATACGCTGCAGTGTCCGCGCCAGCCAGCGCGTATCCTTCTCATCGATGGCGTCGATGAGGTCGTCCAGCAGATCCGGATCGACATTCGGCGGCTCTGGCGCCGGATTGGGAGGCGTGGACACATCGGTCATGGCGCCTGTCTTGCCGCTGTTGCTGCGCCGCGGCAAGAGGGCGTCAGGCAGACCGGCTGAGTTCTGCCTTCTTGATCTTCTTGGCGAGCGACCATTTGTGCACTTCGGTCGGCCCGTCATAGATGCGGAAGGCGCGGACCTCGCGGAACAATTGCTCCACGATCGTGTCACGGGTCACGCCCATGGCGCCCATGACCTGCACACAGCGGTCGGCCACGCGGAACAGTGCCTCAGACACCGCAACCTTCGCCATCGAGCTTTCGACATTGCCGTTCTCGCCGGCATCCAGTGCGTCGGCGCACCAGTCGATCATCAGCTCGGCCTGTTTCAGGTCAATCTGGTTCTCGGCCAGCATGAAGCCGACGCCTTCATGATCGACCAGCAGCTTGCCGAACGCCTGACGGCGGCAGGCATAAGTGGTGGCAATTTCGTGGGCACGCGTTGCGACGCCGTGCCAGCGCATGCAGTGCGACAGGCGCGCCGGGGCCAGACGGATCTGCGCATAGCGAAAGCCTTCGCCGGGATTGCCCAGCATGTCGCTCGCCGGGACGCGTAAATTCTCGATACGGATTTCGGCATGGCCGCCGGGCATCGAGGAGTCGATCGTATCCAGCAGGCGGACGATCTTGATGGCGGGGTGCGGCAGGTCGACGAGGAACATGCAGGCCCCCTCTTCCGCCTTCGCCATGACGATACCGACGGAGGCGCCTTCCGCCCCGGTGATGTAGGTCTTGTGGCCGTTGATCACCCACGCGTCGCCATCCTGCATGCAGACGGTCTTCATCATGGACGGGTCCGACCCGGCGCCGTTGTCGGCCGACGGCTCGGTCATGAAGAAAGCCGAGCGCGCTTCACCGGTCAGCAGCTTGTCGAGAAAACGGGCACGCTGGGCGTCGGTGGCCACCTTGCCCAACAGGAACATGTTGCCTTCATCCGGCGCGCCGGTGTTGCAAGCGACCGGACCGAGGGGCGACAGGCCGGACTTCTTCAGCACGTGTGCCGTGCCCCGCTGGGTGAGGTGCGTGTGGTCAGGCAGGATGTGCGGCGTCATCACGCCGGCCTCGCGGGCCTTGGCGCGGAGTTCCCGGACCAGGTCCTCCGAAGGGCCATGATCCTCCAGACGCGGGTCACGCTCATAGCTGGCAACGGTTTCGCGGACGAAGCGTTCGACGCGCTCGCCGATTTCCTCGGCCAACGCCTGATCGGGATAGGACATGGGTTACCTCTGCACTGGATCTCTCGCGGCGTATCTGCAGGTCAGGTCAGCAGAGGACAAGACCTGTCGCAACGTCGCCAATGCGGACAGTTTGTTTCGGGTCAGGCCGACAACACGTCCGGGCGGACTTCCCGCAAGGCCTCTGTCAGATTACCGAGATGGGTGTCGCCCAGCACAGCCTCCATCTTTGCCTGAGCGGCTTTCCAGTAGGGCCGCGCTTCTTCCAGTTTCTTGAGGCCGAGCGTGGTAAGCAGGACGCGGCGCTTGCGGCCCGTCCCTTCATTGCCGCGGTGGACGTAGCCCGCCTTTTCCAGCGGCTTCAGGTTCCGGGACAGGGACGTCCGGTCCAGATTCATCAATTCGGCCACGCGCGAAATCGAGTCCGGCTCGTACCGGCCGATCACATGCAGCAGGCCAAACTGGGTGATGGTCAACCCGGTCGGGCGCAGCGCATCGTCATAATGACGGGTGATCAGGCGTGCTGCGCGTAGCACGCGGCCCGCCACGCACGTCCCCGTCACTTCGGACAGGAGTTCATCTGAGTCGATCTTCCCGGGCATCATACCGTGTATATGCAGTCTTTTAAAAAGAAGTCCAATCACGCCTAGTTTTACTATGGTCACGCTTTAGAGGCCATATCTGGAAAACTCAATATAGTGCATATACACTACTTACAGGTTCGGCATCACCCTTTCAGACACCTCCGTATGCCGGCCTCACTCTCACCCCGTCCGGCTTTCCTCGGCCGGACGGGATCTTTCCCCGCACGCTCCGGCTCAGCTGGTATCGTGCATATACACTAAAATAGCCGCTGAAAGGCACATCCCATGTTCTCCTCCCGAAACATCACCGCCGGCCTGCTCGCTCTCGGCTTTGCCGCCGACCCCGCTTTTGCCGCCCCGGACATCTATTACAATGGACCTGCTCCCGCCGAAGCCTGCGCCGATGGCGTGGCGATCCCCGGCGCAGCCTCTCCGGAACTGAAACGGATCTGTGAGGACGCCCTCAAGGACGATTCCCTGACGCTTGCGGACAAGACAGCCACGCTCGCCAATTCCGGGATCGTCAGCCTGCGTCTCGGCGACTTCGAGCCCGCACTCACCCGCCTGAAGGAAGCCTCCGACCTCGGCCCGAAGCGCGGCGACGTGTCGGTCAGCCTGGCGGCCACGCTGATCCGGCTCGGACGGCCGGAAGAAGCGGTTGCTGCACTGTCGGACATCGATGCCGTATCGCCGGAAAACCAGCACATCGCCTACTACAACCGCGCGCTGGCCTACTGGGCGCTGGAAGAGACCGAAGAAGCCTATCGGGACTTCTACACCAGTGCTGCCCTCAAGCCGGGATTCGCGCCTGCCGAGGAAGCGCTCGGGCAGTTCAAGGTGGCTTCAGTGGAGTGAGGAAGCATACCGCGAAGATTCATTCGATCACTCAAATTGGTCCACCGGATCGAATTGGGTGATCGAGCAGCCTTGAGCCTGTTTCATCGCGGAATGCAGTGAAGCGGGAAACATCAATGGATTCATTCATTCGCGAAAACCGATCCTCGATCGATTTTTTGGCGCGGAGCGCCAATCGCGAATGAATGGTGCGGTCGAGAGGACTCGAACCTCCACGGGTTGCCCCACAGCGACCTCAACGCTGCGCGTCTACCAATTCCGCCACGACCGCACTTGTCTCATTCGAGGCGAAGGCGCCGTATAAGGCCCACCTGCCGCTTTGTGAAGCCCCGAATACACCCTATATGCGGGGCGTGATGCACAATTTTCCTCCTGTCCAATGGGCCGTGTCTGATCGGCCGGTTCCGTACGAAGATGCACTGGCCTTCATGGAGGCGCGGGCGCGGGCAATTCATGATGACAGTGCGCCGGAACTTGTCTGGTTCCTGGAGCATCCGCCGCTTTATACGGCGGGCACTTCAGCGAAGCTGGACGACCTTCGGGATCCGTCCCGCTTCCCGGTTTTCGATGCCGGACGCGGCGGGCAATACACCTATCACGGCCCCGGCCAGCGGGTGGCCTATGTGATGCTGGATGTCGGCAAACGTGGCAAGGATGTGCGCGCCTTCGTCCAGAACCTGGAAAAGTGGATCATCACGGCGCTGCAGAGTTTCAACATCGAAGCCGGCCCCCGCGACGGCCGTATCGGTGTCTGGGTCGACCGGACGCAGGCTGGCGGTCCGCCGCGCGAGGACAAGATCGCCGCCATCGGCATCCGGCTGAAGCGCTGGGTCAGCTTCCACGGCATCAGCCTGAATGTGGAACCGGACCTTGAGCACTTCACCGGCATCACGCCCTGCGGTATCGCCGATCCGCGCTATGGCGTGACGAGTCTCGCCGACCTCGGCATCCCGGCCGCGATGGCGGACGCCGACATCGCCCTGCGCGACGCGTTCGAGACGGTGTTCGGCAGCCAGCTCGTGCCGGTGCCCTGCCCGCTTCAGCCCGCCGCGTAAGCCGGCGGTAGCTCTTCCTCACCCTGTGCGATGTCGCTGCCGGTCCGGAACCGGCCGACGCCTCCATTCGGAATGCGGGCGACATAGAGCAACGACCACAACATCACAAGGAAAGAGGTAGGCACCCAGAGCATCGTGGCAAAGCCGAACCCGCTGCTGGCCGCCATATCCCGCTCGCTTGGCGGCGGACCAGGCCGGCGGCGCTGTTGCTGCTGTTGTGGCTTCGCCTCGGTATTCGCAGCCGCGGCGCTTTCCCCGGCAGGGGCTTCAGCCGTCACGGCAGGCTTCGGTGCATGCATTTCCTCGTACTTCTTGATGCCGCCCTGAGCCCCCAGATAGAAGCCTACCAGACCGAGCATCAGGGGCAGCAGGACGATCATCGCCCAGATCGGGGATTTATGTGCCTCGTTGAAGCGGCGCACATGCGCGACCCAGGAGGTCAGCTCCGTCACTAGCGTGAACACAAAGAACGGCAGCAGCAGTTCCGGGATCGGAAGAACCAAGGCTTCGACCGGCTTCCAGAGACCACTCAAATTCGCCCCGGCGAGCGACGCAACAAAAACGGCGAACACCGGCACGATGAACAACAGGAGCCGTCCCATAAACATCAAGGTCCACGCGCGCGTGAAATGCAGCTTCGGGCTGGAGCCGAGCGGATTGAACAGGACCTGTCCCCAATTCATGTCATGGGGGTTGTCACGGGCATCCTTGATCCAGGGACGGTGCGGATCAATCGCGTCGGGATAGTAGGGTTTCATGCGTGGGCAGGTCCTTGCGCGGGGAGTCAGGGGGCGTCAGAGCGGCCGGTTGCCGGTCCGTGCGCGTTGGTATCCGGATCGGATGGCAGGCGGGCACCGACCAGGGCGAGGCCGGCGCTGGTAAGCAGAAAACTGGCGAGCGTTGTCAGGGCGGTGCCGCGGGCGATCTGCAGGGCATGCTCCTGCTGGGCCTGCAACATGCCGCTGAAACCGTCCTTCAGCCCGATCTCCTGGATCTGGGTCATCAGTGGCATCATGCCGGGTGACAGGACCGGCAGCAGCACCGCGTTCAGGATGGATGACGCCACGACGAACCCGAACAGGAACAGCAGGTTGAACCAGGCCGTCTGTCCGGCATCGTGCAGCCGTTTTCCGAAAACGCAGAAATAGGCCCACAACATCGGATATTGCAGGATCGCCACACCGATAGAGGCAACGACTGTCAGGACCTGGATGACCGTTCCAGCACCCGTCAGCAGGATCAGGCCACGCAGGAAGTCGCGCGAGCCGATCCGGCCTCTCGGGTTCAGCAGGACATGGGAAATGTCCATAACTTGTAATTCTCCTGTCGTCAGGTCGGGTCGTCTGGCGCGTTCTTATCAATAAACGATAAATTTACGCAAGAGAAACCCGCACAATAAAGAGCCGGACCACGAAAGGGCCCGGCTCGGAAGGTTACGTCCGGCCGCGGCCGGGATCGAGGCGAAAGCCGCGATCAGACGAACGTGTCAGCAGCGCCAGCGGTCGGGTTCGCCGGATCCGGACCATACTTGTTCGGGCCCTTGGTGCCCGGGATACAGGCGATGACGATCATGGCGATGGAAGCGATAAAGCCAACCACCGGGATCACGCTGGCAACGACAAGGCCGAGATAGATCCAGCCAGTCTGGTTGATGTCGTGCAGGCGACGCACAAAGAGTGCGATGCTGGGAATGACAATGGCGAGACCATAGATGGCGATCAGCGCGATCAGGATGAAGCCGATCGGCGAGACTTCCTCGGTGCGCATATTGATGCCGCCCAGACCGAAGAACAGGACCGCCCAGACGATGCCGATGATGAGGTTGAACAGGTAGACCCACCAGTATTCCGAACGCATCGAGCGTCCCTGGAAGTCGACATAACGTGCAAAGAACATTTTTACTGCGTCGGGAAAGCTGACCATTTCAGGTCTCCTTGTGTTGCCGGGCCCCCCTCTGAAGCACCCGTACGGTTGATCATTCTGACTCGGTGCCGCCCGCCAAGGGCCGGCAGAACTCTACTGACTAACTGAAACTGGTGGCTGCACCGCCCGGACCCGGGCCGTACTGGTTGTCGTTCGGGTCGGTCTTGAACAGGCTCATCACAAAACCGACCACACCCGTTACAATGCCGGTGGACAGGATCGATGGCAGCAGCTGCGCCTGGGACATCCGCTTGGATTCCTGCATGACGTAAGCCATCGCCGCACCCGGATCATTGGAGGAGAGATAATCCTCCATGTTCTCTTCCATCTCGCGCTGCATGGAGGCGACATCCACGCCGAACAGGCCCGGCAGGATAAAACTGGCGACGGCGGAAACGACGATGCCGAGCACGATCATGGCCAGTGTCAGCCAGCCGGTCTTGCCGGCATCGTGGAAGCGTTTCACGTGTACGGCGATCCACGGCCAGATGAAGATGATGCTCGCAAAGCCCAGGAACGGCGACACATAGGCCGAAACGACCGTCAGCACCGCGCTGATGCCGAACAGGATCAGGACAGCCCGCCAATAGGTGGGCTGGTCGATGCGTCCATTCGGACTGAAAAGAAGTTCCATTGCCGGTCCCCGATATGATCTTTCGATACAGGGGAAATCTGCCCTCCCCCGCAGGACTTGCCGGACGGCAATCTAGGCCAGCCCGGGCATCCCTGCGGCAGGATAGCGCGGCAATTTGATTATTGGGAGGTTAATTCGCCCCCGATTTAGGAGAACTCGACCATAATTTCGTCGGCCGCGACGCTGTCACCCGCCGCCACGTTGATCGCTTTGACCGTTCCGGTTGCTTCAGCCCTGATAATATTCTGCATTTTCATGGCTTCGACAACGCAGACAGCTTCGCCTTCCTGCACTTCCTGATCGAGCTCCACATCGATGGACACAACCAGGCCGGGCATTGGCGAAATAATCAACTTCGACGTGTCAGGCTTCGGTTTCTCAGGCAGGCGGGCATGGAGCTCGGCGATCTGCGGCGTGCAGACCAGCGCACGCAGAGACACACCGCGATGACGGAAGACATAGCCTTCGGTCCGGTCCGCAAACTTCACGGCGAATGCCTTGCCGTCCAGCGTGCCTTCGACGAGGTGCTGGCCGGGCACCCAGTCGGTAACCAGCGCGTGCGGCTTGCCGCCATTGATGGAGATTTCTGCATCGCCGTCACCGCCGAGATCCAGCGTGACGGGATATTGCTTGTCGCCAAGAATGACGATCCACTCGCGGCGCGCTTCCGGCACCGGCGCCATGCGGCCGGACGTCAGCGCCGCGCGGCGGGACAGGAAGCCGTGTACATAGGCAGCAGCACAGACCAGCTGGGTTTCCTGCGCCTTCGTCGGCGGCACACCGTCAAAGCCGTCCGGGAACTCGTCCTTGATATAGGCCGTGGTGATGTTGCCAGAGCGGAATCGCTTCTCGTCCATCACGGCGGCGATGAACGGGATGTTGTCCTGAATGCCTTCGATGTGGAACCGGTCCAGTGCTTCCCCATGGACATCGAGGGCCGTGTCGCGGTCCTTGCCCCAGGTGATCAGCTTGGCGATCATCGGGTCGTAGAACATGGAAATCTCGTCGCCTTCGCGGACGCCGCTGTCCATGCGCACTTCGCCTTCGCCCAGCTTACCCTCACCCGGCGGGTGGAAGCGCTTCAGGCGACCGATAGACGGCAGGAAGTTGCGATACGGATCTTCTGCATACACACGGCTTTCGACTGCCCAGCCATTGATGCCGATATCCGACTGCTTGAGCTTGAGCTTTTCGCCATAAGCGACGCGGAGCATCTGCTCCACGAGGTCGACGCCGGTGATCATTTCGGTGACCGGGTGCTCCACCTGCAGGCGGGTGTTCATTTCAAGGAAGTAGAAGCCCTTGTCCTTGCCGGACGCAACGAACTCAACGGTGCCGGCGCTGTCATAGTTCACAGCCTTGGCAAGGGCGACAGCCTGTTCGCCCATCTTCTTGCGGGTTTCCGGATCAAGCAGCGGCGACGGCGCTTCCTCGATAACCTTCTGGTTCCGGCGCTGGATCGAGCACTCGCGCTCATTCAGGTAAATGCAGTTGCCGTGCTTGTCGCCCAGCACCTGGATCTCGATGTGGCGCGGCTCGAGGATGAATTTCTCGATGAAGACGCGGTCGTCGCCAAAGGAGGATTTCGCCTCCGCCTTCACGGCCGGGAAGCCCTCTTCGACTTCCTTGTCATTATAAGCGACGCGGATGCCCTTGCCGCCGCCGCCGGCCGAGGCCTTGATCATGACCGGATAGCCGATGTCCTTGGAGATCTTCACGGCCTCTTTCGTGTCCTCGATCAGGCCCATATGGCCCGGCACCGTGCTCACGCCGGCTTCGGCAGCGAGTTTCTTGGAGCTGATCTTGTCGCCCATCGCATCGATGGCGAAGGCGTTCGGGCCGATCCAGCCGATCCCCTCTTCTTCGAGGCGCTTAGCAAAGCCGGGGTTCTCGGACAGGAAGCCGAAGCCCGGATGGATCGCTTCAGCGCCGGTGGCCTTCACGGCCTCGATGATCTTGTCGGCAACCAGGTAGGATTCCGCGGCCGGGGACGGTCCGATATGAACGGCTTGGTCCGCCATTTCGACCGCCATGGAGCCAGCATCGGCGTCTGAATAGACGACCACCGTCTGCACGCCCAAACGGCGGCAAGTCTTGATGACACGGACGGCGATTTCGCCCCGGTTTGCAATCAGGATCTTCTTGAACATCTCTACCCCGGCAGGCCTGTTGAAACTTACAGCTTGCCGCAGTTACGCCGCACACCGGAACTTGTCCACACATGACGGAGCGACAAAAGGCCTTGAGAATTGCAGCGATTTATGTTAGTGAACGCTCACTATTGAAAAGGAGGCTGCCATGGCTACGATCCGGATTGATCCGCAGCAATTACAGGCCGCGGGCCTGATTGATGCCGAAATGGCCCAGCTGATTGCGGCGCACGCCTTGCCGGATTCCCGGTTCGGCCTGTTCGTGAACCTGTCCCTGATCATGGGCGCGCTGGCCGTGGCGGCGGGGACAATTGCCCTTGTGCCTGACGCTACGACAGGTCTGCTGCTCGCCATCGTGGCCGTTGCCGCAGCCGAAATCACTCGCCGGTTCGCGCCCGGCGCGTCTCTGAAGGTGCTATCAGCGGGTCTGGCGCTGATGGGGGTTCTGGGCCTCGCCGGCTGGATCGGCTGGCAATATGAAGACGCCCCCGACACAACAATGCCGGCCCTGCTCATCACCATGTTGCTGGGCGCCGGGGCCGTCTGGTTCCGCTCGGCGTTCCTTATGGTCCTGTCCGTCCTGGCCTTCGGCGCCGTCTTCGGCACCGGTACCGGCTACTGGCATGCCTGTTACGGCCTGTTCGTCGAAGAGCCGATCATGACAATCGCCGTGTTCGGCGCGTTGACGGCTGGTCTGTACGCGCTACGCAGCCGGATCGCCGAAACCTGGAAGAATCTGGCCAGCGCCGCTGCCCGCACAGCCTTCTTCCTTGTCAATTTCGCCTTCTGGGTCGGTTCGCTCTGGGGCGACGACCTCGGTCCGGCCTACCGCTATTCCGATGAGACCGACTGGGAAACCTGGCGCGCGGCCACCACACATGTGCCTGAAGCCGTGTTTTCCATCGGTTGGCCCGTCCTGCTGGTCGCGATCATGGCGCGCAGCCGGAATGGCGGTTTCCTGTCGGTGACATCGACCGTTTTCCTCGCGATCCACGCTTATACGCAGTATTTCGAGACGTTCGGCGCCCACCCGTGGACGCTGCTGGTTGGCGGGATTGTCCTGGTGGGCCTGGCGGTCGGCGCAGCGAAGCTGATGAAACTGCCAGCGAACACCTAGTCGTCCAGACCCTCGATCTTGGCTTCGAATGCCCGCACGCGGGCTGTCAGGGAGACAAGGAAGGCGGTCGACCAGCTGATCAGCAGGAAGCCGTTCATGGATTCCGCCACGCCCAGCATCCGCCATTTGTGCGACAGGATCACGTCGCCAAAGCCGACGGTGGTGAAGGTCGAGGTGGAGAAATAGACCGCCGTTTCGATCTGGTGCAGTTCACCGAGGAAAAGATAGGCGAAGGCATAGAGCCAGATCTGCAACGAATGCAGCGCAAACAGGCTGAACACGACGATCAGGATACCAATCCCCTGGCCCAGGGTTTCGCCCATTTTCGACGTCCGGCGCCGGAATTCCCGCCCCCGCTGGCGCAACAGGGCTGTCAGGCCGACCAGCCCGGCAAAGTGGATCGAGAACGTGATAGCGACCATGACTGTCGCCACAGCCAGATTCTGGAACAGGATCATGTCCTGAGCCTCCATAAGTACACGCCTGTTTACCCAACAGCCATTTAGCTTTCGTTGACGGAGCGAAAATCTGCCGCCACAAGCGCAGTCACAGCAGAAGACACACAAAAACAGGCAGGGAGGCCGGACATGGCAGACAGCAAGGATCTCGCAGGGCGCAAGGCGATCGTCACAGGGTCGGCCACCGGGCTTGGACGTTCGATTGCCCTGCGGCTGGCCGAGCGCGGTGCCGATGTGATCATCAACTGCACCAAGTCCGTCACCGATGCCGAACAGACTGTTTCCGATTGCCAGGCTGCCGGCGCGCAGGCCCGGCTGGTGCAGGCGGATGTCTCCACCGAAGAAGGCTGCAAGGCCCTTGCGGATGCCGCCAGCACCTGGGGCCGGCTGGATATTCTGGTCAATAATGCGGGAATCACCCGTCACGCCCGCGATCATGCGGACCTTGACGCCCTCTCCCGGCAGGATTTTCTGGACATCTACGCCGTCAACGTCGCAGGCCCCTTCCTGATGATGCAGGCCTGCAAGTCGCTTCTGGTGAAATGCCATGAGGAAACGGGCCGGGCGGCCGCAGTGCTGAACGTGTCCTCCATTGCAGGCGTCACCGGGGTCGGCTCTTCGGTCGCCTATGCTGCCTCCAAAGGCGCTTTCAACACGATGACGCTGTCTTTGGCCCGAGCACTCGCCCCGGCGATCAGGGTTAACGCAATCTGTCCGGGATTCATCGGCACGCGCTGGTTCAAGGATCAGATGGGTGAGGAACAGTACCGGAAAATGGAGGCGGGTGTCGCCGCGTCAGTCCCGCTCAATGTGGCCAGTGGCCCCGATGATATTGCAGATTCGGCCGTTTTCTTCTGCACGGATGCGAGTCGGCATGTGACCGGCGAAACGCTGCTTGTGGATGCCGGAATGCATCTCGGTTACGCGCCTTTGGTGGCTCGCTAACGCATTCGTGACGCCCAAATTCGAGGCAGCACTGCCTCAAGTCTGCTCAATTCAGCGGCGATCCTTAACTCGGTACCCGGATAACTTCTTTTTCAGTCCGCCGCTGCACAAAGGCGCGGCAATCTGACCCCGGCGCTCAACGAAGCGCGCTTATCAAGAACGGGGAAGTTCAAAATGGTATCCAAGTTTACACGGGCGGGGGTCGCCCTCGCAGCACTCGCCGCCGCAGCCGGCGGCGCCTATGCGGAAGGCGAATGGTCGGGCAATGTCGCGCTGACGACTGACTATGTCTGGCGCGGGGTTTCGCAGTCCAACGAAGATTTCGCCATCCAGGGCGGCTTCGATTACTCCAATGGCATGTTCTACGCCGGCACTTGGGCGTCGAACGTTGATTTCGGCGACGAGCCGGAAGACGCCAACCTGGAACTGGACCTGTATGGAGGTCTCGCGGGGGAGACTGAAAGCGGGATCAGCTGGGACGTCGGCTTCATCTACTACGCCTATCCGGACACGGAAGAAGCAGACTACGACTTCGTCGAACTGCAGGGTGCGCTCGGCTACACATTCACCGGCGGCGTATCCGTCGGCGGCGCCGTGTACTGGGATCCGGACAATGAGAACATCTATGTCGAAGGGTCTGCCGGTTACTCCTTCACCGACAACTTCTCGATGGATGCAACGGTCGGCAACTACAGCTTCGATGCTGGCGGCGACTACACCAACTGGTCGCTCGGCGGCACCTACTCCCTGCCGATCGGCATCGATGTCGACGTGCGTTACTGGGATACGGATGTGGACGGTGTCGGCGTCTCTGACGAGCGCGTTGTCCTGACACTGGCGAAGTCCCTCTAAGGCTTCGAATTCCTCCAACTGCGCGGGGATCATGCCCTCCTCCACGCGCAGCAAGGTGAAGGCCGCTGGTTCCCGCCGGAACTGGCGGCCTTTGTTTTACCCCATTCCCTTCCTATCTGTACCATAACGGGGGTACCCCAAAACCAGATTGGCCAGAAGGAGACGATTGCGTGGCAGCCGAGTTCACCCCTGTGCAAGCTGTGGATGCGCTCGTCCCGGCGATCACGCTGCTGGGTTTCGGCGCGGCATCCGCACTGGTGACGAAAGCCGCGCGGCTGAGCCCCATCGTCGGCTACCTCATTGTTGGCATACTGATCGGGCAATACGGTCTGGACCTGATTCAAGAAAGTTCGGCCACGCACCTGCTTGCTGAACTCGGCGTTGTGTTCCTGCTGTTCGACATCGGCATGCATGTCTCCATGCGCGAGCTGAAGGAAAGCCGGCGGGACCTGCTGGGCCTTGCCCCGGCACACCTGATGCTGACCGGCCTGATGAGCGCCGGTGCGCTCTGGATGATCGGGATCGCCTGGCCAATTGCGCTGGCCGTCGGGCTCAGCCTTGGCCTGTCCTCCACGGCCGTTGTTGCCCGTATCCTGACAGAGCGGGAACAGAATTCCTGCCCCATCGGGCGCGCCGCCACGCATGTCCTGATCTTCCAGGACATGGTGGCGATCTTCCTGATGATCTACGCCACATCGCTGGGCGGCGCGGAAACCGGCGCCTCCGGCCTTGCGGGCGTCATCTCCACCCACCTCCTTGCCGGGGCCGACCTGCCGCTGATTGGCTCCTTGGCCCTCTCGCTGGTGCAGGCGGGGCTCGCCTTCTATGCCGCGGTGCTGGCCGGCAAGTTCCTGATCAATCCGATCTTCCGCACGCTGGTGGCGATCCGCAACGAGGAAGCCTTCACGGCCTTTACCCTGCTGTTCGTGCTGGCCGCCGCCTGCGCAACGGCCATGAGCGGCCTGTCGCTGACGCTTGGCGCCTTCCTGGCCGGCCTCGCCGTGTCCGGCACGCCCTACCGCCACGAAGTGCAGACCGAGATGGCCCCTTTCCGCAGCCTGCTCCTCTCCTTCTTCTTCATCAGCGTGGGCCTGTCCATCGACGTGCCTGCCCTCCTCCGCAACCTGCCGCTGGTCCTGCTGGCCGCCGGCGGCCTGATCGGCTTCAAGACCGCGCTGGGCTTTGCCGCCGCGCGTCTCAATGGCTGGAGCGTGCCGGGCGCAACGCAGATGGCCTTCCTGCTGGCGCAAGGGTCGGAATTTACGCTCGTCGTGCTGTCGCTCGGCGCCATCGTCACCGGCATGCCCGGCCCGCTGATGAGCAGCGTGGTCGCCGCCGTTGCGCTGTCGCTGGCCATCGCGCCGGTCTGGGCGGACCTCGGCGCGCGCCTCTCCCGCGAGATCGTGCGCCGGACCCAGTCCCGAACGGAGGCGGCGCCGGCCAGCACTCCGCTGCTCGACCGCCCGGTCATCATCGTTGGCATGACGCAGACCGGCCGCCTCGCCGTCGACGCGCTGGAAGATCACGGCATCCCCTATCTTGCGACGGAGTTCGACCCGGACCGGCTTCTGTCTGCTGTTGCGGACGGATACCGCGTCTCATTCGGCGACGCGTCGAACCACAAGCTGATCGAGGCGATCGGCGGCAACCAGGCCCGTGCCATGGTGCTCGGCATTCCGCGCTACGAAGTCTCGCTTGAAGTGACACCGGTCGTGAAGCGGCGATTCCCGGATCTCAAACGTTTTGTCACCGTCGACAATGGCGAGGACATGGAGCGGTTTTCGAATCTCGGCATCCGCACCCATTTCGCGATGGGCGAACCGCGCGGCATCGAAATGGTGATCGACATGCTGAACGCGCTTGGCGTGCCTGAAGAAAAGGTCAGCGCCTGGATCAGCTACGAAACCGAACGCTTCGCGATTGGCGAAGCCAAGTCTGACGAGGATGATGACGACCTCGATCCCGCGGAGCCGGACCTCGACAAGGCCGCCTGACGCGCGCGCCTGGCGCCCGGAGGAAGTGCGGGCTGGAAATTGCGTAAAATGAGGTCTATAGGCACCATCATTCCCCTCAGGAGGCTGAAATGCGCATTGGTGTTCCAACAGAAATCAAGAAACAGGAATCTCGTGTCGGCCTGACGCCGGAAAGCGTTGGCGAGCTGGTCCGGGCTGGCCACGTGGTCGTCATTCAGGATGGCGCAGGCCTCGGGTCCGGTTTCCCAAATGAGGATTACACCAGGGTCGGCGGCAAGATCCTGCCAGACGCAGACGCCGTTTTCAAAGACGCCGAACTGATTGTGAAGGTGAAAGAACCGCAGCCGGAAGAGACCGCGCGCCTCACGCCGGAGCACACGCTCTTCACCTATCTCCACCTCGCGCCGGACCCCGTGCAGGCCGAAGGCCTCAAAAAGTCCGGCTGCCTCGCTATCGCCTATGAGACCGTCACCGATGCGCAGGGCGGCCTGCCGCTGCTGCGCCCGATGAGCCAGGTGGCCGGCCGCATGTCGATGCAGGTCGCGGCCTGGGCCCTGATGCGCACCAAGCGTGGCCGCGGCATCCTGCTGGGCGGCGTGCCGGGGGTCATGCCCTCCAAAGTCGTCATCATCGGCGGCGGTGTCTCCGGCACCCACGCGGCAGAGATCGCGGTCGGCATGCGCGCAGACGTGACCGTGTTCGACCGCAACAATCGCCGCCTCGACGAGCTCGACAGTGAATTTCGCGGCAGCCTGAAGACGATGTACTCCACGGCCCATTCCCTCGCCGAAGCCATCAAGGAAGCCGATCTTGTTATCGGCGCCGTGCTGATCCCCGGCGCGGCCGCCCCGAAACTGGTCACGAAAGCGCAGCTGAAGACCATGAAGCCGGGCGCCGTGCTCGTCGATATCGCGATCGACCAGGGCGGCTGTTTCGAGACCAGCCACGCCACCACGCACGAAGACCCGATCTATGAGGTCGACGGCGTGCTGCACTATTGCGTGGCCAACATGCCGGGCGCCGTGCCGCGCACATCCACCTACGCCCTGAACAACGCCACCCTGCCCTTCGTGATGCAGATTGCGAACCTCGGCGCGCGTGAGGCGATCAATGCGAACCCGCACCTCGCCAACGGCCTGACGGTCGACGCCGGCAAGATCGCGCATGAGGCTGTCGCCCATGATCTCGGGGAAGATTATGTCCGCCCGGCCTGGCTGAAAGCCTGATCCCGGCCGAAGCCGACTGGAAACAAGCAAAAGCCGTCCGGACACACCGGACGGCTTTTAATTTTTACACAGACTAAATCAAAGTCAGGACAGCGCCGCGATGGCGTCGTCGATCGTGGCGCGGGGGCGGTCCAGAATCGCGCTGATCTGGGCGCGCTGTTCGATGGCCAGCCACAGGCCGAGCACTTCGACGTCCACGACGCGCCATTCGCCGTTCCGCTCGATCACGCGCCAGCGCACGGTCATCGGGTCTTCGCCCTTTGGCGTGACCCGGGTTGCGACGATGGAGTCGGTCGCGCTGCGGTCCTTGGACCCAAGCACGACAATTTCGGCTTCCTGGAACTTGTCGGCATTATCCCGGAACGTGTCTGACAGGAACACGCTGAGCGCCTCAGTGAAGCGGGCTTGTTCGTCTGCACTGACACGGCGGGCGTGCTTTCCGAGGGCGAAGCGGGCGACGGCGGCGATATCGATCGAACGGGTAAAGGCTTCCTCGCCTTTCACCGGATCGGAAATGTCGGCCGCAGCGCCTGCAATCAGCGCCTCGGCCTCTGGGCCTGCCAGCGCCGGCAGCGGCGCCAGGGCGATGACGGCGGATGCGATGAGCGTGCGGATCATGAAACTCAATCCTTCAGGTTGAACGACACACTACATATGGCGTGCCACCCCGCTGAGTTCCCCGAGTAACTATATAGTAATCATGCGGATTGCGCATGAACCCGCCCTCTTGAAACGGCCGAATCCGAATCAGGCGCGGCTTTTGTGCCACATCGAAACAGTTCTGTTTCAGGCTGAAGCGATACGGACCTGCTTGTGTTTTTCCGGTCACAAGCCCCTGCGCCTAAAAGAGTTTTTGGTAAACCGGCCGGTAACCACAAAAAGAACGTCCAAACAGCCGCCTGCAGCCGGGCCAAACGTGCGGAGATCAGGCTTTGAAAAAATAAACGGGGAAAACGGGGTGGTGCGCGCTGTGGGACTCGAACCCACACTCCCGAAGGATGGGGATTTTAAGTCTTTTTGTACTGGTGCGGGCGGCGGGACTTGAACCCGCACTGCCTTGAAAGCAAAGGGGTTTTAAGCCCCTCGTGTCTACCGTTCCACCACGCCCGCGTGTCGTATTTGGGGGCCGCGACACCGTGTCACGACACGGGGAGCCTCCGTGTCGGCAGTCTTAGTCGGCTTCATGCACGATCTCAACAAGGCGTTGTTGCCCTGCCTCGTCGAGCCCGGCGCACCGGCCCAGCTCACGGGTGTTGTCGTGGTTCAGGTTCAGGAGGGTGGCGAAGCTGGTACACAGCAGGTCCCTCTGCTCGGGGGACGACTGCGTGCCCATGAGGATGCCCATGCCCAGGGTCTGGATGTCGGTGGTGATAGGTGTCTTGTTCATTTGATCTCCTTTGTGTGCTTCGCGACCAGCTCCACCAGCCACGGCTCTGCTACGTCGTCGAGGGTGACACTGTCCATCCACGGCCAGTGTATGAAGCCGCCACCCTCAGTGAATAGCCCGGCCAGCTCCTTGAAGGCAGCCTCCCAGTCAACAGGCTTGTCGCTCATTGTTCCATTGCCTCCACTGCTGAGACCAGATGCTCCGTCGCGAGGTGGACGTAGCGCATGGTCGTGTTGATAGATGTGTGCCCCATCCACGCCTTGATGACCTGGAGGGCGACCCCGCGCTGGGCCATGCGGGATGCACAGGTGTGGCGCAGGGTGTGGATGGTCACGTCGTCCAGCTCCAGCTTCCGCCGAGCGGTGACGAAGATGCGGTACAGTGCGTCGTAGTTCAGGGAGAACAGCAGCGACCGGCCAGCCTCCTTCGCCTGCTCTGTGTACTTGGCTGCGATGGTCTCCGCGCGAGCCGTGAGGTAGATGCTCCGTGCCTTGCCGCCCTTCCCGTCAGTGACGAGTAGCTGCACCTTGCCGGTACGGTCTCGCACCATGTGGTGCACCTCCACGGCCAGTCCCTCCTGCTGCACACGCAGGCCGGTGTCGATCAGGAACAGGCAGATGTCCGCTGCCTCCTCGCTCACGTACCGGATCAGGGCGTCCAGTTTGGCCTCCTCCTCCGCCGTCAGGAAGCGGATACGGTTGGCGACCTCACGCACCCGCTTGATCTGCGGCATGGATGTGATGGCCCCCTCGTCGATGGCCTCCTTGAACATGACACTCAGGGCACTGAGCTTCCGGTTGATCGTGCCGTCTCCGTTACCCTTGGCCACGAGGTGTGCCTTGTAGGCACGGATGTCCGCCACCGTGAACTCGACCAGCAGTTTCTCACCGAAGAAGTCGATGGCTGCCTTGGCGTTCTTCAGCTGGGTGAGCGGCGCGCGTTGTTTGTCCCAGCGTTTCAGGGCGAGGTCGAGTGCGTCCTGAAGCGTGCGCACCTTGCCGTGCTCGTTTACCCCGCCCTCACCGTCTGCTTCCTGCAGCTGCTTGAGCCGGGCGTGTGCCGCCTCGAATGTTTTGAATGAGCGACGGTGCCTAGTGCCGGATTGATCGGTATAGTCAACAGTATAGGCGCCGGTGTCCTTCCGCTGGTGCATCCCAGCGGGCAGCGTTTCAGTCTTACTCATGGGTTCCCCCCTAGTTTGGAGCCAGTGCGTCAAGCAAGGTGCGGACCATCATCTCGCCACTTGCCGTCAACACAGGTATCTTCCTTCGGTCGTCGTTCGGGTCAGGCTCGTAAGCGACCCAGTCCATGCCCTTCCTGTAAGCGCCACGGCCACCTTGTCCAAGCCGCCTCACCGCTACACTCGCCCCACTCCGGTCCAGGCCCAGGCGCTCCGCATGTTCCCCTTGCCCGATATGTTCCGAGGCAATGGATAGTAGCAGAGCTACGTCCGTCACCACCGCCCCCGGCATCTGCTCCATGAAGAGAGCCAGAGCCCGACGAGCCCGCAGAGCCCGTGCCTTTTCCTCGGCGCTTAGACGCTCGGCGTGAGAGGATGATCTCCCACCTCCCATTCGTCCAGCGCTGTCCCCGTTCTTGCTCATTGTCGATTGCCTCCTTCTTCCAGCCCCGACCGAAATCATTGCACCATGAGACTAATACGCTTCCTCTTCCAAGGCGGATTAGCATAACCCCATTGACAAACTGCAGTTCCATTCCTGCTGCATTTACGTGCATTACTTATACCCTTTGTTCACCATCTGCAATGGTTGATTAATTCCGACAGTCCCATCACCGTCGCATGGGTCCCTTCAACAAGGTCACCCGTTAACACCTTGACAACAGATACCGGCAAGTTGCTCAGGTCTCTGCCCTTCAGCGCTCACGTTTACAGTGCACTGCTCATGCAGCCCTCCGATCGCCCACGTCGCGGACCACTGAGGAGGCACCGAAGCGTGGGTTGTAGAGGACCACGTTGCCCTCCACCGTCTGCCCGATGCGGTACTTCTTCCGTGCCAGCTTACGCGCCTGGCCCCGGTATCCGTGTTGAATGTGGGACACGCGCACTTCCTCTCCCTGTTGAAGTGCACGCGCCGTCGCCTTGAGTGTCAGCATGGGATGATCTCCTCCAAATCTGTTGCATCACTGTCGATCTCTTTGCCGTGGCCCTCGTCCATGATGACGTCGCGCCACTCGCTACTCAGCTCAGCCTCACTCTCAGCCTCCACCTCGATCTCGTAGTAGGTGCGGATGCTGGTGCGCAGTTTGAACTTCGGCATGATCTGCCTCCTTACTGGTCTGCGTGGATGTCGATGTCGGGCGAGAGGATTTCGACGCCGTCGTACACGTCGTTGTCGAACAGCACTCCGCTCACTTCCGAATGATGGGTGAGACCTTCGACCTTCTCGGTCAGGTCATGATCCGAGGCGACGTTGAGCGTCAGCTTCAGGGCGTACGCTCTCGCCTTCTCGAGGGTGGAGAACGCAGCGACGTGGCTGTCGTTTCCGAGGCTGGTCTGTAGCACCACATAAACTGTCTTCATGGTTCCCTCCTAAGCTGTGATCCAATCGTCTTCCGATGCGTCCGGGTACTTGGCGCGCATCTCCACCACCACCTGCGATGCCTGCTCAGCGGTGAGGTACTCGTACTCCTCGAGAATGTTGATCTCGCCGGTCCACTCCGGGTCGTCCGTGTCCTCGGTCTCCCGTACACAGACGTCCCAGTATTCCACCTCCTCCCGAGGGGCGAGGCCGTCGCTCCCGTCCGGCATCTTCTTCATGCCGTACACCTCGATCTCCTTGAACTTCTTCGCAGCCATCAGAAGCGCTCCTCATTGGATGATTGATTGATGATGTCCTCGACGTGGCGGAGGATGCCGCCCTTCCCGGTACAGGCGTGGCACTCGAGCACGTCACGCACCTCAGCCAGAGGGGCAAGGATCAGGTTCATCACCCGGTACGCTGCCTCCCATGACACGAAGTCACCGATGGCCTCGGCCTCTCCTCCGTACACCCCGTACAGGGACCAGAAGTCTGGCTTCTCACCTGACGCCTCGAGCGCTTCGAGTGATGGTTGCAGGATGCGCTCGACCCCACCGTTCTTCGTCTTACGTACGGGCCAGACCTCGTAGTATTCGTAGCCATTGGTCATGTCTTAGCTCCCTTCGCTCTCAGGTTTGCGCGCCACCGGGTCAGCTCCAGAGGGAACCGCTTAGGTACAGGTGCCACGTCGCAGCTGGTGTCGTTGAAGTGGGTGGGCAGCACCCGGTCAGGCCCAGTCAGGTAAGCCCATGACCGGCAGACCAGATCGCCGTAGCTGAACACATCTCGCACCAGCACGAGGCGCTTGGTGTAACCTTCCTCGTCCTCGAGCAGCTCGCTTACGTGGTAGTTCTCCAGCTTGTCGCGATGGTTGTGGTCAACGATGTCCCCGTCCTTCGACACGGTCTCGATGCACCATTCGTATACTGTCTGCTTGCCCCTCATGCTGCACCTGCTTGGGTGATGGCGATGTTTTCCTCAGCCGTCCGGCGTGGCGAGTGCACCCCAGTGCTGCAGGTCCACAGCTTGGAAGCGTTGCGCCAGTCAGCACCCAGCTCAGCCAGCTGCACACCGTCCCGCTTGATGTCCTCGTACTTGCACCAGTCAGCGAACGGCATGGCTGTGAAGTAGCGTTCCTCCCCGCCAATCATGCGGGTGGTGAGACCCTCGAACTGGTCACGGTCCTCCGCCTTCACCTCCCCCATGTAGCCCAGTGCAGCCACCTCCTGCAGTGTCACCGGGTGGCACAGTGTAGCTTCCCGCCGAGCGCGGCTGTCGCGGTGTGATCCGAGGAGGAGGATTGTCTCCTCGAATTGCAGGGCGTAGCCGATACGGTTCAGCACCCGTCCCTCGTAATCGCTCAGGGTCACCATGTAGCTGCGCTCAGGCTTGCCTTTGTAGACGCCATGTAGGTCCACCACCTTGATGCCTGCCCTTGTCAGGTCACTGATGATCCCCGCCTCGATGGCGTCAGGGTCGGTATGGTCAGCGGCGTACTCACTCACCGCGAAGATCACCACGGGCATCGCCCGGCGTGACCACGGCTGGATGCCACCGGGGTTGTTGTCCTCAATTTGAATGGCGTTGGTCATGGGTTGGTCTCCTTATGTGTGTATGTGATGGTTGCCAACTGTGGCTACCTGTCAACAATCAATTTGCAATCACGGCGGAATGGTAGCGTGAAACCACGTCTCCACTCTCCCACTTGGCCGGTCTCAGGGTGGCGACGTAATCGCACCAGCTATTCCAGAGGGCCTCGCACCCTCCCAGGCGATCGACCGCCGCGTGATACTCGTCACGAATGGCCTGCTTAGTGGCCTCTGTTTTGGCCCCCTTGTAGCGTGCCGCAGCGAACCGGTTAGGGTTGATGTCCAGCCGCTTCATGTTGTGGGTATCAAGGCACCCACTCACACCGAAGCACAGCTGCACCATGAAGCCAGCCTTCACAATGCCAAGGCCGGGAAGCTCAGCGAACACAGCCAGCAGGGCATCGCGTCCCGCCTCTTTACGGGCCATCGCGATTGCATACATGCTGTCCACATTGGCCGGGTCAGCCAGCCACTGCAAAGCCGTCCGCTTACTGGCGAAGGCGTAGCGAGACGCCTCCCCTTTTTCCTCAAAGTCAGCCTTGATCTCACCCACCTGCTCGAGGGGCTGCTGTATGGTAGCGAGCACGAAACGGTATACCCCTGCCATGTTCTCAGGCGAGGCTTGCGCGTACTCCGCAATCAGTGCTTGGTCACGTTCAAACATTGCCGGTTTCCTCCGGGTACAGGAAGGCGTTCACTTCCTCATTGATTTCATCGAGCCATTCGTGCACCGCCTTGGCGCTGATGAAGCGCTCCTCAACGTAGCCCGTGTCCCATGCACACCAGTAGGTGCCGACGTTGCCCCACCGGTCATAGATAAGGGCGGGAGTATCCGCGCCGGGATCGTCAGGGATCACCTTGTCGGTGTCCAGCTCAACGCGGTACCCGCAAGGGCCTTGCAGTGTGCGTTTCATAGGGTCTCCCCCCTCTCCTTCAGGTACTCTTCAGCCTCGCCAATGGTCACGCATTGCGGCGTTGCCTTCTCCCCCAGCACCTCCCCTGTTTTCATGTCCACAAGGGCCAGCTTATTCAGCTCTGGCGCGTACCGGTGCCGCTCTAGGCGGACTGTTGCCTTGCGCTTAGCCATGCTTCACCGCCTTTCCGATTGTCTGCTCTTGATAGGCCGGGAATATGCCCGTGTACTTGGGCATCCACGCGACCTTGACGTGCACCTTGTCGCCTATGATTTGCAGGCTTTTGATGCGTCTCACCTTGCCTCCCACTAGGAGGAAGTCCCCGACGTTCCATGCGTGGGCAGGAAGGCGGGCTGGTGTGTAGTGTTTCGGCATTGCTGCCTCCTTCAGTGAACAGAGGAAAGGGGAAGGCGTTGCCTCCCTCCCCTAACCGTTGGTCACTCTGGGTAGACCGCGCTGTAAATCGCGTTCATAGCCTCATTGTCGGTATGGTCTGCCAGCAGCTCGCTACCGTCCGCCGCGTTGCCCCATATCAGGTACAGCTCGCCTGTGGGTTTGTTCGCCCCCTTGCGTAGTCTGAGGGTGTCGCTATCGGTCTCCCCCACCGCGTCAAAGATTGCGTCGAAGTCGTCTGACTGTTTCACAGCCCACTCCTCCCCGTCATGCACGCTCACCGTGTACCCCTGCTTGAGGCACTCGCGGATAACGCGCTTGGCGACTGCGGCCTCGCCGGGCCTGCTCTCTGGCTTGTACATAAATGTCTCCTATTGCCTATTGTGGGAGGTTGTCAACAATCTGGGCAAAGATAGAACCCACTACCCCCACCCAGACTGCCAGCCCGAAGGCGCTTAGTGCGATGGCTTTCATGGTTTCCTCCTTAGTTGGGTGCCTGCATGGCACGGATTTCTGCTTTGAGTGCGCGCATACGGTCTTTGATCTCGTCGTGCTGCTCCCAATCTTCCGTCTGGTACAGGTCATGTTTCAGCTCGCGCAGCTGGCGCTGCTTGCCCTCAACCGTGTGGAAGTAATCGCGTTGGCTCATGCTAGACATAGTGTTTCGCCTCTCCTTAAGGCTCATCAGACGGGCGGCTGATGCAGGTTGCTTATCAAGCCCGTGACACTAGTGTCGTCCCCTCGCCGGTCTCATATCTCCGTTACTCCCCTACAGCCGAGGGAGGGGCACTTGCCCGCTGAGACCAAACTAACAACCCCGTTCTGTCACTCGTTAGGTGACTGAGGGTGCCCACCTTAGTGCCCAAATGCGGGGCTAATCCGAGGAGGTGATTTGGCGGCCTCGGGTCGGTAAGGCGTTTCCGTCCTGCCGACGATTTGGAGATAACCACAGCTGTTGACGATTGCCAACAAAAAAATGCACGTTAACCGAAGAAAGTTCACAAGCCGATGAAAACATTGAGGTTTTTTCTTGCATCAGCCGGCCCATTAAGCGTGACGATCACCAACAGTAACCGTCTGTTAACCGAAAAAATCGCCCATATGCGCGCACAAGCACACACACATCGCGCCCGCGCACAGAGCGGAACCCCGCGCATACACACGCGCAGGCACACCCAGGCGCACACGCGCAGGCCCGCCGCGACGTGCGAGGGATATGCAATCCGTTGGCAAGGCCCGTGGTTGTTGGGGATCGAGCGCAGGCGTGTCGCGTACGCGTGTCGGCAGGCGCACACAGGCGTGCCCATGCGTGTACGTGCGCAGGCGTGCGTGTGTCGCGCTCATATGCGTGCCCGCCCCCACGGGGGGTATCTCACTCTCTCCGCTATACTTCTGTACCTCGAAAATATGACCCCCAAACATCGCCCTCAGTGTCCCCCTCAGAGGAACGCTCAGGATGCCCCAGGAGAGGCAGTAAGGAGGGCCGGTCAGTTGGTACCGGAGAGACCCGTGGAGCGAGCCCGTCGCGCGCGTATGCGTGCTGTTGGCCCGCCCCGTAGGTGGATCTGATTACTCAGCGAACGCCTGCTCCAGGAAGCGGTAGAAGACGTCGCCGTAGCCCACGTCAGCGGCTGCCGGAACGGCCTCCTGGGAGATGGGGAAGTTGCCGATCTCGTTGACACGGAACTTGGCGGTCGTGGTGCCCACTCCAGCGCCTGTCACGAGGCGAACGTAGGGGCGGACATAGGGGTATGCGTAGCGGCCATCAGCGGAGACCACTGCAGCGGCTTCACCGAGAGCGACCACATCAGCGTAGGTGACGCCGTCTGCGCTATCCTGCAGCTTCACGTCAGCGGCACCCGTGAAGGCTGCGTCGAGGAAGAGGAGGAACTGAGCGCTGCCGGTGAAGTGGGAGACCGGGGAGGTCGTGCCTTCGTTTGCAGCAGCCAGCTTGGTGATGACATTGTTGGACATGAGGGTGTTTCCAGTTGGTAGGGGTTAGCGGTTGCGGTTGAGGATGTTGGGGTTGCCAGGCATCTGACCGATCACGATGTGGCCAGTGTTGGGGAGCCCTTCGCGGGTCCCTTCAAAGATGCCGTACAGGAACTCCTCGATCTCGAACTCGATGCGGCGCTCCTCGGAGGCGATCTCCAGGGTGCCGGTGGCGAGGTCCAGGCGGTCCTCGTAGTATTTGACTGCGAGACCCAGGACGTCGATGCGGTCATCGTGAGGCAGAGAGTTCTTCTCGAAGGTGATGCGGGAGAGTTGGTAGGTGAGAGAGTAGTATCTCTTCCCCTCCTCCCCGACTGCCTCCTCACGGTCCTCGTTGACGTCCAGAGAGAACACCTCGTGGTCCTTCTCCAGGGCCTCCCTGTCGACGACAAGGCGGTGGCCACTGATGACAGGCTCCAGGGCGGAGATGATCCGGCGTTCCTTCTGGGTGGTGACCCGTTCGGTCTCCACGGTGCAGTGCACATGAGGCTTCAGGAGCTGGGCGAACATGCCCTGGCCGAAGTTGTCCTCGACCACGATAAGGTTCACGCGGTTCACTGCTGCGATCTTCCCCAGTTTCTCCAGGACTGCCTCGTCATAGCCCCCTGCAATACCCCCGAAGGAGGTCAGGAAGAGGCGTCCGTTGAGGAAGCGGAGGATACAGTAGGCGGTTTCGTCAGAGCCTCGGCCAGAGGGGTCGATAGCCATGAGGGAGAACTGCCAGGGGACCCAATGGTCACTGAGAAAGGCAGGCTTGTGCAGCCTATCCCCTTCCATCCCGAAGTGCTCCAGGTCCTCGATCGCGTATTCCTTCGAACCGGCCCATGCCAGGCTCTCGGGTCCCTTCTCAGGGTCCCCACAGGAGGTCACGACGAGGTCGTTGAGCTTCAGAGGGAAGCGGTTAGCGTCCCCTGCTCGGGTATCCAGCATGAACTGGAGGGCGAAACCAATGGAGCCGTACGAGAGACGGCGGACAGCGATGTCCTCATTGGAGAAGCGGGTGGGCTCCACAGTCTTACCGGCGAGTTCCGGCCTGCGGATCACTGCATTGCGCACTGATGGGGCCAACTGAGAGCCCCAGATCGTGTCCAGCTTGGAGGGATCGGGGAACAGGATGGGCCAGATGCGCGTAGCGTAGCCACGAGTGGACAGTGTGGAGTAGATGGAGCTTTCAGTCTGGGGCGTACCCAGGTACTTGATGACCGCGTCGGCATTGTCAGGGCGCAGAATAGCGTCAAATTCCCTGATCTGCTCCCGCAGCTTCTCCCGTTTGGTCTCCGTGTCGGAGTTACGGGGGACCTCCACGTCGTCCGCGACGATAACATCAGCACGGCCACCCGTGATCTGACCAGTGATACCCTTAGCTTCCATGCTGGGCTGCTGGTCAGGTCTGTCCTCAGCGGGTCCCACGTCGAAGCCGAGTGAGGATTGCCGCTGGTTGGGCTTGGGGCGGAGGTGCCGGAGGCGTTCCCAGCGCATGATGATGTCCAGACAGAAGCGTGTGAACTTCGCTGCGCGGTTACCCGAGGCGGATACGACCAGGATCAGGAGCTGCGGGTCGCAGTAGAGCCGCCACAGCACGTAGGCTGCGGTGATCCACGACTTGGCAGCACCCCGGAAAGCCTGGATGATGTCACGCTTGGGGCCATGCTGCAGGTGATACGCGATGTCCAGCTGCAGGGGTGTCGGTTTGGGCAGGCCGAGGAACCGCCACATGGCCACCAGGAAGTTCCTGAAGTCAGCCTTGAGCGGGTCCCCGGTTACTGCGCCCGTTTCGGAGGCCGGTAGGGCCAGCGCACGGGACGAGGTGGATGTTTCCATACTGATTAGTGGAAGCTATCCAGTGGAGTTTCGGGATCGTAGGTGTCATCTGCCCCGAACATGACTTCCTCTTCGGGAGTTTCGAGCAGTTCCTTCGATCGTTCTTGCATTTCTCCGAGTACGGAGTGTGGGATCAGTTCCTCTACCTCCTTCGCGACCTTCAAAAGCACAGTGTAGTCCGAGGCGCTGGCCGTTCCGTCCTGAGCCTTCGCAAGAAGGTTCTGGAGGGTGCGGATACGCGCCTCGTCCACGTACTTCCTCAGCGTGTCCCAGTCGGGCATCACGAAGGGGAGGTTCGACGGGGCGTCAGACATCAGCGTGTCTGCGTCCAAACGGTTACGAGCACGCCGAACGTGGCGACGATCCCAGCCAGGAGCCCACCACCACCCCACAGGGCAGCAATAGCACTCTCGACCTTACGAATACGCGGCTCGTGGCCTGCGAGCTGGGACAGGATCACGTCCAGCTTGGTCTCAACCCTCACCATTCGAGAGGCGGGGTCGTCAGCGGTAGGGATGTTGAAGGGTTCAGATGGCATTACTCGTCTGTTATGGTTGGGAGGATTGGGATAGCGGGGTCCCATCCGGTTGGGATGAGCATGGTGACAGGGATTTGCTCACCGGAGACGGAGCGCAGGACCTGCATGATGACCTGTGTGGTAGTCACCTGACCAGTCTCGGAGAATGAGACCTCCTGCCCCACCTGGGTGGTGTCCTGACTACCCTCGTCAGACAGCGTGACTTGCTGACCTAACTGGGTTTCCCACGCCTCGGTTGTGGCAACGTCCACAGATATGGTCAGGGCGTCGAAGTGGATGCGCACCCCGGTGGTGGTAATCCTGTAGCGCGCGAGCCTCACTCGGACGTAGGCGGCGTCTGTCGGGATTGGCGCGCTTGCTGCGTGCTCTCCCCAGGTCTCTATTCCGAACAGGGCGTACGGGTCAATCTGCGACACAACAGGCGTGCCTATGAGGGCGTCACCGCTGTCGTAGAAGTCGAACTGAACGTGAGAGTACGCAGCACCTGTACTTGCCGACTGCCTTGTCTGGACGGACAGCAGCAGGTCCACGCCCCACCACGCCGGGTCGATGGTTATGTCCTGATACACACCAATGTGGTTACCAGCATCTGGGTTGCCAGCGTTCAGGTAGTAGGAACCGTCGTACGGACCCGGTGAGGATGTGGTCACCACCGGGGCAGCGTAAGTCGCGCCTGTCGAGTATGCTGTCCACCCTGTTAGGTCACCCGCCTCAAAGGACGGGTTGACCACAGTTACGGGCAGAGGCATCAGGTCACCTCAACGCCGAACTTGGATGCGGTGATACCACCGACTGTCCACTCGATACCCGTGTTTGGGTCCACTGCGAACAGATCGTCGTTTGCGGCGTAGGTGTCCAGAAGCGACCGGCTGGTGCCTGCCACCTCAGTAGCCCCGGAGGACAGGACAACCTTCTGCGACTTCGCATCGGCACCCTCCTTACGGGAGACGTGCAGGATGGACACGCCGTGGATTTTACGCGGAACAGTGGACAGACCAGCACCGGAGGAGAACACAGCGCGGTGACCGGTCGTGGCACTTGAGATAGCAGTGACGTCTCCGTCGTGACCGGTAGCGTCGTCGACACTCTCGTAACCTGTCACCTCGGCGCCTTCGATCGCGAAGTCCAGTTCCTCATCGGCAGTGGGTGGGCGCCATTCAATACGGCTGTCACCAAGGCGAGAGTTCGCCTCAGAGCCAGTCTCGTCCAGCGCGTAAAAGTCGTCGTAGGACGCCTGCGTGTTCTCACGACCACTCTTTGCGCAACCGAAGTGCACCTCAGAGATAGCTGCGGGGCCGTCCGGGTTGGGAAGGAGGTTACCGTAGTAGGCCACTGCAAGCTCGTTGTTCACGAACACCTGCATCGTCCCGGTACCAGCGACCGGCATAGACACCTCGATGAAGTACCACTGGCCCAGCTGCAGGAAGTGGGTGACGCTCGTGGCGACTGGAGCGTTGCTGTCGAACTCCCTGATCTCAACGTAGCCAGCACCGTTCACGCTCACGGTCATGTGCGGGTACCCGGCAGAGCCAAGACTAAACAGGGCTCGCTCGTTGTTCTCGAGGCTGTCCACACGGATGGCCACACCCATGTGCACCGTACCGGATGTGACAGCCTGGTCGAACAGGACGGCCACACCGAGGGAGCCGAAGGAAGACCTGGCGAGGTTCAGGCACTTACCCCCGAGACGACCCGCAGTGAGTGTGATGTCACTGGAGGAGCCGATCGTTCGGAATTTCTTGCCAGCTCCGAGGGTCGCCAGCGAGGCACACCAGTCGAAGCCTTCAATAGCGCGAAGGGCCATTATGCAGTCCTCTTGAGTTTGGTGGTGATGCCGAAGTGGCGGAAGGTCAGATCAGCAGATGTGACTACGTAGGAGATCGTATCGCCTGCCACGAAGGTCACGTCTGCGGGCACGTTGAAGGTGCCGTCAGAGCTTCCGGCGAGGAAGGTAACAGTGCCGACCTCTACGTCATTCTTCCGAATGCTGACCACTGCGGGTAATGAGGATGGCGGATAGAGTGCGTCGGCTTCAGACCCAGGGGCATCCTGCTCGAGGAGGAGCGGACGGACCACCGGGAAGTGAGCGACAGTGTCATCCACCTGCGGGTTGTACGGGACAGAGACAATCGCGTCGTACTGGTAGGCGATCGCGGAGGCGACCACGCGGATTTCTGCGAGAGCAGCGATGATCTCAGCGAGAGCAGCTCCGACCTCAATCGTGCTGTCCTCGAGACCCGCACCAACGTCGAACACTTCCTGCATGATGTACAGCAGCTGCGTGTAGACGAGGTTCAGCTCTTTGCTCTTGAGCACCGACTTACCCTGGATGTAGGCAAGCAGGTCGTCACTCGGGGTCTTGCGCTGGAATGAAACCGCAGCGCCGTTCGCAGGGGCCACCGAGAAGGTGATCTGCGATGGTGAGGTGAAGCTGTAGGCTACGGCCTCACCGCCCACAGACACAAGGACGTGGGACTGGTTGATATAGGGGAACGGAACCGAGAACGAAGTCGTAACTCCGTCCCCGGTCCACGTCGCAATGGAGTAGAAGGACATTATTTCCTGTACGTACGGAGGAAGTCAGTGTAGACCGTGCGTTGTTTCTCACGGCCCGTCTCAGGGATCGGGTCAGACCCGGCTTCGGTGGCTTTCTTCTTCTTGTCGATCTCTTCACCCAGAGCATCCTGCAGCGCAGGCGTTTCCAAGATGAGGGCGTTGCGCGCCTCCTTCTTGTACTTGCTCATGATGGAGCCGATCTTCTCGAGGCGAGTACCAGCCACACCCTCCTGCCCGTCAGTCAGCTCATTCCGGTAGTAGTCGGAGGAGATGAGGGCGTTGAGGGTTTCCTCTAGCGTCAGTCCGCTGGGGTTGGGGGTGAGGTCCGTGCCTAGGCGGATGGAACCATACAGCTCCTGCCACCGTGCGTGCACAGACTGCTTACCATCCACGGACTTGATCTTCGTCAGGTCCACACCACGGTACTTCTTCTCGACAGTCTCCTTGAGTTTGCCAGAGGTCAGCAACAGGCGGGAGTATTCCTCACCAAGGTCGCTCGTCTCTAGGCTCGTGCGGGAGACGTTCAGGGTGTTCAGCGGCCAGCCACGGTCGTTGGAGAGCTTACGCCCGAACACGTCGTACTTGTCGTCGACATATTCCTGCAGACCAGGGAGGCGCTTCTGAACGTGGTCGAGCCAGTCATTGGTCACCTTGGCGACCGGGTCAGGAGAAGCGTCGAGCACACCCCCGGCCACGATTGACGGCACGAAGCCACCAGCCTTGGAGCCGAAGAAGCGCTGGATACCTGCATCGCTTCCCTCCTCACCTGCCTTGTCGATGGCCTCGAAGAAGTCACCGAGGGACTGCAGGTAGGTCTTGTCCTTGAGGGAGGACACGAGGGAGGTGAACAGGATGCCTGCTCCGTCCTGGGCCATCTTGGCTAGGTCACCGTCTTCCTCTCCGCTGGCAATCGCACGCATCGTCAGGTCTGCCACCGTAGCGGCCACCTGAATGTGACCGGCGATCGGGTCATTGCGGGAGATACTGTAGTGCTTCCCGTCAGGGGCGATGAAGGAGAACGGCAGGAACTCACCGGATTGCTCCAGCGCACGGTTCTTGCGGTAGTCGCCTGTGCCTGCCCCGGTGAACATACCGGAGAAGCCGAGCATCATGGCCACGGAGTACATGCCGGTGCCGAGAGCCATACGGCCTTCAGCTGCTGCTCGCACCGATGGGTCTGCACTCTTCAGGTCCATGCGGACGTCCTCGAGCACATGGCGAAGACCTGGGGTCCTGCGGATTTGCGTCTTGAGGATGTTGATGGGAGTACGGATGAACGGGGCCAGGAAGATGCGGCTGCCAGGGACAGCCCGGATGGCACGCTCCGTCTTGTAGGACAGGGAGCCAGGATCGAGCCTCTGCTGGAATACAGCTGCGCGGCCTTCTTCAGCCGCCTGCTCAGCGATGATGTTGCCTTTGTCGTTACGCAGGGCCGCGCCGTCTCGATAGACAGTGTCCATCTGAGTGTCGACGTAATCAGCCAGGCGCTTGCCGGAGAGACCGTTGCCGCGACCAACGCGGGCGAATTGCGAACGCTGTCGACCGAGGAACGCCATCTGCCGAACCGTCTCGTCAGTGAAGAGGATGTTGCGGAAGGTGGTGTTGGTCACCCAGTTCATGCCGTTGAGCACCTTGCCAACAGCACTGTCAGACCGGACGGCCAGATCAGCTGCGGAGATACCACCGGCATCTACGTCACCGAGGATGGTGTTGCCCCTGCCCTCGAACCCTTCAAGGATCGGGGTGTTGGACTTCCATGCTCGTGCACCCACACGGACAGCCTCAAAGGTGGAGGCCCATGTGTAGTACAGCTGGTCGATCCCTTCCTGGGCCAGCTCACGGTTCCCCGCGAGGGCACCACCCAGCGCACGCTCGAGCGGCTGCAAGAGGTTCTGCTGGAGGCCACCACCGAAGTTCACCACGAGGGTGCCTGGGGCGGACATGATGGAGGAGGTGTACCAAGTCTCAGCGATGCGCTGTGCACGCTGGAAGGTGGACGGCTCGAGGATACGCGCGAGGCGCTTCGGGTTGCCACGGGCAGAGCGAATGCGACCCGTCAGCTTGTCGAGAGCGTCCTGTGCCGTACCACTTGCGCCGGTTGGGTCCAGAGCGTTGATGAGGTTCGGGTCGTCGATCTCGGCCAGGGCCTTGCTCACCCCGTCGACCTCAGAGAGGACGGCCTTGTGGATGTTCAGGGCACGGGCGATGTTCGAGCTGTAGCCTTTCACGGCACCCTGCACGTTGGCTAGGGTCTGGATGCTGTTCAGCAGCTGGGCCGTGTTCTCACCGGAGCGGTTGTGGGTGAAGGCTTCGGCATTGCGCAGGACGTTGCGACGGGAACTCTCAGCGATCGACCGGAGGGCCGTGAGGGTTGCCGGGATGTCCTGGCCTTGGGATGTCAGGCGCGCCACGTTGGCTGCCAGGGTCGCACCGTCAGTGGTGAACTCCTCGGCCAGCTTCTCAGCCGAGCCGATGACGTCGTCCCACTTCTGCACGTCCGGCCCACGGGCTCCACGCACATGCTCTGAGGCGGTCTTACCGATGGCCTCTGCGACGGCCACCACACCACGCTCCGAAGAGAGGTACTTCGGGTTCACGCCGGTCAGCGGGTCGAAGTCCTGGGTGAAGTCGAAGCCACCGGCAATGCGGTTGCCTGCGTCGTCCTGGGCTCGGATGTTTCCGATGACCCGTTGCATGAACTCGTCGGCCTGCTCGGGGTCGAGGATGTCCTCAAGCCCACGATCGGTGGCCGCTTCGGTGGCCGCTTCGTCAGCGCCGGAAGCCCCTGCATTGTCTGCGGTTTTCCCTGCGATGGCCGGAACGGTGGCCGCTTCGGTGGCCGCTTTGGGTGCGCCCTCGAGCGGCAGCGCCAGCTGCTCAGGCTCGACGAACTTCTCGTCACGGGCGGCTGCCTCAGCAGCTCCCTCAGCGAGGTCGGCGTCCTTGACTGCACCCTCGATGTCACCCTTAGCGCCCTTCAGTGTACCGCGTACGGCGTAGAAGAGGCTGACCGCGCTTGCGATCTGGAGTGCGGCACCAGCATTGCGGTAGCCCTGACCGTTACCTTCACCCGACTGAGTGGGTGGTGGGCACATAGGATAGCTCCTTGAGGGGTTTGTCGGTGGACGTCGGCTGCTTCAGACCTGTTGGTCGCCAGCCTGCCGAGTGCAGCCACCGCATGTGAACTGTGTTGCCCTCCCATGCGAGACAGTGAGGAACGCCGTCGCGACATCCGACGAGGTTCCCCAATGTCTTCAACATTACGGGCAGTTGTTTGCGGGCGAATACTCCGTCCGCGACGGTTACAGCGTCCGTGACCAGCATCCACACTCCGAAGGACTTCTTGTCGATCGGGTATGCGCCGATTGCGGCGAGCGCCTCGTCGTCCTTGTTGCGGACAACTGCGAAGGCGAACTGGTTGGTTTCGACGACAGCCTTGAGGCAATCGCCGGGATGGTTTCCTGTTGCGACCTCGCACTCTTCCCAGTCGAGGGGAAGCACACGGGCTGCGATCTCACACGCGATGTCGTATGTGAGCGGATGAACGCTGTAATTTTCGTCGGACATTAAAGTCTTCGAGCCTTTGGTGTGAAGCTACCTGTCCACTCCGCGAGAACGAAGTTGGACGGAAGGTGGCTATCGTTGATGATGGTGATGGTGACAGTCTCGCCGTTGGTCATGACCGGGACCGAGAAGCGGCCCTTGGCGATAGAGACTTCGTCCGTCACGTTGAACGGGCTGTCGAAGATGCGACCTTCGAATGTCCGTGTGCGTGCTGGGCGGGTGCCCTCTGGCTGGACGGTGACCTGGAAGTATCCAGTACGGTCATAGTCGAGATAGAGGTGAGCGACCTGGAGCCTGCCGTCTTGGCGGGCAATGCCGGTCTCCTTGTCTCGGACGTACAGCGGAGAGAACTGGTACGACATCGTGTAGTCGACACCTGCGAAGAACAGCCGCGATGACCAGTCACCCTGGACAGTGACGTAACCGGCACCTGCGTCCTCGATCTGACCTCGCTCCCCTATCCCCTCTTCGTCGCCACCTCGGGAGACCACTGCGATGCCCGATAGGTCGGCCACTGGGTGGGTGATGGTGGTGATGTCGAGGCTTGCATTGTAGGAGACCGTGCAATCGGCTTCCGTGACGCGCCAGTCGAGGTGCGTGACGAAGTCCTGCTCGTCATCGGTGAGAGCCTGGGACAGGTCACACGTCAGGAGATACAGGGTCATCCCTCTGCGGAGGATCGCGTCTAGCCTCGAGCCGGTGGCCCGTGCGGAGACGATCGCGTCGGTATCGAAGGTCCACTCAGTGAACGCCGACAGCGGACGCTCACGCTGCTTCAACAGATAGGTCCAGACGAACAGAGAGGCGGGCTTCGTGTACGACCCGGAGAACACCATGCTCTCAGTCTTCGACCCAGTGAACGTGTGCAGGTCAGCTGGGATCAGCTTGGGCACATGCTCGGTGATGTCCTCGACGTCAGCCGTGGCGGACAGGGCGTCCACGAACAGCTGGCTGATACCGGACCACTTACCGTGGGCGGTTGGGAGGATCAGGTCTGACTTGAGCAGCAGGGCTGGTACGGCTGGGTCCACTGCGACAGATGTGGTGGGGACGGCGCGTACTGAGCCTGCGGAGAACTCGTTGCCGGAGACGACCACGGACTGCAGGTTATCGGATACGACCAGGATGCGCTCGTTGTACCGGCGCACGGAGCGCACGGACGAGACACTTTCCTCCTCGTCGCCGGAGCACACCACACCGAACGGATCGTCCGGCAGGTACTGCGTCACAGTCTTGCGGTAGAAGTTGTAGATGTCACCCGTCTCGGACCAGTACAGGTCTTCGCCTGCGCCAATACCGAGGCGGTTGTCGTTGAAGGAGATCGCGGTGATGGTCTGACCGACGAACGGCGGAGCCTCGTTGGAGACGTCGCTGCCTGCTTCGCGGGTAAGCCAGGTGGCCGCACCGAATGCCCACACACCACCGGCACCGCGTTGAAGCAGGTACGGCATGGTGTCGGCATCGAGCCCCTGTACGGAACCAGGAGCTGCGCACTCCACCCACGAGTTCAGGGTGGCGTCCCACTTGACGAAGTAGTCGTCGTACGGGTTCTGGTCGTCACCTGTGATCTGGATAGTGAAGCCGTCGACCGGCGTGTCGCGAGGGAGGTCAGAGAACTTGTTGACCGAGCCCTTGATGACCGTCATGGCGTTACCGCCCTGCCCGTCGTCCACGTCGATCGTGAAGTCAGTGGTCGGATGGGAGACGACAATGACGGAGCCGTTGCGGGTGATCGTGTAGCCGGACGCCACGAGCGTATCGAGCGAGCCGATGACGTCGTCGGGCGTGCCTGGGATGTCGATGCCTGGGTCACCATTCACGAGGTAGTCAGCGATGGTGTCCGTGGAGGCATACACAGCCTGGCTGGCCTGGGCACCGTCCGGTGTCAGGTAGGAGACGATCTCGGAACCGTTGACGCGGACCACGTAGTCTCGGGAGAACGCCCCGGACTTCACGTTGATGACCGCCTCATAGGGGCGACCGGAATGCGTTGCTGCATCTTCCGCCACAGTGACAGACCGGGAGGCAATGAAGGTGGTGTCGGCCTTGGTGTAGGCGACGTACTGCGAACGCTTGTCGGTCCCCGCATTGTAGAGCGGGTGGCCTGACGCGAGCGCGAACGACGCGACCTCGGTGCCATCAGACACATCGAACACCTTCAGGGTCTCGTCGAGGATCAGCACCACGTATTGGGAGACGCGGTCCCGATTGATCCAGTGCGCGAACGGCACGACGTTGTCCGTGACGAGGGCGTCGATCAGGTTCAACGGCGGGCGCTTGCCAAGACCCTCCACGGCGGAGTGCCGGGTGTTCAGCTCAGCGGCTGATTGAGTGGGTCGGCGGGTGGCCGGTGACTGCTGGCTGATACCCTGGATCAGGTTGTCGATTACATCAGAGACGCGAGCCATCAGTGCGATCGCGGAGAGAAGCGACCGGCGATGTTCATAGTCGTGCGGTCGGGAGCGTTGAACATATTGTAGTCTGCGGCGTCACCGTCTGTGTTCTGAAGGTTCACCTCAGCACTCTCGATGTCTTCCCGAGTGAAGCGATAGTTGGCGGTCTCGCCTTCGATCTGCGTCTGAAACGCTCGGGTCGCAATCTTGGTGATGTAATCCTTAGCGGCCTGCGGGAGGTCGTCGTATTCGAGGATCACCGTGACGTCGGCGTATAGAGTGCGCGCGATATTGTAGGTATGCTTGAGGCGGTCGTAGACGCGCTTGCCGCGCACGACGAAGCGACCCTTGTCTTCCGGGTAGTAGTCCTCGAAGGACGCCTTGAGGAAGCCAGCCGGGACTTCGATCTCACCGGCATTGGTTGGGGCCAGCGGATAGCACTTGTCGGTGTTGAATGCGTAGCCCACAGACTGAACGCTGCGGGACGCGAGATGGAGCTTCTGGCGAGCGAGCACCGCATCGGAGCTTTGCTCAGCAGCCTCATCTAGGGAGGTGATAGGCGCTTCCTGAATGCTCGCCAACAGCTCGTTGACAGCGTCTAGTTCCGTGGTCGGAATAGTGTACTCAGACATGAGTGTCCTTGATTGTTGGGGAGGATGTAGGAGCGACAATCCCCCCTCCCAGTCATTCCTCTCCAGCTGTTACACTGGGGGTCAAAGGGAGGGGGGACGCGCTACAATCCCGCGCTAGGCGGGAGAGCTAGGGGATCGAGATTAGGCCGAAGCCGCAGTCACGATCGAGCAGGAGGCAGCGTTACGCAGCCAGTCGTGGCCGGTTGCCTGTTTGGCAATCAGCACCCAGACCTGACGGCGACCGTCCCAGAAGACTTCCAGGGACATGCCCATCAGCTTGACGATACCGACAGCCGACTTGTGGGTCGTGACGGCAACGACGTTGCTGTAGTCTGCACGGTACTTGGCGATGACGTCAGCGTCAGCGCTCTCGTCCACCTGCGGGAGGTTCAGCGTTTCGATGAGGGACGTACCCTGGATCGGACCAGAGACACCCTGCGCGAAGGAGCCGATACCACCAAGGTCACGGTTGGTGACCAGGTTCGACTGCTGGATCAGTGCGTACTGAACCGGAGCGAGGAACGTGTTGCGATCCGATTTCGGGATACGCTTCACGGTCAGCTTCGTGTTCGAGGATGCGATCGCAGCGACGAGGTTTGCAACCACCGTGTCAGCGTCAGCGTCAACGATTTCCTCACCAGCGTCAGTCTCACCCGTGATAAGCGGGGTCGTGTCGCGGGAGCCGAGGATGGCACAACGCAGGTTGTTCTGGTCGTACACGTTGGCGATGGCCTCACCCAGCTCGGTCGAGATGATCGAGCGGATGTCGTAGTGGTTCTGCAGCTCTTCGATGTCAGACGTCTGGCTGTCTGCCAGGAGCTTGCCGTCGATCGGGATGACCCGCTCGTTCTGCAGCATTTTCTGACCGTCGATGAACACACCCGGCGTGTGGAGGGAAGCCTTCAGGCGACCCGTGACCGGGAACGTAGCGGACTTACCGCTGGAGATGGACCGTTCGAGGAACTTGCCCATCGTAACCTGCTCCTGGTGGAAGGCCGAGAGGACTTCACCGGAGAACAGTTTGAGGAAGGTCGCGTCGACAGCGCCTGCGCCGTTGATCTGACCGGGGTGAGTGATGTTTACAGCATCAGTCATATTGATATTCCTTGAGAAGAGAGGTTTGATCTGAACGCTCTCGTCTCGACTACTTTTCCGTACACGAAGGTTATCCTCCTCGGAGGGCCAGCGTATTCTGGTAGGTGTCGTGACGGGTGAGCCAGCACCCGAAGGTGCCCCTCAAAGAGGATGGCTAGTCACAAGGAATTGGTGTTGCCACCGGGGATCGAACCCGGATTGCCAGATTGAAAGTCTGGTTTCCTGACCATTTAGAAGATGGCAACATGGCTCCCACCGATGGCTTCGAACCATCGACCTTCCGGTTAACAGCCGGGTGCTCTACCATCTGAGCTAGGTGGGAATAGATAGCCGCCCCGTACCCGAAGGCAGAGGGGGCGACCGAATTACTTCCGTTTGCGGAGGAACGGGATGTCGACCAGCTTGCGTATGCCGTACGAGACAGCAGCGCCAGCGAGGACGATCTGGAGGTACCAGTCAGGGGCAATCTCCAGGGCTTCGAACCCTTGGGAAACATAGGGCTGAAGCTGGGGGATGAACGCCATGACGAGCGGGATGGAGAACAGGATCAGGACATACTCGTCCTTCCAGCTCCGATCCGAGTTCTGGGCCATGATCTTCTCCCAGTCAAACTCGTGGGCCTGCGCATTGGCAGCGAGGTTGATGGCAGCTTGAACGCGGGCCTCAGCGATACGGGCGGTGCTTTCGACCTTGACCTTCTCCAGCTCAATCTTGGCTGCGGCAGTGGCGCGCTGGGTCGCGAAGATGTCCTCCACGATCCCAACGATACCCTTGCCCAGCACGCTGAACAGGTCGCCCATCAGAACGCGGTGGTGACTGCCAGTCGAGCTGCGACCTTCTCACGGAAGGCCGGATCAGACTTGTACTGAGGGTTGTTCATGTCAGCCATGTACTGGGCGTGACTGTCGTAACCCGCACCGGAGGCCGGAACCTGCTCGCCGGTCACGCGCTTCGAAGCGGTCGTGCCGTTGGCCTTCACGTAGGCAGCGTTGATGGCTGCGATCGCGAGCTTGGCCTTCGTGGCTTCACCTGCGGCGGCAGCCTCGTTGAACAGCTTCAGGGTCTCAGGGTCGGCGTTGGTCTTTGCCCACTCAGAGATGGCGTCGAACTTCTCCTTACCACCCACCTCAGCGAGGATAGCCTCGTTGCTCGAGGTGACAGCGGCAGTGGCGTCAGCCGTTGCGCCCTTGATGTAGGCGTCGACCATCTCACCGGAGATGCCCAGCTTGGCCAGCTCCTCGCGGCTCTCAGCGGACACCTCACCCTTCTCGGCATACTCCGTGAAGTATTTGCCGAACTCTCCAGCTTCTTCAGCACTCGGAGTTTCTTCCGATGGCGTCTCTTCAGCCGGTGTTTCGGTGGGTGTTTCGGCGGGCTTCTGTGCGCCCTTGCTGCGCTCCTTCTCCAGCTCGGAGTAGGATGCCAGGAGGGCTTCGGTGTTGACCGACTTCGTCTCCGCGTTCCAGAACTTCTCCGGCACATTGTCCGGGCGCTCTGAAGCCTCCGGTGCGGTGGCACCAGTGACAGTTGCGGGCGTCGTTACTTCATTCGGGACTTGCGTCATGCTTGCTCAGTTGGTTGTTGGAGAAGCGGTGCGACCTGACGGATTGCCTCTGGCGTTGCCGTCTTGAGGAGGTCGTTGGTACCCTCTTCGTCCGTGATTTCCTGCGTCCGATCTTCGGAGTTGACCAGACGGCGAGTGTCGATGCCCAGCGCGGCTGCGCGACGACGGATGTACTCGTTCATGTTGATGACCTTGGCCAGCAACTGCGGGCCGAACTGCTGTTGGATGCCGACCAGTAGGATGTCGAGGCTGTCCAATTCGTTGCGGCGACCCAGTGCGTCCACGCCAGTGATGATCTGGATGTCGACGAGGCCCTGCGGAAGCTGCGGCGCATCGCCGGTCTTCTCCATGACCTTGATCCGTTGGCGGATGTACCACACCTGGAGGTCCGTTGCGAGGCGGGAGTAGAAGCCTCCAAGGGCGCTCTCCAGCTCTTGAGCCATGAACCTGATCTCCTCAGCTGTGACGCGCTCGGCGTTACGCTGGATTGAGGTGTTCATGAGGAAGGACATTCCGAGGCGGGCTTCGATCCGCTCGACAAATGAGACGGCGACCTGGAGGTCAGCCACCTTATCCAGACGGAAGGCGGTAACGTCGGACGCATCGCCCATGAGGACGTCGCCGTTCGCAGCCTTCTGCAGCTTGTCGCGTGAGATTGGCGACCCAGGGCGCACGAACAGGATGGTCTTGACCATGAGGGCCACACCCTGGACGATGCTCTCTGTGAGGCTGTCCACAGTCTTGAGGTCAGCGATCAGGTCGTCGAAGAACGCACGACCGTGGTTCTCTCCAGGGATTTGCGTGTGTCGCAGAACGCGCCACGGCATGTCATCCTCGTTCGGGTATTCCGACCGGCTGTCTTCAACGTAGACGTCTTCGACATACTGGAACTCCTGGAACCGCTTCCCTTCCATGCGCTCGAGGACAGTGTACACAGACACTTCCTTGCGCTCGGACCCTGTGTTCGGGTCCTTCTCAGGGACAACAGCCTTCAGGTCTTCCGGCAGGGCTTTGTACGCGATGCACTCTTTGACAATCACCTTGAGGATGTTGCCGTCGAGGTCACGCAGGACGCCGAACTGGTCGAGCTTGTAGTAGCGGAGCTTCGCTTCCTTCTGCAGCATACGGAGCAGCACATCGCCTGTACACAGGTGGGTGCGGATCGCGTCGAAGATCGTGGCCCGGTCACCGGACGCTTCGAAGTTACGACGGAACTCTTGCTCGTAGCCAGACAGCGCACTGTCGAACTCAGCGGCCTCGTCCTCAGACAGACCAGCTTCCTCAAGGCGCTTGGAGGAAATGTTGCCGCGCCAGTTGGCCGTGTTCGGAGGGAACAGCGTCAGCAGCACGCGGGAGGTAAGGTTGTTCAAGCCACGGGCACCGACCGACTGCCACGGTTGGACAAGTACGGAGGTTTCACTGTGGCCGTCAGGGGGCATCAGGGAGGGAACGGAGAATGCGGAGTTCTCCCGCGCACGGCGCAGCGGCTCGTTGCGGTGACCCGTTAGCTTCTCGTATTCCTTCTCGATGTCACGTCCCTGCGGTGAGGGATTGCTCATATCTGCAGACCAGACGCCCGAGACGGGATGTTAAGAGCGGAGTTGACCGGGAGGGTGCGGACCTGCGAGCGGCCTTTTGGCTTCGCCGGGTCCTGGTTGCCTCCGATCGACAGAGCTTCTGCAGTTGCCTGCTCGCTCGGGTCCGGGGCTTCAGCCGCTTTCTTCTGGCGGGGTGGGCACATTAGCCTCTCTCCAGTTGTTGCTTGTAGTGGGATTCCAGGAGGTCGATCACCTCCCGCTGTCCGACCTGCTTTGCGATCTGGAGGGTGGAGATGTCCTCGACCTTGCGAGGGAGCGTGTCCGGGTAGACCTGACGGAGAAACTCCACCAGGCCCACCGGGATCGCGGGGGGTTCGAGATCAGGCTTGCTCATTCCGAGCCTTGTACTTCTCGAGCAGGGCGTTGACCTTGGACGGGTCCGTCATCTTCATGCGGTCGTCGATCAGTGTCTCCTGCAGCTCAGCGTCGAGCACGATGGCACAGCCTGACATGATGTGCGTCAGGTGGCTCAGGCCGCTCTCAGGGTCGATGTCCTCCCCTGCCCTGTAGCGGAGCAGGTGACGCTCGATGGCGTCGAGGTACACTGACGTTGCGACCGGCTCGGAGCGCCAGTTCATTGGACCGTACTTGGTTGCACCCAGGCGGAAGACCTGGGCCATCTCGATCGTAGCGATCTCAGGGACCAATGAAGCGCACACCTTGTGCTTGGCAGCCACACCCTTCGGGTTGCGGAGTTTGACGTCCACCACTGTGGAGGTCTTCAGTCGCTCCTCGGAGCAGCTGGCGCACCAGATATACCCAGGCTCTCCGCAGTGGAGGACACCGTGTTTGCACTTGGTCGGCTCCTCAGTGGTTACCGGCCTGTCGTGCACAGCGCAGCTTCCGACAGTGGAGCAACGCTTGCGACTTGGGCAGTCGTGGCAGTGACCGTAATTACTCATTGTGGAGGCTCCCATAGGATGACTTCCCCGACATCGAAGTCGAAGTCAGAGGACTGAAGGATACGAGTAAGGCGGGCATTGAGCAGCGCATCAGCCGGGGCGAGGCCCTTCTTGATGAAGCAGTCAACGACTACCTCCCAGAGGTCGACCAGATGGTCAGGCTCAGGGAGCACCTTGGCGGCTGTCTTGGGGCCGAACGTCGGACACCCTGGGATGTTGTCGACAGTGTCCCCTGTGAGGACCTGCCGCATCCAGATAAGGTCGGCCTCCTCCTGGGAGACTTTGACCACGCCCTCCTTGGGCTTGAGCGGATTGTAGTGCAGGCCGGGAACGGTGCGCATGTCCTTGTCACCGGACACGATCACTGTAGTTCCTGGCTTCGACCGGGTCTGCCAGATGCCGAGCACGTCGTCGGCCTCCAGCTCGTCCTTGCGGAACCCGTTGTACTTCTCGATGCCGTAATCAAGCAGCGCCTTCAAAGCCATCGGCTTGCGGGTGCCTGCGCGGTTCGCCTTGTACTCGGGGTAGATCGTCCTGCGGAAGTTGTGACTGCCGGACACAGCGAAGCGTGCCTCTGAACAGCCGGTCTCCTTCAGGATGAACTCGATCTGGTCGTCGAGGTAACGCTGACACGCGACCTCGTCAGTGTGCAGCGTCCAGAGCCACTCGTCCCATTTGATCGGTACCTCACCTCCGGCTGCAATGCGGAAGGCAAGCATGTCTCCGTCTAGGAGAGCGGTGCGTTTTGCCATGTCAGCTTGTAGCCTTCAGGTGTGAGGTAGATCGTACCACCCCGACTGTCGGTAGTCGGATCATAGGTGGTGATGAGGTTCAGCTCCAGCAGCTCCATGACCTGCAGGATGTTAGCGCGGATGAACTCACCCTTGACCCTTTGAGGGTTGCGCATGATGTGTTTCAGGACCTCAAGGCCCTGTGGGGTGTCAGGCTCACCACTAGTGAGTGTCACGCCAGTTGGCTCCAATGGAGTATTCCCCGTCGATTGGGCAGCGAGACTGGAAGTGCTCGCCGGATTGTTGGATTGCGAGGACCAGGGTTTCCCCCACTTCCTCAGCGATGTCTGGGTGGGCCGACACCTGCAGCTCGTCGTGATTGAACGAGTGCTGAGTAAAGTCGACGCCGTGCACGTAGCCCCGTTCCGTCATGATCTGATGGAAGCGGACGTCAGCCCATTTCATGGCGATAGCCTCTGCCGATTGCAGCAGGTAGTTCAGCACCGTGTAGTCGGACTTGATCGGGATACGCCGACCGTCGAGACCGTTGATGTACTGAGACGATGGGACCAGCTTGCCGCCTTTGAAGCGCGCAGTCTGGCGCAGCTTCTCGTTCAGACCCTCGACCAGTGTGCCGAGACCTTCGATCCGGGTCTCCATCAGCACGCGAGCTTCAGCACCCAACCGGCGCTGCTCCTTGGCGGATGCAGACGGGTCGATGATCGAGCCCAACTTCTTGTCGAACGCGCCGAACAGGTAGGCGTAGTTCATCGTCTTGCCGCGCGCCTTCGGTGAGCCAGCAGCTGTGGCCTCGAACCCGAAGATTTCAGCGGTATAGATGTGAGGGTCGCCGTTCAGCAGAACGTCACGGTACGCACCATTGTCCCACCGACCGAGGTAGTGAGCAAGCCACCGGAGCTGGGCCGAGGTGGCGTCAGCACCGACCAGCACCTTACCAGGTTCTGCGGTGTACAGTGCGCGGCACTCAGCGCCGAGGAACTTACCGACCTTGGGGACGGCAGTGACGTTCGGCTTGGAGTGCGACATGCGGGATGTCGGAGCGCCCATGTGGTTGACCCTGCCGTGGATGCGCCACGTACCAGCCTTGTCCTGTTGGGCGAGGTTGATCCATGAGCCGTTACCGTTGGCCAGTGCGCCTTCCCTCTTGGTGAGGGCCAGGTACTTGATGAGCAGCGCAGCTTCTGGGATGTGAGCGAGGCCGGACAGCATGTCCTCGTCGACGACCGGGTCGCCGCCTTTGGTGTACTGCTCAGGTTCCCACCCGAAGCGCTCCTTGAGGACCTTGGCGATGTGCTTACGGGAGCCGGGGTTGAAGGTCACGCGGGTGATCTTCGTCCACTTCTCCCCCTTGGTCATCGTCTCCAGCGGAGGGCCGATATAGTCCTTCAGACGCTTGCCGGTCTTATCGGAGAAGCGCGGCACACGGATGTCATCGAACTGCTTGAGCTTGTTCTTGCAGGTCCGCTTGGCCACCATAGGTGTTGCCACCCACCATGACCCGAAGGTTTCGATCAGCTCGTTCTCGACCTCGATACGCTGTTGCGCCAGATCGCCTTGCAGCTCACGAGCAGCGTCCATATCGAACGGGAAGCCAGCCGCCTCCTGCTTGTCGAGCACGCGGACAATGTCCTGTTCCAGCTCGATCGCAGCGCGCGGCGGGTCACGCTCCTCAATGAACTTCAGGAGGCTGGTAGTTACGCGGGTGTCTTGTTCCGCATAGTCCTGCATCTCAACCGACCAGGTCTGCCATTCATCGGGGCTCTCGAAGTCGTCCTTCATGACGCCGAGCCGTTGGCCCCACGACTTGAGGGAGTGGCGCTTCATAAGCCCAGGGTCGAGCACCCCCTTCTTCACGAGACCTGCATCCAGACCGTAGAGGTCCGGCCACATGGTCCGTGTTGCAACGATTGTGTCGAAGAACTTGCAGCCTTCTTTCGGTGACCACCAAGGGTACACCTTCTGTATCGCAGGGATGTCGAAGTTGATGATGTTGTGGCCGATCAGCTCGTCTGCTTCGGCTAGGATTGCGAGACCCTCCTTGATGGGCATGTAGCCCGGCTGGTCTGCACAGCTCCACTCTTGTCCAGTATCTGGGTCCTGAATTGTCAGGGAGTGTAGCTTAGTGAGCTGCGGCAGCAGCCCGTTGGTTTCGATGTCGAAGACCTTGCGGTTCAATCGGCCTCCTTTCGCTTATCAACGAAGCTGAGATTGTTGAAGACCTGCTCGGCAACGCCTTCGACCATCGCGTGGATACAGCTGCGCTTCACCTCGTCGAGGATGTCAGCAGACAGACCGTAGCTCAGGTCGTCGTTGCGGAGTGTCGTGCGGTACATCAGTGGCGGGATGCGCACCTCAGTGATCGCGAACGTCGCGTGAGCCTCGGCCCTGTACTCCTCAGTCACAGTCCCGGCGTAGCGCACGGAGCGCATGATGGGTGCCAGGGTCTTGGCCTTGTTCTCAGCGAACTCACGGACGGCGCGTGAGTGCCGCTCGATCATGTTGCTGAGCTGAGTGTTGAGGTAGCGGTTGGCCTTGCGGAGCGTCGTGTTGTTGGACGTCATGTCCGACAGGTTCAGCTCAGTGTTACTCAGCTTCACCTGGGTTGCGACGAGTTCGGTGTTCAGCTCGAAGACTTGCATCTCCAGCTTCCGCTTCTCGTCGAATGTGATGAACGCCACCGAGGCGGCGATGACAAAAGCCACCGTCGCCACGATTGCGGTTGCGTAGAGCTGAAGCTCGTTCACGAGTAGGCTCCGTTCGGAAACGGCGTTCCGTACCGGGAGTTGTTCGCGACCAGCTTCTTGAGGATACCGGCGTTGCGGCTCTCGATCGTCTGGCCCCGCACCGGATACTTGCGTGTCCGCTTACGGAGGCGGCGAGGATAGGCAAACGTCTTGGGCTCCTCGGGCTGCACCATGAGGGCTGCAGCTTTGAGGGCCATTGCGTGTTGTGCTGCTTTAGTCACGGTTGAACACCTTCTTATTCAGGGCAAAGAACATATCATTCGACTTCCGCAGCAGCGGACGGAATGTGTACCGCGCGATGAAGCTGTGGATGCCGTCGAAGAACTCGAGGACGTACCGGCCAAACAGCGAGCACAGGATGAACGGGAGGAACGGGATGGCGATGACGATAGCCAGCACCCAAGCCGCCCAGTTGAGCGAGAGCTGCAACAGGTAGGCTGGAAGGTGCTTTGGTGATGTCTTCGCCAGCTTCGCCACGTCCTTGAATGGACGTCGGACTGCTGTGCGTCGCATCAGAGGTAACGCTCCAGTTCGTTCTTGAGGTCGACCAGCTTGGTCACCTCGTCAGCCACGTCGGACTGCACTTCGGAGGTAGGATGCCAAGCCTCGTACGAGACGATGTCCTCGAGGTTCTGGATGGCGTCCTGCAGGCGGTTGTAAATGTCTTGCATGTGTCTATCCCTGTGTTGCCAGTTCTTCCGGCACGACGAACGTGTAGCCGGGGTACTTGTTGTGGAGACGGGTGAAGCGACGGGTTGAGCGCTCGACGTCCTGGGAGCCCAGGTCGCGCGCGACAAACGTCATGTTCCGATTGCGGACGTCTTCACGGAATTGCTCGGAGATGTACCAATCACCATCGCTGCGGACTGCGACCTTGCTGAGACCGAGGTCCATGCGAGATACGTAGTCTGACAGTTTCTGGTTGGCGACGACCGCCTTGCGGAGGAACATCACCTGCACTTCGGTGCCTGTGTCTGGGTGCGGGAACTCGTAGATCGAGGCGATCTCGGAGCCGAAGGCAGTGTCTTCGTATGTCCCGCTGACGAGCGGTATGGCCCATGTGGATACATGATCCGCGAAGGAGCCCGGCGCATGGTCACCGTCCATGATAGCCTTCCACGCAGGGAACACATCTTCGGAGACGAACAGGTCGTAGTCTTTGATTGGACGCTCGAGCAGAGCATCGCGGACAGCACCACCGGCAAGGATAACCTTGGTGGATAGCAGCTCAGAGAGCTTGTCCATTACATCTCGCGCAGGGGCGAGGCGTTCTTCAGCGCGCAGCTTGGCGTGCATGAGGGTCGTGAGCGAGAAGTCACGCTCGAGGGGAGACGGGTGTCGTTCCATTAGAAGTCCTCTGTGCTGATGGGGGGTCCGTCCGTGGTGAAGCCGTGTTGCTTGGCTTCGTCCTTGGCCGGTGCTGGGTGCAAACGACCCGTCTCCAGATCGTAAGCCATGCGGAAGGTCTGACCGACCGCTCTGCCGTAGTCCCGATACTTCAGGATACGGAAGGTTGTGACAGTGCGCTCGTACTCGTCGTCGTCCTGCTGGTTTCTCTCGAGACCAATCATGACGTGCGACCAGAAGCCGATGGCGCGGCTGCCTTTGAAGTGCCGGATGGTGACCCGCCCGCCTTCCTCGTGAGGTTTCCCTTCGGGGGTGGCTAGGTGGGAGACGACCCAGAGGACCACGCCGTACTGCTGGGCAATGCCCGACAGCTCAGCCATGATCTGCTCGATAGCTTTCTTCTCGTCGTCCTCCATCGCAGCGAGCGCTGTGAGGTGGTCGAGGTAGATGTGCTTGCACTTGTAGCCCACGGCGAAGTGGGTGATGACTGACCTGATCTGGTTCCAGTCTGCCGACCCGAAGCTGTCATACAGGTAGAGCCGGTTGGTGGAGCTGATCTCATCGACAGCTTCCTCCAGTTCATCCTGGGTCCAGCTGCCGTCAGCAATGTGGAACATCTTGCTCTTGCGCTTACCGGCGATCCTCTTGACGAGGTCCGGTGCTGGGGTCTCGAGGAAGATGGTGCCGATTGGCTCCTCCTCTTCATCCAGCTGCATGGCGATCTGTTCCGACAGGGCGTCGGTCTTGCCGACACCCGTACCCGCACCGATCATGATGACGTAGCCATCGTGGATACCGAAGGTTGCCTCGGTCATTCCGGGTACGAAGTATTTGCGGCCCATAACGGACGGGGTGATCGCCTTGTCGCGAACGTCCCCTACCGACACGATGCCGTCAGGTCTGTACTCCCGTGCGTTCCAGCAGGCGTCGTTGATCTCCTTTACACGTCCGGCCATGAGCATGTCGCTCGCGTCCTTCAGAGGGAGGGAGGCAATGTGTGCCTTACCTGGAGGGAGGATGGATGCGCACCGACGTGCTGCGTCCTGGCCCGGCTCGTCCATGTCGAACATGAACACGACCCGGTCGAACTTGGTCAGGAAGTCGATGCCCTTCTCGACGTCACGGTGAGCGCCAGCTGCGCCACCTGATACCGAGACAACAGCCCACTTGTTACCGAACACTTGGGATACGGACAATGCGTCCAGCTCACCCTCGGTGACAATGACCTGCTTACCACCGTTCTTCCACAGCCATTGGCCGTAGAGCGGTGCCGCCTCCTTCTTGTTGCCGAGCCACGGCATGGAGGACTTGTCTTGGAAACGGAGCTTCTGTGCCACAACGTGGCCGTCCTTGTCGCAGTAGTTCACGACGTGGACAGGTTGCCCCTTGAACGAACCCGTCTCGTACCGCCACTTGCCGCAGGTCTCTTGGTTGAGCTTGCGGGCGCGGAGGTCGGTGACGGAGCCGTCGATTAGGTCTTCCGGTCTGGCCTTGCGTGGTCCAGCTGAGGAACCATCGGAACCATCCGGGTGGAAGTAGGTGTCACAGCTGTAGCAGAACTTGTGTCCGTCAGTGTACACCGCACAGGCGTCGGAGGAGCCGCACTTGTCGCACGGCCCCTTCTCAATCAATTCGCTTTCAGACATGCGTTCTCGAACAGCACGTACACCCAGTAGAGTGCGAGCAGGCAGACCCAGATCGTCACGAATGCGTCGAACAGGAAGTAGCTGCCCGGCTCGTCATCACGAGGGTGCTTCATCATTCGTTGCTGGCGATAATCAAACCGCCGATCACGTTGAGGGCGAGGCTGATGCCAGCGACCCAGCGGTACAGACCAACGAAGTCGTCGGCTTGCATCGCGAACGAGAGGCTGAGGCCGATGCCTGCGATGACTGCGCCCATAATTGCGCTACCCATGACGGAACTCCTTGAGAGCTTTGCGGCCAGCTTCGACTGCCTCGTCCTCGGGCGTGCCCGTGAAGATGAGGAACTCGATGTAGCGGCGGGTGAACAGACCCTCGACCGGGGTGCGGCGACCGTCAGCCAGCGTAGTGCGTGACCATGCGGTGAACGCCTCGTCGATCTCGAGGGGCGGCAGCTTCGACACCATCTGCTTGTACAGGGTGGCGAAGTCTGAAGCGTGACACTCGACCTGACCAGCTTCGATCAGGACGCGGAGTGTCGACTTGCGATAGTTGTGTACGCCAATGTTGAAGATGAACGACAGCAGAGCGACCTGCTCATCTTCTGTGGCAGCTGCGAACGTGGCGTCCTGACGTGCCGACGCATAGCGAGCGACGACGTCACCGCGCAGGATCGCACGGGCTTCCCCGAGCGTGACCCCTTCAGGGTACATCTCGTAGGCAATGCGCCGGTCCTCGTGGCGGGACAGGTAGAGGGGACGACCAGTGTCCGGGTTGAACAGTGCGTGACCGAAGCCCACCGTCGCTATGCCTGCCGGGTCGGCGGCGATCTCGAAGATGTCCTTGGTCGACGGGTCACCGTCATGCAGACCCTCGAGTTTTTCGAGCAGGCTGCAGGTGCGGTCGATGACTGCGGTGGCCTGGCAGTATTCCGGCGCGTCAGTCACGTCGGGCTCTGGCACCACAGGTTCCGGCTTGGTGGCCGGTGGTTTACGTCTTGCCATTCGGGAGGAGTTTCTCGACTTGGAGCTTGTCTTGTGCAGCGGCTATAGCGAGCCATCGGTCTGGGCAGATCGGCTCATCGAGCCATGTCTGCGGGACCAGTTTGTCTGCATACTGAAAGCCATACTTCTCACACCACATGGCGTACGTCGTCTTCGATCCCTTGTTGATCGGGGCTGCCGACCGGGAGAACACGAAGCGCACGTCGAGTGCTGAGTGTAGGGCGCGAATGTGCTTATGCTTCTGCCGGTCGTCCGTGAGGAAGCGACCCTTCCCTTCTACAATCACTCCGTTCGGGAGGATGAAGTCGGGCGTGTAGTGGCTGAGCTTGGCGGGCTGGATGAACCAGACCTTGCGTTGTTCGTACTCGAACTCGACGCCTTGTCCGTCCAGCTGGTTGGCGATGCGGAACTCCAGCCCGCTACGGTATTCGCCGTAACGGGTGGAGCTAACTTGCTTACGCCTCACGCTGACCTAGAAGTCAGCCGCGCCGGGAGTGTCGTCGTCGGACGCTTCGGAGTTGTCGTTCGCAGCAGATGCCTGAGCACCGCCGAGGTCTTCAACCGAGAAGCCATCTTCCACACCGAAGCCGTAGCTCGATGCCGAACGCTGACCAGGACCGGCGAGGTCGATCACCTGCACTGCCTCGATCTCGAGGGACAGTCCGCAGGCACCAGTGCCGGGCACGAAGTAGCCGTCCTGGAAGTACGAGAACGCGACCTTGGCCGTCGAGCCGGACCACACCTTCTCGGTCTGGGACGGTGACAGCGGTTTGCCAGCTGCGTCATAGACCGGGATCGGGCGGGCTTGCCACGTCTTGCCGGTCTTCTTGCTCTCGCCGCCACACTTCTTCATGAAGCTGACGAGGTAGAAGCCAGTCTCTTCCTCGGTTTCCTTGTCGTACTCCGGGGTGCCGATCTCGTTGATCGTCAGCTCCTTGAGTTTCTTGCGGGCAGCCGGGGACAGCGCCTTGAACTTCTCTTCGCCTTCAGCAACAGCTGCGTCGAAGTCGTCCTGCACCTGAGACATCAGCTCATTGTACGCATCAGCGTCGAGCTTCAGCTTGGTGCCGAACTTGTTGAACTTGTCCGGTTTGGTCGGGTCGAAGTTCGGCCACACCAAAGTGCCGACCGGGGTGGTGACCTTCACGCGAACGGGTTTGTCTGTCATTGACAGTTCCTATGATTTGAGGATGGAGGTTTCCGCTTCGCGCAGCTCTGCCTTGCGATCGCGGCGTGTTGATTGTCCGTTGTCGGACCAGACCTGCAGGTACTGACGGAGGGCACGGAACTCTGGGTTCCAGTGTCCGCTGTCGTGACTGGTCATGAGGTTGCAGCACCGCTCATACATCTCGAGCGGGTTGAGGTCATAGACCTTGCAGATCAGGGTGAAGAATGTGGCGGCTGCGACGAGCCGTTCTTCTTCAGGTTTTGCTTGGATTGCGCTTGCGAGAGCGACGACGCTTCGCGACGTGCTTGTTGCGTTGACCATCCCGAGGGACATCGGGTCCACTCTGCGGGTGTCGAAGTGCGCGGGGGGTAGGCTCATTCGGGAACAGGGTATCCTGTAGCCAGGCGCGGGCTTCGCGGTTGCGACCCTTACCTGAGAGGGAGACGACGGTGTCCCCCACCCTGATCTCGTTGTGAGCTGCATCACGTTTGATGATGATGGTAGTCATGGGTGGGGTACTCCGATTACTGAGGTTTCTTGCGGGCGTGTTCGAGCTGCTCGATACGGTCACGCACCCATTCGGCAAACGTGACGACACCGAGCGCGGCCCAGACCAGAATGAAGAGAGGCCAGATCACGATGCAGGTACCCCAGCGGGTATCCTGAGGGGCGGTGAGCTGGTTGCCACGGGTGGCGTCTTGTATCTGGATGCCGATGAGGGAGAAGACGAACGTCACTCCCCCGATGGCGAGGTAGGCGGCGACCCAGAGGGCGATGGCGAAGAGGGCGCTAATCAATGAGAGCCTCCTTCACTTCCTTGTTGATTTGCTGGGCGATGCGCCAGCTTGTGCGCCACTCGATCGACCTGTTGGCGCGGATAGCGCTGGCGATGTTGGCGATGGTGCGGCACTTCACATGCGGGTTCAGTCCGCATGTCCGCAGGTACACATCAGGGTTTGCCTCAATGATACGCGCGGCAGCTTCCCGCCCTTCGTCACCATGATACGTCGCGAGCTTCACAGCATTGGCGATAAGGAGGCGGTCGGGGGTGAGGCACTCCTGCCGCGCCACCTTGAGCTTCTCCTTTTCAGCCTTCGCCTTCGCCTTCTCCTCGGCCTCGACACGAGTGGCTTCCTCAGCCTTGAGGTATTCCTCGCGAGACTGGTAGAGGCGGGTCAGGAAGGTGACGTCGTCGACCGACAGTGGGGTCTTGCCGTTGCGACGGGCAGACCAGTAGGCGAAGTCGCCAGCTTCGCGCCATGCGAAGGCTTCGATGAGTGCGTTGGTGTCGCCAAGGATAGCGGCACGCAGATGCCCCTGCTCGGACTCCTCGTTACCTGGACCGAAGTTGCGGAATGCAAAGCAGGCTGCCGGGATAGCGATGGCGAGGGGGTTGAATGTGATGTTGGTAGAAGTCAACTTTTTCTCCAATGGAGGCGACTAGAAAGTCTGTTGCGGATAAGTCGCTGCGCTCCCTCCGTGGTTATCCCGGCTGGGTGGGTACTTAAGGTGTACTTAAGGGGACCACTTCAGTGTCATCCTGGGGAACTCATCCAGTGGTACCAGCTAGTGGATAGGCATAGGGAACACGGGGGTTCCACTCACCTATCAACATCCACTGAGCAGTTCACACACTAGGATCGAGACCATGAGGGCGCAGCAAGTGCCGCCAAAAGAGAGACCCCCTCAGCGTGAACTGAGAGGGCCAAGTCGGAGGCACTTGAGGGGGACACTAGCGAAAGGGTGTCCATATACTGGGGGGAATTAATCGACTGTCGTTAACTGTCACCTACCGGAACAAGAAAAGAACATTTAGCTGAAGAACATCAAGGACTTACGCACTTGCTCCACGTCGAACGTCCCGACGACAGGCGGCTCCGGCAGCTCCACTCCGGCCAGCTGCTCCCACTGGATTTTCAGGCCCTGCAGGATGTTGCGGCGGTACAGATCAGCGAACGCATGGCGGGTGTTCTCATGCAGAACCGGCATCGCCTGGGCGTGGCAGCCGAAGCTGTCGTGGATCATGAAGAAGTCGTTGACCCCAGCCGCCCGAGACCGATTGATGGTCGACACCATGTGAGCGGCGTCGAAGGAGTGCACAACGTTCGGGGCCGACCCGTTCTTGTGATCCTTCGGGCTGATCTCCTTGGTCTCCAGCTGGAGGACCATGCGATCTCTACCCGCACCTGATCCTCTCCGGTCACTCTCAATGCGCATTTCCTTTGTCTTACGGTACCGCTGGAGCACCGGCCAGCCGGAGGCGGACGTCCACTCGAAGTCCTGCCCCGTCTCCTTCGTGACCACGTTGCAGCACTCCTGTATCCACGCCATCGCACTCATGGCTGCGCCGATCGTCTCCGTCACGGCCTGCCAAATGGTGATCTCGCAGTGGCCACGGGTCTCCCTGATGCGGTCATGGTCGAGGTCGCCGTCCTTCGTGCGCCACGGTGCCTGCTGCCCCGTCTTCTCCGCCCGCTCCTCGAGTGCCGAGCGGATGTAGTCGTTGGCGCTGTGCTGGCTCAGGCCGTAGGGGATCGTCATGACTGTGCGCTTCGTCTCCTTCCGGGTGATGCCGAACTCCAGCATGTCCCCTGCCCCACGGGCGAACTCCGTCCCGTCCTGCACAGAGTTGCGCAGCTTGGCCATCGTCCGCTCAGCGACGTCGCCGTAGATGTCCTCCGGTCGGTCAGCCGGTACGAGGTTCACGGCCTTGGCCCCCTCATAGTCCCGCGTCATGGCGCTCAGGTGCTGCAGCCCATTGCAGGTGCCGTCGATCGACACGGGCAGGCGGCTCTCGTAGCCGTAGCCGTGCTCCCGGTACGCTGCCCACTCGAAGCAGAAGGCGAGGAACAACCACGGGTCCCCAGCCTGACGCCACCACGTCGTGGCAATCGGGTCCTCCGCACAGGCGACGATCTTCTTGGTGTTCTCGAGGACCCACTTGTGTCGCAGGTCGAAGGGTAGCTTGTCGGCCTTGCCGTATGGCGTGTCCTCGCCCCAGCTGTTGGCTCCGTGGATGGCCAGCCACATCTCCCCGCCCTCGTCGGTGATGGGGACGGCGTTGGCGAACTCGAGCAGTGCCTTCTCCAGCTCCGTGCCTTGCGGCGTCAGCCCAGACTGCACCGGATACATCCGTCCACGGAAGTCACAGTGCCAGCCGTAATAGAACTCCTCCTCGCGGGCCAGCTTGTGGGCCAGGTCGAGGGCAGTCTGCATGGCCACCCGCTTCGACAGGCTCTGCCGGTTGGCGCTGTGTATCTGGGCAGCACGCTGCGACCATGACTTCCACACCTCCTCACCGGCATCCTGCTTCGGCTTGACCGGCAGGTCCTGCGGCTCGAGCACCACCATGTCCCCACCCACACAGGTACCCTCGTCGCTCAGGTACTGGAGCACGTCGAGGACCTTGCGGTTGACCCTGAAGGGTGTGGCCTGGATGGTATTGAGGGCGGCGTACACAGTGTCCAGCTGGCCGTTGCGGTGGTGCTCGAACAGCTTGTCGAGACGTGCCCGGCTGAAGTCCCTGCCGAGGATCGTGAAGGAGCGCACTGAGTAGGACCAGAAGATGCCCTCGACGGGGGACGACCAGTTGCGGGGCGGCACCAGCGACGGCTCGACGTGAGCGTGCAGCAACCCAGCCCGTGCCTGGGCCTGGTCGAACTTCTCCACCCACTCCTCGGCAATCTCCACCTCGGTCACCGACCGGCGTCCACCCTTGACGTTGCGGGTCACGGTGCGAGCGATGCCGGTGCGCTCCATGATGAGGCGACACAGCTGCGACCCCAGCTTCATGGCGTCCGCCCTGTTCCACCGCTCGACAGTCAGGCCGACGTTCTCCAGCGAGGTGTCGATCCGCTTGTCTGCCTTCCACTGGGGCTCAGCCCGTGCTGCTGCCTGCTTCTGATTGTTCTTGGCCAGCAAGCGGCTCTCCTTCCAGAGCGCACGGAACCGGGCATATCGCTCGAGGTCCTCGCTCACCTTGGACGTGGCGTGGCTGTAGGTCCCACCCACGAAGCCCGCCTGAAGGATGGCCTGCAGCGTGATGTTGGCGACGGCCAGCGGGTCGAGCCCCTCGATCATGTGCCGCAGCTGACCACCCGGCTGCCGACCACGGCGTGCCTTCTGTGCCTGCTCGAACACCTCGTCGAGGAGACCAGCCTCCCCTGCCTGATAGCGGATGATGGCCTCGCAGATCGGGCCGAGCATACGGCGGGCCAGCTCCTTGCCGCCCGGTGTGCTGTCCACGTTGCCAGCCTTCAGCTGCTGCTCGCACCACCGCTCGAACTTCTTCGTGCCGAGGTCCACGCCTTCGATCTCACGGGCACGCTGCCGGTCGATCAGCGCAGGGTCGATACCACGCTCCAGCATCTCCGCCCCGGCACGGATGTCGAACCGTTCCTCCGGTGTCAGTGCCGTCTCGACACTGTCTCCCGACACGGACACGTTATCTGTTTGCGATTGCGGATTGTTGTCTACCACCACCTCAAAGGGGCTGTTGTCATTGGCTGCATCAGCCGTAGGCACTGGGGAAGTGGCGGTTAATTTTTGATTGTCGCTAGTTGTCATCAATTACCTCGAGGATTTTAAGTCCCCTGTGTCTACCATTCCACCAAGCGCGCGAACCCTTGTGGTTGCCTTTCTGGCATACACGCCCAATCCGCGACAACACCATGTGTCATCATGAACTTTGAGCATGTCTCAGAATGACAAAGCCCGGATAATCCCCGCAAAATTCAGCTTCCACAGGTCAATCCGGCCGCTTCATCGCACCGTCAAGGAATCCTTCCCGCCGGGGTAGACTTGGCGGACCTTGCCGGGCGATGCTGCGCGAAGAACGCCGCACCCCACCGGCCGGAGGAGACGATGCTCAAAGCCCTGCCCTTCCTGTGGTTCCTGCTCGCAGCATTAGGCGCAGCCGCGCAGCTGTTCGTGGCACGCATGGCGGGCGGAGACGCCATGGGCACAATGCTGATCAGCGCCGCGTCCACAGTCCTTATCACAACCGTCAGCACGATCGGCATGGCACTGGTCTATCTGCTAATCCTGCGCACGCGGCCTTCGCTGTCCGTGGCGATTGTCGGCTACAGCCATTTCTTCCTGGCGAGCGCCGCTTATGTTGGCCAGACGGTCGGCACGCTGGAGCGCAACCGATACCTGTCCGGCACGGGAGACATGACGGCCGCCGGCTTTGCTTACACCGCCAGCGGCCTTGCCAGCCTGCTGGCCGGCATTGTCTTCATCCTGGCGCTGATCGTGGCGCTGAACACGCGCCACGAACGCCTTGAGGATATATTCTAGACGACGCGCTCGAAGACAGCAGCCAGTCCCTGCCCGCCGCCGATACACATGGTCTCAACACCATAGCGGGCTTCGCGGCGGTCCATCTCACGCAGCAGCGTGGTCAGGATGCGCACGCCCGTACAGCCAACCGGGTGGCCCAGCGAGATACCGGAGCCGTTGACGTTCAGGCGGGTCATGTCGTCGTCACTGAAGTTCAGCGCCTTGGTGCAGGCGAGCACCTGCGATGCGAAGGCTTCATTCAGTTCGAACAGGTCGATGTCCTTCAGTTCCAGCCCGGCGCGCGCCATGGCTTTCTCAGAAGACGGAACCGGGCCAATGCCCATGACTTCCGGACCGACACCGGCTACCTGCCAGGACAGCATCCGGCCGAGCGGCTTCAGGCCATACTTGTCGGCCGCTTCGCGCGTGCAGACGATACAGGCCGCCGCGCCATCGTTCTGGCCGGAAGCGTTACCTGCCGTGACCGTAGCGTCCGGATCTGCCTTGCCGCGAATGGCGCGGAGAGAGGAAAGTTTTTCCAGCGTGGAATCGGCGCGGATATGCTCATCCTTGTCCACCACCGTATCGGACTTGCGACCTTTCACCGTGAACGGAATGATCTCGTCATCGAACTTTCCAGCGGCCTGAGCGGCGGCGGCTTTCTGGTGCGAGTTGTAGGCGAACTCGTCCTGTGCTTCGCGGGTGATCTGGTAGTCACGGCGCAGGTTCTCTGCCGTCTCGATCATGCCGCCCGGCACAGGGTGGTACTTGCCGCCCGCAGTGTAACGCCCGCGGGAAAGGCCGTCATGCAGCATCAGGCCGTCGCCCTTGATGTCCCAGCGCATATCAATGGAGAAGAAGGGCGCATTCGACATGCTCTCTGCCCCGCCCGCGATGACGAGGTCGTTTGCGCCGGACCCGACCTGCATGATCGCATTGATCACCGCCTGCAGGCCTGATCCGCAGCGACGGTCGATCTGGTAGCCGCCAGTCGTCGTGGTGAGACCAGCGTCCAGCGCCACCATGCGCCCGAAGGCCGGGGCCTCCATGGTCGGGTAGCATTGCGCAAAAATGCAGTCTTCGACCGCCTCTGCCGGCAGGCCGGTGCGCTTCATCAGCTCGCTGATGACATGGCTCGCCATCTCATGGGCATGCACGGTCTTGAAGCTGCCGCCAAAGCCGCCGACCGCGGTACGTACGGGCTCACAGATTACAACGTCTCTCATCGGAACTATCCTTGCTGGTCGCGGCCACGGGCGGTGACCTGTTTACGGGCTTCTTCAACGGAATCGGCGGTGACGGAATTTGCGTGCTCGATCGAGCGGCGCACTTCTTCCTTCATCGCATCAGCGAACGGCATGCCGAAGCCGTCATCGATCAGCGCTTTGTATTTCTTCAGCAGCACCGGCTGCGTGCCGCACATCTCATGGGCGAGCTTCATCGCCGCCGGCACGAGTTCGTCTGCCTTGTAGACGCGGTTGACGAGGCCCCAGCGTTCCGACATTTCCGCATCGATGAAATTGCCGGTGAAGGAGAGTTCCTTGGCGCGGCTGATGCCGATGAGGCGCGAGAGTTTCTGCGACAGGCCCCAGCCCGGCACGATGCCGACGCGGGCATGCGTGTCAGCGAATTTCGCATTCTCGGAGGCGAGCAGCACGTCACACATCAAGGCGAGTTCAAATCCGCCGGTGATGGCAAAGCCGTTGATCGCGCCAATGATTGGCCACGGATAGGCTTCCATGGCAGCGAGGATATTGATCGCCTTGGAGTCTTCATCCGCGCCAAGGGCGAAGCCGGTCTGGCCAGCCTCTTTCAGGTCGACGCCCGCGGTGAAGGCCCGGCCAGCACCGGTCAGCACGACAGCGCGGATCTCCGGATCGTCCTTCAGCTCGGTGAACACGCGCACGATTTCGGCGCGCAGCGCGCGGCTGAGCGCATTCAACGCGTCCGGCCGGTTGAGGGTCACGAGCGCAACCGGTCCGTCGCGCTCAACAAGAATGATGTCGTCAGCCAAGATGGCCTCCTTTGTTCGTCAGTCTAGGAATATTCAGGCCTGCTTCCGGCGAAACAGGTTCACGATGGCGATGATCAGGGCAACGAGCGCTATCGCCGCAGCCAGGAAGAATAGACCGAACTTCAGCGGCGTCAGCCACTCCTTGGCGTCCAGCACGTCGGCAGAGCCTTTCAGGGCCAGCGCCTGCACCGTGTTTTCGGTCAAGTCCACAATGATGGTCGCAAAGGCCGGCATGGCGGCGGCGGTACCAAGGCTGCCGAAGAAACGCAGCGCCATTCCGGCAAGGAAGCCGCCATAGGCCAGCGGGTAAGCCGTATCCAGCAACACGGTCACCCAGAAATGCACATCGCGCTGTTCTGCGGTCATGCCCGCCACGATCTCGCGCGCCTGCACGGCGGATGACGACATGTCGAGATAGGTGCCGCCGACGGCCTCCTTGAACACACCGAATCCGGCACCGATCGCGAGCATCAGGACGAACAGCGTCCAGATGACCGGTGTTCTCTTCAGGAATTGTGTCATGTATTGGCATCCTCCAGCCGTTCGGGTCTTACGCCCACTTGTTCGATGATCGCCGACAGTTTCGCGGCGACCTCTTCAATCAGCTCTTCATGGAGGGTGGAGGCAACGAGGTGGACCCCATTGTCGCCAACGGTCCGGAACCAGGGATAGGAGCCGAAGGAGACCTGCGGCATTTCCTTGGCCAGCGCGCCCAGCGGCTCGGCAATGTCCCCTTCCCTGAGGCCCGTGCCGCGGATCGTGACCTTGTGGACGACCGCGCCGGTTTCGAGGCGAGGGCCGATGTCTTCCAGCATGGCGCGGGCCACTTGCGGGACGCCGGCCAGCGTGAACACATTGCCTGTCTGGAAGCCAGGCGCGCCGGACACCGGATTGGCAACGACCGACGCCCCGTGCGGGATGCGCGCCATGCGCCGACGGGCCGGCGTGTATTCGGTGCCCATGGCCTTGTAGCGTTCGGCCAGCATGGCGGTGACTTCCGGATGCTCCGAAATGCCGACCCCGAAAGCCTTGGCGATGGCGTCCGCCGTGATGTCATCATGCGTCGGGCCGATCCCGCCCGTGGTGAAGACATAGGTGTATTTCACCCGCAGCTCGTTCACCGCCGCAACGATTTCCTCTTCGGTATCGCCCACCGTGCGGCTTTCCCGCACCGGGATGCCGAGCGGGGCCAGATAGGTCGCGATCTGCTGGAGATTGATGTCGCGGGTACGCCCGGACAGGATTTCATCTCCGATCAGGAGGACGGCGGCGGTGGGGGAACTATGCTCAGTCATGCCATTCCATCTCCCAAGCAGCGTCACTCTGCAAGCGCGCGATAAACGAGATCCGCCGATTGCGCCCGCATGGACCGGTCGAGACCGCCCGGAAACCGCTGGATCATGCCGATAAAAAAGAGGTCGTTTTCCGGATCGATCCAGAACCACGTCCCGGCCGCGCCGCCCCAGTAATAGACGCCCTGCGGCTGGCTTGCCCCGGTCAGCGACGGGTCGACAAAGACGGCAAAGTCCAGCCCGAATCCAATCCCGGCCATATCCGGATTGGGGCTGACGCCATCGGAAAACAGGCTCACACCATCCGGCAGGACATCGGTGCGCATCAGCTTCACCGTCTCCGGCTTCAGGATACGGGCGCCGTTCAACTCGCCGTCATTGACCAGCATCTGGCAGAAACGGGCATAGTCACCCATGGTCGAGACGAGGCCATGCCCGCCTTTTTCCATGCCGATCTCGCCTTCCCGGAATGCGAAGCCCGGCGCCTCCAGCGGCACCAGCTTGCCGGTCTCATCATCCGGCGTGAAGACTTCGGAGAAGCGGTCGCGTTTCTCCTCCGGCACATAGAAGCCGGTATCCACCATACCGAGCGGCGCAAAGACTTCATCCTGAAGGTATTGGCCCAGCGGCTTCCCGCTCAGCTTCTGGACGATATAGCCCTGCACATCGACGGCCGTGCTGTAGGCCCAGTTGGTGCCTGGCTGGTAGAGCAGCGGCACGGTGGCGAGCCGCGAGATGTAGGTCTCAAGATCCGGCGACCCCAGCACGTCCGCCTCCGCGAACATGTTATTGACCGGGTCGTCGCTGAACAGGCCATAGGCGAACCCCGCCGTGTGGCTCATCAGTTCACGCATCGTTGCCGGCCGGTCGGCATTGACGAGGATAGGCTCCCCGGCCTCATCGAAACCTTCGAACACTTTCAGGCTGGCCAGTTCGGGAATGAATTTCGTGATCGGATCATCCAGGCTGAACGCGCCGTCATCATAGAGCGTCATCAGCGCCACGCCGGTGACCGGCTTCGACATGGAATAGATCCGGAAGATCGTGTCCTCGGTAATCGGCGCCTCGTCGGCGGCCCGCCGGATGCCGTACTGGTCGTAATTGATGACCTGTCCATCCTTCACCAGCAGGGTGGAAACGCCCCGCACCATCCCGTCATCAACCGCCTGACGCATGGCGCCATCCAGCTCGGCCAGTCCGCTGGCGGAAAATCCGGCTGGAGATTCCGTTGCCTCCAGCTGGCCAAACGTGATGGCGTCCGGTTCCTCCGCCCCGGCGGTGGGACAGGCCGTCAGGCTCAAAATGGCCAGAGACGACAGAAAGACACTTGGACGCCAGTTCACAGGATGCTCCTCCCAGCCCCTCATCGGAGACTTTTTTCCTTGGTTGCGGGCACCCTACAGAAATCGGACGCCGCGCGCCAAGCCGGAACGTTGCGGCATGTCACGCATTGTTTCCCCAGATCCTGCAACGAAAGGAGATCCCCATGAAACGCACCGCCACCGCCGTCTGGAAAGGCAACCTGCGCGAAGGCACCGGCACGCTCGGCACGCAGAGCGGCGCCCTTGCCGACCACCCCTATTCCTTCAAGGCGCGGTTCGAGGATGAAAGCGGCAAGTCCGGCACCAATCCGGAGGAATTGCTGGCCGCCGCACATGCCGGCTGTTTCGCCATGCAGCTCTCCCACCTGCTGGCCGAGGCGGGTCATCCGGCGGAACGGTTGCTTACCGAGGCCACCGTCTCGGTCGAGCCCAAGGATGGCGGCGGCTTCCAGATTACGCGCAGCGAGCTTGGGCTTGAGGCGAAGGTCCCGGGCATTGAATCCGACGTGTTCGACGCGATCGCTGGCAAGGCCAAGGCCGGATGTCCCGTCTCCGTTGCGCTTGGCGCCATCGACATCACGCTCGAGATGAAGCTCGACAGCTGAGCAAGGGTGGAAATTTCCCCTGTTTGCTGCCACATTGCAGCGCTTAAGCAGAAAGTTTCCTGATGACCGATACAAACCTCCTCCTGCCCATGCGCACGGGCGAAATCCGCATCCATGATGCTGAAGGCTTCGCAGGCATGCGCAAGGCCGGGCGCCTCGTCGCGGAATGCCTCGACATGCTGGTGCCGGAGGTGAAGCCGGGCGTGACGACCGAGCACCTCGACAACCTGATCCGCGACTTCGTGCTGGACCATGGCGCGACCTCCGCGACGATCGGTTATCGCGGCTACCGCCACGCCTCCTGCATCTCGCTGAACCACGTCATCTGCCACGGCATTCCAGGGCCGAAGCCGCTGAAGGAAGGCGACATCGCCAATATCGACGTGACCCTCATCATCGATGGCTGGCACGGCGACCATTCCCGCATGTACGGCGTCGGCGAAGTGAAGCGGAAGGCCGAGCGCCTGATGGACGTCACCTATGAAGCCATGATGGCCGGCATCGCCCAGGTGAAGCCGGGCAATCGCTTCGGCGACATCGGCGGCGCGATCAGCGAAATCGCCCGCAAGAACCGCATGTCCGTGGTCGAGGATTTCTGCGGCCACGGCCTTGGCCGTCTCTTCCATGACGAGCCGAACGTGATCCACTCCGCCGACTACAATACCGGCCCGGAACTGAAGCCTGGCATGTTCTTCACGATCGAGCCGATGCTGAACCTCGGCCGCAAGGACGCGGCCATCCTGCCGGACGGCTGGACGGCCGTGACGCGCGACCGCCAGCTCTCGGCCCAATACGAGCATTCGGTCGGTGTCACCGAAGACGGCGTGGAGATCTTCACGGCCAGCCCGAAAGGCTGGCACCAGCCGCACAAGGTGGTGCTCTAGGCCCCTATTCCTGTTCCGGCGGAGGCGGCGGCGGCGGCGGCGCATAGTACGGCGCGGCCTCGGCGGGCATCTGTTCCATTGATATGATGATGCCGTGCTCTGCGGCGAGCTGGCCGATGACGGCGCCGGCCTCTTCCGCATTGGCTGGCTTCGCTTCAGCGATGCGCGGTGCGGCGGTCTTCATGAACGCTTCGAACGAGCTGCCGGTCGTGGTCATGATCAGTTCGGTCGGCGTATCGCTGCCATTCCAGAACATGTGGGCATGCCCCCGGTTCAGGGCGGCGAAGTCCCCCGGATTGAGGCGCAGCGTCTCACCATTCGACAGCACGTCGAGCGTGCCGGAGAGGACGTAGAAATACTCGTCTTCCAAGCTATGGGTGTGCGGCGGCGAGCCCGGGCTCTTCGGCGGCAGCAGGAATTCGTAGATCGTCACCTCGCCAGACGATTCCTCGTTCGACAGCAGGAGCCGGATCGGATGGAACGGATTGTCGACCATTTCGCCGGTGGCGGCCCGGACCAGCTTGTCGGGATGGTCGGCATGGTCCGTTATGGTCATGGCATCATCATCCGCATGCGTGTGCGGGTGGGTGCCGTGTGCACAGGCGGCGAGACCAAAGGCCAGTGCTGGCAGGATTGCATTTGTCAGTTTCATGCTGGTGTCCCCTTTTTCTCTTTTATACAGGCCTCTTGGCGTGCCATGCGCTTGACGCTTCCACAGGATTCCGGCTCCGGCAAGCGCGCCAAACCCACTTTGTCGAAACGAATTTTCGTGGTTTCTCCGCTAAGGATGAAAACCGGAACAGACAAACCTCACTGGCAGGGCCATCGCGAGCGCCTGCGTGGCAAGCTGCTGGCGCGCGGGGCCGCGGCGCTCGACGCATATGAGATTCTCGAAGTCCTGCTGATAGCCTTCCTCCCCCGGCGGGACGTGAAGCCATCGCCAAGGCGCCGGAAGCGAAATTTGGCAGTCTCTCCGGTGTCCTTGCTGCGCCAGCTGCCGATCTCGTCAAGGTAGATGGGAGCGGTGAGACCGTTGCCGCCTATCTGAAAGCCGTTGCCGAACTGCAGAGCCGCGCCAGTCTTCAGGAAATCCGCAGGCGCGAGGTGATCTCGTCCTGGTCTGCCCTGCTGGAACATGTCCGCCGCGAGATGCCGCACGAAACGCGCGAACAGTTCCGCGTGCTTTTCCTCGATGGAAAACATCAGCTGATTGCCGATGAGGTGATGAGCCAGGGCACACATCGACCATGCGCCGGTCTATCAGCGCGAGATCGCCCGGCGTGCGCTGGAGCTGGCGGCGTCCAGTCTGATCCTGGTGCACAACCACCCTTCGGGTGACACGACGTTCTCCCGCGCCGACATCGACATGACACGCGAAATCATCGACGCGCGCATTCCCTTCGAGATTGAGGTTCATGATCATCTGATCGCCGGAATGGGCTGTGTGACCAGCTTCCGCTCGGCCGGGCTGATATGACCGTTCCCTTACGATAAGGCTTGCAGCGGGCGCGCGGGGCACTACCGTGGTGACATCGCCAGCAAATGCTCCGATCAGAAGGGCAACGCTGCATCGGAGGAGACTACATGAGCGATACGACAGCCGGCCAGGCAGCACAGCCTGGCCACATCACCGGTTTTGGCTCTCGTGGCTACAGGACGTACGTCCTGATGTCGCTCATGCTGGTTTACACGCTGAACTTCATCGACCGGTCGCTGATCGGCGTGGTCGGCCAGCCGATCATGGATTCCTTCGGCCTCAGCGACGCGCAATGGGGCCTGCTGAACGGCCCGCCCTTTGCCCTCTTCTATGCCCTGATGGGCATTCCGATCGCCATGTGGGCCGACCGCGGCAACCGCGTGTTCATCATCGGTCTCTGCATCATCATCTGGTCGATCATGACGGCGCTTTGTGGCCTGGCCGCGGGCTTTATCTGGCTGCTCCTCTTCCGCGTTGGCGTGGCTATCGGTGAAGCCGGCTGTACGCCGCCTGCCAACTCGCTGATCACAGATTACTACCCGCCGAAGAGCCGCGCCAACGCGCTCGGCATCTATTCAATGGGCGTCACCATCGGCGGCGTCCTGGCGCAGCTGTTCGGCGGCACGATCGCCTCCATCAAGGGCCCCGACATGGGCGACTGGCTGCATTCCCTCGGCCTCGGCTTCATGTTCGACCACCTGAACTGGGAAACGGTTGAAGGCTGGCGCATTGCCTTTGTCGTCATCGGCACGCCCGGCGTCCTCATCGCAGCGCTGATCTGGTTCACGATGAGGGAGCCGCCGCGCGGACACTCCGACGCGCCGTCACTCCATATTGAGAAGGCCGGCATTCTGGAGGCCTTCAAGGAATTCGGGCGCAAGCCGACCTTCTGGACGCTATCGCTCGGCGCCGCCTTTGTGGCCTTTGTCGGCTATGGCCTGTTTGCCTTCCAGACGCCGTTCCTGATGCGCGTGCACGGGGTCAGCCTGCATGATGCCGCCGTGAAGTTCGGCGCGCCGCTGTCCGCAGTTGCCGCAGGCGGGACATTCCTTGGCGGTTACCTGTCCGAAAAACTGTCACACCGATTCCCGGCCGTTTCGGCATGGCTGCCCGGTGTCGGCCTGCTGATCGCTGTGCCGGCCTATTCCTTCGCGTTCCTGACCTCGTCGCTGACCCTGGCGATCTTCTTCTGGGTCATCGCGGCCGTCACGCACTATGCCTATCTCGGCGCCCAGTACACGGTGGGCACTGGCATCGTCAGCCCGCGCGCCCGCGCAACCACCATTTCGGTGCTGCTGTTCATCGTGGCCCTGATCGGCAACGGCATCGGCCCCATGTTCACCGGCTGGATGAGCACGCATTTCATGTCTTCGAGCCTGGCGGCCCAGGGCCTTTCGGACCAGTTCGCTACCTTCGAGCCAAAATTCTGCGGCGTGAATGTCGACCAGCTCGGCGCGGACGGCCCGGCCCTCTGCTCGGCCTATGCCGAAGGCCTGCGCCATTCCATGGTCGCCACGGTCATGATCTTCATCATCGCAGCCGCATTCTATTTCCTTGCTGCTCGCACCTTCATGCGGGACCGCTACGATCCGGCCGCACCTTCCGGACAAGGATGATTTCGAACCCGGCCCAATAACAGGAGACGCCCATGACTGACGCCGCCTTGACCCGACCGGGACACGAAACGGGATACGGATCCTCCGGATACCGTGCCTATGTCCTCAGCGCTCTGCTCGTTGTCTACATCTTCAATTTCATTGACCGGTCGATCTTCGCGATCCTGACCGAGCCGATGAAGACTTCGCTGCAGCTGGAAGACTGGCACATGGGCGTGTTGGGCGGCCTCGCCTTTGCGATCTTCTACACTACGCTCGGCATTCCAATTGCGCGCCTTGCCGAACGGCGCAGCCGCATCGGCATCATCGTGGTGGCACTCACCCTGTGGAGCCTGATGACCGTGCTGTGCGGCTTTGCCATGGGCTTCATGTCGCTGTTCATGTTCCGCCTCATGGTGGGCGTCGGCGAAGCGGGCTGCACCCCGCCGGCCCAGTCCGTCATTGCCGACTATTTCAAGCCCTCCAGCCGGGCGACCGCGGCTTCCATCTACGCCCTCGGCGTGCCGCTGGGCGGCATGGTCGCCGGCCTCGCCGGTGGTCCGATCAACGACTATGTCACCGGCCACAATGTCCACAATCTGCTGGATGGCTGGGGCTGGACCTGGGCGCGTGACGCCATCGACTGGCAAAGCATGGAAGGCTGGCGCATCGCCTTTGTCGCCGTCGGCTTGCCGGGCGTGCTGATCGCCGCGATCATCGGCTTCACCATCAAGGAACCGCCGCGCGGCTATACAGACCCGCCCAACGCTTCCGGCATGCCGACAGAGCGCTCAAGCTTCGTATCTGCCTTCAAGACGCTGATGAAGAAGCCGACCTATGTACATGTCGTCGCCGGCGCGGCCATAGCCTCCTTCGCCGGCTACGGCATCGCACAGTTCTCGACCTCCTTCCTGCGCCGTACGCACGGCCTCAGCCTGACGGAAGCAGCGCTGATCTTCAGCCTCGTCATCGGTCTGATGGCGGCCATCGGCGTCTTCCTGTCCGGTTTCCTGGCCGACAAGATGTCGGTGCGCCATCCGAAGGCCCTGTCCTGGATGCCGGCGCTCGGCATGGGCTTGTCCGTCCCGCTTTACTGGCTGGGCTACCTTGCCCCGACCGTGCCGCTGATGCTGCCGCCGCTGATGGCGGCTGCAACGCTGCACTATTTCTATCTCGGCCCGATGTATGCGGTGTCCACCGGCGTGGCTGACGCCCGCACCCGGGCCACGGCCGTCGCCCTCACCCTGTTTGCCGTGAACCTGATCGGCATCGGCCTCGGCCCGACCCTGATCGGAATCCTGTCGACTGTCCTGAAGACGATGATGCTGGGCGGGCACGATCTCGGCCTGACGCTGGAAATCTGCAAGGACGTCACCGGCCTGCCGGACGCCCAGGCAGCGGCCTGCAACAGCGCCAATGCCCGCGGCCTGCAATGGTCGATCATCATCTTCGCCACGCTGTATGGCTGGGCGGCCCTGCATTATCTGTGGGCCGGCAAGACACTCCAGCGTGACATGATCACTCGGGCAGCTTAATCCGGCTGTATGGCTGTCTACACTCAGGTTTCCGACGAGGCGCTCGCCGCCTTCCTGACCGAATACGATCTCGGCGCCCCGCTTTCCTTCAAAGGGATCGCGGAGGGCGTCGAGAACTCCAACTATTATCTTGAGACCGAAAAAGGCCGCTACATCCTCACCCTGTTCGAGAAGCGGGTGAATGCGGACGAGCTGCCTTATTTCGTCGCTCTGAAACAGCACCTTGCCGCCAAGGGCTATCCCTGCCCCTCGCCCATCACCGCGCGGGACGGAAAGGCCCTGCGCGAACTGGAAGGCCGCCCGGCGCTGGTCGTCACCTTCATCGATGGTCTCTCTCCCCGCAGACCGAACGTCTCCCAGTGCCGCGAACTCGGCGCCGGCATGGCGCGCATGCACCTCGCCCTCGCTGACTTTGACATGGAGCGCGCAAACAGCCTTGGCCCGGCATCCTGGCCGCGGCTCTGGGCTGGACGCGAAGCCGATGCCGACGCATTGCAGCCCGGTCTCGCGGACGCCATCGCAGGCGACCTTGCCGCCACCGCCGCGGCGAAGCCCGCTTCGCTGGACCTGCCACGCGGCACGATCCATGCCGATCTCTTCCCCGACAATGCCTTCTTCCTCGGCGATACGTTTTCCGGCGCCATCGACTTCTACTTCGCCTGCACCGATGCCCTCGCCTATGACCTCGCCATCTGCCTCAATGCCTGGGCGTTCGAAGATGGCGGCGGCGCCTCGCTCGACTATAATTTCTCCAAGGGCGCGGCCCTGATCGCCGGCTACGAAAGCGTGCGCCCGCTGGAGGCCTCGGAGCGCGATGCCCTGCCCGTGCTAGCCCGCGGCGCGGCGCTGCGCTTCTTCCTCACCCGTCTCGTCGACTGGTCGTCGACACCGGAAGGTGCCCTCGTAAAGCCCAAAAACCCCCTCGAATATGCCGGACGCCTCGCCTTCCATCGCAAAGTGGAAACGGCGGAAGGCTATGGTGCATGACACGAGACTGGAAACAGTGGCTTAGGCTCACCCTCGCCGTCCTGTTTGCCCCCATCCTCGCTGCAGGCCTCGTCGCGGCGCTCCTCGCTATGATCATGGTGCCTGAACTCGTGTTCCAGACCGAGATCAATTCCGCAACTTACCGCCCGGCCACGGCTCCCGAAATCATGGCCAGCCTGTTCGGCTTCGGTGCCATTGGTGGGGCGCTTGGCATTGTCCTCGGCTGGCCTGCCATGATCCTTGGCGGCCTGCCAGTGCATGCCTGGCTGATTCGCAAGGGCCGGACGGACTGGATGCCCTACGCCTTGATCGGCCTCGGCGTCGGAACAATCACCATGCTGATCTATCTCCTTGCCACGGGCAGCTTGCAGGATCCGTTGCGGGCGCTGGATGTCGGCCCGCTTCTAATGTCCGGGCCGCTGACTGGCTTCCTCGCTGCGAGCCTGTTCTGGCTGATCCGCCTACCCGGCCGAATCCCGGCGCCATGACACCGGCGCCCGAACCCGCCGAGCTTCCCAGCTATGCCGGACCGGCTGCGCGGCGCAGCTTCAGGCGCATCAAGCTCGCCCTGTTCCTGTCTTCGATGGCGGCCTGCCTGTTCGTCACCCTTATAGGCGTCGTCTGCACACGCATTCTGATGCTGGCTATGGGCATCACCGGCGCGGCGACCAATTACAGCATGCTGAGCGGCGGTGGCTTTCTCGGCGGGATGAGCGGCGCGTTCCAGCTGGCGAGCTATAATTTCCTGCTCTTTTTTATCAACGTGCCAGCCGCCTGGCTGGCGCTCGGCCTCTCCATCGGTCGCCTGCCCTATCGCGGCATTATGCACCGCAAGCCTTACGTCCGCTGGGGCAGTATCTGGGGTGCGATTCTTGTCGGCGGCACGACAAGCCTGTTCGGTTTCCTGGCGGGCTTTGTCAGCGGCACCGGCGCCCTCCTTGGCGGCGCCTTTATCGGTGCCATAGCAGGCGCGCTCTGCGGCCTGCTTTTCTACGCCATCGTGAAACCCGCCAACCAGCTTGCCGATGTGGACATCGACGTCTTCTGACGCTTGACGCCTGTCCCGAAGCCAACCACCTGAAAAGCCATGACCGATATCATCGAAATCTGGACCGATGGCGCCTGCAGCGGCAATCCCGGCCCCGGCGGCTGGGGCGCGCTGATGCGCTGGAACGGCCATGAGAAAGAACTGTGGGGCGGCGACAGCGCCACCACCAATAACCGGATGGAAATGCAGGCCGTGATCGAGGCGCTGAACGCGCTGAAGAAGCCGTCAAAGATCACGCTGCACGTCGATTCCACTTATGTGAAAGACGGCCTGACCAAATGGATCCATGGCTGGAAACGCAATGGTTGGAAGACGGCTGCCAAGAAGCCGGTCAAGAACCAGGACCTCTGGATGGCGATGGACGAAGCCTGCCAGCGCCACGATATTACCTGGAAATGGGTGAAGGGCCATGACGGCGACCCCGGCAACGAAAAGGCTGACGAACTCGCCCGCCGCGGTACCGAAGAAGCCCGCGGCCGCTAGAGCCAGCGAAGCGGCGGTGCGTCGGACCGCAAAGTCTCCACTGTGGATCTCAGCTGGTCCATGAAACCCGCCTTGTTGCCGGACCATTTGAAGGCCGATCCGACAATTGCACTGCAATTGAACGGCACGAGGACTTTCGCGCCGCGCGGCAGCACCCTGCCTGCGCCCTGAATGTAGACCGGCACGACCGGCACTTCCGGAAAGGTCTCGGCAAGCCGCGCAACGCCAGACTTGAACGCGCCCATCTCTTCTGCCTTGCCGCGGGAGCCTTCCGGGAAAATGATCAGGATCTCGCCCCGGGCGAGCGCCTCCTTGCAGCCGGCCAGCACGTCTTCACCGCGCCCACCGCCCTTGCGGTTCACCGGCAGAATGCCGACGACTTTCCTGTAGAACCAGCTCGAGACCGGTGTGGACAGGAAATGATCGGCCGCGGCCACCGGCCGGATCTTCGGCAACAGACGGGAATGGAACAGGCAGATCAGGATCAGTGTATCGATGTGGCTGTTGTGATTGGCCGCAATGATGGCCGGACCATTTTTCGGCAGGTTCTCCTCACCATGGACATCAAGACCGATGACCAGCCGCGCAAACGGCTTTGCAATCAGCACAAGGACGAGACGGCGCAGTAACTGGATCATCAGAAGCGCTCCAGGGCAAAGTAAGCGAGCATGTGGAAATACCAGGGCGCCGTGAACATCAGGCTGTCCAGCCGGTCCAGCGCGCCGCCATGGCCGGGGATCAGGCGGCTCGTATCCTTGACGCCCAGGTCCCGCTTGATCGCCGACATGGTGATGTCACCGAAGAAGCCGAACACCGGCAGGGTCAGGCCAACCCAGATGCTGGGCCACAGGGTCAGCGGTGTGAAGTAAGGCGCAAGGCAGACGAACACGAGCGCCGTTGTCAGGAAGCCACCGATCGCCCCTTCCCATGTCTTGTTGGGGCTGATGCGTGGACTGATCTTGTGCCGGCCGAGCAGTTTTCCCCAGACATACTGGGTCACATCGTTGAGCTGCGTGATCAGGATCAGCAGGAAGACCAGGCCCGCCGGGCCGGCCTGCGGCACTTCCTCTGCCGGAACGCGCATCAGGAATGCGACATGTCCCAAATTGAAGACACAGACCACCATTGCCCACTGCATGATCCCCGCCGTCGCGAGGAAGCCTTCCGTCCGGCCTGACAAGGTGAGCAGCAAAGCCGTCAGCAGGAAGACGTAAACCGGGATTGTGACGAGGAAATAGGCGTAATTGTTGATCCAGACGGCGAAATAGCTCGCCACCAGCGCAATATAGGCAAACAGGACGACAAGCCGGTCTTCCCGCCGCGTCGGGGCGAGGGTCATGAACTCCTTCAACGCAATGAAGCTGATGAAGGCAAACAGGATGGTGAAGACCTGCCAGCCAAGGATAAGCGCCCCCCCGACCAGCAGGCAGATGACCCACCAGCTGCGCATGCGGGGCACCAGGTCATCCCATTTACCGGGCTTGATGCGAGGCAGCACGATCGCCGCGACACTGCCCAGTACGAGCAGGACAAGCAGGCCGGCAAATCCGACGGTCAGGGGCAAAGGCAGAGTTGACAACATCACCGTATCTCTTGCATATGGATGTGAGTAAACACTAACTTACTTAGCAAGGCAAGTGCCAACCATGTCCGTCAGACCATCCATTTTCAGCCACACGCTAGTGCATGTTGGTTTCGCATTCCTTGCAATGGGAAGTTGGGCCGTGTTCGCCAATCGCACTCATGCCTTTCCAGATCCCCTGATCGCCGGCGTGGTTCAGGGTACCCTTTCCGCGACCATCACCCTGGTCATGAAGAAGTCCCTGGAAGCGCTGTCTTCCTGTTTTTTCCGCAATAACAACAGAATATTGGCGCTGATCGCTCCGCCGCTCACCGTCTGCGCCGTTTCCTTGTCCGTGCTGATCGGCTGCCATGTGGCGGCCGGAACGCCCGAAATCGCTGCGACGATCGCCGTTCCATTTAGCGTAGCATTCACCTATGCGTGCCTATACACGTTCGGATTGTGGCGCCAGGAGACCCAGGAATCATGACTGAACCGGACGCCCGCAGGCCAATCGCCTCACGAGACGCCGCCTGGTCCAAGCGCACCGCCGCCTGGCTGGCCCGCACCGGCGTGACGCCAAACCAGATTTCCGTCGCCAGCATGGTCTGCGCAGCGCTGGCCGCCGCCCTGCTTTACGGCGCGGCCCACACGCTGGGCGGTCTGCGGGCCGGATTGCTGATTGGCGCTATTGTGGCCTGCCAGGGCCGCCTGCTGTGCAATCTCTTTGACGGGATGGTGGCGATTGAAGGTGGCCTGGCCGCAAAGGACGGCCCGTTCTGGAACGAATTCCCGGACCGTGTGTCTGACACCCTCATCCTCGTCGCAGCAGGATACGCAGCTGGCAGTCTCGCGCTCGGCTGGGCGGCCGCCGCGCTCGCCATCGCCACCGCCTATGTCCGCGAACTTGGCCGGGCCGTCGGCGCGCCTGCGGACTATCGCGGACCGATGGCCAAACAGCACCGCATGGCCCTTTTGTGTGCGGCCCTTGCCGTCTCCGCGATTGAGCCTTTCTGGAACTGGCAGGGCGAGAGCCTGCAGATCGCCCTGCTTGTCATCGCCCTTGGCAGCGGCCTCACTGTCCTGCGCCGGGCCACGGCCCAGGTATCGGCGTTGAAATCAGGCTGACCCGGGATCTTTTAATCACGCCAGCAATTGCGCGGCGGCGGCGCTGAAATCTTCCTTGCCGGTTCCCGCCATCTCGATCACCGTTTCCGGCTTGTCCTCCCGCCGCTTGCGGCTGCGGGCGTAGAGCGGGTCGTAATGCTGCTGCATCAGCTGGCGTGCGAGTTCGGTGAAGTTCTTCTGCGCTGCAAGCGCCAGCCAGTCCTCAATGGTTTCCTTGGACTGGATGCCCTTCAGTTTACCGATGGCCGCTGAGAGTCGCGGTGCCTCCGCGATAATGTCCGCATACGTTCGAACAAGATAATCCGCCCGCACGTCGAGACTCATATGCATCTCGATGCGCGGCGCGGCCAGCATGGAGCGCCACAGGCGCCTTGGCACGCGGCGGCGGCCGACAAGGGCCGACTCCGCTTCCACAAAGACCGGTTTCGTCAGGTCCATCCGGCGGAGTGCATCCCAGATCTCCGTCTCAAACAAGCGTTGGGCAGGCTGTGCCCCGTCCACATCGCCGAAGGCGGAGCCGCGATGATTGGCGATGCCTTCAAGGTCCAGCACCTGCCCGCCCTGCTCCGCCAGCGCATGAAGCAGCGCCGTCTTTCCCGTGCCGGTCTGCCCGTCGATGAGGTGCACCGGCAAGAGCGGTTCGTCGCAATCGAGCCCTTCGACCACTTCCCGGCGCCAGGTGCGGTAGCCGCCCTTCACCACGCCCGTCGGCCAGCCGACCGAAGACAGGATCGTCGCCATCGCGTTCGACCGCATGCCGCCGCGCCAGCAATAGATGAGCGGCCGCCAGCTTTTCGGCTTGTCGGCCAGCGCCGTTTCCAGATGCTGGGCGATATTTCGGGCCACAATGGCGCCGCCCACGCGGTTCGCCCGGAACGGGCTCTCCTGCTTGTAGATCGTGCCGACCTTCGCCCGCTCGTCATTCGACAGCACAGGCAGGCTGATCGCGCCTGGCATGTGGTCGTCCGCGAATTCGGCCGGCGAACGCACATCCACGATGTCGTCATAGCGGGCCAGGTTTTCCGGGCTGAGATCGGAGACGGTTTCGAGATAGGGCATCGGTCACAGACCTATCAGGTTTTCCCCGGCGCACCAGAGCGCTAGAGTGCTAGGAAAGCAGGAGAAAACAGAATGGCCGATACACTTGTTGAGCCCCGCCTCACCTCCCTCGCCCATGGCGGCGGGTGCGGCTGCAAGCTCGCGCCCAACGTGCTGGCCGACATCCTCTCCGAAATGCCGCTCGCCATCGGCTCGAAGGATTTGCTGGTGGACGCAGGCACCAGCGATGATGCGGCCGTCTACAAGATCAACGAGACGACAGCGCTCGTCGCGACGACGGACTTCTTCACCCCCATCGTGGACGACCCGCACACGTTCGGGCGTATCGCCGCCACGAATGCGCTCTCTGATGTGTTCGCAATGGGGGCCAAACCGATCTTTTCGCTCGCCATTGTCGGTATGCCCATCGGGCAGATCTCACCGGAGACGATCCGCGCCATCCTCGCAGGTGGGCAGTCCGTTGCTGAGACGGCCGGCGCGCCTATCGCGGGCGGGCATTCCATCGACGCGGCCGAACCGATTTATGGCCTCGTCGCCATGGGACTTGTCGACCCGGCCCGCATCCTGATGAACTCGAATGCAAAAGCAGGTGACGTGCTGATCCTCGGCAAGCCGCTCGGCATCGGCATCTATTCCGCGGCCCTGAAGCGGGAGATCCTGGAACCCGCGCACTATGAGGAAATGATCGCCTCAACGACACGCCTCAACACGCCGGGTACGGACCTTTCCGCCATGGACGGCGTGCACGCCGCCACGGACGTGACGGGCTTCGGCCTCCTCGGCCATGGCAGCGAAATGGCGCGCGGCGCAGGCGTGTCGCTGGTGATCGAGAAGGCGAAGGTACCCATGTTCGACGGCGCGCGGAAACTTGCCGAAGACGGCGTGAAGACCGGCGCCTCGGACCGCAACTGGGACTCAGTGAAACACATGGTCAGCGGCGAGATGTCAGAGACCGAGCGCGACCTGCTCTGCGACCCGCAGACAAGCGGCGGCCTGCTCGTCTCCTGCGCGCCGGATACGGCAGACGATGTGCTCGCCCTCTTCGCCCGCCACGGCCATGACGGCGCCGCCATTGTCGGGCGGGTAGAAGGTGGCGCACCGGGCGTGAGCGTCGTCTAGGACGCGCGGCAACTCTCCGGGTTTCGCCTCGCCTTGGTCAGCGAATCCTCAAGCGGTTGAGCGCCCTGTTTCAGGAATTCTTCCGGAAAGCCATAGAGGCTGCCGTCCCGATCATCCTCAATCAGTTCGGCGACATCCTCGGTGGTGAGATCTGTCCCGTCCCGCATCTCGATGATCTTCGTCATCAGCGCAATTGTATGGAGACGCGTTTCCCCGTCGAGACCGGCCTCTACGGTGACGAAGCAGGCGCAGAAATCATCGAGGTCAGCGCCGCCCCGGGCCAATCGCTCGGTCAGGCCCACATCATCCGCGGTCATCTTCTGACAGATGGCAAGCACGTTGTCTGTCTGCCTGGCCGGTTCCTCCACCGGCGTGCTGGCACAGGCCGCAAGTGCGAGCCCGGCCAACAGGCTGGCGGATGTTTTCAATTTTCCCCACCCCATGCGGATCAGGCCGGAACCTTGCCTGCCAGCATGCCGACGAGCGTGCCGGAGATGATGTCTTCGGCTTCCTTCATGATCCGGTCCATCAGTTCCTGGACAGTCGGGATGTCGTGGATCAGGCCTGCGACCATGCCGCAGCTCCACGCACCGGCATCCATTTCGCCTTCCACCATGATCTTCGGATAGACACCGGCGACTTCGGCGATGATATCCTCGAACTTGATGTTGGAACCGAGTTCCTTCTCTTTTGCCAGCAGTCGCTCGACGCCGGCATTGTTCAGCACACGTTCGGTGTTGCGCAGCGGGCGCATGACGAGGCGCGTGTCGAGCTCGGACGCGGCAACGATGGCCTGTTTCACGTTCTCGTGCACCGGCGCTTCTTTCGTGGCGATGAAGCGCGTGCCCATGTTCATGCCCTGCGCGCCCATGGCGAGCGAAGCGACCAACGAGCGGCCATCGGCCATGCCGCCGGAAGAGATGAACGGGATTTCCAGCTCATCGGCTGCGCGCGGCAGCAGGATGAAGTTCGGCACATCGTCTTCGCCCGGGTGGCCGCCGCACTCGAAGCCATCCACTGACACGGCATCACAGCCAATCGACTGGGCCTTCAGCGCGTGGCGCACGGCGGTACATTTGTGGATCACCTTGATGCCGGCGCCCTGAAGCGCGGGCAGAACGGCGGAGGGGTTGTTGCCAGCCGTCTCAACCACTTTGACGCCGCCCTTGATCACGGCCTCGACGATGCCCGGATAGTCCGGCGGCGTGGTCGACGGCAGGAAGGTGATGTTCACGCCGAACGGCTTGTCGGTCATGTCCTTGCAGCGGGCGATCTCGTTGGCGAGGTCCGCCGGGGTCTTCTGCGTCAGCGCGGTGATGATGCCGAGGCCGCCGGCATTGGACACAGCGGCTGCCATTTCGGCAAAGCCGACATAGTGCATGCCGCCCTGGACGATGGGGCGTTCGATGCCGAACATTTCAGTGATCTTGGTTTTCATGGATCGTCTCCTCCGGTCACGGTTTGCCAATATCCATGGCCGAACGGGCCCGCCCCGGCAAGAGTGACGAAAGGGAACCTTCCCGGCCCATTGTCGCGAGAGTGCGATAGACTTCTCCGCCGGATTGAAGGACAAATGCGCCATGAAACATCGCATTCTCCTCAGTACCATCGCCTTTCTCGCCGCCTGCCAGACCGCTCCGCCGGAGCCTGCCCCAACGGAAAAGGTCATCGTAAAGGTGATCGAGACGGCCCCGGAACCGGCCCCTGCCGCCCCCACCCAGGGCCAGCAATGGCTCTATGGCTCGGCGGAATCCCGCATCGCGCTGAAGCAGGACTGGAACGCCATCGCGTCCTATGTCCAGGCGAAGGCCGCGAACCGCCCGAATACCAGCGTCGTGCTGGCGCCTGGCGCGACGGCCGAGGCCGCCGACTTCCTCGCCTGCGATGCCGACCAGCCGCTCGCCGCCGTCTTCGATGCCGACGAGACGCTGATCTGGAACCTCGGCTCCATGGGCTATTTCACCCGGATCGGTGTCGGCTTCGATCCCGCCATCTGGGACGAATGGGAAAAAACCGGCTCGGGCAAGGCGGTCGCCATTCCCGGCGTGAAGGATGCTTTCAAGCGCATCCGTGATGCCGGGGTGGAGATCATCGTCAACACGAACCGCTCCAACACCAATATCCAGGGCTCCGCCGACACGCTGAAATCCGCCGGCCTCGGCGAGTTCGCCCACGGCCGGACACTTTACCTGCGCGGCGACGCCCCCGGAGGCAGCGGCAAGGACGGGCGCCGCTACATGATCTCTGACGATTACTGCGTCATCGCCCTGGCGGGTGACCAGCTGGGCGACATCGCCGACCTCTTCAATGACAAGGCGCTCACCCCGCCGGAGCGCAAGGCGCTGACCGCCGCCCCGGCCTTCGACCCGATGTGGGGCAATGGCTGGTTCATCCTGCCGAACCCGGTTTACGGCCCGTCGCTGGCCGGATCGATGGAAGAGGTGTTCCCGCCCGAAACGGACTGGGCGCCCCCGCCTGCTCCTCCACCTGCAGAGGAATAGGCCATGAAAGTCTTCATCCACGGCGTGCCGGATACGCCCCACCTCTGGAAGCCGCTCGTCGCGGCGCTCGGCCTTCAGCCGTCTGAGTATTTCGCGCCTGCCCTGCCCGGCTTCGGCACACCCCTGCCGAAGGGCTTTTCCTGTACCAAGGATGCCTATACCGCGCACCTGATCGGAGAGATCGAGAAGCTAGGGCAGAAGATTGACCTTGTCGGCCACGACTGGGGCGCGCTCCTCTCGCTGCGCATCGCCAGCCTCCGGCCGGACCTGATCCGCACATGGTGTGTCACCAATGCCGTGATCGACCCGGAGTATCGCGGCCACCAGACAGCGCGCATGTGGGCAACGCCCCTGATGGGCGAATTTGTCATGCTGAACATGCGCAACAAACCGCGCCTCGAAGCCTCTCTCGTCCAGGGCGGCATGCCGGCAGACCTCGCGAAGGAGGAAGTGCCGCTGATAGACAAGACGATGCGCCAGTCGATCCTGAAGCTCTACCGCTCCGCCATTGGCCTGCGCTTCTCGGGCCCATGGGTCAGCGACCTTGCGAACCTGCCCAGTCCCGGCCAGCTCTTCTGGGGAGAGACCGACCCCTATGTCGACCTCTCCGTCGCCGAACGGTTCTCGAAGAACCACAATGTCCCGCTCCATGTCGAAAATGGCGCGGGCCACTGGGCCTGTGCTGAACGGGCCGAGCAGTTTGCAGGCGTCCTGAAAGCGCTCTGGGCGAAGGGCTGATCCGGTTTAGTCCGTTATAGTCCGGTATGATCATGGGTCGTTGTCCATGATCATGGCGCGGTCCGGTTTGGTCATGCGGTATCCCCCTCAGGCGTCACGCCCGATGGCGGAAAGCCATCCACCACTTCAGCCATCTGATCCTGCCGCAAAATCCAGGCCGGCCAGCTCTTGCCGCAAACCTGCCCCTGCCCAAAACCTGACGCGGGACCTCTTCCGGATAATTCAGCCTGCACACAAAGTGCCGTCACGGGCGCCGCACGTGCTGGCAAAGACTTCAGCCGTCACTCCGGCCGAAATAATTGTAGAGCGTCGCGATCAGCCAGGCGAGTGCGCCGCCCGAAAGACTCCACACAAAGAGCCCGGCAATGATTCCGGTGGGGTTCATCGACCACGCCATGCCCTGGAAGTTTGTGTGCATCATGTGCCCGCTGAGGGACATCATGCCGCCCGGGGCGATCCCGACCAGCGCCGTGCAGATCAGCCACGCAACCGCAATGGCTATGGCAACGGCGACGAATAATCTGTTTGGATTCAGTTTCATATCGGCACCTGTTTTCAACAGGTATCAAACGATGCGCCTCGTCCGGACGATCGTCAATGGCGCTCCCGATAGCGTGACTACCAGTAGCCGGCCATGATTTCCTTTGCCCAGTCCGGTTCGCGCACGTCTCCGCGCGGCGCAAAGCCGGACATGACGGGCTTGATATCCAGCACCGGCGTACCGTCGATGGCGTCGAGGCCAGTCAGCGTCAGGCGCAGCCCGTCGACGGAGACGATGCGGCAGGTGGTGAGGCCGATCCGGTTCGGCCGGTTCTTGCCGCGCTGGGCGAAGATGCCGATGCGGGGCGAGTCCGCCCTGCCCCGCGGGTGGCGCGCGCCGGTCTCGATCTTCTCGTCCGGCACCCGGTCGAACAGGAAGAGGATCTCGCAGTGCGAAAAGGCGTCGAGGCCCATCAGGGCCTCTTCATCAAACTGCTCGGGATCGAGATCGATATGGGCCGGAATGGCATCCCAGTCATCATCGATTGGCGTGTCGCGCGTGGAAGAAACCGTACCGATCGGGCGGAGGGTGAAAGCCTGGCTCATGTCACCCTCTCCTCCTCGGCTTCCTTTCAGGCGGCTTCCTTGCTGGGGCTGCCGAGTTCCTGCTTCACGCGTTCAGCCAGCTGACGAACTGTGAAGGGCTTCGGCAGAAAGGAGACGGCGCGGTCGTCGTCCAGCTGCTGGGCGATATCGCGCTCGGCATAGCCGGAGATGAAGATCACGCGGGCATGACCCAGCAGGTCTTTCGCCTCACGGATGAGGGTCGGCCCATCCTTGCCCGGCATGACCACGTCGGAGATGACCAGGTCGAAGCTTTGCGGATTGTCTTCGAGGATCTCCATGGCTTCCTCGCCATCGCAGGCCTCTTCGACTTCATAGCCGCGCGAGCGCAGCAGAGAGGCCGCGATGCCACGCACGCCGTCCTCGTCCTCGATGAGGAGGATCCGTCCGCGTCCGGAAATATCCATCGGGCGGGCCGCCGCCTTGTCGGCAGCCGTTGCCTCGACCGGGGCCGGCACTTCTTCTGCCTTCAGGGCCGGCAGGTAGATGTGGAAGGTCGTGCCTTTGCCGACAGTCGACGTCGTACAGACATAACCGCCGGACTGTTTGATGATGCCGTAGACGGTGGCAAGGCCGAGCCCCGTGCCGACGCCGGCTTCCTTGGTGGTGAAGAAGGGCTGGAAGATCTTTTCCATCACATCCTTCGACATGCCGTGGCCTGTGTCTTCCACCTCGATCAGCATGTACTCGCCGTCCTCGACGAACTTGAAGCCCTTGGCGTGGGCATCGGCGCCGGTCGCCCGCGCGGTGCGGATCGTCAGCTTGCCGCCATTCTTGTGGCTCAGCATCGCATCGCGCGCATTGGTGGCGAGGTTGAGGATCGCGTTTTCCAGCTGGTTCTTGTCGGCCTTGATGTGCGGCACATCGCGACCATGCACGACTTCCAGCTCGATCCGCTCGTCCAGCAACTGGCGCAGGAGGATCGAGAATTCGCTGAGGAAGTCCGGCACCGCGAAGATCTCGCGCTTGAAAGTCTGCTGGCGCGCATAGGCGAGCAGCATCTTCACCAGTTCCTTCGCCCGCATCGCGAACTCGTTGATGGACTGGAGGTTCGAATAGGACGGATCGCCCAGCGGGTGGCGCACCATCAGTTCCTCATTGTTGAGGATGATGCCCTGCAGGACGTTGTTGAAGTCGTGCGCCACGCCGCCGGCGAGTTGGCCAATGGCCTGCATCTTTTCGCCATGCGCGAGGCGGATCTCCAACTGGCGCTGGTCTGTGATGTCCATGACGTAGGCGACCGACGGGCGGCCATTGCCATCAAGGGCGACGAACACGTTGACGTGGCGCGGATCCTTGCCGGCAAGCTTCAGGCCGACCGGCTTGTCGATCGCATCCACAAGCACGCTGGAAAGCGCATCCTCGCCGTCTTCGGCCTGGAACATGGCCGCGAACTGGCCGCCGGGCGCTGCCTGGCCACCGGTCATTTCCATCAGCGCGCGGTTGGCGTCGAGAATGATCGCCCCCTGAACGCTATCGCCCTGCAGGCGGACCGCGCCGAAGGGCGCATCGTCGAACATCGGGTCGCCATCCGGGCGCGGCGGGCGCGAGCCGGTCAGGGCGAAACGCTCCTCGCCGCCATTCAGCATCTGCGCGCTCGGCAGCAGGATCGTGCGGCCGGCAGCTTCGGCGCCGCGGCCCGACCAGGTGGTGATGGCATGAACCGGGATCTCGATTCCGTCGCGGCCGCGGATCTGGACATCGACCCGGCCCGGCAGGCCGGTCTTGCGATCGCGCGACAGCATCTTCACGAATTCCGGGCGCATGATGTCGTCGATCCGGACATTGCGTGCCGACTCCGGCAGGCCGAGCGTATCGCGCAACCAGGAGTTCGCATAAGTGATCGTGCCGTCGGGACGGGCGGCGAAGAAGCCCATCGGCGCGTCTTCGACATAAAGCGACTTCAGGTCGGCTGCCCCGGTCGCCTCGCGCTCGCCTGCGATCGGGCGGATGCGCCAGAGCACCTTGCCGCGCGGCAGCGGAGAGACAGAGATTTCGTACTGGGCCGGCACCTGCTCCGGGCCGATCGTGATCGGCGGCAACACTTCGCGGCGTGCCATGCCGGCCTTGGCATCCTTGGACAGGCGGTAGACCGGCGCGGCGAGGCCCGGGCTCGCGCCGAACAGGCGGTCCACGGTCACCGGCGCATTGTCGCCCTGGCTGACCATCAGCGCCATGCTGGTGAGATCCTTGTACGCGGTGTTCGCCGCCACCGGGGCGCCGCCCTGGTCTGCGATCAGCACGCTTTCGTCCAGCGCCTCGATCCAGCCGAAGCGCGGCTGGCTGGCCTGCGCGGCGCGGATCGCGGAACCTTTCTCCGGGAAGAGGCCCAGCATGCGCCCTGCCCCGCGGACGGTCCACAGCAGGAAGACGAGGCCACCCGAGCCCATGGCGATCAGCAGGATCGGTCCCGGCGCGCCGGAGGCCTTCGGCCAGGCGAGCGCCACGCTGGCCGCGGCGATGGAGATCAGCAGGCAGCCCCAGAACAGGAGCTGCATCACGTCGATCTTCGGACGCGTGAATTCCAGTCCGGAGCCCTCGACCGTTTCGACCTCTTCAGGCGGGCTCTCATGCATCCGGGTATTGGTGTCCATGCTGCTCTTCAACTCCCGCCACCGGCTGACAAGAAATGCATGCCGGGCAATACTGTCCGGCCGGGCCGGCAAGCCGACTCAGCCGCTATGAATCCTAGTCTACAGAGAGATAGGCGGCAAAGGTTAACGAAAGCGAAAAAAGCGTTAAGACTGCCCGTCAAGATTACAGATTCCCGCTTACCTGGAGACCCCCATGAAACCTGTCCTGATTGCCCGTTCGTCGGTGCTGGCCCTGCTCATTGCAACGGCGGGCTGTGCCATGAATGAGGAAACTGCAACGCCTGCTGCAGGGACCGATGCCGCCGCGGCCGAGGCGATCGCCTCACCGGCCGCGCCCAGCGTGGAGGACATCGCGGCAGAATCCGCCCGGCTCAATGCGTGGTTCGACCAGAAGTTCGACGAGACCGTTTCCCGCAGCCCGGTCACGCAGACCTATCTCGGCATCAAGGACAATTACGGCGAGTGGGACGATGTCTCCGACGCCAATGTGTTGAAAGAGCTGGAGATCCAGCGCGCCAATATTGCCGAAATGGAGACGTCTTTCGATCCGGCCCTGCTGGACCATCAGGCCAAACTCTCGTGGCGCATCGCCGAGCTGAACCTCAAGTCCGCCGAGTCCGACTACAAATACCGCCACCACCGCTACGTCTTTGACCAGATGAACGGCGCGCAGGCCGAGATTCCGGCTTTCCTGATCAATCAGCACCAGATCGCCACCAAATCCGATGCCGAGGCCTACATCTCCCGTCTCAATGGCGTGCCCGCATACATGGAACAGAACCTTGAGAATGCGCGGATCGCGCTGGCTGACGGCATCCAGCCGCCTGCCTTCGTTTATGACTATGTCCTGTCGGACGCCAAGGGCGTGATCACCGGAGCGCCCTTCGATGACAGCGGCAAGGACAGCCCGCTCATGGGCGACTTCCGCAAGAAGGTTGCCGGTCTGGTCGATGCCGGGACAATCTCGCAGGAAGACGCCGACCAATTGCTGGATGAGGCCACGGATGCCCTGACCAATTCCGTTGGCCCTGCTTATGAAGCTGCCATTGCGGAACTCGAAGAGCAGGCCAAAACGGCCACGACCGATGACGGCGCCTGGAAGCTGCCGGATGGCGAGGCGTATTACGCCGCAAGGCTCGCCGACTACACGACCACCGACATGACGGCCGAGGAGATCCACAATCTCGGCCTGGCAGAAGTCGCGCGGATCCAGGACGAAATGCGCGGGATCATGAAACAGGTCGGCTTCGAGGGCAGCCTGAAGGAGTTCTTCGACTTCACACGGACCGATCCGCAATTCTTCAAGCCGAACACGCCGGAAGGCAAAGCCGAATACCTGGACGAAGCCACAACATGGATCGACCAGATGCGCGAAGACCTGCCGACCGTGTTCAACACATTCCCCAAGGCGGACATGATCGTCAAAGCGGTGGAGCCGTTCCGCGAAAAGTCTGCCGGCAAGGCATTTTATTCGCAGCCCGCTCCCGATGGCAGCCGCCCGGGCACTTATTACGCCAACCTCTACCGCATGCAGGATATGCCGACCTACCAGATGCAGGCGCTGGCCTTCCATGAAGGCATTCCGGGACACCACATGCAGATCGCGATTGCGCAGGAACTGACCGGCGTGCCGAAGTTCCGCAAGTATGGCGGCTTCACCGCCTTCGTCGAAGGCTGGGGCCTCTATTCGGAATACCTGCCCAAGGAGATGGGCTATTACAGCGATCCGTATGATGATTTCGGCCGACTCGCCATGGAGATCTGGCGCGCTGCGCGCCTGGTGGTCGACACAGGCATCCATGACCAGCACTGGACCCGCGAACAGGCGATCCAGTACCTCATGGACAATACGCCCAACCCCGAAGGCGACTGCCGCAAAGCCATTGAGCGCTATATCGTGATGCCGGGCCAGGCGACGGCCTACAAGATCGGCATGAACCGCATCCTCGAGCTACGAGCGCATGCGAAAGCCGAACTCGGCGACAAGTTCGACATCCGCGCCTTTCACGATGTTGTGTTGAAGGACGGGGCTGTACCGCTGAACATTCTGGAGGAGAATGTCGACGCATGGATTGCGGAAACCAAAGCCGGAAACTAGGCGCCGGATGGATGGCCCTGCCCCTCGCCGCCCTGGCGCTGGGTGGCTGCGCCTCGCTGGTGGCGCCGCTGCTGAAGCCGAAGCTGTCGGCCGAGATCGCGGCACTGCCGGCCGGCGACTGGAAGCTCGATCCGGCTCATGCCGCGCTCGTCTTCCGGATCAATCATCTTGGCTATTCCGACCTGATCGGCCGGTTTGAGTCGTTTGACGTCTCCCTGACGGGCGATGCATCCGATCCGGCCTCGGCACGCGCTGACGCCGTCATCGACATGACGTCGCTCGACATTGCGAATGACAGTTTCGCCGAGGAACTGATGGGGCCGAAATTCTTCGACGCCGCCCGGTATCCGCAGGCTGTTTTCCGGACCTTGTCCGTGACGCCGGGCGAGAGCGGCGGCGCAGAAGTGAATGGCGAGCTGACACTGCACGGTCAGACCCGGCCTGTGACGCTGGACGTACAATTCAACGGCACCGCGTTCGACCCCATCCGCGGAACTCAGGTGGCAGGTTTCAGCGCAAATGCCGTGATCGACCGGACTGATTTTGAAATATCCGCTTTTTCCGGCCTGGTAACCGATGAGGTCCGAATCCAGATCGAGGCGGAATTTCTGAAGCAATAAGTGTTAACGGAAGCCCGGCACGCGGCGCGAGATTCGCAGCGCCATTTTGTTGCCTTTGCGCCCGATCTGGGCTTCCGCCACGACCGGTCCGTCACGCCCGCCGGAGAGCAATTCCACCGGCTGATCTGCTGGCACGCCCAGCAGAAGTGTGGACCCGGCGGTGAGGTCTGACAGGCGCGACAGCGGTACGCTGAGCGAGGCAACGCGCGCGGTCAAAAGCACGGTGACGGACGATGGTGCAACTTCGGCCGGGAGCGCAGTTGCCGGAGCGGTCGCAGGCGCCGAGAGGGCGTCCGGCATATCCTCAGCCGCCAGCTCACCCGACAGGATAAGGCGTGCCGCATGACGCCCGCCATCGACGCGGATTTCGAAGTCGATGATTTCCGCCGTGCCCGGACGGGCCAGCGCGGCCGCAAAGTCCACCTCGGTCTCCATGCCGGCAAAGCTGAGGCCCGGCGCGATCGCATGGCCCAGCGGCCGGACAAGGCCTTCCAGCAGAGCGCTGTCGAGCGGGGTCAGCTCACGCGGAGACCAGTCCCCCGGCATGCCGCCTCCGCCGCAAGCTGTTTCAATCAGGGCGTTTGCGAGCTCCGGCGACAGGACGAGCATGGCGTCCACCTCGCCCTCGCCGACCGCGAAACAGGCGATGGCTGCCCCCTGCCCGGCAACGTTGCCGGTGAGGCCGGTATCGAAATCCCCTTCCCGGACCGCGCGGGCCGCGGCAGCTGCCCGCAGGCCGCATCCCTTGCGCAACCCAAGCGAGAGGCGCGACGCCAGGCGCCTTGCCGTGACCGGAATATCCGTGGTCGGGGCGTCACTTTCGGCAGGCTCCGGCACGTCTGCTTCGACATCCGGCAAGGGCTTGTCGGCAATTGTCTCGGGCGCGGGCTCTGGCGGGCTATCCGGCAGGTCCGAAAGGTCGGGCCGAAGCAGGGCCTCGATCTCCGCAGCGCTCAGCACACCGCGCGACGATGGCAGCGGCCGTTGGGGAGACAGAGGCTCGAACGAAGTCGGCATGTCCACCATCACCGCCGATTCCCGGCGGGGTGACATGTCCCAGCCGTCGTCGGCGGCAAGAGGGAGGTCTGACTTCATGCGCGGCGCTTCCGTAATGGTTACTTTTGCAGCGGAGAGGGTTAACGGGCAGTTAGGAATTGGAATTCCCGGGCCCGGTCAATGCCTGTCAGACAGTCAGGCGAGTCGCATCGTTCCTAACAAATCGGCACTTGCTGTTAAACATAAGGCTTCAGCCTTAAGACCTTGATTACCAAGATGTAACAGATCGTTTGGACCTTGCTGGCATTGTCCATTCACCGCGGAACAGGCGGCCGCGGAGACGATAAAGCGCCGTGGCGTTGGGATGAATCAGCCGTGGCGTTGGGATGATAAAAAAAATGCGGCGGCGCCTCTATTGGAGACGCCGCCGCAAATAATTCCAGGGTAAGGTTTCCTTACGCCTCAATCGTCGCGCAGGGTGCGTTCCTTGCGCTCGTGGCGCTCCTGGGCCTCCAGGCTCAGCGTCGCTGTCGGGCGGGCTTCCAGCCGGCGCAGGCCAATCGGCTCACCGGTCACTTCGCAGAAACCGTAAGACCCGTCCTCGATCCGTCGCAGGGCCGCATCGATCTTGGAGATCAGCTTGCGCTGGCGGTCGCGGGTGCGCAGTTCCAGCGCCTTGTCGCTTTCCGCGGACGCCCGGTCGACAATGTCGGGCAGTGAACCGGACTCATCCTGCAGATTTGTGATGGTCTGCTTGGCGCCGTCGAGAATGTCGGCTTTCCAGTTCTCAAGCAGCCGGCGGAAGTAAGCCAGCTGCTTTTCGTTCATGAATTCCTCGTCATCCGAGGGACGATAGTCGTCTGCAATTTCCACACTCATCGCAGGACACCTCATTGAAACTTGGCCGGGATATAAAGCCGCAGGCGATTCATCGCAATCGGCAAAGCTGAGTTAATTTTTCCCACCTTTTCAGGCGCCTGAGCCAATAACCCCGAATTGTCGTAAAATTGTGACCGGCCTGGGCCAGACGAACAGGCAGAATCCAGTGCAATATGCAGGCCGGGGCTTGATCTTTCGTGCCCCCACGCGCTCTATGAAAACTCGCCCAATGTACAGCTTTTGCAACGGTTTCAGCGTTCATGGCCCGACGCCGGAAAAGCACTGGAAAAACCTCGGGCTGGATGCAGGCTGTCGTTTTTAACTCTATGCTCATCCTGCTTCCGGTGATCGGCGCGCAGGTGCTGGGCGCAGCCTTTTCCGGGTCGGCCTTCTCCGATTCCCCGGGAATTGAGGCGATCGACCAGACCCGCAAAAACATGGACGACGCGTTCGCCTCATTTGCACCGCGCAACCCGTCCGACCGATATGAATTCTGGTATGATGTCGTCGATCGTGAGCTGAGCGAGCGCGATGTTGCTGCTGCGCATGGCTTCCTCCTCGCCGCCCCCCAGATGCTGGACCGCAAGGATGTCAAAGAGCTGATGGTGGCGGCCGACGCTGAACGGCTGGATCGTGCGGACGAGCGGCTGACGGCTGCAGCCCTTCGCAAACTGCCGACGGCGATCAGCCTGAAATACGAAGAAGCCCAGGTATCGGCCCGGGTCATGGACGTGCAGTCCGGTCTGGTCGACGTCCCGGAAACAGTCATTGAAGTCGCAGATGGCGAAACAGAAAACCAGGGCGGGCCTGAAGTCGAGGTATCGTCCGAACGTACGGCATCGGATACGCGTTTCCGCCTGCTCGGCACGTTTCGGGACCTCGCAGAAAATTCCGAACGCTGGGTACATGGCGACCGGATGGACGAAGTCGCCCTGAAGATCACCGCCATTGGCTTGCTGGAGGCAGAAACCGCAGATGGCCTGTCGGATGCCAATATCCGTGCCGCCTCGATCCTGAAGTCCGCGCTCCGCGCGCGTCGCCTCACGGAAGATTTCGAGGATTATCTGTCCGCACGGGTGAATGCCGCCCTGCCCGACAGCACCTTGCGCCCCGCCCTTGAAGAGGCGTTGGGGGAACTCGCCACGATTGATGTCCGGACAGAACGGGCCAAAGCCGCCTTCATCGCCTCCATCGATGCGCGCGGCCTGCAACGGCTTGAAGCCGATCTCGAACAGATTGACCGGATCGGCAGACTGACCAGCCCGGCTGCGGCGGTGACCCTTCTGGAACAGGTAGAAGATGCGTCCGACCTCCGCCGGGTCCGGCTGATCGCCGAAGCGGGCGGCGACCGGGCTGTCGCCCTCGTCAAGCAATCCGGTGCGGGCGCACTGCGCACCGCCGACACAGGCATCCGCTGGACTCTTCAGATGGTGCTGCAGGTGATGGGCATGACGGCTGCGGGCCTCGCCCTGATCTTCGTGACCTGGTCAACGTTCCGCCGGAATATCCGGAAAAAGAAGAAACTGGAACCGATGGGGGCCTGACCTCCAGCCGACAAACTCAGCCGAGATTGAACGCGCCTTTAATTCCGTCGATCAGCAACTGGATCGACAAGGCCGCCAGCACAACGCCGAGGATCCGCGTCAGCGCCCCGGCCACACTTGCGCCCAGCAAACGCACCAGCGGACCTGCCGCCAGGAAAATGACCAGTGTCAGGAGCAGGTTCAGGCCGATGGCGGCCAGAATGACCCCCTTCTCCATCCAGTTTTCCGTGTCGGACATGTAAAACATCGCCGTGGCGATGGAGCCCGGCCCCGCGATCATAGGAATACCCAGCGGGAAGACTGAGACATCGTCCGGTTCCGGATCCGTCTCATGCTGGCCGAGATGTTCTTCCGTGCGGTGCTCGCGGCGCTCGGTGCGCTTCTCGAACACCATGTCGAGCGCGATCAGGAACAGCAGAACCCCGCCCGCCGCCCGAAACGCATCGATCGAGATATGCATGGCATCCATCAGCCAGGCGCCACCGAAGGCGAAGGCGAAGATGATCACGGCTGCGACGAAGATCGACTTGAACGCCATCTGCCGGCGATAGGCGGCATCGCCGCGCGCCGTCAGCGTTGCAAACATCGGCGCCACACCGAGCGAGTCAATCAGGACGAAAAATGTGACAAACGTTGCCGTGAACAGGGAGAGGAGTTCTGCGCTCATGCGCGGCGCTCTAGTCTCTCTGCGTCGTTGCGTCGAGGATTTCCTGCACGCCCGGTGCAATCGTCAACGCATGGGGGCTGGCGGTGAAATGCGACAGATCCGCCGCGCCGGAGGCAAGCGCCAGCATCATCTTGTGACCGCGAAGCCGCTGCAGCAGACCTTCGGAGCCACGCGGGCCGTCGGCACGGGCAAGGCGCCCGTCGCCAAGATCGACGCAGATGTCCTGCCCCTGTCCGGCTTCCAGAAGTCGGATAGCCTCGTCCAGGCCCAGCGGCTTGGTGTCGGGAGCGGGGTGGACGCGCATCGCGGAGCCGTCCGCCATCAGGCCGCCGCCACTTCGCCGTCAGCCAGCAGACGCCGGCACCGGCTGAGGGCGCGGTAAAGGTTGGAGCAGGCCACATCGGCGGAAATATCCAGCACGGCCGCGCGGGACTCTTCGGTCTCGCTGGCGGCCAGCAGCGTGGCGAGCGACTCGGCGGCCTGCGAATAGGTCGGCCCGTCCGCTTCGCCGAGCAGGTACATCTGCATCACGCTGAAATAGGCGCGCGCCGCCGGCGTCGTGGCATCGCGCGGATGCAGGATGTCCTTCTCGCGCAGGACCCGGGCCTGGTTTTCCAGCAGTAGAACGCCCCGGCGGTCGCCATTGCGCACAACGGCCCCGTTCACAACGAACGTTTCACCCGGCTTGAGCGACAGTTTGAGAGGCATGGTTCCAGATCCAATGCGGCGAATTTCGCAAAGAATCGCAGGAAGGCGTTAACGCTTGATTGCCGGTTCACGAACTTTCCACGTTAGCGCGAGGCGGCCTCAATCCCGCACGGAAAAGTGCCATGCGCGCGATTCCCGACAGGGTTCTGGATCATAAGTCCTGCATCGGCCCGGGCCTGTCCCGACCCAAAGGGGGTCAGACCTGCCCGGACCGGTGCGGCACTCCGCTGAAGCATGAGACACTGCGGTCGTGCGCATGGCAGATCCTGTTTACCACAGGCTTGAGGGGGCGAAAAATGAAACCCGTGCTGCAGTGCGGAACGCACCTCCCGCCACGTCAGAGCTTGCTCCCTTCGGGGCACTCCCTATTGTGGAGGAAAGACAGATAAGGACGGCACACCCATGCGTTTCGAAGGCACTGAAAACTATGTGGCAACTGACGACCTGCGCGTGGCCGTCAACGCCGCCATTGCACTGGAGCGCCCGCTGCTCGTCAAAGGCGAGCCCGGCACCGGCAAGACCGTGCTGGCCATCGAAGTGGCCAAGGCCCTCGGCTGCGAGCTGATCGAGTGGCACATCAAGTCTACCACCAAGGCGAACCAGGGCCTCTATGAGTATGATGCCGTGTCCCGCCTGCGCGACGGCCAGATGGGCGAAGAGCGCGCCAAGGACGTCAAGAACTACATCAAGAAGGGCAAGCTGTGGGAGGCGTTCACCGCCGACAAGCGCCCTGTGCTGCTGATCGACGAGATCGACAAGGCCGACATCGAGTTTCCGAACGACCTCTTGCAGGAACTCGACCGGATGGAGTTCTATGTCTACGAAACCGATGAAACCGTGAAGGCGAAGCAGCGTCCGATCGTGATCATCACTTCGAATAATGAGAAAGAGCTGCCAGACGCCTTCCTGCGCCGCTGCTTCTTCCACTTCATCAAGTTCCCGGACGAAGACACGATGCAGGAAATCATCGATGTTCACTATCCGGGCATCAAGCAGAAGCTCGTGAAGGACGCGCTGACGACCTTCTACGCCATGCGCGAACTGCCGGGCGTGAAGAAAAAGCCGTCGACCAGCGAACTGCTCGACTGGCTGAAGCTGCTGATGAACGAGGACATCGACCTCGAAACCCTGCGCGAGAAGGACCCCGAGCGGCTCACCCCGCCGCTGCATGGTGCGCTTCTGAAGAACGAACAGGACATCGCCCTCTTCGAGCGCCTCGCCTTCCTCGCCCGCCGTCAGGACGGCCCGGGCGGCGGCCGCCGCGGCCCGGCTGGCTGATCACGGCTTTATTTTTCACTGCACCAGCCTCATCGGGCGATGAAATTGATTCCATCTAGATTATTCAGCGTTTCTACTGATATAAGAAATGGGTCATGCTCGATGATCTGGTGGGAGAAATATACGAGACGGTGACGGACAGGGGGCGCCTCGCCATTTTGGCGACCCGCCTTCAGGACGAACTGAATTCTCACTCTTCTGCACTCGTCATTGCAGAACCAGATCGCTATTTTCTGATGCAGAACAGCGTCAGCCCGGAATCGGCTGATGCCTACAACCAACACCTGTGGCACGGTGACATCTGGATGAAGGAGTTTTTGGTCCGATCATCCGAGACCGTCCTGTCCGGCCATCAGATGTGCGCCTACAGGGACATTCCCGCAGACTATCGTCACCATGTGCTGGAAGCGGCGGACACATATGACGGTTTGAGCACGCGCGTCATCGACACGCCGGGTCTGACGGCCAGCATCTCATTATACAGGTCCCGGTCCCAGGACGTTTTTCAAACATCCGACTTCGAAAAAATGCTGTTCCTGGCGCCGCACCTGAAACGAGCTCTGAGCCTGCAGCAAGTCTTTGGCGAGCTCTCACACGACCGCGTTCTTCTGGAACAGGCGATCAATCACATTCCAGGACAAACTTTCATTATCGATCCGCACTACCGCATCGTGGCGGAGAATGCGCTCGCCCGGGACACTCGGAGAAAGAACCCAGGAATCGATATCCGGCACGGGCGAATTGTCCTTCGGGACCAGTCAGCCCACAAAAAGCTTGAACACTCCCTGGAAGTGGCCATCAGGAGCGGCATGCCTGCTACGTTCCTCATGACCACGGCAGACGGCATGGCGCCCTTATTGGTCCGCGTTGTCAGACTGAATACAGGCCTGGCAGAAAGCGTGCGAACGATGGCTGGAGGGCCGGCACAGAAGCATTTTGTCATCGTCACGTTCACTTCTCCGGAGCCGCTGCCGCCAGAAGCTGCTTCGGTACTTGTGAGCGCTTACCAGCTGACCCAAAGGGAAGCCGAGACAGCCATTTTTATCGCACTTGGCCTCAGTCCCGACGAAATCGCTGAACGCATGGGTGTAAAGCTCTCAACCGTACGCAGTTTTCTGAAGTCGGTACTCGCCAAGATGGATGCCAAACGCCAATCTGAACTGGCGGCCAGGATCCAATCATTGTTTGCGCGCCGCTGATCCGAGATTTCAGTCGTCCGCCTTCATGGGTGTCACGCCTTTGGTCGGCGGACGGAAGTTCACGTCTTCGCGGCTTTTCAGGAAGTCGGCCATCTTGGTCTTGTCGGTGCGCTCATCCCACCAGGTTTTCCAGGCAAGGGTGATCCAGCCGATATGGAAAGCGACACCGCAGATCAGTGCCAGCCAGCCTGGAATCGGCCCGATATGCGCGCGGCGCATGAAGTGGGCAAAATTGTCCACATCGGTCGGATGAATGGCGATCTTGGCGAAATAAGCCGCGCCGAGAATGGCAAAAATCCAGCCATAATTCCGGCGCAGGCGCCGGCCGACCGAGCGGATCATCGAGATCCGGTATTGCGGTTTGACATAATCGTCAGACAGGGCTGTGCCGCGGTCGAGCGGGATCTGTGCCCCCTCTCCGCGCAGCATCGGCACATAGAAGGCAATCTCCAGAACCCGCGCCCGGAACCGCCAGACATAGAAGAAACGATAACGCCGCGCTTCCAGCATCAGGAACATGATGCAGAGCGCGCCGACCAGCACGATGGGGAACGGTGAGGCACGCTCAGACGCAAAAGCAGCTGACAGGCCGATACCGGTCGAGATCACGGCCCAGTTGGTGGTCTGGTCCAGGCGCTGGCGCCAGACGGTCGAACGGTAGACTTCCGCCCGGTAGAGGTGCGCGATCGCGCCGACTTCCTTGTTTCCGGAAATGCCTGTCGGCGGATCCCCATCCGGGTCTCCGTCGGTTGGTTCAGCCAGAACCATGTCGTCTCTATCGTCAAATTCGGTCATGCGCGGCGTTTCCTTGCCCCCGCCTACTCCCAAAAAGGCTGCCGGATCAAGCCGGGCAGTATCCGCGCTCCAGAATTGCCCCATAGCCTTCCAGCGCTTCGCGCACATGGCGGGTATCTTCGCGCCCACCTTCGGCCCTCACCCGGCTCGCGAGCGCCCCGGCGCCGCCGGTAATCCGGGCCCGCCAGAACGCATAGCGCAGCCCGTCCGGCTCGACTGTCAGCTGCACGGCCCGGTCGAACGCTGCGAGATCGCAGGTTTCCATCGCGAGCTCGCTCAGCACGTGACCAAAATCGCCCCGCTCGAAATTCTCCAGCGGCCGGGCGCTCGGCTGCGGCGGGCCTGCCAGTGCGAACATGGCCTCCACGACACGCCGGCGCGTGGCTGTGTCCGGCGCAAGGCGCGCGCCAGCCGCCATCAGTTCCGGCCGGCCGATATTGAAGGGCGGAAGCCCGGCCTGGGCCCGCTGCAGGAAGCGATTCCAATCAGCTTCCCGCAGCTCGGCCTCCGCCCGCTCGCGGATATAGTCGGGATATTCCGGCTGCGGCGCTGCCACGCCGCCTAGCCGTCCCTCCCACTCCGCGAGCAGCGCTGTGTCCCCACTCAGCGCTAAGGTATTCAGAAATATCGGTCTCAGACGTTCCCGCTTGTCAGCCGGAAACCCGGCGGCCGCCTCCCAGATCGCCTGAACCATGCAGTTTTTTTCGCCCTCCCCCGGCGGACAAGCTGTATCCGCCGCGGCCATCGGCCCGGCGAAGAGCAAGTAAAGGGACAGGAAAAAGACACGCATCATGTCGATACACAGCTAACGGCCGGAAGCTGAACACAGCATGAGCGGACAGTTAGCGTGACGTCAGCTTGGACACCGGGCGGCAGGCAGTCTATGTTTATGACAGGCTAAAGTGAGACATCCCCATGTTCCTCAATTTCTTCAACCAATTGCGCGAAGCCAAGGTGCCCGTCACGCTGAAGGAATACCTGATGCTGATGGAAGCGATGGACAAGAAAGTCACCGATATGGATGTCGAGGACTTCTACTATCTCTCCCGCGCCGCATTGGTGAAAGACGAGCGGAATATCGACAAGTTCGACAAGGTCTTCTCCCACGTCTTCAAAGGTCTCGACTCCCTGGCAGACGCTGTGGACGTGCAGGATCTGCCGGAAGAATGGCTGCGCAAGATGACCGAGAAATTCCTCACTCAGGAGGAAATGGACGAAATCGAGGCCATGGGCGGCTTCGAGAAGCTGATGGAGACACTGAAACAGCGTCTCGAAGAGCAGAAGAAGCGCCATGAAGGCGGGAACAAGTGGATCGGCACGGGCGGCACCTCCCCCTTCGGCGCCAACGGCTACAATCCGGAAGGCGTGCGCGTCGGGCAGGAAAAATCCCGCCACCGCCGTGCCGTGAAAGTCTGGGACAAGCGGGAGTTCAAGAATTACGACGACAGTGTCGAGCTTGGCACGCGCAACATCAAAGTTGCCATGAAGCGCCTGCGCAAATGGGCCCGCAAGGGCGCGCCGGACGAACTTGACCTGGACGGCACGATCAACAACACCGCCCGTAAAGGCTATCTCGACATCGAGATGCGCCCGGAAAAGCGCAACACGGTCTCGGTCCTCCTGTTGCTGGATGTCGGCGGCTCAATGGACCCCTATGTGCGCGTGATGGAGGAGCTGTTCTCTGCCGCCCGGTCCGAGATCAAGAACCTCGAATACTATTACTTCCACAACTGCCCGTATGAGGGTCTGTGGAAGGACAATCGCCGCCGCATGAACAATCGCATCCCGACCTGGGACGTGCTGAACAAATATCCGTCGGACTACAAAGTCATCATCGTCGGCGACGCCACGATGAGCCCGTACGAGATCACCTATGCCGGCGGCTCGGTCGAACACTGGAACGAAGAGGCGGGCGGCCTGTGGATCCAGCGTTTCGTCGAACGCTACCCGAACCTCGTCTGGCTGAATCCGGTCAAGGAAGGCGCCTGGGAATACACAGGCTCCATCAAGCTGATCCGTGAACTGATCGGCCCGCAGCGCATGTTTGAGCTGACGCTTGGCGGATTGGACGAGGCAATGAAGGAATTGAGCCGCTAGCACACCCCTTCCTCCCACGGATCTTGTGAATCGTCCGGAGCACGTCTCGTGCACCGATGAAACACGGACCAAAAGGGGGAAATCATGATCCGCTATTTCAAGACTGTCCTGATCGTTTTCGTCGGGCTTCAGGGCCTGTTCTATTTCATTTCAAACACCGTGAACTGGGAATACGCCCAGATGGCGGTCGGAGCAGTGCTGGGCCAGGCTGACAGCCCGGCCTATCCGAACCTCGTCATTCCGGCGATCACGTCCCCCTTCCTGATCAAGCTGGCGCTGATCGGGATCATGACCGGCGAGTTGCTGGTCGGATTGCTTTGCTTCAAAGGCGCATTCGACATGTGGAAGCAGGTGGGTTCAGACGCTGGCGCGTTCAATGCGTCCAAGACCTGGGCCATTGCGGGCTGCTGCGTCGCGCTGATCGTCTGGTTCGGCATCTTCCAGGTGTTCGGCGCCGCCCTCTTCCAGATGTGGCAGAGCCAGGTGGGTGTCGGATCCTTCGAAGGCGCGTTCATGTACCACGCGGCCAGCGCCATCATCCTGATTTTCGTCAATCAGAAGGATGATTGAGAAACATTCATCCGAATTCCCAACGGGCTGCTTGAGGTTTGAGCCATGCCTCCTAGTGTGGGCTGGAATCAACTTCCGGAAGGAGATGGCCATGCCGCGTATCAGGGCGAACGGACTCGAATTCGAATATGAAGAGACCGGTTCACCCCATGATCCCATGATGCTTCTGGTCTCCGGTTATATGGGCCAGATGACAGAATGGCCGGACAGTTTCAAACAGGCCCTGGCCAATACGGGCAGGCGAGTCATTGTGTTCGACAATCGCGACATCGGTCTCACACGTTCGGTCGACGATCCGGCGCTCGAGGACCAGGTACCGCCTCCCATGGAAGAGCTGATGCAAGGCGCCGCCGAAGGCCAGCCGGTGCATGAGCGGGTGCCTTATGTGCTGGACAACATGGCCGAAGACGCCGCTGCGCTGATCGAAGCACTGGGCGCGGATCGGGCCGACGTGCCTGGCCTGTCGATGGGCGGCATGATCGTACAGCTCATGGCGCTGAACCATCCTGAGCGTGTAAGCACATTGATGCCGGTCATGACGACATCAGGCGACCCCGCCCTGCCACCTTCTGAGCCAGAAGCCCTCGAAGCCCTGACGGCCGAACCTGAAAACGAAACACTGGACGCTATAGGCGACCTGGCAGTCAGCACCTATCACGCCATCGGATCTCACCCGGACCTGCGCGCGCCGGATGCAGACCTGAGAGCCTCACCCATTGCGGATGTGCAACGGGCAAACCGTCCCCTCGGCCTCGCCCGCCAGTTTGCAGCCTTGTTGGCCCAGCCGCGCTGGCATGACCGGCTTGGCTCCATCCAGCAACCGACCCTCGTTTTGCATGGTGCGGTGGACCGCCTGATTCCGCCGGAATGCGGCAGCGATATTGCCCGGCGTATCCCGGGTGCAGAAATCAGCATCATCGACAAATGGGGACATGACCTGCCGGAAAAGGTTGCGCCCAAACTGCTGGCGGAAATCCTGCCATTTCTGGAACGCGAGAGGCACGCAGAACCTGCATGATTGCGAAAAACCTGCCATAAGAAATCAGACATCCCGGGAGGAACGACATGGCGAAAATCAAGGCCAATGGCATAGAGATCGAATACGAGGAATTCGGATCGAAGGACGATCCGCTCATGCTCCTCGTCATGGGATTTTCGAGCCAGATGATCAATTGGCCGGAAAGCCTGATCAGAGGCCTGACCGATGTCGGTCGGCGGGTCGTGATTTTTGACAATCGCGACATCGGCCTCAGCACCGAATTCGAAGGCCATGTTCCCCCGTCTCCGCGCGACATCGTCAAAGGGATCGCGGCCGGAGAAGCGATGCATGAAAAAGTGCCCTACCTGCTGGACGACATGGCGGCTGATGCCGCCGCACTGATCGAAGCACTCGGCGCAGACAAAGCCGATGTCATGGGGGTCTCCATGGGGGGCATGATTGTCCAGCTGATGGCGCTCAATCATCCCGAGCGGGTCCGCACGCTGATCCCTGTGATGACAACGTCCGGCGACCCATCGCTGCCTCCGGCCACGCCAGAGGCGACCGCCGCGCTGACTGCCGTTCCGGAGGAACGCACGCCCGAAGCCATCGCCGATCTCGCCGTCAAAGGGCGGGCCGCTTATGGTTCCCATCCGGACGTGCGTACGCCGGATGACGAAATTCGCGCGAGTGCAATTTCGGCCATGCAACGATCAGACCGGCCCATGGGCGTCGCCCGGCAATATGCTGCCATTCTGGCCCAGCCCCGCTGGCACGACCGCCTTGGCAGCCTGGATCTGCCAACGCTCGTTCTGCACGGCGAAATGGATAATCTGATCCTGCCTGCGGCCGGGCAGGACATCGCGCGGCGTGTTCCCAATGCCAACATCGAGATCATCGAGAAATGGGGCCACGACTTGCCGGAGGCCGTCATGCCGGTCCTGCTGAATCGCATCGTGCCATTCCTTGGCCAAACCGCGCCATCAGGGCCAGCATGATGCTTGAACCGGTCGACACAGACCTATGGCTGACCGAAGGACCGGTCGTCGATTTTCACGGCTTCCCCTATCCTACGCGAAGCGTGATCGTGCGATTGCCAGATGGAACGCTGTGGGTTTGGTCGCCTGTGGCGCTGACGCCTGAACTGAAAAAGGAAGTGGATGCGCTTGGCCCGGTGGGTCACCTCGTCAGCCCGAACAAGATCCACCACCTTTACCTGACCGAATGGCATGCCGCCTATCCCGAGGCGAAACTCTGGGGGCCAGCCTCCACGATCCGCAAACGGAAAGACCTGCCCTTCCAGCCCGCGCTGGAGGATGTCCCCCCCCGTGGCTGGCAAGGTGTGTTCGAACAGGCGTGGTTCCGCGGCTCCTTCTTCATGGACGAGATCGCCTTCGTCCACCGGCCGACCGGTACGGCCATCTTCGCTGACCTGTCTGAACACTTCAGCGACAGCTTCCTGGCACGCTACTGGAAAGGCTGGAAGCGGCTGATCGCGAAACCCTGGGGCATTGTGGTCGGCAAGGGTTATGCCCCGCTGGAATGGCGGCTCAGCTTTACAAACCGCACGCCCGCACGCGCGGCATTCGGCAAAGTCGCCGCCACGCATCCTGACCGGATCATCATGGCCCATGGCGAGTGGGTGAAGACCGGCGGAGAAGCCTTTTTGCGCCAGGCCTTTGCCTGGCTGATCCGCTGATTAGGAAAAGACACATGACGACGCCCGCGCCTCCCGGTATCCGAACAGAAACTGATGGCGAGGTCCTGATCGTCACCATCGATCGCCCCGAGGCCCGCAACGCGGTCGATCGGCCAACCGCCGACGCGCTCTACGAAACGTTCAAATCCTTTGACGCGGATGACGCCCTTTCGGTGGCAATCCTGACCGGTGCGAACGGAAATTTCTGCGCAGGTGCCGACCTGAAAGCCGTTGCCGAGGGACGGGGGAACAAATCCGTACCCGATGGTGATTACGGCCCGATGGGACCATCCCGGCTGGAGCTGTCCAAGCCCGTGATCGCCGCCGTCGACGGGTATGCCGTCGCTGGCGGGTTGGAGCTTGCCTGCTGGTGTGACCTCCGGGTTGCCTCGCCGGGGGCGAAGTTCGGCGTATTCTGCCGCCGCTTCGGTGTCCCTCTGATTGATGGCGGCACGATCCGCCTGCCCCGGCTGATCGGCGCGTCCCGGGCAATGGACATGATCCTCACGGGCCGGGAAATCGGTGCGGAAGAGGCGCTTACCTTCGGGTTGGCCAATTATGTATCGGAGGAAGACTCCGCTCTTCAGAAGGCGCTAGAGGTCGCCCGAAGGATCGCCGCATTCCCGCAATTCTGTATGCGGACGGACCGCGCCTCGGCCATAGCGCAATGGTCCATTCCCATGGACGAAGCGTTACGCCGGGAGATCGCAGGTGGCCTGCGCGTCATCGAGATGGGAGAAACCCGGAATGGCGCCAAACGTTTCGCCGCCGGCATCGGCCGCGGCGGCGTCTTCTGAGAGGTAAGGCGCACCGGGCCGCTCCGTCAGGCGGCGGCCCTGCCACAGCGTGAAGAATCCGATCCCGACCCAGATGACATTGATCGTGGTCGATGGGATGGCGCCGTTGTAGCCGCTGTTGATGATGAACCCGGTCGCGCCGACCACGTTCATCACCTGATAGGCTTTCGAGCGCCCATCCATCTTTCCGGCGGAAAGCATCAGGTAGGCAATCAGGATGAGAACGGCACCGGCCCAGCCGGACATCTCAATGAGCAAGTGCGTAACAGACATGGAGCGCCTCGCGAGTCCGGTGTATTTTCGCCCCGTAGTCTCACTTTTCTTCTCACGCAATCATAAAATTGCACTGCCTTTGAAAATTCATTTTTCTGCCGCCGCGCCGGCCGGAAATGTTTACCAGCCGCCGCCGCCACCACCACCGCCGCCACCGCCAGACGAGCCACCGCCTCCCCCACCAGACGAACTGGAACTCTGCGGCAGGGAACTGGAGACGCCCGTGTTCATGCTGGACATGATCGCATCGTTCATGCCTCCGACATTGCTGAAGGAGCGATTGCCGAACTGGCCCCAGGCCGGGGCATAGTTTTCTGCCTCCGTGGGTAGTTGGTGTTCAAAGTATTTTGTCCACGGCTTTTCCACGTTCAGCGCCACAGCGTATGGCAGAAATCGTTCATACCGCTCCAGGCTCATGGGCGGCGGCGCGTCGCTGCCGACCTTGACGGCATTCATCTGAAGCTTTTCGGCGGTTTCGAGGTAAAGGCGGAAACCCTCGATTTCCGTACGTATTTTTTGCCCTTTCAGGGTTGGCGCCGGCATAAGGTACATGAAAAGCCCGTTCAGGCCGGCAAAGGCCAGGACCACCAGCGTATGCCAGCCGGACCAGTTGGTTGCCTGGAATATGGCGAATGCCACCGCTGCGATGGTCATCACTGCCGCGGCCAGCGTGTACCCGATGTTCCAGCGGAAATAGGCGCTGCCATATTTGCGGGAAAGCGCGCTGCGGAATTTCTGATACGCCGAGGTGAAAGTCGCATCATACTTTCCGCCAAGGGTACGCTCGGTCAGCCCGCCAAACAGGCCGGCATCGAGGACTGCCTCATCGGGGGTGATCGCAGCATTGCCACCCTGCTTGCGCGTCAGTGTGGTTTCCTTCTTGCTCGAAGCATCAATGTCAACCAGCCCCTTCACGCCCATGCCGATAAGGGTCGAAATCAGCGCGCCATGCCCGCGCAGGCCGCGATAGAAAATGTAATGCGCCGCGGCGGGAGAATAGCCATCCGGCGGCTCGTAGCGCGGAAAGACCGGCCCTTTGGGCGGGTCCTGACCCACCTTCTGAAACCCCGACATCAGAAACCAGAAGACCCCGCAGAAAGACGCGACCAGTATGGCCAGCGCTCCGTTGCGCAACCACCAGAGCGTCCCCTTGTCGCCAAGGGACGGGGGCGCAATCGTCCCCTTGGGCATCGACACAGATACCGTCATGCCTTCAAACCGGGCCATCGGGCGGGTCGTCTCAAAGACGAGCACATTGCCATCCTGCCGGTATGAATAGTCCTGGCCCACGTCTCCGGACTTGCCGGTATAGGCGATCGCCTCCGTCACTCTCGCCCCGTCCGGGAGCGCTATCCGGGCCGAAGCCGCTTCAATAGGGAACAGCCAGTAATTGCCCGTGACGTTCCAGTAGAGCTCGTCATGGCTGTCGAAATACCGGATCTGGTTCTTCACCTCGTATTCGATCACATAGGTGTGGTCGCCATAGTCGAGAAGCACATCGGCATCGCCGATCCGGATACGATAGGCATTTCCATCGTGTTCGACCGTGTAGGGTTCCTTGCTGCCGTCCCGGCGCACCCGGCGAATGTCATACTGGTAGGGTAGCTTGTCGTCCGGCTTCAGATCGTCTGCATAATAGCGCGGCAGGTCTCGAAAGATGCCGCGGCGGATGTCCCGGCCTTCGACGGTCACATTGATCGTCTCGGTGACGATGATATCGCCGTCCTTCTGGACATCGATTCCAACATCGAACCGATTGATCTTCTCCTCAGCGCCCGCCGCCAGAACAAACAGGCAGGCAGCCAGCGCGCCTAGCAGGTAACGCAGCATCAGCTTGCGCCTCCGAGGTCGACCTTCGGCAACGCCCGCTCGGGCATGGACACTTCAAAGAACTCCCGCGTGCGGAAACCGAACATGCCTGCCATCAGGTTTGCCGGAAAACTCTGCACACGCGTGTTCAGCTCGCGCACGGCACCATTATAAAACCGGCGCGCCATCTCGATCTTGTCTTCGGTGTCCGCCAGCTCCTGCTGCAGGTCCAGGAAGTTCTGGCTGGCCTTCATGTCGGGATAATCTTCGGCCACCGCCATCAGTTTCGCGACAGGCCGCGACAGCTCGCTTTCCGCTTCGCCGCGGCTCGCAAGGTCATCCCCGGCGGCGAGCGCCTTTGCCCGTTTCTCCGCGATATCGGCGAACAGTTCCCGCTCATGCGTGGCGTAGCCCTGCACGGTGTTCACGAGTTGCGGAATCAGATTGGCCCGGCGCTTCAGCTGGACGTCGATATCGGACCAGCCATTGTCCGCCATCTGAGATTTCTGAACGAGCCCATTATAGATCAGGATCACGCCGATGATCAGCAGGATCAGAATGGCGCCGGTTATGTAAAGTCCCACGAGTCGCGTCCTCCAAATCTGGAAGATTCATGCATATCCAGCATTGGCCGCGCTGTTAAGGTGTCACTCCTGCGGGGACCCATGCGAGGCGGCCCATTCCTGTCGCGTCATTTCCCACACCAGAGATTCCCGTGTCGTGCCATCGGGCCGGGTTGAGGTGACCTGACCCATTCGGTGAAAGCCCATGCCGTCCAGCATGCGCTGTGTGATCACGTTCTCGAGGCTCGCCGTCTCACAGATCAGGTCCAGGTAAAGCACTTCGAACATCCAGGTGAAGGTCTGCGCGGCGCCTTGCGTTCCGCTGCCCTTTGAATGCAGCGATGGATGCAGGCCGCCAGCGATTTCGCCCGCGGCCCATTCCGGCCAGATCTGGATATCGGAATAGCCCATGATCCGGCCGTCTCCGGCATCCCGCACGAAAAGCAGCCCCTCCCCGCGCGCCCGCTGGGCGATATGATCCTCGATGAATTTTCGGACATTCTCCACGTTCAGCGGACGTGGCAGGGAGTAAATCGGCGCATTCACCTTCGGCTCGGCGAACAGGGCATAGAGCCCGTCCGCATCTTCTGGCCGTGCAAGACGGGAATCGCGCAGCATTTCCGCCCCGCGAACCGCCGCACGGATGCCCTCAACCTGTTCCGGCGGGGCCGGATGGCGCGTGATCGGAATGCCCTCCGTCATGACAACATACTGCGCCTTGGCTGATGATCCGGCAATCCATGACGATACGTCAAAACCGATTGACCCTTCCGGCGGGCAAGGCCAAACCTGCCAGCCATGTCGGACAGCGCCTCTCCCAGAAAGCACGGCAAGAACGCCTTCTTCTTCGTGATCGTGACGGTCGCGCTGGACATGCTGGCCTTTGGCCTCATCATTCCCGTCATTCCCGCGCTGATCCGCGAACTGGCGCATGTGACGTCGGAGGAAGCGACGCTCTGGCTCGGCCCTCTGGCAGCGACCTATGCGGTGATGAACTTCCTGTTTGGTCCGGTCATGGGCGCGCTGTCAGACAAGTTCGGCAGACGCCCCGTCCTGCTGGCCTCGATTTCGACGCTGGCACTCGATTTTCTCATCATGGGCTTTGCCCACAATATCTGGCTGTTGTTCCTTGGCCGGGCCCTGTCCGGCATCTCTGGGGCAACGTATTCGACCGCCAATGCCTACATCGCGGATGTGACAACGCCGGGGGATCGGGGCCGCGCCTTCGGCATGATCGGCGCGGCTTTCGGGTTTGGCTTCGTGTTCGGCCCGGTGATCGGCGGCTTCCTCGGAGAGATCGACCCGCGCGCGCCTTTCTTCGCAGGGGCCGGCCTGGCCTTGCTGAACTTCCTCTATGGCCTGGTCGTCTTGCCGGAATCGCTGGCGCCGGAAAATCGCCGCGCCTTCGACATCCGGCGCGCCAATCCGCTCGGCGCTGCAAAGCATTTCTCCAAACTGCCGCATGTCGGCTGGTTCCTGATTGCAGCCGGCATCTTCATGCTGGCGCACACCGTCTTCCCGTCGACCTGGAACGTCTATTCCGAGATCCGCTACAACTGGACACCGAAGGAAATCGGCTTCTCGCTCGGACTGGTCGGCGTAGGCGCTGCCGTGGTGCAGGCCGGCCTGATGGGACTGATCCTCGACCGGATTGGCACGGTGAAAACGGCCCTGCTGGGGTTCGGCGTGAACGTCGTGTCGTTGTTCGCCTACGCATTCGCGAGCCATGGCTGGATGGTCTACGCGATCATTCCGTTCGGCGCGCTGGGCGGTGTCGCCTCCCCCTCGCTGAACTCGCTGATGTCGACCGTGACCCCGGCCAATGCGCAGGGCGAGCTTCAGGGTGCCTCTTCCAGCCTGAATGCGATGGCCATGATCATCGGACCGCTCACCATGAACGGCGTGCTGTTTGCTTTCACGCACGACGGCGCAGCGGTTCACTTTGCCGGCGCGGCCTTCCTGCTCGCCGGAATGCTTACCCTCGTTTCGCTCGCACCCTTCATGCGCGGCGTGGCCGTCAACCGGGACGCCATTCCATCCTCAGCCGAATAAGCGTCAGGTCTTCTTGCGCATCATGAAGCCGCCTGCGAGGCCGAGTACTGCTCCGCCAGAAGCCCCTTCCAGCAGCGCCATCAGCAGCCCCGGAGAGCCCCCCTCCGATACCGGGTGCAAGTAAAAGAACACTGCCATCGCGCCGATCATGCCCCCAAGCAATCCGCCGGTCATGTTCCCGCGGGTGAGGCGCGCGGCCACGAGACCGGCAACAATACCGCCCAGGGCGCTCAGCAGAACGGACACTAGAAAACCCATCGGCACAATCTCCCGGCAGGCCTGCAACAAACGCTGACTTCCTGCCGGCGTCCACCCCCGCCTGCATTCGCCGCAGTTGCCAGCGACGGGAGATACAGGCAAAGACCGGCCCGATGGCTGAAATGCGTCCTGCCCTGTTCCTCGACCGCGACGGCGTGATCAACGTCGACAAGGGCTATGTAAACCGTATCGAAGATTTCGAATGGGTCGAAGGCGCGGCTGAAACCATTGCGGCCTTCAACAGGCGCGGCTGGTATGTTTTCGTTGTGACCAACCAGTCCGGCATTGCGCGAAACTACTATACCGAAGCGGACATGCATGCGCTGCATGAATGGATGCAGGCAGAACTCGCCAAGGCCGGCGCTCATATCGACCGGATCTACTATTGCCCCTACCACGAAGCAGGCGAAAACCCTGCCTACCGGAAGGACAGCTTCGACCGCAAACCAAAGCCCGGTATGCTGCTCCACGCCATGTCGGACTTTCCGGTGAAGCGGGAAATGAGCTTCATGATCGGCGACAAGGAAGCCGACATGCAGGCCGCACGCGCCGCAGGCATCGCCGGCTTTCTCTTCAGCGGCGGGAACCTCGCGCAGTTCGCAGAATGGACCCTCGCCAGCTTTGAAGAAGGCAACCGGGGGTAACCAAAAAACGACTTCACGTTGAGGTCCATCCCATGCTATGGGCAGGCGATGATTTATCTGTCCTCTGATTGTATCCGGCGATGAAAAACTACGGTCCGGAAACCTTCGGCGAGCTGAACGCCGACGAATACGATTTGCTACACAATCCCGGCACGACACAAGCCGCTATTGATCTGCTCTCTGAATTTGCCCTGCCTGGACGCACTCTGGAATTTGCCATAGGCACCGGACGTGTCGCACTACCCCTGGCTGAACGCGGTTGCAACATCGAAGGCATCGAAGCATCTCCCTTGATGGTGGAAAAACTGCGCGAGAAGCCAGGCGGACAGAACATTCCCGTCACCCTCGGCGACATGTCGGACGTCAAAGCCGATGGCAGCTTCGATTTCATCTTCCTGATCTTCAACACGCTCTACAATCTCACCAGTCAGGCGGCGCAGGTGAAGTGCTTCCGGAATGCCGCTGACATGCTCGCGCCCGGCGGAGCTTTCCTGGTCGAGGCCTTCGTGCCGGATCTCTCCCAGTTCCACGACCATCGCAGCGTGAAGCCGCGCCACATCAGTTTCGGCGCACTCGCACTGGAGGCCGCCATTCATGATCCGGTGACGCAGAAGATCGACTACCAGGTCCTGCGGGTCACACCTGAAGGGACCAAGCTGACGCCGCTGCCGATGCGCTATGCCTGGCCACAGGAGACCGATCTGATGGCGCAGCTTGCCGGGCTCGAACTCGAAACCCGCTGGGGCGGCTGGGACAAATCCCCTTTCACGGCCAACAGCCGGATGCACATCTCCGTCTACCGGAAGCCCGCTTAGACGGGCTTCAGTGTCTTCGGGTCGATGCCGCCCATTTTGCAGACTTCTTTCCACTCCGCCGCGGTGACCGGCTGAACGGACAGGCGGAATGAAGTGACGAGGCTCATCTCGCTCAGTTTCGGATTGGCCTTCACGTCCTTCAGGCTGACCGGCTTCGGCATTGGCGCCAGCGCCTTGACCCAGACACAGTCCCAACGCGGATCATCCGTCGTCGAATCCGGTGTGCTTTCCTTGCAGACCTCTGCAATACCGATGACTTCGAGTCCCTTGTTGGAATGATAGAAGAACAGCCGGTCACCGAGTTTCATCTCGCGCATGAAATTGCGAGCCTGGTAATTGCGGATGCCGCTCCACTCCTCACCTTCATCCCCCTTGGCGACCTGTTCGTCCCAGCTCCACGCATCAGGTTCGGATTTGATCAGCCAGTATTTCATTGCGTCTTCCGTCTCTCATTCTGCGATGTCTGATTCGGACTGAGGCATAACGTGGTTGCCCCACTCAGAAAAGGTATGTCAGGAAAGGCGGCCAAGCGCAGCACGCACCAGCCGCTCATAGGCTGGCCAGCCCTTGTAGGCTGCCAGTGCCTTGTCTGTGCCTTCCCATGCTTGCCGGAACGCATAGACACGATCCGGCGAAGACAGCGCGGCCGCGAGCGGATCGACCGCAATGCGGATCGTAAACAACAAAAGGCCGCTGTCCGGCAATTTCGAAATCGTCTGCCGCTCGACACGAAGATGCAGCACATCCAGTGCCGCCTCCTCCGGCGTCGCAGCCGCCAGCGCCTTCAACGGCACGGCGCGTGGCGTGAACCGGGCGTCGCCAGCCTGGACGGTCCAGTTGAACCGTTCCAGCACCTGCCCCGGACGCAGCGCATCGAACATGCGCGCGATCCGCGAGACGAGGCCGGGATTAGCATCCGGAACTGGATCATGAAGCCCTCCGAGCGGTTGGCCCGCCTTCTCCGACAAAAGCCAGAAGGTCGGTGCGACAAGACTCGCCGCCTCCAGACACCAGAGACCATCTTTACCCCGCTGAAGCAGGCACAGATCATCGGAGACGCGCGCCGCCGCGGCTTCCAGTGGCGTAGGCCAGCCTTCCGCCGCTGGCGGAAGGTGCCGGGTGACGTAGTCCGCCGCTTCTGCCAGCATTTTTTCCGGCAAACGCGAAACAAAAACGTCCGCGCGCCGCTCTTTCATGATCCGCCGCTTTTCCGGCAGCCAGACCTCTGCCTCCGTATCGGGTGCGATCAGGTTTTCTGCTGGAATAGGTTTCAGCCCCGGCGCAAGGCTCGCCGGACCGGAAAGGAATGGCAAATAGGGTGGTTCCCGCATGTCAGGCCGGAACGGCAGAACCCCAGGAGCAGAAGCCGGCAATCTTCGGAGTCCCCGGCAGGTACATGGTCTCGGAGTCTTTCAGCTCGAACCCTGCTTCCTCAAGCATCTTCCGCGTGTCGCGCGTCAGGTGGCAGCCACCCGCCAGAGGTTTCCAGATCGGCTCAACCCGGCGCTGCCATTTCGCGACGCCTTCATCCGGCGCCAGGCCATGCTCGGAGAAGATGATCTTGCCGCCAGGCTTCAGCAGGCGGCGTGTTTCCTCCAGCGCGCCTTTCCAGTCCGGAATGGTGCACAGCACGAAAGTGTAGACGACCGTATCGATGGAATGGTCTTCCAGCGGGACAGATTCCGCGCCGGTCTCCAGGAATTCGATATTGTTGCCATAACCAAGCGCGCCTGCCGTACGCCGCGCCTTTTTCAGCATGCCTTCAGATGGTTCCAGCGCGTAGAGGTGCTCCACCTTGTCCGGGTCATAATAAGAAAAGTTCGTGCCGCTGCCGCAACCGATTTCCAGCACCTTCCCCTCTGCATGCGGAATGACTTTCTCGCGCTGCTTCATCATCGGCTTCGATGCGCAGGCGCATGAAATCAGGTTCGGAACGACATATTTTTCCCAGGGATTCACTGTTTCGTCTCCACGCCGGGCTGAAAGCCGGGATAGGCTGCCCGTTGCATCAGCAGGCGCGTCGGCTCGGTCGGCCGGGCGACCAGCGCGTCCTGCGTGATGTTCACATCGAATTCATACCCATCGCCCATCGGCATATAGGTCGCCGAACCATACTGCGCGTCTTCCAGGCCAAAACGCGCCCCTTGCTCCGCTGCGAACTTGCGGACATCGAGGCCGGGATTGGCATAGAGGCGGATGCCATGGGTTTCCGCCTTGGTGACGCCTTCGGTCGAGTAGCGGTTCGAATACCGTCCTTCGAGATATTCCAGCCGGTAGACCGAGTCATAGCCCAGCATATTGGCGAGCGGCTTGAACTTGATCACCTGCGCGCCCATCGAGAACTCGTCACCTGTCAGCGTGTAGATACGCGGTTCCACTTCCTGCGGCACGGTGAGGGTCGCCTGATAGGTATTCGGCTGGCCAGCCACCGCATCGAAGCGGATATGGGCCGCATCCCGCTCCAGCGTCAGACGTTTGTAGGTCTGCAAATTTAGGCCGGACAGCGCAACAATCCCGGCCAAGCCGAGGAAGCCGACGCCGAAAATCAGCCGGCCGCCGCCACTGACCGGCTTCAGACTGGCCAGCTTGCCGAAGCCGGCAAACAGCAGCATGAGCCCGATCACGCCTGAAATTGCTGGCAGAATCCACCAGATCAGAGACATCCACCTACTCCCAAAAGGCCGCCGGATGCCGGCAGCTTAACCGCTCACCCTTAGAAACATTAACTTAAACCCAGCCTGAATGCGGCCACAAGTGTACGCATGAAAGTCGCCTCAGGTTCCCCGGCGACCACCTTCACACACTCTGCCCAAACGGGGAAAAGCCTGATACGGGGCAAACATGAACTTTCGCGACTTTCTTCTCCTGTTCGGCGTCTGCCTTGTCTGGGGCCTCAATATCGTGCTGACGCGGTGGGTAGTGGCGGATATGCACATTCCGCCGCTGTTCTTCGCCGCCGTCCGCTTTGCCGGGGTGGCCCTGTTCCTCATCCCGTTCCTGCGTCCGATTCCGGACAAACTGTTCACCCTGCTCCTGATCTCGGTATTGATCGGATCGCTAAACTTCGCCTTGTTGTTCCTCGGCCTGCAATCGGCGGAAGCTTCCGCCGTTGCTGTGACCGGACAGCTGGGCGTGCCGATCTCCACGCTGATGAGCATGGCGTTCCTTGGTGAAACGATTGGCTGGCGCCGGGGGCTCGGCATCATGCTGTCCTTTGCAGGTGTGGTGTTGATTGCGTTCGACCCGTCGAGCTTCCAGATTTCGGTCGGCCTGATGTTCGTTGTCGGCTCCGCCTTTATCGGGTCGTTCGGCGGTATCCTCATGAAGAAGATGCCACCGCTGACAGGCCTGCAGGTTCAGGCCTGGGTCGGTTTGTTCAGCTTCGCGCCGCTGTTTGCCGTCTCCTTCCTGTGGGAGCGCGGACAGGTGGATGCCTATATCCATGGCGGCTGGCCTGTCTGGCTGGCGAGCCTGTTTGCCATCGCGGGCGTTTCCATCTTCGGCCACGGCGCGTTCTACACGCTGATCAAGAAGTATGACGTCTCCATGCTTTCCCCGCTGACCCTGATGACGCCGATCTGGGGCGTCGTCTTCGGTGTGGCCTTGCTGAACGAGCCGACTTCGCCAAGGCTGCTGATGGGCGCTGTCATCGCGCTGGCCGGTGTGTTCATGATCGCGGTACGCCAGAACACTCGCCTTCCTGAAGCCGCCCTCGGGCGGAAAGCCGGCGCCGGAGACAGCTGATGGAGATCATTCTCTCGCCCAGCCCGAACTTCGATGACCGCAAGCATGCCGTGGACATGCTTGTGCTGCACTATACCGGCATGGTGACGGGCCAGGCCGCGTTTGACCAGCTTCGCAACCCGGAGGCAAAGGTCTCCTCGCATTACCTCCTCTGGGAGGATGGCCGGGTGGACCAGATGGTGGCCGAAGACCGCCGGGCCTGGCATGCCGGGGTCTCCAGCTGGCAGGGTGACGAGGATCTGAACTCGCGGTCCATCGGCATCGAGATCGTCAATGGCGGGCATGATTTCCCGCAGGCCGATGGCAAGCTGCCGCCTTACCCCGCGGCCCAGATCGATGCGCTGATCGAACTCTGCCACCCGATCCTGGCGGCCCATGACATTCCGCAGACGCGGATTGTCGGCCATTCGGACATTGCCCCGCTCCGCAAGCAGGATCCCGGTGAGCATTTCCCGTGGGTGCGGCTCGCCCGCGCTGGGATCGGCATCTGGCCGGACACTGAGGGGGCGGACGTTTCGGGCAACGGCCTCTCCCCCGGTGACAGCTCGGCCAACGTGCGGCGGATGCAGGAACATCTCCAGCGCATCGGCTACGGCATCGACCTCACCGGCACCTATGATGAGCGAACCGAAGCGGTTGTCCGCGCCTTCCAGCGCCGCTGGCTGCCGGAGCGGGTGAACGGCAGCGCCGATACGCGCACCCTGCGCCGGATCGATGCGATCCACACGCTTTACACTGCAGACTAGCCTTCCCCACCGAGGTTAATGTCGTCATCCTCGTCCTCTTCCTCGATCAGTTCCGGCTCCGCCTGACGGGACGCCCATTCGGCCGTCAGCGCCGCGCCGAAGAGGAGTGAAGACACAGAGGTCGCCAGCCAGATAAAGCCGAGGATCACAGAGGCCAGCGCGCCATAAAAATTGTCGAGCGCGGTGAATTTCAGATAGAGGTGAAAGCCCCAGGTGGCGATCACCCAGGTGAGTGCCCCGGCGGCTGCGCCAGCTGCTTTCGCCCGGTTCCCCCTGAGGCGCCCGTGCAGGGCGACGGCGAGGATCATGTAGAAAATCGCGAAACAGGCGATCCATTTGCCGAGCCAGAGCTGCGAGGCTAGGTGGCTGACCTGCAGCGCCACATCATAAGCAATGAAGCCCTGCTTCTCCGTGATGAAGGACAGGATCAGCTGCAGCGCGCCGAGCAGCCAGACCGAAAGGATCAGGAGCGCCGTCATCAGGATCGACACGCCCTGGAACCGGATGATGCGGGTGCGCCGCTCAGACCCTGTCACCATGCGGATGCCGGTGATCGCCGCCTTGGCGCCGGAACTTGCCGTATACAGAACGATAATCACTGCCAGCAATGCACGCAGGGTAATGCCTTGAGGGGTCACCTGCCGGATGGTTTCAAGATCCGCCCGCGACAAGGGCGCGACCGCCGAGACGAGCACTTCGTCCACCGTTCCGGCGAGGCGCTGCGACAGGTCCAGCGGCAGAAGAGCGAACAACAAGCTCAGCGTCAGGTAGACGATCGGGAAGATCGAGAACAGCGCATAGAAGCTGATGCCGCCGGTGACGATGCGCACTTCCGGCTTGGACAGGCGCATGATCGCACCCCAGACCGGCTCGACGGCCCAGACTTTCAGCCAGTCCGGCAGGGGCAGTTTCTCAATCCATGGCCGCATGGGAATCCTGTCGCTCCGGGAAGTTTGAGCCGGGAGGGTTGGCATTTGTTTAAGCCGGTTCGGAGGGCTTGGCCATGCAACCTCTTTTCTCAGCACCCTTGCGCGGTAACGCCTCGGCGTTCCGGCGAGTTTCCTGATTGTGGGTTGGCTCAGCCCGTGTCCGGATCCGGCCACCGTTTCAGCGCTTCGAGCAGCTGCACGGTCAGCCCGACGGAGACGAGGGCGATGGCGGCGGGCATTCAGTGCGTGTTCGGGATCGGCGGCACGTGCGGCCTTGCTTCGCCTGTCGGGCTACGCCATTTGTTGTGGCTGCAGACGAACAGAAGTTTTATGGGCATGGCATCCGCCATCAGGGTCTCCCACCCCCCACCCTGATTCCACTCTCACGCGTATCGCTTTGGCGGCGGCCCTGCGTTGCGATACATAAAGCCTTCGCCGCAAACGAGACACCGCCTTGTCCTATTCCTTTCGCCTGTCCGATCACTCCCTGACCCATGGGGTGCGCCGCATTGCGCGCAGCCAGATCGAAACGGCGATTGCCGAGATTGACGATCAGACGCTTGGCCCGGTGACAACCGTCCACCAGTTGCGCAAGCGCTGCAAGAAAGTCCGCGGGCTCGTGCGCCTCGTGCGGCCGGGCTTCAAGGCGTACGGCGACGAGAATGCCGCTTTCCGGGACCTGTCGCGCAGCCTGGCGGATCTGCGCGATGCCGGCGCGTTGCTGGAAACCGTCACCGCGCTGGAGGCCCGGTTCGGCGAGGTGATCGGCGGGACTTTCTTTGCCGATGTGCGCGAGACGCTCGCCGCCGCCAGTCCGCCGTCGGATGATGCGGACGTGACAGAACGGCTGGCCGCCACCCGGTCGGCATTCGAGGGCGCGCTCACGCGCACGCATGACTGGAAAATCAAGGGCGAGGCGCCGGACATTCTGGGCCGCGGCGTGGCCGAGACCTACAAGCGCGCCGTGAAGACACTGAAGCAGGCTGAAGACGACGGCACGCCGGTCGCGTTCCATGAATTCCGCAAGCGGGTGAAGTACCACTGGTATCACATGCGCCTGCTGAAACATGTCTGGCCGAAAATGATCCATGCACGGATCGTCGAGGCGCGCCACCTCGCCACGTCGCTGGGGGACCTGCACGATTTTGCGGTTTTCCGACTGACCGTATTGCCGCTGATCGAGCGCACAGATCCCAAAGTGGGCGAAGTGCTGGGCGGCCTGATCGAGGCGGAAGAGCAGCGCCTGGCACCAGATTGCCTGCACCACGGCCACCGCCTGTTCGCCGAAAAGCCCCGCCCCTTCGGTGAGAGCATCGGGGCGTACTGGACCACCTGGCAGGACACCGCCCAGACCTGATTGGCGGCTTGATTTTCGCTTGAATCCGGCGGCGTCCGGTTCTATCTCCCCCTTCTCTCGTGTTGCCGCGGCTGCTGACCCCGACAACATGAGGAAAAGACGATGTCACACCCCGCAACGCGGGCCGCACGCCGTGTGGCCGCCCGCAACCACAATGGCGACCGCAAGGTTGAGCCGACCTATCGCGGCTTCGAGCAGAAAAACTGGAAACTGATCTACCGGCGGGCGAACAAGCTTGGCCGCGCGCGCCAGATCGGCAAGATATGGCCACACCGGGAATGGGAGAATCTGATGGCCGATGCAGAGCCGGTAAAGGTACTGTTCGTCTGCAGCCACAACAAATGGCGCAGCCCGACCGGCGAAGCCATGTTCTCCCGCGCCCCCGGCGTTGCCACCCGGTCTGCCGGGACCGCGCACAATGCCCGTCACAAGATCACCGTGGCGGACATCCGCTGGGCCGACATGATCCTCGTCATGGAGGACAAGCATGAACAGCGCCTGCGCGCCGATTTCCGCCAGGAAGTCGCGTACAAGGCGCTGCACGTGCTGGATATTCCGGACGACTACCAGTTCATGGAAGACGAACTGATCGACCTGCTGCGCGAAAAGTGCGAACCGCTGATCTTTGGCCAGGCGTAAACGCGGCTGGCCACGGGCGGCCCTTGGCCCTATATACCGCGCCAGACCAGACGGCCGGGCAGCCGCTGGCATGCTGGTAACGGCATGCTGGAGGAAAGTCCGGGCTCCAGGGATACAGGGCGACGGCTAACGGCCGCCCGGCGCAAGCCGAGGGAAAGTGCCACAGAAAGCAAACCGCCTCCCCTCGTGGGAGGTAAGGGTGAAAGGGTGGGGTAAGAGCCCACCGCGGGACTGGCGACAGGACCGGCACGGTAAACCCCGCCCGGAGCAAGACCGAATAGGGGGCGCGCATGGGCTGTATCCCGCCTGCGCCCCGGGTGTGTCGCGTGAGGTGCCTGGCAACAGGCATCCCAGAGGAATGGCTGCCAGACCTGAGCAATCAGGCGAACAGAACCCGGCTTACAGGCCGTCTGGTCTTTTCTTCCGGTCGCGCAATGCGCGACAATTCGATCGAGGATCGAATGAAGGAAAAAAAGCCTTAAGCGCAAGCGAAGGCTTACACACCGTACCCGCACAGATTTCACAGTGGGAGAGCCCCCCATGGACAATTTCATCCTGATTTCCGGTTGCTCCGGTGGGGGCAAGTCGACGCTGCTGACGGCGCTGAAGGCGCAGGGCCATCAGGTCGTGGAGGAACCGGGCCGGCGCGTCGTGGAGGCAGAACAGGCAAGCGGCGGCAATGCCCTGCCCTGGACGGATATCGAGGCCTTCCTGCACCGCACGCTGGACCTTGCGATCGCCGACCACAAGGCCGCACAGGACCTCACCGGGCCGGTCTTCTTCGACCGGGGTGTCTTGGATGCCGCCATGGCGCTGGCCCATGTGACCGGCAATCCTGCCGCTGCTGATCCGGCAGGCGAATACCGGTACAATCCGTCAGTGTTCCTGGCCCCGCCCTGGCCGGACATTTTCACAGGCGACGAAGCCCGTCGGCACGGCATGGGCGAGGCCGTCGCGGAGTATGCCCGCCTGGAAGCCGCCTTCCCGGCGCTTGGCTATTCCACGCACATCCTGCCGAAGACCTCCGTGGAAGATCGAATAGTATTTGTTCTGTCAGCCCTGATAATGCAGCAAAAAATGGAGTAGAGTGGCACGTACCCTGCACAGCACGAAGGTAATTTCGCGCTGGACCGGCTAAAGGAAACGGAATCCACCATGCTGAAACACATTGTTATGAGCGCGCTGCTGCTGGCAGTACCCGCCTGTGCCAATCAGGATTCACCTCAAGGTGCCCTGCCGGACCTGCCAGGCAAGGTGTTGATCGTCGGGGACTCAATTTCACTCGGCTTTGGCGCGATGGGGCCGGATCAGAACTGCCCGCTGACCCCGGAATTCAATTCGGTCAGCCACTCCTATGGCGTTCAGGTCGCCGAGGCCCTGGGCGTTGATTATGTCATGTTCGCATGGCCGGGCATTGGGCTGGTTCACAATTATGGGGAAGATCAGACCAATACGATGTCGATGCGCCTGGCCCGCGAAGATGAGACCGCGCGTCTGGACGCCGCCGACCCGGTGCAACTCGTCCTGGTGAACCTCGGCACCCACGATTTCTATCAGAATGACCCGTCTGAGCAGTTTGTCCCGGCGATGGAAGACCTGTTGTCCCAGATGAGCACACGCTATTCCGATGCAATGATCTATGCCCTGACCGGCCCGATGCTGAGCGGAAACGACCGGATTTTCTTCGATCATGCCGTGGAAACGGCCGTCGAGGCGGTAAACACGGAAAAAGACACAGCCATCCGCTATCTCGCACTGGATGGCGGCGATCCGTCGGTTGCCTTTGGCTGCCAGTGGCACCCGTCCGTGCCGGCGCACGATCACATGGCGGAACTGATCCTCGACGATCTGCGCGCGCACAACAAATAGGGATACCTGCAGCCAGGAATACCCCCTGAAGCCATGTTCAGCCGGGGCACACCCATACGGCGCAACTTACATACCGGTATATCCTTTTTCGGTCGCTGGACCGAGTGCCGCCGGATGCGCAAATATGCTAACCTGTCAGTCGAACGCCGCAACGCGGTGCAGAGACTTAGGGCAATCCGTGCCGGACAGGAGGCAGCAGGCATACACGCAAAAATGGCACGCAGACTTGGTGCCGCAAACGCCGACAGTGGTGCAAATCAAGGCAAATCCAGCCAAATTTTCGTGACGCCTGACAGTATCCGGCGACCGGCAGGCCTTGCGTCGTTGACACTGATTGGCGCATTACACTAGTTGCAACTATTGAATGAGGGCTTCGACCAGAAGTTTCCACTCAATGTCGCTAAGAGAGGCAGGTCCATCCATGGCCCGAACACCCGGCGCCCGGAATTACAACTTTGACGCGAAGCGTTTGGCATTGCTGGACAGTGTGATCAACTTCGCCTTGTCCGGAGAGATCCAGCGTCCCTCCCTTCGCCAGCTGGCGCTCGCCGCGGAAACATCCGAGCCGACTCTGCGCCATTACTTTACGGACCGCAAAGGCCTGGTGATTGCCATGATCGTCGAACTGGGCGAACGCGCCCAGCCCATCTGGCAGCAACTGGAAGAACCGGCACCGAGCGTTGAAGAGGCTGTCGCCGCATGTTTCCGGCACGCCGTGGCGCGGATGGAAGACGACATTTTCGTCCGGATGCACGCCTTCGGCATGGTCGAAGGCATGGCAGAGCCGGATGTCGGACAAGCCTATCTGGAACACATTCTGGAACCGTCGATGGACTGCGTGTGCCGCAAGCTCGCTGGTACGCCCGGGTCTCCAACCGACGGGAATGAAATCCGTATCGCCGCCATCGCCATGTTCTCGCCCGTCATCATGATGAGCCTGCATCAGCACCTGCTTGGCGGCCGTGCAGTCGCGCCGCTGGACAATCAGTCAGCCGTGGAACAGCTCAGCAACTGGCTGGGCGGCGCCATAGCCGAGACGGCCTAGGCCGCCAACGCCTCTGCCACGGCGGCGATCTCCGCCTCCGGTGTGTTCCAGGAACAGACGAACCGGAAAGCCCCGCCTGGCCAGGGATAGAAGACACCACCGGCTGCTTGCAGGCGGCGGGCGACCTCTTCGGTCAGCATCGGGAAGACTTCATTGCCATCAACCGGATAGGCCAGATCGAACCCGGCCCCGGTGAATACGTCCGCCAGCGCCTGCGCGCGGGCATTCGCCTGCCCTGCCAGTTGCAGCCAGAGCCCATCCTCCAGCATGGCATGGGCCTGCGCGGCCAGGAACCGCATCTTGGGCGGCATATGACCGGACCGCTTGGCGCGGGCTTTCAACTCGCCAAATTTCTTCCGGGCACCGCCGAACAGAAGAATGATCTCGCAGCCGATGGCGCCGGTCTTGGTGAGGCCGAAGGTCAGCACATCGATGCCGGCCTGCCAGGTCATTTCCGCTGCCGTCACCTTGCCGCGGGCCAGCACATTGCCAAGCCGCGCGCCGTCGAGGTGCACGTAGAGCCCCTTCTCTTTCGCGAGGCTGGCATAGAGGGCAATCTCGGCCGCACGGTAGGCCGTGCCGCATTCGGTGAGATTGGTCAGCGACAGCGCCTCAGCTGGCGTCTCGTGCACAAAGGATGGATTGATCTGACCGAGCGCCGTTCCCAGCGCCTCACGGTCGATCCGCGCGCCGAACCCGGTCAGCAGCTGCAGCTTGCCGCCGCCTGTGAAGAATTCCGGTGCGCCGCGCTCATCCCGCGCGATGTGAGCTTCCTCATGGCAGAGCACAGCGCCGACAGACGAGCAGAAGCAGGACAGCGCCAAGGCATTGGACGCGGTGCCCGACGCGGTCAGCCAGTAATCGAAATCCTCTGTCTCAAACACGGCAGCGAGTTTTTTGCGCAGGGCCGCCGTGACGGTGTCGCCGCCATAGCTCGCTTCCATGCCGCCGTTCACGGAGGCCAGCGCCTCGATCACGCGCGGATGCGCTGGCGCCGACGTATCGGACGAAAAATTCATATCTGGACGTCCGGGGTCTGCCACATCAAATGCTGGCCGCCATCGCTGGCGATCATCTGGCCGGTCACGCTGGCGGCCGAGACGAGATAACGCATGGCACGCACGATCTCTTCCGGCGAGGAGCCCTCCCCCGTCAGCGTTGCCGCTTTCTCCGCCGCAAACTCCTCCGGCGTCTGATGAACACTGGCGAGGGTTGGTCCGGGGCCGATCCCGTTGACCCGCACATCGGGCGCGAGCGCCTGCGCCAGCGTCTGCGTCGCCTGCCACAGCGCGGCCTTGGACAGTGTGTAGGTGAAAAAGACGGGATTCAGCTTCCAGACCCGCTGGTCGATCATATTGATCACGAGCCCCTTCTGCCCATCCGGCAGGTCTGATGCGAGCTGCTGGGCGAGATGGATAGGCGCCCGCAGATTGGGCTCCATATGCGCGTCCCAGTCTTCCCGGGAATGGGTCAGCGCGGTATCGTCATGGAAGGTAGAGGCTGAATTGATCAGCAGGCTGACCGGTCCGCCCAGCACCTTGGCTGCACGGGCGACAAGCTCGCCGCGGGTCTCTTCATCCGAAAGATCAGCCTGAATGGCTTCTGCGATCCCACCCGCCTTGCGGATCATCTCGCAGGTCTCATCCGCGCCATCGGAAGAGCTGTTATAGTGGACAGCGACCTTCCAGCCATCTTCGCCCAGAGCGAGGGCCATGGCGCGGCCGAGGCGGGCCCCGGCGCCGGTGACGAGCGCGATACCGGGCGTCATGTCCCGGCCGGCTGGAACAAGCCGGTGATGTTGAGCCCGGTGATCAGGCCGTAAATGTAGGCTGAGTAGACCAACAGGAGCAGCACGGCCGTCAGGCGGCTGATACGCGCCTTGGTCAGGATCACGATCCCGATCACCAGCGTGGCGAGGGCCAGCGCCCAATGGTCATATTGCTGAAAGGTCGGCGCCATCCGGATCGGTCCGAAAAGGGAGAGGATGCCGCCTGCCCCGAGTATGTTGAACACGTTCGAGCCGAGCACGTTGCCGATCAGCACTTCGCCCTGCTTCTTCACCACGGCGACAAGGCCCGCGCCGATTTCCGGCAGCGACGTCCCGATCGCGAGCAGGGTGAGGCCGATATATTCCTCCGGCACATTCAGGAACATGGCGATGCCGACTCCGCCCTCGATCACGAGGTCCGCGCCGAGGATCAGCCCGAGGATACCGAGCGGGACATACACAAGCGCCAGCCAGAGCGGCAGGTGAGGGTCTTCCTCCTCCGTCACGCCGGGATCCTTGCCCGCGGCCACCGCGCGACGCGCAGCAATGAAGGTGAGGCCCGAATAGGCAATCAGAAGCGCGATGAAGCAGAGTCCGACCAGTGGCGTCAGCGGCATCAGGGCCGTAATGCCGATCCAGGCCACGGCCGCGACGACGACGGCGATCAGGCCGCGCTTTTCTCCCACACCGCCCGCCGCAATGGGTGCGATCAGGGCCGGCAGGCCCAGAACGAGGAAAACATTGGCAATATTGGATCCGACAATATTGCCGAGGGCGAGACCGGAACGGTCCGACAGGGCCGCATCGAGCGACACGATCATCTCAGGAGCGGAGGTTCCGAAACCGACAATAAAAATGCCCGCAACGAGGGGCGAAACCCCCATGCGGGCAGCAAGGGACACAGCTCCGCTGACCAGCGCATTTCCCGCCAGTGCCATGATCACAAGCCCCCCGACGAGGGCTGCGATCAGAGAGAGCTCCGGGATGGGCAAGCCTAGCGTTTAGTCCAGTCGCTTGAATTCAATCAGATTCAGAACGCCGAAGACGACGACGATGGCAGCAATGGCAAGCAGGGACGGATGGATCATGTCGCTTTCTCGCTTGTGTTATCTTTGTCACGTGATTGTGTTCGCTGGCGTGTGCATAGCGCGGTGCGCCGCGCATGGCGAGCCCAATTCGGCAGGGTTTCCACCCGATTTTTCGCCGAAATACCGTATTTTGGTCCAATTGCAGGAAAATTTTTGCATTCACCTCTTCTTGGGACGATTTCACTAGGAGGAACGCCATGGCCCGCATCCGCACCCGCGTCTTCCAGTCCTGGTTCCGCCTGTCCCGGCCAATGACCCTGGGCGTGCGCGCCGTGGTGGAGAATCAGGCCGGAAAAGTCTTCATGATCCGCCACACATACACGCCTGGCTGGTACCTGCCGGGCGGCGGCGTGGAGAAGGCTGAAACCAGCCTGGAATCGCTTGAGCGGGAATTGCTGGAGGAAGGCGGTTTCCAGCTGACGGCCTCGCCGGACCTGATCGGCATCTATTCCAACCATTTCGTGTTTCCGAATGATCATGTTGTGCTTTACCGGGCCTGCCCCGGCACCTGGACACAGGGCGAAGCGACCTCTCGCGGCGAAATCGCGGAAGCCGTCTGGGCGGACCCGCTCGCCCCGCCGGAAGGCACAACGCCGGGCACATTCAGCAAACTTCAGGAAATCTATGCCGGGACCCCGCCCTCACCCTACTGGGCGCCGGGACGCTAAGACCAGAATGCCGGGATGCGGCGCTGAACCAGGTCAGCTGGCCGGGGAGATTTCGTACTTCCCGCCGGAGACCTGCACCACAGGCACGTGACCTGTCTTTTCGAATGCTTCCCAGGCCGGGGCGAGCGATCGCCAGAAGGCGGCGTTCGGGTCCCCGGCATGACGCTGCAGGTTCGCCGCCGTCATCGGGAACGGATAGATGTGCACCGGAACGGATTTCTGCCCCTCGCCCATCGCCGCCTGCATCAGGGTCCAGATCTCCTCGATCGCTTCATCGGTCATGGCGTAGCAGCCGATCGAAACGCAGTCTCCATGCACCATGAGGTAGGAGCCCGTGCGGTCGTGGGCGCGGTCATAGGCGTTCGGATAACCGAGATTGAAGGCGAGGTGATAGTCCGATGCCGCATTCATCTGGCCCGGGGCGACCGAATAGAAGCCTTCCGGCGCCTGCATGTCGCCTTCGGCCAGTTTTGGCCCAAGCTTTCCGGAATAGGCACACACCGGCCAGGAACGGAACGGTTCGTACACCCCTTCTTCATTCGCCACATAGGCCGTCAGGACAGCAGGATCCTTGGTAAGCCGGAGGTAAACGGGCGCGCCAAGGTGAGAGTCCTGTTCCGCCAGCGCTTCGCTGAGTGCCTCGGTATGCGCTTCGACAACGGCACGCGAGCGCGGGGTTTCACGCACGTCGTCCACCCCCGCCACGGCCAGAACGGCCGGCAGGCAGAGGAACGCCATCGCCGCGCTGAAGACGGCCACAAGCTTCCAGGCATCGACGGGGCGTTTACGTTTCATAAACTCAGTGGTCTGCCTCGAATGCGGCAGCACAGAGGCCAGTCTCGTGGCAGTTTCGTGGAAATGGCGCCCCATTTCCGCCCCGAGCATTAAGTTGCTTTTAATTTACCGGTGAGACGCTTTTGTCGTGACGGGGGAGTGAACCAGTTCTCGTCATCAACAGACAATCGGTGCAGCGGGTTTCCCTTTGCCCTGCGCGCCGGTGACGCAAACGGAACGCCGGCTCTTTTTCCCCTAGGGCCGGCGTTCTTGCGTTCAGCCCTTCCGGCTGCCCACCGCCGCCACCATGTACCGCCAGCCGGTCCACAGGGAAAGGAACGCCGCGATCCAGAGCAGGCCGACCAGCGCAACCGCAGCAAGTTCCGCCAGATTCGCTGTCGTGGCGCCTTGCGTCACGGCATTCTGCGGAATGGCCGCCAGCGGCAGCATCAGGCCGATAATCGCGGCCATCTCGAACGCGGTTTTCCATTTGGCGAGGTTGGATGGATCCACCACCGCCTTGCCGGCCGGTGTCGTGCGCAGCCAGGTCATGAAGGCATCGCGGGCAATGATCGCTGCGGCCGGAATGTAGATCAGCCAGGTGTGGAAGATCAGCGCGAGACCGAGCAAGGCGAAGCCGACCAGGAATTTGTCCGCAATCGGATCGAGCCAGACGCCGAAACGGGACTGGGCCTGAAGTTTGCGGGCCAGCCAGCCGTCAAGAAAATCCGTCAGTGCTCCGGACAAAAAGGACAGGAGGGCAAACTGGTACCAGAGCTGCTGCACCGCGATCCGGTTTTCCTGATCCGTTGCGGCGATCTCCTGCGTCGTGCCGAGGTCGATCAGGTCCTGCACGCGCAGGGCCTGAACAATGCCGCCAAGGCAGAGCAGCGCGAACACGCAGCGCGCAACCGTCAGCGCATTGGGGAGCCATTTGAAGTTCATCCGCGCGGTGTGCCAGCGAGCGGGCGCCGAGGCAATGCGGAATGTAGGCAGGGCCCCATCTCCCGCCGCAATTACGGCGGGAGATGGGGCGGCTATTCTAGTTCGACGCGCCGGTCACCTTTTCGATCGGCACAGTGTAGTGCCGGCCGCAGAACTGGCAGTCGATGGACAGATTGCCGTCGTCTTCGACGAGATCCCGCAGGCCATCGTCGGGCATGTTCTGCAGCGTCGCAATGAGGCGCTCCTCATTGCAGGTACAGCGGTCGTCCAGCACCTGTGGCGGCTCCATCCGCACTCCCTGCTCATGGAACAGGCGGAAAAGCAGCTGTTCCATCGGCAGGTCCGGATCGGCAAGTTCGGCATCGGTGATCGTGGCGAACAGGGCCTGCGCCTCGTCCCACGCCTCTTCCGTGTCGCCTCGGGCTTCATCCCCGGCGATCCGCTGGATCATCATGCCGCCTGACACCCAGAGCGCCGGATCGCCCGGCCGCTCAAACTCTGCCAGCGACAGGCGGATGCGTGTCGGGACCTGTTCGGACTGGTCGAAGTAATCCTCCGCGCATTCCGCCAGCGTCCCTTTCACGAGCGGGACGATGCCCTGATAAGGCTGGATTGCCGGATTGTCCTGAATGATGATCAGGCCAAGCCGACCGGCAGGGCCGAATAGCTGGGGCATGTGCGGGGCTGCGCCCTTGTTCAGCTTGTCGAGATGCGCCCAGGCGTCGGCATCGAAGCGTGCATAGCCGCGCACACCCCCATCGGAGCGGTATTCGCCGACCAGCATCTTCACCGGTCCATCGCCCTCGGCTTGCACCAGAAGGCGCCCCTCGAACTTGAGGGACGACCCGACCAGCGCCGCAAGCGTAACCGCCTCGCCCAGGATGCGGGCGAGATTGTCGGGATAGTCATGCCGGTGAAGGATCGGCGAAATGCTCGCCGGGCCCATGCGCACGGCCCGGCCGCGCACGGGCCGGTTCTCGATCTGGAAATTTGCGACGAAATCGCTGGAGGTAATAGACATGGCGGGAGTCCTTGTAGCGCCCCCATGTGGCAGTCCACCCCCCTTGCATCAAGAGCAGGCTCTGCGATCGCGCGCGGCCTCGTGAATCAGGCCGAGCAGCTGCCGCCGCCAAGGACGCAGAAACTGGCGCACCAGGGGTGGTTCAGCTTCACCGGCTCGGCGGTCGCCTGCTTCAGCGTGTGCCCCAGCTCAAACGCCGGATCGTCCACAAGAAGCGTGCAGGCCGTCACGCTCGCCCGTCCCGCGCCCTTGCGGCGGATCACCATGCGCTGGTCTGCGCACATGATGCTGTCGGGTGACTTGCCCAGGATTCCCCAGCACGCGGTGGTGATTTCCGGCGGATCATCCTGCGGGATCATCTCCGGGAACAGGACCAGCTGTTTCGGATCGGCCGGGTCCAGCGACAGGCCGAGTGAGGCAGCCAGCGCGCCATAGCCGGCGCGGGCCTCGGACTCGTCTTCGTGCAGGGACTGGCGTCCGGCAATGGCGACCTGAAAGCCCTCCTCCGCCAGCCAGCGCAGGCCGGTGCAGGCCTCCTCAAAGGCCCCTTCGCCGCGTTCGGCTTCGTGCAGGGCCTGGTCATGACTGTCGAGGGAAACCCGGAGGATCAGCTTGTCCGCCAGGCCGTTCTTGCGCAGGCGCCGGAGGCCTTCCTGGATGCGGGGCCGCATCATCGGGCGCATCGCATTGGTCAGGAACAGCAGGCTGTGCCCGCGGAACAGGATGGCCTCCATGATCGGCAGGATGTCCGGGCACATGAAGGGCTCGCCGCCCGTGATGCCGATCTCCACCTCGCCTGAGGTCATCCGGTCGACCTCATCCAGGTAGGGCATGACATCGGCGAGCGTCAGGTAGACCAGCCGGTCATTCTTCGGGGACGAGAGAATGTAGCAGTTCCGGCACTCGATATTGCAGAGCGTTCCGGTGTTGAACCACAGTGTTTTCAGCCCCGTCCACGCCACGGTGGCACGGGTCTCACCCTTCGCCGTGATGTCCGGATGAGAAAATTTCTGCGCGGGAAAAAGTGTGTCTGGCATGTCCGCACCCTACCCGTGTGCGCGATGCATTCCAGCGGGAAAATACCGATCTGACAAAGGTTTGATCGGCGCGTGTGGCGGAACTGTCGGCGTGCCTTTGCAATTGCCTTTTATGCACGAAACATGATCCTTTCGGGGTCCGAACGGCTGAGGGCAATCCGGGCGATGGCGCAAGACAAGAAGAGGGCGGTCTTCCGCCTGTTGACCTCAACGAGCGAAACGCCCGGCAATCTGGATATTTCCGATATCGCCCGCGAACATGAGCCGGACAATTTCTTCCGGCACGTCACCAGCCTGTCGGCCAGCAAGATCGCCGATGGCCTGATCGATCCGAAACTCGTACTGAGCTGGCTGCTGACCGCGCTGGGCGCGCCGGCCGGCCTGCTGGGTCTTCTGGTGCCGATCCGCGAAGCTGGCGCGCTCTTCCCGCAAATGTTCACCGCCGGGGCGCTGCGCCAATTGAAGCGCCGGAAATGGGCCTGGGCAGGCGGCGCGCTGGTGGAAGGCATGGCCGCCATCGCCATGGGACTGGCGGCCCTGCTGCTGACCGGTGCGGTGGCGGGCTGGGTCATCCTCGGCGCACTGGCCATGCTGGCGCTCGCCCGGTCGGTCTGTTCGGTCACCTACAAGGACGTGCTCGGCAAGACGATTGCGAAATCCCGGCGCGGCACTGCGACCGGCACGGCGGGCACGATCGGCGCGGGCGCGGTGCTGGCCTATGGCGTCCTGCTGGCCTTTGCGGGGGAAGGCCGGCTGGCGCTGGTGACCGGCGGTCTCGTTCTGGCTGGCGTCCTCTGGATCGCAGGCGCCGTGGTGTTTGCCAGCATCGCCGAAGAGGCAAGCGAGCAGGAAACGGGCTCCGGCCCGGCCCGGCGCCTTGCGGAAGATCTCGGCCTGCTGGCCCGCGATGCCCAGCTGCGCCGGTTCATCCTTGTGCGGGCCCTGCTCACGTCCACCGCGCTGGCCCCACCCTTCATGGTGGCGCTGGGGACGCAGGCGCAGTCGGCGCGCAACATGTTCGGCGGCCTTGGCCTTCTGGTCGTCGCCTCGGCAGGCGCAGGCCTGCTCAGCTCCTATGTCTGGGGCCGCCTGGCCGACCGGTCGAGCCGCAAAGTCCTGATCCTGACGGGACTTGCCGGGGCGCTTGCCCTGTTCGGCACGCTGGGCCTGAATGTTGCTGGCCTGCTTGCCGCGAATGCTGGACTGCCGGTGATGATCTTTATCCTGATGATTGCCTATCAGGGCGTGCGGCTTGGACGCTCCACCCATCTTGTCGACATGGCAACAGCGGAAACGCGCGCGGCCTATACTGCACTCTCCAACACAATCATCGGCATGGTGCTGATCCTCGGCGGGGGCTTCAGCCTTGTGGCGAGCTATGCCGGATTGGCGACCGTCATCGCCATTCTCGGCGTCATGAGCGCGCTCGCGGCCGTATCTGCGCTGGGGCTGGAAGAGGTCCAGTCCGGCTGAGGCTTATTTTTCGAGGCACCAGCGCAGCACGGCCTTCTGGGCGTGCAGGCGGTTTTCCGCTTCGTCGAAGACAAGGCTTTGCGGGCCGTCGATCACTTCGGCATCGACTTCCTCGCCCCGGTGCGCCGGCAGGCAGTGCAGAAAGTATGCGCCCTTGTTCGCCAGATCCATCAGGTCTTCGGTGACGGCATAAGGCTCCAGGATTTCGAGGCGGCGCTCGGCATCCTTGTCACCCATCGAGACGAACGTGTCGGCGATGACGACGTCTGCCCCTGCAACGGCTTCCTCGGCTGTTTCATAAAGATCGATCTTGCCCTGCAATTCGCGGGCAATGTCGAGATCCTCATCGTCCGGCGCAAACCGGGCGGGCGTGCCGACGGCCAGCGAGAAGCCGAACTTTGCCGCCGCATGAATGAAGCTCGCGCAGACATTGTTGCCGTCGCCGACCCAGGCGAGGCGCGCGCCGCGCAGCTCCAGCCCCTTCTCTTCCAGCGTCTGCAGGTCCGCCATGATCTGGCAGGGGTGCGAGCGGTCGGTCAGGCCGTTGATGACGGGGACGGAGGAAAACTCTGCAAATGCCTCGACATCTGAATGGTCATTCGCCCTGATCATCACCGCGTCGACATAGCGGGAGATCACGCGGGCCGTATCCTCGATCGTCTCGCCCCGGCCGAGCTGCATGTCACCGGACGATGTGGTGATCGACGAGCCGCCCAGCTGGCGCATCGCCATGTCGAAGGAATAGCGCGTCCGGGTCGAGGATTTCTCGAAGATCATCGCCAGCGTATGGCCTTCCAGCGGGGCGCCGTCATCGACGCGGCCCTTCGGCCAGCCGGCGCGCGCTTTCTTCATGGCGTGGGCCATGTCGAGAATTTCGCGCAGTTCGACATGGTCGAGATGCCAGAGATCGATGAAGTGACGGCCTGCCATGGAGAGTCTCCCCGCTAAAGGGCCTGGAAAAGGAAGCGCGGGCCATAGCGCATTATGGCCCGCGGTACCAGTCTGTTGCAGGAATTGCTGGTTTACACCTGTCGGAGCAGATCAGGCGCGCTTCAGCACACGCACAATCAGGAGCAGGACCACTGCGCCGATCGTGGCATGCACGATGGACCCGACAATGCCGCCGGCGAGGCTGATGCCGATAACCGGGAAAAGGAACCCGGCAATGAACGCGCCGACGATGCCTACGGCAATATTGCCCACGATGCCAAAGCCGCCACCGCGCACGATCAGCCCGGCCAGCCAGCCAGCCACGCCGCCGACCAGCAGAAAAATGATAAGCCCTTCAAGGGTCATCTGGTGTCTCCTCATGGTTTTCCGGCACCGGGAACAGGCCGGACTGTTAAGCGTACAACCCTCAGGACCGGCATTCGTTCCCCCTCGCAAGGCAGGTCATCGCATCCGCCATCTATGACATTTTTGAGAATGACTTGCAAAGAAGGGTGGCTTATGCATATTCATTTCTGCGAATGCTTCGCAGTTGCAAGGAATTGTGTCATGTGTGTTCCAGTCGATGACTCCGCCATGCTGTGCTGGCTGCAGACGCAGCTGCGTGTGATCGAAGCCTGGCAGGCCGAGCTGTCCAGCCGGCCCGACGCCGATCTACAGCAGGTTGAGCGGCTGGCCCGCCATTATGACTGGTTAAACGAGGAGCTCTCCCGCCTGTCGACCTACCGGCAGGCTGCCTGAGCCTTCTCACGGCCGCAGCGCGGGCGGAGCGTTGTTTCCTCCCCCTAAAGCGATCTGCCTGCGCTGCGCCACCCCTTCATGTCTCCACTGGCGAAGCCCCCCGGTTTGCCCTATGTGACGGGTCAATTCAGGAACCCCGCAGAGTTTTGGAGGCCCTCCCATCATGGACCGCGTTCTCATCATCGGTGCCGGCGCTGCCGGTTCGGTCGTCGCCCAGAAATGCGCGATGGACCGCGACACGTTCAAGCACATCACGCTCGCCTCGCGCCGCCTCGAAAGTTGCGAGAAGGTGGCGACGCTCTGCAAGACGCCGATCGAGATCGCGCAAGTCGATGCTGACAATGTGCCGGAAGTCGTCGCCCTGATCGAAAAGGTGAAACCGGACCTGCTGATCAACATGGCCCTGCCCTATCAGGACCTGCCGATCATGGACGCCTGCCTCGAGACCGGCTGCAACTATATGGACACGGCGAACTATGAGCCGCGCGATGTGGCCAAGTTCGAATATCATTGGCAGTGGGCCTATCACGACCACTTCAAGGAGAAGGGCATCACCGCCATTCTCGGCTGCGGCTTCGACCCCGGCGTGACCAACGTCTACTGCGCCTATGCGCAGGAGCACCTGTTCGACGAGATCGAATATATCGACATTGTGGATTGCAATGCCGGCGACCATGGCAAGACCTTCGCCACGAACTTCAATCCGGAGATCAACCTGCGCGAAGTCACGCAGGACGGAAAATACTGGAAGAATGGCGAGTGGATCGAGATTCCCGCCCTCTCCATCAATTGCGACATCGACTATCCGGAAGTCGGTCCGAAGGATTCCTACCTCATCTATCACGAGGAAGAGGAAAGCCTTGTGAAGAACATCAAGGGCCTGAAGCAGATCCGCTTCTGGATGACGTTCGGCGCGGAATATATCAAGCACCTTCAGGTGTTCAAAAGCATTGGCCTGATCGGCCTCGAACCGATCAAGCACAAGGGCATGGACATCATTCCGATGGAGTTCCTGAAGGACTTGCTGCCGCCGCCGTCCTCCCTCGCCGAGAACTATACCGGCAAGACCAGCATTGGCGTGATCTTCCGTGGCAAGAAGGATGGCAAGCCGCTGACCAAGATGATCTACAACGTCTCGGACCATGCCGAGACGAACAAGGAAGTCTCCGCCCAGGCCGTCTCCTACACGACGGGCGTGCCGCCTGTGTCCGGCGCGGCCATGTTCTTCCGCGGTGAATGGGCCGGCAAGGGCGTGTTCAATGTGGAGCAATTCCCGGCGAAACCCTTCCTCGAAGACGTCGCCAAGCGCGGCCTGCCTTGGCACGTGATCGACGTGAAGCCGGGCGACCAGGAAGAGCTGTTTGCGGTGGAGACCTGATTTGACCACCTTGCCGTCGGACATTCCAACTCCCATTTTCGTCCTCGACATTGCCCGCCTCCGGAAGAATCTGGAGACGGCAAAGCGCGTGCGGGAGGAGGCTGGCTGCAAGGTGCTGCTGGCCACCAAGGCCTTCGCCATGCCGGCGGCTTTCCCGGTGATGACCGACTATCTCGACGGCACCACGGCCAGCGGCGAGCATGAAGCCATCATGGGGCATGAGAGCTTCGGAAAGGAAGTGCATGTCTACTCCCCGGCCTATACGGAGGATGAAGTCCGCCGCCTGACGAAAATTGCGGAGCACATCTATTTCAACTCGGCCGAACAGCTTGCGCGCTTTGGCGACATCGCCCGCGATGCAGGCGCCCATGTCGGCCTGCGCGTAAACCCCGGCTATTCCAACGCGACCCTCGGCGGCGATCTCTACGATCCCTGCGCACCGGGCAGCCGGTTTGGCGAAGTCCCCGCAAAGCTGGCCGATGTCGACTGGTCCGGCGTCGACATCTTCCATGTCCACGCCCTGTGCGAGAGTCTGCACGGCGGCTCCGCCGGACTGATCCAGCATGTGGCCGACAAGTTCGGACAATATATCGAGCAAGTCTCTGCCGTGAATTTCGGCGGCGGGCACTTCATGAACAAGCCGGGTTATGATGTCGACGTCCTCATCGAGGCGATCAAGGTCTTCAAGGCGCGCTTCGGCGTCGACGTCATCCTCGAGCCGGGCGCTGGCCTCGTCGTCAACACGGGCGAACTTTATTCGACGGTGCTCGCCCTGCACTGGAACGAGATGGATCTCGCCATTCTGGATGCCTCCGCCTCCACGCACATGCCGGACGTTCTGGAAGTCCCCTACCGGCCGGACATTGTCGGCGCAGGCCAGCCGGGCGAGAAACCGCACACGTACCGCCTCGGCGGCAAGACCTGCATGACGGGTGACGTGATCGGGGATTACTCCTTCCACAAACCATTGCAGCCGGGCGACCAGATCGTCTTCACAGACCAGATGCACTACAGCTTCGTGAAGACAAACACATTCAACGGCACGCCGCTCGCCAATCTCGCCATCCGCTGGGAAGACGGCCGCGTCGAACAGGTCTCGCATTTCGGCTACGAAGAATTCCGCCGCCGCCTCGGCAGGTAGAATTCCTTTAAATTTCCCAGAACTCTTTCACCGGATCTTCCTCACTTCGTGCCAGTCTAAGGGCTCGGAGGAATGCGCATGGCTGGGCGTATCGCACTCGGATGTCTTGTACTCTGCCTTCTGGCAGTGTGCCTGCTCGCGCCGGGTGCCGCGACCATTTAACCGCCCATCCGTGTAACGTCTATTTCCCGGTCGTTCCCGAGCGACGGAATGCGCGCGCGGGCCTTCGCCACCTCATCAAGGTCCAGCTCCGCCAGCACGATACCGGGCTCGGCGCCTTTGGCCTCTGCGATCTCCTCGCCCCAGGGTGAGACGATCAGGGAATGGCCGAAGGTTTCGCGCCCGTCCTCATGCTTGCCACCCTGCGCCGGGGCAACGACGAAACAGCCCGTCTCGATCGCCCGCGCCCGGACCAGCACGTGCCAATGCGCCTCGCCCGTCACGCGGGTGAAGGCCGCCGGGATGGTCAGGATGTCCGCCCCCGCCTGCGCGAGCTTCCGGTAAAGATGCGGGAAGCGAAGGTCGTAGCAGATCGTCATGCCGACCTCGCCGAACGGCGCCTTGGCCAGCACAGCCGTCTCGCCCGGTCGGTAAGCCCGACTCTCGCGATAGTTCTGCCCGTCGCCGACCTCCACATCGAACATGTGGATCTTGTCGTAGCGGGCAATCACGCCGCCATCCGGCCCGATCAGGAAGGAGCGGTTGGCGAAGCGCTCTTCGCTCTCCAGCGTCACCGCAAGCGAGCCGATCAGAAGGGTCACGCCGAGCTCCACAGCCAGCGCCTGGAAGGCATGCAGGGGAATATCGTCCTGTTCCACAATCTTCGGTCGCGCCATGCCGGGGCGGATGTCGAGCAGGTTCGTCATCTCCGGGGTCGCGATGAATTTCGCGCCGTTCCCGGCCGCTTCACGGATGAGCGCGGACGCCGCCGCAATGTTCGGGGCAACTTCCACACCAGAACGCATCTGGACACAGGCAGCAGTAATCTTGGTCATGTTCCGATCCTAGCGCCGCGCGCGAAGAGCGCCAGCCGACATCCTTATCCACCGCTTCCGGGAAGCAAGTCTTCCAGAAAATAGGCAGACAGCGCGTTTCGCCCGGCAAGACTGCTCTTGCGGTAAACGGCCCGCGCCTGTTCGCGAACCGTGCGTTCACTTGTCTCGCGCAGGTCGGCGATCTCCTGCAGCGAAAGCCCCTTCAACAGCAACAGGCCAACGTCGGACTCGGCATCCGTCAGCCCCCAGGCCGAAAACTGGCGGGCGATGGCGATGCCCAGTCCTTGCACAAGCTCACGGTTTTCCGCCTGCCAGCGCCCGGCGTCCTGCCGCGCATCGGCCAGTGCACGGCGCAGGCGTCCGAGACGCCACAGCATGGCCCCCAGCCCGAAGGATGCGGCGACCAGTACGACCAGTTCGGCCGCAAGATGCCCTGCGCCTGCGCCTTCTCCACTGTCGGTGATCAGGTCTGCCCCGATGAACAGGGCAATCGCGCCAAACAGCGCGGCGATGCCCAGAAGGCCTCTGCGTCCGGATACGTCATCTGACATACGCCCTTCTCCCCCAAAGCGCGGGCAAAGGGAATGCGTCAATTGACGGATGGTTTTGGCACCATGTTTCCGCCAGGTTTTCCCGGTCAGCAGGTAGCGACGGAGACATTCGCATGAGCCAGACCAATACCTCCACTCGTCCGGCCTCCACCCGCCCGGTATGGGACCCCCTTGTCCGTATCGGGCACTGGACGCTGGTGATCGCGTTTTTCACCGCCTACCTGTCTGGCGACGACCTGTTCAACATCCACAAATGGGCCGGCTATGTCGTGGCGGGCTATGTGCTGGTCCGCATCGTCTGGGGCGTGATCGGCACAAGGCATGCGCGGTTTACAGATTTCGTGCGCGGCCCCGGCGCCGTCCTCGGATACCTGCGCAGCCTTTTCTCAGGCAAAGCGAAGGACTATGCCGGCCACAATCCGGCGGGCGGCGCCATGGTCATCGCCCTGCTCTTCAGCCTGCTGGTCACAACATCGGCCGGCATGGCGCTCTACGCAGTTGAAGACAATGCCGGGCCGCTGGCCGGGATCGTGACGGAAGAAACCTTCGCGCCGCTCGCTTCTGCCTTCGGAGAGGAAGGCGAGCATGGAGGCCATGAGGAATCCGGGGCCGAGGAATTGCTCGAAGGCGTGCACAAGGCCTTCGTCTACATCACGCTGGCCCTGGTCGGCCTGCACCTTGCCGGTGTCGTCGCCTCAAGCCTCGCCCACAAGGAAAACCTCGCCCGCGCCATGGTGACCGGCCGCAAGCAGGTGCACGAGGAGGCCTGAACTTCAGGCCTCTTTTCACCCTCCTGGCCGGGGCAGGCACATCAGCTGTGATGATCCGGTCACCAGCAGCCTGCCCTGCGCATCCCGGATTTCCCCATCGGTTGCCATCAGCCCGTTTTCCGCGACCGGCGCCCGCACCCGCATGTGCAGCCAGTCTGCATGACTGGTGGGACGGTGAAAGCGGTAGTGATAGTCGATGTTCGGCGCGATCCAGGGCGATGGGCCGTCGGTCGGATGGGCCGGATACTGGGCCAGCCAGCCGAACGTATCCATCAGGATGATCGCGCGCCCGGCATCGGCGAAGGCATCCTCCGCCACGGCGCGCGGCGTGAAGCGGTAAAAGCCGGTCAGTTCCGGATCGCGGGCCGCTTCACCCTTGCGCGGCGTCCCCCGGATCGGGCGCTGTTCGAAATGCCGGAAGAATGGATGCGAAGGTTCGTCGGGATACTGTTCTTCAAAAGTGGGTACGCTTTCCGGGTCCGGCAGCTCTTCCTGCGTGTCGTCATGTACCAGCCCGGGCAGCATGTCGGATACGGTCCAAACATGACACAGCAGAAGCGTCTTACCCTCCTGAACCAGCTCAGCTCTCAGCAGCTCGCTCCGCTTGCCCGCCTTCACGGGCTCGACGCGGATTTCCGCCGGGGCATATTTGCCCATGCGGAGGAAATGACAGGACATGCTGGCCGGGCGGGACAGGCTGCTCGCCTCACCGGTCGCCCGCAAGGCAAGCGTGGTGATGAATCCGCCCGCCGGGCTCCACAGGCCCCAGCTTTCCGGAAGGTCGACAGCCCAATGCCCTTTTCCGATCGGCTGAAGCCGCGTCGCCTGTTCGAAATCGTCCGACGCCTGCATGAAAGTTCCTCCCGGACATTCTGTCTTCTGACCGCCAGATTAGCCGCGCGGCACAAAGACAGAACCCCCAAAGGGAGAATTTCACATCATCTTTGCGGGTGGCCGCGTCTGTTCTCGGTCCCGGCCAGACAGAGCGGGCGCCGTCGGGATTGACGGTCATGCCCTGGCCTTCGGTCTGGCGGATCTTGATGGCGCTCACGTCGAAGCCCTTCAGGCAGTTCACGTTGACGCCGTAATGGTCCGGCATCGCCCGCTTGCTGTGAAACGGATAGATGCCGCAGGTCGAGCAGAAATAGTGCCGGGCCACGCCGGTGTTCCAGCGATATTCGCTGAGTGACTCTTCACCGGAGACCAGCGTGAAGCGATCCTTCGGAACGCTGGTCATGGTCGCGCCCTTCATGGCGCAAAGGGAACAGTCGCACTGGTAGACATCCGTGATGTCAGCCTCGAAGCGGAACCGGACGGCCCCGCAATGACAAGACCCTTCCCAGTGCGTCATGATCCTATGCCGGGTCCCATTCGCCGATGGCCTCGTCCATGATGCGGGTGGCTTCGCGGACATTTTCATCCGTGATCACCAGCGGCGGCGCGAGACGCAGCACATTATTTCCGGCAACACCGGTCAGAAGGTTCTTGTCGCGGCAGACGCCCTGCAGGCCTTTCGGATCAGCCTTCATCTTCAGGCCAGTCAGCAGGCCCTTGCCGGTCACGCCTTCCACCTTGTCGGGATGGCTGTCGGCGATGCTCTTCAGGCTTTGCGCCATGGTGCCGGACACGCGGCGCACTTCTGCCAGGAAGTCCTCGTCCGAGATGATGTCCCAGACGACATTGCCGACGGCCATGGCCAGCGGGTTGCCGCCATAGGTCGAGCCGTGGCTGCCCGGCTGCATATGTTCGCCGCAAGCCTCTGTCGTCAGGCACGCGCCGAACGGGAATCCGCCGCCGATGCCCTTGGCCGAGCACAGGATGTCCGGCGCCGCGCCTTCGGCCCATTCATGGGCGAACAGCTTGCCGGTCCGGCCCATACCGCACTGGACCTCGTCAAAGATCAGCAGCACGCCGTGTCCGTCGCACAGGTCACGCAGGCCCTTCAGGCACTGTTCCGGCATGGCGCGCACGCCGCCTTCGCCCTGCACAGGCTCGACCAGGACAGCCGCAGCGGTCGGCCGGGCCACGGCTTCCTTCAGCGCGTCGTGGTCGCCCCATTCGAGATGGACGAAACCAGGCAGCGCCGGGCCGAAGCCTTCCAGGTATTTCGGATTGCCGCCGGCATTGATCGCGCCCAGCGAACGGCCGTGGAAGGCGCCCGTGAAAGTGATGATGTCGATCCGGTCTTCATGGCCATTGGCCCACTGATACTTGCGCGCGGACTTGATCGCGCACTCGATCGCCTCGGTGCCGGAATTCGTGAAGAAGACACGGTCGGCGAAGGTGTCGCGGCAGATCTTGTCGGCCAGCTCTTCGGCGCCACGCACACGGAACATGTTGGACGTATGCCACAGCTTGCCCGCCTGCTCGCGCAGGGCGTCCACCATGGCCGGGTGCGAATGGCCAAGCGCGTTGACCGCAATGCCTGCAATGAAGTCCAGATATCGCGTGCCGTCTTCAGTGTAGAGGTAGACACCCTCCCCTTTGTCGAAGACCTGTTCCGGCGGCCGGTAGACCGGCATGATATGCTGGCGGGGATCGCTCATCTTTTGCCCTTCCGATGTCGCGAGGATTTTTCTCAGGGCGCCACGCATGACGGGGGGCTGACCGGAAGTCAACACACAGCGCACCTGTGCATGTGACAGTGGGTTCGATTCACGCTTATGTACGGCTGAAATGAACGGGAGTCAGAGGATGAAGACGCTCGCCAGCCTGGCCACGGGGCTCGGCCTGCTTGTGCTGCCGACAGCCGCCCAGTCGGTTGGAGGACGGCTGTCTCCGCCCCTGAATGTCGTGCAGGCCCCGGCCGTTCCGGAGAGGTCTGACAGCCCGGAAGTGTCGCAGCGTCAATCCATGGTGATCGAGGAGGACGGAACGGTCCGGTTCCTCACACCGGCTGAAGCTGCAGAGCTGTTTGTGCCGTCCGACCGGGCCAGCGAATTCAATGTCGAGCTCGATCAGCCGGATGACGCACCCGATTCCCTGAAGATCGAAGTGTCGGGCGCAGAGATCAGCGAAACCCTCACGCCCGACGGCGACACGCGAATCCTGAGGGTCGTTCCGGAAGACGGAAGCCCTAGCTGGCTGATCACTATTACAAAAGATTAATCGAAAAACGATAATATAACTTGACGATAAACGATAAGTACTTATTGTTAATCGTGAAGCCGGGCGGGACGGATGTGATGTCCAAACGCCCCCTACCTCACCTGAGCCGTTGCTCCGGTCTGCCCGGTCTTCACTTACCCTGAATTATACCCCCAAACGGAAGAGGCGCGGACCCTTGGTCCGCGCCTCCCACCGTTTGCAGCGTTTCCTCCCAGAAACTTGCTGGGACATAAGGCCGCGCATTTCCGGATGTGTCAAGATTGTGTCCTAGATTTTTTCTAGTAATTCCTTACCTTTAATTGCTGCACCTGCGAACAAGACCTCCAGGCTGGCCTTGGCTTCAGCTGACCATACGGCACCCGGTGACACCGCAAAGACCGCCTCGCTTTTCAGAATCAGCCCGTCTGACAGGATCTTCAGCCCGTTGGCCTTCAGCGTCGCCCCGGTGGAGGTGATATCCACGATCACGTCGGCCGAACCTGTCGTTGGGGCAGCTTCAGTCGCTCCCGCGCTCTCGACGAGGCGGTATTCGCCGACCGACCGCGCCGCGAAGAAGCGCCGGGTCAGGCGCATATATTTGGTCGCAACCCGCAGGCGGCGGTGGTGCGCCTTGCGGAACGCAGCCCCGGCGGCTTCAAGGTCGGACATCGTGTCGACATCCACCCAGGCCTGCGGCACGGCGACGATCACGTCTGCCCCACCGAAGCCCAGCCGTTTCACGACGTCGAAATCGCTCTCCCCGGTCGGGGCGAGGTCATGCAGCAGGTCTTCGCCGGTTACGCCCGCATGCAGGCTGCCATCGACAAGGCCTTGCGCGATCTCCCGCGCCGACAGGAGACGCATCTCCACATCGCCAAGCCCTTCGATCTGGGCCTGGTAGCCGCGCTCGCCGCCAATCTGGGTGACGGGGAAGCCTGCGGAGGCCAGCCATGCCTCGGATTTTTCCTTCAGCCGCCCCTTGGACGGAATGGCGAGTGACAGACGGGTCATGCGCCCCTCCCCTTTGCACGCAGCACGCGGTCGGGCCGCACAACGCCGCCAATGGCGGTGGCGTTCGCCTTGCCGTTCGAGAGACCGGAGACGAGACCGTCATACCGCCCGCCGGAAGCGATGGGCTGGCGCTCGCTCAAATTCGGCCCCAGCGTCTCGAACAGGAAGCCGTCATAATAGGTGAACCGCCGCCCGAAGCCGGACCGGAAGCGGCAGATCGCCTTCACCTCAGGCAGCAATTCCCGGATCAGTTCCATGCGCCGGGCCACACGGTCGATCGCACTGGAGGTGCGTGACAGGCTGTATTTCACAGCGATTGCGTCCAACTGGTCAGCGGCCTCGGCAGCGGTGCAGTTCACCGCCGCCAGCGCGCCGATGACCTCTCGCACTTTTTCCGGCACCCCGCCTGCAGCAAGCGCCGCGGCCCGGGCACGCAGCCCAGCGATGATTTCCGGAACGCTCCGTGTCCCGATCAAGGGGATGCCCCGCTCGGCCAGTGCTGCCCGGAAGGACGTTTCGGCTTCTTCCGGCGTGGCAGCTTCCAGCGTCGGCAAAAGGTCTGCCTCGATCGGCGCTGGCGATGCCTCGACCAGCGCCCGTACGCCGCCTTCCTGCCGGAACGCGCGCTTCAACAGGTCTGCCGTGACGCGCGGCAGGCCCAGCGCATCGATGAACGCCGGGAAGATTGCGAGGTCTCCGGTGGCAATTGCCACAGGCACCACACCGCAATCGCGAACGGCTTCGTGCACCAGCGCAAAGGCCTCGGCATCCTCGACCGGATCGGAGTCCCGCCCGAAGCGTTCAAAGCCGACCTGCGTGAATTCCATCGGGTCGCCAGCGGCTGCTGGCAGTCGGAAAGCCTCAGCGGCATAGCAATAGGCCTTCGGGCCGTTGGTCCCGCCGGCGAGCCGGTCTGCTTCCAGCCCCGCCACCGGCAGGGTCAGGTCCGGGCGCATGACCATTTCGTTTCCGCGATGATCCGTAAACACGCAAAGCCGCGCGCGGACCGCCTCGCCTGACAATTCCAGCGGAATATCGGACGGCAGGATATAGGCCGGGTTCACCGGTTCGGCACCGGAGGCCTCGAACCGGGACCGGGCCGCCTTCACGACAGCTGCATAGGTCATGCCTGAGCCTCGACGATGCGGCGGATGGCTTCAACCATCTCTGCGCGCGGTACTTCGATCTGGCCCGGGCGGGCTTCGCGGTATTCCTCATTGGACTTGATGGCCTTCGCTTTAAGCGCGCCCATTTCAAGGTCCTTGATCGTCACCGTGCCCTTGGCCATCTCGTCCTCGCCGACGATGACGACGGCGGGTGCGTTGCGGCGGTCAGCATATTTCATTTGCGGCCGCATGCCGGAGGCGCCCATGTACGCCTCAGCCCGGATGCCTGCGCGGCGGAGGTCCGTCGCGATGGAGAGTGCCGTGGACGGATTTTCCTTGTCGAGGTTCAACACCACAACCGGGCCGTCCAGCTTGCCTGTCTCGCCCATGATCTGCAGGGCGGACGCGAGGCGGGATATTCCGATGGAGAAGCCCGTCGCCGGAACCGTCTCGCCGGTGAAGCGCGCGACGAGGTCGTCATACCGCCCGCCGCCGCCAATGGAGCCAATGCGATAGGTCTTGCCATCTTCGCCGGTCACTTCTCGCAGCAGCTCGGCCTCATAGACCGGGCCGGTATAGTATTCGAGGCCGCGCACGACCGACGGGTCGATCACGACATCGCCTTCCGGCGCGCCCAGCGCATCGAGCGCGAGCGCGATGGCTTCCAGTTCGGCAAGGCCCGCCTTGCCCTCTTCCGTCGAACCTGTGGCTTTCGAAAGATTGGCCAGCGTTTCGGCCCGCGTTGCCGCACCGGCTTCCGCGAAGGCGAGCACCGTCTTCACCTTGTCCGCATCCAGCCCGGCACCCTTGGTGAAGTCGCCGCTCTCATCCATGCGGCCCTTGCCCAGCAGGTCGGCAACGCCGGAAGACCCGAGCCGGTCCAGCTTGTCGAGCGCGCGCAGGATGGCGAGGCGCGTCTCAGCGCTGGAGGCACCCACCCCGTCCAGCACACCATTCAGCAGGCGGCGCGTGTTCACGCGGAGCACGAACTCGCCCGTCTCCATGCCCACGGCGCGGAGGGCTTCGGCGCCCATGGCGATCATCTCGGCATCGGCATGGAAGCCCGGTGCGCCAACTGTGTCCGCATCGCACTGCCAGAATTCGCGGAAGCGCCCCGGCCCTGGCTTCTCGTTGCGCCAGACAGGCCCGGCAGCATAGCGGCGGAACGGCTTGCCGAGCGACTGGCCAGCCTCCGCCACAAAACGCGCGAGCGGCGCCGTCAGGTCATAGCGCAGCGAGATCCACTGCTCGTCATCGTCCTGAAGCGAAAAGACGCCGGCATTCGGTCGATCGTCGTCGGGAAGGAACTTGCCCAACGCATCGGCATATTCGAACGCGCCGGTGTCGAGCGCCTCGAAACCCCACTGGCGGTAAACCGCGGTGACCTTGCCGACCAGCTCTGCCTGGGCATGGATCAGGCCCTCGCGCTTGTCGGGAAAGCCGCGCGGCTTGCGGGCGAGGTCTTTACCGGAGAGAGGCTGGCTGTCTTTGTCGCTCATGTTTCGCTCTTGGGGTCGCTCTTAGTCGTGTTTGCGCACCGCATAGTCGGTGCTGGTCCGGATTGGAAGGCGACACGTCAACATCAGGCACGCCCCGGCGGTGGCCTGCCTCGTCTGGTCTGGTTCTTGGGGGGAACACTTTAGCAGAGGCGCAGCCGGACCGGTTCGCGCCTCGTCGGCGCGTCACGAATGATGGTGATGGTGGTGCGGTGCAGTGTTCATTACGAAATGGCCGATACGGGGGCGGCCCGGCAAAGTCAACCGAAAGCTCAAGCGTTTTGTTCCTGCCGTGTGAACGGCTTCTGCTGCCCGTCCCGGCGCTCGATCACCTTGAAAATGCCCGTGCCCCGCATCAGCAGCTTGTCACCGGCCCAGATCTTCCCCTCGACCGTGAAGACATCGTCCTGCCGGCCGATTACATGGCCCTTGCCTTCGACGAAGCTGCCCATGCTGGCGCCCGACAGGAAGTCGCACATCAGCCGGACCGTCACCCACCAGGTGTCGTCATCCTTCTCCACCGCCGCGCCCCAGGCCATGTCGGCAAAGGTCATGAGCATGCCGCCATGGGCATTCATCATGCCGTTGGTGTGATGCTCCTCGACACGGAAGGCGCGGGTCAGGCCGCCCGTCTCGTCCCGCTTCTCGAACAGCGGACCCACCTGGCGGCCAAAGCCCCGGTGCCAGGGCAGCATCTGGTAGCCTTCCGGCAGGTCGAATGTCTGGTTGCGTGAAAGATCGTCAGTCATGGCGACCGCTTAGCGCTGTCCGCCGGGATTTGCCAGCCCTCCCCCAACGAAGGGGCGCTGCACTGGGCGCGTCACATCGTCAGCGAGATAAGGTTGATGAACAAATGCGCCATGATCGGCAGGAACAGGCCGCCGCTCGCCACACGCAGTAGGCCCAGCACCATGCCGTACATCATCACCATCAGGATGCCGATCCAGCCATACTGGATATGCTGGATGGCAAAGATCGCAGCCGAGAGGCCTGCCGCCGAAAACGGCGACCAGCCGCGGGCGAGCAGGACGCCCATGACCAGCCCTCGATAGACGAACTCTTCCGCAAAAGGGGCGACCAGAACCACAGCAAACAGGATTTCCGCCCGCCGGCCGGTCTGCAGCTGTTGCGTAAAACTGTCACTGACGCTCAGCCCCCCTGGTCCGAACATCGTGGCCAGAAGGTCAGCCATGAAGGTGGCAAGGGCAACCGCGATCATGGCCACCACGACGGCGAATAGCACGATCATCAGGTTCATGTCGCCGGGCTCGGCCACTTCGTCAGCCACCCCCTGAACCTTGAGATAGCCATAGATCGCCATCACGGTCAGGACATTGGCAATGCCGGACAGCGTGATGATCGACATGCCCGGCATCAGGCCATGGACAACGATCGCCGGCAGGATGACCAGGAACTGGTAAGCGACGGCGACAATGATTGCCGTCCAGACCATCGAGCGAAGCCTGGTCACTTGTGTCGCCCGTCCCTGCTGTATGCCAAATTGAACCGCACCCGTAGAACTCCCGGCCCCGGGGATCAAGCATACACTGGAACACAAATACGGCAGACAACGGAAAGCCGCCGGCGCAAACCGGCGGCTTCTGTCGATGGCCCAAAACCTAGTCGCGGAAATTCATTTCCTGCAGAAGGGTCGTTCCGGTGATTTCACGGAACTCCGCCCGGTCGGCATTTTCCGAAACAAGCTGTTCCGTAGACGCTTCGGCCCACTCCCGGAACGCCGCATACTGCGCTTCGGATTCCGGCCCGCTCGGGATCTTCTCCATGATGGTCACGAGATAAAGGTCCGGCTCGCCAGCCCGGTTATAATAGTTGCCAAAGACCATGTAGCCCTTGATCCAGCCCTGCGATTTGGCGAACTCCTGCGAAGCACGCCAGCGGTCCGCCAGATGGTTGGCATAATAGAGGCCGCCACCGGGTTTGATGTCGACGCCCGTGATTTCCCAGAAGTCGCCGCTGACCAGCGGATAACCATCATCGGCTGCGGCAGCCTCTGCGGCCGGCTCCTGTGCGGTCGCACTGGTGATACAGCCCGCCAGTGCGACGGTGAGCGCCACGCCGGTGATTTTCAGTGAATGGATCAAACGCATTATATTTCCTCCCTTATTTTTTATTCGACACAGTTAACACAAATTAACTATTTCGCATATCACTTGATTTTGGGGATGATTTTTCTGCGTAGTCCTACTCAGTGTAGAAAATAATTCGCCTATTCTGACGCTATTCTTCAGAGCTCGATCATGTCGAAATCGGATTTGGGCGTGCCGCAGAGCGGGCAGACCCAATCCTCCGGAATGTCGGCCCAGCGCGTGCCGGGCGCCAGCCCTTCTGTCGGGTCGCCATGTTCTTCTTCGTAAATGTAGCCGCAGGTGCGGCACTGCCAGACCTTGTAAGGTGCCTCGCTCATTCCTTCCCTCCTCCTCAGACCGGTGCCAGGCGCGCGCGCAATGACTGGACCAGCGCATCCTTGATGGGTGCGATGTCCGTGCCCGGGTCGATCATGTTCTGCATGCGAATGCCGATCAGTGCGCAGCCCGCCATCAGGGCGGTCGCGTCGGCGTCGGCGTCTTTGCGGATGCTGCCTTCGGCTTGCCCGCGCTCAATGAGGCTGCGGATCAGCACGCGTTCCACCTCGTGGGACTCGGCGAAGGCCGCGCGGGTTTCCAGCCGGTCGGCAACTGCTGCGGCCAGCAGCATGTAATAGGCCTTGTCTTCTTCCCGCCCGTCCAGCGACCGGCAGTGCAGCTCGACAAAGGCGCACAGGGCCGCGAGGCCATCCATGCGCTCCACGTCTGCCGCCTCCAGCGCTTCGCGCTGCCAGCCGTGCAGGGCAGCGATGAGACTGCGGATCAGCCCGTCCTTGGACCCGAAGCGCTGCGTGACGAGGCCGCGGGAATAGCCCGCCTCCTTGCCGATCGCATCAAACGTCGCGGCTGCCACACCGTTGGCGGACACGACCCGCATCGTCGCTTCCAGCAATTCCTGTTCGGACCGTTCACGCCGCTCAGCCTGCGTGAGCCGTCCGCCCTGGGCGGCGGCAGGATCGGTCGATGAGGCTGTGGAAGCTTGGGACATAATACCGCCTAACATATTTGTTGGCTGTATAGCAAGTATATGTTAGATGCTGTTCCAACCGGGAGCCGGGAGCTGCTCCCACCACCGGAGGAAAGCATGACCATACCCGCCCATATCGCCGAAGCCGTTGTCGATCCGAAGGCCTATGCCGACTGGGATCGCTCGCACGAGGCCTTTGCCTGGCTGCGCAAGAACGCGCCGCTGGATGTCGCCGAGATCGAGGGCTTCGATCCATTCTGGGTGGTCAGCAAACATGCCGACATCCAGAACATCGAGAAGCAGAACGACCTCTTCCACAATGAAGACCGCTCGGCGACGCTGACCAATATCGAGACCGACAAGAAGGTCCGCGAGATGATGGGCGGCTCGCCCAACCTGCTCCGCTCGCTGGTGCAGATGGATAATCCGGACCACATGCAGTACCGCCGCCTGACGCAGGCCTGGTTCATGCCGCAGAACCTCCGAAAGCTGGAAGACCGGATCCGGGAGATCGCCCGCGGCTTCATCGACAAGATGGCCGACAAGGGCACTGAGTGCGACTTCGCCCGCGACGTGGCTTTCCTCTATCCGCTGCACGTCATCATGGAAGTGCTGGGCGTGCCGGAGATCGACGAGCCGCGCATGCTGAAACTGACGCAGGAACTGTTCGGCGCGCAGGATCCGGAAGTGAACCGTTCCGGCGCAGAAGTCACCGACTCCGATACCGGCCTCGCCAACATCCAGGCCACTGTCGCAGACTTCTTCACCTATTTCGTGGAGATGACCGAAGACCGCCGCAAGAACCCGCGCGAAGACCTCGCCAGCGTGATCGCGAACGGCGAAGTGTATGGCAAGCCGCTCGGCCACCTTGAAGCCATGTCCTACTATATCATCGCCGCCACGGCCGGGCATGACACGACATCAAACACGACCGGCGGCGCCCTCTGGGCCCTCGCCGAGAACCAGGACCAGTTCCGTAAACTGAAGGACGATCTTTCGCTGATCCCGTCCATGGTGGAAGAATCGATCCGCTGGGAAACGCCGGTGAAGCACTTCATGCGGACCGCGACCGCCGACACGGAGATCCACGGCAAGAAGATCAAGAAAAATGACTGGCTGTTCCTGTCCTATCCGTCCGGCAACCGCGATGAGGATGTGTTCGACGATCCCTATTCCTTCAAGATCGACCGCACACCGAACAAGCACGTCGCCTTCGGCTATGGCGCGCATGTCTGCCTCGGCCAGCACCTCGGCCGGATGGAAATGCGCATCCTGTGGGAAGAGCTACTGCCGCGCCTCCAGTCGGTCGAACTGAACGGCAAACCGAGCCGCGTCCAGGCGAACTTCGTCTCCGGCCCGAAATCGATCCCGATCAAATTCAAGATGAACTAGGGCCTTCGCCCACAAGCTTCAGTTCAGGCCGACCGCTGCCAGCGCGTCGGCCTGTCTTTTTGCAACAGTCTCCACCGAGAAGCCTTCGAGGCTCTCTTCGAACAGGCGGCAATAATTGAGCTCTGCGCCAAGGCGCAGATAGGCGGCGCCGAGGCCGATGGCGGCCCGGTCCATGAAGACGAACTCGCGCGGGATCTTCACCGGGCCTTTTTCCTTGAGCAGCTTACGGACCGTGAAGGCCTCCTTGCGGCCATACTCCCCGGCGGTGACCCCATCGGCGACAGAACGCACGCGGTCGTCCAGCAGCGGGCCATAGATAAAGCGCGCCCAGATGTTCAGCACCTCGACCAGCTCTTTCGAGAGGCCGACAAAGCCCCACTTTTCATAAGCGGCATAGGCCGCATCGAAGTCATCCCGCTGGAGGGCGCGGTAGAGATCGACCACGCCTTCGACAAAGGTTGGCGGGAAGATGCGGATGCAGCCGAAGTCGAGCAGGTTCAGCCCCGTGCCCTCCCCGGTCACCTGATAGTTCCCGAGATGCGGGTCGCCATGAATCACGGCGTGAGAGTTGAATGGCCCCCACCAGGTCCAGAACAGCATTTCGGCGATATGATTGCGCGTCGCCTGCGGCGCGTCCTCGAAAGCGGTGAGGCGCCGGCCGGTCAGCCAGGTCATGGTGAGCAGGCGGTCGGTGGAGAGGTCCTCGACCGGTTCCGGCACCTGCACGAAGTCCTTCTCCGCCAGCATCAAGGCGTAGAGCTCCATATGCTTGGCCTCGCGGGCATAATCGAGCTCCTCGCGCAAGCGGTCGGTGATCTCCTCCACCATGGCGGTCGGGTCGATCGAGCCGTCCATGCGCTTGAACAGGCCGAGCACCGTCTTCAGCTGGCCGACATCGCTCTCCACGGCGCTGGCCATGTCCGGATATTGCAGCTTGCAGGCAACCTTGCGCCCGTCATGCAGCGTCGCGGCATGCACTTGCCCCAGCGAGGCAGCGTGAGAGGCCTCGTGCCCGAACGTCGCGAACCTGCCCTGCCAGTCCCCGCCAAGCTCTGCCCGCATGCGCCGGCGCACAAAGGGCCAGCCCATGGCGGGCGCCTCGGCCTGCAGCTGCGCGAATTCGGCAGCGTATTTCTCCGGCAACAGGTCCGGCACGGTGGACAGCATCTGCGCCACCTTCATCAACGGGCCTTTGGACTTGCCGAGCGCGGCGGCCAGCGCGCGGGCGATCTTCTCGTCGCCCTGGTCGCCGCCGAACAGGCTCTGCGCGGCGAAGGTCAGCCCTGCCCCGGACAGGTTCGCGCCAACCTTTGCCGTACGGCTGAGGCGCCCGGTCAGGCGGTTGCGTTCAGGATCTTGCGGGCGGTCAGGCGTGTCGCTCATGTCACTCATATAGAGTGTACGCACGAGACTGGCACAGGGTTTGCGGCGCCGCAGGCCAGTATACAGGTCTCAACAGCTTTCTGACTCCACGGGGTGACAAGCCCATCAGGCGGCGTTATAGCGCGCCGCTCGAATTCATGACCGGCCTGTAATGCACGGTTAACCACAAGAGGTACCCGCCGGCGCGTCCGGCCATGCCAATCCCTTCTTAACCAAGATACTCTCATACTGGGCCCTTGTGCTGTCCTGAGGACAGTTCGCGGCCACCGAAAGGATACCCTTTCCATGCCCTACGAAACACTTCTGACAGAGTTCGACGAGGATACCGGCGTTGCCGTGATCCAGATGAACCGCCCGGATGCGCTGAATGCGCTGTCCGAAGCCATGATGAACGACCTGACCAGCGCGCTCGACCGCTGCGACCAGGAAGACAAGGTCGGCTGTGTCATCCTGACCGGCTCCAAAAAGGCCTTCTCCGGCGGTGCCGACATCAAGGAAATCAAGGACAAGACATTCCCGGAGTCCTATTATGAGGACTTCATCTCCCGGAACTGGGAGCGGACAGCCCGCCTGCGCAAGCCGATTATCGCCGCTGTGTCGGGCTATGCTGTCGGCGGGGGCTGTGAGCTCGCCCTGATGTGCGACATCATCCTGGCGGCCGACAATGCCAAGTTCGGCCAGCCGGAAGTCCGCCTCGGCGTGATGCCAGGCGCCGGCGGCACACAGCGCCTGACGCGGGCCATCGGCAAGTCGAAAACGATGGAACTCTGCCTGACAGGCCGCCTGATGGACGCCGGTGAAGCCGAGCGCTTTGGCCTCGTCAGCCGCGTGGTGAAGGCCGAGGACCTGATGGACGAAGCCCGCAGCCTCGCCCGCACGATCGCTTCCATGCCCATGGCCGGCGCCATGATGACCAAGGAGGCCGTCAATTATGCCTACGAGACCCCACTCTCGCAGGGCATCCAGTTCGAACGGCGCCTGTTCCAGTCCCTCTTCTCGACCTCGGACCAGAAAGAAGGCATGGCCGCCTATATCGAAAAACGTTCGGCCCATTTCCGCGACAAGTAAGGACAACAGCGCGCAGGTGCATTTTTCCCGCATTGGACGGGACTCTCCGGTTGACGCCCAACCGGCCTTTATGTATCTCCGCGCCTTCAGCCTGAGGGTCGCCCCTCGGGCAACAGGAGTTTGATATGGCTAATACCCGTTCCGCCAAGAAAATGGTCCGCAAGATCGCGCGCCGCACCGAGGTCAACAAGGCCCGTCGCTCGCGCGTGCGCACTTTCGTCCGCCAGGTCGAAGAAGCCATTGCTTCGGGCGACAAGACCGCTGCCGCAGATGCGCTCAAGGCTGCCCAGCCGGAGCTGATGCGTGCCGTCACCAAAGGCGTCATGCACAAAAACACTTCTGCGCGCAAAGTCTCGCGCCTTGCGGCTCGCGTGAAGGCAATGGCGTAACGCCAAAACCTTCCGGACCACCGGCAAGAAACAAACCCACCTGGCGCCTCGTCCGGTGGGTTTTTTCTTGCCTGGAATCCGGCCTGGAATTTGCCCCGAAATCCTATCTTCGAATATTCTTGCCCTGCGCTCAATTCGCAGTCAGTGTTTGCTTGATTACGTGTCACATAATTGCGGGAAGAACCTACAGAAATGCGATATTGCAGACCTCGCCCCGTCCGCCCCGCACGAATGCGCAGCAAAGACCGGTGTTCAAAACCGTTCCAAAATTTTTCCTGTTTTTGGCACGAATTTCACAGCCAATATTGATGAGGTGATGTTGACAGAACAAAAGTGAACTTTTGTGTGCAAGAGCTCACTTCAAAAAAAATGCAGGTCCATACACGCGCAAAAAACCATTGAGCCATATAGGTTTTTTTCGCCTCTCTGGGGTGCTGTGGAAAGAGTCAACACGCCAATCACGGCTGTCCGAAAAAAGATACACTTGTGTTTGATCACCCCCGTCGGTACCTTGAGTTTACCAACGATAAACATCCCTGTACGGAGTATTTTCGGGGCCAGTTTCGGGTGACTGGACAGGGGTGTTGCGTGCCGGTTTGGTGGCTGAAACAGATAACAAAAAAATGGGGCTCGGCATGGACCGAAATACACTCTTTGACACTCCAGCCAGCGTAGATTCCAAAACCAACAAGAAGATCTCCAGCCTTCCCGGCCAGGCCATCTGGCAGGCCGTCCGGGAACATCTGAAGGAGGTCCTCTCCACCGCGGATTTCGAACGGTGGATCGCCGATCTGAAGCTGATCGCAGAAGTTGACGGGAAGATCGTGATCGCCGCGCGTGATCGCCTTTCCTACGACCGTGTGTCAGCGGATCATCGCCATATCCTCCAGCGTATCTGGAAGGAGCATGACGATGCCCGGCGCGACATCCGGCTCGTCTGCTGGAAGGAAGCAGGGGCTGACCTGCGCGCCATCGTCGAGGATCCGTGGGCCAATGCAGAGCCGGAAGCGGCAGCGGGCGGCGCAGGCAACGGGCCTGGCGGAGACGATGGCGGGGCAGCTCAGACGCCCCGTCCCTCCTCCGGCGCACCGGAAATGACGTTCGGCACGCTGGTGACCGGAAAATCCAATGCGATTTCCGTGGAACTGGCCAAGCGTGTGGCCGATGGCCAGCCAGTCGGGACACAGGTTCACCTGATTTCCGGCCCGCAGGGCACCGGCAAGACACACACGCTGCTGGCGCTGCGTACCCGCGCTCTGGAAACCAATGCCGACGCGACGGTCGTGTACCTGACGGCGGAGGAATTCCTGTCGGCCTATACGGACGGCGTGAAGGCGAAGGACACCAGCGCCCTGAAGAAGCGCCTGCGGGCTGCCTCGATCCTGCTGATCGACGACCTGCACCGCATCTCGGGTAAGCCGGGCACGGAGACCGAGCTGTTCCAGAACATCCGCGAAGTCACCGGACAGGGCGGCAATGTCGTCCTCGCCGGCGACAAGACGCCGGGCGAACTGGCCGGCTTCTCCCCGCGCATGATGAGCGAGCTGAAAGGCGCGACCGTCGTCGAGGTGGAGCTGCCGGACGAAGATATGCGGCGCGAGATCATTCGCCGTCTGGCCCGTCACATCGCGGAGGCTCATCCGGAGTTCGTGCTGGACGAGGCGCTGATCGAGCGGATCCACACCGGTATCCGCGGCCCCGGCCGGGAACTGACTGGCGCAGTCTGGAACCTCTTCACCGAGGCAGGCTTCGGCTCGATGGCCCCGACCTCCGACATGCTGGAACGGGTTATCCGCCGCATGGAAGGGGAAGTGCGGGCGCCGACGATCGAACTGGTGAAAAAGGCAACGATGAAGGTCTTCAATGTCTCGAAGACCGACCTCGAAAGCCCGTCCAAGGCCCGCACAGTCGTCTATCCGCGCCAGATCGCAATGTATCTTTGCCGGGAGCAGACCCATAAGTCGTTCCCGCAGATCGGACGGGCCTTCGGCCGGCGCGATCACACGACCGTGCTCTATGCCCACCGGAAGCTGACCAAGGCCCTGCCGAAGGACACCGAACTGGCCGCAGACATTGCGCGCGTGGCGGCTGCGATCCTCGAACTGCAGGCGGCCGGCGGCCATTAACGAACTGATTAAGCCGGGACCGCGATCAACGCTTGGCTTTTTCGCATGGATGTTTAAGTGTTCTCAGCCCGTTCCCTTCCTGGGGACGGGCTGATTCCGTTGGCGTGTACCGGCGGGACAGACCAGCAGGCAGACGCAACAGGGTTTAACGGACAGCGGCAGCGCTGTCCGGGATGGACGGAAACACGATGAAACTGACGATCGAACGCGGCGACCTCCTCAATGCGCTCTCTCACGTGCAGAACGTGGTCGAGCGGCGCAACACAATTCCGATCCTGTCCAACGTGCTGCTTCAGGCGTCCGGCGGCGAGCTTCGCCTCACTGCGACGGACCTCGACATCGAAGCGGTCGACAGCGCCCCGGCCAAAGTGGCCAGCGAAGGCGCGGTGACGGCTCCGGCCGGCACCCTGTTCGATGTCGTTCGCAAACTGCCCGCCGGCGCCGAGGTCGAGCTTGAACTGCAGCCGGAGAACCAGCGCCTGTCCATCCAGGCCGGCCGCTCCCATTTCGAACTGCCGACCCTGCCGGCTTCCGATTTCCAGACCATGACCACCGACGACAGCGCCATCAAGTTCGCGCTGGACGCCAAGGACCTGGCCCGCCTGATCGACAAGACCCGTTTCGCGATCTCGACCGAGGAAACGCGCTATTACCTGAACGGTGTCTTCCTGCATGCCACTGACGATGCCGACGGCAAGCCGGTGCTGCGTGCTGTCGCAACCGACGGGCACCGCCTGGCGCTTGCCGACACGAAGGCGCCGGAAGGCTCTGCCGGGCTGGAAGGCGTGATCGTGCCGCGCAAGGCCGTGGGCGAAGCCCGCCGCCTGATCGATGGTCTGGACGGTCCGGTCGATGTCGAAGTCTCCGACACCAAGATCATCGTCCGCGCCGGCCGCGCGACGCTGACCTCGAAACTGATCGATGGTGCGTTCCCGGACTATGCCCGCGTGATCCCGAAGGGCAACACGCGCAGGCTGTCGATCGACAACAAGGCCTTCGAAGCCGCTGTCGACCGCGTGTCCACCGTCTCGGCGGAGCGCTCGCGCTCGGTGAAACTGTCCCTGTCGGACGGCAAGCTGGTGCTGGCGGTGAACCATGCCGAAACCGGCGTCGGAAACGAGGAACTCGAAGCCGAGTATGGCGACGAGCCGATGGAGATCGGCTTCAACGCGAAATACCTGCTCGACATTGCCGGCCAGATCGAAGCGCCGGATGCCGAATTCATGTTCAATGACCCGGCCTCCCCTGCCCTCGTCCTGGACCCGTCCGACGACTCCGCCCGCTACGTGCTGATGCCACTGCGCGTCTGATCCAGGAGGCCAGGCGGCGCAGAGCCCGCATGACGACATGACCGCACTTACGAGACTGTCGCTTACGGACTTCCGCAATTATGAGTCCCTGACCCTGCCGCTGGATGGCCGGCATGTCTGCCTCTATGGCGCCAATGGCGCAGGCAAGACCAATCTGCTGGAAGCCGTCAGCCAGCTTGGACCGGGCCGGGGGCTTCGTTCCTCCACCCTGCCCGACATGGCGCGATCCGGCTCAGCCGGAAGCTGGACCGTTGCCGCGACACTCGCCGACGAGCACAGGATCGGCGTGACGCTGGACACATCCGGCGGCGGATCGAAGCGGATCGTGCGGCTCGACGGCGCGCCGTCGACGGCAACGGAACTGGCAGAGATCGTCCGCATCGTCTGGCTGACCCCGAACATGGACGGCGTCTTCCGCGGCAGCGCCAGCGACCGGCGGCGCTTCTATGACCGGCTCGTTCTGGCCCATACGCCGTCGCATGCCAGCGCCTCGAGCCGGTATGAGCGCGCGATGCGCGAACGCAATGCCCTGCTGGAGCGCGGCCATGTCGACCCGGCCTGGGCCGATGCGATCGAGACGCGCCTCGCCGAAAGCGGGGCCGAGATCGCCATCAACCGCGCGCATGTCCTGGAGTCCCTGCAGGCCGCGATCGAAGCCCGCCCGGAGGGGCATTTTCCGAAGGCGGATGTTTCCCTCGAAGGAAAGGCCGAAGAGGCCGCCATGCGCGGCGAGGATTTCAAATCCATTTTCGAAATGCTTGCCGAGACCTGGCGCACATCCCGCCGGCGCGACATGGCCGCCGGGCGCACGCTGGAAGGCCCGCACCGCTCAGACCTCGCCGTTATTCACCGCCCGACAGGAGCACCCGCCAAGGATGCCTCCACCGGGCAGCAGAAAGCGTTGCTGATCGGTCTGATCCTCGCCTCCGCCACCGCGCTGAAGGCCGAGCGCGACGGGCCGCCGCCCCTGCTGCTGCTGGATGAGGCCGCCGCGCATCTCGATCCTGATCGGCGCGCCGCCCTGTTCGATGAGATCTGCGCCCTCGGCGGCCAGGCCTGGCTGACCGGCACGGAGAAATTCCTGTTCGACAGTTTCGGCGACCGCGCCCAGGCCCTGCACGTGCAGGACGGCACGGTCACCTTTGACGACTAGGGCTTACTGCTTGATGCGCAGGTCGGCGATCGACTGGGCGATTTCCTTGTAAACCTGCAACAGCTCATCCCCGTCGGCCGCCGAATAGGCGAAGGCCGGGCTGGTGGCGCAGTATTCGAGGATCGTCCGCCCGTCGCCGGTTTTCTGTACCGAATCCGGCACCTGGAAGCCGACCGTGTAGATCGTCACCTTGGACGGCGAAGCCTTCATCTGGTCACAGAGGTCCATGGATTGCTGGAAAGAGCCTTTGGACGCAGAGAAGTGCTGCGAGTTGAAGTCACCATCGGTCATCAGGATGAGGGCCTTGGTAGCGTTCACCTCGTCATAGTTCCACGGCTTGGACTCCGCCGGCCAGATCGATGACCAGTTCGGCGAGATGAGATACCAGCCCCACGCAATGCCGAGATGACCGGCCGTACCGCCGCCTGCCGTCAGGCTGTTCACATGCGCCTTGAGCGCAGCCTTGTTGTCCGTCAACGGTACCGGGCCGGAATCGCGGCAGGTGGCATAGTTGTTCCGGAACGCGCCGGTATTGGAATTGGCACCGCCATAGGCGACCTCCTGCCAGCCCCGGTATTTGTTCCGGTCATTGTAGCTGAAATACCATTCCGGGTTCGCCGCGCCGATCCAGGCGAGTGAGCCGGGCGCGACATCGGTGTCGGCCTGGCTGCCCGTGCGCTCATAGACGCAGCTGGACGTAACCGACACATCTGAATAGTAGCGCCGCGCCGGATCCCAGTCCCAGTTGGAATTCTGATCACAAGACCCATAATCGAGGCAGGTACCGGTCTGGTAGTAGAAGAAACGCTTGCCGGTCGCGGAATCGTACATCCGCTTGCCATTGTAAGAATTGAAATTGGCAGAAGCGGCGAGGTTCGAAGCATCTGCCGGCAGGGACACACCGTCGGTCACCGCATTGATGTAGGATCCGGCATTGACGGAATTGTTGTAGGTGGTGACCGCGATACGGATCGTCTTGTCGTCCGGCATGTCGTCCGGCAGCAGGGTGTCGAAGGCGGCATTGGCCGCCGTCTTCAGAAGCGACAGGCGGTTATAGCTGTTCATCGAGCCCGAGACGTCGAACACGAAGGCCACGTCCACTTTACCGACCGAATAGGTCGAAGTGGTCGACACGCTGAAATCCAGATGGTCCTGGCCGAGGATCTGCGAAATGAATGTCGGCTGCGTACAGGTGATGTTGGCTGTGATGTCTTCACTGACATCATCGAGCACCACGCCAATGCCCGTACAGGTCATGCCGCCGCCCTGCATGCTGATCAACGAGTTGGCATAATTGCGGACTTCCGCCTTCACCTCTTCGTCGGTCTTGCCTTTCTGGCGTTCCAGGGCTCCCGCAAGCACGGCGGAATCCATGGCGTACTGGACCTTCTCCTTTTGGGAGATCGTGAACCGCAAATCGATGGCGAACCCGGCCAGGCCCATGATCGCCACGATAATCAGTGCCATCAGCACCATGATATTGCCGCGCGTATCCTGACGATACCGCTGCACTAGTTGCTGAACAGTCTTCATTCGAGAAAGCATTTTCCCAGCTCCGCCACCCGGAATCATCCTGCAGAATGCACACTTTGAGTTGCGCTACCGTTCTACCCGAGGATCGAATTTCTGTCGGGCAGGTAAAACTGCATTAACTTTTGTGGGTCGCCCGGTCCCGCCGCTTCGTTCAATGCCCGACGAGGGAGGCGCGCAAAAAGGAATCGCGCTAAAAACGGGTCGTTTGTGACACGCCAGAGAAGCTGGCCAGATGAAATGCCCTGAGAAGCTGAGGAGCCGGATCCATGCAACAGTATCTCGATCTTCTGCGCGATGCGCTCGAAAATGGCTTTGAGCGGGGTGACCGGACCGGGACCGGCACGCGGGCGGTGTTCGGCCGCCAGATGCGCTTCAATCTCGAAGACGGCTTCCCGATGGTCACGACCAAGAAGCTGCACCTGCGCTCGATCATCATCGAGCTTCTGTGGTTCCTGAAGGGCGATACCAACATCAAGTACCTGAAGGACAACAAGGTCTCGATCTGGGATGAGTGGGCCGACGAGAATGGCGACCTTGGCCCCGTCTACGGCAAGCAGTGGCGCAGCTGGGCCGCGCCGGACGGGCGCACGATCGACCAGATCCAGTGGGTGCTGGACGAAATCAAGACCAATCCGAATTCGCGCCGCCTGATCGTGTCGGCCTGGAACCCTGCAGACGTGAACGAGATGGCCCTGCCGCCTTGCCACTGCCTTTTCCAGTTCAATGTCATGGACGGCAAGCTGAACTGCCAGCTCTACCAGCGCTCGGCCGACATCTTCCTCGGCGTGCCGTTCAATATCGCCTCCTACGCGCTGCTGACCATGATGATGGCGCGCGCCACGGGCCTGAAGCCCGGTGAGTTCATCCATACATTCGGCGATGCGCACCTCTACCTGAACCATGTCGAGCAGGCCGAGCTTCAGCTCTCGCGCCAGCCCCTGCCCCTGCCGACCATGCGCATGACCCCGGACAAGACGGACCTGTTCGGCTGGGAGTATGAAGACTTCCAGCTCGAGAACTACCAGGCCCACGCCCACATCAAGGCGCCGGTGGCTGTCTAGACGAGACTAGTCCTTCAGGGCCTGCCAGGCGTTCCAGGCGTCGGCGGCGTACATGAGGCTTGGGCCACCGCCCATATAGACGGTCATGCCGAGCGCTTCGGCCACTTCCTCGTCCGTCGCGCCGAGACGCTTCAGCGCCTTGGTGTGAAAGCCGATACAGCCATCGCAATGCGTCGCGACCCCGATGGAGAGCGCGATCAGTTCCTTCATCTTCTTGTCGAGCGCGCCATCGGACAGGGCGGCTTTCGACATGGCGGCAAACTGGTTCAGCGTTTCCACCGCGCCGGTCTCGCGCAGGCCCTTGATGCCTTCATTGATGGAACCGGTAATGGCGGCATAGTCCTTGGTACCCATGCTCATGATCGCTCCTGTCGTTTGTGCTGGTGTCTAGCTGGCGGTATAAAGTCTCCCCTTCAATAAGGGTTTAACCGGATAGAGAGATCGCGATTGGCAGGGGGCGTGCCGGCCTCTACGCTGGCTCCATGTGCGGACGGTTTTTCAGGCATGGCGTCACCTGGGCGGAGTATCACGCGGCCCTGTCGCTGATCCCGCCGGCAGGCGTGGAGCCGCCCGAGCCGGCCTATAATATCGCGCCGACGCAATACGTGCCCATCATCCGCCTGACGCCGGAGGGCGAGGCACAGGCGGCGGGTACGGTGCAGATGGCGCCCGCCATGTGGGGCCTTGTGCCCAGCTGGTGGCACCAGCCGCTGAAGGAGAAGAAATTCTCCACCTTCAATGCCCGCGCCGAAGGCCTGCAGGAATCGAACACGTTTCGCGGATCGTTCCGCCACCGGCGCTGCCTCATCCCGGCGAGCGGCTTCTATGAATGGACCGGACCAAAAGGCAGCAAGACACCTTTTGCCATCGGCCTGCGCAACCGGCGCTGGTTCTGCTTTGCGGGGCTCTGGGACCGGGCCATGATCGATGGGTCGGAACTGGACAGCTTCACCATAATCACGACCAGGCCAAACGATCTGATGGCCGGGCTGCACACACGCATGCCGGTGATCCTGGACTCGCAGGACTATACCCGCTGGCTGACCGCCTCGACGAAAGAGGTGGAAGACCTGTTCGAGCCCTTCCCCACCGATGCCATGCACGCCTGGCCCGTCGGCGCAGCGGTCGGCAATGTCCGTAATCAGGGCCCGCAGCTCATCGAGGAAGTCTGACCAGCGGTTTCTCCCGGAACGCGCAACCGATTGCCGCATAAAGCGAATTCGATCACTCTTAGACGATCCACCGGGGAGAACCCGGGGACTATCTGGGAGGGTACCCAATGAAAATCTTTATCGCGGAACTCATCGGCACGTTCACGCTGGTCCTGTTCGGGTGCGGCGCAGCCGTGCTGGCGGGCGAGTTTGTCGGCCAGCTGGGCATTGCACTCGCCTTCGGTCTGTCCATCGTGGCCATGGCCTATGGCATCGGGCCGATTTCGGGCTGTCACATCAATCCGGCGGTCAGCTTCGGTGCCTTTGTCGCCGGGCGCCTCGGCATGAAGGACATGTTCCTCTACTGGGCGGCCCAGTTCGTCGGCGCCCTGATCGCAGCCGGCGTGCTCTACATGCTCGCCAGCGGCAAGCCGGGCTATGACATCGCTGTCAACGGCCTCGGCCAGAACGGCTATGATGCCGGCTCACCCGGCGGCTACAGCCTCGCGGCAGGTTTCGTCTTCGAAGTCGTGGCGACCTTCCTGTTCCTGGTGGTCATTCTCGGCTCGACCGCGAAGAACGCCCCCGCAGGCTTTGCCGGTATCTCCATCGGCCTGACACTGGCCATGATCCACATTGCGGGCATCCAGGTGACGGGCGTGTCGGTGAACCCGGCGCGCAGCTTCGGCCCGGCCGTGTTCGTGGGCGGCGAAGCGTTAACCCAGCTCTGGCTGTTCATCGTGGCCCCGCTGATCGGCGCCGGCCTCGCTGGTTTCCTCGCCACGCTGAACCTCACCGTCAGCGAGGATTAAAGGTGTGCGTCATTGACTTATACGTCAATGACGTTCATATACGAGGCAGAGTATGGCTCATCAGACCGTTGTCCAAACGCCCGAATTCTTGCGCCGGGCGGCTGACATCGGTCTGACGGACAAGGACCGGGAAGATCTGGTTTCGCATCTGGCCCTGAACCCGGAGGCTGGCGTGTCTCTGGGTGGCGGGCTCAGAAAAGTCCGCATGGCCAGGCAAGGTGGCGGAAAGAGTGGCGGCTATCGCGTACTCCACTTTTTCCGGGCACCTGACATGCCGCTGTTCCTGCTGACGGTGTTTGCGAAGAATGAGAAGGCAAACCTGTCCCGCAAGGAACAGGCGGACTTAATCAAGTTGTGCGACCTGATCGCGCAAACCTATGGAGGCGGCAAATTACCAAAGCCTATGACAGCATCCGGAAAGGCCTCGAAGATGCCCTTGCCCATGCCAAGGGTGAGAAAACCGGCGCCCGCGTACATCAGATCGACGTACCGGAACCGGATGTCACCGCCATCCGGACACGCTCTGGCCTATCTCAAGCGGAGTTCGCGCGCAGCATTGGCGTGGCGGTCGGAACGGTTCGCGGCTGGGAACAGGGCCGCAGGCGCCCCGAAGGCCCCGCCCGCGTGCTGCTGGCGCTGATCGAGAAGCGGCCGTCCATCGTGCAGGAAGAACTGCGCGCGGGCTGAAAGGCCCCCTCACAATTCGGCAGGATTGGTCAGGCCAAGATCTTCGCGCCGCCGGATCACGGCGGACACGATGACCGCGCCGACCATCTTGCCGATGACGAAGACGATCCAGTTCCAGACATGGAGCGAGTTGCCGGGCTCGGCGCCGAGCTCGATCTGCTTGGCGAGGTCTGCGCCATAGAGGAAGACGGTCGTGTCCACCGGCGCCGCGAACAGGCTGGACAGCAGGATCCGCGTCGACAGGCGGTACTTGGTGAAGGTGAACATCAGCCAGTCCACGCCTTCGGAAATAGCGAAGGCGACGCCGCTGGCCAGCGCGATCACGGGCCAAGCATAGTAGAACGACCAGCCCACCGCGAGCGCCATCACGATCAGCACGCGGTGGTGCATCTCGCGCTGCACGAAATCGCGCACCACGAACACCATGCCGGTCACCATCGTCATCGGGTGCAGCGAGACCCCGTGCGGGAACATCTCACTCGTATGCGGGGTGACGACCTGGAACTCCGGAATGACCCCGAACGACCAGTTCAGGAAGGGAATCAGGGCGACATAGATGATCGCCCAGAAGCGACCCTGGAGGTACCAGATTGCCCCGAATGTCAGCGCCAGCGCCAGAAGCGCAGGCAGCAGCTGCTCTGCGTGCCCATTGGTAAGCACTGAAATCAAAGTATTAATCACGAAGCTCCCCGGCTGACTGGCATTATTGGCAGACGCCACTGAGTTGCAAGTCTTGTCATTACCCGGGTGTAATGGCCACTACATCACCTGCACGGGGCTGCCCCCGTCACCCCGACAGGAAATCAGCAACAAAGGTGTTGCCCCCATGCCGGACAGTCTGAACGTCTGCCTTATTGCCGCCCGCGGCAAGAACAATGTGATCGGAAATGAGGGCGACCTGCCATGGCGCCTGAAAGACGATCTGACCTTCTTCAAGAAGGTGACGATGGGCTGCCCCATCCTGATGGGCCGCAAGACCTGGGAAAGCCTGCCGGTACGCCCGCTGAAGGGCCGCGAGAATATCGTGATGACGCGTGACTGGACCTATAGCGCCCCCGGCGCGCGGGTCTATTCCAGCTTTCCGGCCGCCATCAATGCGGCTCGCGCCGTGGCCGCACGGCAGGGCGCCGGCTGCGTCTTCGTCATCGGCGGCGCTACGATCTATGATCTCGCCCTGCCCTATGTGGACCGCATCTTCATGACCGAAGTCGACGCCAGCCCCGACGGCGATGTCCATTTCCCGGAGCTGCACGCGAAGGATTGGTCCAGCGAAACGCTCGCCACCTATCCGGCCGGGAATGGGAACGATCACGCCTTCTCCATTGTCCGGATGGATCGTCAGGTAGCCACCGCGCCGCGCGCCTGACAGGGCCGCACGCAAAAAGTATTGACACCCTAACTGCCAGATTGCAGTTTCGCCCGGTCGCGCCTAGGGTGACCTCCATCTATGGGAGGAAAAACATGGAATTTGAAACAATCGCCAGCGGCCTGCGCTTTCCGGAAGGCCCCGTCGTCATGGCTGACGGCTCCATCATCGTGGTGGAGATCGAGAAGAAGTGCATCACGCGCTGCTGGGACGGCGGCAAGACCGAAGTGATCGCGACGCCCGGCGGCGGCCCCAACGGCCTGGCCATCGGACCGGACGGCGCACTCTGGGTCTGCAACAATGGCGGCTTCATCTATCACGAGCAGGACGGCATGCTGATCCCCGGCAACTGCCCGCCGGACTATGATGGCGGCCGCATCGAGCGCGTGGACCTGTCTACCGGCAAGGTCGAGCGCGTGATCGAAGAAGTCGACGGCAAACCGTTGAAAGGTCCGAACGACCTCGTCTTCGACAAAGACGGCAACATGTATTTCACCGACCACGGCAAGACCTATGACCGCCACCGCGATTTCGGCGGTCTGTACTTCCTCGCCAATGGCGCAAGCGCCGCAAAGGAACTGGACTACCACTATTCCAGCCCGAATGGCGTCGGCCTTTCGCCCGACGAGAAGACGGTCTTCATGGCAGATACGATGACCGGCCGCATGTGGGCGTTCGACCTGGAGCGCCCCGGCGTCATCAAGCCGGCCACGCCTTTCAATGGCGGGCGGGTCGTGGCGACCATGCCGGGTCTGCAATATTTCGACAGCCTCGGCATGACCGCTGCGGGAAATGTCTGTGTGGCAACCATCCTGAACGGCGGCATCACGACGATCACGCCCGAGGGCGAGTTCAGCCATATCGCCTTTCCGGACATCCTCGTCACCAATATCGCCTTCGGCGGGGACGACATGCGCGATGCCTACATCACGCTGTCGGGAACCGGAAACCTGATCAAGTGCCGCTGGCCGGAACCCGGCCTGAAGCTCAACTTCAACGCCTGATCCATCAGGCAGGGGGACAACAATGCGATTTCTGAAGCCGGTTCTTGTTATCCTGGCGCTGTTGCTTGTGGCCGGGGCCGTTGCCCGCACAGTCTTCAGTGTGCAGATCGGAGAGGCGGTCTTCAGTTCCGCGCTGAAGAAGAATGTCGGCAGGAGCGCACTTTCTGGTGTGCCTGACGGCCTGATGGTCGTTCTGGTCGGCACCGGCTCCCCCCTGCCGGATGCGAAGCGGGCCGGTCCGATGACGGTCGTCACAGCGGGCAACCGCGTCTTCATCGTCGATGCGGGCGCGGGGTCCGGCCGGAGGTTCGGCGAGCTTGCCCTGCCCTGGGGCCGGGTGGAAGCAGCCTTCCTGACGCATTTCCATTCCGACCATATCGACGGCCTTGGCGAAGTGATGCTGCAGCACTGGGCCGCCGGCGGGGCCGACACGCCGCTTGCCCTCTACGGTCCGGAAGGCGTGGAACGTGTCGCAGCCGGCTTCAACGAGGCCTACGCACAGGATGCGATCTACCGGATCGCCCATCACGGCGCGGATGTCGTGCCGCCCTCCGGTGCGGGCGCGGAGGCCTTTCCTTTCGCCACCGATGGCGGCGCGGTGCGCGTCTATGAGCGGGACGGCGTCACCATCACCGCCGTGCCGGTGGACCACAGCCCGGTGCATCCGGCGGTCGGCTACCGGTTTGACTACAAGGGCCGTTCGGTCACGATTTCGGGCGACACGAAGAAAGACCAGGCCCTGATCGATCTCGCCCGCACCACAGATGTCCTGGTCCACGAGGCCCTGAATGACGAGATGGTGGGCGCGATCGCCGGCCGGTTGGACACGCTCGGTGCCAAACGGCTCGAAAAGATCATGCACGACATTCCGGACTATCACACCAGCCCCGTGCAGGCGGCGGAAGTGGCAAGCGAAGCCGGCGCCGGTCTTCTGGTCTTCACCCATATCGTGCCCGCCCAGCCGAGCCGCATTCTTTACCCTGCCTTCCTGAAAGGCACGAAGAAAGCCTTCGACGGCCCCATCGTCATGGGCGAAGACGGCATGGCCTTCGTCCTGCCGGCCGGATCAAGCAAAATTGAGCGCAAGCGGCTGGACTAGGTTGTCAACGCTCCTTACCTGCGGCCGTCATGAAACAAAGCCTGATCGCGGCGCTTGCCGCAGCCCTGCTGGCGTGCGGCTGCACTGCCGAACGCCCAACCCCTGACACGCCTGCCGCGACGCATAGAGCCGAAGCAGCAAATACGGACGCGCTTTCCACCCTGCTCGACGAGCTGGCCTTCTCCGGCACGCTGCTTGTCAGCAAGGGGGACGACATCCTTCTGCGCGAAGCCGTGAATGCGTCCCCGATAGCGGACGCTGTGGACGTCACGCCCGAAACCCGTTTCCCAATCGCCTCCATGACCAAGAGCTTCACGGCGGCGCTGGTGCTGAAGCTGGTGGATGAGGGAAAGCTCGGGCTGGACCAGACGCTGGCTGAACTTCTGCCCGAATTCGATGTGCCGTATGCGGGCGAGGTTACGCTGCGCCAGCTGCTGCAGAACCGGTCAGGCATTCCGCATTACATCGATATCCCCGGCTGGTTCGACAATGATGTGAAGCGCGCCTTCACGGATGCGTCCTTTATGGAGGCGCTTGAAGGGCTGGACCTGAAATTCGCCCCCGGCAGCGATTATCTGTATTCGAACGTAAATTACTATCTTCTGGCGCTCATTATCGACCGCTATTCCGGCATGGATTACGAGACCTGTCTGCAGACGCAAATCCTGGGCCCGCTTGGTATGACTGCGACCGGCCAGCTCTACCGGGACACAGACGGCCTCGCCGTAAACTACCTGAAGAATGATGACCGCACTTACGAAGCCATCCCCGTCGTGAACCCGGTCCTGTTCCGCGGCACGGCCTCCATGGTCTCGACCGCGGATGACCTGAACGCCTGGGGACACGCCGTCATCGATGGCGAGATCTATTCAGACGCTGCCGCCGCAGAAGCCTTCAACGCCGACACGCCCATGGCCTGGAGCGTGGCGGACCTCCCCGTCACGGACGACCAGAGCGTTGGCGTCACCTATTATAATGGCCGCCTGATCGGGTATCTCAGCCTGATCATGCTGGTGCCGGAAGAAAACGGCGTGATCGTCATCCTGAACAACAATACGGCCGGCTATGAAAACATGATCGGCCTCGCAGCGACGCTGGCCGCAGAGCATTTCGGCGGCGAAAACTAGTCCTCGAACACGATTTCCGGCGGGGCTTTCGTTTCCAGCGTGTCGAGGCCGATGGCGACCTTGCGGGCAAGCTCGTGGAAGGCTTTGGCCGTTTCCTCGTCGCCGATGGCCGCGGGCACGCCTGCATCGCCGCCCTCGCGGATGGCCTGCAGCATCGGCACCTCTGCCAGCAAGGGAATCCCGAGCGCATCGGCCATGCGTTTGCCGCCGCCATGGCCCATCAGGTAGTGCTTCTGGCCCGCTGGGTCCTGGAAATAGCTCATCGTCTCGACCAGGCCGATCACCGGCACGGCGGTCTTGGTGAACATGGCCGCGCCACGGCGCACGTCTGCGAGCGCCACTTCCTGCGGCGTTGTCACGATCAGCGCGGCGGTCACCGGTACTTTCTGTGCGATGGTCAGCTGCGCGTCGCCCGTGCCCGGCGGCGTGTCGATCACCAGCACGTCCAGCGGGTCTTCCGGCGTGCCCCATTCGGCATCGTTCAGCATCTGCGTGATCGCCGACATGACGATCGGCCCGCGCCAGATCATCGGCGCATCCGGGTCTGACAGATAGCCGATGGAGAGCGTCTTCATCCCGTGCGCCTCGACCGGGATCAGCTTCTTGTTCTTCGAGCCCTTCGGCTCAGCCCCCTGCGTGCCCAGCATGGTGGGGATGGAGGGGCCATAGATGTCTGCGTCCAGCAGGCCGACCTTCATGCCGGTCTTGGCGAGGGCGGCGGCGAGGTTCACCGCAACGGTCGACTTGCCCACCCCGCCCTTGGCGCTGGCGACGACGAGGATGCGGGAGATGCCGGGGATTTTCGCGACGCTCCCCTGCTGGCGCTGGGGCGCGCCCTGCTGCATTGCCTCATCCGACAGGCGGGCGCCTTTCTGCACCCGGCGCGGCGATGGGGTGAGATTCAGCAGCTCGGTCCTTCCTTTTGGCTGGCCTTTCGGTGCCACCGGCGCAGGGTTGTGGCTGTGATTATGACGCACGGCTGTCAGCACCGTGGTGACCTTCTCGATGCCCGGAACGAGGCCCGCCTTGCCTTCGGCTTCCATCCGCAGGGCCTCTGCGGCCGCCGTATCGGCCGGATCGGCCTCGATCACCAGTACGGCCCGACCGTTCTCGTCCACGCTGACTGACTCCAGCCAGGCCGGGCTGCCAAGCGCTTTCATGACAGCATCCGCCTGTTTTTGCCGGGTTTTCCCCTTAGAACCGAACATGACCGCGACCCTCTATCCCTTGATGCCCCGAAAAGGGCATGCATCTATTAGCAAAGCACCTATATGGAAGCGAACACGCGCAACAGGAGGGGCCATGCCCTGGGATGATAAAACAAAAGGTAGCGGCCCGTGGGGCGGCGGTGGCGGCGACAAAGGGGGGGACGATGGCAACTCTCCCTGGAAACGCCCATCCGGCGGCAGCGGAGGCGGTGACCTCGAGGATCAGATGCGCCGGATGCAGGAACGTTTCCGCAATCGCGGCAATGGCGGCGGCGGTGGCCGGCGCCGTGGCGGCGGGTCCGGCCCGAATTTCGGCCCGCTCGGCATCCTTGTTCTCGCCGGCATCGCGCTCGTAGCCTGGCTGATGACGGGTGTCGTCGTGGTCGACGAAGGCTCGCGCGCCGCTGTGTTCCGTTTCGGCCAGTGGCAGACCAATTTCACGCCCGGCCTGCACTTCCACCTGCCTGCCCCGATCGAGACGCATGTCGTCATGCCGTCCGAGAAGCAGCAGGAAACCCAGATCGGCAACAACTCCAACGAAGCCCTGATGCTGACCGGCGACGAGAACATCGTCGATGTCCGCTTCCGCGTCTTCTGGTTCTACGATCCGGCCAATCCGGAAAACTTCATCCTCAACGTGGATGGCGGCAGCGAGCTGCTGAAAGCCTCCGCCGAGAGCGTGATGCGTGAAGTGGTTGGCAAGTCGAAACTCGACGATGTCATCACCACGGGCCGGACCACGATCTCCGAACAGGTGAAGACCCAGCTCCAGGCCCTGATGAACGACTATCGCGCCGGTATCCAGGTGCAGAACGTCGAGATCCAGGAAGCGGCCGCCCCTGCGCAGGTGCGCCAGGCCTTCATCGACGTGGTCAATGCCGGCCAGGACGCTGAAAAGGCCATCCAGGAAGCCAACAAGTACGCCAACGACATCATCCCGCGTGCTGAAGGCCAGGCCCAGCAGGTGCTGCAGAACGCCGAAGCCTATCGCGAGCAGGTGATCGCCAACTCAACCGGTGAAGCCGCACGCTTTACCTCCATCCTCGACGAATACCGCAAGGCACCGCAGGTGACCCGCGAGCGGATGTATCTCGAGACGATGGAGCGGGTCCTCGGCAATGCCGACAAGGTGATCCTCGACTCCGACTCCGGCGCAGTGCCTTACCTGCCGGTCAACCCCAACCGCAGCAGCCAATAGGAGCGATCATCATGCGTGGACTTGGTATCTTCGCCCTCGTCATCGCCGCCGCGGCGCTGATTGTCGGCATGAACAGCTTTTTCATCGTCAACCAGACCGAACAGGCGCTCGTCCTGCAGGTCGGTAAGGCACAGGCCGCCTATAACGCCCCCGGGCAGAACCAGGCCGGCCTGAAAGCGAAAATGCCGTTCATCCAGAACGTCATCAAATACGACCGCCGCAATATCGGCCTCGACATTCCGAACATCGAAGTGCTGGCCTCAAACCAGGAACAGCTGATCGTGGACGCGTTCGTGCGCTACCAGATCTCTGATCCCCTCGCCTTCTACCAGCGCCTGCAGACGCAGCGCGTGGCCGAGAACCAGCTGTCGCAGTTCACGAACACTGCCATCCGTAACGCGCTGGCAAACAAGCTGCCGGAAGAGATCATTTCCGGCCAGCGGGCTACGCTGATGGACGAGATCCGCGAGAACCTGTCGGACTCGATCGCCGGGCGCGGCATCGACATCATCGATGTGCGTATCCGCCGGGCCGACCTGCCGGCTGACGTCTCCGAACGCGTCTTCCGCCGCATGGAAGCGGCCCGGAACCAGGAAGCCGAGCTGATCCGCGCAAACGGTGACAAGCAGGCCCAGGCGGTCCGCGCCAAGGCTGATCGCGACAAGACGGTCATCCTCGCCGAGGCAAACCAGCGGTCTGAAGAGATCCGCGGTGAAGGCGACGCCAAGCGGAACGAAATCTATGCCAGCGCCTATGGCCGTGATCCGGAGTTCTTCCGCTTCCAGCGCGCCCTGATCGCCTGCGAACAGTCGCTGAAGAAGGGCAACACGCAGATCGTGGTCGGCCCGGGCAATCTTGGCCTGTGCGACGAGTTCATCGCCGCCGCGCGCAAGAACTCGAAGTAAGCTTGGGGAGCTTTCAGCCATGTCTCTGCCACTGATCCTGCTGGCGGGTATCGGCATGTGGTTTCTGCTGGAAGGGGCGGCCTATGCGGTCGCCCCCGACTTCATGCGCCGCCTCGCCGTCCTCGTGACGCAGATGAGCACACGCGAGCTGACCATGGCGGGCCTGGGCGGCGGCGCGGTCGGCATCGTGCTGATATGGCTTGCAGTTCACTTGGGCTGAATCTGTTGCACCTTGCCCGCAAAGCGCCATAGTCTGCGGTAAAATCACTTCCATGATCCGCCCGCAGAGGAAGCCGTAGTCACATGCGATTCCCGGCTCTTGCCGCCCTTGCCCTTCTCGTCTCTGTTCCGGTCGCTGCCCCTGCCGCAGCGCAGCAGAGCCTGTCCCGACCGGTCGAGGGCCTCGACCAGAAGGACCGCCCGGCAAGTTTCCGCGACCTGTCGAAGCGGCTGATGCCGGCCGTGGTGAACATTTCCACGTCCAAGACGGTTGCCCCGGAAGGCATGCCGACCTTCCCGGAAGGGTCTCCGATGGAGCGGTTCAACGATTTCTTCGGCCGCGACGATGACGGTTTCCGCCGCGAGGGCTCACTCGGGTCCGGCTTCGTGATCAGCGCCGACGGCTATGTCGTCACCAACAATCACGTCATCGAAGGCGCTGACGAGATCGAAGTGAATTTCGCCAATGGCCGCGTGCTGGATGCCGAACTGGTCGGGCGCGACCAGGATACGGACCTCGCCGTGCTGAAGGTAAAGTCCGACACGCCCCTGCCCTTTGTCAGCTTCGCCGACAGCGACGCGGCAGAAGTGGGCGACTGGGTGATCGCCATCGGCAACCCGTTCGGCTTTGGCGGCTCTGTGTCCGCCGGCATCATCTCGGCCCGCAACAGAGACCTGAACGCAGGCCGCTCCGATGATTTCATCCAGACCGACGCGGCCATCAACCGCGGCAATTCCGGTGGCCCGCTGTTCAATCTCGGCGGTGAAGTCGTCGGCGTGAACACGGCCATCATCTCGCCGACCGGCGGCTCCGTCGGCATCGGCTTTTCCGTGCCGTCGAACCTCGTTGACCGGATCACTGGCGAACTGATCAAGTCCGGCCGCATCCGCCGCTCCTGGCTGGGCGTCAATGTTCAGGATGCGGATGAAGCCCTTGTCCGCGCCTACCGCGCCAGCGGCAAGGGCGGCGTCATCGTCACCCGCATCACCGATGACGGCCCGGCCGACAAGGCGAAGCTGGAAGTTGGCGACCTGATCCTGACCTTCGACGGCCAGCCGGTCTCCAGCGTGCGGGAACTGACCCGCGTCATCGCTGACACACCGATCGGCAAGGATGTGCCTGTGCGCCTCGTGCGCGACGGCCGCGCGCGCACGTTCACCGTCACCATGGGCGAGCTCCAGGAACAGGCCGATGAAGACGCCGCCCAGCTGCCGGACCTGCCCGCCAGCGCCAACGATCTCGGCGCCGACCTCTCCAGCCTGGATGACGATATCCGCCGCCGCTATGGCGTGCCGAAAGACGTCGAAGGCGTCGTCGTCACTTCCGTCTCGGCCCGCGGCCCGGCCTATGGCAAGCTGGTACGCGGCGACGTGATCATCGAAATCAATTTCGAGCGCGTCTCTACGGTCACCGATACGCTGGAAAAAGTGAAAGCCGCCCGCGCCACCCCGGCAGAGCCGCTGCTGGTCCGCGTCAAACGCCGCGGCGAAGCCGGCTGGTTCGACCAGTTCCTCAGCGTGGACCTGAACGGCTAAGCCATCCCAGCTTCTGCTTTTCAGGCGCCCCGCCCCGGTCTAGGCTCAAATTGAGGTGGACAGGGAGGTGGAAAGATGCTGCGCGCACTGATTGTTTCTTGGTTTGTGGCCGGGCTTGTCTTCGCGGCCTCTGCTGAAACGCGTTATGCCCTGTTGATCGGGAACGAGGATTATCCCCCCACCGTTGGCCAGCTGACCCTGCCCCATGAAGACGTGGAGAACATGCGTCTCGGCCTGATCCAGGCGGGCTTTCCGGCCGAGAATGTCAAGGTGCTGAGCGATGCCACGCAGACGGACATCAATCTCGCCGTCGCCCAGCTTTCTTCCGACCTCCGCGCCGCCGGGGGCGATGCCATCGGTTTCTTCTACTATTCCGGCCATGGCGGCTCTGCCGAGTCTGCCGGGCGCCGGGCGAATTACCTGATTCCGGCCAGATCCCCGATCACCGGCGCCGAACAGCTGCCGATCCTCGGCGTGCCGGTGAACAGTATCGTCGATGCGTTGGCCGCCAGCGATGCCAAGGCCATCTTCATTGTCTCGGACGCCTGCCGCAACACGCTGCCCTTTACCTCGTCCAAGGGCGGCGCTGCGGACAAGGGCATGGTGCGCGTGCCGCGCAAGAAAGGCCTGTATATTGCCTTCGCCACGGCAGACGGCGCGACCACGCCGGATGATGGCCTGTTCTCCCGCGCGCTCTCCAAACGCCTGCCGCAGAAAGGCCTCTCGGCCGACCGCGCCTTCACCCTGGCTCTGCGCGAAGTAGCCGCCGCCCGGCCCGGCAATGCCATGCCCTTCACGGCAGACGGCCTGACTGAAGACATCTGCTTTGCGGGCTGCGGGCCCGCGCCCGCCGCTGCTGCGAATTCCGAAGACCTCGATTACGTCACTGCCACGCGGCAGAACACGGTGGACAGCTATCTCAGCTTCCTCTCCCGCTACCCGAAAAGCAGCTTCGTCCAGAATGCGCAGGAAGCCATCGTCAAACTGTTTTACCAGGAACATGACTCTGCCCAGAAATACATGGAGGACGATCTGATCATCGGGCCGCCTGCCCTGCTGGAAGCGATATTCCATGCGGGCGAAATGGCCGACCTGCGCGATGAACCCAACTCCGCTTACCTGCTTTACCAGATCACCTGCTTTTCAGGTTTTTCCGCAGCCTGTGCGGACTACGCCGATGCGATCCGCTGGGGCTATGGCGACAAGGAAGAATTCGAGAACGCCGATGGCACCATCGATCTTGAAGCCCGCACAGAAGCTGAAGTGACTGCGCATCAGGTCGGGTGCGCCTATGGCGGCGCAAAATCCTGCAGCTGGCTGGACCAGAACAGCACGGTCCGCTGGCCCTCCTGCGATCAGGCCGCCGGCACCGACGCCCCGAACAGCGAATTCTGCAGCATGATCTCGGACCTCAATGTCAGGCCCGTTCCATCTCAGTGAGAGGACCACTCTCAGGCAGCGCCCGGTATCTGTTCACGGTGTTTCGCGGTCTGGAGGGCCGCTTATCCACCCCCTAGCTGACGAATTCCTTCGCCTCATAGCCCTGGAAGAAGAGCGCGGCGCGAAGGTCTGTGTGCTCGATCGCGGCATGCGCTTCGGCGGCCACGACAGGCTTGGCGTGATAGGCGACGCCGAGGCCGGAAGCCTTGATCATGGCGAGATCATTCGCTCCGTCGCCCATCGCGATCACGTCCTCCCGGCGGATGCCGCCGGACGCTGCAAACTCGTCCAGCGCGGCAAGTTTTGCCTCGCGGCCGAGGATCGGGCGGCCGACCTCCCCGGTCAGCGCCTTGCCATCATCGATCAGCGTGTTGCCCCGGTGTGTGTGGAAGCCTGCGGCGGCGGCGACGCGGGAGGTAAAATAGGTGAAACCGCCTGAAACCAGGACAGTTTCGGCCCCGTCTGCCTTCATCGTCTCGACCAGGGTTTTCGCGCCGGGATTCAGCGTGATCCGCTCTGCATAGGCGTGTTCCAGCGCATCGAGGTCGAGGCCTTTCAGCATCGCCACACGGGTGGTGAGCGCGCCTTCAAAGTCCAGTTCGCCGCGCATCGCGCGTTCGGTGATGGCGGAAACCTCAGCTTTCAGGCCCGCGAAATCTGCCAGCTCATCGAGGCATTCCTGGCCGATGATGGTGGAATCCATGTCCGAGATCAGGAGGCGCTTGCGGCCGCTTGAGGCGGGCAGCACAGCGGTGTCGACGGGGTGCCCCTTCTCCGCCAGCCGGGCCCGCAGGCGCGCGGCTTCGTCCTCTGTGCCCGGCACCTGCCATTCCAGCGCGACGAGCCCGTCCACACTGCCAAGCGAACGCGACGGCGCGACCCGGCCGAGTTCTGGCGAGACTTCCGCTTCCAGTTTCGCGGCATCCATGGCGGCGACGGCGACAATCCTGAGGCTCATGACAGTATTCCCGGGTTTTCCCGCGTCATCATGGGTTTCCTCTTGGATGACAACCCCTTACCTCTATTGGCATGCACCCGGCCATCCTGATCCACGGCCCTACGGCCAGCGGCAAGACCGCCCTCGCCATCGAAGTCGCCCGGCGGCTCGACGGGGAGGTGATCAATGCCGATTCCATGCAGGTTTACCGGGACCTGAAAGTCATCTCTGCCCGCCCGGACGAGGAAGAGATGCAGGGCGTGCCGCATCACCTGTTCGGCCACGTCAACGCGGCCGAGCGCTATTCCACCGGCCAGTGGCTGGAGGAGGCTCGCGCCAAGATCCGCGTGCTCCAGAAGAAGAATAAGCGCGCCGTGATCGTCGGCGGCACCGGGCTTTACCTGCTGGCGCTGACACAGGGCCTGTCGGCCATCCCGCCCGTGCCGGAAGAGGTCCGCGCCGAAGTGCGCGACATCGCCGAGGCCGAGGGTGCCGAGGGGCTGCGCGCCCGGCTTGCGCCGCACGACCCGGAAACCGCCGAACGCCTCGGCACCGGCGACAGGCAGCGCCTCGCCCGGGCCTATGAGATCTGGCTCGCAACCGGGCGTCCGATCACCGACTTCCACAATGAGCGCCAGCCCCCTGTCCTCCTGGACCGGGAATGGATGGGCTTCGCCCTCACTCCGCCGCGCGCCAAGCTCTATGCCAAGATCGACCGGCGCTTCGAAGGCATGCTGATGCAGGGCGCCATGGCCGAGGCCCGGGCCCTGATCGAACGGGGGCTCGACCCCGAACTGCCAGCGATGAAGGCCCATGGCATGCCGTGGCTGGCCGCCTTTGCCCGCGGCGAAATCAGCGCCGAATTCGCCGCCGAGAACGCCAAGCGCGACACGCGGCGCTATGCAAAGAGGCAATTCACGTGGATTGGCAGGCAGTTCCCGTTCTGGCCGAGAATTCCCGGCACCGAAATGAGCGATCGCATGCGGGTGATTCTTGCCCTCTACAGGGAGATTGACAGGGAGATGGAGGCAGATTATTCCTAGCCCCCGTCGTTGGAGGAAACGCACGTGCGCATGTCAGAGGTACTCGTACTTAGACACCCGTAGCCGGAGTTCGCCAGAACCGGTTGCGGGTGTGCGCACAAAAGGGTCTCCGAAGGGGGCCCTTTTTCTTTTCAGAAAACATCCCGGACAAAACCTTCCTTTCTAACCTCAGACGCCAGAGCCAAGTCATGACCGTCAAAACCAAACAGAAGACCGAAACCCGCCTGATGACCGGCGCCGAGATCGTAATCACGGCCCTCCGGGAACAGGGCGTAGAGGTCATGTTTGGGTATCCGGGCGGCGCCGTCCTGCCAATCTATGACGCGCTGTTCGCCGCCGACGACATCCGCCACATCCTGGTGCGCCATGAACAGGGCGCGGGCCATGCCGCCGAAGGCTATGCCCGCTCCACCGGCAAGTGCGGCGTGGCGCTGGTCACCTCCGGCCCCGGCGCGACCAACATGGTCACGCCGATCACCGATGCGATGATGGATTCGATCCCGATGGTCGTCATCTCCGGCCAGGTGCCGACACACCTGATCGGCACGGACGCCTTCCAGGAAGCCGACACGACGGGCATCACGCGCAGCTGCGCCAAGCACAATTACCTCGTCACCGATGTCGACCAGCTGGCCCGTACCATCCATGAGGCCTTCCACATCGCGACCTCCGGCCGCCCCGGCCCGGTCGTCATCGACATCCCGAAAGACGTCCAGTTCGCCACCGGCACCTATTCCGGCAAGGACGGCGTCCACAAGCCGACCTACGCCCCGCGCACCGAACCGCAACCGGAAGCCATTGAGGCTGTCGCCGAGCTGATCGCCATGGCCCGCCGGCCCGTTTTCTACACCGGCGGCGGCGTTATCAATTCCGGCCCGAAAGCCTCCGAAGCGCTGCGCAAGCTGCAGGCCGAGACGGGCATTCCGGTCACCTCCACCCTGATGGGCCTCGGCGCCTTCCCGGCCTCCCACAAGGACTGGCTGGGCATGGTGGGCATGCATGGCAGCTACGAAGCCAACAATGCGATGCACGATTGCGACCTGATGATCTGCGTCGGCGCCCGCTTCGACGACCGCGTGACCGGCCGGATCGACGCCTTTTCGCCGAATTCCAAGAAGGTCCACATCGATATCGACCCTTCCTCGATCAACAAGATCGTCCGGGTCGACGTGCCGATCGTTGCCGACTGCGCCGCAGCACTGGAAGCGCTGATCGCGGCCGTGAAGCACCGCAAGGGCAAGAAACCGGACCTGAAACCCTGGAAGGCCGAGATCGACGCCTGGCGCGCCCGCGACTGCTTCGCCTATGAGCCGTCGGAAAAGATCATCAAGCCGCAATACGCGATCGAGCGCCTCTATGCCCTCACCCGCAAGCGCGAGACCTTCATCACGACCGAGGTCGGCCAGCACCAGATGTGGGCGGCGCAGTTCTTCCATTTCGACGAGCCGAACCACTGGATGACATCCGGCGGCCTCGGCACGATGGGTTATGGCCTGCCGGCAGCTGTCGGCGTGCAGTGCGCCCATCCGGAAGCCCTCGTCATCGACATTGCGGGCGAAGCCTCGATCCAGATGATGATGCAGGAACTCTCCACGGCGGTTCAGTTCTGCCTGCCGGTGAAAGTGTTCATCCTCAACAATGAATGGATGGGCATGGTGCGCCAGTGGCAGGAATTGCTGCATGGCGAGCGCTATTCGCACTCCTACTCGGAAAGCCTTCCGGACTTCGTGAAACTGGCTGAAGCCATGGGCGCCCATGGCATCCGCTGCGAGGACCCTGCCCAGCTGGACGACAAGATCATGGAAATGATCGAGCATCCGGGCCCGGTCCTGTTCGACTGCATGATCGAGAAGGACGGCAACTGCCTTCCGATGATCCCGTCGGGCTCTGCACATAACGAGATGATCCTCGGGCAGATAACTGGTAACGAGATTGGTGAGACCGGGCGCAAGCTGGTCTGACTTCTGAGAGACCGGGAACCGGCGACGCTTCAGGGGATGGTGATGGCCACAGACAATATCTGGCAGATGCTGACCGACAATGTCGGGACGGTGGTTACGGTACTGTCCGCCATTGCCGCCGTGATCGGTGCCCTCGCCAGCCGCGCCGAAACCCGCAAGCAGCGCCAGTTGCGCACCGAGCAGCTCCGCCAGACGATCGACAGTTCCAGCCTGGACTGGGGCAGCGCCGCCATCGACACGATGGCACGGGCGGCCATGCTCGCCCGCACCCGCCACCTGCACGGCAATGAAGGCTCCTTCCAGTCGGCCAAAGCGGCAACGCTGGTGAACCTGACCGCACTGATCGACCGGGGCCGCATGTTCTTCCCCAATCTGGACGAGCAAAAAAAGGGCACGGAAAAGGATGGCGCCTATCGGGGCTCCCGTCCGCCAATCCTGGACGCAATCGTCTGGGTTCATTGTGAAATTTCAGCTCTCACCCGCGATGGCGGTCCGACGGGCGACAACAGCGCCGACTTCATTGACGACTGCCGCCGCCTCGTTGTCTCGGAACTGCAGGCCCATCTCGACCCGCGCCGGTTGAACCAGGTCGTCGGACGGTATGACGGACAGACCCGCACCCACCAGAAGCAGGCGATCGAACGCGCTCAGTCCCTCAAGCAGCTGCTCTTGACTCGGCGTCCCGGGGTCTCCATCGACAACTCAAACCGCCACCCAGAACAGCCGGAGACTGTACAATGAGCGACGGATCCGGAACGCCCGCCCCAAACGGGCCGAAATCCGCTTACTTCCTCAATCACGAGGACGAAGCCGTCGAGCGCCGCACGCTGGCCGTGCTGGTGGACAACGAGCCGGGCGTGCTGGCCCGTGTCGTCGGCCTGTTCTCCGGCCGTGGCTACAATATCGACAGCCTGACGGTCGCGGAGGTGGATTCCTCCAGCCACCAGTCGCGCATCACCATCGTCACCCAGGGCACGCCGCATATCCTGGAACAGATCGAAGCGCATCTGATGCGTCTCGTGCCGGTCGGCGAAGTCGTGGACATCACCAAGTCGAAGCGCGGGATCGAGCGCGAACTGGCCCTCGTGAAAGTGGCCGGCACCGGCGAAAAGCGCGTCGAAGCGCTGCGGATTGCCCAGATTTTCCGGGCGAATGTGATCGATACGACGAATGAGAGCTTCATTTTCGAGATCACCGGCGCGTCGGATAAAATCAGCCAGTTCGTGGACCTGATGACGCCGCTCGGCCTCGTCGAGGTGAGCCGTACGGGCGTTCTCTCCATCAAGCGTGGTAAGGAGAAGGGATGAGACGTCTCTTCGCCCTCCCTTTCCTGGCGGCCTGTTTTACGGCGCCTGCCCTCGCCGAAGTGCCGGTGCCGGACAGCTGCCAGCCGCGCATCGCGGGCGTCGCCCTCGCTGTGGCCGATGAGGCCGGCGAGGCGCAGCTGACATGCGATGTCGACCGCGCCGCCATCTTCCAGAGCCGGGCGAACGCGATTTTCGGACCGGTCAGTAATCCGCTGGTGCAGGTCGTTGACCTCGCGGTTTCGCTGAGCGGGGCGGTCTACGTATATGCCGTCAGTGACGTGCAGGGCGCGATGATCCTCGACGCCCGCTCCGTCCCGGCGGACATGGACGATCCCGACAATGTGCCGGTCTGCCACCTGCACACGCTGATGCCGGATGAGGCCGCATCCGAGGTTTCCCTTGGCCTGCTGAAGGCCGCCTCGCCCGACCTGCCCGGCTATGCCGAGCGGATGGAAGTCGTGGTCAATCCGGACGGATCGCACCGGTCTGTTCTCTTGCTGGACTCCCACGACGTGGTCAGCCGCGTGCAGACCGCGAACGGGACACGCGATTTCTCCCGCCACATCCGCCAGAGCGACGATGTGGCGAAACTCAACGAATTGATCATTGGCGTCGCCAATGTCAGCGACGGCTGGGACTGCAACGCCCCCTGACCGCCTAACCCCTATCCAGAACAACCCCCGACGGAGCCGAACGGAAGCCCATGAAAGTTTATTACGAGCAGGACGCAGACCTCGCCCTCATCCAGAGCAAGAAAGTGGCCGTTGTCGGCTATGGCAGCCAGGGCCACGCCCACGTGCTGAACATGCGCGACAGCGGTGTGAAGCAGGTCAAGGTCGCCCTTCAGGAAGGGTCCGCCAGCCGCAAGAAGGCAGAGGCCGAAGGCCTTGAAGTCGTCACCCCGGCAGAAGCCGCCCAGTGGGCAGACGTGCTCATGATCCTCGTGCCGGACGAAAAGCAGGCTGTGCTTTACGCCAACGAGATCGAGCCGCACCTGCGTGCCGGCCAGCACATCATGTTCGGCCACGGCTTCAACGTGCACTACAACCTGATCCGCCCGCGCGCCGATGTTGACGTGTCCCTGTCGGCCCCGAAAGGCCCCGGCCACACGCTGCGCGCACAATACCAGATGGGCTTCGGCCTGCCGGGCCTGATTGCCATCCACCAGGACGCCACGGGCACAGCCCAGGCTGTCGCCCTCTCCTATTCCAAAGCCATCGGCAACACCCGCGCCGGCGTCATTGAGACGAGCTTCCGTGAAGAGACCGAAACCGACCTCTTCGGCGAACAGGCCGTGCTTTGCGGCGGGATCGTCGAGCTGATCAAGGCTGGCTACGAAACGCTGGTCGAAGCCGGATACGCGCCGGAAATGGCCTATTTCGAGTGCCTTCACGAGACCAAGCTGATTGTCGACCTGATCTATGAAGGCGGCATCGCCAACATGAACTACTCGATCTCCAATACAGCCGAGTATGGCGAATACGTTTCCGGCCCCCGCGTCGTGAACTCGGATGCCAAGGCGAACATGAAAAAGGTCCTGGAAGACATCCAGAACGGCACGTTCGCGCGCAACTGGGTGCTGGAAAACCAGGCCGGCGCGCCGGGCTTCAACGCCATGCGCCAGCGCATGAACAGCCACCCGATCGAAGAAGTCGGCGAAAAACTGCGCGGCATGATGCACTGGGCCCAGAACGACCGCCTGGTCGACAAGTCCCGCAACTAACTCACTCTCGCGCCTCCGCTCGAACGCTGATAGAGCGGAGGCGTGACCTCAACTGGCCCCTTTCTCGTCGCCGGAGCGAACCGCCCGCTGGGGGCATTGATCGCGCTGGACCTTGCTGCCCGCGGGCTGAAGGTCGTCGCGACACGGCGCCATCCCGATGCAGAGCTTGACGCCCGGCTGCATGTCGCCGGTATCGAACTCGCCCCACTCGACCTGTCAGACCTTGCCGCCGTCCGCGCGCTTGCCCCGGAAGTCCGCGGTGTGGTGCTGACCCCGATCCTGTCAATCTCTGCTCCGGCGGCGCGGGCCTTCTGCGAGGGCGGCGTGGAGCGGGGCGTTGTCTTCTCATCCAACAATGTCGCCATCGTCGGGGCTGATCCGGTTTATGACCGGCTGCGTGCGGCAGAGACCGATGTGCAGGACGGCGCGCCCGGCTGGGCGATCCTGCGGCCAACCATGATCTATGGCTATCCGGGCGATGGGAACCTGTCGCGCCTGCTGAAACTGCTGGCCCGCCTGCCTGTGTTTCCGCGTCTCGGGTCAGGCAAAGCCAGCCAGCAACCGATCCATGTCGAAGACCTTTCCCGGCTGGCGGCAGCGCTGGTGTCGAATGAATGGAAGGCAGCCGGTCTTCTTGCTGTTGGCGGCCCGCAAACCCTGCCGCACCGGGACCTGATCACGACCGCGCGCCAGGCATCGGGCCATGCCGGGATCGATATTCCCGTCCCGCTCGGCCCCATACGTGCGCTGGTCTCTCTCCTGTCCGGTCTCGGCCTGAAGCTGCCGCTCAGCCCGGCGCAGCTCGCCCGGGTCGATCTCGACAAGGCGGCTGTGGACCCGGCCGAAATCCCGGCTACGCTGCAGCCCCGGATCACGCCGGAAGAAGGCCTCACACGGCTCGCGCGGGACCTGGAGCTCTAATCGCCTGCCGGAATACGGTTGAGATCGACAAACCCCTCGACCCCCGGCACGCGGCCTTTCATCGAATATTGCCAGATGAGCACTTCGCCCTCCGGCGGGCCGGACAGGCTGCGCATCCAGACCGGGTTCGCGGGAAAGCGGCCTTCCAGCCAATCGCGGTGAAATTCGGGCGTCGTGTAGAGCACAGGCGGGACGCCATATTCCGCCTCCAGCGCATTCAGGAAATCCTCTATCTCGGCCAGTACGGCCTCCTTCGGGCCGTCCGGCGTACAATTGTGTGCGTATTCAAGGTCCACGGCCGGCGGCAGTGTGCCGTCACGTACTTCCACTGACTGGATGAAATTCGCTGCCTGCGCGGCCCCGTTCCGGCAAAGCAGGTAAAAATGATAGGCGCCGACATGCCAGCCCCGCTGGCTCGCCTCCAGCCAGTTTTCCTGGAACCGGGTATCCTTCCAGTCCCGCCCCTCGGTGGCCTTCAGGTACACGAAATCGATGGGCGCACTGCCGAGCGCCTCCCAGTTTACCCGGCCATTGTGATGGGAAAGGTCAATGCCTTCATTGCCCGGTGCAAATGGCCCATCGGGCGTGGCTTCCGGCGCAGGCATGGCCGGCTGGGAACAGGCCGCCAGTGCCAGAAAAACCGTCGCAATCAGGCCCGTGATACGCATATTCCGATCCAACTCCCCCGCCCCGGCAGACCTGAGGCCCGTGCGGGGCCAAATCGGGGCAAGTGCCCGATCCGCTGGCGAGCGGACACCAAACCCCCCATGGAATCAACAGATTCCGCTATCCGGGCATGATCCATGCATAGACGCGCTGATAGACTAGAGAAGGGTTCAAACCTCCATGGCACCTGCAGATAAAATGCGCGGCGGAGAACCGGCAAACCTGATCCTTGAGGGAACGCGCCTCGAAGGCGATCTTCACTTCACCACACAGCTGGTTGTGGCGGGCCTGATCAAAGGCAACATCCGCTGCGAAAGCATGCTGATCATCGAACGCGGCGGACGGGTCGAAGGCCGGATCGAAGCGCCGGTGATCATCGTGCACGGGGAACTGGAAGGCACGGTCCTGGCAAACCAGTCGATCGAGATCTGGTCGGGCGCAAATGTTGGCGGCGATGTCGCCGCACGTTCCGTCCGCGTTGATGAAGGCGCCATGCTGACGGCGAACCTGCTGATCGCGGCAGACCTTCCGGATCGTTTGGGCCCACCTGAGCCTCAACAAGTTCCAGCGCCGGCAGGCATCAAGGAGCCGGTCGCCGCAGTCTCGCAACCTGCTGCGCCGACTGTCCCGCCTGTCACGGATACGCGTCCGGCAGCGCCCATGTCACCGCCGGCTTCGTTCCTGTCATCCGGCCCGGCAACCAGCCGCAGCTAAGCACAAGGCCGCGCAGCGCCTCAGCCGCCGCGCATGTCTTTCAGGCGTTCATAAGCAACGGAATCGGGATCGTACGCGCCCAGCTCGTCCAACCGGTCGCACGCCCATTCATAGTCACGGTTGCAGGACTCCTGCAGCACACGCGTGCCTTCGGGCACATTCTTGGCTCCGCCCGTGCCAGTGAACAGCATGTTGCCATAACCGGCACAGCCGCTGACTTCGCCGAGGTCACAGGACTGCTTGTAAAGGCTGCGGGCCTTCACCGGATTGGCGTCCATGCCGCGTCCCAGCATGGTGAGGTAGGCCAGCGAGGAACATCCCTTCCCATTGTCGCCATTGCAGGCCCGTTCGTACGCCTTGATGGCCAGGCCGTAGTCCTGCGTACCGCCGGTCCCTTTGCGATAGGAGTCGCCCGCCTTCACACAGGCATCATAGTCCCGCGCGGCACAGGCCGTGTTGGCTTCCTGACGCGCGGCACGCTGTGTGGCGAACGTCTCCTTGGCGTTTTCGAGCGCGATCTCGGCCTGGGATTTCTCGACCCGGCCATACTGGGCCGCGGCCGGCAAGGCGATGGCGCAACAGGTCAGCGCCGCTGCAATCAGAGGGGAGCGTATCATGGGGTCTGCCCTTCCTAAGTCATTGTTCCGTCTCTGATATAGGGACCGGATCAGGGCGTCACCAAGGCTTTGCCAGCTTAAGCTTTCTTAACCCGCACTTGTCGCTTCCACACCTGCGGGGCAGTATCCGCCGCTCAACGCACGGTCGGAGAAAAGGGAGATATCCGGATGGCTGCAGAAGACCAGGCCCCGATCGGATCGGGATTCCACGACAAGTCCACCGCCGCCGAAGTGATCGAGGGAATCGACCTGTCCGGCAAGAATGCCATTGTCACCGGCGGTTATTCCGGCATCGGACTTGAAACGGTGCGAGCCCTCGCCTCGGCAGGCGCACGGGTCACCGTCCCAGCCCGGCGGCTCGATACGGCCGAAGCCGCACTGGCGGATGTGGCTGGCGACATCGAGATCGCTGCCATGGACCTCGCTGATCTTGCCAGCGTCGAGAAATTCACCCGCGAATATGACGAGACCGGACGGGGCCTCGACATCCTGATCAACAATGCCGGCATCATGGCCTGCCCGCTGGAACGGGTCGGCCCCGGCTGGGAAAGCCAGTTCGGTATCAACCATCTCGGGCACATGGCGATGAGCCTCGCCCTCGCCCCGGCCATGCAGCGCACGGAAAATTCTCGTCTCGTTGCCCTGTCATCGATCGGCCATGCCCGGTCGGACATCATCTGGGACGATCCGAACTACACCGAGCGCGCTTACGACAAATGGGAGGCCTACGGACAGGCCAAGACCGCCGACGCCCTGTTTGCCCTCGGCGTAGACCGGCGCGGCCGGGATATCGGCATCCGCGCCTTCTCCGTCCATCCGGGCGGCATCTTCACACCGTTGCAGCGCCACCTGCCGGAAGAGGAAATGGTCGCGCTCGGCTGGAAGGCGCCGGACGGGTCCATTCCACCCATGGTGCTGGAACGGTTCAAGACACCCGAACAAGGCGCCTCCACAACCGTCTGGGCGGCAACGTCGCCCCAGTTGGCCGATCGCGGCGGCGTCTATTGCGAGGATTGCGATATCGCGCAGCTGGCCACGGAATCGAGCGAACGCTGGGAACATGTCCGCCCATGGGCCTGTGATGACGAACGGGCAGAACGCCTGTGGGAAATGAGTGAGAAAATGCTGACCGAAGCCTGATCCGATAACGGACCGTCCTGAGGAGGACTGACAAATGAAACAGATTGCACTACTCAGCCTGGCCGGCGCCCTGCTGGCTGCATGCGCCACACCCGCCGCAGAACCAGCTCCGGAAGCCCCCGTGGCCGCCCCGGTCGCACCGGAAGCAGACGACGCCCCTGCGCCCAAGGTTTCGCCGGGCGGCTTCGACTATGAAAGTGTCTTCGGACAGGACGACCGACCGGAACAGGATTACGACTTGTACCCAGTGCGGAAATCCGCCGAAGTACTCGCCTTTGCGGGCATCATGCCCGGCATGACCGTTGTGGAGATGGAAGCCGGAGATGGCTTCTATACGGAGCTGCTCTCCCGGGTCGCGGGGCCAGACGGCAAGGTCTACATGCAGAACCCGCCATCCTTCAAAGCTTTCCTCGGCGACTCCGTCTCGAAACGGGTCGATGGCCGGCTGCTGAATGTTCAGATCGTGGAGAGCGCCTTCGACAACCTGTCCAATGTGCCGGACGCAGACGCAGATATCGTGACCTGGTTCCTCGGCCCGCATGAGCTCTGGTACACGCCGAAAGACGAACCGGAGGGCGTCCTCGGAGATCCCGACATGACGTTCGACGAGATTGCCCGTGTGCTGAAGCCGGGCGGCCATCTGGTCGTGCTGGACCACATGGCACCAGCCGGCTCACCGCCGACAACCGGCGGCGATACGCACAGGATCGACAAGGCTGTCATCATCGCGCTGGCTGAAAATCACGGCCTGACGCTGGTGGATGAAAGCGACGTGCTGGCCAATCCGGACGATGATGGCACTGTGCAGGTGTTCGACCCGGCCGTCCGGCGCAAGACTGACCGGTTCCTGTTGAAATTCGCCAAATAGGCGTTTTTGGCACAAAACATGCATCTCCCGGGGCGAGTTTTGGATTTGCCCGGGAGTTGTCTCATGTCCGCCATTCGTTATGTCGCCGTCTCGCTCGCCGCTGCCAGCGTTGCCCTGCCCGTTCTTGCTGCTGAAGGTGGCCAGCTGCGCGGCCGTCTGGAAGCTGACTTCCTGCCGAAAGGCGAAGAGGCCCCGGCGGTCATGGAAACCGTTGTGGTGACGGACAAAGACGGATCAGACCTGCTGGTCTCCAAGCCTGCGATCATCCGCTATGATGCAGCGCCGGAAGTTCCGGTCCGGATGGTTGCGGAAACGCGCGGCCAGGATCCGGAGCGCGCCAGCAAGACGGCAACTGAGACGCACTAGGCTGCGCGGGCCATTCCGTTTCAGGACGGAACAACATTCTCCGACAGAAGCAGTTCGCGCTGTGCACTCACGGCGCGCATGGCTTGTGCCGGTAGCCAGCAGGTGACTTCCAGTCCGCCGCCATCGACCGGCTTCATGCCGACGGTGCCGCCGTGCAGGTCGACAAAATGCTTCACCAGCGCAAGGCCCAGCCCCGCGCCGCGCTGGTCGCCTGAAACGAAGCTGTCGAAGCTCGTCGCACGCTTGTCCGCCTCAAGGCCTCGGCCATTGTCGCGGACAGAGAAGGTCACCATGTCACCCATGCGCTGGGCCGAGATGACAATCTCGCCGCCGGAATCGGTGAAGCGCAGCGAGTTGGAAATCAGGTTGAACAGGATCTGGCGGATGCGCCGCTCGTCGGCACGGATCATGCCCAGCTTGCCTTCGATCTCAGACCGGACCGCGATCTGCGTATCCTCGGCCTTCGAGACAACCATCTCGATGCTTTCCTCGATCACGCCAGCCAGATCGACATCTTCGAGGTCGAGATCCATGCGGCCGGCCTCGATCATGGCGAGATCGAGGATGTTCTCGATCAGCTTGGACAGGTGATCCGAAGCAGACAGGATGGCGCTGACATAATCCTTCTGGCGCTCGGTCAGGTCGCCATTGCGCTGGGTCTCCAGCAGCTCTGCATAGCCAAAGATAACCGTGAGTGGTGAACGCAACTGGTAGGAGACGTTGCGGACGAATTCCGTCTTCAGGCGGTCAGCGGCTTCGAAGGCTTCGGCGCGCTCGCGCAGGGCGGATTCGACGCGGCGGGTCGCTGTCACATCGGCAAAGGCGATCAGCGTGTTCCCGTCCGGCAGTGGATGGGTGAGGTAAGTCAGGATGGAGCCGTCCGACCGGCGCATTTCACCCGTCGTTGACTGGCGCGCCTTGGCGGAGGGATCGGTGATGTGGCTCTTCATGGCCGCCCAGATTTCCGTGTCGTGGAACAGCGGAATGCACTCCTCCACCACATCGTCATAATCCGGATGGTCCTTCAGCATCTCTTCGCTGAGGCTCCACAGGCGCTCGAACGCATTATTGTGCAGCTTCATGCGTCCGTCGCCGCCGAACACGGCAACGGCTTCGTGGAGATTGTCGAGCGTGGAGCTCTGCGTCTTCACAATCGCATTGAACCGCGTCTGCAGCTCCAGTTCGCCGGTAATGTCCTTGAACAGAAGAAGCAGGCCGCCCATCGGGTGGCGCTGACGCGTAACCGACAGGGTCCGCTCGTCCGGAAGCGACCAGGTGTCTTCCTTCACCCCGTCAATGTCGAGATAGTAGGAGAGCTCTTCAGCGCGCCATTCGGCATAGTTCGCCCGGGCCGGCAATTTGCGTCGCTCGCGCAGCCGGTCCAGCAGTTGGCCATGGCCGGGACGATCCAGCAGGAAGCTCTCATCGAGATCCCACATGTCGCGGAACGCCTTGTTGTAGAAGGTCAGCTTCCGGTCGGCGCCGAAGATCGCGACGGCATCGGCCACATGGTTCAGGGTCTCATCATGGGCACGGACGTGACGGTTCAGTTCGTCGCGCGCGTCTTCCTGCGCGGTCACATCCAGTGCCATCGCCCCTGCCCCGCCGGATAGCGGGAAAGTCAGGATACGCATCGCCCGGCGCGCACCATTGATGGTGATGTGGCGCGTCTCGTCGATGTCGATACCTTCGCTGATCGTCTTGCGAGCCTGATCGGCAGTCGCCTGGTCCAGCATCAGCTGGCGGTCCAGCACCCGGTCGAGATTGGTCCCGTCGACGGCTTCGATATAGGCGGGGTTCACCCATTGCAGCTTGCCCATGCCGGACATGCGCCAGGCCGGGAACGGCGCCTTGCCCAGCATGTCGAGGAAGGCGGTCGGATCGCGTGCAATGACCTGGCGGGCCTCCTCCAGCTTGCCGCGGGCCGAGCTTTCTTCCAGCCCCTTGATCGTCGCATCGCTAACCCAGACCACGGCGCGGGCACCAGCCGTGCGGCCGTCGGCTTCGAGGAAACGGCCGGACGGGCCGATAATGGTCAGCGAGAAGGCCTGCCCCGTCTCGCGCAGCTCGCGCAGGCGGATGCGGAGGGTCGTGTCCTGGCCGGCACTGTCGCGGGCTTCGAGGTCAGCGAGGCCCTCAATGATACGAACCGCCGGATCCGGTGAGATGGCATCGTCGGTGAAGCTCAGCAGACCGGCCAACGCGACTGGAGACCCGTACATTTCGGGCGGGATGATGTCGTCGCCTTCGGCTTCGAGCGCTTCGCCCTGCCAGACGAGAATGACACCCGGATGGGCGCCGAGGATCGAGCGATGGGCGGCGAGCGTGGTTTCCAGCTCAGCTGACCGGTCCCGGTATTTGCGGGCTGCCCCGCGCGCACCGTCCGATACCCGCAGCGCCCAAAGCAGCGCGGCAAGGCCGAGCGCTGCCGCGCCGGCGGCCATAATGATCGGAACCTGCTCCGCTGTAAGTGCCATGCCGCGTCATCCAAAAGCCCGAATCGGCCGCGATAACGACCGATGAAACGGTTAACGAATTGCCCCTCGAGCGTTAAGGGCGCGTTAACGGAGTGCTAATGCCTGGTCCATTCCGGCGCAATATAACTGAAACCATATGTTGCATAAACACAACACTCGCTTAGTCTGGCCGCCTGTTAGTGGAGTAAATCCCATGATTTTCCGTTCGATTGCGCTGGCTGGCGCCCTGTTGATGGCTGCAGCCGCCCCGGCGAGCGCCCAGCAGGCCGATGACGATATTGTCCGCCTGCCCGGCCAGGGATTTACCAAATCCGAAGCCCACAAGCCCCGCGGAACGCCTGACCGGCTGGTTGCTGGCGGCGGCCTGTTCCTGAGCTTTGACACCGATGGAGACGGCCGGATCACCCGTGAGGAAGTGGAAGCGGGCACCGCAGCCGCCTTCAAGAAGGCCGACGCCAATGGTGACGGTCACCTGACAGCATTCGAGCAGATCAATTGGGCCGAAAGCCTGCCGACGCGCGACGATACGCTGGCCAATCCTGTCCGCTTCGACCCGAACCTCGACCGGCGCGTCAGCCCCGAAGAGTTCGAAACCGTGATCGCTGAACTTGCGGAACACTATGTCGAAGAGACGAGCGATGTGATCGTGATTGCCTCATTGAAGGCGCCGAAGCCGAAGCCGGAACGCGCGTCACATCCGACCCCGCCCGACAGCCAGCGGCCATCGCGCGGCGTCCCCGGCGGCAGCTGAAGCCTGCCCTAGACCAGAATGTCGTAAAGATCCGTCCGGCGGTCGCGGAAGAAGCCCCACGCTGCACGGTCACGATCGACCAGGTCCAGGTCGAAGCTCGCAACCAGCACACCTTCCTCAATGCGTCCGAAATCGGTGACAACTTCGCCGACATGGTCGGTGATGAAGCTCGTGCCGTAGAAGACCTGGCCTTCCTCATCGCCCACGCGATTGGCCGCCACGACCGGAATGACATTGGCAACGGCATGGCCCTGCATCACCCGGCGCCAACGTGCGGCGGTGTCGAGACTAGCATCGTGTGGCTCCGCACCGATCGCCGTCGGGTACAGCAGGACGTCCGCGCCCATCAGGGCCATGGCGCGCGCTGCTTCCGGAAACCACTGGTCCCAGCAGATGCCGACGCCGATATTGCCCTTCATGGTCTGCCAGGTACGAAAGCCCGTATCGCCTGGCCGGAAATAGTATTTTTCCTGGTAGCCGGGGCCATCCGGAATATGGCTCTTGCGATAGATACCCAGCGGCGTGCCATCGGCATCGATCATGACGAGCGAATTGTAATAGTGCGGACCGTCCTTCTCGTAGATCGAGACGGGGATGACGACGCCGAGTTCCGCCGCGAGTTCTGCCAGCTGCACTACGGCGGGATGGTCCTGCCAGGGCAAGGCACGCGCGAAATGATGCTCCTCCTGCGTCTTGCAGAAATAATAACCGCAGAAGAGTTCGGGCGGCAGCACGACATCGGCGCCCTGCCCGGCGGCCTCACGGATGAAACCTGCCACGCGGTCGATATTGTCCTGCATGTCGTCACTCGGGGTGAACTGGATGCTGGCGACAGTGAGAGTACGGCTCATCTTCAGATCCTCCGGATCAGGCGGGAATTTCGCGGGTCATGCAGTGGAAGCTTCCGCCTCCACCCAGGATATGTCCAGCCGGCAGGCCGATGATCTTGCGGCCCGGGAACAGGACACGCATCTCCGACAGCGCCACAAGGCTGTAATGGTCCTCATAGACCGGCACCAGCACGGCGCCATTGGTGATGGTAAAATTCATATGGCTTGCCGGGATCGGCTCGCCATCCTCGCCGAGGATCAGTCCGGGTGACGGAATCGTCGTCACATCCAGGCCTGCATTGCGCAGCGTGGCTTCGATCTCCAGCAGGACCTCGGTGTTCGGGTCATCGTCACCGGACGGCATCTGGCAGAGCGCATGGCCCGGCCCGATGAAGCGGGCGATATTGTCGACATGGCCGTCGGTGTGGTCGTTCAGCAGGCCATCGCCCAGCCAGATCATTTCGTCGATGCCAAGTGCCGCGCAGATGCGGGCCTCGATCTCGTCTGCCGTCAGGTCCGGATTGCGGTTTGGATTTAGCAGGCACTGGCGCGTGGTCAGCAGGCGGCCTGTGCCGTCGGCATCGATGGCGCCGCCTTCCAGTACGATGTCATGCGGAGTGGCAGGCAGCGTCTCATAGGTCGCAATCGCCGCTGCCGTCTCTGTGTCGCCGGGCATCAGGTATTTGCCGCCCCATCCATTGAAGCGGAAGGTCTGCGCCACACGCGTCTCGCCCTGCCCCGTAACGATGGGGCCTGTATCGCGCAGCCAGATGTCCCCGGCCGGCAGCTCCACGACTTTCGCCACGTCGCCGACCGCCGCGGTGGCCGAGGCCAGTGCTTCGGCAGATCCGGCTGCAACACGGACTGGCAGATGGTCGGCGGCTGCCCGGATGAATCCGGCGATCTGCTGGCGCGGGCCTTCAAGACTGCCGCCCCATTCGTCGGCAAGATGCGGCCAGCCGCACCAGAGGGCAGCCTGCGGCGCCCATTCGGGCGGAAGGAAGGGTTTGTTGTCACTCATCGCGCGCGCCATGCCACACCTGTCAATAAAGGAAAAGGGCGGCCCCACATGGAGGCCGCCCTTCCCGATTTCAATTCAGTTCAGGCCGTAAGGCTTAGAACTTGTACTTCACACCGAAGTGGACCTGCCACAGCGACGGGCTGACCACGATGGAGTCACGGTCGGCACTCGAGTTGAAGCCGTCGATGATGTAACGGCCCTGGGCGTCGATGCCGCTGATCGAGTACAGCTCGGCGTTCGCCGGGAAGCCGTGCTCGCGAAGGATACCCCAATCCGAGTTCAGCAGGTTGCCGACGTTTTCGACAATGATGAACGCTTCAGCGCGGTCGTCAGCGCGGAGGCCCGGAAGCTCCTGGGTCAGTTTCAGGTCGAACTTCGTCCACCAGTCATCAGCAGCCGAGTTGCGGCGGATGATGCTGCCACGTGCGTCCTGAAGGGTCTCGTCCTTGTTGATGAAGGCAACGAGCGACTCAACAGCACCCATATCCGAGTCAGGCGAGATCAGCGGATCTGCGATGCCAGTCGGGATGTAGGCCAGAGCACGGCGGTTGCTGAACAGCGGCGAGAAGATGCCGGTGTTCGAACCGAACGTGTAGGAGTACGGAGCACCTTCGTTGGCCGTACCGAAGAGCGATGCCTTCGTGTAGAGACCTTTGAAGAATTCCTTCTCCCAGTTGACCGTCAGGTTGATGCGGTGAGCGATCTCGTAGTCCGAAGTGCCGAGATCCGGGTTCACAGCGTCAGACGTCGTGAAGTTGGAGAAGTTCGAGAACGCAACCGACGAAGTCATCGGGTTCACATCGTCTGCGTCGGTGTAGGCATAGCCCAGCGACCAGTCGATGCCGTTGTCGTACTCTTTGGACACGCCCACGGACAGGACCAGTGCGTCACCCTTCTCCTTGGTATTGGTGAGAAGGAAGTCGTTGGTGTTGCCGGTGCCGTAGATCGGGCGGCCGTCCGGAGCGGTATCCGTCTGCACCCAGCTGATCGGAACAGCGATCGCTGCTTCGTTTGTCTTGGAGTACAGAATGTCGGCCATGAAGCGCCAGTTGTCGCCCAGCAGCGGGTGGCCGCTGTCATAGTCGACGACCGTACCGAGCGCGAACTTCCATTCGGACGGCAGTTCGAAGTTCGGGTCGAGCGCGTTGACCGGGCCACCGCCTTCAGCAGCGCCAACAGCAGCAATGAACTCATCCGGAACGTTGATGAACGGGCTGCCGGTACCACCACCGTAGGTGAAGTCGTTGATGTTGGTCAGCGAACCGTCGCCGACACAGTCGGACGACCGGCCACGGTTGCGGCATTCGAACAGGGTCACACCATTGTTGGAGTAGTTGTTCGAGATCCAGACGTTCGGGTTACCACCGGAGTAGAGACCGGCACCGCCGTGGAAGCTGATGTCGTCATTGAACTCATAGGTGAAGCCGAAGCGCGGCTGCAGCAGGTCGCGGCCGTCCATGTTTTCGTCGTTACGGATGCCGTAATCGTCGAAGAAGCCCTGGTTGAACATCGGCTTGTCGCCCGACGTGTAGAAGTCGTAGCGGAGGCCGAGGACAACATCGAGCTTGTCCGTAACCTGCCAGTCGTCCTGCACGTAGATCGTGTTGATTTCGTAGCCGAAGTCGGCTGCGCCATCATTCTGATCGTTGGAACCAGCAGCGTTCTCGTAGCGGAAGTCATCGAAATCGCCTGCAGCGAAGTCTGCGATCGAACCGAAGACCCACTCGCCCTTAACTTCCTGGATGAAGAGGTTGAACACTTCGAACTCTTCGCGTTCGGCACCGAACGTGAAGGTGTGGTCACCCATCGTGTAGTCGGCTTTCGCCTTGTAGTTCAGGGTCGTGTAATTCAGCTCGTTGGCGTGACGGGAATCGTCGGCGCCGAGGTAGACGGTGCTGCCACCCACATCGACCTGAACTTCACCGAAATTGTCGAGACCGGCAACCGGGGTCTGACGGTTGTCGAGATCAACATAGGTAACACGCAGTTCGGTCGACAGGTTGTCGGTCCAGTCGGAGTACAGAGCACCGGAGTAGTTCTGCAGTTTGGCGCCACGCTCATAGTAGTGGTTACCGTCAGAAAGACGGCTGGAGCCGGAATCCGACGGGCTCAGATTGAAGCCGTCATTGTAATTGTACGAGAAGGTCGCACGATGGTCATCGTTGATGTTCCAGTCGATCTTCGCGAAGATTTTCTCGTCCTCGACGCCGATAGACGTCGGCAGGCCGCCGGAAACGTAGCCATAGCCTTCAGCGATCGAGATGATCTGATCGTAATCAGCCTGGGTGATGCCAGCGCTTTCCGGCGTGAAGCCGAAGATGTTTGCGCCTTCGAATTTCTCGTAGGAACCGAAGAAGAACAGCTTGTCCTTGATGATCGGGCCGCCAACGTTGAAGCCGTAGCGCTTCTCTTCGAACGAGCCGAGGTCGCGGGCGATGCCGTCGGTTTCGTCGCCGGTCAGCGAGTCATCGGTGTAGTCGAAGAACAGGCCGCCGTGGAATTCGTTGCCGCCGGACTTGGTCACAGCGTTGACGTTACAGGCGGTGAACTGGCCGTATTCGACGTCGAACGGAGCAAGCTCAACAGAGACCTGTTCGATCGAGTCGAAGGAGAACGGAATGCGCTCGGTCGGGTAACCGTTCGAGTTCAGACCGAAATTGTCGGACAGGCGTGCGCCGTCGACGGTCAGCGAGTTGTAGCGCGGGTTGGCACCGGCGCAGTTGATGGAGTCGTTGAAGGCTTCGTCGACATAGACGCGCGGGTCGAGACGGACGATATCCTTGATGTCGCGGTTCATCGCCGGAAGATTTTCCAGCGTCGCGAGGTTGTAGGTCGAAGACGGGCCGGTAGCGACCTGAGCGACCTGAAGCGCGGTGCCGGTGATGACAACCGTGTCCATGACGGCAGCGTCGTCTGCGCGCGAGATCGAGAGGTTGAGGTCGGTATCTTCACCGAGGTTGGCGTAAACGCCTTCAGCGCGGGCCGGAACGAAGCCTTCACCGGTGATGGTGACGCTGTACGGGCCGCCAACGCGGAGGTTTTGAGCCGCGAACTGGCCAGCTGCGTTGGTCGAAGCGACGGAAACCGTACCCGATGGCTCGTGAAGGATGGTGACGGTAGCGCCGGAAACGGCTGCTCCGGACTCATCAACGACGGAGCCAGAGATCGACGAGGTCGTAACCTGTGCCGATGCAATGCCTGCCGCCGTGATCGCGATGGCTGATACAGCAGCCCCGCGAGCGAAGTTATTCCAGTTGATCATGATTTTCCCCTGTCCGAGAGATCCCCAGCCGATGCCCTTGCACATCGCCCGGTTTGGGGTCGCATAACGACTCCGGATGACAGATTAGTGACAGGATCTTGAAGGTTAAACACATGCCTATCGGATTCGTGTCAAAGGCGATGGTGCGATGCAAAAATGACACGGTTGCAATAATCGGTTCACCTGAACTTCACCCGAAAACGTGCATTTTGGGGTATATTCTGTCTCCGCCCCATCGCATAACCGGCGTCTCTCCCGAAAGGCCTGAGGCAAATGACCGAATCCCCCGGCGAATCGACGACAGACTGGCGCCGTATCACCTATCTGACCCTGATGATTCTGCTGGCCCTGCGTGTCCTGCTGCTCGCGGTCTCACCGCTGAACCTCTATGCCGATGAAGCCCAGTACTGGCGCTGGGGCGAGACGCTGGACTGGGGCTATTATTCAAAGCCGCCGATGATCGCCTGGCTGATCCACGCGGTGACCTCCGTCCTCGGCAATTCGGAATGGGCCGTGCGCCTGCCAGCCCCTTTCCTGCACACGGCCGGGGCCATTTTCCTGTTTCATCTCGGTCGCGACATGTATGGCGCCCGCACCGGCATGCTGGCAGCACTTGGCTATGCGCTGATGCCGGCGGTGATCCTGTCCTCCGCCGTGATCTCGACCGATGGCGTGCTGATGCCCTTCTGGTGCGCGGCCCTCTTCTGCTTCTGGCGCCTGCGCACCGGGGACGGCAGCTGGGCCAGCGCCGCCGGTCTCGGTCTCGCCATCGGCGCGGGCCTGCTGTCGAAATATGCGATGATCTATTTCCTGATCGGCATCGTCCTGACCTTGCTGATCGACCGGGACACGCGCCGCGCGCTGATTTCGCCGCGCGGCCTCCTCGTGCTGGCACTCGCCGCGCTGGTCTTCGCCCCGCACATGGCCTGGAATGCGGCGCATGATTTCAAGACGGTCAGTCACACGGTCGACAATGCCAATCTCGGCGGAGACCTGATCAATCCCGAAAACGCGCTGACTTTCCTGGTCGACCAGTTGGGCGTGTTCGGGCCGATCAGTTTCCTGGCGCTCGTCTCCGGCCTGTTTGTTATCCGGTCCCAGGATGAAGGCATGATGGGGCGGGACCGTTGGCTCTTGTGCTTCATCCTGCCGGTCCTGATCATCATTCTCGGCCAGGCCGTCCTCTCCCGCGCGAATGCGAACTGGGCGGCAACAGCCTACCCCGCCGCCAGCGTGCTGGTTGCAGCCTGGCTGGTGCGCGCTCGCCCCAACCGGAACCTCTGGTTCATCGTGGCGGGGCTCACCTTTGTGGCGCTTCAGTTCGTGCCGGACCTCAGCGTCTGGGTGCGCCTTGGGCTGGGCGTTCTGGTGAGTGGCGGCCTTCTGCTGTTCGCGACCATGATGAAATACCGCCCGTCCGGCCTGCTCTGGTTCAGCATCGGCCTGCATGGCGTTCTCGCGCTGAGCTTCGCGGTGATCTCGCTCCTGCCTCTGCAAACATCCACCGCACTCGGTCTCGACAATGCGCTGAAGCGCACGCGTGGCTGGGACGAGGCGTCAAAGGACGTATTCGGTTTTGCCCGATCCCTCGGCGCAACCGCGGTGCTCGTGGACGAGCGCGAAGTCTGGCACGGACTGGACTATTATGGCCGCAACCGGACCTTGCCGCTGCTCTCCTGGCGGCGTTACGGCGTGCCGAAAAGCTTCTCTGAATCCCAGCCGCTCGCCGCCCCGCTGGACCAGCGCGTGCTTGTCGTCTCGATCCATGCGGGTATGCGGCCCATGCTGCGCAGCGAGTTCGAGACCTTCGAACAGGTGGGCGAGATTTCGGTGCCGCTCGGCAAGCGCAGCAATGGCTGTCCGCTGTCGCGCACCTTCGTCCTTTATGTCGCTTCAGGATTTGAACCACAGGCGCATGACGCGGCCTGGGAAGACCGGTTCAAAGGCCAGACGGAATTCCCGCCAGCCCCCTGCTCTGCAAAATCGGAATCGCCGGATCCTTGACCGCCAGATCAGTGGCCGGATGAGGCGCCTGCCCAGACATTCTTCACCCGCGCATCACGTCCGCAGGCTGTGCGGTAGTAGCGGTATTTGAGCGGGTTCTTCTTGTAATAGTCCTGGTGATAGTCCTCGGCCGGCCAGAAAGTGCTGGCGTCGAGGATCTGCGTCACCACAGGCGTGCCCAGCACGCCGGACGCGTTGATCATGTCGATCTCGGCTTCCACCACTTCGCGCTGGTCACCATTGGCGACAAACACAGCAGAGCGATAGCTGTCCCCCTTGTCGCAGAACTGGCCGGTCGCATCGGTCGGGTCGATGTGGTGGAAATAGTAGTCCACCAGCGCATCATAGCTGACCTTGTCCGGATCATAAGTGACTTTGACGGCCTCATAATGGCCTGTCTTTTCGTGCGAGACCTGCTTGTAGGTCGGGTTCACCACCGTGCCACCGGTATAGCCGGACACGGTCGAGACGACGCCGTCCACCTTGTCGAAGTCCGCTTCCACGCACCAGAAGCAGCCACCTGCAAACACTGCCGTCGACAGACGTTTCGCGTCCGGGCTGGAAACCTGATCCTGCGCACCGGCGCTGGAAAAGAAGCCAAGCGCCATCGCGGCAAGGCCTGCAACAAGGGCAACAGACTGGGGTGAACGGGTACGCATCTTACTTCTACTCTGTCATTCAGGCCGGAACCATTTTACTTCCCGTCTGATATGGGAAATGACCGATGGTTCGTAACCCTGTAAACACAGTCCTAACAGGAATGTGTTGCGCCTGTGTTGTTCGAAAGCGGCACATTTGTGGCTTTGCCGTGTTTTCAGGCAGGCCCGGTCAGCACGCGCACACGGACGCGGCTGGCGCGTCCTGCAGAATCTACTGCAGTCACCGTGTAGAAGCCCGGCCGCTCCGGCTTCCACACCGGCGCTCCGGCATCATCCGTGTCGCACGGCCTGCCATCGATGTACCAGCTGAGCCTGCCTTCGCCCCGCCCGGCCAGAACAAAGCCGCGCGCGGCGCGCCCGTTGACCGGCCCCGCCCAAAGCTCTGCGGCCTGTGGCGGGAACAGAATCTGCGGCGGTCCGGCGTCTTCCAGGGACTTCATCGCGCCATGGGATTTCAAGAGGCGCTTCTGGCTGGTCAGCCGCATCGTCGCCTCACCTTCGTCCTGCAGGTGCTGGGCAACGCGGTCGGCCACTTCGAACAGGATCGGCAACGCCGTGTCGTGCCCGGTCTTTCCCGCGCGCGGCGCCCCGTCGGCCCGGCCCACCCAGACGATGATTGCGTGCTGGCCAGAGACACCCGCCGCCCAGGCATCCCGGAAGCCATAGGACGTGCCCGTCTTGAACGCGATCTGTGGGGCATGCGCCGTCAGCGAGCCCGGCATGCGGCCTTCCGGTGTCGGCGCCTTGCGCAAAATGTCGAGCACTTCCCCGGCGCTTTCCCCGCTGACGAGACGCTTGCCGGTCGCTTCATAGTTTGCCGCTTCCTCGTCGGCGCGCCAGACCAGCGGCTTGGCGACGCCATCATCACCGAGTGCCGCATAGAGCACGGCCAGCTCGCGCGCGGTCAGCCCTGCCCCGCCCAGCGCAATGGCGAGCCCGGCTTCGTGTTCCGCCCCGCCGGAGATGCGCGGGCGGGCGCCGGCCGAAGCAAGCTGCGCGGCGAAGCGTTCCGGCCCGACCCGGTCCAGCATCGCAACGGCGGGAATGTTCAAAGAGTGCTGCAGCGCATCCGATACGCGGACATCGCCGCGGAACATGCGATCGAAGTTTTCCGGCTGGTAGGAGGCAAACCGCGTCGGCAAGTCTGCGACGCGTGTGTCCGGTGCGGCGGTGCCATCGTCGAAGGCCATGGCGTAGATGAAGGGTTTCAGAGTGGAGCCGGGCGAGCGCGCCTGCGCCGTCAGGTCCAGCCAGCCACCCGGCCGGTCACGCGAGGCCGAGCCAGCCACCGCCCGTACGGCCCGCGTCGGCACATGCACGACCAGCACCGAAACCTGCACGTCTTCGCCCTCGGCTTCGGCCCGCGTCAGTGCGATCCGTTCGACTTCCGCCTGCAGGCCGGCATCGAGCGTGGAGCGGACATCTTCGCGCGGGCCTTCCGCCAGCGCCTTGGCCGTGCCGTGCCAGGCCCGGTCCGGGAAATCCCGCCGTCGTCCGGGCACGGAGAGCGTGGCGACATCCTCGACATCGCCTTTAGTGAAGACGTCATAGCGCTGGAGCTTCTCCGCCACCCAGTTGCGGGCGCGTTCAGCATTCTCTGGGTGTCGGTCCGGCCGGCGCACTTCCGGCGATTGCGGCAGGGCGATCAGCAGCGCGATCTCGTCCTTCGAGAGCTTGTCGGCCTCGTGCCCGAAATAGCTCCAGCTCGCCGCGCGTACGCCTTCAAGATTGCCGCCATAGGGCGTCAGCGACAGGTAAAGCGACAGGATCTCGTCCTTGGTGAGACGTCGCTCCAGCTGCCAGGCCCGGGCGATCTCGATCAGCTTCGAACCGATGTTGCGGTCCCGCGGTTCCAGCATGCGCGCAGTCTGCATGGTCAGGGTTGAGCCGCCGGACACGATGCGGCCAGCAAACACCGAGTCCACCGCTGCGCGGCTGAGACCCATCCAGTCAGTGCCCCGGTGCTGGTAGAAGCGCTTGTCTTCCACGCGGATCAGCGCGTCGATGAAGTCCGGATCGATGCGGTCGAGATCTCCGGCGAACCGCCAGCGGCCATCCGGCGTCGCGAAAGCGCGCAGCGGCTTGCCATCCCGGTCCGTCACGAGGGCAGACAGGCCCCCCGCCCTTTCCAGTGGCGGAGGCAGCAGCCTGTCCGCGATGACCACGGCAAGGAACAGCGCGAAGACGGCGACAAAGATCCGGCGCGCTGTCAGCATGGCCTTATCTGCCTCCTTCGGCCCCGCTCTGGGCCGGGGCGATCGTCACGCGGCCAGCCTTGGAGCGGGCGAACACGGCCGGGCGGTACATGTCCTCGGCAACGACGCCCGGGATGGCGAAGTCACCCGGTGTCACCGCGCGGACCACATAAGCCATGGTCACCGAGTTCGAGTAGACATCGACGGCGGCCACATAGCGGTCGTCCTGCGCCTGCGCAGTCTGGACGTTTGCCAGCTGGCCCAGATAGGCGAAGGCGCCGGACTGGCCGTATTCCTGACGACCATCGGCCGGGCGCAGCACCGTCTCGATCTCGAAACCGGCGGGCAGCAGGTCCGCCACGATCACCGGGTTCAGGCGACGCTCCTCAGGTGAAACGGTCAGCTTCACGACCAGCTGGTCGCCCTGGGACACGCGGGCAAGATCCACCCGGCCACCGGTGAGCGTGTAGAAGGTCTTGTCGACCTTCATCTTCGAGGCGGCAGCCGGCGGCGCACTTGTCGGTGCGCCGGACACCAGCACGGTCCGGAACATCGGTGCCTTGCCGCCGAGAGTGAAGGTCACGCCTTCGCGAGCCTGCTCTTCGGTCAGGGCATATTGGCGGTCATTGTTGTTGCCGCGGCCAAGGCCTTCGACCTCAAGACGGAAGCCGTCTTCGCCAGCGCCCAGATCGTTCACCGCCTGCAGGAGGAAGGATTTCTCCTGCGTGGTCAGGCGGGACGGATCTGGCGATTCATTGCCGAGCTTTTCGGACAGGTTTTCCAGCGTGCTGGTCTGCCCGGCCTCCGCGGCGAGCGCGAGCACGCCGGCCAGGTCCCGCAATGGCGTCTGGTAATAGTCGCCGGTATTGTTGTAACCGAGCGCGTCTTCCGCCGCCTTGAAGGCCGAGTTCGCACGGGCCTTGTCACCCAGCTGCGCCAGCGCCGCACCGATATGGGCACGTGCCAGCGGGCTGTCGATCGACTTCAGTTCCCGGTCATGCAGGTAACGAAGGCGAGAAATGTCCGCCTTGCCTGCCTTGGCCAGCACATAGAGCGCATAGGCCGAGGACCGTTTCATCATCTGGTCGACCGTGTCGTTGGAATAGCGGCTCTCATAGACGTCCGTGTTGTAGCCATAGACCCGCCAGGCATCGCCCGTCGCAATCTGGCGCAGCGCGCCATAGGCCCGGTCCATCGCCTCGTCCGGTACGGCATAGCCGGCTTCCTTGGCACGGTAGATGAAGTCGGTCGCATAGGCGCCGAGCCAGGGCGAGGCATAGCCGTCGCCTTCGCGCCAGAGGCCGAACGCGCCGTCCGCTCCCTGACGGTTCAGCAGCGTGTTCACCGCCTCCTGCACCTTCATCTTCGGATCGTCATTCGCATCCTTCGCGCCCATGGCCACCAGCTGTTCCGAATAGAGCAGCGGCAGTGCGCGGCTGGTCGTCTGTTCGGTGCAGCCATACGGATAGCGATCCAGCGAAGCATAGAGCGTCGCCGCATCGACCGGGATGGACGAGAAGCCCACCGAGACAAAGCCGGAGCCCTGCACCAGATCCGACAGCAGGCTCGGATCAACCGAGAAGGCTTCGCCCGGCTGCATAAGTTTCGAGGACACACGCGTCACCGGCAGGTAAGGCGAACGTGTCTGGATCTGGTAGGTCCGGTTCACGGCATATTTGTCGGGGCCTTCCACATCCAGCCGGACGGTGGAAATGCCTTCATCCTCAGCCTCGACGCGGACGGGCAGGTCAGCCCGTTCGCCGGTCTTCAGCACACGGGTCAGCTTGCCGTCGGCAATCGAGACGCCTTTGGTGGCACCGACGAGGGCAGAGAATTCGCCATCGCCCAGTTCCACATTGTCGATGCTGGCAGTGAGGACGGCCTCGTCGCCCGGCGCCAGGAAGCGCGGCATGATCAGGTCTGCCGGGGCTTCATCGCGCACCGTCATGGTGGAGACGGCGGAACCGAGCCCGGTCTTCGACCAGGCGACCGCCATCAGGCGCATCTCGCCATTGAACTCCGGCACGTCGAAGCGGACCTTCGCCTTGCCGGACCGGCCGACATCAACGAGGCCAGAGAACAGTGCCACCGATTTGACCGGCACCACGGACAGGCCTTCCCCGCCCAGCTGGTCACCGCCTGTGCGCACTTCCGCCGGCAGGCCCATGTTCGGATCCAGCAGGCGGCCGTAGTCATCGTAGAGTTCCACGCCGAGCGCCTTCTTGCCATAGTAGTACGACACAGGGTCCGGGCTCTTGAACTTGGTGAGACGCAGGATGCCCTCATCCACAGCGGCCAGCGTCAGGTAGACCGGCTCGCGCGGGCCTTCGCCGATATTGACCTCGACCACCTGCTCGCCGCGTGGGCGTGCTGTCTTGGGGGCGTCGATCGACACGTCGAACGTGCGGGCTTCCATGTTGAGCGGGACATAGGTGACGCCCACGGCACGGCGCGGCTTCGCCTGCAGCACCGGATCGCGTTCGGTGAACACCGACACCATCACATAGGCACCGTCGCCCCACTCATCATTCACAGGCAGGGTCACCTGCGTGCCACCTTCCGTGACAGAGATGTTCTGTACAGAGAGCACCTTGTCGGTCGCGACCACAACCTGCGCCTGCCCGTCATAGGGCGGTACGATGGTGATCTCGGCCGTCTGGCCGGAAGCCGGCGCCCGGGCCGGGCCGGTAACCTTCACGCGGTCCGGCGCTTCGACGCCGTCATCAGAGACATAGCCGCCCCAGCCGACATAGAAATTGTCGCTGGCCGAAGTGCTGGCATCTGCATCCGTGCCTTCGATCACCAGTTCATGGCTGCCCCAGTCGAGACCGGAGACCGTGATCTCGCCCGTACCGCCTTCCGGCGTTGTGAGCACGCCTTCATTGACCTTGGTCACGGTGCGCGAGCGCCGCCAGCGCCAGCGGTCGCCGTCATTGTACCAGTCATAGTGCCAGTCGATGGCCAGGACTTTCCATGTCAGGTCCCGCGCCACGGCATTGCCGTCGGCATCCATGGCAACGACCTGATAGGTCGCATCCCCACCCCGCTCGACCGAATAGTCGAAGCCGGGTTTCAGGCCGAGATAGAGGTTCTCGGGCCGGTAAGGCACGCGCACGCTTTCCGACACGGCCCGGCCGCCTGGCTCCAGAACGGAGACGACCGTGTTCAGGCGCAGCGGCATGCCGGCATTGCTGCCTGCATTGCCGGGCTGCAGCCGGATCAGGGCATTGCCTGCACCGTCTGTCGTAACGTCGTCGAATTCGAGAATGCGTTCCTGGAAATTGGAATCGTGGCGCCCGAAGGTGAAGCCCTCAAACTCCGGAAACGGATTGGGCTGGCGCTCGACACGAGCCTCGGCCTTGACGGTCAGGCCAGCGCCCGGCGCGCCATAGAGGAAGCGCGAAGACACTTCGACATCCCGCGTACCGCCCAGCTTGACCGGCGTCTCGTCATCGGCGGAAAGGTCCACCGCGATCCGCTGCGGCACGAAATCCTCAACCGAGAAACGGACCGTACCCGATGTTCCGGACAGGCCGTCCATCTGGACCTCAACCCGCCACTCGCCGCGCGAGGCACCTTTCGGCAATTCGAAATTATGCAGGACGGCTGCGGCTTCCGAGCCTTCGAAGCGGATCTTCTCGGACTGAAGACCATTCGGGCGGTAAAGCACGAGGCTGCCGGCGCGGTCGGTCACGGCCTCCCCCGTGGAATCCCGCAGCATGGCGGTCAGCTTCACGGTCTCACCGGGGCGGTAGATCCCGCGATCCGTATACAGATAGGCATCTACAAGGCCCGGCATGCGGCGCCCACCGATTTCCTCTTCTGACAGGTCCACTGGCGCACGGGTCAGGTCCAGCGCGGCCAGCTCCCCCTTGGCGGTCAGTGCCATGATCAGTTTCGGCGCAAGATTGCCCTGGCCATTGGTCAGCTCTGCCGGGAAGACAACCCGGCCCTGCTGGTCGGAGCGGCCTTCGGACAGGATGTCATTGTTGCGCGCGATCAGCTGCACGGTCGTGTCGGAGATCGGACGGCCATCCCTCAGGGAGCGCAACGTCACGTCGATGCCGTTGCCGCCCTCATAGGCCGTGATGGCAAGGTCGGTCAGCATGATCCAGCGGCTGGTGGAAGCGGGCGGACCGACAGCTTCGCCGATGTCGTCGGCATCCTTCACGGTCACGAAATAGGCGCCCGGCTCAAGTGTGCCGATTGTGGCTTCCAGCGGGAAGACGGTGATAACCGGCGCATTCTGTTCACGGGCGACGTCCACCGTGCCCTTGAACAATTCTTCCTTCACATCATCCGGATCATCTTCGCCCCAGGTCCAGGAGTAGCTGCCCTGCGCCGTCGTGGTGCCCTGGCTGATACGCTTGAAAGCGAGCGCGCGGTCGTTGATGCGCGAGACCGTCACTTCGATTTTATCGACATTCACCGTCTCGATCGGCAGGCCGTCGGCATTCTCACGCGGCAGGATCACGCCCGTGCCCTTGAAGCCAACATAAGGCGGCCGGTCAGCGAAATCGATCGGCACGTCTTCCTGGTTTTTCAGGGTCCGGCCATCGGCAGCCGGCAGTCCGGAGAGCAATGTTGCCGTGCGCTCAGTCCCGAAAGACATGCCGCCAACGCAAAGCTCACGGCCCTCGACGCTCAGCGCCGGTTTGAAGGCCGGACGGAATTCGACATAGGGAGAATAGTCCTCTTCCGGATCCAGGGCGGCGGAGAAGACGAAACAGGCCAGCGGTTCGTCCTGGCTGGTGTCGATCCGGTAGCGGAAATAGGTGAAATCCTGCTCGCGCGCGTCCATCGCTGCCTGGCGCCGCTTTTCGCGCTGGCGAGCCGCAACGCTATCGGCAGGAGACAGCTGAACCACCGTGCCTTCTTCGCCGGCGCCCGATCTGGAGCGGTCCGTTTTGCCGCCTCCTCCGCATGCCGCGAGAATACCCACAAGCAACGCGATCAGCATTGCCTTACCGTATCCCCCCTGGCCCGGGATGAAGTGCGTCATGAACCCTCTCCTACGTGTACATGAACACTCTTACACATCTTCGCGGGGGCGCGAACAGGGCGCGAATTGGACAATTCCGACATTATTCAGGGTTTTCGCCGGTGCGGCACCGTTAAACCCGGCTTGCCAGCCGGTAAGCCCCGCGCCATCGTCGTGCCATGTGGAGCTGGCGTATCCTTGGATTGATCTCGTTCGCGTTCGGTGCGATCGGCCTGTTCCTGCCTATCTGGCCAACGACCGTGTTCTGGATCGTCGCCGCGCTCGCCTTCGCCCGCTCAAACCCGGCCTGGGCTGAATGGATCTACAACCGCCCCAAAATCGGCCCGCCGATCCGCACCTTTGTCGAGACCGGCGCGCTCAATCGGGCCGGCAAGGCGGCAGCGCTCGGCGGCATGGGCCTGTCGGCGGCCGTGATTGGCGCAGCATTCTGGAAGCGGCCTGTGCCACTGGGCATCGGCCTGTCGATTGTCGCCCTTGGCGCCCTGTTCGTGGTGACCCGCCCGCGGGCGCCTGCCGACGACTAGTCAGATCCCCTAGTTACCCAGCCCGCCATCTGTGCCCGGCAGGGGCACCTTCCCTTCCGGGGTGCGTTCGGCCTGGGAGGAATAGGCATGGGTGGCCGCCTGGGCCTTTGCCTCCTGCCGCTCGCGAAGCTCGTCCGAAAAGGCGCTGGCGAACACACCGGCCGGCAGGGCCACGACACCGATCCCCGCAATTGCAATCACGGAGGCAAACATCCGCCCCAGCGGCGTGACCGGATAGACATCGCCATAGCCGACCGTGGTCAGCGTCGCGATGGCCCACCAGATCGCCCGCGGGATTGAGGCAAAGCTTTCCTGCTTCTCCCCGCCAACCCCTTCGATGAAGTAGAGCGCCACAGCCGACACATAGACGAGCACCAGCGCCATCGCGAGTGCGGTCAGGAGCTGCGTCCCCGCGCGCTTCACCGCGGCGCCGAAAATGTCGAATGCCGGCACGAAGCGCGCAATCTTGATCAACCGGAACAGCCGCAGCACGCGCAGGGCAATCAGCGGAATGCCGAACCCGGCCAGCATCACGATCAGTTCCGGCAGGAAAGCCAGCAGGTCCGCGATGGAATAGAACCGCGTCATGTATTTCAGGCGTCCGCCGAGGCCCGCATATTTCGGGTCCAGCCCCGCCACGAAGACGCGCAGCAAATACTCCACCGCAAAGGCGGCGACGACGAAGACGTTGAATATGCTGAAAACCGTCTTCCAACCGGGCTGGGAGTTCAGGGCCGGTTCGGTCTCAAGGGCCAGGAACAGGAAACTCGCCAGGACCAGCGCAACGATGACGATATTGGTGACCGAGATGCCCCGCAGGCGCGCTTCCGGCACCAGCTCTGCGTAGAGCTTGTAGCGCAGACCGTTCTGCACCATCAGCTGCTGCACCACCATGTCCGGCCTCGCTGCGTTCCCCTTGGCTTATCCTCTTAGCACACCGCCGCAGCCTTTGGCGACGGCCGCCACGACCTTGTCCATCAGGGCCTGGATGTCTTCATCCTTCAGCTTTTCCTTCGGCTGGATCGTGAGCTCGAAGGCGACGGACTTCTTGTCTTCCGGCACGCCTTTGCCCTGATAGACGTCGAAGACTTCCACCTGGTCGATCAGCTGCTTGTCGGCGCCCTTGGCGAAACGGACAATATCCGCCGCCGGCACGGCCTCATTCACGAGGAAGGCCAAGTCCCGGCGGATCGGTGTCAGGTCCGACCGTTCGAGCACGGATTTCGTCTTTGTCGCCTTCGCCTTCATCACCGGCAGCGCGTTGAGGTTCAACTCGAAGCCGAAGGCCGGGCCTTCGACGTCCAGCTGCTTCAGCACGCCAGGGTGCAGCGCACCGAAATGCGCCACCGTCACCTTCGGGCCGAGTTTCAGCGCAGCCGCCTTCCCCGGATGCCAGTGCGGCTGGGATGGCGGGGCAACCTGGAACCGGTCTCCTGGCTGGCCGAGCGCTTCGAGCACGGCGAAGAGGTCCGCCTTGGCAGCGTAGGAATCGTAAGGCTTCGGCGCGCCCTGCCAGTGACGCTCGCTGAGCGGACGCACAAGCGCCGCAACAACCGTGCGCTGATCGTCCGGACCGTCGCCCAGATAGATCGGGCCTGCCTCGAAAAAGCGCGCGCCAGACTCGCCGCGGTTCGCCGCCCGCTGCGCCGCGCTCGCAAGGTTTGCCAGGATGGACGGGCGCATCTGATTGAGGTCACTTGCGACCGGATTGGCAACGGTGAGGCTCTCCGGCGTTTTCCCGAACAGGGCCGCATTTGCCTTCGACATGAAGCTCCAGGTCACAGCCTCGAGAAAGCCGCGCGCTGCCAGCACGCGCCGCGCCGTGCGTACGCGCTGCTGCATTGGCGTCGTGATCGCGCGGACGCCGCCTTCCGGCGCTGGCAGCGATGTCGTCGGCAGCTGGTCATAGCCGACCATGCGGGCAATCTCTTCCACGATGTCGGCGGACTGTTCCATGTCGAACCGAAAGCTCGGCGGCATCAGGTACCAGGCTTCCCCCGCATCCTCGATGGCGAACTCCAGATCCTTCAGGATACGGCGCATGTCGGCACTCTTCACCTTGAGGCCGGTCAGGCGTTCCACGTCTGCCGGATAGAAAGTCACCTTGTCCGCCCGCGCCGGGATCATGCCGGCGACATTCGCCTTCGAGACCGTGCCGCCGCCGAACTCGGTGATCAGCGCCAGCGCGAGGTTCAGGCCATCGACACAGGATTGCGGATCGACGCCGCGCTCGAACCGATAGCGCGCATCGGAGTGAATGCCGGTTGCGCGGCCCGTTCGGGCGGTGCGCAGCGGATCGAACCAGGCGCTTTCGATGAAGACGTCGGTGGTCTCGGCCGAAACAGCCGTGGACTCGCCGCCCATCACGCCGCCAAGACCGATGGCCCCGCTGTCGTCAGCGATCACGCACATCTCTTCACCGATTTCATAGGTCTTGCCGTCGATCGCGACGAGCTTCTCGCCTTTCTTGCCGAGGCGCGCCGTGACAGCGCCCTGCAGCTTCGCCGCATCATAGGCGTGCAACGGACGGGCCCGGTCCAGCGAGATGAAGTTCGTGACATCCACAAGCAAGGAGCGTGGCTGGATGCCGACAGCTTTCAACCGCTGCTGCATCCAGTCCGGCGATGGACCGTTTTTCACACCTTTGACCAGCGCGCCCGCGAACATCGGGCAGGCTTCCGGCGCTTCCAGCCTGATCTCGATCGGACAGTCGAAGCTGCCAGAGACTTTCTTCACGTCATTCGGGATGAACCGCCCTGCCCCGGCTGCAGCGAGGTCCCGCGCAATGCCCTGCACGCCCAGCCAGTCCGGCCGGTTCGGCGTAACTTCGAAATCGATCACCGGATCGGCGAGACCCAGCGCCTCTGCCGCCGGCGTGCCGAGCGGAATGGAATCGTCCAGGTCGGCGATTCCGTCATGGTCTTCGCCTGCCTCTATCTCCTTGGTGGAGCACATCATCCCATGGCTTTCGACGCCCCGGATCGCGCGCGGCTTCTTGTCGAGCGCGAAGTCGAGCCCCGGAATATACGTGCCGAGCGGCGCATAGATCGCGGTCATGCCGGCGCGGGCGTTAGGCGCACCGCAGACGATTTGCTTCATGCCGTCCACGGTTTCCACCTTGCACACGCGCAGCTTGTCCGCATCCGGATGAGGCTCGGCTTCGATCACCTTGCAGACGGTGAAGTCTTTCAGCTTCTCGCGCGGATCGTGCACATCCTCGACCTCAAGGCCGGCCTTTTGCATGCACGCAAGAATATCCTCCAGCGTCGCCTTGGAGGCGATATGGTCGCTCAGCCAGGAAAGGGTGAATTTCATCGTCTATTCCAGTTCGGGATTTAATTCGTCTTGAACCTGATTGACCGGGGACAGGTTCTCAAAAACATCTTCTTCACTGCGCGTGCAGGCCTTTACCCGCCGGGCGGGGGAATTCAGGGCGAGGCCCTCGACTTCCCAGCAGCGCTGGAACACGGAGCAATAGCAGACGTTCATCGTCAGCTCGCCCCATTTTGCCGCTGTTTCCGCTTGCACGACCGCGCTTATTGACTCGGCCGGCCAGGAAATACGCAAGGCATTGATCGTTTCCCCCGGCGCCACGGCGCGGCCCACCATGCTTGTCCATGACAGGTCATAGCCGTCCGGCAGCTCGTCACGATAGGCTTTGAGATTCTCCAGGCGCTCGCCATCTTTCAGCATGTCCACCGACTCGATCAGCGCCGGGCCGACACCGCTGTTGCGGAACCTGACACCGATCTCACGCACATGCAGGTCTGCCGAGACATAACCGTCTGCTTGCAGCACCGGATAAACAGAGCCGTGCTGCTGCGCCCGCATCACGCGGCCCTGATCCCAGGCAATGAAGACTGCTATAGCGCTGGTGATCACCGCGCAGATCGCAATCAGCATTTCAGCCTTGTTGCCGTTGCCCATGGCCGCGTCCTTAGCTCAGGCCGCCACTGACGGATGGCGTGCTCCACGGCGCGAAGCCATAATGGCGGGTCCATTGCGGATCAGCCTCGAAATACGGGCGCAGGTCCGGCATGCCGTATTTCAACATCGCCAGGCGGTCGATCCCCATACCGAAGGCGAAGCCCTGATATTCGTTCGGGTCGATGCCGCAGTTGCGCAGCACGTTCGGGTGCACCATGCCGGAGCCGAGGATCTCCATCCAACTGTCGCCGGCGCCGATCTCGATTGTCTCGCCCTTGCGGGTATATTTCACGTCCATCTCGGCCGACGGCTCCGTGAACGGAAAGAAGTGCGGGCGGAAGCGCGCTTCCACATTGTCGACTTCGAAGAAGGCTTTCACGAAGTCGATGAGGCAGCCTTTCAGGTGCCCCATATGGGTGCCCTTCTCGATCACGAGACCTTCGACCTGGTGGAACATCGGCGTATGCGTTGCATCCCAGTCGTTCCGGTAGACCCGGCCCGGCACGAGGATGCGGATCGGCGGCTTCTGCTCCATCATGGTACGGATCTGCACAGGCGAGGTGTGCGTGCGCAGCACTTTCGGCGTGTCGCCTTCCTGTGCCTTCATGAAGAAGGTGTCGTGGGTCTCACGCGCCGGGTGGCCTTCCGGGAAGTTCAGCGCTGTGAAATTGTGCCAGTCGTCTTCCACGTCCGGGCCTTCGGCCACGGTGAAGCCCATATCACCGAAGATGGCGGCGACTTCCTCGAACACCTGCATCACCGGGTGCAGTGCGCCGGCATTCGGGCCGGGGGCCGGCGGCAGGGTCAGGTCCAGCTTTTCGCTGGCCAGCTGCTTTTCCAGCGCCTCGGCTTCCAGTTCGGCCTTGCGGGCGGTGATCGCATCATTCACCCGGTTTTTCAGCGCATTGAGCTTCGGGCCGTTTTCCTTGCGCTCTTCCGGGCTCATCTTGCCAAGCGAGCCCATCAGGCCGGAGACCCTGCCCTTCTTGCCGAGCTCCGCCACGCGCACCGCGTCCAGCGTTTCCAGGTCACCCGCAGCAGCCACCGCCGCCAGCGCTTCGTTTTCGATGGTCGTAATATCGGACAAGGTCTTGCCCCTCATTTGGTTCCGCGGGCTTTGTAGGCGCTTCGCGGGGGGATGCAAATCTGGAAGAAACGGAAAAGCCCGGCACGATGGCCGGGCTTTCTCTCATTCGGTTCGGTGCCTGCCCTTCCGGGCGGTCACCGGCGGCGCGGGGCCTGTCAGAAAGCTTACTTGCCGGCAGCTTTCTTGCGGGCGATCCGTGCGCGCTTGGTGTTGCCAAACACGCGGACTTTCGCGCGCTTGCCGAGATTGGCCTTCCAGGTCGCGTTGCGGCGCTTGACGCGCGGCTTCTTCGACGGGTGCAGCACGGAGTTCGGGGACTTCGACATGGGGTCGTTCCTGTAGCTTCAGTCTGTAAAGAGCTTAGGCGAGAGCCGCTTTGGCCTGGGCAACCAGGGCGCCGAAAGCGTCCGGGTCCTTGATGGCGATGTCCGACATGACTTTGCGGTCGACTTCGATGCCGGCTTTGGTCAGGCCGTTGATGAACTGCGAGTAGTTCATGTCCTCGTCGTGGATGCGGACAGCGGCGTTGATGCGCTGGATCCAGAGCGAGCGGAACTTCCGCTTCTTAACTTTGCGGCCGACATAGGCGTACTGGCCGGCTTCCCAGACGGACTGGTGCGCGATGCGGAACGTATTCTTGCGGCGGTTACGGAAACCCTTTGCCTGCTTCAGGATTTTCTTGTGGCGGGCGTGGGCAGGAACTTTAGCGCGGGAGCGGGGCATCTGAGCCTCCTTCTATCAAGATCAGTATTAAGTCAGCGACGGCGGCTTAGAGGCCGTACGGCAGGAACTTTTTCACACGGGCTTCATCAGCCTTGGCACCGACGGACGTGCCGCGGTTCTGGCGGATGTACTTTGCATTGTGGCTGATCAGGCGGTGACGCTTGCCAGCGACGCCGTGCTTCAGCTTGCCCGATGCGGTGATCTTGAAGCGCTTTGCAGCGGCCTTCTTGGTCTTCATCTTCGGCATTTCATTCTCCTTTTTGGTGGAGCTCGCACCCTTGCGGGCGGCCCGGTCTGTCATGAGTGGAGGGCATGCCGTTCGCCTGCACCACTCGGAAGAGGCGGCTTATGGCGGATTGGGGGAATGGAATCAAGGGGCGAAAGCGGCTGAAAATGCACTTGAAAATGCCCTGCCGTGCCGCCCTGGACCGGAAAGAGCCGGCAGGGTCCGCCCCGGCCGGCTCTTCATGGTGTATACATGGTCCCTATATGGGATTCTTCATGGTGTTCAGCGTGGTGAGAGGACCATGGTCATCTGGCGGCCTTCGAGCTTCGGCTCCAGCTCCACCTTCGCCATTTCGTCGAAGTCTTCCTTCACCCGGTTCAGCAATTCCATGCCGAGATGCTGGTGCGCCATTTCCCGGCCGCGGAAGCGAAGGGTCACCTTCACCTTGTCCCCAGCTTCAAAGAAACGCGTCATCGCCTTCGCTTTGACTTCATAGTCATGCGTGTCGATGTTCGGGCGCATCTTGATTTCTTTGAGTTCGGAATTCTTCTGCTTCTTCTTCGCAGCGGCTTTCTTCTTCCGCTCTTCGAAACGCAGCTTGCCATAGTCGAGAATCTTGACGACGGGCACTTCCTGGTTCGGCGAAACTTCGACGAGATCCATGCTGGCTTCGCGCGCAGCATCAAGAGCGGCTGCCAGCGGCATCACTCCCTGTTTCTCACCGTGTTCGTCGATCAACAGGACCTTTGCGGCCTTGATGTCGTCATTGGTGCGCGGTCCCTTATCCTTCTGGGGCGCTTCATTCATTGGTCTGCGAGCTATAGCCGATCTCCTTTGTGGCTGTTCTCAGGATGCCTGAATATGCCTGTGGTTGCGGGCATATTCAAGGAAAAGCGCACTCGGCAAAATTTGCGGTGCGGTCAAGTGGGAAGCACACCCAGCGCCAGAATTGACCGCCAGACAGTGTCGACTTCCAATTCCGCGAGCGTCGGTGCCGAATTGATGATCGGCGAACGGGCCCCGCGCGGCGCTGCGTGGTCGGGATTGCTTTCATTGGTGGCAAACAGGGCAACCCCCGGCGCGCCGGCAATCGCGGCCATGTGCATCGGGCCGGTATCGTTGCCGACGACGAAGGCAGCTTTCTCGGCCAGGGTCACAATCTGGAACAGGTCCGTCCGGGTCACGAGGCTCTTTGCCCGCTTCTCGAGCTTCAGAATGTCCTGCGCGATCTTGCCCTCGGCCTTGCCGCCGATAATGGCCGGGGTCACGCCTGCGTCGGCGATCCGTTTGGCCAGTTCGGCGAACCTTTCCACCGGCCAGCGCTTGGCTTCCCGGTGCTCGGAGGCCCCCGGAATCAGCAGCATATAGGGCTGTTCCAGCCCGAAATAGGCCGGCTGAAGGCGCGGGGCATCGCGCAGTTTCGGGCGCACCCAGCTGAGGTCCGGCTTCGGGAAGTTCTGGCGGTTCCAGCGTCCGTCCGGCGCGACGCCTGCCACGGCCAGCTGCTCGGCCAGCCGATCGATCGAGTGCATGGTCGCCCGGTCCGGATTGTCGTGGAAGAAGGCCGCCTTCTCATGATGGCCGGACCAGAGCGGCGCCTTGCCCGTGCGGCTCAGCGCCGTGAAATAGTTCTTTGTCCGGCCGGAGGTCTGGAAGTCATAGATGATGTCGTATTTCGACTTGCGGATCCGGTTCAGCAGCGCGGTCGTTGCCTTCATCGTGGGCGGGCGGCCATCGGTCTCGATCCGGTCGAAATATGGGCAATGGCTGGCGAAATCCTCAAAAGGCGGCGTCGTCAGCAGCGTGATCCGGGCGGAAGGGTGGAACTCGCGCACGGCTTTCATGGCACCGAGCGCCAGCACGAAGTCGCCGAGCGCGCTCAGCTTGATGACCAGAACTTCCTTGGCGCCAGCCCCCGGATTGACCGGGCTGGCGAGCTTTGCGGTTTTTGCCATGCCTACCTCGTCGGTCCCCTAACCGATCAGGCGCTTATAGACGCCGAGGGTAGCCATCTGAAGCCCCCGCTTGGAGAAATGGCTGCGGACATGTGCCTGCCCGGCCTTGCCCATACCGCCGCGGGCTGTCTTTCCGACCGCCAGAAGCGCCCGGATCGCGCCCGCAAGGGCCGCGGCATCGCCCGGCTGGAAGCGCGCGCCGGTTTCTCCGTCCAGCACGGTTTCGCGCCCGCCACCATGGTCCGACACGATCACCGGCCGCGCCATGGCCGACGCTTCCGCCGCCACACGCCCAAAGGCTTCCGGCCGCGTCGACGGTGCCATCACGATGTCGCTGGCAAGGTAAGCTGCCGGCATATCGGTCTCATGGCCGACGACCAGAACCTGCCCGTCCAGCTGCAGGCGGCGGATCGTGTCATAGATCCGGCCCTCATAGGCATCGCGTCCCTGCGCATCCCCCGCCAGGACGAGCACCAGCCCTTCCCGCTCCTCTGGCGCCAGCAGGCCCAGCGCCTCAATGGCCAGAAGCTGGCCTTTCCACTCCGTAAGCCGCCCCGGCAGGAACAGGGTCAGGCGCTTGTCGTCTTTGAGACCCCAGCGGGCGCGGACAGCATCGATCCGCGCCGGTGTTACAGCGCCGGGATAGAACGCTTCGAGATCCACCCCGCGGGGTATGGTCACAATCTTTTCCAGCGGCACGCCATGTACGCGCTGCACGTGTTCGGCAATCCACTGGGAATTGGCGATCACCAGCTCGCCCTTGGCCATCACGGAGTTGTACTTCCGCTTGAGGCCTTCTTCGCCCGAATAGGCGCCATGATAGGTGGTCACGAAGGGCACGCCCATCGCTTTTGCGGCGGCATAGGCACTCCACGCCGGCGCGCGGGACCGGGCATGGACAAGGTTTACGCCCTCATTCCGGATGATCCGCTTCAGCTTGCCTTCATTGGCCTTCAGCACCAGCGGGTTCTTGGATTTGGCGTCCATGCGGAACAGCTCGCCACCGAGCTTTTCGAATTCGCCTTCCAGGCGACCGCCGCGGCTGGCCAGCAGTGCCCGGCCGCCCGCCTCAACGATGGCTTCGGTCACTTCCAGAACGGTGCGCTCCACGCCGCCTGCTGAAAGTTCGGGGGCGACCTGCAGGATCGTCTTTCCGGTCATATCGGGGAGAGGTTCCAAGTCGCGTGCCACCCATTCGCTTGACAGGCGAGAGAGATGGCGGAACGGACAGACTATGACAACCGAACATTTCATCTCTCCTCACGGCAGACAGCTGGCCTATCGCCGTTTCGCCCCTGCCCGCAGCGATCTCACCTATGTGTGGCTGTGCGGGTTCAAGTCCGACATCACCGGCTCGAAGGTCATGTGCGTGGAAAAATGGGCAAAAGAGACCGGCCACGGCTTTCTCGCCTTCGACTATTCCGGCCACGGCGAATCAGGCGGCGCGTTCGAAGACGGCACGATTTCCCGGTGGCGCGAAGATGCGCTGGACGCGATCGACGCGCTGACAGACGGGCCGCTGGTCCTGGTCGGCTCCAGCATGGGCGGCTGGATGGCGCTACTCTCCGGCCTCGCCCGGCGCGAGCGACTGGCCGGCATGGTGCTGATCGCGCCCGCGCCAGATTTCACCGAAAAGCTGATGTGGCCGGAATTCACGCCCCGCCAGCAGGAAGAGATCATGGAGCACGGGCTGACCCTGCGCCCATCAGACTATGGCGACCCCTACCCCATCACGAAGGCGCTGATTGAAGATGGCCGGGGCTGGCAGCTCCTCGACGAGACCATCGACCTCGAATGCCCCGTGCGCATCCTGCAGGGCGCCGAAGACCCGGACGTGCCATGGCGCCACGCCTTCCGGCTGGTCGAGGCGATGAGTTCGAAAGATCTGGTCTTCACCCTGATCAAGGATGGCGACCACCGCCTCTCCCGCGATCAGGACATTGCCCGCCTGCTGGCGACCTGTGCAGAAATTGCAGGCATTACAAATCAGTAAGCGCCGACGGATTGGCTGAGTGGGGCCGTTCCAGCCGGGATAACAACCGGCAGGAAGGCCTCTCTCATGTTCGAACCCCGCCCGGCAGCTTTGTCTGTCACCTGCACCCTCGTCAGCATTCTCCTGATCGCGGCCTGTACCTCACGCCCACCCCCACGCGGCGGCCAGCCCGGTGGTCCGCCCGGCGGCGGCAGCCCCGGCGGACAGGCGACAAGCCTGAATGGCGGACAGGTCGCCCGGCCCATCGCACTCCTCTTCACTGGCATGGACACCGGCCACGACTATGCCATTGGCCCGGCTGAACTGACGGCTGGCATCTCGGCGGAGTGGGCGCACCTCCCTGTCAGCGCACGCGGCACCGTTCCGGCAGTGGCCATGTCGGACTGGGCCGAGACCGCGCTCGGCAATCCGGAAGCCCTGCCCAATCACATCGCCTTCGACGTGAACCTTGATGGGCAGGTCAGCGAAGAGGAATTCCGCACCCGCCTGACTGACGAGTTCGACCATCTGGACCGCGACCATGACGGGCTGCTGACCCGAGCCGAAATGCTGATGGATGTGCCACTTCGCTCACAAGGCGGTGGCGCCGGCATGCCGGGTGGCGGACGCCCGCCCGGTGGAGGTGGTGGCCGCCCGCCACGCTGATCAGGCCTGTGTCAGGCACCCATGCGGTCCAGCCACCACTGATTCATCTGCCAGATCGACTTCTCCAGCGGCGACAGCGGCCCGGCGCGGGACAGCGGCGCGTTGAGGCCAGCCCAGACAAGGTCGTTCGCGGCGATGTCTTCCTCGTGCACGCCCCGGATGGAAGCCTCGGCCCCGTCCACGATCGCATCGTAATCCTCCATGCCCCGCATCCAGTCCGGGAAGCAGAGGTGGATCTTCAGGTCCAACTGGTCTTCGGCCATCGGGGTCATCTGGTACCAGGCCATGAACGGTCCCTGCACGGCCAGCATCAGGCCGGGAAAGGCGATGGCGGCGATCAGGTCGCGCAACTGCCAGTCTTCAAGGCCCGGCACAGGCGGCTGTGGCGCGTCCCGGTCGGCGGCCGGCATGTGCAGGATAGACCAGGGCTGGTCCGTATCCGGCACCTGCGAGTCGCGGGCGTGGTATCCCGGTTCCAGCGTCTTGGAGTGCGTGGCGATGTGGTGGTAGGCCTCCATGAAATTCTCGGCGAGCACCTTCCAGTTCCAGCCATGGGCATAGTCCAGCGTCCGCGCCACCACGAACCCGCCGAGATTGTAGTTCGCGAAATAACCCGTAAAGCCGCTGACCTGCGGCGCGAAGGCCGGCGCGTCGGCGTCCAGCGTCGCCATGACGAAACCTTCCCAGATTTCGGAGCGAATCTCGCGCAGGCCGTGGTCTGCAGGGTCGAACCCCTCCGCGCCTTCCATCAATGGCGCGCGGACGAGGCTGCCTTTCGTGTCATAGGACCAGGCATGGTAGGGGCAGGTGAACAGCTTGCGGCAGCCCTGCCCATTGGCCACCAGCGCAGCCCGGTGGCGGCAAACACGCGACAGCACACGCACGGCGCCATCCTCCCCGCGCACCACCATCACCGGCTCGCCCGTGAGTTCGGCGGAGAGATAGTCCCCCGCCCCCGGCACCTGATCCACCCGCGCCAGCGGCAGCCAGCTGCGTGCCAGAACACGGGCCTTCTCGACATGCCAGAGCCCCGCATCCGTATAAGCGGCGGGCGGCAGGGTACGGGCTTCGGCCAGCGGCCTGCGGCTCGCAGCGACGTCGGCGGGGGAGAGAAATTCCTGAGTCATGCGCCACCCTCATAAAAGATGACGCATGCGTCAAGTTTTCTGGCATCAAGTTCTAACGGAAATCCGGAGAAATCAGTGCGTCGCGGCACCGTCCTCGTCCCGATGCTCCAGCCTGACGAGCCGGGCCAGCATGCCACGCGCGGCGATGGCGGGCGCGGTGGTGCGCACTTCGTCCGTCATCGCCTGCATGCGATAGCGCGTCGTCAGCAGGTGGCCATCGGTGTCATAGCTGCCTTTGTAAGTCTTGCCTTCGATCTCGATTTCGATCGGGGTCGCCATGGGTGTCCTCCAATTTTTTATGGAAAGGATTCTTGTGTCCTTTCCTGGGGCGAAGTCTAACATGGGCGGCGAGATGTCCAAATTATTGATCGTTTATCATTCCCGCACCGGTGGTACGCGCCAGATGGCCGAGGCCGCCTTCGCAGCCGCACAAGAAGAAGCCGACGCCGTGCTGATGCGCGCAGAAGATGCAATGCCGGAAGACCTGCTGGCCGCCGATGGCTATCTCTTCGCCGGGCCGGAAAACCTCGCCGCGCTCTCCGGCGCGATGAAGGAATTCTTCGACCGCTGCTATTACCCCGTGCTCGGACAAATCGAGGGCCGCCCCTACGCCCTGATGATCTGCGCGGGTTCTGACGGCGAAGGCGCTGCCCGTCAGGCGGCCCGCATCGCCAAAGGCTGGCGCCTCCGTGACGTGCAGCCGCCCCTCATCGTCAACACCCGCGCTCAGACTCCGGAGGAGATCCTCGCGGAGAAGACCATCCCGGAATCGAAGCTGGAAAAATGCCGCGAACTCGGCGCCGCGCTCGGCGCGGGGATCAAGATGGGAGTATTCTGAGACTTTCGCCTCAGAACGACACCTCGACGCCCATCAGGAATTCAAACGGCTTGCCGGGGCGCAGGCCTGCCGGGTCGATCGAAGCGACATAGACCTCGTCGAACAGGTTCTCGGCCTTGGCCCGCACCCGGATGCGGTCGGTCAGGTCCACCCAGACGGCCATGTCAGCCACCCAGCGCGCTTCGATCAGTTCGCGTTCCGGAATGCTCCCCTGCCCGGCACGCGCCCGTGCATCGGAGACATAATTACCGGAGAGGCTCGCGCCCCAGCGGTCCGTTTCCAGGCCCGCGCTGAGGGTCAGCTGCTGGTCGGCGATGTAAGGCAGCTCGTCCCCGACAACGACATCGCCCCAGGGCTCGTAGTCGCTTTCGAAGCTCGTCTGGAATTCGGCATCGGTCAGCGTGTAGACGAGGCTCAGCGGAATGGAGAGGTCCGTATTCAGAGCAGATCCGGCATCCCAGCTGGCGGTCACTTCCAGACCCTGCACGTCCACTTCGCCGCCATTGAACTGGTCGCCCACCGTACAGCCGCCGCCGGACGAAGCCGTGCACGTGCCGAGCAGGTTCGAATAGTCGTTGAAATAGGCAATTGCCTCCAGTTCGAACTCGCCGCGCGAATAGCGTCCGCCGAACTCCCAGTTGACGCTCTCCTCGACATCGGCGTCCGTCGTGCCGGGGCTCGCAATGGCGAAGCCGCGATGCACACCGGCCAGCAGCGTCGTTGTCTCACTGATCTGGTAGAGCGCGCTGAGGCCAGGCACGACCACCGTATCGGACAGTTCTCTCACCTGTGTTGGCCCGGCAGCGCGGGTGGGGTCGCTGGTCGAATAGTCTTCGCGCGTCAGTTCGTAGTCCTCGAACCGCGCGCCGCCCGTGACCGACAGCCGCCCGACAGTGAACTTGTCCTGCACGAAGATGGCCAGCGCCTCGCCGGATGAGATACGGTTCGCCTGGCTGCCCGCGGCGCCTGCCGTGGTCAGCACCAGCCGCCCGCCCTCAAGGCGATAGGCGTCTTCCTCCTGGAACCGGTCTTCCTCGTCTTGATGAACACGGGCGCCGATGGTCAGTTCGTGGTCAATTCCGGCAAAGGCCGTCTTCCAGTTGAGGACGGACTGGACACCCTCGCTGTAATAGGCGCGCCGGTTGGCGCGGTAGACGATGGAATTATCGAGGCTTGTGGTGCCCACAGCCAGATCATACTCGGCCGCATAGGTCACCGGGTCTGCCAGCACGCTGGAGATCGAGACGTCGCCGCTTGCGCCATTACCGTCTGCATTGATGCCCTGCAGTTTGTACCAGTTGCGGGCGAAGTCGTGATGATAGGCGATCGTCGTCAGGCTGAGCTCCGGCGACAGGTCAATCCGGTGAGTCAGCTGGTAGAGCTCGTTCTCGCCATTGAACTGGTCGTCCGTGCTCGCATTATAGCGCCGGTAAGGATCGGCCCGGAAATCGTCCAGCGTCAGGCCGAGATAGGTCTCGTTCGAAATCTCTTCCCGCGTCTGGTATTTCAGCTCCACGCTTTGCGGCATGGCCCCTTCGGTCTTGTAGGCGCCGAGCTTCACGACCAGGTCGTCCGCGTCGAAGCCGGTCGGGCCGCCATTGTCCAGCCGCTTGAAGCCGTCCGTCTCGTCGGTGAACACTTCGACGAGGCCGCCCAGCTGCCAGCCGGCCGCCGCATCCCCCTTGCCGCCCAGCCAGAGGTGCGCGCGCTGGCGGTCATTCGTGCCGAACATCACCTGCCCGTGGCCGGACGGAGCATCCGGCACGGGCGTCGAGAACATGTTGATCGCCCCGCCCGTGGTGCGGGGGCCGTAGAGGATCGCCGCCGGGCCCTTGGTCACTTCGATGGCGCTCATCCGGGCGATGGTGGGGAAGTAGTAGGCCGACGGCGAGGCATAAGGCGCCGGCGAGATCGGCACGCCGTCTTCCATCAGCGCGACACGCGAGGAGCGGTCAGAGCCCGACCCGCGCAGGCCGATATTCGGGCGCAGGCCATAGCCGTCCTCTTCCTGGATGTTCACGCCCGGCACGGCGCGCAGGATGCGCAGCACATCGCTCTGCGCCTGCACCGACAGATCGGCATCGGTCAGAAACGAGACCGAGCCGGCAACTTCCAGCGCCGCCTCGGACGAGCCGGTCACAACAACCGTCGACAACAGGCGATAGGGGTCGTCCCCCTCCGTCACTTCCGGCGCCTCTGCCCCGGCCGAAAGTGCCAGCACCGCCACCGATGCCATCAGGAAACCGCTCTTGTAACCGCTCACGCTGCCCTCGCTCCGCATATTTTCTATTCAGGTCGCGGCTGTTTATTGGAGACAGTTTGAGAATGCAAGTGCGACCTATTTGCAAAAACAGCGCAGAGTCCTGCTTCCCCCCAGCCATCCGCCAGGGCCAGAACGTCAAAGCAAGGTGGGCGCGATCACCCGCCCAGCGGTTTCATGTAGGTGGCGAGGTCGAAATAGTCGCGCCAGACGGCGATCTTGCCGTCCTTCAGCTCGAAAACACCGCAACAGGGCAGGTCGATCTGCTTGCCATGCGCGACGGTGCGGTCGAGGCGTTCGGCGACCACCTTGTCCCCGGCGGACATCAGCGTGAGGACATCCCAAGTCGTCTCGCTCCAGCCATTGATGAAGCCACCGATAAACTTGCGCAGCGCCGCATGCCCCTGCACCGGGCCCGTCGGCATGTTGTGATAGATGCCGTCCTCGGCAAAGAAGCTCACCAGCTCGTCCACATTCAGCCGCGACCAGGCCGCAATAAAATCCCGGATCACCTCTTCATTGCTCATGGCGTTTCTCCCTCTTTTTGCCGGCGAAATGGCCGAACGCTTGATCGTATATCACGCCCGCACCGATAGCCCGCGAGATGGCCGAGGCCGCCCTCGCCAGGCGGAAGATCAAGTGGCATCAGCACTTCGCCGTTTTCAACCAACGCTCAAACGATGCCTCTCCTGGCTTCGTGAAAGCGATGATGCGCGTGCCCGGGCGTCGCTGTGCCCAGCCAAGATCCATGATCTGTGTCAGGATTGCAGCGCCTGCCTGACCAGCCAAATGATGGCGCCGCATGCTCCAGTCGAGGCATGACCGACACATGGGCCGCCGGGAATTTCCGAAATCCGCCTCTGCAATTCCGATTTTCCCAAGCATGCCCCAGCCGCTCTCAGTCAAGGCAAACTGCCCTCCCCGTTCATTCAAGCCACCCCCCCGTTTCATCGTATCGAACAATCGCACACCGAGTTCGCCGGCGAGATGATCATAGCAGATCCGCGCCTTGCGCAGCTCAGGGTCGGCCGGTCCTGTGCGTGTCCGCTTGCCGGGGCCACGCTCCGCCACATGCAGAAGGGCTTCTATCGCGTGGGCCACATCACCATCCTGCAGCCGGTAATAGTGATGGCGGCCCTGCACTTCCCTTGCGAGCAGCCCACCATCCATGAGTTTCCCGAGATGTGAACTCGCCGTCTGTTTGGTGATACCGCCCGCCTCGGCAAGTTCGCTTGCGGTCAGGGCGCGTCCATCCATCAGGCTCAGCAACATGTTGCTGCGCGCCGGGTCGCCAATCAGGGCGGCAATGCGGGAAATGTCCGGGCCGTCTTTCATGGTTCGACGGTAACCGAACCATTGATGCGGCGCAATCCGATATGTCGGGGAACGGCAATAAGGAGCCCGACATGATCACCTGTTTCATCCGATACGAAATCGATCCATTCCAAAAAGAAGCATTCGAACATTATGCCCGCCGATGGGGTCAGGCCATTCCACGCTGCGGCGCCGACCTGATCGGCTATTTCGCGCCGCATGAAGGCTCTGCCACCACGGCCTATGGCGTTTATTCCCTGCCCTCGCTTGCGGACTATGAAGCCTACAAGCAGCGTCTCGCAGCTGACCCGATTGGCCTTGAGAATTATGAGTTCGCAAAGCGCGAACGCTTCATACGCAAGGAAGACCGCATTTTCCTGAAACTCGCCTCAGCGCCGCATGCGGAGCTTATCCTGCCATGATTGCTGTCCTGTTCGAGCTGGAACCTCTGCCCGGTAAGGCGGATGCCTATTTTGAAACCGCTGCCGCGCTGCGCCCCCTGCTGGATGGGGTCGACGGCTTCCTCTCCATCGAGCGGTTCGAAAGCCTCACGACGCCGGGCAAATACCTGTCCCTGTCATTCTGGCGCAACGAAGCGGCAGTGCAGGCCTGGCGCAACCTGCCTCCACATCGAAGCGCGCAGGCACGTGGGCGGAACGATCTGTTCCGGGACTATCGATTGTGCGTCGCCGAAGTTGTTCGCGACTATGGGCTGACACACCGAACAAGCGCCCCGGACGATAGCCGCGAAACACATGGCTGATACGTCAGTGCCCCTCCGCCGCCAGGATCGCCGCAAGGCCTTCGCGGTAGGTGGGGTATTTCGGGCGCCAGTTGAGGGCGGCCTTGGTGCAGGCGTTGGAGATGCGTTTGCACTCGGCATAGAAGCTGCGGGCCATGGGGCTGAGGTCTGCGTCCTCGAAGGGCATGTCCGGCGGCGGGTCCATTCCGAGCAATTGGGCGGCGTGTGCGATCACATCCTGCGGCGGGGCGGGCTCGTCGTCGCAAAGATGGAGTACGCCGCCTGCCCGCGCGGCCGCCTCCGGGCGCTGGTGCAAGGCCAAGAGGCCGCTCGCAATATCGTCCACATGCACGCGGGAGAAGACCTGCCCCGGCTTCACAATGCGCCGGGCTGTGCCCTCCCTCAGCCGGTCGAAGGCACAGCGGCCGGGGCCATAGATGCCCGGCAGGCGCACGAGGCTGGCGCGGCCTTTTGTGGCCTCGCGCCACTGATCCTCGGCGCGGGCGCGGGCCTTGGCGCGGCGGCTCTGCGGGTTAGGCTTGCTCCACTCGAACGCCCAGCCGCCGGCAAGGTCGCCATAGACACCGGTTGTGGACAAATAGGTGACGGAGAGGTCATCGCTCAGTCCGGCATGATCATGGCCTGGTCCGGTATGCACATGGCGCAGCACGGGGCAGCCATGTGCATCGGGCGGGATCGTCACCAGAAGGCATGCCTTTTCGGGCAGCTGAAGCGGGCTCTCGCCATCCCAGACGCGGGCGTCGATGCCGTCTGCCCGCAGCGCCGCCGCCTTCGCCTCGCTGCGCACCGTGCCGGCCACAGGGCCCGGCCACATCCGCGCCAGGTGTGTGGCACTATAGCCAAGCCCGGCGACAAAAAGCAGAGATGGCTGAACTGTCATTTGCCTGTGCTGATCCCTTTGTATCTATGAGGTTTGTTACAGGTTCCGGAGTGTCCGATCCATGCCCCTTCTCACCCTGGCCGCCGTGTCGCTCGCCTTCCTGCAGACCACGTCGGCTGGCGAACGTATCGCCGCTGAGGAACAGGCCCGGCTGGAGGCCTGCCTCGCCAAGATCGAGACCGATCCGGACGACGCCTATGAAGACGGCCTCGCCTGGCTCTACCAGGGCAACCGCCCCGGCGCACGCCAGTGTACGGCCATGGCGCTGATCGCCCTCGGCCATCAGGCAGAAGGCGCCGAGCGGCTGAAAAACCTCGCAAATTCAACGGATGGCGGCACGCTGGAACAGCGCGCAGCCTATCTCTCACAAGCCGGAAACGCGTGGATCGAAGCCGAGGATCCGGACTCCGCCCTGCAGGCCTTCGACGGCGCGCTGAAGATCGCGCCCGACGCGCCGGAGCTGCTGCTGGACCGGGCCTCGGCACACATCCTGCTGGAGAATTATGACAAAGCCATCGAAGATCTCGACGCCGTGCTGATGCGCGTGCCTGACCATGCCGAGGCCTACCAGATGCGCGGCGCCGCCTGGCTCGCCAAAGGCGAGCTGGACAAGGCCATGCTGGACGTGAACGCGGCGATGGAAGCAGACCCGGAAGACATCAACACGCTCGTCTTGCGCGGCCAGGTGCGCGAGGCCCTGCGCCTGCAGGCCGATGCCGGCGGCCCGATCGAGCGTCTGGAAACCGACTAGGCCTCAGCCCACACGCTGGCCGTTTTCGTCAATCAGAAGCGCGCCGTCTTCCTTGTAGAACGGGCCCGGCGGCAGGGATTCCAACAGGTCCAGCACCACCTCGCTCGGCCGGCACAGGCGCACGCCTTTCGGGCTGCACACGATGGGCCGGTTCACGAGGACAGGATGTTCCAGCATCGCCTCAAGGATCGCCTCATCACCCACTCCGGGCTCCAAAAGTCCCAGCTCTCTTGCCGGGGATTTCGTTTCCCGGAGAGCCGTGCGTGGCGTCAGGCCAGCCGCCGCGAAGAGCCCGAGCAGCTGCGAGCGGGTCCAGCCTTCTTTCAGGTATTCGATCACGGTGGGCTTCTCGCCGCTGGCCTCAATGATGGCCAGAACATTCCGGGACGTGCCGCAATCGGGATTGTGATGAATGACAATCATGGTGCCGCAACCTCCTCTTCTGAGCTGACAAAAGCTGATCGGGTGCGGTTGGCGAAAGCGACCAGCGACAACATCACCGGCACCTCGACCAGCACGCCGACCACCGTGGCCAGCGCGGCACCGGAGTTCAGGCCGAACAGGCTGATCGCGACGGCGACCGCCAGTTCAAAGAAATTGGACGTTCCGATCAGGGCGCAAGGCGCCGCGATCCGGTGCGGCACTTTCCAGGCCCATGCGGCGGCATAGGCCAGCGCGAAGATGCCATAGGACTGGATCAGGATCGGCACGGCGATCAATGCGATGATCAGGGGCTGCGCCAGGATCGTCCCGCTCTGAAAGCCGAACAACAGGACAACCGTCGCCAGCAATCCGATCACGGAGAGCGGCTTGATCCTGTGGGTGAAATCCGTCACAGCCGCTTCTCCGCCCTTCCGGGCCAACGCGTTGCGCGTGAGGATTCCGGCGATCAATGGAATGACGACATAAAGCGCCACCGACAGGAGCAGCGTTTCCCAAGGCACGCTGATCTCCGTCACGCCCAGCAGGAAGGCCACGATCGGGGCGAAGGCGAACACCATGATTGCGTCGTTCACGCTGACCTGCACCAATGTGTAGTTCGGGTCACCACGGGTAAGTTGGGACCAGACAAACACCATGGCTGTGCATGGCGCCGCGCCCAGCAGGATGAGGCCGGCGATATAGCCTTCGGCATCTGCCTCGGGAATAAACCCGGCAAAGACATGCCGAAAGAAGAGCACGCCTAGAAGCGCCATGGTGAACGGCTTGATCAGCCAGTTCACCACCAGCGTGATGATCAGCCCCTTCGGCCGCTCGCCAACCCGGCGCATGGCCGAGAAATCGATTCCGATCATCATGGGCCAGACCATCGCCCAGATCAGGACGGCAACGGCAAAATTGACGTTGGCATATTCCAGCGCCGCCAGTGCGGAGAATGCACCTGGCACGACGCCCCCCAGGCCGATCCCTGCAAGGATGCAGAGACCGACCCAGACCGACAAGTATTTCTCGAACGCCCCCATATTGCGTCAGCAGCAGCCAGCGCTTTTCGGTTCAGCGATGGCCGGTGCGCAGCAGGCCCGCTCCACCGCCATGCCGGTCGGTGTTGTAGCCAGCCGCCCGTCATTCAGTTCCGGGCCGCCCCCATAAACGGCGCTGTCTCCGGTTGTGTGGAACACTTCCCACGGCACGCCTGCCGGATCGGCGATCCAGCTCTTCTCGGATTGGGCATAGCAGCAGACCGTCTCCCCCTCTTCCAGAACCGGGGCGTCAGCGCGCTTCAGGCGGTCATAGACTTCCGCGAGCTCACCCGAATCTTCGGCCTGAATGCCCAGATGCTCCACGCCGGGTGCTGCGCCGCGGGCGCTGATGGCGAGGTTCACATGCGGATCGTCCAGCATCCATTTGGCGTAGTCGTCCTTGCGCACACTCGGCGGCGCATCGAACAGGGTCGAGTAGAAATCGATCGAACGCTGGAGGTCATCGACAGCGATGTGGACATGCAGGCGTTTCATGGAGTTTCCTTTCCTGGGACGGGTCAGCAGCAGGCAGATTGGGCCGCCGCCATAACGGGGCTGCACACTTCTTCACGGCCCTGACAGCAATCTTCCATCAGGAACACGATCAGCCCACTGATGGCGTCATAATTGGCGGTATAGATGATGGATCGCCCCTGGCGTTTGCCTTCGATCAGGTTCGCATTCGAAAGAATGTTGAGCTGAGCCGAAAGCGTATTCGGCGGCACGTCTAGCGCTGCCGCAATCTCCCCTGCTGGTAAGCCATCATGCCCGGCCCTCACCAGAAGGCGGAACACGGCCAGACGGTTTTCCTGAGCCAGGGCGGAGAGTTTGGAGAGGGCGTTTTTCGATTCCATATTTCCAGTATCGTGGAAATATGGAATAAGTCAACACGCTTTTCGAAACCCCTGTCTCCGAAAATCTAACGGTAGCGTTTCTGCAGCATCGCCCAGACCGCCCGCAGGCCGCAGGCGGCGGCCCCTTCCGGGCGGCCATATTTGGTTTTGCGCCATGCCCAGACATCGAAATGGGCCCAGCTTTTCGCATCCACGAACTGTTTCAGGAACAGGCCGGCCGTGATCGAACCGCCGAAACTGCTGCCGGAGTTCACGAGGTCCGCAATCGGACTCTTCAATTCCGACATGTAGGGGTCCCAAAGCGGCATGCGCCAGACCGGATCGCCGGATTGTGCTGAACCCTCAAGGATATCGGCGACCAGTTGCTCGTCATCGGAGTAGACCGGCGCGAGATCCGCCCCGAGCGCGACACGGGCCGCACCGGTGAGCGTCGCAAAGTCGATCAGCAGATCAGGCTCCCCTTCGGAGGCCCGCGCCAGCGCATCCGCCAGGATCAGCCGGCCCTCGGCATCCGTATTGTCGATCTCGACCGTCAGGCCCTTGCGGGACGACAGGATATCGCCTGGCCGGAACGCATCGCCGCTGATCGCGTTTTCGACCGTCGGCACGTACAGCTTCAAATGCACCGGCAATTTTGTCGCCATGACGAGGCGGGCCAGCGCGATGACATGGGCGGAACCGCCCATGTCTTTCTTCATGATCCGCATGCCGCTGCCCGGCTTGATATCGAGACCGCCGGAATCGAAGGTTACCCCCTTGCCGACAAGCGCGAGCTTCGGCTTCGACGCATCGCCCCATTCCAGTTCCAGGAAGCGCGGCGCCGCCTTGGCCGCGCGGCCAACGGCGTGAACCATGGGGTAGTTCTGTTCCAGCAGGGCGTCGCCAACAATCGCAGTCAGCTTCGCGCCGAATTCCTCCGCCAGCTTTTCTACGGTCTGCTGAATACCCGCCGGGGTCATGTCGCCGGCCGGAGTGTTCACGAGATCCCGCAACAAGGCGATGGAATCTGCTTCCGCCGACAGCGCCTCACCCGCATCGCCCTCGGGGATCACGAGCTGCGGCGGGCAGGACTTTTCTTTCAGATACCGCTCGAACCTGTAGGCCCCGTCCGCCCAGCCAGCCGCAATGGACGCCATGGACAGGCCGCCATCTGCCGCGATCTCATAGACCCCTTCCGGCAGCTTGCCCGAAAGAGCGGCGACTGCCAGCGCATCCTTTCCGTCGCCGATACCGCCCAGAACATGCGCAAGGCCACCTTCCGGGCTCGGCACCAGCACCATCTGCCCTGCCCCGCCCTTGAACGCCTGCGCCGTTGCAATCGCACGGGCGGAAGGGAACGGATCGTTCTCCAGGGATTTGAAGGCATCAGCGGTGTACAGCCAGACGCTGACCGCCCCGTCGGCACCGGTGGTGAAACTCTTGTGCATGAAAATGGCCTCGTACGGGCAAGTGTTAATGGAGTCTGCGCTGGCGTTAACCCATCCTTGACGCCCACAGGTCCAGACTCACGCGGGAATGATCCTGATTCAAACCCGGAGCGGTCCCATGTCCAGAGCCAAAACCTCACTGGCTGCACTTGCTGTCGCCCTGGCCGGTATCTCGGCCTGCGCCTCGACGCCTGATCCGGATGCCAAAGCGGCGGCAGAGCTGCAGGCCGCCATGGCTGAGGCAATGAAGCCGGCAACCCCAGAGGAAATCGAAGCGGCCAATAATTCGGACCCGCTGACCAAGGCGAATTTCTGGTCGAAGGAATATGCCAAGGATGCCGAAAACCTGGACAACGCCCTGACCTTCGCTGACGCCTTGCGTGGCATCGGCTCCACGGAACGGGCGGTGGAGGTCCTGTCCGAAGTGCTGGTCATCCATCCGAACGAGCCGCGCATCCTGATGCCGCTGGGCCGGGCGCTGGCCACCAATGGCAACCAGTTGGGCGCTGCGCGGGCATTCGAGCAGGTCGCCGTCGCTCAGCCTGACCGGGCAGACGCCTGGGCCGCGCTTGGAACCGCCATGGACCAGCTGGAAAATCACAAAGGCGCGCAGGTCGCCTACGAAAAAGCGCTGGCGATCGAGCCGGCACGCGCCTCAACGCTGGCCAATTACGGGCTCTCCCTCGCACTGACTGGCGATCTGACCGGTGCTGAAGCCAAGCTGCGCCAGGCTGCTGATGTCGCACCGGGCGATGTTCGTATCCGCGAAAACCTCGCACTGGTGCTGGGTCTTCAGGGCCGGTTCGAGGAGATGCAGAAGACGAGCGCCGGTTATGCGCCGGACGCCGTGGTCGAGCAGAATGTCGAACTCCTGAAGGAAATGATCAAGCCGGGCCGTGATCTGGAGGCGCTTCAGGAAAAAGCCTCGGCGCAGGCCGCGGCACAGGCGCCGGAGGCTGACGCGCCACCGGCCGAAGCGACGGGCCTGAGGTTACGCCGCACGGGCGGCTGAAACATCCGTCTCTGAATTTCTCCGGCTGATCAGGCCAGGACGCTGACTTCAATGCGCGGGTCGATCCCGATCAGGCCGCCCGCATCCGAGCGGCGGTCATTCGTGCGTTGCTCCGTCGTGACGGCCGGAACTGCGTCATTCTTCGACTGCATCTTCTGGAATTTGATGTAGGCCGGGCCAAGCACGACGAGGAACAGGACCGGCAGGAAGAAGACAATCATCGGCACGGTCAGCTTGGCCGGAAGTGCCGCGGCCTTCTTCTCAGCCTCCGACATCCGCATCTCACGGTTTTCCTTGGCCATCACACGCAGCGCATCGCCCAGCGGCGTACCGTAGCGTTCGGCTTGGCCAAGCGCCATACAGACAGCCTTGACGCCTTCGTGACCCGTACGTTTCGCCAGGTTTTCATAAGCCTGACGGCGCTCTGGCAGATAGGACAGTTCTGCAACCGTCAGGCCGAATTCCTCAGCCAGCTCCGGAGACGCAGAGCCGATTTCCTGGCTGACCTTATGAAAGCCAAGCTCGATCGACATGCCGGCTTCGACACAGATCAGCAGCATGTCGAGCGCATCGGGAAAGGCGCGCATGATGGATTTCTGGCGTTTCTGGGCCAGATTGGAGACATACAGGTTTGGCGCATAGAAACCTGCCGCAGCCCCGAAAAGGAGGGAGCCGTACTTCATCATCGGCTGGAAACCGAAATCATTGATGAAGAAGACATAGACGAAGACGACCAGCATCCCCACGAAGGGCAGCGTCATCCGCGCAAAATAGAATGCGGAGACAGGGCCCGGGCCCCGCATGCCGGCCTTGTTCAACGTGTCCTGAAGGTTCGGATCTTCCAGTGCCTTGGCGAGGTTCAGGCGGGAAGAAATCTCGCCGATGGTCGAGTCATCTTTCCGGCGCAGGCCTTTTTTGTTCTCAAGCGCAGCCCGGTTTTGCTTACGCAGTTTTTCCCGCTGCATCGAAACGGATTTGAGCCGCGTTTCCAGCTTGTTGCCCTGCAGATAGGGCATAAACATGGTCACCATGGTGCCGAACACGGCCACCGCGACCAACAGGGATGCCAGGGCTTCAGGCTTCGTCAGGGAAAGGATGATCTCGTACACTGTGCCTGCCTAGATATCGAAGTTGATCATCTTCTTCATCGTCATGATGCCGGTAAACATCAGTGTCGATCCCGTCGCCAGAACGACGTGCCCCGTCTCGGTCCGGAACAGTTCCATGATGTAATCGGGTGTAGTCATGAAGACGAGCAGGCCGACCGCAAAGGGTAGAGAACCAATGATCATGGCCGATGCTTTCGCTTCGGACGACATCGCCTTGATCTTCTCGCGCATCATTTTACGCGACCGGATCACGCTCGACAGGTTGCCGAGCGCTTCGGACAGGTTACCGCCCGCCTTGGCCTGAATCAGCAGCACGATCATGAAGAAGTTCACTTCCTGCAATGGGACGCGCTTGTAGAACATGTTCAGAGACCGTTCGGTCCCTGCCCCCATGGCCAGATTGTCCGCAAGTGTGCCGAATTCGGTCCGCAGCGGTTCCGGGCTCTCCTTGGCGATGATCCGGATACATTCATTCAACGGCAGACCGGATTTCACGCCGCGCACGATCACATCCAGCGCATCGGCGAACTGGTTGATCATCTTCTTGTGGCGGCCTTTGATCATGAAGTTCAGGAAAAAGCGCGGCAAACCAAATGCCCCGCCAAAGAACGCGCCTGCCACGAGAGCTGGGCGGCTGCGCAAGGCAATGCCGGAAATGGTCAGGCCTTCGAATCCCGACAGGAAGACCAGCGCACCGCAAACGCCCCCCAAAAGGATGGAGAACATCCAGAATGCGGAGAGCGGGACATCAAGGCCCGCTTGCACGAGCTTGTCCTTGATCGTCTGAGCGCCGCTGCTTTTCCGGCGCGCCTGCCCCTGCTTGCGCAGCGAGTCCAGCATCTCCTGCGTCTTGGCGCGGCGCTTCGCCGATTCGTCCATGACCTTTCCGGCCCGGCCCTTCCCCGCCACAGTCGCGCCGGCGCCGATGGCGCGCGCACGCTTTCTCGCCGCTTCCTTGTCACCGCCCGAAAAAGCAAATCCGAGGCCGGCGATGGCCACAAATGCCAGACCGGCAATTGCGATGGTCATCATGTTTCCGTCCATCGTCAGCCTCCCAGCTCATCAAGGGCGGCAGCGAGTTCGCGCTCAAGATTGTAATAGGAAGCACGGTCCCAGAACCGCGGACGGCCAATACCGGTGCCGCGATGCTTGCCTACGACACGGCCGTTCTCGTCCTCGCCCTCAATTTCATATTTCAGGACATCCTGCAGGACGATCGTATCTCCTTCGAGACCCAGAACCTCGGTGACGTTCATGATACGGCGCGAACCGTCACGAAGACGCGATGCCTGGACGACGACATCGATCGAGCCGACGATCATCTCCCGGATTGTCTTTGCCGGCAGAGAGAAACCACCCATCGTGATCATGGATTCCACACGGCTGAGTGCTTCGCGCGGGCTGTTGGCATGCAGCGTTCCCATCGAGCCATCGTGGCCGGTGTTCATGGCCTGGAGGAGGTCAAACGCCTCCGGGCCACGCACCTCGCCCACGATGATCCGTTCCGGACGCATACGCAGACAGTTCTTCACGAGATCCCGCATGGTGATCTCACCGGAGCCTTCGATGTTCGGCGGACGTGTCTCGAGCCGCACGACATGCGGCTGCTGGAGCTGGAGTTCCGCGGAGTCTTCGCAGGTGATGACGCGCTCGCCCGGTTCAATGAACCCGGTCAAGCAGTTCAGCAGGGTTGTCTTACCCGAACCCGTACCGCCGGAGATCAGGATATTACACCGCGAATGTCCGATGATCCGGAGAAGCTCAGCACCCGGCTCACTGATGGAGCCGAAATTCACAAGGTCCTGAAGGCGCAGCTTGTCCTTTTTGAACTTACGAATTGTCAGGGTCGGCCCGTCAATCGCCAGTGGCGGCGCAATCACGTTCACACGAGAGCCATCAAGAAGTCGCGCGTCACAAATGGGTGAGGAATCGTCAACGCGGCGGCCAACCTGGCTCACAATCCGCTGACAGATGTTCATCAGCTGGGCATTGTCGCGGAAGCGGATATTGGTTCGTTCAATCTTGCCGTTGACCTCGATATAGGTCGTATCGGCACCATTGACCATGATATCGGCAATGTCGTCGCGCGCCAGAAGCGGCTCCAGAGGTCCATATCCGAGAACGTCGTTACAGATGTCGTCGAGCAGCTGCTCCTGCTCCGACAGGGACATCACCACATTCTTGATGGAGATGATCTCGACGACAATGTCGCGGATCTCTTCCCGCGCGCTTTCGGAATCGAGCTGCGCCAGCTGAGACAGGTCGATCGTGTCGATCAGCGCATTGAAGATTGTGGTCTTCGTTGCGTAGTACTGTTCAGACTGCTGTGAAACCTGGCGGACCTTTTCCTGCTTCGGCTCCGGCGGGGCCGGGGCTGGCGGAGACGGCGCCTTGGGTGCGCCCTTCACCGCAACAGGTTTTGGTGCTGCCGCTTTTGCGGCCTCCGGACGCGGTGCGGCTGGCGCAGGTGCAGCCTTCGGCGCCGGCGCAGAGGCCGGTGCCGCTGTCGGTGTCGCAGAAGGTGAACGTTTCCCGAATGCCATTCGTATGTCCCGCCTTGTCAGGCCTTACTTGCCCAACAGTTTCTTGAAGATGGATTTCTGCTGCGCCGCGACCGAACGCCCGGTGAGCAGCGAAGCCATATGGTCGATTGCCTGGGCAGAGCGCGACGTCCCGTCCGTCTCGGAAATCATTTGCCCGTTGTTTGCTGCCGTACCGAACAGTTCCGGTTCGAACGGCAGGATCACTTCCGGCTCAACGCCAATCGCGGCGCCGAAGTCTTTCACCGGAATTTCCGGCCGCTTCGGCACACCCGACATGTTTATGACGAGACGCGGCGGGTTGTCGTTGGGCCGGGCAGCCTTCAACTGGTCGATATAATTTTTGCCGTTGCGCAGGGAGGCGAGATCCGGCTGGCAGACGATAATCACTTCATCGGATGCAACGAGCGTGCGCTGCACCCAGCGGCTCCACACATGCGGCAGGTCCAGGACCAGGAATGGCACGTTCCGTCGAACGACTTCGATCACGGAGACGTAAGACTCATCCGGGATGTCCATGATCTGGCCGATCGAGGCCGGCGCTGTGAACAGGGAGAGCCGGTCACTTGCCTTGGCAAGCAGACGCTCGATCACGGCATCATCTGCCCGTTCCGGCTGGAGCAAGGCATCGGCGATCGTCTGCGCCGGCTCCTGATTGAAATCCAGCGCCGTGGTCCCGAATGACAGATCAAGATCGACGAGTGTCGTATTGACCTTGGTGTTCTCTGCCATGGCCCAAGCCAGGTTGTGGGCAATTGTCGAGGCCCCGACCCCACCTTTCGCACCAACCACAGAAATCTGTTTGCCAACAAATGGCGCATCCGGATCAGCGAAGAGACCAGAGATGGTCCGGAGAATCTGCAGGGGCTGGAATGGCGGGACAACGTACTCGCTGACGCCGCGGGCAACCAGTTGGCGATACAGGGCGATATCGTTGATCGCGCCGACAACCATCACCTTGACTGTTTCGTCGCAATGTTCTGCCAGCTGATCGATCTCGGACAGAAGCTGGGCCGAACGGGCAGACGACTCGATGATGAGCAGGTTTGGCGTCGGGTTTACGCGCATATATTCGGTCGCCGCGGAAATGCCGCCCGGGTGCGCCTCGATCGTGGCGCGGCCCATGCGCCGGTCACGGGCGCAGACTTCCATCAACAGGCGGGTTTCATCGCGCTCGTAGAAGACCTGGATCGAAATGGCGGGCAGGACGGAATCTCCCCCCAGGCCATCCTCAGGCGCAGAAAAGACCGGTTGGTCAAACTCGACTTCACGCTGCGGCGTATCCAGATCGACCATTACCGAAGACTCTTCCATCTCTTCGGCCACCGGTTCCTCTTTCGGCAGGGCCAGATCCGCCAATGGATCATCTGCGAAGACGTCTTCGAAGTCGGATTCGAAATCGGATTCGTGGAGCGGCTTTTCACTGGACATGGCTTGTTTATTCCTTGTCTTACGCTCTAGTTCGAAACGGCTTGGGAGACGGTGCCGGATTCATTGCTGCCGCGCGTGGAAGCCGTCGATTCCCCCTTGCGGAATTTCTCAAGAATAACGCTGCGGCGAACCGGATCGGCGCTGTCCAGCGGCCGGCTTCCAAGAAGGTCGGCCGGATCGGCGATCATCACTGCGAGGTTCGCACGGATAGAACAACCGAGCGTCGCCCGCTCATTGTTGGAGCTGATGTCCGAATAGTCGATCGTGGCCTGAGAAGGACAATCTGGCGCAATCGCATCGTAGGCCTGGAACGCCAGGATCATCGGTTCGGACACGAGGGAATCTTCGCCATGATGCGTTCCCTCGATCTCTTCATACTGAACGCCATTCTCGTAGGCGATCGCGCGGGCCTCTGCGACCGCTGCAACAGCCAGCTGCGGATTGGCGGATGAGGCTGGCAAGGACATGATCAGCGGGCCATGGCCATGATCCCGATACGCCGAAACGAAATTCGAGATCGCGGCCTTGTCTGCGAGGCTGACTTCCGACGCTTGCGGGTGGATCGCAATCTCCAGGAATTCAGTCTTCTTCTCAACGCGGATGGCATTCCGGTCCAGCGCGGTTCCCTGCAGATAGGCGGCAGGTACATTCGATGGGGCCACGCTGGAGCAAGCGCTCAGCGCTGCCATGCCAATGCCGGCAACAATCAAAGTGGCGGTGGGTTTCAGGATCCTGGTCACCTTCTGGTCCCCTATTCCTCGATAAAGCCCACAGGGGCACGATAGTCGGATGCCGATACGGGTTCACCGTTGCGGCCATATTGTTCATTCAGCTTCCCGAAGAAGATCGTCTTCGCGTCCGAAGCGTTTGCATAACCGTCAGCTGGCGTACGAAGCTGGTCCTTCTTGGTCGGGTCGACCAGATAAGGCGTCACGATCACGACGAGTTCGGTCTCCTCCTGGATGAAGTCGCGGGACTGGAACAGCGCGCCCAGGATCGGCAACTTCTTGAGGCCAGGAATCTGGTCGAGGCTCTGACGCGACTGCGACTGGATCAGACCCGCCATCATCATCGAGCCACCAGACGGCAGCTCAATCACCGACTCGGCCCGGCGGACAGAGAGCGCCGGCAGGGTCACACCTTCATAGGAGGTGGTGTTGCCCTGGGCGTCGACAATCGTGGTGCTCTCGCCCTGGAAGGCGCCCTCGGAGCTCAGCTCGGAAACTTCCGTCGAGATCTTCAGGGAGATACGACCTTCCGACAAGACGACCGGCGTAAACCCGAGACCGACGCCGTAGGGCTTGAACTCGACCGTAATCCGGCCATTCTGGTCCTGACCGACCGGTACCGGGAATTCACCGCCGGCAAGGAATTTCGCACTCTCGCCGGACATGGCGACAATATTCGGTTCGGCCAGTGTTTTGACGATGCCGATACGCTCCAGCGCATTCAGTTCAACACCGACGCTCGACTGGAGGTCCTGGCCAACATAATTGCTGTACGTAGCACGGCCGGAGAAGCCGCCCAGGGAGCGTCCCTGAAGCGGATAGCCCAGGCTCGAACCGACTTTCGAGGAGACGTCGAACGGCAGCCCCGGGAAGAGCGCGGTCGTATCAGCATTCACGGGCGGATTGTTGCCAACGAACAGCTGGCGCTCGACCAGATTGCCGAGGTCACCGAAGGTCGGTGCCCCGCTCAGATTGATCCCAAGCTGCTTGATCGCATTGCGCTGCATCTCGACGACGCGGACTTCCAGGAGCACCTGGTCCTTCGCCGCAATGTCGATCATGTTGATGACTTTGGTCTCTTCTTCCTCACCGCTGCCCAGATAGGCTTCGACAAGACGTTCCACAGCGTCGGATTCGGACAGGCTGTCCGTGGTTCCGGTAATCACCACATTACCGTTCAGGCCTTCAACCTTGACCCGGGCACCCGGCACATGGCGGGCAATCATCTGCTGGATGCTGGCCATGTCCATCTCGACATTGATTTCGAGATTGAGAAGCTGGTTGCCCTGGCGGTCAAAGACAAAGGCATTTGTCTGCCCGTAATCCATGCCCCGGAAGATGATCCGCTGCGACGTCTGCACAATGGCGTCGGCAATCTCCGGATTCGTGATCACGACATCTGCTGCAGGCGCGCTCAGGTCGATGATTGTCGACTTGTTCAGCCCGAGTGTCACTTGCTCGCTGACCGCGGATTCACCCGGTTGGGTGATCTGGGTCCCGAATGTATTTGGTCCCGCCAAAGCCGCCGGCCCTATCGCGAGCGACAAGGCAATTACAGCTGCCGTTCTGGCTTTCTGGAAGGCCTTCATGCTCAGCTACCCCCAAGGCCGGACGCTGCCTGGCCATTGCGATAAATTGTGATGCCGTTTCCGGGCGTACCGCCGCCGCGCAGGAGGTCAGTCCGTGCGCCCCGCGACCCTGTGTCACCTGCATCCGACCACGGCCGCAGCGACAGCGACAACGTGCCGAGACGCTGCGAATGGGCGATCAGTTCCGCTTCGTCCGGCTTCACTTCCAGCGTGGCCGTATTGCCGATCTGGGAGGCCGATTCGGATTCGCCCTGGTAAAAGACCTGGTCGATTGCCAGCACCCGGACATTCTGGAGAATGGTTTCAGTCACAGGGCGGTCCAGAACCGCTTCAGCCATGGCGACCTGCGCCTGATAGGTCAGGATCACATCCACCCGGTCATCCGGAAGGATGAAGCCGCCGGACGCCGATTCGGTCGAGATCTCCACGGAGATGGCCCGCATACCGGGCGACAGCAGCGCGGCCATGAAGCCGGTCTCGCCCTTCATGACCAGCTTTTGCGGAAGGACAGGCTCTTCTGCATAGATTGGAATGCGCACGACGCTTCCCGACAGTTCTGCGATTGCGTCAGCGTCAGCTTCTTCCGTCTTGTAACCATCCACGACGTTTTTCTCGGGCCATGGCGCCCATTCAAAATCATCGGGTGACAGAAGGTCACCAACCATCAGGTCGCGCTTCGCGACGAGAACGTGAGTCTCGGAGACTTCTCTCGTCTGCAACACGGTCTGCTGCTCAGTAACGGTCTGCGTCACGGTCTGCGGCTGGGTCAGCCCCCGGACGAGAAACGCTGCCGCTATGGCCGCAGCGGCCGCGCCAATCAGGATAATGAGACGCATCGGTGACATGGAGTGTAACTCCCCTAAATTACGATACACAGGGACTCTGGCCGGTCAGCGCTCATCCCCATCCACGAGTCAGATTCCCACAGCACGCCTAAAGCAACGTTAACCGATTACTCCGGCTGATCTTAACGTTTGGGAAAGAATTGGAGACGCGGGGCTGGCGAAGAAGGCCCCCGCCGCGATGGCCACACCGTAAGGAACGCCGGCTTTTTCTTCAAACGGAGCGCGGATCGGCCCCGGCACCACGGCCGCCGGTATCGTGTTCCGCACAAGCACAATGATCATTGCACAGAGACCGCCGACAAGCGCCATCGCAAAAATGAACTGCAAGGACGCTGAAGGCCCGACCCAAAGCATGACGGCCGGGATCATTTTCGCATCCCCTCCCCCAAAAATGCGGAACGCAAACAGGCCGAAAGCAATCACAAAAGCTGCCAGGCCGGCCAGCACGTGTCCGAAAATGATTTCCATGGGGAGGCCGGAAAATGCTGCCGCGGGAATGAACAGGCCAGCAAGCATCAGATTCAGCCAATTGGGAATCGTCAGGCTGTTCACATCGTGAAGTGCCGCAAAAAGGCAGAGGGCGAGGAATAGCCCGCCAAGAATGACCAGAATCATGTCCGCACTCCCCATCAGAAAGGACTGCGCCGGACCCTGCCCCCTAAATCCTAAGGAATGCTGATCACTGGATCCCGGGCCATTGGCCAAAGAAAAAGACCGCCGGGAAAACCCGGCGGCCTCTTCTAGGTAATCAGTAGTTCTGAGAACTACGATTAGGACATCGCAGTAGCGACTTCCTGGAACTTGGCGTTAGCGTTCGTACCAAGAGCCGTAACACCACCGATGATGGCAACAGCGATCAGAGCGGCGATAAGGCCGTATTCGATAGCCGTAGCACCCGACTCGTCTTTCAGAAAACGTGCAAACATTGGAAACTCCCATCATGCATTTGTTCGCGCCCCGGTTCTCATTTGTCTGCCGGAACAGTTCGAACTCTACGCGATTATTGTTCACATCGAGTTGAGAGAAACAGAAATTCCATGAAGGGGTTACAGGGATTTGTTTACTACCTGAATCCGGGTGCGGACAGGTTCGGCCCCTGCGGCCTTACTTGGATTCTTTATATACATAGCTCATCCGGAAAAGCGAGCTATTAGGCAGTTAGCACTCGTGAAACTTTCTTCAGACAAATTGCACGAAATCATTCCCGGAGTGACCAGACATGAAAACTTTCGCACGGACTTGCGCATTCGGCCTGGCCGCCAGCCTGTTGGTGCTCCCGGCAATTGCGGGACCTTTGACCGTCGAAACCAACAAGACTGTCCCGCTCAAAATGAAGGGGACGGCAGCAAGTGTTGTACTCGGTAACCGGAACATTGCAGACGTTGCCGTTCATGACGAACATCTGATCTTTATCACCGGCAAGACATTCGGCACCACCAATCTGATGGTGTTCGACCGTTCGGGGAACCAGATCCTGAATACCGAAGTCGTTGTCACAGCCAATACGTCAAATCTCGTCACCGTGAATCGTAACGGGTCGAATTTCACTTATGACTGTGCCCCGTCCTGCCGCTCTATCATCAGCCCGGGCGACAACGTCCAGCATTTCGATGATCTGATGCAGCAGCAGATGGGTATGCAGGCCCTGACAAACGCCGACTGATCTGGCGCCTAAATCCGGGTCGCCACGGTCGTCTGCGGCTTTACGTCGGGAATTCCTTGAAATTTGTACGATCTCTGAAACGGGCCGCAAACCCAGATCTGGTAGCCAGAAGACTGAGCGACTCTGAGAGAGGGGTTTGGGATGCGTTCGCCGAATGCGGGATTTCTGACATCCAGACTGCAGCGCAAGCTTGCAGAGTGGGCGACTGAACGCCGTGGCCAGACGGCGGTGGAGTTCGCCCTGATCGCTGCGCCTTTCTTTTTCATCATTTTCGGCCTGATGGAGATCTGCCTGATCTTCATCATGTCGACCGTACTGGAACATGCCGTGTCGGACGCCTCTCGTGAGATCCGGACCGGCCAGGCGCAAGAAGCCGGGTTTTCCAAAGTCGAATTCCAGAACTCCGTCTGTGACGAGATGTTCGGCCTGATGGGATGCGATGCGAGCCTGCACATCGACGTGAAGCGGCTCACCAGCTTCAGCGCCGCCAATTTGGGATCCCCGCTCGATTCGGATGGTAATTTCGATGACAGCGACTTTGACTTCCAGCCAGGTGGCGCCAATGAAATCGTGGCTGTGCGCGTCTATTATGAGTGGGGTCTGGTGACGCCGGTCCTGTCTGCCCCTCTGGCAAACATGGCCAATGGCAAGCACCTGATTTCGGCCACGACCGTCTTCCGCAACGAGCCATTCGGAGACTGATCCATGGCCAAACGTACCCTTCTCTCGCGGCTCAACCCTCGTCTGAACTGGCGCGGCATCCGCGGGCTTCGTTACAATGAGCGGGGCATTTCTGCGGTCGAGTTCGCTCTGATCTCGCCCCTGCTGATCATGCTCTATCTCGGCGCCATCGAACTCAATTTCCTGATGGAAGCCGACCGCCGGGTCACCCAGACCAGCGCCAGCCTTGGTGACCTGACCGCCCGTCTCACGACCGTGACGGATGCCGACATGGCGGAAATGTTTGCAGCGGCAAAAGTCCTGATGGAGCCGTATGACGCAACCACGGCAGAGATGCGTATCTCAAGCATTGTCGACAATGGCGACGGCAATCCGAAAGTGGCCTGGTCCGACGCTCACAACATGACGCCGTATACGAAAGGCACGACGGTAACCCTGCCTACCGGGATCATGCCCTCCCCCGGCTCAATCATCATGGCCGAAGTCAGCTATCCGTATGAGAGCGACATCGGCTACATCATTACGACCTCGAAGACGATCAGCGACAAATTCTACCTGCGTCCGCGGCGCGTGTCTGAAATCGCCCGTGTGACATCGTCCGGTTCAGGTACCAACCCGTTCGGCCCCACCAGCTGATCCAACTCCTCTCCCAGGAGCATTTACCGGAAGGCTGGCCTCTCAGGAGGCCGGCCTTCCTTTATGGGATCAGTCTTCAAAACCACGTTTCGGCGCGTGGACTTTCCAGAGGATGATCAATCCGGCCAGGAACATGAACCCGATACCGCCCATGCCGATCCGCTGATTGCCGGTCACCCAGGTGAGCAGGCTGACGATACCGGGGCCCATCCACACCGTCACTGTCCCGGCGATGGCATAGAGGCCGAAGAATTCTCCGATCCGGTCGCGCGGGGCAATATGCACCAGCATGTACCGGCTCGATGAAATCGACGCGACCACGGCGATTGCAACCGGGATCACGAACAGGAAATAGGTGATGTCAGACAGCGTGCTGAAGAACGGGCTGTCCCAGATGGGCGTGTTGGCCGGTAGCAAGCCGAAGAACAGCGCGTCCGGCGTGATCGAGAGCTGCGCGAGCAGCAGGATCACCAGCGCTGATATCTCCCAGACAAGCGCCAGCTTCGGTCCAAGAAGGCGGTCCAGATAACCGCCCACAAAGCCGCCGACGGCCCCGAAAAGAACGCCTGTGATCCCAAAGAACAGGATTTCGACGCCGGTCCAGCCGAGGAAGGTGCCGGCATAGACCGCGCCAAGCGTCAGCAGCGCTGACATCGCATCGGCATAGATGGTGCGGGCGATCAGGAACCGCATGGTCTGCGGGTGCTCCTTGAACAGGCCTTTCAGGTAGCCAAACAGCACCTTCCCACGCTCAATCAGGTTCTGTGCATTCCCGGAATGGCGGTCTTCACCGCGAAATACGTCCGCCGCCGCCTGTTTCCAGGTTGTGCTCTGGCCACCTTTGATACCGTCCGGCATGAAGATGAAGAACGGGATCAGCAGCACGGCCATCCAGACCGCGACAAACGGCCCGGCGAACCGTTCCGGCGCAAAGGTCTCCCGGTCCAGCTTGATCACCTGTTCTGCCGGTGCAAATGGCAATCCCGATCCGGGCAGCAACAGGCCGAACAGGAAGAAGACAAGAATCCCCACGCTCAGAATGTTGCCTAGCGAAAGGCCCAGGCCGGAGATATAGGGCAAGGCGCTTGGCCGGCCCGCATTCGGCAGCATCGCATTGTGCAGCACTTCCGAGTAGCCGTAGCAGCAATAGGCCACCGCGAGGACGGCCATGGTCGGCCACATGGTCAGCGGGCCTTCCGGGCGCGCCCACCAAAGGCTGAACGAGCAGACGAACATGAGCGCCATGAAGAAGGCGATCGGCGGCTTCCGCCGGCCCGCCTTGTCAGCGATGACTCCCAGGAAAGGCGCCGTCAGGGCTGTCGCGATGCCTGCAATCGTAACCGTCAGGCCGGAAAGGCTGAGACCATGCTCACCGCCCCCGGCCATCTCTTTTGCGAAATAGGGCGCAAAAACATAAATGACGATCAGGTTGTAATAGGGATTGCGCGCGCCTTCGAAGATCGCCCAGGCCAGTCCCTTGATCCCGAACGGCCCGCCGTCAGCGCGCTCCGTCTCGGATTCGGGCACAGCCAGCACCGGTCCGACAACCTGCGTGTCGCTCATTTAGTTTCACTCCCTTGGCCAATAGTCGCCTCTTGCCGGGCGGTTTCGTCCAGCCTGCGACATTGCAAGGCAAAGGGGAAGAGTCAGTCTGCGGCACCTGCCGCGAGGTCAGCTTGAGGTTTCCAGCTTGGAGGCAAGGTCTCCGGCATAGCGGGTAATGTCGCCCGCGCCGAGGCAAACGACCATGGTGCCGGGCCCTGCTTGCGACCGGATCACGCCGGGCAAATTCTCCAGCGAATCCAGCAGCGACACCGACCGGTGGCCATGCCGCCGGATGGATGCGACGAGCGATTCTGCGTCATAGCCTTCGATCGGGCTTTCGCCCGCCTCATAGACTGGCGCGACAAGCACTTCGTCCGCCTGGTCAAAACATCGTGAGAATTCTTCGAACAGGTCCCGCAGGCGGGTGTAACGGTGCGGCTGGCAAACGGCGATGATTTGCCCCTGTCCCTGCATGGCCCGGGCGGCTTTCAGCACGGCGGTGATCTCCACCGGGTGGTGGCCGTAATCGTCGATGATGCGGACCGGCGCTTCGCCGGCAACCGGGGTCCACTCCCCCACCGATGTAAACCGGCGCTTCACGCCGCCGAAACTGATCAGGGCGTTCCGGATCTGCTCGTCCGTCGCACCGAGTTCCAGCGCCACGGCAATTGCCGCGAGGGAGTTCTGCACATTGTGCTCGCCCGCCATGGGCAGGGTCAGACCTTCGATCATGCGCGGCATGGCCGATCCGGGGCGGCGCAGCGCGACATCAAAGTGCGCGCCGGCCAGGTCGGTTTCCAGATTCACGGCGCGGATATCAGCCTGCCGGTTGAAACCATAGGTGATACGGCGACGGTCCGTCACCCGCGCGGCGAGCGCCTGCACTTCCGGGTGGTCGGTACACAGAACGGCAAACCCGTAGAAGGGAAGGTTTTCGACAAAGACATCGAATGCCTCGCGAAGTTTCTCCATGGAACCGTAATGGTCCATGTGTTCCGGATCGATGTTCGTGACAATGGCGCAGGTCGGGTGCAGTTTCGTGAACGTCCCGTCGCTTTCGTCGCTTTCCACGACCATCCAGTCGCTTTCGCCCGCCTTGTAGTTCGAACCATAGGCGTGGATGATGCCGCCATTGATGACGGTCGGGTCGATCCCGGACCCGTCCAGCAGGGCCGCCACCATGGACGTTGTCGTCGTCTTGCCATGGGTGCCCGCAACGCAAACCGTGTATTTGAGGCGCGTGATTTCAGCCAGCATGTTGGCCCGGCGCACGACCGGGATACCGGCGGCGCGCGCCGCGGCGACTTCCGGATTGTCGCCCTTGATGGCGGACGAAATGATCACCGTACCGGCGCCTTTGACGTTGTCCGCCTTATGCCCGATGAAGACCTTCGCCCCGCGCTGGCGCAGGCGCTCAATGTTGTCGGAATCCTTGATGTCGGACCCCTGCACATCATAACCCATCGTGATCATCACATCGGCGATGCCGGACATCCCGATACCGCCAATGCCAACGATATGAGCCGGGCCAAGATCAAAAGGTGTTGGGGAAGCCATGTTCTAAGGTCTCCGGAGTCTGGTGTGTGTCATGCTGCGCCAAGTCGGGGTGCCGGTCGAGACCTCAGTGCAGGGCCACGGCTTCGGCGAGGTCGGCAAGATCTCCTGCCGCATTCACCTTGGCAGATTTCTTCGCCACTTCGGCGCGTTGTTTCAGTTCGTCCACATCGGACAGGCGTGCCGCGATCAACTCGCCCAGCAATGCAGGATAAAGGTTCGCCTCGAGGACCATGTCAGCCGCGCCCACATCCGTCAGGGCTTCGGCATTGGCGGCCTGATGGTCGTCCATGGCGATGGCCAGCGGGATCAGGATCGAGGGGCGGCCGACAGCGGCGAGTTCGCTGACCGTCCCTGCGCCGCTGCGCGCGATCACAAGATGGGCGGCCGCAAGTTTCTCCGGCATATCGGAGAAGAACGGTGCCAGCTCGGCCTCGACCATGACCTTGTCGTAGATGTCTTTCACCTTCTCCAGCTGTTCGGCGCGCACCTGCTGGACTACTTTCAGGCGGGCACGCAGCGGCGCGGGGATGTGATTGGCAATCGCCAGCGGAACACTCTCGCCGATGATCTGCGAGCCCTGGCTGCCGCCGGTGACAAGAATGGTCAGCTTGTCATCTGTGGACGGATAGGGCTGGTCCCTTACGGCGAGGATCGGGGCGCGGACAGGATTGCCGACCGCCTTGTGCGGCTTGCCCTTCGGCAGTCGGTCCAGCCGGTCGAACCCGCTGGCGATAACAGCAGCATTTGGTGCCATGTTACGGTTCACACGTCCAAGCACGGAATTCTGTTCGTGTATCAGGATCGGCACTTTGCGCGCCTTCGCCGCAGCCAAAGCCGGAAACGCCGGATAGCCGCCAAAGCCCGCGACGAGCGCCGGCTTCTTTTCCTTCATGATCCGCTTGGCCATCCCAATGCCGGCCTGGATCTTCAGGAAAGCGCCCGGCAGGGTCCATGGCTTGCGGAAGTTCGGGGAGGCGGCGAACACCTCTTCCTTCCATTCTGCCGGGAAATCGCTGGCATAATGGAGACCGCGGCTGTCGGAGATCAGGCCAACGCGCCAGCCCCGTTTGCGCATCTCGTCGGCAAAGGCGCGCGCCGGGAACATGTGCCCGCCGGTCCCGCCTGCCGCGATGATGACCAGTTTTCCGTTCTTATCGTCAGCCATACCGGCCCCTTGTGCGCGTACCTTGTCCGCGCACAAGTGCCAGCGCAAGGCCCAGAGTCAATGCCGTGCCGAGCATGGACGAGCCGCCATAGGAGACAAATGGCAGTGTCATCCCTTTCGGCGGGATCAGGGCCAGATTTACTGCCAGGTTTATGGCAGCCTGAAGACCAAAAAGCGTGAAAAGTCCGGCACTTGCCGCCCGGGCATAGCCATCTTCCACCCGTGCCGACGCCCGGAAGCCGCGCAGGAGCATGAGCGCGAAAGCCGCCAGCAGCACGATCGCGGCGACAAGGCCGAACTCTTCCGCCATGACCGCGAAGATAAAGTCCGTATGCGCATCAGGAAGGTGCGCCTTGACCAGGCCCTCCCCCGGGCCGACACCGAACAGACCGCCGCGTCCGATGGCTTCGGCCGCGCGGTCGATCTGCGAATGGTCGCCATGCTGGACATTGGCAAAGCCGCGGATCCGGTCGCGCACGTGCGGCAGCAGCGCATAAAGCATACCGCCGAGCGCGACACCGCCGCCGGCGAAGGCCGCGCCCCAGCGCCAGGGCAGGCCGCTGACAAAGAAAGTGACGATAAAGGCAACGGTCAGCAGGAAAGACTGGCCGACATCCGGCTGCAGCAGGAACAGGCCGACCGTGACCGCGAAGAAGATGAACGCGACAGTTTCCCAGATCCGGTTCGGATAGAGTTCGCGCTGCGCCAGCAGCCAGCCAGACATGACGATCAGTGCGGGCTTGGCCGCTTCGGACGGCTGCAGCGAGAATCCGGCGACCCGGATCCAGCGATGCGCGCCTTTGGCCTCATGTCCGCCGCCGACCAGGATATAGACCATCAGACCGATACAGCCCAGCAGCAGCACGGCCGCGAAGCGCCGCGCCCAGGCCCGGTCCAGCATGCTGGTGCCGAGCAACAGGATGACGCCCGCCGCCGCGAACAGCGACTGGCGCATGGGGAAGAAATAGGGGTTGTCATAGCCGATGCGCGCCGCCGCGCTCGGGCCAGCCGCGAGCGACATCAGAAGGCCGATCGCCATCAGGAAAAAGGCCCCTGCAAGCAGGCCCCAATCTACTGTTCGCCGCCATTCCATGAACCAGGACGTGTCTGACCGGGCAAGAAATGGCGCTGTGGCCGTGTAGCTCAAGCCAATTCCCTCAGCTCTGTGGGCATCATCGCCTCCACGATCGACCGGAACGTATCGCCCCGGTGCTCAAAATCGCGGAACTGGTCAAAGCTCGCACAGGCTGGTGAAAGAAGAATGACCGGATGGTCGATTCCGGCGTTTCTGGCATCGCGGAAGGCAGCCTGAACGGCATTTTCAAGGGTTCCGCAGCCTTGGGTGGCCACCTTTCCCTTCAGCGTGGAGGCAAACGCCTCTTCCGCCTCGCCGATCAGATAGGCCTTGTTGATGCGCGGGAAGTAAGGCGTCAGCGGGCCGATGCCGTCAGCTTTGGGCACGCCGCCGGCAATCCAGTAAATATTGTCGTAAGACTTCAGCGCCTGCTCGGCGGCCTGCGCATTCGTGGCTTTGGAATCGTTGATGAAGCGCACGCCTTCGATCTCGCCGACGCGTTCCATGCGGTGCGCAAGACCCGGGAAGGTTCTGAGACCTTCCATGATGGTCTGCGGATCAAGGCCAAGGGCCCGGCAGGCCGCATAGGCCGCGACGGCGTTCTGGTGATTGTGCTTGCCCGGCAGTGCGGCGCATTCGGCGAGGTTGCCAACGAAGACGGCATTGCCGCTGTTGGAATCATAGAGCCGTCCGTCCACGGCGCTTACACCGCGGCCGAGCGCATAACTTGAGGAGACCTGCACCACACGGGCCGGCCCGCGCGCCGCGAGGCCGATGGCAATGGACTGGGTGACCACATCATCGAACCCGACCACGGCAGTGTCCCGCTCGGTCTGGTTCTGGAAGATCCGCATCTTGGCAGCCTGATAGCCATCCATGCCGCCATGGCGGTCCAGATGGTCCGGGCTGATATTCAGCAGGACAGCCACATCGCAGTGCAGGCTCTTCACCAGGTCCAGCTGGTAGGAGCTGAGTTCCAGCACATAGATCGCATTGGCATGCAGGGCCGCAAGGTCCAGCACGCCGGTGCCGATGTTCCCGCCGATCCGCGCGTCGCGGCCAGCCTGTTTCAGGATATGCCCGATCAGGGCCGTCGTCGTCGACTTGCCGTTCGTGCCGGTTATGCCGACAATTTTCGGGCGACCGCGTTCCGGCAGGCTCTGCACGGCGCGGGCGAAGAGTTCCATGTCCCCGACGATCGGCACGCCGGTCATTTCTGCCATGCGCACGATGCGGTGCGGCTGTGGGAATTTGTAGGGAATGCCCGGTGACAGGACGAGCGCGGCAAAGGTCTGCCAGTCGCGCTTGTTGATGTCCGACAGGGTCAGGCCCGCGGCTTCCGCCTTACGGCGGGTGTCTTCATTGTCATCCCACGCATGAACACGCGCGCCGCCGGCCTTCAGGGCCTTGGCAGCGGAAAGGCCGGTGCGGCCAAGGCCGAACACCGCAACATCCCTTCCTGCGTATTCCGTGATCGGGATCATGCGCGCTCGCTCACCTCAGCTTCAGGGTTGCAAGGCCCGCAAGGGCGAACAGGACGGACAGGATCCAGAAGCGGACGACGACCCGGGTCTCCGGCCAGTTCTTCTTCTGGAAATGGTGGTGCAGCGGCGCCATCAGGAAGATGCGCTTGCCTTCGCCGGTCAGGCGCCGGGTCAGCTTGAACCAGATGACCTGCATGATCACGGACAGCGCCTCGATCACGAACAGGCCGCCGATCACAACGAGCGCGAACTCATGCTTGGTCGCCACGGCCACGACGCCCAGCATGCCGCCGAGGCCGAGCGAGCCGGTATCACCCATGAAGACTTTCGCCGGATAGGCATTGTACCAGAGGAACCCCATGCCTGCGCCCATCATGGCGCCCAGCAGCACGGCCAGCTCCCCTGCGCCCGGCGCGAACTGGATACCGAGATATTCGGCGAAGACGAAGTTACCGGTCAGGTAGGCGATCATCGCATACGCGGCCGCGGCGAACGTCATCGGCACAATGGCGAGGCCATCGAGGCCATCTGTGAAGTTCACTGCATTAGCACTGCCGACCACGACGATCATCCCGAACAGGATGAAGAACATGCCGAGCGGCAGGAAGTAGTTGTTGACGAAGGGCACCGCGACACCGCCGGAGAAATCCGGATCGGCCGGCGTCACGCTGGTTTGCGGCGCGAAGGCAGCAATCTGCTCGGCCAGGCCGTTCAGCGCGCCCCATTCAGCATGGCCTTCGGGCGTGTGCGCGCCGTGCAGGCCCATGATGAACGCACAGGCCACGGCGGCAATGCCGAAACCGGCCAGCAAGCGCACCTTGGCGGAAACACCAGCATCGGTCTGCCTGGTCACCTTGGCATAGTCATCGAGGAAGCCGAGGATTGCGTAGGACAGGGTCACGAACAGGGTGACCCAGATGTAAGGATTATTCAGGTTCGCCCAGAGCAGGACGCCGACGACCAGGCCGAGCCAGATCAGGAAGCCGCCCATGGTCGGTGTACCGCGCTTTTCCAGCTGCTGTTCCAGCGACAGGTCGCGAATGGGCTGGCCCTTGCCCTGGCGGGCACGCAGGAAATTGATGATGGTGTCGCCAAATATCACCGTCACCAGGAACGCCGTGACCACGGCCGCGCCTGTGCGGAAAGTAATATAGTTGAGAACGTTCAGGATACCGCTGTCAGCGGCCAGCCATTCGTACAGCATCAACTAACCCCTGCAGCACCTTCTGTGCCGCTTGCCATCTTGCCCATGTCTGCCGTTGCACTCCATTGGCGCAAACGGTCTGCTAGTCGTCCCATCCCGGATGCATTCGAGCCTTTGATCAAGACCACGTCGCCATCCCGAAGTGCATTTTCCAGTGCATTAAGAAGTTCGTCGGCCTTTGGCGCCCACACCTTCTGCAGGTCTGTCGGCAGCGCCTCGGCCAGATGAGTCATTTTGTCCCCTGCCAGGAACACGCCCGCCGCGCCGGTCTCCACGACCGGTTCGGCCAGGCCCGCATGTTCCGCATCCGACGTATCGCCGATTTCCAGCATCTCACCCAGCGCGACCAGCCGCCTGCCTGCACCGCGTTGTTTCAATGAGGAAAGTGCAGCTCGCATGGAGCCCGGATTGGCGTTGTAGGCGTCATCGATCATCAGGAAGCTGCCGCCGCCGGGCAGGGCGAGGCGCTCGGCCGTGCCGCGTCCGGCGGGCGGGGCATAGCCCGAAAGCGCCTCGGCGCAGTCATTGACTGCCGCACCGGTTTGCGTCGCTGCCAGCAGCGCAGCAGCGACATTCATTGCCCAATGTTCACCAACCGCTTCCAGCCTCACCAGCACCGGCTTGCCGACCACATCGACCTGAATACGGCTGGTCACACCGTCGGTTTCATAGCCGACGACGCGCGCGGTCGCATCCGGCCCGCGGCCGAAGGATTCCATGTTCCCGGTCGGGCACAGCGACCGTGCCCGGTCTGCCAGATATTCGAAGAATGTGTCGTCCGACGGCAGGATGAAGGTGCCGCCTGCCTCAAGGCCTTCAAAGATATCGGCTTTCTCGCGTGCGACGGCTTCGAGGCTGCCAAGGCCCTCCAGGTGCGCTCCGGCGATACAGGTGATGATCCCCGTATGCGGACGGACCATGCGGCTGCGCGGGGCGATCTCGCCGGGGGTCGACATGCCGATTTCAAAGACGGCACGCTCAGTCTCTTCCGGCATGCGGGCCAGCGTCAGCGGGACGCCCCAGTGATTGTTGAAACTTTTCTGGCTCCAGTGCGCCGGGCCAAGCGCGCGGTAGATCCGCGCCAGCATTTCCTTGACGCTGGTCTTGCCGGCCGAGCCGGTGATCGCCGTGCGGTGCGCAGCGCAGCGGGCCCGGGCTGCGACACCCAGCTGCTCCAGCGCTGTCAGCGTGTCATCGGCGACGACCTGCGGCCCCTCTCCCTTCTTGCGGGAGACGAGCGCCCCGGCGGCACCAGACTCGAAAGCGGCCTCGACGAAGTCATGCCCGTCGCGCTGGTCCTTCAGCGCAACGAACAGATCCCCCGGCTGCAGGGACCTTGTGTCGATCGACACAGTGCCCGTCACCGTAAAGGGCGCAGTCGCAATGCCGCCGGTGGCAAGGGTGATGTCGTCGGAGGTCCAGAGCGGTTTCGTCATGCACGCACCGCTCCCAGCGCTTCACGCGCCGTGTCCTGATCGGAGAAGGGATGGATTTCCTTGCCGATGATTTGGCCAGTCTCGTGACCCTTGCCGGCAATGACGAGCGTGTCGCCTTTTTTCAGCTCTGCGATAACGGTGCGGATGGCTTCGCCGCGATCGCCGATCTCGCGGGCGTCCGGGCAACCGACCAGAACCTGCTTGCGGATTTCAGCGGCGTCTTCCGTCCGCGGATTGTCGTCCGTCACGATCACATCGTCGGCCTGCCGGGCGGCGATCTCGCCCATGAGGGGACGCTTGCGCGCGTCGCGGTCGCCGCCACAGCCGAAGATGACTTTCAGGTCACCGGCCGTGTGCGGGCGTACGGCGCGCAGCAGCACGTCCAGGCCGTCCGGCGTATGCGCATAATCGACAAAGACAGCGGCCCCGGATTCGGTCTTGCCGATGAACTCCATCCGGCCTTTGACCGGTTCCAGATGGGTCAGGCCATCGGCGACCTGGTCGAACTCCATGCCCAGCGACAGGCAGATCGCGGCGGCGGCCAGCGCGTTCAGCGCCTGGAACTCACCGATCAGCGGCAGTTCCAGCGGCTTCTGTTCCACGTCACGCCAATAGAGATGCAGGATCTGCCCTGTGGCGCGCGGCATGATCTCGTCGATCCAGAGGTCTTCCCCGCGCCAGCCGAAGGACACGATCGGCATGAGATTGCCGAGGGCAGCGGCTTCGAAATCATTGCACTGTTCGGAATCGGCATTGACGATGGCGGGCACACCCGGCCGGCCAAGCTCACGGAACAGGCGCAGCTTGGCGGAGAGGTATTCCTCCATCGTCGAATGGTAATCGAGATGGTCCTGCGTGAAGTTCAGGAAGGCGACGGCGGAGAGGTCCACCCCGTCGAGGCGGTGCTGTTCCAGGCCGTGGCTGGAGGCCTCCATCGCGCAATGGGTGACGCCCTGCCGTGTCAGTTCGGCGAGCGTTTCGTGAATGGTCACCGGATCGGGCGTCGTGTGGCCGACATCGATATGACCTTCGGGGCCGATGGCGCCCAGCGTGCCCATGGAGGCGGACTTTATCCCGGCTTGCGCCCAGATCTGGCGGCAGAAATCCACGGTGGAGGATTTGCCGTTCGTGCCGGTGACCGCCACTACGGTGCCCGGCTGGGAATTGTAGAAACGCTTCGCGGCCAGCGCGAGCGCCCGGCGCGGTTCGTCATCGACGATATGGGTGACGGACACCTCATCGGCCGCGTCGCCGGAGAGGATCGCCACGGCGCCCTTCTCGATCGCGTCCGGAATGAACCGGCGCCCGTCGGTGACGCTGCCCTTCAGGGCCGCGAACAGATAGCCCGGTTTCACGTTACGGCTGTCTGCCGTCATCCCGGTGATGACGGTGTCGCCATTCGGCGCATCAGGGAACAGGTCTTTCAGTTTACAGGTCACAGCGAAGTCCTCTCATCTCCGGAGCGGTACGCGTCTCCTGCAGGACGGAAATCTTCAAAGCGTGGGGCGATGCCGAGCAGCGGCGCGACACGTTCTATGATGCGACCTGCGGTCGGCGCCGCATTCTGGGAAGCCACAGAGCCTCCCGGTCCGGCTTTGGGATCATCCAGTGTCACAATCAAGGCATACTGCGGGCTGTCATAGGGAAATATCGCCGCAAAGCTGGAGATATTGCGCCCGTCATCATAGCCGCCCGGCACAGGCTTCTCCGCCGTGCCGGTCTTCCCTGCCACGCGGTAGCCTGCCACTTCGGCATTCTTGCCCGTTCCGGTCAGCACCGCTTCGCGCATCATCGCGTTCACGAGGTCTGCCGTGATGGCCGACATCACGCGCACCGGTTTCGACTTGCGGGCCTCATCGACGATCAAGGTCGGCGCCACACGCTCCCCGCCATTGGCGAAGGCAGCGAAAGCGGACAGGAATGCCATAGGCGTCACGGCGATGCCGTGACCATAGGCCATCGTCGCCGCGGTCAGGTCGTCCATGCGCTCGGGCAGGATCGGCGCGGCGCTGCCAGCGAGTTCGACGGGCGAGCGATCAAGCAGGCCAGCGGTTTTCAGGAAATCCTGCTGGCGGCGCGGGCCGAGCTTCTGGTTGATGTGCACAGTGCCGATATTCGAGCTTTCGGCGATGATCGTCGTGACATTTGCACGTGTACCGATGGGGTGCAGGTCCGAAATCGTATAGCCGTGCATCTCGATCGGATCGTGGACATCAAATATGTCGGTCGGACGGATCGCCCCGGCTTCGAGGGCCGCCGCCACGGTCAGCGGCTTGAAGACAGAGCCGAGCTCATAAAGCGCGCCCGTCGCCCGGTTCATGCGGGACGGATCGTCGATGGCGATGTCGGACGAGCGGTTCGGATTGAAAGGCGGCCAGCTGGCCATGGCGCGGACTTCGCCGGTACGCGCCTCCATCAGGATGACCGCCGCCCCTTCGAACCCGTCAGCCGCCGCCGAAGCGGCAAGCTCTGCCTCGACCGCCGCCTGAACGCCATTGTCGATGGTCAGGCGCAGCGGTTCCCCGCCTGCGGTGAGACGGTCATTCTGGCTGAACTCGACCCCGCCGGCGCCAACGCCGTCAACGTTCACGAAGCCCAGCACATGGCCGGCGAGCGTCCCGCGCGGATAGGCCCGGCTGATCTCTTCCTTGAACCAGAGGCCTTCGAGACCGAGGTCGAACACGGTCTGGCGCTGGCGCGGGGTCAGGCCGCGCTTCACCCAGACAAATTCCCGCGACTGGTCGGACAGGCGGCTCGTCAGGCTGTCGGCATCGACGTCGGGCAGGACACCGGCGATGCGGGTTGCCACTTCGCGCGGATCCCAGATCAGCTGCGGATTGGCGACCAGCGAGTAGACGGTGACGGACGTCGCGAGCTGCTCACCGTTCCGGTCGACAATGTCGGCCCGTTTGACCTGTTCGCCAGCCCGCATGGCCAGCGTGCCGGAATCGCGGTCAGGCGCCAGCGCCAGGTAGCCGGCCTTGCCGGCCAGCACCACAAACAACGCGCTGAGGCCGAGGCCGACCAGCCGTGTCCGGTGGCGCGACGCTTCCGTCATTCAGGCGCCTCCACAGAAGCGGCATCCCTGGCGGGATCGACCGGAAGACCGACCAGCGCATCCAGATCACGCTCATTGGCCATCTGCTCCGGGCGTGGCGGCGCCATGCCCAGCTCGTTGCGGGCGTATTCCTCGATCCACTCGCGGCGGCTCATATGGGAAAGCTCGGTTTCCAGCAGCGCCTTTTCGTGGCGGGCGTCCTCGATCTGGGCTTCCACGGCCATCAGTTCGGCCGCCGTGTCCTTGGCGCCGTATTTCGCCCGGTAGAGGCTGAACACCAGCAATCCGACAATGACGAGACCCAGAATGAATGCGCGGCGGCTCATGACACGTCCTCCAGTTGCGAAAGCGGGGGCAGGTTCATGCCATCATCCGCTTCTTCGTCGATTGCAGGCGCTTCGGTCCGGATCGCCGCCCGCAATTTTGCAGATCGTGCACGCGGATTGCCTTCCACTTCCTTATCCTGGGGCAGGATCGCCTTGTTTGGGCGCAGTTCGAAAGTCGGTTCCGGGCCTTTGGCCATCAGCGGCATGTGGCGGGATCCGCCGGTATTCTTGCCGGACCGGTCGCGCAGCCATTGCTTCACCATCCGGTCTTCCAGCGAATGGAAGGTGACGATCACCAGACGCCCGCCGGGCTTCAACAGCCGTTCGGCCGCCACCAGCGCCCGGGCCAGCTCGCCCAGCTCGTCGTTCACATACATGCGGATCGCCTGGAAGGTCAGCGTGGCAGGGTGAATCCGGCTGCCTTTCCGGCCGCCCACAGCGGTCTCGACCGTTTCGGCGAGGTCCAGCGTGGTCTCGAACAGTTTTTCCTTGCGGCGCTGGACGATCTGGCGGGCAATCCGGCGCGCCTGCTTCTCTTCACCGAGGCGGAAGATGACATTGGCGAGATCGCCTTCGGCCATGTGGTTCACGACATCCGCAGCGGTGGGACCTGCAGCGCCCATGCGCATGTCCAGCGGGCCGTCCTTGTTGAAGGAAAAGCCGCGATGACCCTCATCGATCTGGAAGCTGGACACACCGATATCCAGCACAACGGCATCGACCTGATCGCATCCGGTCGCCTCGACCAGCGCATCCATTTCGCCAAAACGGCCCAGCAGCGGGGTGATGCGGTCGGTCTGGGCGGCGAGGGCCTCGGCCCGCATGATGGCGTCGAGGTCGCGGTCGATCGCAAAGACGGAGCACTTCGCCGCCGTCAGGATGGCACGCGTATAGCCGCCACCGCCGAATGTGCCATCTACAACGCGGTCGCTGTCCTTGAGGTCGAGGGCAGCGAGCACCTCATCGAGCATGACGGGCTTGTGCCCGGAAGCGGCGGTTTCGGGCCGGGGTTTGGTGGTCATCATCCATCCCCTCCCTCAACGAGTTTCAGGTCGGGATAGAGGCCCATTTCGTGCTGGCGCAACACCTCATTATAGGCCTGGCCCAGCGCCTCGAGCGTCTCCGGTTTCGCAGCGGTTTCGGACATGGCCGTGGTAAATGCGGCGTGCTTTTCGGGGTTCCAGATCTGGAAGCTGTCGATATTGCCGGCGAACTTCACACGGCCGTCGAGACCGGCTGCCGCGATCAGCTCATCGGTCAGCTTGATGCGGCCGGTATCGTCCATCTTCAGGTCGGCCGAGCCGGCGATGATCGAGGACACGAGCGCCTTGCGGACCGGGGATTGCGGGGGCAGGCGGGTCAGCGTCGCGCGGTACATGGCCATCAGGGCTTCGCCGCCGCCTTCCAGGCAACCGGATCCGTCGAGGGCAGGCCACAGGAATATCCGGTTTCCACCGCCAAGCGCAGCGCGAAAGGGAGCCGGGATGGACACCCGCCCTTTTGCGTCAATTGCACTTTCATAGGTGGATACAAACACCCGCCAGCCCGATCTTCGTTTGCCTAAACCCCGCATGGGTAAACCATGTCTTAATTTGGAGTATCATGGGCAGACATGGGCCTCAATGGGCGAGACACGTGAATCGAAATATCCACAACAGCCCCGCACAGGAACACCAAGCGATCCAACCATGAACAAACCGGAACAAACGGGTGGGCCGACATGGGCAGGAACCGAATTTCCTTTTTGAATCAGCTCGATGCCGAAACAGACTCGGTTATCCACAGCCAGATTAAAAGTTACTGAGTTTTTAACATTTGAAGCCTGCGGTTTGCGCAGCCATCCAGAAATCATCTCGCAGAAACTTGGTTTCACTTACCAGGCACTGGGATTCGACTTGTACGCCGCCGAAGCAATCAGGTGGTTTTCTTGAGACACCCGGTCGCCGCATACGGGTCGCTCAAGATCCGTTAAGATCATGCTGAAGTCCGGAGAGTGAGGAAATCAGGCCCGACAAGCCATCTGGCTTGGGAGGGGGACGGTGCCGAGCGCCCTGATGGGTGGCGGACGCTTTGTTCCGGCTTGCCGGGCCATTTTCGCCGTTCGAAACGAGGGTCTTGGGTGGGGAGTTGAGATAACCCGCCCCGAACGGTTCATGAGCAATATGTCTGGCGGCGCCAAATGGTTCCAATTTTTCTCGCCTCGGCTGAAGTTTTTTCCTCTCAAAGTCACCCAGGGCTGATTTTCCGAACCATCACGCAGCGAAAAAACAAGTCAGTTAATTGTTTTTGCTGGGCATTTTCGGGTTTCAGGGTTGTGGGAGTTTTTCCCTGCGACAAAAAGAAATTTTGATGGATTGTCGTTAGGCCATAGATCGAACCTATGATTATCCCGACACTCCGCCAGTTGCAGTTCCTGGTCGCGCTCGGCGAGACGGGATCCTTTTCCCGCGCAGCCGAAGCCTGCCATGTCACCCAGCCAACGCTGTCTGCCGGAATTCGCGAACTGGAAGACCTGCTGGGCGTCAAGCTGGCCGAGCGAGAGGCCCGCGGCGCCAGCCTCACCCATGCCGGCGAGATCGCCCTCGCCCGCGCCTCGGCGCTGCTGAACGATGCCCATGCGCTCGTGCAGGCGGTGCAGAGCGCCGGCGCCCTGCTGACGGGCCCCTTCCACCTCGGCGCCATCCCCACCATCGCCCCTTTCGTGCTGCCGCAGACCGTGCGGGCCCTGAACACGGCCTATCCGGACCTGAAACTCTACCTGCATGAGGACAAGACCGGACGCCTGATCGACCAGCTGCGCACCCGTACGCTGGACGCCGCCCTGATCGCGCTGCCCTGGGATACGCCCGGCATCGAGACCATGACGCTGCTGGACGACGAGTTCCTGTTTGCCGCCCCGGCCAATCACCCGCTGGCGAAGAAGAACGGGCTCGCCCCGGAAGACCTGGCGGACGAGAACTTGCTGCTGCTGGAAGACGGCCACTGCCTGCGCGACCATGCCCTCTCCATCTGCCGCATGCGGACAGGCGCCCGGAAGGACCAGGTGGCCGCGACCTCGCTCGGTACGCTGGTCAACATGATCGCCGGCGGGCTCGGCGTCTCGCTCCTGCCCAGGCTGGCGGTGGATCACGGGCTGAATGTCGGCAGCGATGTTGCCGTGCGCGAGTTTGTGCGCCCGGTCATCGGACGCCGGATCGGCATCGCCTGGCGGGCCGGCAGCCCACGGGAAGCCGATGCGAGGAAAGTGGGCGAAGTCATCAAGGAACAGCTCACCGCTACCGGTGTTTGAGAGCTGCTGAGGATTTTTCCGGACACGGTCAATTTCCGCTATCCCGGCCGCCATAACCGGGCTAGTGCGGATTCCGTTCTCAACACAGCTTACGGACCCCCAAATGCAAACCGGCCCGTTTCCCGCCAGCAGGCCTGACGCATGCGCCTGAACGATGCCTGGCTGGCCTCGCTTTCGGCCGGCGCCGTCAATCTCGTACTGGGCGCGAACCTGCCTTACCTGCCGGTCTGGATGGAGAAGGCCGGTGGCATGTCGGGCGCGGAAATCGCCGGGGCAGGCACGCTCGCCGCACTGATCCGCATCTTCGCCGGACCGCTCGCCGCAGGCCGGGCGCAGTCGCACGGGCTTCGCGCCACACTGGCGGGCACAATGGCCGTCTGCCTCGCCGGATACGCGCTGCTCTTCCCAGACGTGCCGCAGGCAGCCGCCTTCCTTGTCTGCGTCGCCATCTATAGTGCGACCAACGTCTCCGGGCCGCTGTTCGAAGCGGTGCTGATCTACGGCACACGGAATGCCCGGCCGGATTACGGGCAGGGCCGCGCCATCGCCTCGCTCGCTTTCGTGGTTTCCAACCTGGCGGGCGGCGCCGTCCTCTCGGCCTTCGGACCGGACGGTATCCTCACCTATCTCATCATCGCGGCCCTGTTGGCGACAATCGCGCCGCTGTTCACGCGGGAGGGCGCGCGGAAGGTTCTGCCGAAGCGCACCATTCTCAGCACATTTACGGAGGGCTTCTCGCTTTACCGTCTGCCCGCGCTCTTCGCCTTCATCCTGGCCGCAGCGCTGATCCAGGCGAGCCATGGCGTCTATTACGCTTTCTCGTCCGTGATCTGGGTATCGCAAGGCATTTCCGGCTCCAGCATCGGCGTGCTCTGGGCGGTCGGCGTGGTGACAGAGATCGCGCTCCTGCTGCTCTCCGGGCGGCTCCTGCGAGGCTTCAGTTCGGTTGGCCTGCTCTGGCTGGGCGGGCTCGGCGCCATGATCCGCTGGACGGCGGCGGGATTCGTCCTGCCGGTCATGGCCGCGGCCCTGTTCCAGACGCTGCACGCAGCCTCATTCGCGTTGACGCACCTGGCCACGATGCGCTTCCTTCAGCAGGCATTGCCGGATGAGCGCCTGCCGCTGGCCTATGCCGTGAACGGCGCGCTCGTGTTCGGGCCGATCCTCGCGTTGTCCACTTTCCTGTCCGGCCTTGCCTATGATGCCCTCGCCCCCGGCGGCGCGAGCGCGCAGACACACATCTACTGGCTGATGGTGCTGGCCGCAGGCGCGGGCCTCGCCGTCGCAGCCGTCACACGGCCGACGCCCGCCACAGTGGCCAGCTCGATCGACGAAGACGCCTGAGCGCGGCCACATCACCGAAAACTGGTTGACAATCCCAATCACATAACAAGTTATATATCCTGTGAATCAGGAGACTGGGCATGACACGAGACGTTCTGGCTGAAATGGGACCGCTGGCGCTCGGCAGCCGGCTGAAGCGGCTGGCAGAGCGGATGCAGGCCGACGCAACGAAAGTGTTCGCCGACCGGGGCCTGCCCATTCAGGGCACGCATTTCCCGCTTCTGGCGGCACTCTCCACCTACGGCCCGCTCAGTGTCAGCGAAGCGGTAGAGGCCGTCGGCATCAGCCAGCCTGCCGTCACCCGCATCCACAACGCCCTGCAGAAGATGGGGCTCACCACCGTCTCGCCCGTTGAAGGCGACAGCCGGCAGAAGCAGATCCGCCTGACGCCTGAGGGCGAAACCCTGGTCAACGCGCTGAAGCGCGATCTCTGGCCCCAGGTGCGCCGCGCGGCCCAGCGCCTCTGCGAAGGCCCCGATGCAGACTTCCTGACCCAGATCGGCCGGGTCGAAGCGGCGCTGCAGGAACGCTCGCTGCACGACCGTATCCTGGATGAGGGCGCAGGCCCGGCGCTCAGGCTGGTCAATTATGACGACCGCCTCGCCCCCGACTTTGACGCCATCACCCGCGAATGGGTGGAAGACATGTTCACGCTGGAGGAAAAGGACATCGAGATCATCGAGCATCCGCGCGAGATGATCATCGACCGGGGCGGCGATATCCTGTTCATCGAAGCGGCGGGACTGGGCATCATCGGCACTTGTGCCCTGATGCCGGTGGAGGGCGATACGTTCGAACTGACCAAGATGGGGGTCCGCGCCAGCGCGCGCGGCCTGAAGGCCGGAGAATTCCTCCTGCAACGGACAATCGAGCGTGCCCGGCAACTGCCCATCGGCACGCTGTTCCTGTTGACCAACAGGAAATGCGCAGCTGCCATTCATCTCTATGAGAAGGCCGGCTTCGTCCATGATGCGAACATCATGGAACGCTACGGCAAACGCTATGCGCGCTGCGATGTAGCCATGTCATTTGACCTGTCGAGACCGCCTCAGGGCTGAGGCGGCCTCAAACCGGTCAAAGGATGATCAGCTGGCTTCGCGCTCGTGCATGTCGAGATCGTACTCGCGCACCTTGCGGTAAAGCGTCGAGCGGCCGATGCCGAGACGGCGGGACACTTCGCTCATATGGCCCTGATAATAATCGATGGCATACTGAAGGATGTCGCGTTCGATGTCCTGCAGGGCGCGCATCTCGCCATCGGAATCCATGATGGAGACCGGGCCTTCACCAACAGCCGCAACACCGGGGGCAGCCGGAACGGCCGCTTCGGCTGAGGTTGCGGCCGGGGCCGCCGGCAAGCTGGCGATGTCCGGCATCTGGCCGGAAATCTGCGGGAAGTCCTGCGGACGCAGCTTGTCGCCATCGCAGAGGACCACGGCGCGGAAGACAGCGTTCTCCAGCTGACGGACGTTGCCCGGCCAGTCGAAGGCATAGAGCATTTTCATCGTGTCGTCAGAAACACCGGACACTTTCGTGCCTTCGCTCGCATTGAAGCGGGCGATGAAGTGATCGACCAGCGCCGGAATGTCGTCGCGGCGTTCGCGAAGGCTCGGCATGTCGATCGGGAACACGTTGAGGCGGTAAAACAGGTCTTCGCGGAATGTGCCCTCGGCCACTTGCTGGGACAGGTCGCGGTTGGTGGCGGAGATAATCCGCACATCGACCTTTGTCGGACGGCGTGAGCCGACGGCATCGACTTCGCCTTCCTGCAGCGCACGCAGCAGTTTCACCTGCGCGTCCAGCGGCAGTTCGCCGACTTCATCCAGGAAGAGCGTGCCGCCATCGGCCTCGACAAACTTGCCGAGCGCTTTGGAGACGGCACCGGTAAAGGCGCCCTTCTCGTGACCGAACAGGATCGACTCGACCAGGTTTTCCGGAATGGCCCCGCAGTTCACGGTCACAAACGGCTTGCCGACGCGGGTCGAGGCACCCTGGATACAACGGGCAACAACTTCCTTACCCACACCGCTTTCACCGAGGATGAGGACCGGAATGTCAGAGACTGCAGCGCGCTCGGCCAGGCGGATCACCTGACGCATCGGCGCAGCCGACGCGATCATGTCATCAAACGCCATACCGCCTTCCGCCTTGCGGGCGAGGCGTTTCACTTCGCCGGTCAGCGACTGCATCTTCAGGGCGTTCCGGATGCTGACAACCACGCGTTCCGGATTGGCCGGCTTCACGATAAAGTCGACGGCGCCGCCGCGCATGGACTGGACAATCGTGTCGATGCCGCTGGTTGCGGTCAGCATGATCACCGGCAGGTCCTGCCGTTTGGCGGCCAGACGCTCCAGCGTTTCCATCCCGGACAGGCCCGGCATGGTCAGGTCCAGGAGGACGACATCAATGCCATCCTTCGGGTCCGCAGCCAGCGCAATGCCAGCTTCGCCATCCGGCGCCGTGCGGCAGGCAAAGCCCGCCTTTTCCACAGCCGCCTGAAGCAGGCGGCGTTGCGTCGGATCGTCATCGATAACGAGGACCGTCTTTGCCATGTTTTCATCACCCTATTGGTTGCCAGGCAGGTCTTTGCGCCCGCTCAGGCATGGTCGGTTGTTCAATCCGGCACATTGGGCGTGCCACATCGTTACGGCCCGTTCTGACACAGGGGGATGGAGTTACGGTTGAAGGAATAGATGAAATTTGCCGTATCCGGCGGTTTCGATTCCGCATGTTGAATCCTATGCGCGTCACATGTGCCGCAGGCGGACTTGGTCAGAACTGACCACTGGCCGCCGCAGCCTATTGAAATCGGAACCGAGCACCGGTCCTCAGCCCACCGGACCTTTCCGGGACGGCTCGGCCGAGGGCTTTATGTGCGAAACACAGACCCGGATTCCGACGGCTCGGCTGGCCGGAAGACAGATTCGGATTCGGCATGAAGAATGCCACTTCTCGACGATCCAAGTCCCCATTTCGCCGATTAGGCGCATTATTCTTGGTAGATAAATCGAGAATTCTACAAATGTAATCTTTAGACCGGGCCACGCGTCAGGCGCACGGAAGAAAGTCCCAATGCGTAGTATTTATTGCAGTATTCGTCATTCCCAAGCGCGTGCGACTCTCTGAATTTTCGACACCCGCCAATTGCCACCCCGCTCCGAGCGCAAAAGTTACGCAAATTACGGTTGCGATCACCGGACCGCCTGATATTCATCGCGGTCGATATGACCATAAGGGACGCGGTAGAATTGGCATCTCGGGGAAACGATCTCATGAAGGACAATTCTCAGGACAAGGACCAGCCCGAAAGTGCGCCGAAGGAAATCCCGGTCGGCGCCTCTCAGGCCCTGAATTCTGCCCTGCAGAAAACCTTCGAAGCCCTGCTTCAGGAACCCGTTCCCGAAAAATTCGAAGCCCTGATCGCCCGCATTCGGGACGAAGAGACACGGCGGGCTGAAAAGTCCGACGACGAGGAAAGCTGAGCGCTTTTTCCGCTTCTTTTCGAAGGCAATGTCTCAGATTCACACGCAAAACTGACCCGGTTCGGTCCAGGAAGGTTATGACCTGACCGTCTCCTTTTGGAGCAGAACAAGCGTTCAGGCGCCGGTCGTCTCCGCCAGCCATTGCGTGTGCGAGGCAAGCATCAGGCCTTCCCGCGCGATCCAGTCCGGATTGTAGCAAGTGTCCAGATAGCGCTCGCCGCCATCGCAGATCAGCGTTGCCACAGAGCCCGGCTGACCGGCCGCCCGCATCTCATCCATCAGGTGCAGCGCCGCCCAGACATTCGTTCCGGTCGACCCGCCGCATTTGCGGCCCAGCACCTTTTCCAGCCAGTGGATCGTCGCAATGGAGGCGGCATCCGGCACCTGCATCATCCGGTCGATGACGCGCGGCTGGAAGGAGGCTTCGACGCGTGGACGCCCGATACCCTCGATCCGTGACTTCGTCTTGATCCGCAGGGACGGATCACCTGTGCGGTAATGATCGTAGAAAACCGAATTTTCCGGATCGGCCACGCATAGCTGCGTCTTTGCGGCAAGATCACAGCGGTAACGGATATAGCGCCCGATCGTGGCAGAGGTGCCGCCCGTGCCAGCGCTCATGACCACCCAGTCGGGGATCGCATGATCTTCCAGCGCAAGCTGCGCAAACAGGCTGTCGGCGATGGAGTTGTTGCCCCGCCAGTCAGTCACCCGTTCGGCAAAGGTGAACTGGTCCATGAAATGGCCACCGGCCTCGCAAGCCAGCCGCTCGGCCTCGGCATAGATATCGCCAGGCGCCACCTCGTACGGCTCCCCGCCATAAAAGGTGATCTTCTCGATCTTCGAAGGTGCGGTCCCCTTCGGCATCACGGCGATGAAGCGCAGGCCGAGCAGGCGCGCAAAATAGGCCTCCGACACGGCCGTCGACCCGGAGGAGCATTCCACGATCACCGTGTCCGGCCCGATATGCCCGTTGCAGAGGCCATAGAGATAGAGCGACCGCGCCAGCCGGTGCTTCAGGCTGCCGGACGGGTGGATGGACTCGTCCTTCAGGTAGAGCGTCTGGTCCGGGAATGCCGGCAGGTCCACCTTGATCAGGTGCGTGTCGGCAGAGCGGTTGAAGTCCGCATTGATCTTCTGCACCGCCTCGCGCACCCAGGCGCGATCCATGATGGGCACTGAACAGCCTTCCGCCATGCCAGCCTCCTCTATTCCAGACATCGTCGCCCTCAATGCGCCAGAAGCACCAGCGCGACAACACCGGCAGCCACAAGCAACACACCTGCGATCTCTCTCGGCGTGACTTTCTCACGAAAGAAGAGGATCGAGATGGCCAGCGTGAAGATCACCTCCACCTGCCCCACGGCCCGCACATGGGCTGCATTTTCAAGCGTGAACGCCGTGAACCAGGCGAGGGAGCCGAGCATGCCGGTGATGCCCACCAGCGAGGCCACGCGCCAGGCCCGAACGAGATGGGCCACCTGCCCGCGCTCCCGCCAGATCAGCCAGCCTGAAATCGCGATGGCCTGGAACACGGTCACGAAGGCGAGCGCAGCCGACGCCCTCAGCACCACGCCGCCTTCCGGCAGCGAAAGCGATGCTCCGCGATAGGCGACCGCGGAGAGACCGAACAGTCCGCCGGACAGCACGCCGATCCAGACTTTGCTGTCGATCCGGAAACGCGCCTTTCCCTCACCGCCCGGCATGGAGACGAGGATCACGCCCAGCAGGCTGATGAGGATGGCGATGGCAGCCCCGCCTGTCAGCCGGTCTCCCAGAAGGACGATGCCGAACACGGCCGTCTGCAGGGGCTCTGTCTTGGTGAAGGCCGTGGCGACCGCAAAGTTCGTGTACGAGAACAGATGGATCAGCAGGCCCGTCGCAATGATCTGCGCGAGGCCGCCGACCATGCCCCAAACATAGAAGCTGCCCGGCGGCACGCCGACGCCCTGCCCGGTCACGCCGCGAAGCGTGAAGAAGAACAGCACGGCCAGCGGCGCCGCGAAGACAAACCGGCTGGCCGTCGCCCCCCATGTGCTAAGGCGGCCTTTCAGCGTCTTCTGCAGCGCATTGCGCAAATTCTGGGAGAAAGCCGCCGCAAGGGTGACCGGGATCCAGAGTTCCATGAAGCGGTCTCGTCAGCACACAGCCGACCTCTCTCCCGCGCGCGATGCACAGGAGAAAAGCGCTGTTTTCAAAGGATGATCAGGCCGCCTGGCGTTTTGCCTTGCGGTTTTCCAGCTTGTTGACCGCGTGGAGATAGGCCTTCGCACTCGCGACCAGCGTATCCGGGTCGGACGCCCGGCCGGTGGCCATGAAGCCATCGGCATCGTTCAGGCGCACAGACACGGTCGCCTGCGCATCCGTGCCACCGGTCACGGCATGCACCTGATAGAGGTCCAGCTTGCCGGTATGCGGGATCAGCGAACGAATCGCGTTGAAGACCGCATCGACCGGGCCGTTGCCGCGGGCGATGGCGAACTTGTCTTCACCATCCATGACGAGGTCGATCTCGGCCGTTTGCGGGCCTTCGGTGCCGGCCACGACGCGCAGGCGCTTGAACATGGCGCGCTCGCCATCTTCCGCCAGCTGATCGTCGACCAGGGCCACGATGTCGTCATCGAAGACATGCTTCTTCTTGTCGGCCAGCGCCTTGAAGCGTTTGAAGGCGTCGTTCAGCGCGTCCTGTTCCAGCACGTAGCCCAGCGATTCCAGCTTGTCGCGGAAGGCGTGGCGGCCGGACAGCTTGCCCATCACCAAGGACGTCTTGGCGACGCCGACATCTTCCGGCTTCATGATCTCGTAGGTTTCGGAATTCTTCAGCATGCCATCCTGGTGGATGCCGCTTTCGTGCGCGAAGGCGTTCTTGCCGACGATGGCCTTGTTGTACTGCACCGGGAAGCCCGTGATGCGGCTCAGCATGGCGGAGGCACGCGAGAGGTACTCGCTCTTCACATTGGTTGTGTAGGGCAGCGTGTCCTGACGGACGCGCAGCGCCATGACGACCTCTTCCAGCGCGGCATTGCCGGCGCGCTCGCCGAGGCCGTTAATCGCGCATTCCACCTGGCGGGCGCCATTGGCGACGGCGCTGATGGAGTTGGCGACGGCGAGGCCGAGGTCATTGTGGCAGTGCGCCGACCAGATCACTTTGTCCGAATTGGCGACATTCTCGATCAGGCGCTTGAAAAGGCGACCATATTCGTCCGGGTGGGAATAGCCAACCGTGTCCGGAATATTGATCGTGGTCGCGCCGCTCTGGATGGCGACGTCGATACATTTGCACAGGAAGTCGAATTCGGTGCGGGTCGCATCCTCTGCGCTCCACTCGACATCGTCGACCAAATTGCGGGCCTGGCTGACAGAGCGGCCAACGGCTTCGAGCACGGCGTTCGGGCCCATCTGCAGCTTGTGCTTCATGTGCACGGGGCTGGTGGAGATGAACGTGTGGATGCGCGGGCGCGCCGCGTGGCGTACGGCTTCGCCGCAGCGTTCGATGTCCTTCTCGGTCGAGCGGGACAGGCCACAGATGATGGCCTCTTTCGAGCGGCGGGCAATCTCGCTGACGGAGGCAAAGTCGCCTTCCGAGGCGGCGGGGAAACCGGCTTCGATCACGTCGACGCCCATGTCTTCCATCAGGGCGGCGAGTTCGAGTTTCTCGCCATGGGTCATGGACGCGCCCGGCGATTGTTCGCCGTCACGCAAGGTGGTGTCGAAGATGCGGATATGTTCTGGCTTGGTCATGGCAGGCTGCCTGGATCTGGGGAATATCGGAAAAGGTTCGGCTGAAAATCCCCTGACCGTGCGCCTGCCCCGGACTTAGTGCGGAGCAGTCGGCACCGGCCAGGGGCCGGTAAGAAGCAGGAGTAGGGGCAAATTCTTGCGCATGGTGCGGTTATTCCGGCAGATCGCCCGAATTGTCAACCGCGCCTGAACCGATCAGGGCAACAGATTGCCCCGATCTTCGCACCCTTTGGCGCACCCAGAGGGCAATGCCCGCATAAACGGCAACCGCCGCCAGCGCCGTCAGGATTGCGGTGACCGGATTTCCCTGCAGCGCGGCCAGCAGGCTGCGGCCTGCAAAGGCGATCAGCAGGATCTTCGGAAGGCTGCCCAGCCCCATGCCGGCCCAGTAAGGTAGGAAGCGCGCATGGCTGACGCCGAACGCCATGTTGACCAGCAGCAGCGGCCCGGTCGGCACGTTACGCACCACGGCGCTGGCGACAAAGGCATTGCGCCCGATAAAGCCCGCCAGCCGGTTCGCTGTCTTGCCGGCATAGCGGCGGAAAGCCTGCTCGCCCGTCAGACGCCCGACATAAAAGGTCAGCGCGCCCGATGCCATGGTCGCGATCCAGGAATAGCCCGCCCCGGCCCAGGGGCCGAACACGGCCACGGCGGCAGCGATCAGCGCGAATTGCGGCACGCCCAGAAAGGCGGCGACGCAGAAGACAAGGATCAGCGCCGGCAGGCCCCAGGGACTGTCGGCCATGCCGTCCATCCAGGCCGTCATCGCCTCCCCGCTCGGCAGGATGCCCAGTTTTCCGAGGCCGAAGACAAGCAGCACAACGGCCAGAAGCACGCCGCCGAGCAGCATGGCCCGGCGTGCTGGCGTGTCCTCAGGAGAAGTGGCAGGCAACGGCTCTTTCATGGTGAATGCGATGTGATCCGCCACCGCCTCAACGTCAAGCAGCAACAGGCGGCAAAACTGGTGTCCGGATTGCGGCAGCCCTGCCTCCTGCCGTGCACAGCCTGAACTTATTCGGCCGCGCTCATCAGAGCCTTGTGCCGGGTGACCAGTTCATAAAGGACCACAGCGAGGCCGTGACCGGCTGTCCCGACCGTCCACCAGATCATGGCCCACATCATCACATAGCTGCCCGTGCCGATATTGATGCCGGTGAAAAGGACCATTCCGAACAGATAGCTCGCCAGACTGATCCAGAAGGACAGCCGCAGCGCCGCGCCTTTCCGGGCGACCTTCTGCCGTGACTGGGCGCGGGCTTCCGACTGGGCATCCACCGTCAGCGCCATGACATCGACATTGAAGGCCGCCGCCAGCGCCATCAGCGACTCGCGGGAGGCTTTCTCGCCCCGCTCGATCCTCTGGATTGTGCGCAGGCCGATCCCGGCGAGATCTGCCAGGTGTTCCTGTGACCAATGACGCTCCTCGCGCCATCGTCTGATCTTGGCTGCATCTGCGTGAAACTGCATGATGACCTCCCTTAACAAGGTTCGCTTCCGTCCACCAGAAAGAGCGGGAAATTCCCCTGTCAGCCACGCCATCACGGCGTCACGCGCCCGCCAGAGGGCCGCCACACCCCCGCCAACCCACGTAAACAGCGGCAAACCGGGGCGAATTACCGGGCGGCATGGCTTGACGGCATAGAGCTGACGTCTTCACCTTCGAAGAAAACAGGGAGGAATTCATGGCCGACGGAACGCAAACCGTTTTTCCGGGCTTCAAGCGCGAAACGCTGGACGATGAGATCGTCCATCCGGACCTTTATGCCAGCTGGGAAATCCATGACGTCTATACCAAGCTGAGACAGGACGACCCGCTGCACTGGACCGAGCCCGACGGCTTCCGCCCGTTCTGGTCGGTCACCAAACATGCAGACATTCTCGAGGTCGAGAAGAACAACAAGATCTTCATCAATCATGACCGCACCTATCTGAGCCCGAAAGCGGGCGAGGAATGGATCATGTCGATGACAGGCGACACCCACCTCTTCCGCACGCTCGTCGACCTCGACGATCCGGTACACATGAAGCTGCGCGCCCTGACGCAGGCCTGGTTCATGCCGCCGAACCTCCGCAAGCTGGAAGGCCGTATCGCCGAGATCGCCAAGGAACATGTCGACCACATGGCCAGCCTCGGCGGCGAGTGTGACTTCGTGAAGGAGGTCGCCCTCTGGTATCCGCTGCGCGTGATCATGGAGATCCTCGGCGTTCCGAGGTCTGATGAAAAATTCATGCTGAAGATGACGCAGGAAATCTTTGGCCCCAGTGATCCGGATGTGGCCGGTGAAAGCGAAAACAAGTCGGAGACCGGCCAGACCGTTACCAGCGACGAAGGCGTCGACCTCCTGAAAACGGCGCAGGAACTGTTCAAGTATTTCGGCGCCATCACCGAAGACCGCCGCGCCAATCCGCGCGATGATGTCTCCACCGTTATCGCCAATGGCCAGATCGACGGCCAGCCCATCGGCGATCGCGAAGCGATGTCCTATTATATCATCGTCGCCACGGCCGGGCATGACACGACCAGCTCTACCGTCTCCGGCGGCATGCTGGAACTGATCAAACGTCCGGACCAGCTGGCCAAGCTCAAGAACGACCTTTCGCTGCTACCGAATGCTATCGAGGAAATGATCCGCTGGACGACACCGGTGAAGCATTTCATGCGCACAGCGACCGAGGACTACACACTTCGTGGCAAGACGATCAGGAAAGGCGACGGGCTCGCCCTCTTCTACTGGTCCGGCAACCGCGACGAGGAAGTCTTCGAGGATCCGTTCGAATTCCGGGTCGACCGCGACGTGAAGAAACAGGTCGCCTTCGGCTATGGCGTTCATGTCTGCCTCGGCATGCACCTTGCGCGGATGGAGATCAAAGCCCTGCTGAACGAGCTGCTGCCGCGCCTTGAGTCGATCGAGCTGGCGGGCGAGCCGCAAAGCACGCGGGCCAACTTCGTCTCCGGCCTGAAAAGCCTGCCGATCCGCTACAAGCTCAGCTAGGGCGTTCGGCGGCAGCGGCAGCGGCGCTCGCCCAGGCCCATTGGAAATTGTAGCCGCCGAGCCAGCCGGTCACGTCGACGCATTCACCGATGAAGTGGAGGCCCGGTACTTGGCGGCTTTCCATGGTGCGGGAAGAGAGCCCGGCGGTATCGACGCCGCCGGCGGTCACCTCTGCCGTGCGGTAGCCTTCCGTGCCCGCTGGGCGCACCTGCCAGCTGGTGAGCGCGCCTGCAAGATCGTCCAGCACGGCGTGTGAGAGGTCGGCCAGCCGCGCCGCGGGGTCGAGACCCTGACGGCGCAGGATGAGATCGGCGAGGCGTTTCGCGAAGAAGCCTTCAAGCGCGGTGGCGAGCGTCTGCATCGGCCGGTCGCGTTTTGTCTCTTTCAACTGGCCCGCAATGTCAGTGCCCGGCAGCAGGGTCAGCATCACCGCCTCTCCGGGATGCCAATAGGAGGACACCTGCAGGATCGCCGGGCCGGAAAGGCCCCGGTGGGTGAACAGCATCGCTTCCTCGAAGGCCGCCCCGCCCGCCGTCGCGCGCACGTCGCAGGCAACGCCGGAGATGGACGCGAAGTCTTCATGGTCTGCGCCGGTGAACACGAAAGGCACGAGCGCCGCCCGTGTCGGCACGATCTCGTGCCCGAACCGGCGAGCGATGTCATAGGCAAGGCCTGTCGCGCCCATCTTCGGAATGGAAAGCCCACCCGTCGCCACGACCAGTTTCGGCGCGATGTACTCGCCGCCGGAGGTCTCCACCCGGAAGCGGCCATCGGCATGCGTCACCGAATGGATCGACGTATCGAGCCGCAATTCCCCCTGCCCGGCGGCCAGCTCGTCCAGCAGCATCTGGATGATCGCGCCGGATTTCTGGTCGCAGAATAATTGCCCAAGCGTCTTCTCGTGCCAGGTCAGGCCGTGGGCGGCCATCAGGCTGGTAAAATCCCACGGCGTATAGCGGGCGAGCGCCGACTTCGCGAAATGCGGGTTCTGGCTGATGAACCGGTTCGCCACAGTTTCGAGATTGGTGAAGTTGCACCGCCCGCCGCCGGAGATGCGCACTTTCTCCGCAGGCTTGGCCGCATGGTCCAGCACGACGACGCACTGGCCCGCCTGCCCCATGCGCGCCGCGCAGAACAGGCCCGCCGCCCCGGCGCCGAGCACGATCGCATCATATGAGAGGGGCTGGGCCGGAGACATGCCGGGCCTATGCCGCAGGACGGCCTGCCCGCGCAAGCGGCCGCAGCGGTGGCACATCCGGCCCCTCGGTAAGGTTACGTATTGATTTTTCAAAGGTCAGGCCCGACCCTGCGCGGCACAAGAGGCTACCGTGCAGGAGGCGGTTATGGGGAATCTGACGGTCGACAATCTGGCAATCTATGCCCTGATCGGGTTTGGCTGCCTGGTCGTGATCATGGTGGGCATCACCGCTTGGGTCGTGCGCAAGGCGTTCAGCGCGCCGGTGACGCCGCCGCCGGTCGAGCCCCCAAAGGATTAGAGCAGGATTAGACCGCAGACCATGACCGACGCCATCCGCCGCTCGGGCGAAGAACGACAGGCTGCGATGGAGCGGAATGCTGCCGCTCTTGGCATTGACGAGGCGCTGGTCTCGCGGCTGGTCGACACATTCTATGCCCGCGTGCGGGAAGACGATTTGCTCGGCCCCATTTTCCAGTCGGCGCTGGGGGATGACTGGGATCCGCACCTGGCGAAGCTGAAGGATTTCTGGTCGGCCATTGCGCTCGGCACGCGGCGCTATAATGGCCGCCCCATGCCGCCGCACCTGCGCCTGTCCGGGCGCATCAGCGAGGCGCATTTCGCGCGCTGGCTGGGCCTGTTCCGCCAGACCGTGGACGAGCTGATGCCGAATCCCGCCGCGGCGGACTTCTTCTACGACCGGGCCAACATGATTGGACGGAACTTTCAGGCCATGATCTTCGCGCTGAACTCATGAGTTTCGTGACAGTCTTATGACATCTACAGCCTGAATTTTCGAATCCGGTTGAAAATTCCGGCGGCTTGCGGCTGATGCAGCCCAACGCCTGCTAGCGAAGGGGCTCTCATGGCTGACGGCAAGGATCCGAAACTCGTCAAGGAAACCCTGGACAAGGACCTTGTCAAACTCGGCAGGGCAGAGGCCGCCGTTCAGGCCACCGCCCGCAGTGTTGTCGCCCCCGGTCTCGCCTTCCTGTTCCTGGCCGCCATCGTCGTCATCGGCGGCGCCCTGCTCGGCGGACAGGACAACGGCCTCCTGATCATCGCAGCGGCAGCCATTGGCGGCTACATGGCCCTAAACATCGGCGCCAATGACGTGGCCAACAATGTCGGCCCGGCCGTCGGCTCCAAGGCGCTGACCATTGGCGGCGCGCTGGTCATTGCGGCGATCTGCGAAAGCGCCGGCGCCCTGCTGGCCGGCGGCGACGTCGTCTCCACGATTTCCAAGGGCATCATCGACCCCTCCACCGTGCCGACGACCGAGACCTTCGTCTGGCTGATGATGGCCGCCCTCATCTCCTCGGCCCTGTGGGTGAACCTCGCCACCGTGCTGAACGCGCCGGTCTCGACCACCCATGCCGTCGTCGGCGGCGTGATGGGCGCCGGCATTGCCGCGGCCGGCTTCGGCGCGGTGCACTGGCCCACCATGGCCTCCATCGCCGCCAGCTGGGTCGTCTCGCCGGTCCTCGGCGGCATCATCGCGGCCGGCGTGCTGGCCTTCATCAAGATTTTCATCATCTACCGCGAAGACAAGATCGCCGCCGCGCGCCGCTGGGTGCCTGTTCTGATCTCGATCATGGCCGGCGCCTTTGGCACCTATATGTCGCTCAAGGGCCTGAAGCACCTTCCCTGGTTCGATCATATTAGCCTGTCCACGGCCCTCCTCATCGGCCTCGGCGTCGCCATTGTCGCCTGGATCATCACGCATCCGCTGATCAGGCGCCAGTCGCGCGGCATGGCCAACCGTAACCAGTCGCTGCGCGAGCTCTTCGTGTGGCCGCTGATCTTCTCCGCCGCCCTGCTCTCCTTCGCACATGGCGCCAACGACGTGGCCAACGCCATCGGCCCGCTGGCTGCCATCGTTCACGCGGTCGAGGCGGGCGAGGTTGCCTCCAAGGTCCACATCCCGCTCTGGGTCATGCTGATCGGCGCGGCAGGCATCTCCTTCGGCCTCGTCCTGTTCGGGCCGAAACTGATCCGCATGGTCGGCGAGTCCATCACCAAGCTGAACCCGATGCGCGCCTACTGCGTCGCGCTCGCCGCCGCCGTCACCGTCATCATCGCCAGCTGGCTGGGCCTGCCGGTCTCCTCCACGCACATCGCCGTGGGCGCTGTGTTCGGCGTCGGCTTCTTCCGGGAATGGTTCACCGCGAACTCGAAGACGCGCCTGCGCTACATCCACACCGTGTCGCCAAACGCGGCGAAGACGCAATATGCCGGCGTCCAGCGCCGCAAGGCCGCCCGCAAGCTTGTGCGCCGCGCGCATGTGAACACGGTCGTCGCCGCCTGGCTGATCACCGTTCCGGCCTCCGCAGTGCTCGCCGCCGGCATCTTCTTCGCACTGGAAAACCTGTTCGGCGTGGTCTGAGGCTTTCAGGCCAGATCCAATCAGGCGAGATCCAGGGCCCGCAGCACCGCGCCCTGATCGAAATAGGGCCGCTCGCAGATGATGCGGTCGCTGCCCGGCGCGAACTCGAACGTTGCCGCCATCCGTACCCGGAAGCGCCGCCCCGTCGGCTCGATTGTCTTGTCGCCCACGCGCAGCGGCCCGGTATGCGTGCCGGTCAGCCAGAACTCGACCAGAACCGTGTCCTTGTCCTCGTCCGCCGCGATGGAGATGATCTCATTGTCCTGGTCCGGGAACGGTGTGCGCGACAGTTCGAAATAGCGCCGCACCGCCGCCTCCCCATCGAACACCTGCCCGCCGCCATGCATCTCGTACCGCGGATGCTCAAATGTCGCGATTACCGCATCCCAATCATGCGTGACCTCCAGCGCCATATGATTGCGGACATTCGCGATGCGGGCTTCGGTGAGTGGGGTCATGGCGTTTCCTCTTGTGGTTTTTCGGCGATGTTATCTGGAGGTTGAGCCAAGTCTACTGGACTGTAGATGTCGTCCCCTCAGGATACCGCCCAATTTCCTCCCTTGCGCGAAGGTTAACAATCCGTAAAGTTCATAGATTGGGGATGCGTACAGGGAGCAGGCGTAATGCCTGAACACAGGGTGGTGGACGGGATTGCGACTTCCAACGCGGCGAAGCGGCCCTTCATCAGGATCACAAGCGTCCTGATCGTATTGGGATTCCTTCTCGCGCTCTCCGGCATTGTTTTTCTGGGAGCAGACCTCGAAATCGCCTTTCTGGACGCAATCGACCGCGTGGCCGAGATCGGACCGCCGGGTTGGATCGGACTGCCGGGTTGGATCGGACTGGGTCTTTTCGTTTCCGGCCTGTTCATCGCAAACATGGCCCGAATGGTTCAGGTCTGGGGCGCCCTGAAAGAGGCGATGCAGATCGCGCCAGCGAGGCGCGACGACAAACAACGCCGCCGTGTCCGCCATGGGTTCCGCGAACTCTTCGCCTACATGTTCATCGAAACGATTGTAGTGACCTTCGTTGTCTACCTGTCCGCAGAGCAACATTTGCCCTGGACGGATCTGGGGCTGGATGGCCTGAACGAGGGCGCCGCGAAACCCCTGCATATTCTGGTGCTGGTGGGATGCCTCATGGCAGCGATCACACCCGTTGGGATCGCGCTGTTCCTTCAGGCGCGGCTCGGGCGCACAAACGAGCGTCCATTGCTGCGCGACGATGTCATTTCTCCGGCGTCCTTTTATTTAAGCGCATTGCTGTTCGGGGGCATCGTAGGGCTCGCTTCATGGGCGGGGCGCGTGTCCAGCCTGCCTTCGGATATGAGCCTTCTGATCAATCTGTCCATCATGTTCAGCGTGGTCGCGGTTTTCGTTGCCTTTATTTTCATTCCGCACATCGCCCGGTTCATAAACTCTCTTTCGGCAAGAAACCCGGACGGATCAGTTCTGGCCGCGGCAGGCTTTCCCCTTCAGGCACCTGCCCAAGCCGTCAGCTATCTCGATTCCATCCTCGTCCATATCGTCGCCCCGCTCACAGGCGCGACCCAGCACGGACGCGGCGTTCCGCATGGCTTTGTCCTGTTATCACTGCTCCCCCTCACAGCGCTCGGCTTTGTATTGGCGCCGCCTTACGGCCTGATCCCTATCATCCTGGGTGTGCTGATGATTGTTGCGCTCGGGCGGCGATGGGCATGGATCGAGGAAGATCGGGAAACTGCCTCAAGACTGCTGAAAACATCCAGTCCGGAAATCCAGGTCGGGTTCGACAATGACCTCAAGGACGAAGCACTTCTGGGCTACGCGACCCTGTTCATTTTTGTCCCGCTCGCACTTTATCAGATCAACGGGTCCACGAACGTTTTTGAAATCCACGAAGTTCAGAACCCCTTTGTCGCCTGGCTCGCCTTCTTCGGCGCGGAACTCGCAAAGGCCGTTCCATTTGTCGACTGGTGGGAAATCTACAATGTCGACTTGAACTCACCGGTGACCGGTGTGACCATGGATATCGGCGGGCACGAGACAACGGCACCGCTGGCCAAACATTTGACATTTGCGGCCCGAGCGATGGTTGACCTCGTCATTATGGCGGCGCTGCTGCAAGCCATCGGCATCTGGCAACGCACCCGCACCCAGCGACACCTGTTCGACATCGGCCATGTGAACCACTTTGATCCGTTTGCAGAACGGGACTTTTTTGAGAACGCAACAATCTCCGGACACAAGACGCCAAAGCCTGAATTCATCAAGAAAATTGAAAAGCATGTCTCTGCTCGCGAAGGGCTAAAATTACCCGGCGAACCGTATAGCCCTGAACGACTTGCAGATTTGCTTCAGTCGGAAAATGAGAGAGTCCGCGATACCGCGCTCTGGATGGTCCAGAAATACAATATTCTGACCGGCACGCCTTCGGAAAAGCTGAACCAGATCAGACGTCAATGGCTCAATTTATCCTTTCCCCAAATGTCGGGCTCAGGCATTCCTGCTCACCGGCGGCGTCTTTTAGAAGAGAAAAGCAAGTTCGAACAGTTGATCTCGGAATTGGGCGAACGCCGCGCAGAAATCCGAAAGGACGATGTCGGACTTCTGCTCGGCCTGTTCGAAGAAGTCCACCAGATTCCCGAGTTTTCTTTCAGCCAAATTGAGGGTGTCTGGGTGCTCGGCCAGCTCTCCAGCGAGTTTACGTTCCTCGGACTGGCGGCGCACGTGCTTCCAGACGATCAGCATGAATGGCGTGGTCGAATAGTTCAGAAATTTGGCAGACTACCGAGACTTCGTTTCGGACAAGCGCCGCTAAGGTCAAAGGTCTATGAAAGCATCGAACAGGTCGGTTTAGACAAAGACACATCTCCGACTATAACCTGCAAAATCCTCCAACTTTTGGACCTGCTCAGCGATCCGCTGATCGAAGGCGCAAACGCCAGTGCGGCAAGAGCCAATCAGGCTGCCGAGAGCATTCGCACTCAGAAGCCTGACTTGGAGTGTTAAGAATAAGCGACTCGCACGCGGTGCCTAAAGACACACACCTCGGGCTCAATCTGAAGAGCCCCTGTCCGCTTTCACGAGCGCCTTGGAAATCTCCGCGAGCGCGTTCGCAATATCAGTCCTCACCGTTCTCGGGGACACTGAAAGCCGCCGGGCGATTTCATCATGCGTGAGCCGCTCAAACCGACTAAGAAGCAATGCTTGACGCTGGCGCGATTTCAACTTCGCGATTGTCGCCTCTGCAATTGCCAATGTTTCGGTGTCAATCACCTGCGTTTCTGGCGTCACGGTCCGCGGACAAGCAAAGAACTCGCTCATCCCATCAATCTCTGCTGACGATCGCCGATGCTTTGCGTAGCCCGATTTCAGGTAATCCAGCGTGAGATTGCGTAACACCGTGAACAAGAGTGGCTTCAGATCACGTGCCTCTTTGTCAGGATAAGCGCGCGCCACGATAAGACAAGCATCCTGCACCAGATCCTCTGCGTCAGCTGTTTTACCTATGCGGATCTGGCTGAACCTCAGAAGCTGTTCGTAGTGACACCGAAAGACCTCATTTAAGACTGACGGGCCTCGCGTCACCAAAGCTCCTTCAACCATAGGGCTGAGATCTTCGCATCGGCGCTCAGTTCCACGACTAATCATTTGCCCAAACTCCCCGGCTCAACATCCCCGCTGCCAACTTTTGCGCGTGATGCGCCACTGCCCCCTCTCATTCAAAACCACGTCACCCAAAGTCTGCTTTAAGTTTATTCAGTTTTTCAACGCAAACTTTAAGTTGCCTTTGAGTTCTTGTCAAAACATAAAGTCTGCTTTATGGAAGTTGTCGCTTCCCAAAGTGAACTTGGGGAATGACAAATGCACAAAGAGAGCAGCTTGCTGCCGCAATACGAGCAGCACGCAGATCGAAAGGCCTGACCCAGGAGGCCTTGGCTGAGCGCATCAATCGTACCTCCGCAAGCCTGAGCAATCTTGAACGGGCCCAATCGCTTCCCTCTCTGGAAACACTGGTATTGATCGCAGAAGCTCTGGACGTGCCGATCAGTAGTCTTCTCGATTTTCCGGCAACGCGTGGAAAGACGAGGTCCCGAATTCGGGAAGAAAACGAGATAATGGATATGGTCCGGTCACTTTCAGCCGAACAGCTCAGAATCGCACGCATGCAGATCGAAGCGCTCGGCTCGATGAAAAAGTAAAATCACCAACCGCGAAGACATGTGATGCGGCTTCCAGCCCTCGGGGCTCTACCCGAACACAACAAGAACACCCTAGACACGCTCCCTCCCCCGCTCCATATCTCGACTTATGGCTCGGTCTCCCTCCAAAGGTGTTTCGGAAGCCCCGGCGATCTTCGGGGCAGATGGCTTCGCGCGTGATGCGGCGGGGGCGCTGCCGTCGGACAACTGGACGCCCCACCGGCCGGACCGCAACTGGGTCAGCGTCGACGATTCCCGGCCGCTGCGCGTCGCCTCCCCCTATGAGCCGGCGGGCGACCAGCGCACGGCCATTCCGGAACTCGTCGAGGGCATCCAGGCCGGCGAGCGCGACCAGGTCCTCCTCGGCGCGACGGGCACGGGCAAGACCTTCACCATGGCCAAGATCATCGAGGCGACCCAGCGCCCGGCCCTGATCCTCGCGCCCAACAAGACGCTCGCCGCGCAGCTTTACGGCGAGTTCAAATCCTTCTTCCCCGACAATGCGGTGGAGTATTTCGTCTCCTATTACGACTACTACCAGCCGGAGGCCTATGTGCCGCGGTCGGACCTCTATATCGAGAAGGAATCCTCCATCAACGAGGCGATCGACCGGATGCGCCACTCGGCCACCCGCGCGATCCTGGAGCGCGACGACGTGATCATCGTCGCCTCCGTCTCGTGCATCTACGGCATCGGCTCGGTCGAGACCTACACCTCGATGACCTTCAAGCTGGAAGAGGGCCAGCGCAT